>Ga0101944_10000043_pt1 | contig 483377 bp, 396 predicted proteins | sample DewCreD2012metaG_FD_75245 | JGI IMG/M metagenome (GOLD analysis project Ga0101944, IMG submission 75245) | Hot spring sediment bacterial and archeal communities from British Columbia, Canada, to study Microbial Dark Matter (Phase II) - Dewar... ... | reverse complement strand
AAAGTATGTATTACACTGCCGAAGATCAAAAATATGTTACTTCCGAAACAGCTAATAACCGAAGATCAAAATGTTCAGTACTTAACACAAAAATCACTAATTTCATGTTCTATTTAAAACAATAAAAAGACAGCGAAGCGTTAAGACAGCGAAGCGTCAAGACAGCGAAGCGTAAAGACAAAAACAAAAAATATGAAAAAGTATATAATTTTAACCGCCGCAATAATAATCTGCGTAAGCATAGACGGACAGCAAACTCCTTTATCCGAAAACTACTTTATGGACAGATACAGCCTTTCCCCGTCGTATGCCGGGCAGGTTTCGCCCGGACGACTGATGACGGGGTACCGGAGTGACTGGAGCGGCATTGACGGCGGACCGAAAACGCTCTCCATAGCCTATAACGACCTGCTGCCGGTATTAAGCAATGCCGGAGCAGGCGGTAAGGTGGTTTATGACAAGACAGGGATATTCAGTCAGTTGTATCTTATGACTTCATATTCCTACAGGGTGAAGGTGACAGGCGATCATTACGTGATGTTCGGTTTATCGGCAGGTATCTATCACAACAGCATCAATCTGACAGATTATTACAACGACCCTGGTTATACTATTGACCCGGCACTGATCAACAGCGATATCAGCTCAAAGATTAAATTCATGACCGATTTTTCGGTTGCCTACAACTGGCAGAACCTTGATGCAGGATTCCTCTTTTCAAACATCAGCTTCGGTGATGCCTCTTATAAAGAGGTTGAACTGAAATATAATCCCCTGTCGAACTTCAGGTTCCATGCATCTTATCTCTACGACATCTCTGAAAACTGGTCGGTGACGCCACTGGTGATCCTCAGGGGTGGAAAGAATATAAAAAGCCAGTTTGAGCTGGCGGCGCAGGTTGCCTGGATGAAGAGGTTATGGGGTTCGGTCGTTTTCCGTGATCCCGGTATCTTCGGCATAGGTGCGGGCGGGAAGATTATAAACGGTCTGAGCATCGGGTATAACTTCAATGCGGCATCCAACGTGGCGCTGAATGCATTCAACAGTCATGAGGTTACCTTGGGAATAGACATCAGGGAGCTTGCAAAAAGGTGACAGGAAGACTTGTACTGACATCCCACGGAGCGGGATTGTCTTTATGGCCTTTCGCCTGTCTTAACGGGCTTCGCCCTGTCTTTACGACCTGCGGTCTGCCTTAAGGGCCTGGAGGCCTGCCTTGAAGATAAATTATAAAGACGGAGCAAAGCTACATACCACCAGGCCGGCTGCATGCCGAACAATGTGAGAGACAAATTGACTCCCGTGTTACAAAAGGATTACTTTTTATTATTTTTGAATTCCGATTCTTTACCAAATTTCCCGGAACATGATAAAAATTATCAGCGTGGTGGGTGCAAGACCCAATTTCATGAAAATTGCTCCTTTTATAAGGGCAGTTGCGGCATATAATGCCAATAACCCGAAGAACCATATTTTACACAAACTGATCCATACCGGCCAGCATTATGACATAAGAATGTCAGATAATTTCTTCAAAGACCTCAACATCCCGGAACCGGACATAAACCTTGGAGTCGGATCAGGATCACATGCCGAACAGGTGGGAAAAACAATGATTGAGTTTGGGAAAGTGATAAGGGCAGAAAAGCCCGACTGAGTTGTGGTTGTGGGTGATGTTAATGCCACTTTGGCCTGTTCGGTCACTGCAAGGAAAGAGAATATAAGATGCTGCCATATCGAAGCAGGACTTCGCTCCGGGGACATGACAATGCCGGAAGAGATAAACCGCATAGTAACTGACAGGATTTCTGACCTGCTCCTTGCTCCTGATGAAATATCTGTCAGAAACCTCTTCTCGGAAGGAGTTCCGGATAATAAAATAGTTATGACCGGTAATATCATGATTGACACCCTGGATTATTTCATAGGAACAATAAACAGTCTGAGTAAAGAAGATATTATCAGGAAAAACCTTGCAGACAGAGACCATACCGGTCACGATTTTGTGTTTGAACCAACAGGGAAATTTGCCCTTGTAACCCTTCACCGGCCTTAGAATGTGGACAACAAAAACATCCTGACCTCCATTGTTGAATTCCTGGTTAATATTGCGGTAAAAGAACTAAAAATCATCTGGCCTCTTCATCCCCGGACCAGTAATAACCTTAAAGAGTTTGGTTTATACAACAAGCTTTCGGAGCAAAAAAATATTTTCATTCTTCACCCCCTTAACTACAGAGAAACACTTAAACTCAACTCCTCTGCTCAAGTTGTTTTAACCGACAGCGGCGGATTGCAGGAAGAGTGCACCGTACTGGGTACTCCATGTCTTACCCTGCGGTCAAATACAGAAAGACTCGTAACTCTCAGAGAAAATAAAGGAACATCCGTTCTTGTTGGAAATAACATTGAAAAAATCACAGAAGAATTTTATAAAGCTCTTCCCTTTGAGAAAAAGCCCTACCGTCCGCCATTATGGGACGGACATGCAGCAGAAAGATACGTGGAGGAGATTATAAAAAGGGTGTAGGGGTGTAGGGGTGTAGGGGCGTAGAGGCGTAGAGGCGTAGGGGCGTAGAGGCGTAGGGGCGTAGAGGCGTAGGGGCGTAGAGGCGTAGGGGGGCAGGGGGAGTAGGTAGTAGGTAGTAAGTAGTAGGTAGTAAGCAGTAAGTGGTAATTTAAGGTATAGAGATAATGACGGTTGCCGGAATCCGGCATAACATATTTTTATATCTTTACATTATGCTTCCCCATTTAAATAATCTTTCACCGGAGGAAAGATCTCTCCTTCTGCTTTGTCTGCCAAAATATGACAGGCAGGATTATGCCCTGCTTGAAAAATCAATTTCTGAAATAAAAAATTGGCCCGGGTTTGCCGGAATGGTTAATGAACACGGGATAATTGCACTTGCTTACCATCAGTTTAAAGCCTCCGGCCTTTTAACAAAGATCCCTCCGGTCATAATGGAAAAATTCCGCACAGGATATTTTGCAAGCCTGCGAAGAAACACGCTGATATACAAACTATTCTATGAAACAGCAGACATAGCCCGGAATAACGGAATAAAAATCATACCGGTTAAAGGCCTTCTGCTGGAAAAAACTGTTTACGGTGATGCCGGACTGCGTCAAATGAATGATCTGGATCTCCTTACTTCCCCGGAAGATGCGTTTAAACTGCGTAACCTTCTTTTAAAGGAAGGGTATCAATCAATACCGTTTATTTCTCCCATCCATTCATTTTTCATGCACTCCTATGGGAAACACATGCCCGAAATGATTAAGGACGGACTGAATGTGGAGATACATTTCAGGCTCTTCGGGGATAAAGGAAATAAAATCACCCTTGATATGGTCAGGCTGTCAAAGGAAGCCTTCCCGGGTGAAAATGAAATATTATTCTCCCCCCCTGCCCTGTATAATTTCCTCTACCTGGTTAAACATCTTGTCTCCCACGAGAAGAAAGATAATTCACAGTTAAGGCTTTATTGCGATCTTTTATTTCTTCTCGAAAAATCAGGAAACGAGATAATCAACCATAATTTGTATGAACTTGCCCGCCAGGCAGGGATATTGAATGAATTGAATAGAACATTATATCTGCTCCGTTATTTCTTTGGTGCAGTTTCCGGTGCACCGGAAACTGATATTACAACCAATGCCGTTCTCAATTTCATCCGTTTTCTCCGTCAGCCGAAAAATGATCCTGCCCCTGATGAGCGTGGAGGGTTTTTCGGACAGATTGAGAACATAGAGGGTATTCACCATAAGATTTTGTATGCTTGCGGTATGCTGTTCCCTTCCCTCACTTTCATGAAATGGAGGTATAACACAAAAAACCGTCTGCAGGCTCTGTTATATTATCCCAGAAGATGGTTTGACTTTGCCAGGAAATTATTCAAATAAACGGCAATATTAATTCGTGCATTGAATTGCCGGACTATCTGCTCTTGATCTTTTTCAGAAACGTAACCGGTATTGTCACAATTATGTTCTGATCGAGTTTATCAAGTCTTATCACCATCTTTTTCTTTGATCCGATGCGGATAAGTTCACCGGAAAGTCCTTTGAGTGCACCGGTGGTGACCTCAACCATATCGCCCTTGCCGAGGTGCTCTTTCGTCACCTCAACGTCTGCGTTGCTGTCAACCAGGAGCCTGAGGTTATCAATCTGGTATTGAGGAATGGCCACCGGCTTTCCTTCGAAGGTGACAATTCTCACCACCCCTGGGGTTGTAAAAACAGCCGGGAAATATTTAGGCCTGGTTTTAATAAAAATATATGACGAAAGAAGAGGTTTCTCGACCAGCTTTTTCCTGTCGCTCCACCGTCTGATGGTCTTCTGCAAAGGAAGGAAGGTTTCAATGCCGGCCTCCTCAAGCCTTTTGAAAACCTGTTTCTCAGCCCTCGGCCTGGTGTAAACGGCATACCACCTGCTGCTTTTACCTTTTTTCCCCAATGTGTTATCAGACTGCTCCATTTACCTTCATTCCTGTAACGGGTACCATCACAAAAATATAAATTTCCATCAGGGAATTTTATGCCCGGTTTCTTTTATTTCAGAGATTTTTATTAACTTGTTGTACTTTTCTACATATCATTTTTTTATGAATTCTTTCAAACCGTCTTGCATAATGAAAAAATACACCATCCTCCTGTTGCTGATTCTATTTACATCATCACTTGCCGAGGCACAACTTCAAAGGCCTAAAAGATTTGCCCCCTCCGCTTCCGATCCGCAACTATGGAAAATAAGAAGGTATGAAGTAATTGCCGGGATTGGCGCTACTCAGTTTTTCGGAGATATTGGCGGCTTTTCAATAGGCGACAATGCTCTTGGGTTCAGGGATATAACCTTAAAACATACCCGTTTCAACATGAACGCTGCCTTATCGTACAAAATCAGCAGCGTCTTTTCCGCCAGGCTTAACCTCGCCGGAGGCACATTTCATGCCACCGATATAAGGGGATCAAATGAAACCAGGGGATTTGAATCCTCAACGGCATTCTTCGAGCCGTCGCTGCTGGCCGAGTATTACTTCATCCGCTCAAGGGGAGAATCTAGTTATATCTTCCAGAAAGGAAAAAGAGTCGTGCTGCTTCCCCTCCTTTCGACAATAAATTTTTATGCCTTTACCGGGGTCGGCGGTATTGCTTACCACGTAAACCTACCCGATAACATATCAGTTACCGGCACAACAAAAACAGGCGGTTTTGCCCCTGTCATACCTGCCGGATTGGGTGTATCAATGGCATACTCGGGAAGAACAAATCTCGGCCTTGAGCTTTCGGGAAGATACGCATTCACTGATTACCTGGATGGTTACACATCGCTGTTTTCGAAGGCAAACGATGTTTACTATTTCCTGACTTTCACCTTTTCATACAAACTTCCCACAGCACCATCGGGATTGCCGTCGTTCAGGTTCAGGTAGTAGGCTGAAGGCGAAAGGGGTGCCGGGGGCTGGGTGACAGGCGACCGGGCGACGTAAGAGGGAAAAAGACAAAAGACAAAAGGAAAAAGACAAAAGGAAAAAGACAAAAGGAAAAAGGCGAAAGTAGTTGTCGGGTGCCGGGTGCCGGGTACTGGATTCTGGTTGCTGAATACCCTGAGCCCTGTGCCCTTCGCCCTTCGCCCTTCGCCCCATGCTCCATGCTATTAGCCCGAACAAAGTGAGGATAAAAGTGGTATTTCCTAAAACAAAAATAATATGTACCTTTGCACCGGACCAAAAGTTAAAGCCATGGCAGAGAAGACAAGATATTCGGATGAGGAGCTTGAGGAGTTCAGACAGATAATACTCGCCAAGCTGGAGAAGGCCCGTAAAGACTACGAGATTCTCAAGTCGAGCATAACGCACGAAGAGAGCAACGATACCATGGATACCTCTCCCACCTTCAAGGTGCTGGAGGAGGGTGCAACGACTCTTTCGAAGGAGGAGGCAGGACGGCTGGCACAGCGGCAGCTGAAGTTCATTCAGCATCTGCAGGCTGCCCTCGTAAGAATTGAAAACAAGACTTACGGTATCTGCCGCGAAACCGGCAAACTCATATCTAAGGAACGGCTCCGCGCCGTCCCTCATGCAACTCTCTGTATCGAGGCAAAAAACAAACAGAAAACCTGACAGAATTGCCTGCTGGAAAGATTCAGCTGTCCGTAACCCGGTCAGCTTTTTTTATCCCTGCTCTCACTTTTATCATGATCGTCTCTTCTTTGCGGTATGCAATAAAGAGAGGCCGTTAAGCCTGATATTTCCTTACCGATACAGTTACGGGAACATCATCGATATCAATCTCCCTCGACTCTTCGCCCTTAAGTGACGAAACCAGCTTCACCTCCGTTGCCAGAGTCTGGGAACCGATATAGGATGCGTGCCGCTTAACCGCCTCCCTTATGAATTCATGATCCTCTATGTGAACGGTTATCTTGTCGGTTACCTCAAAACCGCTCTCTTTACGGATATTCTGTATCCTGTTCACAAACTCCCTTGCAATGCCTTCATAACGCAGTTCATCGGTTACGGTGATATCGAGCGCCACGGTAAGTTTCCCGTCGGTTGCAACCTGCCATCCCGGTATGTCTTCCGAAATGATTTCAACATCTTCAAGCGACAGCTCCACCGGAGTGCCGTTAAGGACAAAACTCCTGCGGCCGGCCGTCTCAAAGGCTGTAATCTCTTCCTGCCCGAGCGAGGTGACAGCCCCGGCTATATCTTTCATCAGCTTTCCGTATTTCGGACCAAGCACCCTGAAATCCGGCCTGATCTTTTTAACCACAATACCTGTGGTATCCTTTATATATTCGACCTCCTTCACATTCACTTCGGAGAGAACAAGGTTTCTCACCGACTCAAATCTTTCGATAAATGAATCCCCGCTTACCGGCAGCATAATCTTTGCAAGAGGCTGCCTTACTTTAATGTTTACCTTGCGCCGTATCCCCAGTATCATTGAGGAGATTCTCTGAGCTATCTCCATTCTTTCCTCAAGCTCCCTGTCGATAAGCTTCTCATCCGGTTCGGGGAACGGATTGAGATGTACCGAATCTTCATCATGTCTTCCGGTCACGCTGTTAAGATCCATGAATATCCTGTCGGCATAGAAGGGAGCCACCGGTGCTGCAAGTTTGCAGACAGTTTCGAGACATGTGTATAATGTCTGATATGCCGCAATCTTACCTCTGTCCTGTTCCCCGCCCCAGAAACGTTTGCGGTTAAGCCGCACATACCAGTTGCTCAGGTTTTCGGTCACAAAATCCTGGATAGCCCTTGCTGCCCTTGTGAGGTCATAATCGGCATAGCTGGCACCCACTTCCTTCACAAGGGAGTTTAGCAGAGAGATTATCCAGCGGTCAATTTCGGGGCGTTCGTTCACGGGTACCTCGTCGCTACGGTAATCAAAACCGTCAATATTTGAGTAGAGTGCGAAGAAAGCATAGGTATTATAGAGTGTTCCGAAGAACTTGCGTTTCACCTCCTCCACTCCCGAGATATCAAATTTGAGATTATCCCATGGCTGTGCATTTGTAAGCATATACCATCTCACCGCATCGGCGCCGTGTTCATCGATTGTAGAGAAGGGGTCGACGGCGTTTCCCAGCCGTTTCGACATCTTATTGCCGTTTTTATCGAGCACCAGTCCGTTTGAGATGATATTTCTGAACGAGACCGAGTCAGATATCATGGTGGCGATGGCATGAAGGGTAAAGAACCATCCGCGTGTCTGGTCAACCCCTTCGGCAATGAAGTCGGCCGGGAACATATCATTGAAATTTTCCCTGTTCTCGAAGGGATAGTGTGCCTGTGCATAGGGCATGGCGCCCGAGTCGAACCATACATCGATAAGGTCCGGTTCACGGAACATCTTTTTCCCGTTGCTGCTCACCAGGATAACCTCATCCACAAAAGGACGGTGAAGATCAAAGAGTCCGTAATTCTCTTTTGAATAGTCATTCTCCCTGAACCCGGCAAGCGGATTTTCCTTCATGAAACCTGCCCTGACTGATTTATCAATCTCTGCTTTCAGTTCGGCCACTGAGCCGATACATTTCTCCTCGCTTCTGTCGTCGGTAACCCATATCGGGAGTGGTGTTCCCCAGAACCTTGAACGTGAGAGGTTCCAGTCGACAAGGTTTTCGAGCCATTTACCGAACCGGCCGGTGCCTGTTGAAGGGGGCTTCCAGTTGATGGTGTTGTTCAGCTCAATAAGTCTGTCGCGGAAGGCTGTAGTGCGGATAAACCATGAATCGAGCGGATAATAGAGTACCGGTTTGTCGGTGCGCCAGCAGTGGGGATAGCTGTGGACCATCTTCTCAATGCGGAAAACCCTTCCCGTCTGCTTCAGCATTACGGCGATATCTATGTCGAGAGTCTCATCCGATCCGTTAAGTGACGGTTCATATTCGTTTTTAACCGGTCTTCCTTCAAAACCCCGGTATGTTTCGGTGTTAACCCTCAGCCGCACAAATTCCTCATCGAGGTCGGCCACGGGAACCATATACCCTCTCCTGTCTACCAGCGGTCCCACAGAACCGTCCTTCATCCTTACCACCAGGGGTGGTATGCCGTATTTCCGGCTCACATTATAGTCGTCGGCACCGAAAGTGGGAGCTATATGAACAACTCCGGTACCGTCGGCTGTTGTCACAAAATCGCCAGTGACGATTCTGAACGCTCCTTCATCAGGTTTCACCCAGTCAATAAGCTGACTGTAGGTTATTCCTTCAAGTCTTTTCCCCGGAAATTCATCCAGTATTTTATATGGGATTCTCTTATCGCCCTGTTTAAAGGAGGGCAGTTCCTCAACAGGTTCGGAGCCGGGGAAGATGGTATTCAGCAGGTCCTTTGCCAGGACTGCCGTGAGAGGTTCTCCGGTATAAGGATTGAAGGTTAAGACTTTTACATAGATGATATCCTCTCCAACTGCAAGGGCGGTATTTGAGGGAAGAGTCCAGGGTGTTGTGGTCCATGCCATAACATGTACTGTCAGGGTACCGGCATCCCTGAAGAGGAATTCTGATTTTTCATCCCTGATCAGGCTGAAGAGTGCGATGCAGGTAGTGTCCTTCACATCCCTGTAACAGCCCGGAAGGTTGAGTTCGTGAGAGCTGAGTCCTGTACCTGCGGCAGGTGAGTATGGCTGAATGGTGTAACCTTTGTAGAGACAGCCCTTTTCGTAAAGCTGTTTCAGAAGCCACCAGAGTGTTTCGATATACCTGTTGTCGTATGTGATATACGGGTCATCCATATCTATCCAGTATCCCATCTTGCGGGTAAGTTCCTCCCACAGGTCGGTATACTTCATCACATCCTTCCTGCATTCCCTGTTATAATCGGCAATTGATATTTTTGTGCCGATATCTTCCTTGGTTATCCCGAGAGCTTTCTCAACACCGAGTTCGACCGGGAGACCGTGAGTGTCCCATCCTGCTTTGCGTTTCACTTCATAACCGCACTGGGTCTTGTAACGGCATACGGCATCCTTGATCGCGCGCGACATCACATGATGTATACCGGGGATACCGTTGGCTGAAGGTGGTCCTTCGTAAAACACAAACTCACCTTTGCCGTCTCTCTGACGGACGCTCCTTCTGAAAGTATCTCTTTCATCCCAGACCTTCAGTATCTCCCTGTTCACCTCTGCCAGGTCGAGCCCTTTGTATTCAGGAAACTTCTTCCCCATAGAATAACATGGTTTTAAAAAAATCGGACAAAGATAGCAAAAAATTGAATGCCCCCCCAACCCCCCTGGCAGGGGGGCTTATGGCTGCTGATAAGACAAAGTCCCCTCCCAGGGGATTCAGGGGTCCTTTCCATACCGCTGCTCATTTCTTTTATCTATTTTTGTCTCATGAAACTGAAGAGACGTCTTGTTGTCCTGACAGGAGCCGGGATGAGCGCAGAGAGCGGCATAAGGACTTTCCGCGACAGCGGCGGACTCTGGGAAGAGTATGATGTGATGGAGGTGGCATCAATAATGGGATGGCAGAGAAACCGGAACCTGGTACTGAGATTCTACAACGAACGCCGCCGGCAGCTTGAAAAGGCAGAACCAAATGAGGGGCATAAGGGCCTTGCCGCACTGGAGAAACATTTCGATGTGTATATCATCACCCAGAATGTCGACAACCTTCACGAAAAGGCCGGAAGCACAAAAATATTACATCTGCACGGCGAACTTACAAAAGCAAGGAGTACGGCCGACCCTTCACTGGTCTACGACATCGGGTACAAAGACATAAATCCGGGCGACAAATGTGAAAAAGGGAGTCAGCTCAGACCTCATATTGTATGGTTCGGTGAACCTGTACCCGCTATGGACGAGGCCGTTAAAACCGCATCCATGGCCGATATATTCGTAATAATAGGCACTTCTCTCAATGTTTATCCGGCAGCCGGACTGATTGATTATGTACCTCAGGATATCCCCGTCTTCCTTATAGATCCGTCGGAGGTTTACATCCCCTCCGGCAGAAAAGTTGAGATAATAAAAACCGGTGCATCGGAAGGTGTGGCAACCCTGAAGAAAAAACTCAATCTGTTTTTACAGGGAGACGGTCTGCAGATAAACAGTGAAGAAGCATAAATCATCCTTACCTGAAAAACATAAATAATAATCAGAATGAATCCCGATTCCGCCTCCCGTAAGATTATCCTGGCAGTGACCGGGGCAAGCGGGGCAATATATGCCGGCAGGCTGCTCGTAAAACTACTGTCGTTAAATCCCCGCCCCGCAGAGATTGCCGTGATTTTTTCAGGCACGGCCAGAGAAATATGGGAGTATGAACTCGGTCATATCCCGGTAATTGAAAGTCCCGCAAAGGAGTATTCCAATGAGTCTTTTTATGCACCATTCGCCTCGGGTTCATCGGGCTTTGATACCATGATCGTGTGTCCGGCATCGATGGGAACACTTGGCAGGATAGCAAACGGCACCTCGGACGATCTCATAGCAAGAGCTGCCGATGTGATGATGAAAGAGAGACGGAGACTCATCCTCGTCCCCCGTGAGGCTCCGTACAACCTTATTCATATCCGCAATATGGAGACTTTAACCCTTGCCGGAGCAGTCATCTGTCCGGCATCTCCTTCCTTTTACAGCAAACCCCCGGACATTGAATCCCTTGCGGATACAATTGCCGACAGGGTGCTTTCACTGGCAGGTTTCAATGTCAAAGGCTACAGGTGGATGGAAAATGACTGAGAAGCGGATCATAAGGTTTCTGAAAAAGCACCATGTGCTTACTGTCTGCACAACCGTCAACAATGAACCATGGTGTGCAAACTGCTTCTATGTATATATGGAGGATAGTAATACCCTCGTTTTTACAAGTGATAACGATACCCGTCATGGCCGCGAATTTCTGATAAACAAAGAGGTGGCGGGAACTGTGGTTCCTGAAACAAAAATCATCGGAAAGATCAGGGGAATACAGTTCCGCGGCACAGTTTCCCTCCTGCAGGGGGATGATCTTGAAAAGGCCCGCAGGGCATATATTAAACGCTTTCCCCCGGCAATGCTTATGGACACAACACTCTGGGCCATTGACCTCTCATATATCAAGATGACCGATAACAGGCTCGGCTTCGGAAAGAAACTGATATGGGAGAAAAATCCCCGACAGACAGAAAAACCCTGAATCAACCATCCGCCAATCCCCGTAACTTCAATAATTCTGTTAACCCAATAACCCTGCAACCCGAATAACCTCATGACCCCGTAACTCCATAACCCATTAGCCCGTTAACCCCATAACCCGGCAACCCTTCCCCTTCAAAACTCTTTTCATATATTTGCATCATAACCAAAGTAAAGAATAATGTTTTCAGGAATTGTTGAAGAGGCAGCGCCGGTGGTAAAACTCGAAAGGGAAAATGAGAACCTTCATATTACCATGAAATGTTCCTTTGCCGGTGAGCTGAAGGTAGACCAGAGTATTTCCCACAACGGGGTCTGCCTGACAGTTGTAAAAATATCGGGTGACACCTATACCGTAACCGCTATTAAGGAGACCCTTGAAAAGACCAATCTCGGGCTTCTCAAACCGGGTGACAAGGTGAACCTTGAACGCAGTGTGAAGGCGGGAGGCCGGCTCGACGGACACATGGTACAGGGTCATACCGACCAGACAGCCGTGTGCACGGAGGTGAAGGAAGCGGGCGGAAGCTGGTATTATACTTTCGCCTACAAACCACTGAAAGAAGATTACATAACTGTGGAAAAAGGCTCTGTTTCTGTCAACGGTGTCAGCCTCACGGTGGTAAACTCAAAACCGGAATCTTTCCAGGTCGCCATAATACCCTACACATGGGAGGTGACCAACTTTCACCAGATAAAACCCGGGACGGTGGTAAACATTGAATTTGATATACTCGGTAAATATATTGCTAAAATCGTAAAAGCCGAACTTGAGGGGTATCTGAAGAACCTTAATAAATAATCTTCCGGCACATGTTTTAATTCCTTTCTGCCTTTCTCCCTTTTACAGGCAGATTCATTTTCTTCCATGCCTCAATTCCACCTTCGAGGCTATACAAATTTCTGTAACCCGTATCATACAGTCTTTCGGCTGCCCTTATACTGCGTACATCGGTTGTACAGTAGAGCAGAATCACCGAACTGACCGGTATGGCCGACATTTTTTTAATGAATTTTTTACCAAGCGGAATGTTAATACTGTGCTCAATCCTTTCGCGTCTGTGTTCGAACGGAAGGCGGACATCCACCAGCACCGCATTTTCCCTGAAGCGCAGAAGGGTAAGAAACTCCTCAGGCCTGACGGAAAGGTATTTGGCAGCGGTATCGGCCTGTCCCTGAGCAGAAGCACAAATCAGAAGATAAACCGTCAGAACGGGAACCCTTAACTTCATATTTTCCAAATTGCGATAAAGTTAACATGAATTTGGATTCATGAGGTTTGTTCCGGTCAATGTGTGTTTCCGCTCCTCACGGTTTATTCTGACGGAAGCAACAACATTGCAGGAATGAATATATATATTCCGGATTCGTGGTATATTTGAATCATGATTGACCATCTTACCATACAGAGAATTCTCGATGCAGCCCAGATCACGGAGGTAATCCAGGAGTTTGTGCCCCTGAAGCGCCGGGGGGTCAACATGCTGGGCCTCTGCCCTTTTCACAACGAGAAGACTCCCTCTTTTACTGTTTCCCCTTCAAAAGGGATCTTTAAATGTTTCGGATGCGGAAAGGGAGGCAACGTGGTCAATTTCATTATGGAGCATGAACATCTGAGCTATCCCGAGGCATTGCGTTACCTGGGAAAGAAATATCACATTGAGATTGAGGAGAAGGAGCTGACCAGTGAAGATATTGAAAAACAGAACGAGCGCGAGAGCATGCTTGTTCTTACAGCCTATGCGGGAAGACAGTTTGCCGAAAACCTTTTTAACAGCGATGAGGGAAAATCGGTCGGTCTGGGATATTTCAGGGAGAGGGGATTCAGACACGAGACGCTGAAAAAATTTGAGGCCGGATACAGCTTTGAAAAGAGGGATGCCTTTACCCGGAAGGCACTTTCCGACGGCTATTCGGAAGATTTTCTTGTAAAGACAGGCCTCTCGGTAAGACATGAGGAGAGGCTCTTTGACCGGTTCAGCGGAAGGGTTATGTTCCCGATCCATTCCCTGTCGGGTCAGATACTCGGCTTCGGGGGAAGAATACTTAAAACAGATGCCAGAACAGCAAAATATCTCAATTCGCCGGAGTCGGAGATATATCACAAAAGCCTGATCGTTTACGGCATATACCAGGCCAGAAGAGCTATTATCAGGGAAGATAAATGTTATCTTGTTGAAGGCTATACCGATGTGATGTCGCTCCACGAAGCAGGAATCGAGAATGTGGTGGCTTCCAGCGGAACAGCACTCACTGTGGAACAGGTAAGGCTTATTAAAAGGTTTACCCGGAACATAACAATAATCTATGACGGGGATGAAGCCGGAATAAAAGCCTCCTTAAGAGGAATTAACATTGTTCTTGAAGAGGGCATAAACGTAAAGGTTGTGCTTCTGCCCGACGGAGAGGACCCCGATTCTTTCTCGAGGAAGGGAACATATGAGGAGTTTCAGAAATTCATTCGTGACAACGAAACCGACTTCATAAGATTTAAGACCTCACTCCTACTGGCCGATGCAAAGAATGATCCTGTTAAGAAGGCAGGTCTTGTTAAGGAGATTGTAAGTTCCATAGCCGTCATTCCGGAACCGATAACCCGTACCGTTTATATTAAGGAGTGCAGCACCCTGCTCGATGTACAGGAGGCTGTTCTTTACAATGAGGTCAACCGGCTGATGAGTCAGAAGAGTTTTCAGGACCGCAACCGTTATCCCGCACCCCAGGATCTCCCGGTACCACCGGCCAGACCTCAGCACCCTCAGCAGGTACTCTCCACTTCCGGACTCTGTTCTGCTGAGAAAGAAACAGTAAGACTACTTCTTAAATACGGCGGCGAAACTTTTTCGAGAAAAATCAACAGGGATGATGGTTCCGAAACAATAACCACAGTGGCCGATTACATTGTAGGTGAAATAACCGAAGACGATCTGAGTTTTGATGACCCGGTGTTTGCAGATATATACAGCGATTATAAGTTTCACGTGGCCCAGGGTTTGCTACCCGGCGATCAGCATTTTGTAAAACATCCAAACCCGGCCATTTCAGAAATATCGGCCGACCTGCTTGCCGAATCCTACGAAATAAGCCCTATCTGGAAAAAGAAACAGGCTTATGTTGAAACTGAAACTGACAAACTGAAGGAGATGGTTGAGGATACGGTGCTGATATTTAAAGCCCATAAAATCAAGGCTGTCTGCAAGGATCTGCAAAAGCAGATTGACTCCGCATCGAAAGAGGGAGATCTGAAAATGGTGGCCGGGCTTCAGAAAAAGTATACCACACTTAACAAGGCATTGATTGTTATCGGTAAAAAAATGAGGAACAGGGTCACATTGTAAGTATTTTCTTAAATTTAATCCGAAAACAGACTTTAATGACATCTTACAGAAGATTTTTCATAATTGCTCTTGCTCTTCCGGCAGTTATAATTTTTACAGCCGAATGCCGGCATGAGAAGAAGGAGGTGAAGCCGCCCAGGAAGGTATTCTCCACCTACCGCCAGGCCGGCGAGAATAAGCCTGCTATTAAAAAAGAGATTTTTTACGGCCTTCTTACACCAACCGAGGTGACCTCGATTTTCAACCGGCTGGGAGTACCTCACGATGACGCTATCCTTAACCCCCCCTCAAATCTTGACCTTTATACCAGTAACGCCAAGGCAGCCATTAACCTTGGTGTTTACGGCGTCGATTTCGGTTATGTCAAAATGTTCGGCCTCGGACAGCAAATGATTGACTATATCCTTACCGTGAGGGAGATCAGCAACAGACTCGGCATTCCCGACAAATACCTTATCGAACCTGTCAGGAAGATAGAAAGCAATATGTCGGACCCCGATACAGTGATGCACCTGGTGAACAAGGCATACTATGATATTGAAAACCATCTCCGTGCAGAGGGCAGAGAAAGCACAGCCGGTCTGATGCTTATGGGCGGATGGGTGGAAGCGCTCTACATCACAACCCGGCTGCTCTACAACCCCGACAACCCCGACCGTGAGGTGGTTGAGAAGATCTGCCATCAGAAATATACGCTCACCTCACTGATCAGCTTCATGAGAAATTATTACGACGACCCGGTGGTGGTTTACTACACCAAAAAGCTGATTTACCTCCGCAGGATCTACGACACTTTTGATATTTACTTCAAACCCGGGGACCTCGAAATTGACAATCAGCGAAAAGTCCTCCGCGCCACAGGCAGCAAAGTAGATATTTCACTTGAAACCCTTGCCCGCATCAGAGATTATGTTGCCATACTGCGCACCGAAATGACAAATCCCTGAAAACTAATTATATATGAAGTATTTCTATATCTTCGCGGTTTTTTCCGCGCTTATTCTTATGTCCTGCAGCCGCGGAAAGAAGACCGGAACTGAGAATACCGGTCTGCCCGGTCAGATTCCGGTTGACACAGGATTCAGAGACTATATCACAGCCTTTACATCGGGGGTTATCCCGGCAAACTCGGCTGTGGAGATACACTTTACACGCGCATTCTCCGAAATTGCCGATCGTTCAGTACTTTCGGGCCTCTTTACCTTCGACCCTCCCTTAAAGGGCACAACCGAATGGGCCGACGAACTGACCCTTGTTTTCAGACCATCAAAACCTCTCCCTTCAGGCACCGCTTTCAGTGGTACTCTTAACCTGGGCAGGATAGCCCGTGTTGAGGAAAGGCTTAGAATGTTCCCTCTCAGCTTCCGGACCATTGAGAAAGATTTTACAATCAATCCCGGCCAGCTGAAACCTTCGGCCGTAACAAACATGTACGAACTTACCGGCGAGATATCCGTTTCTGATTATGCCGCACCTTCCGAGACCGAAAAATGGGTTTCAGCCAGGCTCGATAACAGGCCGGTGACTCTTAAATGGGAGCATAATGAGGCAGAGAATATTCACAGGTTTACTGCTGAAAATATCGAAAGACTCCCTGCTGAAAGAGTTCTTATTGTTTCATGGGACGGCAGCATCTCGGGTATTAAGCAGAAGGCCTCTTATGAAATAAGGATACCTTCGCTCAATTCATTTGTCATCAGTAAAGCAGAGCTTTTTGCGGGTGAGACAAACCGTATTGACCTGATATTGTCGGATCCTCCCGATGAGACTCAGGATATTGAAGGCCTTATCTGGTTCTCGCCGCCTCTTGAGTCTGTGATCAGAAGCGTCTCAAATGTAATCAGTATCTATCCGGTTGTAAGGGAGGAGATAACAGCCACCCTTAACGTGGAGCCGTCATTAAAAAACAACAGGGGCATTGCACTTGGAAAACCCTGGAGCGAAACCTTCAACATGAGTTCAGAAGCTGTCCGGCCTGAAGTCAGGGCTGCAGGCAAAGGCGTGATAATGCCCTCATCGGGTGAGCTGATATTTCCCTTCCTGGCTTCCGGACTGAAAGCTGTTGATCTGACCATTGTGAAAATATATGAAAATAATCTGCCCTATTTCCTTCAGACAAATAATATGGATGAAGGGGGGCCGGTTAAAAGATTCGGCCGTCCCGTTTTCAGGGGAAAAATAGATCTTAACCCGACAGCCGGGACCAAATCGGGACGATGGACACTCCATACGATAGACATTGGAAAGTATATTAAAACCGAACCCGGGGTTCTTTACAGGGTGACCATCGGGATGCGAAGATCCTATTCACTATACAACTGCGGGGAAGATATATCCACTTCAAAATACGAGGAAATGCTCGACCGCTACCGGGCATCTGCCGATGATCTGTGGAACGATACGGAAAGCTGGTATGACTCGCCGGAATCAACAATCTTTTATGAATACGCATATAACTGGAGGGAAAGAGATAACCCTTGCAATGACTCATATTATGAGCCGGGAAGAAACCTGACAACCAACATCCTTGCTTCAAACCTCGGAATAACGCTGAAAGCCGGGGAGGACCGGAACGTCACAGTCATTGTTACAGACCTTCAGAGTGCGCTCCCGGTCAGCGGGGCAGCAGTGACAATATTCAGCTACCAGATGCAGAAGGCAGGTTCAGGCACAACAGGTCAGGATGGCTCTGCCGTGATACCTGTTACCGAAAAGCCATTTCTTGCAGTCGTTTCAAAAGGCAGCGACAGAAACTATCTTAAAACCACCGACGGACTTGCACTTCCCCTCAGTAATTTTGATATCTCGGGCATTAAACCCGAAAAGGGAATAAAGGCATTTCTTTACGGTGAAAGGGATGTATGGAGACCGGGAGACTCAATTTTCCTTTCGGTGATTATCCGCGACATGAAAAAAGAGCTCCCTTCAGGTCATCCGGTTCAGTTCGAACTGATTAATCCTCTGGGCCAGCGGACTGCCGGCCAGGTACAGAGCCTCCCCTCTTCGGGACTGCTTGTATTCAGAACCGGAACCGGCAGCAATGCAGTAACGGGCAATTACAATGCCGTGATTACCATTGGCGGAGCCATTTTTTCGAAAAGAGTGAGAGTGGAGACCATAAAACCGAACAGGCTGAAAATAGAACTCTCTTTCAGCAGGGAAATCCTCGGTGAACCTGAAAAAACAGATTACGGAAAAATAAATGCCAGGTGGCTTAACGGGGCAACGGCAAAGAATATGAAAGCCGAAGCAGATCTTCTTTTAAAGCGCTCCGTGACAACATTCAGCAGGTATCCCGGATACATCTTCGATGATGTTACATCGATGTTTTCGTCGGAGACGGTAAAAATCTTCGAGGGCAGCACCGGCGAAGACGGCACTGCAGCGTTCTCCTTCTCCGCCGTGCCGGCAGCCTCAGCTCCGGGTATGCTCAATGCTCTTTTCACGGTGAGGGTTTTTGAAAAAGGAGGCGATGCCAGCATAATTCAGAAAAGTTATAAGTATTCACCCTTCAGGGCCTACGCAGGCATAAGTTTCCCCGGTCTTTCGGAAAAGAAACAAATACTTTATACCGATGCCGACAATGAGATAAGAATTGCCGCAGTAGATCCAGAAGGGAGGCCGTTAACAACCACAGCCGATGTAAATATTTACAAGTCGGTGCACAGATGGTGGTGGGAGTCGGATGTAAACGATATGGGCTATTATAACTCCTCATCTAATTTTAAAATTTTTATGAACCGGAAGGTGACACTCAACGGGGGAAACGGGTCGGTTACTTTCAATGTTCCGAAAAGCGAGTGGGGAAGGTACCTTGTAAAGGTTTCACTTCCGTCGGGGCACACTGCAGGAACCATGGTTCTGGTTGACTGGCCCTGGGAGTACGGGCCGAAAGGTGCCGACGGTGCTAACTTCATTACAATAAATACAGACAGGGTAAAATATGCACCCGGCGACAATATTCAGCTTAGTTTCCCGGCACCATTAAATTCAAAGGCATATATCACTCTCGAAAATTCAACAGGAATAGTTTACCGCACCATAGCAGACGTGTCGGGAGTCAACAGTGTCGTCAACCTGAAAGCTACCCCCGTTATGGCACCTAACGTTTATGTTTATGTTTCGGTTATTCAGCCTCACGGTCAGACTGTAAACGACATGCCTCTGAGATTGTATGGTGTCATCCCAATTATGGTTGAAGACCCGGGAACACGCATTGTTCCGGTAATAGCATGCCCTGAAGAGGTAAGATCCTCACGTCCATTCGTTATAAATGTTAATGAGTCGTCGGGTAAACCGATGTCGTACACCATTGCCGTTGTTGATGAGGGTTTGCACGACATCACAGGTTTCACCATCCCCGACCCCTGGAATTACTTCTATGCAAAGGAAGCTCTGGGAGTAAGAACATGGGATATGTACGATTATGTAATCGGTGCTATGGGAGGCGCCCTGAGCAGAACGCTGGCACCGGGCGGTGATGAGGCCCTCTCAGATAAATCGCGTGCAAGGGAGAAAAGATTTGAACCTGTGGTCGTTTTTCACGGTCCCTTTACCCTTGCTGCAGGTAAAACAAACACCCATACCATTAACCTGCCTGTTTATACAGGTTCAGTAAAGGCATTTGTGGTTGCAGGCAGTGACAACCGCTTCGGGGCGGCTTCAAAACAAATCTATGTAAGAGACCCTCTTATGATTCTGGCAACAGCCCCCAGGGTGTTTGGCCCGGGAGAGAAAATATCGCTTCCCGTGTCCGTCTTCGTACAGAAAGAGAACATTAAAAATGTAACCCTCACAGCTGAAGGAAGTGAAAACATAAAATTTGAAAAAAGTACTGTAACCGTTCAGTTCAGCGGGCCGGGAGAAAAAGATACAGGGTTTCTTTTTACAACTGCCGAAAAGACAGGAAGTGCAACCATTACCGTCAAAGCCGAAGGAGGCGGAGAGAGTGCCATCTACAGGCTTACGGCAAAGATACGAAGCCCTAACCCGCCTGAAACACGGTCGGAACTTAATATGCTGCCGGCAGGGAAGGCTGCTGAAAAAAACATTCTCCTTTTTGGCATGCCGGGAACCTCTTCGGCACAACTGGAATTATCACTTCTTCCTTCAGTGAACCTCGGGAAAAGGCTCGACTACCTTACCGGATATCCGCACGGTTGCTCGGAACAGGTTGTCTCTGCTGCTTTCCCCCAGATATGGATAAGGGACCTTGTTCCAGGCTCGGTTGACCTGATTGCAAAAGCCTCATCAAATGTATCGGAAGCCCTGAGCATCCTCCTGAGGCGACAGATGACAGGCGGCGGTATAGCGCTGTGGCCCGGTTCGTACCAGCCCGACAACTGGGTAACCTCCTATGCAGGTCATTTTATGCTCGAGGCCGAACGGAAAGGATTTAGTATTCCCTCCTCCCTGAAACAGAAATGGCTCAGCTATCAGAAGAGAACAGCACAGGGCTGGACCTGGGATCCGAAATTCAGATACTCCGCCACCGACCAGGCTTACAGGCTCTTTACCCTGGCACTTGCAGGGGCGCCCGACAGGGGTGCCATGAACAGGCTGAGAGAAGCACAGGGCTTACCGCAACTTGCAGGATGGCTGCTGGCAGCATCCTATGCACTTACCGGAAGAACCGAAGCAGCCGATCAGCTTATTGACGTGAGAAACATCCGTCCCGATACTGAATACAGTGAATACTTCTATGGAAGCCCCGTCCGCGACAAGGCTGTTATCCTCTATATCCTTTCCCTGCTTAAACGCGATGAACAGGCTCTTCCTCTCCTGAAAGAGGTTTGTGAAGAACTGAATATGGATTACTGGTACAGCACCCAGTCAATTGCCTGGGCACTGTCGGCATATATGAAATTCGCGGAAAATTACCCGGGAGCAGGAAAAGATCCTGCAAAAGTGACAGTATCATTTAACGGAAAAAGAACAGAGGAACTGATTCTGCCCGGCACGGTAACAACCAGGAATCTCCCTGTAAATGAAAACGGGAATAACAACCTTAAAGTTGAAAATACTTCCGGCGTTCCTGTTTACGTAAACCTCATCCGCAGGGGTATCCCGGTCAGAAGCGATGAAATAAAGACAGGCAAAGGAATTGATATGCAGGTTGAGTATTACAATACCGAAATGAAGAACATTGATGAAAGGGTGCTGGAACAGGGTACTGATTTCATGATGGTTGTTAAGGTGACGAACAGGCTTTACAACCGTGCCGATAATATAGCACTTACCCAGATGGTGCCCCCCGGCTGGGAGATACAGAATATCCGTCTCTTTGAAGCTGAAGGACCCGTTAAAGAAAGCACTTATGATTACCGCGACTACCGCGACGACAGGGTTTACACCTATTTCAGCCTGAATGCGGGAGAGACCAAAACATTTGTGGTGATGCTCAATGCAGCATATTGCGGGGAGTATTACCAGCCTGCCATTCTGTGTGAGGGTATGTACTCGGGGAATATTTCTGCAGGGATACCCGGCAAGATGGTTTCAGTAACCGCTGCACAGTTTGAATAGAAGATTACGGATAGTAATTATTTCTGTATCTGCTGCGATCCTGCCTGTTCTGCTGGCTCCCATGCCGCGTTTCAGGAAGCCGTTTTCGACAGTGGTTGAGGCAGCCGACGGTACACTTCTCGGGGCCAGAATTGCTGCCGACGGTCAGTGGAGGTTCCCTCCCCCCGATTCAGTACCACATAAGTTTACCAAAGCACTTCTCACCTTTGAGGATAATTATTTCTATTACCATCCCGGGGTCAATCCTGTCTCATTACTTAAGGCTCTTAAAGCAAATATAAAGGCAGGACGTATTGTAAGAGGCGGCAGTACACTTACCATGCAGGTGGCCAGGATGGCAGGAGAAAACCCTGAAAGGACCTATACAAGAAAGATTATTGAGATTCTCTCGGCACTCCGGCTGGAGCTTGTAAAACCGAAGAAGGAGATACTTAAAATGTATGCTGCCAATGCCCCTTTCGGAGGCAACACGGTGGGAATAGAGGCTGCTTCGTGGCGATATTACGGTACATCGTGTTACAGCCTCTCGTGGGCGTCTGCAGCAACACTGGCGGTCCTGCCTAATTCACCTTCGCTGGTCCATCCCGGCAGGAACCGCATCCAGCTTCAGAAAAGGCGGGATGAGCTGCTGGAGAAACTCTGTAAAAAAGGAATCATTGATTCCCTGACTCTTGCATTATCTCTTGATGAACCTGTTCCGGATGAACCTGCACCTATTCCCGATCTTGCTCCGCACCTCACTTCAAGATTCTTTTCGGAGAGGCCGGGGCTGAGGTCAGTAACTGCCATCGATGCTTTCCTGCAGCAGAAGGTACAGGAGATTGTAAATTCACGACAGCGGATCCTCCAGAATAACCATATTTACAATTCGGCATGCATTGTGGTGAGGGTAAATACGGGTGAAGTGCTGGCCTATGCCGGCAACAGTACTCTTCCCGAAACAAGGGAAAACGGTGGAGATGTTGATATAATAAGGTCTCCCCGCAGTTCAGGCAGTATCCTTAAGCCGATACTCTATGCAGGAATGATGCACTCCGGACTCATTCTGCCAAACACTCTTGTTCCCGATATTCCTACCTATTTCACAGGGTTCGCACCGAAAAATTCTGATCTCATCTGCAGCGGAGCGGTGCCTGCTTCCCGGGCGCTGGCACAATCGCTCAATATACCTGCTGTGAGGATGCTTCGTATTTACAGGGAGGAGAAATTCCTCGAACTGCTCAGGCTTACGGGTTTCACTACCTTCAGGGAGCCGGCAGATTATTACGGCCTCTCCATGATACTCGGAGGAGGTGAAGTTACACTATGGGAGCTGGCCGGTGTATACGCTTCCCTGTCAAGAGTACTGAACCGTTACTGCATGGAAGGACGATATTCCGGTTCAGATTACCATCCTCCTGTATTGCTGAGAAAAGAGAATAACCCTGATATTTCAGAAGCCGGTATCGTTCCCCTGTCTGCATCATCGATCTGGCTCACCTATAAAGCCCTTCAAAAAGTGAACCGGCCCGAAACCGAGACCGGATGGCAATACCTCGTCGGGTCATCGGGTGATTTTGCATGGAAGACAGGAACAAGTTATGGCTACCGTGATGCATGGGCGGTCGGTACCACTCCTTCGTTTGTGATAGCCGTCTGGGCAGGAAATGCTGACGGAGAAGGGAGACCGGGTCTTACAGGTACAGGCGCTGCAGCACCCATCCTTTTTGATGTTTACAGTTTCATGAAGAACAGCGAATCGTTTCCGGCACCGTACAACGAGATGAGTGTCGTTAAAGTCTGCAGAGAGAGCGGATACCGTGCCGGTCCCGACTGCCCCGATACTGAAGATGAATGGATCTGCACCGCAGGATTGAAAAGTGAGATGTGCCCGTGGCACAAAGTTGTACATCTCGATAAATCTAAGAAATACAGGGTAACCACAGAATGTGCAGATATCTCAGAGATTATCACCGAAAAATGGTTTGTCCTCCCTCCCGCCATGGAATATTATTACAAATTCAGACATCCTGAGTACCGGAGCCTTCCCCCCCTTGCACCGGGATGCTCCGAAGATAAAGAGCTTCCCCTTATGGAACTTATCTATCCGGTGCCGGGAATTAAAATCTTTATACCCCGCGACCAGGAAGGAAAACCGACAAGAATAGTAGCTGAATTAGCCCATCGCCATCCTTCACGCACTGTTTACTGGCATCTTGATGACAGATTTGCCGCAAATACTAAATTTCTGCACAAAATTGAGTTACTTGCGCAGGCCGGTGATCATGTACTAAGGGCTGTCGACCAGGACGGGTTTACTGTCAGCTGCAGGTTCACCATATTAAACTCACTGAAATGAATATATCTTCAGAAGAAATGTTTCCGGTAGTTGATCCCGACGGCAGGGTGACCGGTATTGCACCCAGAAAACTGTGCCACGACGGAAAGAGCATGCTGCTTCACCCTGTAGTCCATCTGCATCTTTTTAACACTGCAGGAGAACTCTTCCTGCAGAAACGCTCCCTTGACAAGGATATTCAGCCCGGTAAATGGGACACTTCAGTGGGAGGGCATATCTCTCCCGGAGAAAGCATTGAAGATGCCCTGCGCCGTGAAGCCTTTGAGGAGATCGGACTGCGAAATTTTATCCCGGAACCGGCAGGGAAATATATCTGGGAATCGGACCGTGAAAGAGAACTTGTCTATTCATTCATATGCGTTTCGGATGAGACACCTGTGATTGATATGAATGAAGCGGTAGAGGGGCGCTTCTGGAAAGCAGAAGAAATTCATGAAAATATAGGAAAGGGGATATTCACTCCTAACTTTGAATATGAATTTAAACGTCTGAAACCAGCGGCCGGAATCAGTTAATCAATTTCATTTGTTACATTTGCGCTCCAGACAAAAGCTCCTGAATGAAATCGCTGAACAATAATGAAATTCTTGCAGTAATAAACCCTAAAGCCGGACGCAAAAGGATTATCGGCGTCTCTGAGAGGTTCAGGCGATACAGAAGCCGGATCGATTATGCTGTTTTCAGTAAAGTAAATGAATTCAGGGACTTCATGAGGGAGCATGCTTCGGATTACAGGATAGTTGTGGCGGCAGGAGGCGACGGTACAGTAAACAGCGTTGCGTCAGAACTTTCAGGTACCGAAAAAATTCTGGCAGTGCTGCCTGTCGGATCAGGAAACGGCTTTGCAAGGGAGATGGGTTTCAGCAGGTGGATAGGGAGGCTGCTTAAAGATGCCGGAAAAAATGCTTACCGCAAGGCTGATATTATTTACATCAACGATAAAATATGCGTTAATGCTGCCGGTGTCGGGGTTGACAGCTTTGTTGCACATGAATTCAGCAGTTACGAAAAACGGGGCTTCTGGAGCTATGTTGCCGCTATATTCAGGATAATCTGGTCGCTGAAACCGGTCAGGATTAAAGCTGTTATCAACGGCCGGGAAATTAATGAGGATGTTTTCATGTTCTCGGTAACCAACAGCAGGCAGTTTGGAAACAATGCAATTATCTGTCCCGCTGCAGCACCTGATGACGGTAAAATGAACATTGTGATAGTGAGACCTTTCCCCTTTATACTGTTGCCGGTATTTACCCTGAGGCTTCTTACAGGAACCCTGAAGGAATCGGGATATATCAGTTATTACGAAACAGATGCGCCGGTAAAGATAATCACTGAAGAAAACAGGTTTCATATCGACGGGGAACCTCATATTATAGATGGCGAAATCACAGTCACGTTAAAACCGGGGGCGCTCCGGATACTCGATACAGGCCGGTGCCTGTTTCAAAAAAGATGATTGATTCTTAATACCCTCAATGCCCGGGGATCATGAAAAATCAAACCCTGAAATATAAGCAGGTGAATCGAAAAAGATATCCTTTTCCTCTTCACTGAAATTCACAAACCTGATATAGACCAGCCCCGGTTTGGCATTCAGCATTCTGTTAAGGGCTCCCATTCCGGCGCCTGTCCTTAGTTCTTCATAAAGCCTGCTTCTGTCATCGAGCCATGTAAGACCGGTATTGAAACCTTCCGAGGCGCACATTGACTCAAAGAGATCAGGCAGCCTGCTTTCCTTCCCCTCTTTACAATAGATTGCATCAAAAACAAGGAACCGGAATATATCGGGTTTGAAGATCCTTTTATAGAAAGGTGTTTCAGGCAGTACTTTTGTAATTACCCAGCCCCATACGCCCGGAATATTGAAGATTTTATATGCGGAAGGTATTGCAGCTGCTCCTGCTATTATCTCTCCTTTTTCCCTGAGCACATAATATTTATTATTCAGGAAGGCGTAATCGGTTGTGAACAGGGAATAGTCCTTGTAAAAATCATTCAGCAACTGTGTCATAAAGGGGATTTCATCCGCGGGAAGCAGTTCAACTTCTTTTTTAACAACGGGTGAGAACCTGCTGAATGCAACGGTAAGGAAAGATCTTACATATTCATACCCGGCCTGATGGACAAGGTTCTTTGAACGCTCATTCATACTTTCGATAAAGGCATAAAGAATATGCTTTCCGTCGCCGGGAGCCGGTTCAAACCCGAGCATGTGAGGTTTACCGAATAATTCCAGCACACGGTATCTGAATGAGTCCTCCTTTTCCTCCCTTTTAAGTTCTCTCCTGCTGCCGCCGGCTGTCTGGTCCGACTGATACAAAGGCTGAAAAGCCAGGTACCGCAGGTACGAAGAGGGTACCTGGAGCTTCCCCTGGCCGGTTATCCGGTAACAGGCACCGATAGTTCCTGCAAGCTGTCCCTTAAGGTAAAGTGAGATAAATCTTATTTTATCACCGTATTCCGTGATTCTGGTGTTTATGTTCTGAAGGGAATAGCGCATGCCTCCCTCCGATCCGAGTACTGTATTGTTTAAAAGGAAAAGAATATCCTCGTTGGCGAAATCGGAGATTTTGATGTCAAGGTCCTTGTAATTCAGTATTTCTTTGTCAAACATCAGATCTGGCGGAAATCATTTTTATTTTTTGTCAAGGCTGCCGAAGACTCTTTGAAGCAAAGGTTTAACCCGTGCCGATACCTCTTTGCGGATTTTCAGCTCTTCTCCCTCAACTTTAAGGAATACGCCTGAGAGGGCTTTTGTGGTAAGAAAATCGTCGAGGTCGGTATTAACGGGAGTAAGTCCTGCAATTTTACCGGCCACGGTATTTGCGACACTGTTCCATTTGCCTGTAAGAGTCTGCCACGATTCCTTTGTGGAGATTCCTGCAATAATTTTTTTCTCTGTCGAAGCCTGTATTTTGGGTTTGTAGAGGTTATACAATTCGTTCCAGGTGGTTTTTCTGAGATATTCGGTGGCGGCGTTATCGGCACCGTTAAGTATATTGAATGCATCCCGTACTGTCATCTGCCTTATGCTTGCGATGAAGACGGGTGCCACTTCCTTTGCTGCATCTTCGGCAGCCCTGTTTATCCTTAGCACCACATCTTCCACCAGCTTCTCACCACCCGGCAGTTTTGAAATGTTATCAATAATTATTTTAGCTTCATCGGGCAGGAGGATTTTCACCATCTGGTCACCATAATAACCATTTTCGGCCGACAAAATCCTGGAAGAGTTCTGTGCCCCTGTCACAAGTGCCTCCTTCAGCCCGTTTATCACCTCTTCCTCGGTAAGAGGCAGATTAACATTTGCCGACTGGAGTATTTTGGATAGTTCTGAGCAGCCGGCAGCAAGCACAGCGAAAATCAATAATGATAATACTGTTTTTTTCATAAAATCACTGTTAGAGTTACAGAATACAATTTTAATAAATACCTCATACAAAACGGGACACTACGGGCAAAAAGTATCCGGTTATGAAACGAAAGGCAGGAGAGTTTGCGCTATAAAAAGATCCTCGGGATTGGTAATTTTTATGTTTTCCCTGTTCCCTTCAACAAGATTTATTTTCACTCCTGTTTTCTCAACCACGGTTGCATCGTCTGAAAAGGAAGGGTCGTATTCCTGTTTATATGCATTTTTTAAGAGTTCCGTTTTAAACACCTGGGGTGTCTGTATTTGTTTGATCAGGGTTCTGTTCAAAGGCCGGCTTGAGTTTTCCTCAATTAATCTGACCGAGTCGCTGGGACTAACCACCGGAATTGCCGTGCCGCATTTTTCAGCGGTTTCAAAACATCGTTTTATTGTTTCGGTACTTACAAGGGGTCTTACTCCGTCGTGAACGGCAACCAGTCCGTTGTTGCCCACAAATTCAAGCCCGTGCTTTACCGAAAAAAATCTGTGCAGACCGCCCTTCACAAGGGTGTGCGGAATGCTGAAAGAGTATTTTTTCTGCAGCTCATTCCAGAACCTCAGCTGATTCTCGGGCAAAACGGTAATAATTTCAATCGATTCACTGAATGTTCTGAATCTCTCTATGGTATGCATAAGAACAGGCCTGCCTGCCAGTTCAAGGAACTGTTTAGGGGTATCAATACCCATTCTTTTACCGCTTCCTCCGGCAACTATTACAACATATAAATCCATATCAGCACTCTTGTTTATTCATCACTGCTTGTATAGAGAAACCTCTTTATGCTTCTCTTCGGGGTTTTGGCAAATTCCTCTGTCTGGATTCTGATTTTACTGACAGCCATATAATCGGGAAGCCTGTCATTCACCTTTTTACGGAGGTCATCAAGAACCGAAGGTATATCAGCTTCTGCAATGTTATCTTTCTTTAACTGTTCATAGTCGGGAAACAGAAGGGCGACAAGCCTATTGTTTTCATCGATAACCACAGCTTCGGTGATATATTTTTCGTTGTTGAAGACAGATTCAATCTCTTCGGGGTAGATGTTTTTTCCGGAGGGTCCGAGAATCATACTTTTGCTCCTTCCCCTGATATAGATATTACCTTCTTTGTCAATAACACCCAGGTCGCCTGTATGCAGCCAGCCGTTTTCGTCGATGACGGCCCTGGTCGCCTCCTCATTTTTATAATAGCCGTTCATTACATTTTCGCCTTTCAGGATTATTTCCCCGACCTGTTTTTCGGGATCGGGTGAATCGATCCTTACTTCAAGAGTATCAACAGCCCTTCCCGATGCACCCAGCCTGGTTGTATCCCATGATGCATAGCTTATGAGAGGACCGCATTCCGTCATTCCGTAGCCAACCGTAAACCGGAACCCGATCCTGCGGAAGAATTTTTCGGTGTCGGGATTAAAGGCTGCACCCCCGATAACAAGCTCCTTAAATCTTCCGCCGAAAGAGTGTTCAAGTTTCTCCCTGATTTTTTTGTACAATAAAGTGTTGATCCCGGGAATTGCCAGTAATATTTTCATCAGGGGTTTGTTTATTACCGGAAGGATCTGCTTTTTATATATTTTCTCAATTACAAGAGGGACTGAAAGAATCAGGCGCGGCTTCACTTCGCCGAAGGCCTGCAGAATAACCTGTGGTGAAGGGGTTTTGGCGAGTATGGTGATATGGCATCCGTAGGTGAAGGGAAAAAGGAATTCAAAAGCACAGCCGTAAGTATGTGCCAGGGGCAGGAAGGAAACCACCGGATCGCCGGGCTCAAGAGGCATGTGCTTCTGGGCAAAACGTACATTGGCGGCAAGAGAGTTATGAGAAAGCATCACACCCTTCGAAAAACCTGTTGTACCCGATGTATAGCTTATTACTGCAAGCTTGTCGTTTGTGACATCAGAAAACCTGACATCCTCATTACTGAAAGCCGGATAAAGCTTATTGAATTCCGCATCGAGGTTATCATATAGTGTGGCTGTATCAGGGGAAGAGGAGGTTATCAGAGCAAAGGTATCGACGGAAATCACCGACTCAATAGCCGGAAGCTTCCGGATATCGAGCGTCTCCCACAGTTTATCATCAGCAAAGAGTATCCTTGAGTCGCTGTGATTGATAATATGGGTATGGTCTTCAGGTTTGAAATCGGGTAAAACGGGCACTATGACCGCACCGTAAGTAACAGCTGCCAGGTAAACCACACACCAGTTGGCTGAATTGCGACCCACAAGCGCAACCTTGTCCCCCTCCTTAATCCCGGAGTTACGGAAGAAAATATGGAATTTCATAATCTTTTCAGCAATCTCCCTGTAGGTGTATCCCTTCTCCCTGAAGTTGGACAATGCTTCAATATCCCAGTTTTTCCTGATACTCTGTTCAATATAACCTACCAGTCTCTCTTTGATCATTTTTCCTTATTTTAAATTTTAATTCCCGTGTTCTTTTTCCTGAAATCAATCTGCTTATTAACGGGCCCTCTTCTGATGAAATTTAAAAAGTCCCTGAAAAGTACAAATTAAAACGATATTTTCATTAAGGTCCGGTTCATAACTTCCGGAGATAAAAGTGTCTTTATCTCTAAATACAGCACAGGTATCAATGTAAAACCTGAAAGGGCTCCACTTAATAAGCCTCCGCAAAAAAGTGACAGGTGATAATTTCATCCCGCTCCTAAAAAACATACATAACAATAATTGCAAGCAGGCAAAGGATATTTATTACAGTAAAGAAATAGTTATAGCTTTCCCGTTTTTTCCTGAAGTGAGCCATTTTACGGGCCAGTATGCCGATTGCCGGGCTGAAAAGGGCAAGCAGGAATGCAAAAAACTCCATACCGTAAAAGACCTCATTAAGGCCTCCCTTTACGAATGCCGACAGGTAAACAACAATCAGCAGAACAAGAAGGTAAAGGAGGAAACTTGCTTTCAGCAAAAGTGTTGACACCGGTCTGCTTTTATGCAGAAGATGAGGTTTCAGGTAGGCATATGATATTGAAAATATCAGAACGATAAATACTGCTCCCAGTATATAATTAAGGATATTCGGAAAATTAGCCATATATAAGGTTTTTTTCGTTTTTCAGGTTCCTGCCCATACAAGTGAGCCTGCTCCAAGCACTGCGGCATTCTTCTCCCTGATTCCTGACGGAAGTATTTTAACCTTTCCCCTGAAGATATGAAGGAGGTTTTCCTCCATGGATCTTACCGCCGGTTCAAAAATCAGGCTGCCTGCCGAAGCGAGACCTCCGGTAAGGAAAACGGCTTCGGGGCTGGTATAGGCAACAATGTCGGCCAGTAATATGCCGAGCATCCTTCCTGTATAGTCAAAAGCCTTTTTTGCCAGCCTGTCTCCCTTAATGGCAGCATCATATATCATCTGCGGGTTCAGAATATCAAAGCTTGTTTTACGTAGTTCACTGTATTCAAGGCTGTCGGCCATTATTTTCAGGAAGGTTCTTTTAAGTCCGGTAGCCGAGATATAAGTTTCGGCGCATCCTGTTTTTCCGCATCCGCATTCTCTTCCCGGGAAGCCCGTTTTAATTACCGTATGACCCAGTTCTCCGGCAAAACCGTCATTTCCGTAAACCAGGTTTCCGTTAACAACCAGGCCGCTTCCGAGACCGGTTCCGAGAGTCAGAACAACGAAGTTTTTCATCTCCTTTGCATCACCGTAGATCATTTCACCAACGGCAGCAGCGTTGGCATCGTTGGTAACTGTAACAGGCACGTCGGTAAGGGTTTTGAAAAGATCAGCAACAGGGGTGACTCCCCGCCATGGAAGTCCTGCAGGATTTTCGATTGTGCCTTTGTTGATGTTTCCCATCGGGGCACCGATTCCTATTCCGGTAATTTCAGCTTTATACCCTGACGAATCAGCAAGCGACAACAGACTCTTCCAGAGAACAGCTGCAAAATCAGAAAAAACCGGGTAATCGGGTGTATTAAGAGAGCTCTCCGCAATAACATTACCGCTCCTGTCGACCAGCCCGAACACAGTGTTTGTGCCGCCGATATCAATACCTGCTGCTGCTTTTATTCTGGTCATCAGGAACGGAAGTTATAGTGTTCCGGAAAAGATTACAATTTAGTTACAAATATTAAAAAAATAGATGATTTATACGGTTTCGCCGCAATTTATTTTACCTCATTAGCATCATCTGGATATAGGGCCCCTAAATCCCCTGAGAGTGACCATGGGTGGGTCCTCCTTCCGGTTCCCCTCCCGGGAGGGGTCAGGGGTGGGTCCTTCCCTTCAGTTCCCCTCCTGGGAGGGGTTAGGGGTGGGTCCTTCCCTTCAGTTCCCCTCCTGTAGAGTGGTGAACTATGCTGTTTCTATCCAGCAACCTTTACCTGAATTTCCTCATTCATTCTATGAACTTCCTTCTTTACCCACCCCCGGCCCCTCCGGAGGAGGGGAGATTATTGCCCGGTTCCCCTCCTGGGAGGGGTTAGGGGTGGGTCCTCCCCTTAGTTCCCCTCCTGGGAGGGGTTAGGGGTGGGTTCTCCCCTTAGTTCCCCTCCTGGGAGGGGTTAGGGGTGGGTCCTCTTTCCGGTTCCCCTCCTGTAGAGTGGTGAACTATGCTGTTTCTATCCAGCAACCTTTACCTGAATTTCCTCATTCATTCTATGAACTTCCTTCTTTACCCACCCCCGGCCCCTCCGGAGGAGGGGAGAATATAGAAAAGTTCCCCTCCTGTGGAGGGGTCAGGGGTGGGTTTTCCCATTAGTTCCCCTCCCGGGAGGGGTTAGGGGTGGGTCCTTCCCTTCAGTTCCCCTCCTGTAGAGTGGTGAACTATGCTGTTTCTATCCAGCAACCTTTACCTGAATTTCCTCATTCAATCATTAAACTTCCATATTTACCCACCCCCGGCCCCTCCGGAGGAGGGGAGAATATAGAAAAGTTCCACTCCCGGGAGGGGTCAGGGGTGGGTCCTCCCCTTAGTTCCCCTCCTGGGAGGGGTAAGGGGTGGGTCCTCCTTCCGGTTCCCCTCCTGGGAGGGGTTAGGGGTGGGTTCTCCCCTTAGTTCCCCTCCTGGGAGGGGTTAGGGGTGGGTTCTCCCCTTAGTTCCCCTCCCGGGAGTGGTGAACTATGCTGTTTCTATCCAGCAACCTTTACCTGAATTTCCTCATTCATTCTATGAACTTCCTTCTTTACCCACCCCCAGCCCCTCCGGAGGAGGGGAGAATATAGAAAAGTTCCCCTCCCGGGAGGGGTGAACTATGCTGTTTCTATCCAGCAATCTTTACCTGAATTTCCTCATTCATTCTATGAACTTCCTTCTTTACCCACCCCCGGCCCCTCCGGAGGAGGGGAGAATATAGAAAAGTTCCCCTCCTGGGAGGGGTTAGGGGTGGGTCCTCCTTCCGGTTCCCCTCCTGGGAGGGGTTAGGGGTGGGTTCTCCCCTTAGTTCCCCTCCCGGGAGTGGTGAACTATGCTGTTTCTATCCAGCAACCTTTACCTGAATTTCCTCATTCAATCATTAAACTTCCATATTTACCCACCCCCGGCCCCTCCGGAGGAGGGGAGAATATAGCAAAGTTCCCCTCCTGTGGAGGGGTCAGGGGTGGGTTTTCCCATTAGTTCCCCTCCCGGGAGGGGTTAGGGGTGGGTCCTCCCCTTAGTTCCCCTCCCGGGAGGGGCACTTACCTTGGGGGGCAGATATTCAGGCTGTATAAGACTCTGTCACAGGAACAGCAGTTCACCGAAACATTCCGGTCTGTGAAAATCGGGCTTTTCGGAGAACACAGGCTGCCAGGTAAGGTAATGCGGTTCGCTCAGCCTGTCGCCGCATTTGTAAAAATTACCTCTCATCCTTCTGCCTTGCAGAGTAATGATACTGTGCCTAAAAAAAGTCTTTACCGGAATTGCTGCAACAAGCTCCCAGTAAATATCACCTCTGATATCCCTGACCGGTCTTTCCATTGAGGGAAGTGTCCTTACAAGAGATACATATTCAGGTGATACCGGTGTGCTGTCGTGCCTTCCTGTTCCGCAACCCATGTAACAGGTTCCGATTCCGTTAAACTCAAAGTTGTAATATATACCATCATCAGCCGGTGAAACAAAAAACTCAACGCATGAATCTTCCCAAACAGCCTGGTTTATTTCTGTCATCTCAGCCTTAAAATATTTTTCCCTGACATAAAATTTCAGGAAAATCTCAGCCGGACTGAATGAGATTTTAAAAGAGACTTCCGGTTTGTACGAAAATTCTTTCCAGCAGACATTATCTATTTTATGACTTTCTGCCAGGCGGTCGAACCAGTGAGACACTTCAGCCAGCGGCGGAGTATTGTTTTCTGAACCTGTTAAAGGCAGGTCAAGTGGGGAAACCAAAAGATTCATATCCGGTTTATCTTTGGTTCAGTGAGGGATTGGTACCGATGAGTCTGGTGCTCTTCAGGTAAGGAGTTCCCAGATCCCATTCCTGTTCAATTACCCAGTCGGTCATAACATCGATCTCATCAGGGTAATAAGTCACAGGCTCAGGTTGAAGGTGTTTATAGAAGTTCCCGGTTGTCCATTTACCGTCGCCGTCGAGGTCATAAACAGCCCTCAGCCGGTATTTTCCTTTTTCGAGAAGAGGGAATTCAGCCACTCCCCCGGGTCCAGGTACTTTTTCGGCAATAATCTTTTCCGATTTGTCGAGAAGCTGGATTATTACATTCCCGGTCATATTGACAGCCTTTACGTTAAGCCTTCCGTAAGAATTTGTCGGCCTTACCGTAAACTGGAAGCCTGCCGAATCTGATACTTCGCCGTAGATATCCCTGAAAGCGCCCTTCCCCGCCACAAGGAGATATCTCTCTCCTTCAATGAGTTTTGCAGAGAGATGATACCTGCGGATTGATCCGGAGTCGGGCGAAAGAAAACAGGGAATCTTTATCCTTATATCCTTGTTCACCCTGTAAAGTATGATTTGTGAAGTATCTGTTTCCCTGACGGGTGAAGGGGACAAGAATGCTATCATTTCTCCGGGTTTAACAGTCCCTCCCTTTATATTTACTTCCGGAATATATTTGGTTACCGGTTGTTTCCCTCTGACAGCTTTCTGCATAAAGAATCTCATCTTAACGGTATCCCGTCTGCTTATTACGTTGCCTGAGGTATCGGTGTACGGATAAATGATGTATGTCATCAGATCAGGTTCCGACCATCGGAGGCTGTCGAGCAGCCAGATTGTAAGAGTATCTCCTTTGCTGCTTTTTTCGGTAATATATTCATCTCTGTTAAATCCTTCAACTTCAAACCTGTATCCGTGCGGGGGTAATGACAGGGTATACCTCAGCCTGTACGGAAGATCGCGGGAAGAGGAGGTAAGATAATACTTGTTCAGGGGAGCGGTGAAAAGGTACAGAGGATAATCACCTATCAGGACTGACTCCCTGAAGGCGGTATCTTTTCGGCGGGCAAGAAGCAGGCTGTCCTGACTGTGGCTGATATAATTTTTCAGGGGAGTTACTTTCACTGTTGTATCAGAAAAAGCGAACATCTCCTCCTGCAGGTCATATTTTTTGTTGCCGTTGATATCCCCCAGAGCATAAATATTATAGGTTCCCTCTTTTACATTGTCAATTCTGAAATAACCCTGTGCGTCGGCCAAAGTTATATAATCGGGCAGCCTTTTACGGGGAGCTGTGTCGGAAAGATTGCTGTGGAGAAGAATAAGAATATTTGCTGCAGGGTTGAGATCGGCGGCTGTCACCACGTTTCCTGTCACCGATAGTGAATCGAGATAACTGCCTGTAGAAAAAACATACTGAAAATTAAGAAGCGGATTACCTTCATTAAGATCCCTGACAGCATCCTGGAAATATAAGGTATATGTTGTATTTTCCCTGGGATCTTCTTTGAGGACGACTCTCATGGTTTTTCCTTTGAGGGATATTTCAGGTTTTTTATCCATCGGCGGTGAAATCATGAATTTCTCATTCAGTTTGTCGAGAGTCACAAACTCACTGAATGTAACCGATATCGTCCGGCTGTCGAAGAACAAAGAGCCATTAGGAGGAATGCTTTTTACCACTGCCGGGGGTTCAGTATCCCTGGAACCTCCTGTCGGGGGAACAATTTTAGCGCATGAGCCTGACAGACCCATCAGTACCGCTGTAACTGCAAATGCGGAAGCAGCCGTGGCTGTTGAAACTTTTCTTATCACAGATACAAACTTACATCAATTTTTCAATTATACATTTGAATAAAGAACCAGCGGGCATCCTGTAAAATTAAATTAACATCCGCAGACAAGCTGCTTACAAATAATTTTTACCTTTGAATCCTCTGAAATAATAATTATGCACTGGCAGATAATAGTATGGGATCCCAACCCTGAGATTTTCCGGATAGGATCATTTGCGGTAAGATGGTACGGCGTTCTGTTTGCTTCTGCTTTTCTTTTCGGCTATATAATCATGCAGAAATTTTTCGCCAATGAGAAGGTGAGTGAAACAGTTCTCGACAGGCTTACAGTGTATATGGCCCTTGGGACTGTAATAGGTGCAAGGCTCGGTCATTGTTTCTTTTATGAGCCTTCATATTACCTGAGCAATCCCTGGGAGATCCTTAAGATATGGCATGGCGGACTGGCCAGTCACGGTGCTGCCATCGGCATCCTTACTGCGTTATGGCTTTTTGAGAGAAAGGAGAAGAAGGGTTATTTCTGGGCGCTTGACCGGGTTGCTGTTGTGGCTGCGCTTGCCGGATTTTTTATCAGAACCGGAAATCTGATGAATTCGGAAATCTATGGCGTTGAAACCACATTGCCGTGGGGGTTTGTTTTTCTACGGAACCATGAAACCGTTCCCAAGCATCCCACCCAGATATATGAAGCTCTGACATATCTTGCCATCTTCTTCCTGCTATACAGGATTTACTGGAAGAAAAAGGGAGATATATACCAGGGTTTTCTCATAAGCCTCTTTCTTATCCTGGTCTTCACCGCCAGGTTCTTCATAGAGTTTGTAAAGGAGCCGCAGGTAAATTTTGAGAATACGATGCTTCTTAATATGGGGCAGCTGCTCAGTATTCCATTTATCCTGGCCGGAATTGCAGGTATATACCTGAGTCTGAAGATTAAAAAGCCGGGAATAATCAGAAAGTCCGGAAAATAATCCTGCAGGTTTCTGTACGGAGAGTCTTATTTTCTCAGGATGCCATGGAAAAGAACATCCAGCACTGCCTTTACACGGTGCTGAACATCCTCCTCCCTTTTTTTCCAGAACAGGGGAACCTCAAGCCCTTTAAGGGCTGTCTGAACAGCCATGGCCGTATATTCACTTCCTTCAACCCTGAAAACTCCTTTCCTTGAACCGTCGTAAATAATCAGCCGCAGAATTGCCAGCTCTTCAAGGTCATACTTTTCCCGTATCTTTTCAATGAAATCAAAGTGAGCGAGATTCCTGTCAAAAACTGCATTATAATAGTTGGAAAGTTTTTCGAAGGTTTTCATTCTGACACTTATATAAACCTGCATCTTTTCAACCGGCGAATCGACCGATTTTATGGCCTTTGTAAGTTCATTCCTCAACAGATTGGCCTCATATAAAACTACTGCCTTGAATATATCCTCCTTGCCGCTGAAATAATAATAGATTGAACTTTTACCCATTTTAAGTTCACGGGCAATCTCTTCCATGCTGGTGTGTTTATACCCGTACCTGCTGAAAACCTGTCCTGCAGCAATAATGATTTTTTTTCTGTATTCCTCCTTGTCAACCATCCTTAACTATGTAAGTGCTGAACAGAAAAGTCATTACAAACCATTACAAATATAGAAATAAACAACTGACCTGTCAAGCCCTGAAGAATATAGCTGCTGTTAACTGTATCTTATTTCAGTCCGACCGCAACCTGAAGCTTTTATGTTACTTGCCAATATTTTATAACTTTGTGCATTGGTTTATTCCGCCAGGGTAAACAGGGGATAAAATGAGAATAGACGGCAGGAATTATCAAAGTATCTGGATAGACTCAGATGAACCTGAGGCTGTAAAAATAATTGACCAGGCAAAACTTCCTTTCTCCTTTGAGATAAAGAGTCTCCGTACTGTTGAAGATGTTTTTGAAGCTATTTACAGCATGTCGGTAAGAGGAGCCCCTGCCATAGGTGTGGCCGGGGCCTACGGTATGTATCTGGCGTCTCTTGAAATGAAACCTGCCACACGGTACCGCGAACATATGCATAATGCCGCAAGCTATCTGATTTCAAGCAGACCTACTGCAATCAATCTTTCCTGGGCGGTAAGAAAAGTTCTTGATTCTGTTCCGGACTTTACATCAAAGGATAAAATAACCGGAGAAGTAAAAAAAGCTGCAGATGAAATTTGCAAAGCTGAAAAAGACAGGTGCCTCGGAATAGGAATGCATGGAGTTAAAATACTTGAAGAGATTTATAAAAATAAAAACGGTTCTGCAATAAACATCCTTACCCATTGCAACGCCGGCTGGCTGGCATGCGTGGATTACGGTACTGTTACCGCTCCTGTTTACATGGCAAGGGATAAGGGAATACCGGTTAATGTTTGGGTAAGCGAAACCCGCCCCCGTAACCAGGGAGCAAGGCTTACATGTTTCGAACTGGCTCACGAAAAAATATCTCATACCCTTGTAACAGATAACGAATGCGGTTTCCTGATGCAGAAAGGTGTGGTCGACATACTGCTGACAGGCAGTGACAGGGTGGCCCTGAACGGGGATTCTGCCAATAAAATCGGCACATATCTCAAGGCACTTGCAGCGTACGATAACAATATCCCCTACTACGTGGCCGTCCCCTCATCATCATTCGATCTTTCGTGTACAGACGGGGCAGGTTCAATCCCGGTCGAGGAACGCGACCCTGAAGAAGTGCTCTTTATGGAAGGCGTGGCAGACGGACAAATAACAAGGTTCAGAATCTGTGAAACAGGAACAAATGCCCTGAACCATGCATTCGATATTACCCCGTCAAGGCTGATCACAGCATTTATTACAGAAAAAGGGATTGTTAATCCGGATAAATCAGATATAATTGAAAAGATAAATTAAAACTAAACAGATGGAAGGGTTTGTAAAATTCAACTGCCACTGGAGCCAGTCAGGCCCCGTAATATCAGATGAGCAGTATGAGATAATAAATTACTGGCGTGAAGTGTTGTATAACATGGATCTTATCGGGGCCTATGAAAACGGAGTAGGGTTCGGAAACATAAGCATGAGAACAGGCCCCGGCAACCAGTTTATCATAACAGGCTCCTCCACGGGTGAAATACCCGAACTGGAGCCGGGCCACTACGTCAAGGTGCTCTCTTTTAACATTGAAGATAATGCAGTGCAATGTTTTGGCCCCCTGAAGGCATCTTCAGAATCACTGACACATGCCGCAATTTATATGTCCGATCCGGGTACAAATGCAGTGGTACATGTACATTCCATTGAACTCTGGAACGAACTTATTTACAAGGTACCCACCACAAACCCCGGCATGGACTACGGAACCACCGGACTCGCAAAAGATATTCTCAGAATCTTCCGGGAACCCGAGGTTTACGAAAAAAGAATTATTGTAATGGCAGGCGACAGGGCCGGAATACTGACCTTCGGACACGACATGGATGAGGCCGTTGGGGTGCTGATGCAATACATAAGAAAATAGACTGCCCCATGGTTAAAATAGGGATAATAGGCGGCTCCGGACTTGAAAATCCCGGAATACTGTCAGTTACTTCCGAAATTTCAGGTATAAACAGATATGGCTCACCCTCCTCATCTCTCCTGGCCGGAAAAATAAATGATGTCAGTATAATCTTACTGTCACGTCACGGAAGGCAGCATACAATACCTCCGTCACAGGTTAACAACCGTGCAAATATCTTTGCCCTGAAGGAGGCCGGCTGTACCCATATCATAGCCACTACGGCCTGCGGAAGCCTCAGGGAAGATATTAAAAGAGGTGACCTTGTGGTTCCTGACCAGTTTATTGATTTTACAAGGAGAAGGGAAACAACTTTTTTTGAAGAGTTTCTCCCGGGAGAGATGAAACATACTCCCATGGCCGATCCGTTTGATAAGGATATCCGTAATCTGCTTATTTCAAAAGGAAGAGAGCTTGGAATGATAGTCCATCCCAAAGGTACTGTCATTACAATTGAGGGCCCGCGGTTCTCTACAAGGGCCGAATCACTTATGTTCCGCTCCTGGGGCGCAGATATTATCAATATGTCGACCGCTCCCGAGGCCATTCTGGCAAATGAGGCCGGAATTCCCTATGCCGTTATTGCCATGAGCACCGATTACGACTGCTGGAAAACTGATGAGGAACCTGTTTCATGGGAGAGAGTGATTGAGGTCTTCAATGAAAATGTTCATAATGTAATCCGTCTTATTCAGAATATTTTGCCTGAGATAGGGTAACAATGACGGCTTTCAGTTTGGTTTTGCATATTTTCCAACAATTGTTTAATATTGCAGTCCGTTTTAAACAATATTGAACGGTCATAATAAGTTGTTTTTCTCCGGCAGCATGCAATGGAGAAACAAAAAGGGCCCATAGCTCAGACGGTTAGAGCATCTGACTCATAATCAGGGGGTCGCTGGTTCGATCCCAGCTGGGCCCACGCGCAAGGCAGTCCTCCGACTGCCTTTTTAGCTTTCATTAACAGTTGTAGTTTTTGCGCGACCGGCAGCGACGGCGGGACTTTTTTCAAATCAGAGTCTAGATAAAAGGATCTTAATTGTGATTGATATCTCCTCTGAAATAATAATTGCTGATCTTCCGTGAATCTCAGCGAAATATATTTATTTGTCGTATACAAATTTAACCCGTTCCTTTTTACAGATTAACTGAACAACCCATTTCCCGGTCTGGGCAGAAGGGGGAAGACCTCCTCCGGGAAAGAGCCACTGTCCGGCCATATAGAAATTTTTAAGTTTAGGAAGCTGCATATCAAGTGATTTCATCATATTTTCCTTTGCAGGCATAAATCCCTCATAGGCGCCTTCCTTTACACCGGTATATCGTACCGCGGTAAGGGGGGTCGCAACATCAACCACCTCTATATAATCCATAATGCCGGGATAGATAACATCCAGGCAATCTGCAGCATCCTTTTCTATCTGTTTTTTTCTTTTTTATATTCTCCTTCTTCGAGATTTTCCCATAGCTTCCAAGGACTCTCAAAACGCATTATGATTGTGGTTTTACCTTCGGGTGCCATTGTGGGATCGTAAGAATAGTTCATTACAGAATAACCATTTTCAAGTATGGTGCGTCCTATTTTAAGTCCCTTTGAAACATTGATAATGACCGGGGCTTCTGATGGTATCTGTTTATCGATACCGAACGACACCTGTACGAGAGGTGTGAATGGTTTCCAGTTTTTATAGGCAAAATCAATTTTTCTGTTCACGTACTTTCCTTCAAGCATCTTATATATTGTATCGAATCCATCAGCTGTTCCGATAACATAATCAGCATTAACCGTTTCACCGTCCGAAAGGATAACTCCTTTTGCCCTGTTATTCTCGACAACGATTTTTTCAACCTTTTTCCTGAAGGAAATCTTTCCGCCCAGATTCAGAAACTTTTCAACCATCCGCTGCGCCAGGGGATATGAGCCTCCCTTTATATACCCGGCATTTTTCTGGTTATACCAGCCAAGCATAAAAATGAAAGCAAGGGCAGAAAAGTTCATCTCACCATACATCCCATAAAAAACTGCTTTCAGCTGTTAAGAATTCTTTTCCCGGAGTAACTTAACAGAAATTTAACCTTGTGAGAGTGACTGCTAAACTGATGTACTGTCTGAAAAAAGCTTAAGTGGTTTAATACATTGCACCTGAGGAATGATGATCAGTTTCACTGTGGCATAACCATATATCGTGCAATTACGCATATATTTGTCTGTCCGGTACGTTGAAATACATGAACCTCAGAGCCCATACTTACGACCTTATTATCGACCCCCTGCTTGCCGGCCTTAAAAAGTCTGTAAAGGAGAATATCCCTGCAGGTGTTTCGGTCATTGATGTGGCATGCGGAACCGGCTCGCTCGCGCTTTCGGTTGCATCTGTGGCTGTAAAAGTGACCGGCATAGATCTCGACAACAGTCTTATTGATTTTGCAGTTAGAAGGGCAATAAAAAGGAAAGTGTACAATGCTGAGTTTCTTGTGAAAGATGCTGCCTGCCTTCAAGAGTACGGGGAGAGACAGTTCGGTGTTGCTGTCACATCCATGGCAATACACCAGTTTGAGGAGGATCTTGCCATCAGCATTCTAAAAGAAATGAAGAGAATTGCAGGAAAGGTCATCATTGCAGATTATAATTTTCCGATGCCCCCCGGGTTTTCGCAGGAGGTTGCTTACGTCATAGAAAGATTTGCAGGGGGCGATCACTACAGGAATTTCAGAAACTATATGTCGAAGGGAGGACTGGAATGGTTTGCCGGTTCTGCCGGACTCAGAATCAGACCGCTTGTCAGTAAGGTAAACAGGATTTTTACCGTGGTTGATTGTATCTAAAGACTTTTATCGGCCTGCAAAGTATATCCGGTTACAGATATTAATTTTCAAATTTCTTTTCGTAACTTTACGAAAGGATTAGTTCCGGGATGAAAGACTATTACCTTTAAACCTATGAATCAGACAGTTGACACAGCCTATACCGAAACAGACATTGAGCTTGCAAAGCTGGCCAGAGCACTCGGGCATCCGGCAAGGATAGCAATTCTGAGGCATCTTGCTTCGCTCGACACATGTTGCTTCACCGAAATATCCAATGAACTTCCGCTGGCAATCTCAACTGTTTCACAACACCTTGTAGAACTTAAAAAGGCGGGGTTAATTCAGGGGAGCATTGAGCCCCCGAGAATAAAATACTGCATTAACGTCGGTACCTGGGAAAAAGCATCTGAATTGTTCAGCAGCTTTTTCAGTTATCGTAAAAAAAAGGAAACTAATAATAACAAATCATAAAAGCCTCTGTTATGAAGTTACGAAGCATTTCAGTAATCTTACTTCTTATTTCGATTGTCCTTGTAATCATCACAGTGATTACAATAAGAAAAGAAAAAAAGCAGACTCTTTTAACCGACAGGAATCTTGTTACCCTTTCGGGTGTATGTCCTCCTTTTTACCTGTATGATGAAGAGGGGAACATTATCGACCCCGTTAAAGGAGTTAATACGGATAAACCTTACTCACCTAAACAGACCTGCGGAAAATGCCATGATTATGACAAGATAACACAGGGCTTTCATTTCCAGCAGGGTAAAGATGAAAAAGCATCCGGCGTTCTGGCCGACAGGTATCAGTGGGTATCCAACCCCGGCAATTACGGAGGAAACTGGTGTTCACCGGCTCCTCTTTATAACTACCTGTCTCCTAAAAAGAATGAATCGGCCCGATGGATGGACATGACCTCCTTTACTTTTATTACAAACGGCTGCGGCACCTGCCATCCCGGAGGAGGTTCCCTTGAATACGACAGAGAGGGATTCAGGTATGATAAACACATGGAAGAAATGGGATTTACGGCAGGAGGAACAAATAATTTCGACGGGGATTACTTCCAGGCCCACTGGAACCGTTCCGGAGTTATTGAGGCCGACTGTAATCTCTGCCATCTTCCGGAATATGATTATAAAACAAGGAATGATAATCTGGCAAAATATAACTTCAGGTGGATGGCAACAGCCGGATCGGGTCTTGCAACCGTAGAGGGATCGGTCAAAGACACTATTGAAGTAAAGGTAAAATACAATCCTGCCAGGTTCGGTGCTGACGGAAAGGTATCAATGCATCTCGTGAGGGAACCAAGAAATGAGACCTGCCTTAACTGTCATTCAAAACCCCAGTGGAAAAAGCGGGGATCTTCATTCACGGAGTTCACTGATGTACATGTGGCCAAAGGAGTCAAATGTGTTGATTGTCACATGGCAGGCTCAATGGCAACTGACCCCAGAATAAAAGGGAAAGAAGTTCATCAGTTTGGCAAGGGCGATGATCCCTCCGGCTGGGTGAGAAATGACCTGGACAATACTGTCAGAACCTGTAATGACTGTCACACCTCTGGATATCTTAATGCCCCAATAGCCAGACATCCCTGGCTTCCCGACCTGCATCTCGATAAACTCTCATGCCAGACTTGTCATATACCGCAGAGAAAAGTAAAATCAGCCCTGGTACAGGTAAGTGATATTTATAATCCCGGCACTAAAATTTCTCCCCCGCCGAAATATGTCTGGACATTCTATGACCAGAACATGAATTACTGGAACCACTATGGTGAGCTGACCATGTTTACTGCCAAAGACCAGCCTTCCGATCCTTTCATTCCCCAATATGCAAAGTACAAGGGTCAGATATTCCCTGTCAATGCTGTGCACAGTGCATGGCCCGGAATATATACTGAAGGGAAAAAAGGTCTGGACCAGCCGAAACAGAAAGAGATTTACAATATGTGGATTACCCACAGAAAAGATAATTCAAAATACCCTGAGCTTGCAAAAATCAGAGATAATAATTCAGATACCATACCCGAAGTAAATACCGCTGAGGAGATAGATGCATTTATCAATTCTGTTACGGCATATCTGAATGATCAGGGATACGACCTGACGGGAAAGAAAGTTGTATGGGTAAATGACGACAGGATGTATTTTAACGGGACGGAATATAAAATGCTGGATAAAGAATACTGGGAATCATCTCCGTATGCATCGGTTTACAAATACAGCCATGATGTATTTCCGGCAAAGGCCGCCCTGGGAACAAATGGCTGCACCGACTGCCATTCATTCAGTTCAGATATGTTTTTCAGACAGGTTGTAAAATATCCCTTTGGAGATGACGGCAATCCTGTGACTGAACCCCAGTACAGGAGACTTGGAATGAGCGGTTTTATGCCTGCACTCTCAGCCTTCAGGGAGCAGATTGTCAAATCCTTTGCTTACCCGGCAATCCTGTTCCTCCTGCTGACAATTCTTATTTCGGGAGCCTGTTATCTGAACTGGAAAGAAAACTTCTTCGCTGTAAAATCTAATCATCTGTATATCCTGTATGGTCTGATCACTGCCGGTTTTGCCATTATATTTCTTAAACCGGATGTGAATCATTATATTCTCCCATCGAGACTGACACTTGACGCAAATCATTTCATTATCACTGTCTTTGCGCTGATTGCAGGAGCATATACCTGGGTCAGAATGAAAAAAGAAAACAGATCAGGAACCCTGAAAGGAAGGCTGCAGGCCTTGTTCCTGATACTGTCAGTTATTTCAGGGATATTCATGGTAATCAAGTTTGACCTGATATACCAGATTGTAAGAGCGGCATATACGGTATTCGATATATCGGTGGCAGCAAGTGTTCTGATTTCGATCGTTTATTTTATTGAAGATCAGTTCTCTCAGATTAGAAATGAAGTCCGGATTTAGCCAGTTATTAACTTTAATAAAAAGAGTATGAATTATTCAATAGGATTTATCGGAGGCGGAAGGGTTGTCAGAATCCTTCTGCAGGGTTTCAGGAATAAGAATATGTCATTCGGGACGACATCTGTTTCGGAAACCAACCCGGATGTTATTGCCGGCCTCAGGAGACAATTTCCTGAAGTTGAATCGTGTGAGGCAAAAGATGCTGCTTCCAGGGATATAGTTTTTATAGCCCTCCATCCTCCTGTGATAATGGATACCCTTGAAACGCTGAAAGGCTTTATCAAACCCGGTGCTGTTGTAATATCCCTGGCTCCAAAGATTAATTTTGAGAAGCTGAAGTTGAAAATCGGGTCAACAGGTAACCTGGTACGGCTGATTCCAAATGCCACTTCTTATATCAATGAAGGGTTTAATCCTGTCGCATTTGCACCTGGTTTTGATGCCGGACTGAAGGAGCAGGTGCTGGATTTACTGAAAACACTGGGCACAACCCTTGAGGTTCCGGAAGAGAAGCTTGAAAGTTATGCAATTATGTCGGCCATGCTCCCCACCTATTTCTGGTTTCAGTGGAAAGAGCTTGGTGAAATAGGACTGAAAACGGGTCTTTCGGAAGAAGAGTGCAGGAAGGCAATATATGATACAATTATAGCATCCCTGAATCTGATGTATAAATCGGGATTATCTGCCTCAGAAGTAATAGATCTGATCCCTGTAAAGCCAATAGGGGAACATGAACAACAGATTTCTGAGATTTATAAAACCAAACTGACAGGTTTGTTTGAGAAAATAAAACCATAACCCTGATCGGTTGACTGTATTTTTGTTTTTAACAGAATCCTGTTAGCAGCACTTTTTATTTTCCTGTATGGGAGGACATGGAACAGTGCCGTAAGAACAGAAAACGCAGCAGTCGCCCGGTTTTGGTTTCAGAACTGTATGGCAGTTTTTGCACTCATAAAAGAACTGGCATGAATCGGTGGGCATGGTTTCAGTCTCCCTGTGCCAACAGACAGGGCATGTGATCTCAGATTCGGTAATAATTTTCATTTTATGGGAATTTAATTGGCTCCCGTGTTAAACAATGGTTCTTTATGATTAGTTCAAATTAAACAATACCTGAAACGCTAACCAGAATGAATCTTCAGGATCTTTTAAATTTATCTCCTCAATATCTCCCGGTTTAAAATACCCGAATACTCCGGTAAACTGACATTTTTTAAATGCCTGGTAACGGATAAAGATGTCGGTTTCATCACCCAGATGGTGCTTACCTTCAATTATTCTCATGGTATTCAGGATAGTAACATCAACCGGGACCGGTAAATAAAAACGGTTATATTTCAATTCTACCCACATCTTCTTTTTTAGGGGGAAGAGCTCAAGAACAATCTCGGGATCGCTCAGGTTTGACCATTGCACAATGTTCATCCAGCCGTAAAATTTGTCGCTTGCCCCGAAAGCGGGATCAAAAGTGCGTATGACATCATCACTTTTCTTCCCTCCTGATGCATAAGTATAGCGAAGACTAAGAACAGGAGACGAAGGGAGAGAACTGAACCTGTAACCGGCTTTTGCAAAATAACCGTATGCATTGATCCTTTTTCCGTTATCCCTGCCAAATTCCCCGGCATAAAGAAAATCGTAAATCAGATCCTGTTTTTCAGGACTGACAAGCCTGAAACCTGCCCAGTTCCTGTTAATTGACAGTGTTCTTATATAATCTGCCGAACCCTGGGTTTTAAAAGCATAGAAAGGTTCTGCATTGAGCCGGCTGGTGAGTATAATGTGTGAATATATTCCGCCTCCCCAATATTCGGTATTTGTAAACGGAATTGAGATTTTCAGCGGATCATGTATTTTCGTTCCGCCGGCAAAGGCATCAATATAATTCTCCCCTTTTTTGTATGAAATTTTTAAGGCGTCCCATGTCCACCGGCCGGTATTACCCCAATCTCCCGGACCAAAGATCCTGTAATCTCCGTAAAATATTTTCTGACGGCCGATTTTAACAGTAAAATTTTTAAGCAGTTGTCTGTATTCCAGATAGAGGTCATAAATCTCAAAATATTCTTCCTGAGGATTCATGGTATAATTTGGAGATAGTGTCCCTGTTTTCCGGACTTTAAAAAGATCAGGATATTTGTTTTCGCTCAGCGACCAGCCGAATGCCCTTGAATCCTGAAGATGGAAAGAAGCAGTAATATTTTTTCCGGAGTAAGTAAAGCCGGGAATAACCCTTTGGAGTAAAATTTTATCATTGAGATTGCCGATTGCTGACGGGCTGTCATCGCCATAGTTTTTTGCGTTCATTCCGTTCCATATTTCAAATCGGTATCGGACAGAGAGGTCGAATTTTAACCTCTCCTGGTTGTTCTGGCTGTAAAGGATCGGTATGAACAGTAACAGAAATATTATTTGGACGAGTAGTTTTTTCATTTACTTCTAATTCTCTGTACAGCAAGTATTTTCAGTCCAGTTATAGCATAAATACTTCTTGATTCAGCCTGGTGAGGTACAACAACGCATTCACCCGGACCAATATTGAGGGTTTCATTATCAACAGTTATTGTTCCTTCTCCCGACATAAAATAGAACAGAACGTCATTGTCCATCTTGCACGGCGGGATCTGAGCGCCAGCTTCAAGCTTCATAACCTGTGCTTTAAGATGATCAGTAGTGCAGAATATTTCTTTATTCAACGGCTTATTGTCCATTGAGTCGAGAATCGCCTGTAATTTAAATTTTTCCATATCCGGCCAGATTAACAGTTAATATCATCTACATATTTTCTCATTAACAAATCATCCCATTTTCACATTTTCACATTTTCACATTTTCAAATTTTCAAATTTTCAAATTCTTCAAGGTTGTTTCACTTCAAAATCCTTATCCTTTAAGTACCATTCCATCAGGTATCCGATCAGAATAAAAACAGGTAAAGTTATCAATGTTCTGAGCAAAGAGAACTTCAGTCCCAGGAAGCCGATTTCAAAGGTCAGCATCGGGATTTTTAATGTGGAAAAGGCGCCCAGGTAAATGAAGATATTTCTGATAGAGCATCCTTTCTTCCACAGGATATAAGCAAAAGGGAATGCACCGTAAAGCGGTCCTGCCTGAAGAGTGGCAAGCAGAATGACAAGGCCTGTTCCTTTCCAACCGGAATCCCGGCCAATATGTTTTTCAATTTTTTCACGCGGCACCCACACATCAAACAAGCCCACCAGTATGAACATCAGCGGCAGGAACAATATCATTTCTTTAAAGAACATCCAGAAATTCAGTCCGATCTTCTCCCCTGCGGTAAAATCAAACAGATATGATAATCCTATCAGAATCAGAAAACAAACGGGGGCAATATATTTCTTCATTTCTTTCACAAGAGGAGTCCCATAACTAATCCTATTAATAAGGCTGCAGCAAGGCTGACCAGATTCCTTATAACACTTACTTTCCATCCGAAGAACTTTACCTCAACCGGCAATGTCAGAAATCCTGTCATCATGAGTGTTGTTATGAATACTGCAATTACCGAGTAGGCAACGCCGCTCTGAATCAGTATTCCGCAAAGAGGGTAAGCAATGAACCCTGGAATGAGTGCAACAGATCCGAAAATGGCCGCCGTTATCCATCCTTTGATCCCTGATCCTTCACCCATGTATTTCGCCATGGTTTCCCGCGGAATCAGAAAGAGTACAATACTAACAAGGGCAAGCATTAATAACAGAGTGGGAAGCAACCTGATAAACATTGTAAAACCTTTCTTAATACCCATCACGGTCTTTCCCCTGCTGGCGAAGAAGGAAATACACAGGCAAATTAATGTTAAAATAATCAGAAGTCTCATTGAGATTCCCTGATGATGAATTATTTTATACTTTCCCAAAATAGAATTAATAGCCCATACACGTTATCATTTTAATAAGTCCCAGATCATTTTAAAAGCTATAAAATAGAGTATAATCCCGATTGCAAATTTAACCTGTTTGCTGCTCAGTTTCTTTCGCATAAGGTATGCTCCCAGAATTGCACCGGCAACAGAGCCTGTGGCACATAATGATAACAGCGTCAAATTAATATTTCCAAGGGAAGCATGCCCGAGAAATCCTGAGAAAGATGAAAATATAACAACAAAAGCTGTTGTTGCTGATGCTTTTTTGGGGTTATAACCCAGCCAGACAAGCACCGGGACAATAAAATTGCCTCCCCCTACACCCAGCAAACCGCCAAGATATCCTGCCAGTGAGCCTACTCCGGCTCCGTAACCGATGGTTTTCTTCAAACTTGTTTCAACCTGCTTTTCCTTTGGTTTATAGAACAGCATCATTGAGCCCGCGAAGATCAGAAAGCCCACAAAAAGCCATAATAAAACTTCCCTTGGCAGATGTTCGGCAGTTCTTGCTCCAAGCGGCGAAAGTAAGGCTGCGATGATCAAAATCGGGATGGCTGTCTTAAAGACGATCAGTCTTTCCCTGGCATAACTTATTGACGCAAATATCATAGCCAGTGTATTAAGAAGCAAGGCTGTTGACATGGCTGTTAAGAGCGGAACGCCAAGTGCGAGGAAAACAGGTATTAAGATAAAAGCAGCCCCGACTCCGGCGATAGTCAGGACTGTGGTAAATAAAAAAGTTACTACTGCTGCGATAATATAAACCAGCATGTTAAAGTTATTTTATAACAGGTCTGTAAAATACTTTTTCATCTGGCTGATGTCCGGCACACGGGATACAGACTTTTTTTCCGTCTTTAACTCTGAGGTAGCGTTCGAATACGTACTCGCCGCAAATTTCACATTTAGCCTTATTGAACGAACCCTTAACCGGTTTGTATTCGAAATCAGGCAGTTCAGTTACAGTGAACATTTCTTCATCCGTGGCTTCCAATACCATATTAATAATATCCTGGCAGACACTATCAGGTATATATGAAGGTTCGATGCCCTTTTTCCTGTAAGCAAAAAATTCGTGAGGGGCCATTTTATCCTGGAACTCATTGCGCAGGTAGATTCTGACGGCACCTTTGATACCGGGATACCAGAATGTTGCAGCAATCTTGCCATAGTAAAGACGGTCAATCATGCTTTTGCCGAAAGTTGCCCCGGTAGAAGCCATAAGGCCATCCTGCATACAGGTCTGAGGGTGACCAATGCCCATTTCGGAAAATATCCGCATTTCATGATCTTTACAGCGTTCCACGCCAAGTTTTTTCAGCGCCAGGGTTCCCATACGGTAACCAATAGGCATAAAGGGGCAGTTGTGTCCATGGAACTCAAATGCCCAGTCCGGAATCTGAAATTTTTCTTTCTCCATACTAATTTATTTTAAATTCCTTGTTTAAAATATCAGTTTACCCCTTTCTGTTGTAGCACTTTAATCAGCTCTTCTTCAGGAAAGAATCCCACATGCCTGAAGTACTCTTTCCCGTTTTCATCAAGAAATACCTGAGTGGGGATTGCCTGGATGCCATATTTTTGTGCATACGGTGCACCGGCTTCTGTCCATACATCATAAAAAACCACTTTTACCTGATCGGGATACTTTTCTTCAATTGACCTCATAATCGGCTGCATCTGCCGGCAGGGGATGCACCGGACGGACCCCAGTTCAATAAAAGTAACTTTATAAGAAGGTTTTACCTTTTCAGAAACACCGGCGTTTTTATTCCCCTGTGTTTGTGCCTGGCCTGAACAACCATTAATGAAGATTAAGGTTGCCAGAATAAAAAATAAATCATTAATATTTTTCATAATTCGTTGTTTTTATGTTGTTTGATTAGTTTTTCAGCCAGTTCATAAATATCTTTTATCGGCCGTTGTTTTATCATCTTTCCCAGTTCAATAGCTTCTTCAGCCTGTTCAATGGTACAGCCGACTTCTAATGCTTTTTTAAAGTGATAATCGAGGCATGGGCGGCAACCTCCTGCTATTGATGCTGCAATACCCGCAAGTTCGATTGTTTTTGCGTCGAGATGCTTAAACTGTTCCATCTGAATAATTTTTAAAAGGGTCTGTTTTGCTTATTTCTTCTGCTTTTTTTCTTTTTAACATTGCCAACGCATTTTTGCCGCGGGAATTTGGAATTGCTTTCCTGTTCAGAAACTCAAGGTTTTCAACAACAGGGAAGAAATCTTTGAAAGGAAATCCCAGAACAGTTTCATTATTACCTATATCTGTTGCATCACGGCAGCCATAGCATCCCATACTCATATTAAACTTTTGTTCCTTAAAGGGAATAATTGTTGCATCAACACATGTGGCCTGAAGTATTGCTGTGCTGCTTTCCACACGTTTCCCTCCCTGAACATTGAGATATGCCAGGGCAATCCACATCAGCTTTTCGGTTTCATCCTCAACCACTACTATATCAGGTTCAATCTCTGCAGTCTCAACCGGGAAAAGATATAAGGCTTTCAGAGTGGCGGGGGCTAAATGTGCCATACCCTTAAACATATTCTGGCCTGTACTTTCATTATTCACAATTCCGAAACCGACCAGCCCTTTGCCTGTTTTTAATCCGTCAGGCAGTTTTTTAAATCCAAAAGCAGCAGCTGCAGCCGGACAGGCAATGCCTTCAGCATCAAGAAGCACATGCTCTCCGTGCCGTGCTTTCATAAGAGCCTGGCAATAACGGTACCCTGAAAGTTTTTCTGCTTTTTGCGAAATCTCATCATCAACGGATATGAATTTTACCCCTACCGGAAATGAATCCATGCCTAGAATTTGTCTCAAATGCTTTCCGTTAAGTCTGATGGTTTTCATTCTCCTAATTTTATTTGTTTTCCATTAACCAGTGAACCAAAGTGTGCCTGGTTGGCAATTTACCCTGTACCAGAACTTTTCCGTTTACGACCAGTGCAGGAGAAAGCATAACACCGTACTTCCAGAATTCTTCAGGCTCAGTCACCTTTTCTATTACAGCCTGAAGATTATTTTCAGCCACAACCTCTCTGCACATGTTTTCAAGCTTTAAACAGTTGGGGCATCCTGGTCCGAGAACTTTTATTTCAATCATTTTACAGTTTATTTTCCGAGATAAGTTCCAGTGTACCGGCAACAGTATCATTCACAGTAGCCTGCTTCATGTACCTGGCTACCATGATTGCTTCGACTATCTCGCCCGTGGTAATACCTGCCTTCCTGGCCTGCATTGTCCACATTCTCACGCATGTATCTGAGCCGAGTGCGGCAGCAACCGCAATACCTGCCAGAAGTTTATATTGTTTGGGAACTGCCTGGTACTTTTCATTATCGAAAAGAAGTGCTTTTTCGTTCATCTGGTTCTGCTCAAATTCAGGAGCAAATTCTTTCAATAGTTCAATAGGTGTCTTTTTTGTTTCCATAAACTAACGATTTTAAAGTTAAAAAATTGAACCATATATTAATCCGGTGATCGTAGCCATTACAACCACCAGGCATACATAAACAACTGTTTTCCGGGTGCCGATAACGCCTCTTATAACAAGCATATTCGGGAGAGATAGCGAAGGTCCGGCAAGCAGTAGTGCCAGAGCAGGGCCTTTGCCCATTCCGGAAGCAATTAATCCCTGAAGAATGGGCACCTCGGTGAGCGTGGCGAAATACATAAATGCTCCCACTATTGATGAGAAAAAGTTGGAAAAAACTGAATTGCCTCCAACCAGGGCCGATATCCATTCGTTTGGAATCACACCGGCAATAGCTTTCCCGTCGTGAGTTGAACCGAGCAGAAAACCTGCAGTTACTACGCCGATCGCCAGTAAAGGCAATATCTGTTTTGCGAAATCCCATGTTGCAAGTGTCCAGCTCCTGTTCTCTTCATCATTTTTATCTTTCAGAGTGATTACGGCAAGTGCAATAATGCCTGTAAGTACGGGTACAAGAGGCCTGATTTTTGCGTTGTCAATAAATGCGTTGGACAGAATTACCGAAAGGAGTGTTACCAGAACCGCGCCAAGCACCCATTGCCATTTAATTTTAAGTATCTTAATAAGGTTATACCCCAGGACAAGGCCGAAAAATCCTGTTATATACCATTTATAATTCCAGATGTGGAACCATGTACTTGTGGTATCACCTTCAGCGGGTTTTCCCCAGTTTGCAAAAACGAGGATCAGAACGAGAGTGAAGAAATGCATTGATGTCTGCCACATTGGTCTTTTTTCCGGAGGGGGCACGATATTCATCTGTTCTTCCTTTTTGGCTTTTTCCTCCTTTCTGTAAATAATGGCCATTGCCGATCCGATAACAATACTGAAAACTACTGCTCCTACAGTTCGTGCCACACCCATCTCAAATCCGAGGATTCGTGCTGTAAGAATTATTGCCAGTATATTTATTGCGGGTCCTGAATATAAAAATGCTATTGCCGGACCCAACCCTGCTCCGCGTTTGTGAATGCTTGAAAACAACGGAAGGATTGTGCAGGAGCAGACTGCCAGTATTGTTCCTGAAACAGATGCTACAGTATAGGCCACCCATTTTTTTGCCTGTGCACCGAAATATTTCAGCACCGAAGCCTGGCTCACAAAAACCGATATCACGCCTGCGATAAAAAAGGCAGGGAGAAGACAAAGAATAACATGTTCGCGGGCATACCATTTTACAAGGTCAAAAGTGGCGGCAACGGCCGTATTGAAACGGGCACTTTCGATCGGGAGGAAAAATGCGACTGTAAAAACTGCGGCTATCCAGCCAAGTATTTTTAATTCTTTTTTAAGTTCCATACAGTTAATTTGAAAATTTGAAAATGAGATAATTTGAAAATTGTTATTTCGCGAAATCACGAAATAGTTCTATAAAATTTTTAAAAGTAAACCCTTATTATATAATATATTCCGACAATAATAAAAAGCACCGAGATGATTTTACGGAACCATAATTCGAAAGTTTTGATTTTACTGTAAGCGGTTCCGATGCCCGACACTGTATATGCAATAATCCAGGCAAAAACAATGACTGGTATTCCTGTTGCCAGTGCGTAGATCACAGGAAGGTAAAGTCCTGATGCACTGCTTGCAATGGTGAGAGGAACAAGCATCCCGAAATAAAGCACGCCGCTGTAGGGGCAAAAGGCAAGTGCAAAGACCAGTCCCAGTAATATTGCATCGAGGTATCCCCATTTCTTTTTATTCTCCATTTTTGATGTCAGTCCACCGATGCCAGGCAGATTTATTTTGATTATATCGAGCATGAAAAGGCCGATTATTATCAGGAGAGGGCCGATAATTTTTTCGCCGTAGCGCTGGAAGAAACCTGAGAATTTTAGCTGGTCGGCTCCAAGCAGGATAATTAAAGCAATTACTGTATAAGTTATGGCCCTGCCAAGAGTATAAAACAAACCATTAAGAAAAACCCTGTTGCGGTTTTCAATGTCGCGGCTGATAAACCCTACTGCCGTAATGTTGGTAGCCAGAGGGCATGGACTGATGGCAGTCATTAAGCCCAGGATAAACGCTGTAAGCCAGGGGACATTGCTGTTATCAAGCAGGTTTGTAAGAAATTCCATAGGTTTATCTTATAAGAAGACCGTCAACTTTCTCGTTGATAATCTCTTTGAATTTGTCGGGTTTTACCATTGCATAAAGAAAGCCTTCATTGGTGAGGTCAATTTTCTGATCTCCTTTTACAATAAGAAGGCACTGGCCCGAAACTCCAAGCCTTTTGGCAAGTGGTTTGACCGCATCGTCTTCAAGGTTAAGAGACTGGAATGAAAGCAACCCGTTTTTCATAAGGTTCGGATAAAGAGCCTCAAGGTACTCCTTGGCTTTTGCTTCGATAGTAAGGCATGTAACACACCTTGCGGTAAAATGGAAATAATATGCCTCAATCTTATCGGAGTTTGCTGCCTTTTCACCTTCATGCTTTAGTGCCTGTGCAGAGGGCTGGGATGTACAGGAGAAACATATTGCCAACAAGATAACGAAAAAAATAGTCCTGTAACTCTTCATAATTATTATTGAAATTTGGTTAAAATCTCTTTTACCTGGTTTACGGTTGGTACCTGTCCGCTTAATACCACTTTTTCGTTAATAACGAGTGCAGGGGTATGCATAACATTGTAGTTTAGTATTTTAACAATATCCTCAACCTTTTCAATGGTTGCATTTATGCCTGTCTCTGTAACCGCTTCACGTGTTACTTTTTCAAGAGTTTTGCATTTAGGACATCCGGTTCCAAGAATTTTGATATTCATAGTTGCTAATTTGAAAATTTGTTAATCTGAAAATTTGAAAATGGGGGCTTCTGATTTTTATTTGGGTGTGATATTTACATGTGAACGGGATTTTATTTTTTTCGTTATGAAGGGATCCTGATTATCTTTAAAAAAGAGTGTTATCATTTTTTTTGCTTCTTCCCATTTTTCCCTGTTTATACAATATTTTATATAAGGAGGATTGATTTCGCCCTGGATCAGTCCTGCATATTTCAGTTCCTTAAGGTGCTGCGACAGGGTTGACCGGCCGACAGGCAGCTCCTCAACCAGGTCGCCGCTGTAGCAGCATGCATCCATCTTTATAAGTTTCTGTATAATATATATCCTCACGGGATGGCTTAACGCTTTTGCCAGTCTTGCAAGCTGCAATACTTCGGGACTGAATTGTGGTTTTTCCGACATTGTCACAAAAATTTATTTTTACAGTTCGCAAAATTACGAAATGATTTTATAAATTCGCAAAAAAAAATGAGATAAAAACTTTACCCGTCTTTAAATTTACATATATGAAAATATTGATTCTCTGTACAGGCAACAGCTGCCGCAGCCAGATGGCTCATGGCTTTCTGCAGTCGTTTGATAATCGTATTGAAGTACAATCGGCCGGAACAGAACCCGGCCCGCAGGTGAATCCGAAGGCTGTTCAGGTAATGAAAGAAGCCGGGATTGATATCAGCGGGCACTATCCGAAATCTGTTGACCGGTTTATAAATGAAGAATGGGATTATGTCATAACTGTATGTGACAGTGCAAATGAAACATGTCCGGTATTTACCGGAAAAGTAAAACACCGGCTCCATATGGGTTACGAAGACCCCTCATTTAAAACAGGCTCTGAAGAATATATCATGAGTGAATTCAGAAAAGTGAGAGATCAGATAAGAGAAGATTTTTATAAGTTATATATTGAAAAAATTAAACCTGATCTGCAATGACGAAAGCTGAAAAGGCAGTTGAGTATTTTAAAAATGACTTTAACTGTTCACAGGCGGTTTTTACCGTTTTTGGTCCTTATTATGGTCTTACAGAAAACGAGTGCATGAAGATAGCTTGTGCTTTCGGAGGAGGTATGGGCAGGCAACAGTTAACCTGCGGTGCAGTTACAGGCGCTTTGATGGTAATCGGGTTGAAATATGGCAAGGGGCTCAGTGATCCTGAGGAAAAAAAGAGATTCACATATTCAGTCTCAAAAGAGTTCTTCTCGGAGTTCATCAACCTTAACGGATCAACAAACTGCCGCGAACTGCTTGAGGGACTTGATATGAATAACCCCGAAGATTTCAACATTATTAAAGAAAGGGGTCTATTCGATATCAGGTGTGAAAAATATGTGGCGGATGCAGTGAAAATAATTGAAAAGATATTTAATGAGAAAAAAAGATATGGAGTCTGAAAAAATAAAAAGCACTGTCAGGGAAAAATACGGAAAAATAGCAGCTGAGTCATCAGCAAACTACTCATGCTGCTGCGGCCCGGCATGCTGCAGCAGTACGGAAACCTATAATGTTTTCAGCGAAAACTATGATAACCGGGAAGGATATATTCCCGAAGCAGACTTTGGCCTGGGTTGCGGAATACCAACAGACTATGCAGGTATTAAAAAAGGAGATCATGTTCTTGACCTGGGCAGCGGCGCCGGAAATGACTGTTTTGTTGCCAGGGCAATAGTTGGTGAAACAGGGAAAGTTACAGGCCTTGATATGACAGAACAGATGATTGAAAAAGCAAAGGAAAACTGTAAGAAGCATGGCTTTGATAATGTGAGTTTTGTTCAGGGAGATATTGAACAGATGCCTTTTGATGAAAATACGTTTGACGTTATTGTTTCGAACTGCGTTCTTAACCTTGTCCCTGACAAGAAAAAGGCCTTTGATGAAATTTACAGGGTACTTAAACCCGGAGGCCGTTTCTGCATCTCTGATATTGTCATTAAAGGCGATCTGCCCGAAAGCCTTCGCCAGGATGCAGAAATGTACGCAGGCTGCGTCTCAGGCGCGATCAATATTTCAGAATATCTTTCAATTATAGAAAGGTCCGGTTTCTCATCTGCAATAATTCACAAACAAAGAGAAATATCTCTTCCGGAAGACCTGCCCGGCAAATATCTTTCAGAGCAGGAGAAGAAAGATTTCATCAAAAACCAGACCGGGATATTCAGCATAACAATATCCGCTTCAAAACCCTGAAAATCAACTCTGATACTAACTGTATGTTGTTACCGAGGCGAAAGTGCGTCTGATTCCTTTATGGTATCTGACCGCCGGATATCCGAAAATCACCAGCAGACCTTCGCGGCTTTTATATCTTATACCATATTTCTCCCTGAGCTTACGGGCCCCTGAGTTCTGCAGAAATGGGTGAACTGCCCCCAGCATACAGGTACCCAGTCCGAGCGATTCTCCCGCATACATCGCCACAGTGGCGGCAATGAGCGGATCGGCAGGATCGCACCAGGGTGAACCATAAAAGTACATTACCAGAGGGGCATCGTAGGTTACCACATTTTCGCCCCTTTTCAGGTTATCGAGGTATATGCTGAATAAAGGCCTGATGAAATTCCTGAAAAGTTCATCATTGGCCTTTCCCCAGAAAGGCCGCATAAGGGCAAGGAACCATGGCGACACGAACCATTTCATCTTCCCGAGCATTTTGCAGAAATCGGTGACAAACTCACGCGATTTCTCCACATTGTCGAAGATGAGGACATTAACATCAGAAGGGGGAAGCCCCATCGGAGAGGTTCGTGCCGCATCAAGTATCTTTTCTATTTTTTCAGGTTCAACGGACCTGTTCTGAAACTCCCGAACCGACCTGCGCCGCTTAAGAAGATTCAGAAAGCTGGTGTAATCAGCTGCCTCGCCAGGCAGAGAGAACAGATCATCCGGCGAAAGCGTTCTCCCTGTTACACTTATCGCATCGTGCGGGCATATTGCCATACAGTGCCCGCAGCCGATGCACCCGAAAAGCGGTGTGCCGCTCACGGCAGCCTTACCTTCCGACATCACCATGGTGTTGTCGCCGCATACCGTTACACAGAGCCCGCAGCCGTCGCATTTTTCCATGTCAATGGTTACGATGCCGGGTTCCTTTGTTCTTGAAGTGGGAATTGCCATTGAAGATAGTTTCCATAAAATTACGATAGTTTGTATTACCTTTGGTTGTATTGAAACAAAATATTAAAACTTATATCTGATTAAGATACCAGCCCGGGCAGGAAGCTTTAATAAACCCGGAATATAAAATGATTTTTCTTTGGAATTCGTAACTGTTATTCTATATTAATTAAAACCCGATACTATATAAGATGTGGCATCTTTTACCCTTATACTCCCCCTTGCTGTTAATATTCATTCTCCGGGTTATAATTATCCGGCATCAGCTTATTTGTGATTTAATAATTTAATTTCCTGTATCAGCAAATAATTATATTTGTGTTCTGACCATTTTAACTATAAACAATCAACCATGAACGAAAAAATATCTATGAGGGAAAAAGTAGGCTTCAGCCTGGGTGACGGTGCGGCCAACTTTATCTTCCAGACCATTATGCTTCTGCAGCTCAGCTTCTACACCGATTCCTTTGGTATATCGGCAGCGGCTGCCGGCTGGCTGTTTCTTGTTGCCCGGCTCTTTGGTGCAGTAGCCGATCCTGTTATGGGCGCTCTTGCCGACCGCACCAATACCCGGTGGGGTAAATTCCGCCCATGGATACTTTTTACGGCTATACCTTTCGGTATTATTGGCTTCCTGGCCTTCACAACTCCCAATTTCGGCCCCTCGGGAAAGCTGGTTTACGCTTATATAACCTATATCCTTTTAATGCTGGTCTATTCAGCAAATAATGTACCCTATGCAGCACTGAGCGGAGTTATTACAGGTAATATGGCTGAGCGCAACAGCCTTTCAGCCGTCAGGTTCATAGTAGTAACTCTTGCCACGCTGGCGATTCAGGGATTTGCGCTTCCGATGGTTAATCACTTCGGAGAAGGAGACTCGGCAAAAGGATATCAGATAACCATGGGTATTTTCAGCGCTCTGGCAGTTATTTTCTTCCTTATAACCTTCTTTACAACAAAAGAAAGAATTGTTCCGAGCCCCGGTCAGAAAACACCACTCAAACAGGACATTGCCGATCTTCTTAAAAACCGCCCGTGGCTGATAATGTTCCTTGTATTCGTGATGATGTTCATCTTTCTCGGTATCAGGAACAGTATTCTGCTCTATTATTTCAAATACTATCTCGATAAACCGAGTATGGTTGCTTTACTCGAAACGTTGAACAAAGGTCTTTTCGGTCTGATCGGAAAACTTGGGCTGCTTGGCGCAAGTGCCGATATTGCAGGAAATACCTTCAGTATAATAAATATCTTCAGCCAGCTGGTCACAATTATCGGACTGGCCCTCTCAAGGCCCCTTGCAAACAGGTTCGGCAAACGGGATGTTTTCCGTTACGGGCTTATTGCGTGCGTGATATTGTCTGCTTCATTCATATTCATTACTCCGCAGGGGGTAACGACAACGCTTATTATGCAGCTTTTATTCCAGTTTACCTGGGGTGTTGCAGCAATGTCTCTGCCATGGGCTATGATGGCTGACGTAGCTGATTTCTCCGAATGGAAAAACAACCGCAGGGCTACCGCAATTACTTTCGCGGGTATTATCATCGGACTGAAGGTTGGCCTTGCAATAGGCGGTGCCATGGCAGGGTCGCTTCTTAATATGTACGGTTATGTCGCCAACGTGGAACAGACAACTAAAGCACAACTTGGAATAAGAATGATTACCAGCATCTGGCCTGCTGCATTCCTTGCAATCGGAATTATACTGCTCTTCTTTTACCAGATCAACAAAACTGCTGAGATACGTATGCAGAATGAACTGGCAGAGCGGCGTAAAACCACTGTTTAAAATTTAATAACCTCAAAATAAATATATATAATGAAGAAAAAAAACCTGACCACAGCAAAAAGAACCTCATCTTCCCCGGTACCGGCTTACAGAAATCCGAAACTTCCTGTTAAGACAAGAGTGAAGGATCTTCTATCCCGTATGACCATTGAGGAGAAGGTTGCACAGCTTATGGGCCTCTGGAGAGGAGGTATTGATGAGTTCGACTTTGAGTTCCTCAAAGATCCCGCAAAGAAGAAGGAGCTGTTCGGAAAGGGGGCTCACTCCATTCATCCCACCTTTCTCGGCGTAAAGGACACTGTGGAAATCAGAAACATGATCCAGAAATATTTTGTAGAGGAAACCAGGCTGGGAATCCCCGTTCTTTTTGTCGACGAGGGTCAGCACGGTATGATGCGCCCCGAATCAACTGTATTTCCTCAGGCAATAGGACTGGCATGCTCATGGGATCCTGATCTTTTTGAGAAAGTATATTCCGTGGTAGCACGGGAAATACGTACCAGGGGCGGCCATCTTGTTCTCTCGCCCGTTATAGACGTATGCCGCGATCCGCGTTGGGGACGGGTTGAGGAGACCTACGGGGAGGACCCGTATCTTAACTCCGTTCTGAGCATTGCAGCAGTTAAAGGTTTCCAGGGATCCGCAAACGGTAAAATAGCCCCCGGCCATGTTGCGGCAACCCTTAAACACCTTGCAGGCCACGGACAGCCCGAAGGAGGACAAAACACCGCCCCTGCCAACTATTCCCTGCGTACATTGTACGATTACCACCTGCCACCGTTCGTTGCATGTATCAAACATGCCAAACCCCTGAACCTCATGCCATCCTATAACGAGGTTGACGGAGTCCCCTCTCATGCCAACAAATGGTTGCTCAAGGATGTTCTGCGCAAACAGTGGGGCTTCAGGGGAATGGTGGTTTCCGATTATTATGGCGTTGAACAGCTGGCAAACAAGCATTTTGTCGCAAACGATAACAAGGATGCGGCAAGGATTGCATTTAACTGCGGCGTACAGTATGAATTCCCTCAGGCAAATGCATACAGGTATCTGCCCGAACTGCTGAAAGAGGGAAAAATCAGGAAGGCCGATATTGACAATGCAGTCGCCCAGGTACTTGAACTCAAGTTCTCACTCGGACTTTTCGAAAATCCTTATGTGGACCTGCAAAATGCAATCAAGGTTACCAAAGACCCCGCTTCAGACAAACTGGCCCTGAAAGCTGCCCATGAATCAATAGTACTCCTGAAAAATGATAAACTTCTTCCCCTGTCAAAGACAAAATATAAGAAAATTGCCGTTATAGGACCCTGTGCAAAGTACGTATCATTCGGAGGCTATGCAGGTGAGCCTTACTCAAAAGTAAGCCTGTATGACGGCATAAAGAAAAAAGTGGGAAGCAAAACTGAAATTTTATATGCCGAGGGTTGCAAAATAACTTCAAACCCCACAATCCCGTATTTCAACTGGAAACTTGATGAAATAAAGTTCCCTTCGAAAGAAGAGAATATGAAACTAATAAGCCAGGCAGTGAATGTTGCCGGAAAGGCCGAGGTCATCATCCTTGCCATAGGGGAGAATGAACATCTGTGCCGCGAAGCATGGGCGAAAACACATATCGGAGACAATATGATTCTCGATCTTTTCGGCCAGCAGGAAGACTTTGTAAAAGCTATTGTTGCCCTTGGAAAACCTGTTGTGGTTTACCTGATGAACGGCAGGCCTCTCTCAATTAACTATATTGCACAGAATGTGCCGGCAATTATTGAAGGCTGGTATATGGGACAGCAGACAGGAACGGCTGCAGCCGATATTATTTTCGGTGATGTCAATCCCTCCGGGAAACTGACCATCACTGTTCCCAAATCAGCCGGCCAGCTGCCAATGTTCTATAACTTCAAACCAAGCGCACAGGCCAATGAATATATCTCGCAGGATAACCTGCCGCTCTATCATTTCGGTTACGGACTGAGCTATACAAAATTCAGGTTTGATAATCTGAGGCTCTCAAAACAGAAAATCAGGAAGAATGAAACCCTGACAGTGAAGGTTGATGTTACAAACACCGGAAAATATGCTGGTGATGAGGTTGTACAGTTATACATACGCGATAAGGTAAGTTCAGTAACACGCCCTGTAAAGGAACTGAAAGGTTTTAAAAGGATCTCCCTGAAACCCGGAGAGACAAAAACGGTTGCGCTTGAAATCAAACCTGAACAGCTTGCTTTTCATAACATTGATTTCAAGTTTGTTGTAGAACCCGGAGAGTTCGAAATTATGGTCGGTAATTCTTCGCGCGACCAGGACCTTCTGAAGATAAATCTGACTGTAAGCTGAGAGTTAAAAGTCAGGTCGTTTACTTTTCAGACTTTCCAGAAAGATTTTCCAAATATTATTATTACCGGGATAATCTCCAGCCTCCCTGCAATCATTGCAAGACATAAGACTATCTTGCTGAATCCGGGAAGCATGGAGTAGTTACTCATGGGGCCGACCGTTCCCAGTCCCGGGCCTATCCCTGCCATGCATGTCGCTGTTGAGCTCAGCGAAGTAATCAGATCTGAACCGTTTACGGTAATAATGGCAGAACCGGCCAGAAACATTATAAAATACAGGAAAATAAACGACACTATTGATGAAATGGTTTTTTCATCCAGAGCCTTTCCGTTCATCTTTATTATAGTAATATTGTCCGGATGTATCAGCTTTTTGAAAATTGCTTTGATACTTTTAGCCACAATCAGGTGTCTTGCCATTTTTATTCCGCCGCTTGTCGAACCGGTGCTGCCTCCGGCGAACATCAGCAGAAAAATCAGGGTGAGCCCTGCGGCCGGCCATAGCAGATAATCGGCAGAGGCAAAGCCGGTGCATGTTATTACCGAAATTGTCTGGAAAAAACCTTCCCTGAAAACTTCTCCGAAAGACCCTGAGGAACCGGGGTAGAGTAATAATACAGAAACCGTGCCTGCAAACAGCACAACCGAAAAATAAAACCATAATTCCTCATTGTGAATAACCTTCTTGAAATTGAATTTAATGAGGTAGTAGTATATCACCTGGCTGATGCCGGCAAGAAGCATAAACACCATTACTATATACTGAGTGTAATGTGAATAACCTGCAATACTTGTATTTTTTGTTGAGAACCCGCCTGTGGCGATCGTCCCGAATGCATGACAGATACTGTCAAAAAGGTTCATGTCGCCTGCTGCAAGCAGTATGGTTTCAAGTACCGTAAGACCCGTGTAAATTGCCAAAATTCTCAAAGCAACTCCCTTCACCTTCGGGTGTATCTTTTCTTTCATTGAAGATTCCAGGCTGAACAGATGATATCCCGGCACTTTGAGGCCCGGAAGTATAAGAATTACAAGGACGACAATACCAAGTCCTCCGATCCAGTGGGTAAAACTCCTCCAGAAAAGAATCGAAAGGGGAAGCCTCTCCACATCGTTAAGAATGGAGGCCCCAGTGGTTGTAAAACCGGATGTTGATTCAAATACAGCATTAATAAACGAGGGGATTGTACCGCTCAGAATATAGGGAAGTGTTCCAAACAAAGGAAAGAGAACCCATGCCAGGAACACTATCAGGAATGTATCTCTGTTGCCTATATTTTTAATTCCGGTTTTCCTTGTGGCAAATTTCAACAGAACATAAACCATTCCAACGATGATGGCCGACAATGCAAATGGTTCAGCCGGTTCATGGCATATCAGCGCAACCGGTATGCAAACCAGAAGAGAGAGGCTTTCCGTAAAAAGTATTGTGCTGAGTATCCTGAGGACAATCAGCGGATGAATTAACTGCATTTATAACGCAATGAAATTTGCCTGACAAAAGTGATCTGTAGTTTATAAGCATAAAGTAAAATTTACTTCAATTAATATAAAGAAAATATAAAGAAGATTAATGAATGCCTAAAAGGACTGCAATGCATGAGGCATTCTGAATGTCTAATTTCCGAATCTGTAACCGATCCCTGATTCAGTAATCAATATCTCAGGTTTTGAAGGATTGTCTTCGATTTTCTTCCTGAGCTGGGCAATAAAGACCCTCAGGTACTGGGTTTGTTCCTGATATCCGAACCCCCATATTTCCTTAAGTATAAACTGGTGGGTCAAAACGCGTCCCCGATTCCTGGCCATCAGAGACAGAAGTGAATATTCGGTAGCGGTAAGCTTCACTGCTTCTCCTTTCTTATATACCATGTGTTTTACCATATCAATGGAGAGGTCTCCGAATGTAATTACCGGGACATCTTTTCTTTCTTCACTTAACCTTATTGCGGCGCGGATGCGTGCTATCAGTTCCCCGCTCCGGAAAGGCTTGGTCAGATAATCATTTGCCCCGTTTTCCAGAGCATCTATTATTTCTTCTTCTGAATTTCTGACCGTCAGAACTATAATCGGTTTTGTGAACCATTCACGTAATCTTATCAGCAGGTCCTGACCGTCAATATCAGGCAATCCGAGGTCGAGAATTATTAATGAGGGATTATGCGTGGCTGCCAGGATCAGCCCTTCCTTGCCGCTCGCAGCAAAAACGGTATTATAGTTATGAGCCGCCAGTGATATTTCAAGAAGCCGGCGTATCTGAACCTCATCATCAATTATCAGTATCTGGTGATCTTCACTCATTTTTCAAAACTTATATCTTTCATATCAGGAATTTCCGAGGGTATTATAATGGTGAATTTTGCTCCGCCTCCGGCGACGTTTTCAACCCTGACGGTGCCTTTATGCGCTTCAACCAGCCCTTTTACTATTGACAGGCCAAGGCCAAGGCCGCCGGTTTTTGAATCATCTGCCCTGAAAAACTTGTCAAAAACCTTCGGCAGCGCTTCCGCCGGGAATCCTTCTCCCTGGTCTGTAACTGTCATGATTATATTGCCCCCGTCATATAACATGCTAAGATTTATTTCTGAAGAAGGAGGCGAATGCCTGCATGAATTAACCAGCAGGTTGTTCAGAACCTGTTCCATAAGCCCGAAATCGAGTTTCACCAGGGGAAAATCATCAGCCACATTTACCTTAAAGTTAAACTGCTCCAGTTCCTGTTTAAGGTTTTGTGTGACTTTGTTAATAAGATCATTAATGTCACACCAGTTAAGGCGTAAAGACAATTTCCCGCTTTCAAGGCGGGACATATTAAGCAGGTTTTCAATGAGATGATTTAACCGGCCTGATGCCTTGAAAATCTCATTCAGCAATTCCTCCCTGTTCTTTTCAGAAGTCTTTGTTGCCAGCAATGTGTCGGAAGCTCCCATGATTGTTGCTATCGGTATCCTGAATTCATGAGAAATCAGGTTAAACAATGTTTTATAAAGCCTGCCCGATTCCTCAAAAACCCTGGCTTTAAGAGCAACCTCCCCCAAAAACTCTCTTTCAAGCGCATTGGATATCTGTGTAAAGTATGTATTCCAGAAGGCATCTTTCTTCAGGTAGTCTGATTTATCAATTTTAAAAACTATCACCCCGGGGTTTAACCTTGTTCCTGTCAAAGGATAATAAGTAAGCGGATTGTCTGAGTAATGATCTGTAAACATGCCGGCCTTCTTATGGTTTTCAAACACCCATTCGGCGACCATAATATCAAAATCCTGCATTATTTCAGAACCTTCCGCCTGAAGGGGTGTTTCCAGATGATTATTGCCATCCTGGAGAATTATTAAGGAATCTGCATTAAAGTGTTTTTTAAAATCATCTCTGACCACCTCCAGCACCTGCACGATTCCCCTTGCTTTTGACAGTTCTCCGGTGAGCTGAAACAATGCATTTGTCTGCAGCTCCCTTTCAATAACAAGTCTTTCATTCCGCCGGATCCTGTTCGTAAGGACTCCGTTCAGCAGGGCAATAACAAAGAAGGAGCCAAACATGAATTTGTCTTCTGTCTTTGCAATATGAAATGTGTGATACGGGGGGATGAAGAAATAATTCCACACAACCGCACTCATGGTGGAGGCAAGCAATACAGGCCCTATCCCCATAAAGACAGCCATTAAAGCAACTATGAACAATAAAATAAATGAAACAATATGATAGCTCTGGGGCGTGGAAAGAGGGATGCAGAACAGAGTGGCAAGGCCGATAATTATCACTGCAAGTAAATACTGGAAGAGCCTGGAAAAGGCACTATTCCGGAACAGTTTTAACATATACCTGGGCTTCATTTCCTGATATCAAATTTAAGCTTTAATTATTTTCCGGAAAAATCAATAAAACAGATTGCAATATTGCTCTTATTTTATAAGGAGTTTATAAAATCCCTGTTCCATTCTGCAAAGATTACATAAAGATACCCGCGGGAAATCAGGAATACTTATGGCGTTTATCCGGCACTGTATTGAACAGAAATCACAGCGGCCTGCCATTTTTTATATCCCGCAGAGAGGCTTGTGGTTCCTCTGTTTTATTATATATTTAACCTGATTATTAAACTGATGTTAAACAAATTTATTCAGAAATGAAGAGAGTCCTTTTATTATTACCGGTATTTTTATTGTTCTCCTGCACCCCCGGGAATGATGATTCAATATTCCATTATTCTGTCCTTAAAGCTCTCGACAACGGGGTGCTGGAGGGAATGATGACCGTGAAGGATCTTAAAAAACACGGTGACATGGGAATTGGCGCCTTCAATAAACTTGACGGCGAACTGGTGTTAATGAATCATATTGTTTACAGGGTATCACAGGACGGTAAAATAATGCAGCCCTCCGATGAGACACTCATCCCCTATTCAATCGTTACATTTTACAAACAGGATCATTCACTGCTTCTTGAAGGTAAAACAGATTACCCCGCCCTGAAAGCCTTTGCCGACTCTTTTCTGCCTTCACCCAATCTTTTCTATGCTTTCAGAATTAAAGGGGAGTTTGAATACATAAAATGCGGCGGGTCAAACATTCAGGAAAAACCTTATGATAAATCTCTCACGCAGATGCTGGCCGACCGGCCTATCTATGAAGGAAGGAATATCAGTGGCACCCTCGTCGGCTTCTGGTGTCCCAAATATATAGGTGATATAAATACACAGGGGTTTCATCTGCACTTCCTGTCGGATGATTTAACCACAGGAGGTCACCTGATGGATTTCACCGCCACAAAGCTTGAGATCGGGTACGACATCAAACCTGTTTATAAGATTAACCTTCCCGATACCAGGGCATTCAGGGATGCCAGGTTCAGAAGTGAGGCCGTAAATTATTAGAGGTCCCGATGAAAACCATTAAACCCGGAGAGGACAAACCTGAAGGTAACGGAATAAATCCGGTTTCAGCCGATAATTCCCCGGCAGCAGGGATTAATGTTATTACACCGGAAAGATCACGTGCCCTCTATCTGAAAATAACATGGCGCCTCATACCGCTTATGTTCATTTGTTATATCATTGCTTATCTCGACCGTATTAACGTGGGCTTTGCAAAGCTTCAGCTCCGGGAAGTGCTTGGTGTGGATGAGAGGATTTTCGGAAGTGTTTATGGAATCGGGGCAGGCCTTTTTTTCATCGGGTATTTTCTTTTCGAAGTGCCCAGCAACCTCATCATGCAGCGTGTGGGTGCCAGGTTCTGGATTGCAAGGATCATGATTGTGTGGGGAATAATTTCATCCGCCATGATGTTCATCCACAGTACAACCTCTTTTTATATTCTGAGGTTCCTGCTCGGTATTGCAGAGGCTGGTTTTTATCCCGGCATGATCCTTTACCTCACATACTGGTTTCCCGACAAGGAGAGGGCCCACACAGTGGCGCTCTTTGCCACCGGAACAGTGGTGGCCGGAATAATCGGTTCTCCTGTATCCGGAGCCCTCCTGGACCTGCACGGGCTGGCAGGACTTGAGGGATGGCAATGGCTCTTTCTCCTTGAAGGCATTCCCGCAATTCTAATGGGTATCATAGTAATCTTTGTACTGCCAAACCGCCCCCGCGATGCAAAATGGCTCTCCCCCGATGAAAAAGAATATATCCAGTCGCGCCTCGACGAAGAGGCTGCCCGGGCTAAAGGGAGGGCACATTTCCGGCTATCGGATGCCTTTAAAAGCGGCCGGATATGGCTGCTGTGCCTTATTTATTTCCTTCTTACAGTGGGAATATACGGATATGAAATGTGGCTGCCATCAATAATAAAGGAAATTACCGTCAAGAGTTATTCTGTCGTCGGACTGATAAATGCGTTACCTTATGCAGCATCAATCATTTTCATGCTTGTCATTGGTTATCATTCCGACAGAACAGGCGAAAGGCGATGGCATGTTGCCACGGCAGCCTTTATCGCAGCTGCCGGTTTTGCAGTAAGTGCCTGGCTCAGAAACCCGTACCTGGCACTGTTTGCCCTGATGGCATCGCTTGTAGGACTGAAATCGGCAATGGGCCCTTTCTGGGCCCTTTCCACCGCATTTCTGAGCGGGACGGCTGCTGCAGGAGGAATAGCCCTTATAAACTCCGTCGGTAACCTGGGAGGATTCGTCGGGCCGACTCTTGTGGGTGTTTTAAGAGACAAAACCGGAAGCATCCAAATGGCACTATGGATACTGGGAGGTGTGCTTTTTATGATGGGACTGCTGATCCTGACCATTAAAAAGGCTCACCTGAAAAACAGATGATGTGATTTTGAAAAACAGATATAAAAAACTGATATATTAGCACGTACAAACTTATTCCGATGAAAAAGTATATTATTCTTCTGCTTGTTCTGGCCTCCTGTTCAACCGGAGAAAAACAGAAGGAAAAAACCTTCTGCAACCCGCTTAACCTCAATTACCGTTTTCAGTATTCATCAGATGTCTCATACAGGGAAGCAGCCGACCCTACACTGATTAGATACAAAGAGACTTATTTTCTCTTTGTTTCCCACAGCGGAGGATACTGGTATTCGGATGATCTGCTTCAATGGGAATACCTGCCTGTAAAAACTCTCCCTATAGAAGACTATGCACCTGATGCAATAACAATTAATGACACTGTGTTCTATATTGCCTCCGCAGGAAACCGGAAGCCGTTTTATTACACAACAGATCCTTTCAAAGATGACTGGAAACCTTATCCCGACACTCTGCCGTTTGCAGTGTGGGATCCACATTTCTTTCTTGACGACGACGGACAGAGATATCTTTACTGGGGCTGCTCCAATGTTCAACCCATTTACGGGATAAAACTTGATTCCAGACTCAGGGCAGTTGGTGAGCCGGTTGTGCTAATAACACATAATGCTGACAAGTACGGATGGGAAGTCCCCGGAGAACAGCATGAACTTAAACGACCGGGTTGGAATGAAGGTGCATGGATGACAAAATACAATAACCGCTATTATCTGCAGTATGCCGCACCGGGAACTGAGTTTAAAACTTATGCCGATGGTGTCTATACCTCTGATTCACCTCTCGGACCTTATGAATATGAGCCCTACAGTCCGTTTTCATATAAACCTGGCGGTTTTGCGGGAGGAGCCGGACACAGTTCAACACTTCTCGATAAATATGGAAATTACTGGCGGGTTTCGTCTATGTCCATTTCAGTACGCCACATGTTCGAACGCCGCCTTGGACTATTCCCCGCTGCATTCGACAAAGACGGCGTTATGAGAACATTCACCGCGTTCGGCGACTACCCGACGATTGTCCCTGCCAGAAAAACAGATTTTGAAAAAGAGGACCTGTTCAGGGGCTGGATGCTTCAGTCCTACAAAAAGAACGCAGAAGCTTCATCGGCAATGGAAAAATATCCTGTAACAAACGCATTTGACGAGGATATAAGAACATGGTGGTCGGCTGCGACCGGAAATGCCGGAGAATGGCTATCGGTTGAGCTCGGTGAAAATGTAACAGTCAATGCCATTCAGGTAAACTTCGCCGATAATGAATCAACTCTCAGACCAGAAAGCAAGGATATATGGTACCGCTACCGTCTCCTTGCCTCAGCAGATAAGAAGTCGTGGAAGGTGATCGCCGATGAAAGCAAAAATACCCGGGATGCCTGCCATGATTATATTGAACTTGAAAAACCCGTTAAAGCCAAATATATCAAGATTGAAAACGTAAGTGTCCCTTCCGGAAAATTCTCAGTATATGATCTGAGGATTTTCGGCACCAGGGAGGGAAAAACACCGGCTTCCGTTGATGATTTCACGGTAACCAGGGATTCATCTGATACAAGAAAAGCGACAGTTGAATGGCCGGCCGACAATAATGCAACCGGATTCATTGTAAAATACGGCATCGGCAGCAATAAACTTTATTCATCAGTAATGGTTTATGGTGCCAATTCCCTTTTGCTGGCTGGACTGAACAGGGATGTAAAATATTTTTTCAGCGTTGATGCGTTCAATGAATCAGGTATTACCAAAGGCACAAAGATCATAGAAAAATAACTTAACCCGAACTTATGAATAACAAATTCACAACCCGCAGGGATTTCATAAGGCTTACAGGCATGGGTTCGCTTGGAACCATGGCTGCCGCCGGAATGCTTCCCAAACCGGCAACCGATGCAGTAAATACCGTGCCGGAAATGAAAATCAGGAAGATAGATGTGGTCTACGACCAGAAATACCAGGGAAGGAGCCTGCAGCAGATGTGGGTGAGGCTCTATACCGACAACGGAATTATGGGCGTCGGCGAAACATACTGGAACACTGAAGCCCAGATAGGAGTGCTGAAGGATAAGAAAAACCTTATCCTGGGGCACGACGCCATAGAAATGACAACCTTCATGGATGATATAAGATACAACAGCTGGGGTGGATCAGGCGGAGCAGACATGAAGATCATCTCTGCCCTGAATATGGCGCAGTGGGATATTCTGGGCAAAGCAGCAAATATGCCTGTATACAAACTGCTCGGAGGCAAATACCGTCCTTCTCAGAGACTTTACAATACCAGCAATGCGATTGCCGGAATGACAATGGAAAAAGATGCAGAGAAAATCACAAGGTTTCTGATGGATAAAGGCATAAAGGGAGTAAAAATATGGCCTTACGATAACATAGCTAACCGTAACAAGGGAAGCTTTATCACACCTGCCGAAAGGGAACAGTGCCTCGACTGGATAAAGAGGATAAGAAATACCGCAGGGAAAGACTTTGAGATAGGACTTGAATTTCACACCCGCTGGAATCTTCCCTCAGCACTCAAAATAGCAGGCGATCTTGAACCCTATGATGTGATGTGGCTGGAAGATATCCTTGGAGAGGATAATATGGACTCTTATGCCGTTCTTTGCCGCGACACTTCATGTCCGGTGGCAGTGAGCGAACGGCTTGCCACCAAATTCCGGTTCCGTGAAGTTCTTGAAAAAAAGGCAGCCGACATCATCATCCTTGATATTGCATGGTGCGGCGGCATCTCAGAGGCAAAAAAGATTGTTGACATGGCTGATGCATACTACATACCCTTTGCAACCCATAATTACGGAGGACCCGTCCTTTGGATATCATCAATACACCTCGGAACTGCTGCAAGAAACTGCTATATCACCGAAAGCAGCTGGGAAATGTACACTACCGTCTTCCCGTATTTCATCAAAAATACTCCTGTCCCCGAAAATGGATTTGTATCTCCTCCTGAGGGAGCAGGACTGGGAATTGAGTTCAGCGAGGAACCGTTTAAAAACGGCGATGCAAAAGTCCTGGTGATCGGCGAATTATAGCCGTAAACGAATTTTTTATCTTCTGTTAATTATAATGATATCTCCCTTCCGGGTTTTAATATCATATTCATAAATATCACGCAGGTTCAGAGGTGTTATTTCTGCCTCTTTATTTATAATCGGTCTGGCTGTTGAGGGGGTTTTATAAAAAGGATTGGGATTTTCCGCTTTTGCATGCTTCAGACCTTTTCCCTTCAGAGGCACATAGGATCTTATGCGTAAATTCCCTCCCAGCCCTGATATGATCTTTGCATTTGATAATTCACCATTATCCCACTCTATCTCAGTTTCAAATCCACCTCTTGCCTTCAGACCTTTCACTTTACCCTTTTTCCAAACTCCCGGAAGCGCAGGCAGAAGGTGAACAGCCCCGTCATGGCTCTGCAGAAGCATCTCTGCAATACCAGCAGTACAACCAAAATTTCCGTCAATCTGGAAAGGAGGATGCGAGTCAAAAAGATTTGGATATGTACCACCTCTCTGTCTTCCATTCGGCTGAATAGCCGGAGAAAGCTGGTCGGTAATAAGCTTATACGCATGATCGCCGTCGAGAAGGCGTGCCCAGAGATTGACTTTCCATCCCATTGACCATCCCGTTGAAGCATCTCCCCGGGCAATAAGTGAGGTCTTTGCGGCCGAAAAGAGTTCGGGCGTACGGTATGGTGAAATCTGATTCGACGGATAGAGACCGTAAAGATGAGAAACGTGCCGGTGATTGTCCCTGGGATTATCCCAGTCGTACATCCATTCCTGCAATTGTCCCCATTTACCGATCTGCATGGGTGGAAGTCGCTTCAGGGCATCTTCGAGTTTATCCGTATACTCCTTATCGACATTAAGAATTTTTGCAGCTGAGATTGTCCTTGAAAAGAGATCGAACGTGAGCTGGTTATCCATGGTTGTTCCCGCAGAGATCGAAAATTTGGAATGAACAGAGGGAGCATTCTCCGGTGAGTTGGAAGGTGCCACCACCAGCCATTTATTCTCAGGTTCCTCAACAAGGAAATCGAGAAGGAATAATGAAGCCTCCTTTACCACAGGATAAATTGATTTAAGAAATTCAGTATCTCCGCTGAAATCATATTTATCGAACATATGCTGGGAAAGCCACACCCCTCCCATCGGCCACATTCCCCAGAATGCTCCGTCAATTGGTCCGGTGATCCTCCATATATCGGTATTATGGTGCAACACCCAACCACTGGCGCCATACATATCGCGTGCAGTCTGCCGGCCTGTCTGCGATAATTCTCTTACCATCTGTACGAGCGGTTCGTTCATCTCGGTAAGATTTGTAATTTCTGAAGGCCAGTAGTTCATTTCGGTATTGATATTTACAGTGTATTTGCTGTCCCACGAAGGAGTTAACTGGTAATTCCATATCCCCTGCAGGTTGGCAGGCTGACCTCCCGGTCGCGATGAGGATATCAGCAGATATCTTCCGAACTGGAAATAGAGGGAAACCAGGTGAGGGTCGTTGCCGGCAGCAAATTGTTCAACACGCACGTCTGTGGGATTTCCGGCAGCATCAGTCACCCCCAGATCAAGACTTACCCTGTTGAAGTATTTTCTGTAATCTGCAATGTGGTCATTCAGTGCCTGGTTATATTCTTTAAGGATGGCTTTTCTCAGATATTCATTTACACGCTTATCAGCATCAGCACTTATATCGTTGTAATTCACAAAATTGGTTGCCATCGAAATATAAATTGTTGCTGAACTGGCGCCTGATACATTAAGGGAAGTATCGGCAGACCTGACAGAACCTCCTGCGGGAATGATTTTTACCAGGGCACGGAACTGAACGTTTCCCGGCACCTTTTCAAAGTCGCTGGTTTTTCCCGACATCAGCAATTCATCATTACCCATTGATCTGACAACCACCTCCGACGGCCTGTCCATTGTAGCGGAAAAACTTAACATACCCGGCCTGTCGGCAGATATTTTTACAATGATAACCTGGTCGGGAAAAGAGGAAAAGGTCTCTGTGCTGTATGTCACCCCGTTTACTTTATACCGGTGCGATACTACAGCTTTACTGATATCAAGCTCACGGTAATAATCAGTATAATTTTCGTGACCCTGAAAGGCAAGCTTCAGATTACCGACAGTCTGGTATGGCATCCCATGGGAAGTTTTTGATATGAACTTCTGATTTACAAGGTCCTGTGCTTCCTGGTATTTTCCTTCAAAAATGAGTTTTCTGACTGTGGATAATGCCTCCCTGGCATCCGGGTTGTCGTTCCGGTTTGGCTGGCCGGCCCAGACAGTACTTTCGTTAAGCTGAATGGTCTCTTTAACAGGATCACCGAATATCATAGCTCCCAGCCGGCCATTACCAACGGGCAACGCCTCCACCCATTGCCTTGCCGGCTGTCTGTACCAGAGTTTCATATCGGAACTGCTCTGTGCAGTAACAAGTTTGACTATACAAACAAGAAGAAAATATAAAATTGCTTTTTTCATGGCAGGGTTGTTTATGATTTACCGATTATTCTCCTGACATTAATATGTTTGTTAAAATTGACTATAAATATATCTTCCATCTTCCCTCTTCGGTCTTCGGTCATCCCACCAGGGTAACCCAATTCAACGGATTCTTATCACCAAGTTTCAGATGTATATCAACCTGTTCATTCTCAGGCAAATCAACTTCACAATCGGCAAGGCCTTTTTTGAAAGATTTTATTATCCCGGAAGGAGCGTAAATATTTTCTATTCCGTAACGGGCCACAAGGGTGACTTCCTGTTTTCTGAGGGAAGTTATTGTAATATCAACCTCCCGCTTTTCCATATCCCATGTCAGTTTGTTGATTCTTGCGAAGGTACGTGCCAGCATTCCGCTTATTGTGCCCTTCACCAGATCGTGTGGAAGGGCGGGAAGCACTTCGATCACACCGGGGCGTGAATAAAGCAACATCTCCATTATGATTGCAGGAATTCCGCTCTGTGCATCCGGAACAGGAATCCCGTAAGGTTCGCGTGAACACCTCATCGCAGTACTTACGTAACCCTGCTCGAGGAGCTGACGTAACTGCATGCCGACCATAATATTGTCTTTCAGTCGTGCTCCAACCAGGGCGCGGTGACAACGGCTGTATGCCGCAAGTGTCTCACCTGCAACGGCTGTTGACATAGCATCAAAGACACGCCTGCGGTTGGCTATTTCTGCAGCTCTTGCAAGCTGAGGCGTCCTGTCAGGGTCAATTTCATCGCCGGGCCAGGCTCCGTAGAGATGAGAAACATGGCGGTGACTGTAACGCTCCTCCAGTGAAGGCCATGCCCATTCCTTCAGAGTGCCGTCAGGTTCGGCCAGGTAAGGAGGCATCTTCTGCAGCATATCCCTCCATTTAACTGTATTCTCATTATCAGAACCAATGATTTCTGAAGCCTGAATCAGTATGGAAAGCACTTCACGGCATACCGCAATATCCATTGTTGCATTTATCATTACAGGTCCGTTCCTGTTGGTATTTCTCGGGGTGTTCTCAGGGGATATGGACGGGACAAAAATGAAATTATCATCTTTATCTGTCACCGTCAGGAAATCTTCGTAGAATGCAGCCAGTCCATTATAGAAAGGAATCACATGATTGCGAAGAAATTCAACATCTCCTGTAACCAGATATTGTTCCCATAAATGGCGGGCGAACCAGCCTCCGGCAGAAATCCAGTATGGCCATATTCCGGTATCGGTATTGCCGGTATAATAAAAGCTTACGCCTATACCCTTATCAGGTAAGAGAGGATATGAAGTACCCCGGCATCCGAAAATATTTTTTGCATTGTTTCTGCAATCAGGGGCGATTTCATCCATCCATCTGAGCCAGGCTTCCATTCCTTCCCTAAGATCCCCCTGTACGGCACCGGCATACTGCAGATTCATCGTGGAATTGACACCTGCCGACATTGGAGGATATTTACCGCTGTTGATGATAAACCAGTAACGTCCCATTCCGAAAATCCTTTCCAGAAGGGCAGGTGAAAAACCGGGTCTGGTATGCTGGTCTGAGAGAAGCTCTTCTGCGGATTTTCCGTATTGGCTATCTCCTCCGAAATTAACCGTGACACGGTTCAGCATTTCCGACTGTACCTTTTGATGCTCCCCAATCAATAATCCGTATTCAGGAGTGAGTTTCTCCAGAGCAGGCTGAATAGCGCTGACTTTATCATCGCTGTAATCGGGAAAATATTCGATACGTGTCAGTAACATCAATGTTGAAGCTTTGTCAACAATCAGAGTATTTCCTTCTGTTTTAGCAGAACCTCCTTTCAGGATAACCCTGGTTATTCCTGCATATCCGCTGTTATCAACCGACGGATCGAGGCGGCACTTGTAAATCAGCCACTTAGTGTTTGTTTCCTGGCGGACATCACATGTTTCAACACCTTTAGGGGCTAATTTCTTCTGAATAGCTGTCAGATTGACAAAAGCCTGCATGTCGGGGTCTGTGGTTCCGATACCCTGCCGTGCACCCCAGTTCATCCCGGAATAGATGCTCCACCTTCCGGATCTCTGCAGTGATATCTTTACATTCATTGTTTTGCCAGCCGGAGCCGTAATCAGCTGAACGCAAACCCTGTCAGGTCTCGAAACGAAAGTCTGCCGGGTCCATTCTCCGTCTTCATCGGTCCAGATAACCTTTATCTCACCATTTTCATAATTGACTGTGCGCAGATAGTTCCTTACCGATGAGTGTTCAGGCATATCCAGTTTCATTAAAAATGCCGGGACAGTGAGGTGAGGCTCTGTGTCCTGTTTAACAGGGGTTTCGTTCATATGCCTGAGAGCAAGATTAATTGCCTCGCTGCTTTTTCCATCGAGTATAAGCTGCCTGATCTCAGGAAAAATTTCTGCCACGCGTGGTGCTTCCAAAGGCCTCTTCCATGGCATAAGGAGACTTTCGTGATGGAAAAGTATCTGTTCGGAATAAGGATTCCCCAGCAATTCAATAGTCATTTCTCCGTTTCCCGAAACAAGAGCCTCGCGCACATTTTCTCCCGGTGCGATACTGCAAAAGCCCTGCAGGGGGACAATTTTTCTGTTAACCCTCTCTTCCGGCGCCATAGGGGAAACAGGGTAAGTTCTCGCCGCTTTGGGAGGACCGGGATTAAACGGATCACCCTGAAGACTACCAAGATAATCCCCTGAACGGTTATCTGCTTCCGGGGAAATCCTGTCAACGGTTTCTGATCCTTCTGCTGCCAGTACCGGGGTTATTTCGATTGAGCCTGCAAGTCCTGCAACTGTTGCGCCTGTTTTTATAAAGTTTCTCCGTTTCATTATTTCCAGATTTATACTTATTGACTATACCCATTTAATCCAGTCCATCGGATTACGGGAACCTGTCTTCAGACGTATCTCAACGGGTTTCCCTTCCGGCAGATGTAAACTGCATGTAGCCTCACCCTGCCCGGGTTTTGAGGTCAGAACCACGGACGGAGCAGAAATCTTTTCAATACCGTAGCGGACAATAAGGGTCACATCCTGTTTTCTCAAAGATGTAATAGTCAGATTGACAACATGGTTTTCCATATCCCATTCAAGGCTGTTTAACCTTGCAAAAGTGCGAAGCTGCATTCCCCTGATGGATCCTTTGACCAGCGCAGGGGGGAGTGCCGGGAGGACTTCAATAACACCCGGGCGGGAATAGGCAAGCATTTCCATTATTATTGCCGGAATTCCGCCCTGGGCATCTGCAATTCTGAAACCGGCATAAGGATCGTGAGGGCACAACAGTGCGGAATTTACCCATCCCTGTTCAAGCAGTTGTCTCAGTTCACTGTCAACCAGATAAGAGTCTTTCAGACGGGCTCCGATCAGCGAGCGCTGGCACAAACTATGGGCAGCCAGCCTCTCAGGAACCCGCTTACGGTTTGCCAGCACAGCCGCCTTTGCCAGCTGCGGAGTACGGTCAGGGTCGATTTCATCACCTGGCCATGCGCCATAACCGTGGGAAATATGTCTGTGATTATATCTTTCTCCCAGATCGGCCCATGCCCATTCCTTTAAAGTACCGTCAGGTTCCGTCAGATATGGCGGTAATTTGCCGAGCATTGCCTTCCATTTCGGCACATTGTCGGATTCAATTCCAAGCAGTTCGCAGGCCTCCACAAGATTTGCAAGTACCTCCCTGCATACTGAAATATCCATGGTTGCGTTGATAACCGCCATACATCCGGGATTCAGATTCCCGGGATTGTTCTCGGGAGAAAAGGAGGGTACGAATATAAAATTGCCGTCTTTATCCTTAAGAGTAAGGTAGTCTTCGTAAAACAGGGCAAGATTTTTATAAGCCGGCACAACACGATCGCGAAGGAAACCGAGGTCTCCGGTTACCTGATAATGATCCCAGAAAGGACGCAGGCACCAGCCTCCGTCGCTTATCCAGTAAGGATGGGGCCAAATCTCTCCTGTGTTATCAGCATAGTCAAACATTGTAACAACACCCGAATCTTTTGTAGGGGAGATGGCATAATCGGTACCCCTGAAACCGAATATGTTTTTTGCATTAGTCTGGTAATCGGGTACCAGGCTCTCCATCCACCTGAAATAGGCCTCTTCACCTTCGCTGTGATAACCTGAAGCCATAGGTGCAATCTGCAGGTTTATATTAACATTTGTAAGGGCTGATACGCTTAAATATTTTCCGCTTGAAAGGATGAACCAGTAACGGCACATTTCAAAAAAAGTCCTGAGAAAAGCTCCTGAATACCCGGGGCTTGTACGCTGATCAGCAAGAAGTTCCTCTGCGGAGAGACCGTATTTTTCGTCATCAAAAAAGTCAACTGTAACACGGTTAAGCATCTCCGACTGAACTTTGCGGGCATTTTCAAGTAAGGCAAAATAATCAGGTTTAACTTCTTCCAGTTGCAACCGTACTGCTTCTGCTTTATCATCTGAATAATCCGGAAAATATTCAATCCGGGTAAGAAGCAGTACCGATGATGCATCTTCGATAGCAAGGGTATTGCCGTCCATGTGTGCTGAACCGCCATTTCTGACAATGCGTGTTACATTCGCAAATCCTCTGTTATCAACAGACGGGTCAAGCCGTCCTTTTATGATGAAATTCTGCTCATTTAAAATCTTCTGTGTATTTCCCGATCCGCCGCCACCACCCTGTACAGTTCCGCGGCCCCGAATTCCGGCAAAATCCTGTGCTCCTCCGGCAGCCCTTGCCATTGCTGCTTCCGCCATTGTGACACGGATATTGATTGTTTTTCCTTTGGGGGGAGTAATCAATTGAGCCACCAGATTATCGGGGCGGGAGGAGAAAGTGCGGCGCACCCATTCACCTTGTTCATCAGTCCAGTAAACCTTAACCTCGGTACTTTCGAAGTCAACTGACCTCAGATAATCCCTTACCGATTCGCTTTCAGGTAACTCCAGGAGCATTGAAAAACGGGCTCCTCCGAATCCACCCATACCTCGCGCAGGCGGAGCCTTCTGCCATTCGTCGTATGCAAGTCTGGCAGCCTCATGGTATCTGCCTTCAAGCATCATCTGTCTCACCTTCGGAAGTATATGAGCAATTTTCCCGGTTTCGAAGGGTCTTCTCCGTGGTGCAAAAAGTGATTCATGGCTGAAAGGAATTGATTCAGTGTATGGTTCTCCCCTCAGTTCAATACTCATTGACCCGTTGCCGGAAAGCAGTGCATCACCACCGGGTGTCAGGCAGCAGAAACCTCTGTGTGGCACTGCCTTTCTCCTGATACGTTCATTCAGGGGCATGGGTGTTACCTGCAAACCGGATGGGGAGATATAAGGTCCTTTAAATGCCAGAGGTTTGGGCAGGAATTTATCGGATTTTGCCTTTTGCCGATAGGAAGAGGAACGAATCTCCCTGAGCCCGGGCCGGGAAGTCCGGGATATTCTTGGAATATCCTCCTTACAGGCAGAAAGAGGCAGCAGGGAACCGGGAATGCTTACAATTCCGGCGGCAACTGCACTGCTCCTGAGAAATTTCCTTCGTTTCATCATAATATAATTTTGATTTTTAAGGTATGATGGAACCCACATGTTTGACAAAATTATATTTAAAGGTGTTTGTGTTTGCAAAACATGTGGGTTTCATAACTATTTCAGATAAATATTCTTTAAATAAATGCGAGGTCTGACTATCAGATATCTAATACCTTAATATTTTATCTTAATCTTTTCAGCCCCTTTTATTTTTTCCTCAGATGCCACAACTGCGTAACCGCCGCCGCTTCCCGAGGTTATTGCCCCGGGGTAATCTGAAAGATATTTTTCCATCTCCTTCCGGATATGGTCAGGAACAGTGTCTGGCAGGATTTTTTCCCAGGCAAGAAATGATCTGGTCATTGCTTTTCCGAGTCCTTTAATATCCTTATTTATAATGCTTTCCCAGCATTCACTGCCTGAATCTCCAAGTTCTTTCACATATTCTTTTCTCAGATTCCTTACGGCAATAGGATCATAACCTGAAGGGCGGGGTTTGAGCGGGATGAGGTGCAATACATCTGAAAGCCACTCGCATACTGACGGATCTGTACATTTTTTGATGTCTGACGGCCAGAAACCACCTTCATAATAGAGGCTGTTTATACCGGGAAGAAGAAGTCCGAGGTGGTCCTGAGAACCTGAAATATATTCTGATCCGGGAGGGTTTTCAGCACCGAACAGGAGTTTTGCATTTCTGACAGGATCACCAACGGGAATTTTTCCGCCCCAGAGTTCGAGTGCTATTTTTCTTGAACTTGTGGCCATACCTGCTCTTTCATTGAAATCCCTGTCGGGTCTCACCTGTGCAACGACCACGGTTCCCGGGTAAATCTCCGATACCCATGGCTGATCCATCCACCCCCCTGCTATACATATCCTGTAAGGAAATTGCATATCTCTCTTTATTCCGGAACTGGAACGGGCCGGCAGACCGGGTTCGGGAATTCTGTCGAGTATTATGTATTCTATTCCCAGTTCCCTGCAAAGTTTTTCTTTCCCGGGAGTATGTCCGTCAGAGTTTACAATGAAAATATCAGGTTTTATCCTTCTCATATCAGGTTCAAAATCGAGCATACCGTTGCCTGAAGCGATGAAAGCCTCATGGACATATTTTACGGAACCGACAATATAGAGACGTTCTTTCTCCGAAAGGTATGGGGCTTTCCCTTTCAGCATCAGTATGTTTTCATCTTTACCTATCGCCACGTAAAGTCTGCCGTAAGCTGCCGCTGTCTTGAAAAATGCAACATGACCTCCGTGGAAGAGGTCGTAGCAGCCGCTTACCAAAACCTTTTTTTCTTTCATCAATGTTTAAAAATTGAAAAATGTGATCCCCCGCATCAGAAATCATTTATATTAACAACATGTAATGGCCTGCAATGCTCAGTCATTAAAAACTGATTTATAGCCATGACCTCTTTTACCGGCGGTTTTTTCCTTCATCTCCTTGTCCTTCAGCATTTGTTCTCTGATCCACCTGAATGTTTTTTCCAGACCTTCCCTGAGAGGAATTGACGGTTCCCATCCGAGATATTTCTTTATAAGCGTGTTATCACTGTTACGTCCGCGGACTCCCTTTGGTGCGTCGGGGTCATACTTTCTTTTAAGTTTATAACCTGCAATTTCTTCAGCAATATCGACCAGTCTGTTTACCGACACCATTTCACTGCTGCCAAGGTTTATGGGTTCTTCAATATCGCTGTACATAATTTCGATAACACCTTTAATACAATCGTCGATATACATAAAGCTGCGGGTCTGGTGTCCATCGCCCCATATCACAATCTCATCTGTTCCGTATAATTCTTTGGCGATGATTTTCCTGCAGATTGCGGCTGGAGCTTTTTCCCTGCCGCCGTCGTAAGTTCCGAAAGGACCATATACGTTATGGAATCTGGCCACCCTGGTTATTAATCCGTAATCTTCCATAAAATGGCGGCACATACGTTCGCTGAAGAGTTTTTCCCAGCCGTAGCCATCCTCAGCAAGAGCAGGATAGGCATCTGATTCCTTCAGCCCGGGGTTGTCCGGATCTGTTTGTTTCTCGCCATTGTAGACACATGCCGATGAAGAATAGAAATATCTCTCAATTCCGCAATCCCTTGCAGCCATCAGCATGTGTGTATTGATAAGGACGCTCAGCATGCAGTCGGCTTTGTGGGTTTCTATGAATCCCATTCCTCCCATGTCGGCTGCCAGATTAAACACCTCGTTATAACCGTTTACAGCCCTGTAACAGTTTTCCTTAACAGTGAGGTCAAGTACAATATTATCGGCTTTTTCAAACACCTGGTACCACTGGTTCAACGGCTTCTTATCTACAGCACGGACCTGGTAACCCTTTTTTATCAACTCTCCGGTCAGGTGTCCGCCGATAAATCCTCCTGCTCCGGTAACCACTGCTTTTTTCATCTTGAAGTTTTTCAAAGGTTATACTATAACTGTCGGATAAAAATTTAAAAAAGTAATCATTATTCCCTGGCGGGAAAAACCAGATTAATTTTTCCCGCCACATATTCATAAATTATTTCAGTCCGCTGTTTACTATCCTGAAATAGTCGAAAGAAACATTAAAAGGAGTATCAGGTTTTGTGGTGTCGGAATCAAAGTAATAGGTACTTGTCATACTCTGAGTGATTACACCATCACATACAATTAATCCTGCCCTGATATCCTTCAGAAGGGCATCACCTGTTCCCAGTTTCTTGTATTCTCCGCCATCAGCTGAATAATAAGCAGTATAAAGATTTCCCTTCTTTTCCAGTTTCAGCATAAGGGCGTTGGTGCCGGTAATTTCCTGAGTGAGATTAAAAGAGGCAATTGATTTGGCAATTCCGTTCTCTTCTATCAGGAAATCAACTGTACCGGGCTGTACTCCTTTCTGCCTGGTTGTTTTTATCACTGCCCTGAGCATCAGTTTGACGAAATTTTCATCATCCCCGTAGGCAATGATGCCTGCATTCTCGGGCTGTGAAGGTGATCTGGAACATGTTAGTTTTGTTTCAATGGTCCAGTCACTGTTTGCACTCTGGAGAAGAATGTTTTTCGCATTATTGCTCCCTTCCGATACATCGCCTTTTTCACTGGTGATTGTCAGTGTCCCGGGTTTTGAGGTAAGGGAATGATTTGAAGCATTCTCTCTCAGCCAGGTCCATTGATTACCCGGGACAGCCCCGTTGAATTCATCACTTACAGAATTAACACCGAAATTGATGTAATAAGTATTTCTTTCAAGGGTATAATTATCAAGCAGGGTTATTGTTGCAGTGCCGGGCAGTCCTTTTGCCTGTTCAATAACAACTTCAGCATCCTTATTAACTGCTGTTGCGCTGATAACAGGAATTTTTGAGCCTGCCTTTAACAGGAAGCTGTAAGCTTTGATGTTTTTATCGAAGCCCTGCAGTTTCTTTTTATCCACTGTTATTGAAGCAGGTGTAAGATCAGGCATAACCTTTACAGGGAAACTGTTTGATACTGTTTTTCCGTTATATGTAACATAAGCAAAGACAGAAGCAGTTCCCGGTCTTCCGGTAGTTACAATTCCGGAGTCATCAACAGATGCTACTGCAGGATTGTTGCTTTTGTAAACAACGCCTGCTTTCCTGATATCAATAAAACTGTCATCTGTCAGACTTGCGGAAAGTGTTGTTTTTCCTTTTTCACCCGGACGGAATACAATTTTCTCGCAATCAATGACTACAGTTTTAAGTTCAGGAATAAATTCCCCGCTCATTGTTGCCTCAACCTGCCCTTTGATATTTTTTGATGATGACCCGATTTCAAATATGTACTTTCCTTTGTCAAAAGTTATTTTTTTGTTTTCAGGATCCCAGAACCAGAGATCGGAGCAATTGATATCAACCGATACGGTTTTTGTCTGCCCGGCCGGAATAGTAACTCTTTTAAATCCTTTAAGTCTCTTAAAGGGTCTCTGCAGGTATGCGGGACTTTCAGGGGTTCTTACATATATCTGAGCTATTTCATCACCGTCATAATCACCGGTGTTTGTGATGTCAAAAGTCACTGTTACGATATCGTTCGGTGTTATATTTTTTCTGTTTATGGCGAAATTACTGTAGGTGAAGGTAGTATATGACAATCCGTATCCGAATTCATATGAAACATCGCCGTTAAAATACCAGTAGGTTCTGCCTGCACTGCCGTTTACCCTCCTGAGGTTATAGTTATTGAATTCAGGCAGGTCATTGACTGATTTATACCAGGTAAAACTTAGTTTGCCTCCCGGGTTTGCCTCTCCGAACAGTATTCTGGTCATAGCTGTACCCTGTGCCTGCCCGTTATATCCGGTCCAGATCATACCTTTTATACCTGGAAGGTTTCTGAACTCCTCCACTTCAACCATTCCCATTCCCTGCATCACTACAATTGTGTTGGGGTTTACAGCAGCCACGGCTTTTACAAGCTCTTCCTGGTTTCCGGGAAGTTTAAGGGAGAACCTGTCTGATTCTTCCCTGCCGGTTGACTGATCGGTACCGACAAAAACAAGGGCAACATCGGCAGAAGCGGCCAGATCGAGAGTTGCCTTGTCGGTTGCAGGAGGTTCAGGTTCACGGTATACCATTACAATTGTTTGCGGGCCGGTAATTCCCAGAGTATTTACTTTGGTTCTCACGGTGGTCGCTCTTCCTCCCATCCTGAAACCACCAGGTCCGCCCTGAGGCTGGCCTGCAGGCTGGACTTTCTGTGATGCAATTATGTTTCCTGTCACAGAACCTACCCTTGCCTCAATTGTACCTCCGGCAGCAACAGACATGGTGAAAATAATTGAATCCAGATCTGTCAGTACAATATTGTCATATGCTGTCCAGTCGCCGTCTTTTATTCCCCTTATGGAAGGTCCTCCGAAACGTGAAGATACAATTAAACCCGGCGATGATGCATTGAAGTTAGTTGCATTATATTCTTTAAGGGTTCCCTCTTTTGTTCTTGTTGTAAAGCTGTTCAAAGTGATGAAATCGGTTCTTCTGTCAGTGTTTCCTCCCGAACTGTGTACAATTTCAATATCAAGGCCTTTTTCAGAAATATATTTTTTTAATCCTGCCAGGGGAGAGACCCTCAGGTATGGTTCAACTTCTCCCGAATAATCACCCAGTTCCACTCTGTCGGCCTGCGGACCGAGTACTGCAATTTTTTTAATGCCGGCCGTATTAAGGGGGAGTGTTTTTTTACCGGTCTTTGATGATATTTCATTTTTAAGAAGTACCGGTGTTTTTGTTGCAATTTCTATAGCAAGGTCATTATGTGAAGGATCGTTTATAATTGACGGTTTGATACCTGCATAAGTCACTTTCCCTTTAGGATCAAATTCACCCAGTCTCATTCTTATTGTAAAAATATTTATCAGGGCCTTGTCTATTTCGGCTTCTGTGATAAGTCCTTTTGCGAGTGCATTAAGTGCGCTGGTCTGATAGACGCTTCCGCAATCTGTATCCACACCTGATTTCAGTCCCAGTGCCGTTGCTTCCTCAGCGGTCTGAACGTACCGGTGGCCTGAACGGATATCCGAAATTGCACCGCAGTCACCTGTTACATATCCGTCAAGACCGTAAGTTCTTCTTGCAATAGTATCCACAAGAAATCTGCTGGCTGATACAGGTATACCGTTTACGGCGCTGTAGGCAGTCATTATTGCCGGAAGCCGGTCTTTTTCAATTGTTGCCTTGTAGGGCAGAAGGTAATATTCTCTCATATCCCTGTCGTCCATATCGGCACTGCCGTTATGGCGGTTAAACTCCGTATTGTTTGCAAAAAAATGCTTGCCGCAGGGGACGGCTTTCAGATATATGGGATCATCACCCATCAGGCCGCGGATGAAACCACCGCTTATCTGCGAAACGAGGAAAGGATCTTCCCCGAAGGTCTCGGCTGTTCTTCCCCATCTCGGATCGCGGGTAGGTTCAACAACCGGCGACCAGTATGTAAGGGTAAAAATCAGATCATGGTTGAAGCCCCTTGCCTCATCAGCTATAACCGAAGTTTCTTTCTTTATCAATTCAGGATCCCAGGTTGACCCGACTGCCACACTGTTAGGGAAAGAGGTTGCCGTCTTTCCGCTGTTATTGTTTCTTCCCATTACACCATGAAGAGCCTCGCCCCATACGTCATATTTATTTACACCCAGGCGTGGTATCGCAGGCATCGTATTCCCAAGCTGACTTTGTTTCTCTTCAAGGGTCATTCTCGATACCAGGTCGGCAGCTCTCTCCCTGAATGAGTAGGCTGTATTAAGGTAAATTGGTTTTTTCCCTGTGCCGCTATCCCCCGAGGATGCTGATATGAAAATACTGCATATTATCAGTATTGCAATTTTTGTGCTTTTTCTGTTCATCTCCTGTAAAAATTATAGTTAGAAGTTAATTTTAAATATCCTGAATTACGATTTTTTCGCCCTTTGCCGGTGTATACGAAGCAGTTTTGCCGTTAACCCTTATGGTAAGCGGATTCCCGAGGAGCGATTTTATCTCAGCTTTTTTAAGTTTTCCATCCATCCATTCCATATCCACTTCAAAGCCTCCTCTTGCCCTAAGTCCTGTCACCGAACCGTTTTTCCAGCTTACAGGCAGGGCCGGGAGCAATGAAACCTCTCCTGCATGACTCTGCAACAGACATTCGGCTACACCTGCCGTAAATCCGTAATTTGCATCCGACTGGTTGCTGCTTGTGTTCTGAAAATTATTCCCGATTCCGCCCCTTCCGGTCCTTGTAAGGAAGAATTGTTTAATTACAGTATCGGTTTTTACCCCGTTCTCAAGTCTTGCCCAGTCGCATATATCCCAGGCACTTGTCCAGCTTGTTCCGACACGGCGTGGTTCAAGCCATTTCTGAATAGCTGCTGCAATATCCGGATTTCCGCGGAGTGTTATTGACTTTCCGGGGAAGAATCCGAAGTTGGCCGACATATTGTGCCCTTCATTGCCTCTTATCCAGTCTTCGATCCACACCTGAAGAAGGCCGTCTTTCCCGATCCGGTAAGGAGGGATTTTTTTCAGTGCCTCAGCCAGTTGTTCACCAAATTCCTTATCAACGCCAAGTATCTTTCCTGCCTCTATGCAGTTAGGAAAAAGGTCCATTATTATACCTGTGTTCATTGTTGGTCCGGTTGAAAGGAATGTTTCTTTTGCTCCCTCCTTTACAAAAAATCCCTGTTCAGGCGACATTGAAAACGGTATGACAAGATATCCATGTTTAGGTTCGATTGTCATTATATCCATCAGGAACCGGGCAGAGCCTTTCATCACAGGGTAGTATTCTCTGAGGAATTCAACATCTCCTGTGTAGAGGTAATGTTCCCAGATATGCTGGCAGAGCCAGCTTCCCCCAACCGGCCACATACCGTAGCGTGCCGCATCAACGGGCGCTGTGCCGCGCCAAAGGTCTGTATTATGATGAGCCACCCAGCCTCCGGCATTGTAATATGCTTTTGCAGTTTTTGCACCGTTTTCTGCCAGATCCTTCAGCATGTTGAATAAAGGCATGTGGCATTCCGACAGGTTAGTGACTTCTGCCGGCCAGTAATTCATTTCTGTGTTTATGTTTATCGTATACTTGCTTCCCCAGTTAGGTAACAGATCCTGGTTCCAGCGCCCCTGAAGATTGGCAGGCTCACTTCCCTCCCTGCTGCTTGAAACCAGTATATAACGGCCAAACTGGAATATTTTCGCCATCAGATCAGGATCAGGTAATCCTTTTTTAATATCGGCAATCCTCTCATTGGTTGGTCTTGCATTCATTGCAGGATCACCTATCCTGAGATGCACTCTGCCCATCAGGCCGGTGAAATCGTTAAGATGTGTCTTCTTAAGTGTACTGAAATTCTTCCCCTGTACCGCTGCAAGTATCTCTTCACATTTTGCTCCCGGGTCACCGCTGATATCCCCGTAATTCACAAAGCTTGTTGCCGCGGTGAGAATAAAGGTAACCGAGTTGGCATTATCTATAATCAGACTGGAATCAGTTGCCTGAAGGTTTCCCTTTTCAGGGAGAGCTATAAGATCGGTCTGAAAACTGAGGCCTGTACCTTCAACTTTTGCTATCAGCCAGCTTTCCGTTTCCGGCAGGTATCTCCATAAACCGGTTAAGGTTAACCTGTTGCCTTTGGATTTAATTCCTTCCCTGAACGGACTGGCGAGCTTCGCCTCAAGAGATACTTTTCCGGGCTTGTCTGCCGAGACTTTCATAACCATAACATGGTCCGGATAAGACATAAAAACCTCGCGGGTCATCCTTATATCACCTTCCTTATAGGTGACTTTAACTACTCCTGTTTCCAAGTTCAGTTCACGATAGTAATCGCTGATTGAATCTCCCGTGTCCCTGAAATCAAGCAGCAGGTCTCCCAAAGGCTGATACGCCTGCTGAGCTGCAGGTTTACCATAGAAATACTTGTTCACCATATCTTCTGCCTCGGAAAACTTATCGGCAAAGACAAGCTCTTTAATCTGGTCAAAATACTTATTTGCTTCATAGTCGTTGTAATCATGAGGTTTACCTGACCAGAAAGTTGACTCGTTCAGGGCTATTCTTTCCTTGTGTGTCCTTCCGAACACATTAGCCCCCATATAGCCATTACCTATAAAGAGACCATCGAGCCATACATTGCCTGCAGGCTTGTTATACCATACGACCATCTCTTTGGAATCGGCTGATTTCCGCTTCTCAGAAGAGCATGACAGATTTAACATTAAAATTGCTGTAAACACAACGTATAGAGTATTTGCAGCTGTTGAAGTTTTTCTCATAATAGTTTTGTTCGGGTTAGTTAAAATCTCTGAGGTTTTTTAGTAATTACGAATTGTAGCGTAAACACCATAAGACTGGTCTTCGATTTCATAAAGCGGTCTGAGAGTATATGTTTGTCCGCCATTCACAAGTTGAAAGGAAGGGCTCTCTCTGTCAGTTACACTGAGATTTTTTAAAATTTCATCCCTGTTCCCTTTCAGAATAAGTTCTGATTTACTTTCAAACGCAAGCAGCACCGGTCCGTAGAACAAGGCAATCACATTTTTGTCATCCGGCATCGTTCTGATATAAAAATTATATTTGAAAACAAGCTTTATTTTATCCTTGTTTTTCCATTCGCGGGTAATATCTGCGAAGGATCCCGGATCAGTTTTGATATTCTGCTTTACATTATTTATATAGACTTCGGTACCTCCGGCCCAAGAAGGGACCAGCAACTTAATACTGAAAACAGCCTTCTCTTTTGCTGTAATTGTGAATTCAATTGCCGGATTTGAAGGAAAATCACCTGTCTGTTCAATCTCAATGTTCTTCTCCGCCCAGATAACCTTTGAAGGGACATAAAGATTCACCCAGACTGAGGAGTTATTATGGTAATATATTCCTGAATTAAGCCGTGCAAAGGCCTCAATTGACGAGCCGTTGCAGCAGCGGAAATCATTTTCTTTTAAATAAACCTTGTTCCTTGGGGATCCCAGGGGCAGATGATAAACCACTCGGCCTGTACGGGCACTCTGAGATGCAAGGACCGCATTGTAGAACGTGTTCATAAAGACCTCTGCATAAAGGGGATCCGGATTCCAGGTGAAAAGTGCAGAAGTAAGTTTCTGGGTATTATGAGTCACACACGATTCAGCTATTTCTTTTGTAAGGGTATTACTCAGATGTCCCGGCACTCCCCAGTGTTCGGCCGAAAGCGATGTAGGAGTTACAACATTCGGGCGTGGGCCGCTGCTTGAACCGTTAACATATGAATGATAATTGATAAGCATCTCCCAGAAATTCACACATGCATCATGATATAAGGCCTCTCCTGTAACAGAGTACCTGCCGGCAAATCCGTTTACAAGTGCCAGATGGGTATTTGAATGTAATCCTGATAATATATCTTCATTCTTTGACAATGGGATAAGAAACCAGTCCCTGTCAAAAATCTTTCCTAGAGTAAGATGCCGCGGATCCTTCGAGACATTAAATAAATTATAAAGAACTTCATTCATTCCCCCTGCCTCATTGGATGGATTTGCCGTGGCGGTGTAGAGAACTTTTTCAATGGTTGCCTTGTCGAGTTTTGACATTCGCATTTCAACATATGCGGCCATATTAAGCACCATTTCATAAGCTTTCTTATTACCGGTACGTGTATATGCATCCAGCAGTCCCTGCATAATTTTATGAAATGTATAATAAGGGGCCCATACTCCTCCGAAGCGTGTTTCAAGGACATCAAAATCTCTTTCGGGAAATGCACTGAGATATCCCTTGCCCAATGCCTGCTGACATTTGTAAAGTTCGTCAATGATGTAATTGAGGCGCTGGCTTAAAACGGGATCATTGTACTTTTCAACCAGGACGGAAACAGCAGAAAGATAATGACCCGTAAAATGACCCCGTAGTCCAATCTTGGGGGATTCCCATCCTTCAAGGGGGATTGCACCGGAAGGCAGGCCGGCATTCACCCTGAAGTTATGCAATAACCTGTCGGGGTCGAGAGATTTAAGGTATGCTGTATTTAAATCTTCCCTTTGCTTTATCCGGGAATCCTTCAGTGTAATGAGCGTATTCGAAAACGGAATTACTTTTTCAACATCGGTATCAGTAATAGAAATTTGTTTATTCTCCAAAAAAGAGGAAAGGAAAATCAATAATGTTAAAAGTAAATAACTTTTCATGCAATCTTAATATAGTCTTAAGCACAACCCAGTAATTTAATGTAAGGCGTCATTTAAATTATAAAAGCCTCATAAGAAACCTATTACTGACTTATTGGTTATATCATAAAATACAATCTTTGCTACCTTTTATAATGCTTTGGTTTATGTAACTATTCTGAAATGTTTTGCGGTGATAAATTTAAGAATAATATCCTGCCGGATATCTCCGGCAGGATATAGTTTGATAACACACCTTACAATTTATTTGAAATCATGGTATTGTAACTTCAAAGGTTTTACTGTAGTTGAACCGGCTAAGAGAATTGCTGGTTCTTGTCGCAACTCTTACCCAGTATTTTTTCCCTGATGTAAGCCCGGTAACAACATCGGTATAAGTTGTAGTAAGGATTGTTGCGTCCGGGACACTGGTCAGACTTGTGAGTTTTCTGAAGTCGTAAACCCTGTTACTTACTTCCGGTACTCTTGAAACAAGGGTGATCCTTTGATTGATCTTTCCTACTGATCCCTGGTCCGCTCGCTGACGTACAATTTTATAGGTTACTGTAACCTGTCCTGCGGCCGGGGTTACTGTAACATCAGTTATTGCAAGGTAAGGCATTACTTTAAAATTAACTTCAGTACGTTTACCTACCTGTACTTTAATTGTATCCCGGCCAGTATATTCGAAGAATGGGCCTTCGGTCGGCAGCACTTTATATTCATTCTGGAAAATAAGTGCATTTTCATAACTACCATCCGGCCTCCCGGCTATGACAATAGGAATAGAAAGGACCCCTCCCTTCTCAAACAATTTTACATTAAAACCATTTGGTTGTTCAGACTGCAGAGGCTCATTTGTTATAGAATCCGTTAGTACGCCGTAAATACTTCCGTTGGGATAATCGTAATTATCAATTTCGCCACAGGAAGTTAATACGGTTCCTAGGATCATCAATAAATATATATATCTCTGTATCATAATTTTAATTCTTTAGATATTAATATCCCGGATTCTGTACAAGTTTTGGATTCTTGGTAATTTCGCTGGGATCTATTCTTTCATAATATACAACTGCACTGAATGTTTTAGCATATCTGCCGGCATTTGCTATCTCAAACCTCCAGGCGTTATTATCAAGATCAAAATATGGTTTAAGCATTCTTGGCCACCAGTTGGTCAATTTGGACTCTGATATTCTCCATCTTCTGTAATCCCACCATCTGTGATTTTCAAAAGCCAGTTCAACATTTCTCTCCTTTCTTACCCTGTCGATGGTAATATTAGCATCATCAAGAGTCACAATACCAGCCCTAGAACGTATAAGATTGATCTTGGCTTTTGCATCAGCTATCCTTCCCAATTCAACTGCTGCTTCGGCATAATTAAGGAGTACTTCTGCGTAGCGGAACACTATCCATGCCTGAGTTGATCCTGCCGTAGTTGAATTTATTGCCATTGATTGAGGCAAGTTTGGATCAAGGTATTTCTTCAGATTGAAGCCGGTCTGTGTGGTCTCATTTCCCGGAGGTCCGCTGTCGCCAACAACGTGTATGGTACCGTTTAAGTTATCTACCTGATGGGTAACGGGATTGTACAGTGTTGCGTAATCTCCTGCTTCAATTTTCACACCAAGATCATATAGTCCTGATTTAATATCAACATTAAGTCCCTTAAAGGTGCTTTGCGGTACAATAACAGTGGCAAGACATCTTGGATCTTTATTTTTAAAAAGGTCGAGTGGATTCGGATAGAGGACCGGACTTGAAGGAGTTCCAACATTCAGAATCCCTGGGGAGCCATCAATATACTCAAATTCTTCAACCAGATCAAGTGTTGGATTCATTCTCGCTGCAAAACCGCTTGGACCTTTAAGACCTCTGGGTAGCATCATGCAATCCCATGTATGAGTCTTGTACCCGTAGAGGTAATACTCAAGGAATATCTCTTCAGGATTTGAAGCCCTGTCTAAAAAGAGCTGCTGAAAATTAGCCGTAAGGTCACTGTTCTTTTTATAAAGGGAATATTTACCTGAATTTATTATTGCTTCTGCAGCATCATACGATGCTTCCCAGTAGTAATTTGCATCCGAAGCAGGTATTCCTACCAGCCCGTTAAGCTGAACTGTACCGTATTTAGCAATTGAAGCAGCATAGAGCATAGCTCTTGATTTCAGAGCGTATGCAGCATATTTGTTTGCCCTGCCCTTAACATTGGTTTCCGGAAGCAGCGTAACAGCTTCATCAAGATCTTCGGCGATGAAATCATATACTTCCTTTTCTGTGTTGCGGGGTATCTGGAGAGCTTGAAGATTATCTCCCGTAAAGGTCTGAACATCTTTGATTATTGGAACCCCTCCATATCTTTTAACCATTGAAAAATAATAGTAAGCCCTCAAAAATTTGGCTTCACCCATAATTTTAGTCTTTGATTCAAGTGATATTTTTGAATCCGGAAGTTTCGCAATCAAATCGTTCACATTCCTGACAGCTGAATATCCCCACCACTGGGTATTTGTACCATTACCGATATTTAATACCTGGTCTGTATAACAGTTTATCGCTTCATCGGTGCAATTACCAAGATAACTTGCTCCTGTAAAAGTGAAATTCTCCCACAGTGCAGCTCCGTAAAGGCTTGCCAGATAAGCATTAACAGCATTTTCATCCGACATAACATATTCAGAAGTGAGTATGTTAAGTGGTGCTATATCAAGTCTCTTATCGCAGGAGTTTAAGAAAATCCCGGCTGATGACAGAAATATTATGAAAAATATTTTATTCTTCATCTTAAACAATTTTTAGAAGGTTAGACTCAAACCAAATGTGAAATCCCGCGACATTGGATAATTGTAATCCTGAAGTATTTCCGGATCAACGTTTGGCATACTTGTCCAGGTAAATACATTGTAGCCGCTGAAGTAAACCCTGAAACGATCAATCCCGAATCTTGATAATATCGGATTTTTACTCAGAGTATATCCGATCTCCAGATTCTTAAGTCTTAAATAAGTAGGATCATCCATCCAGAACTTTGAATTATACTGATTCGATGGAGGAGTACCTCTTGTAGCCGCAGACGGGTATTTCCCAGGGACCCATGGACTGTTTATGTCATAAAGATCTTTATGATGCCAGTTATCAAGGAAATCTTTCCAGCTATTGCGATCCCAGGGCAGCGGGCCTCTCAGGATACTCCAGCGCATATGATTATAATGAGTGGCTCCCTGAAACAGAAGTGAAATGTCAAAATTTCTATAAGAAACCGAAGAATTCAAACCAAAGCTAATATCGGGAACGGTTCCCCTGCCTATCGGAACCTGGTCGTCGCTTGTAATCTGGCCGTCCTTGTTAACATCCTTATATTTGAGATCGCCCGGTCGGAGTGTTCTGTTTCCATAGCCATCATGGTCTGGAGATGAATTAAGGTCATCCTGTGATTGAAACTGACCTATATAGACATAGCCCCATTGAATATTATCCCATCTTTTAGTCGTGTTATTTTTCCACTCAAGATATGAATTGGCATCCGGAGTCCTTTCTATATACGTTCTTTGTCCTCGTGTATAAGAGAAATTTGCAGACACATCATAGTATACTCTACCCACTGTTCTTGACTGGCCGATTGATACTTCAATACCCTGTCGCATGTCGCTGTTAAGGTTTTCCTGTGAAAGTGCAGCTCCGACAGTTCCGGGGATTGTTAAAGCCCTTGTGGCAAGCAATCCTTTTCTGTCCCTCCTGAATATATCAACAGTCAGGTTAATTAATCCATTTTTTATACTTGCATCCAATCCTATGTTTTTGGTGTTGGCAGTGTACCATGTGATATTAAGATTTGGAAGTCCTCTGAAGCCCAGACCTGAAACAGCGACATCATTGAAAATGTAATTTCCGCTCGGATAATCATACCCGGTGATGAATTGAAATGAAGATGCTGCATCATCTCCCATTAAACCCCATGATCCTCTCAGTTTAAGGTTAGTAACAAACGGAAGGGCATCTTTGATAAAACTTTCTTCAGATAATCTCCATCCTAATGAACCATACGGGAAGAAGCCCCACCTTTTACCTTTTGGAAACCTTGACGAACCATTGTAATTAAATCCAAACTCAAAAAGATACTTTGATTTAATGTCATAGTTTAACCTGCCAATTATACTCTGGTTATCATTTGAATATACACCGCCGGTGCTTGAAGTGACCTGCGGATTGGTTATTCCGGCATAGAATTGATCAAGAGGAATGGCAAATTCCTTCGAAGCTGTAAGATTGTCAGCCTTTTCATACCTGTCTTCATAGATAAGGGATGCCCTTAAAGAATGATCATTAAACAATACTTTGTTATAATCCAGTTGCCCGATAACACTGAATTTTTCATACTTTGACCATACTGCCTGAAGCCTTGTCGGAGCATTTTTGGTCATCGTATTAAGGTACACATTATTTACCGGATCATACTTATACATTTTGAATTCTTTTCTCCAGTTTCTTTCCCATCTGTCTCTCAGGTCATATCCGACAGTAAACCTTGACCTTAATCCTTTTACAAAAGGGAAATTATAATTCAGAGTATATTGACCGCTGAATGATTTACTGAATGTTTTCAGCTGACCGGCAATATCCGGATTGATTAGTCCCCACGGATTCAGACCGTCAATTGCCTCACCCAGATAGTCAGGATTATTATTCGCATATACGGGGATGGTAGGCAAGGCATGTATCCAGATTGGCACTAATAATGATTCTCCTGTACCGCCTGAATGTGTGGTGGTCCTTCCCTGGTCATCAGAATAAGCCTCAAGACGTAATTCAGCCTGCAGGTTTTCCGTTATCTTTCCGCTTATTGTTGACCGGAGATTAAATCTACTGTAATTATTAATGTTTGTTTTCCAGATACCTTTTTGATATAGATAACCAAAGGAGGTGTAATATTTTATTCTGTCTGATCCACCTTCGATATTAATATTACCATAATATTTCGGAACGACTGTATTTACGCAAAGATCAAACCAGTCTGTACTTGGATAGGTTCCATCCTTGAATTTATCCAGATCTTCCTGGGTATAAGTTGTTGCTCCTGGAGCCACTCCCCGGTTTATTTCGCTCTGTGTTGTGATCAGGGCAAACTCATAGGCATTCATCTGGCGGGGAAGATGGATCATCTGAGATATTGAATATGATCCGTTGAAGGTTATCTTTGGTTTACCCTCAACACCACCCTTAGTTGTTACAAGTATCACACCATTAGCGGCCTTCACCCCATATACTGCAGCTGAAGCATCTTTCAGAATCGAAATCTGTTCAACATCAGTCGGATTAAGTCTTATAAAATCATCATTTGTTCTGACTACACCGTCAATAACAATAAGAGGAGTACCAAGACCTCGAATATCATAATAGCCGACAAAATCCCCAGGCTGGCCTGCCCTTCCAATTACACGTAATCCGGGCAGCCTTCCTGCAAGTTGTGAAGAGAAATTCTCTGTTGATGTTACTTTAAGGTCTTTACTGCTTATCGCTGCAACGGCACCTGTCAGTGTAGCTTTCTTGGTGGTTCCATAACCCACCACAACAACCTCTTCAAGTCCGGTAACTTCAGGTGACATTGAAATGTTGATCGTTGCCCTGCCTGATACCGGAACTTCCTGAGTCGTATAACCTATAAAAGAGAATACCAATATGGCAGATTTGTCGGGTACATTTATTGAGTAAGTCCCTTCAACAGAAGTTGCAACCCCGATGGTTGTACCCTTAATCATTACAGTTGCCCCAACCAGAGGCTCTCCTGTATTAGAGTCAGTAACCTTACCGATAACCTGTTGTTGCTGAGGTTCAGGGTCTCCAGTTGCCGATACCGGTAAAAAGCAAAGGAAACCAATCAAGAGCGCCAGGTTTATGGTCAGCAGAAATCTTTTTATTCCCTTATCAGGAGGAGAATAGTTCAGAAGATTTTTTTTCATCTTTTGGTTTAGTTTATAAGTTAAACAAAAACTGCTCTCTAAAAAAGAGAGTCTTTCCCAAGTAATTTAGCTTTATCCGGAGAAGGATTTTCCGGACTTCCGATAATTCAACTTAATTTTTTTCCATAGGCAGACAGGTTTAGGTTAGTTTCAGGGTTATTATGGGTTTATAGAGTAGGTTAATAGTTACATATTTATGTTTTTGTTCCAATAATTACCTGAATATTATAAAAGTTAAATGCCCGGGTATTATATCTGGTTGCTTCAATTATCCTTAAGTCAATATGTGCAGTATATCAGTTTTGTTATTCCTCTGGTTTCTGTCTATGCATCTGTATAAGCAGTCCCGGAATCCGAGATTGCATACACGGTAACTTTCACGTGTAAATTTAATATATTTCTTTATGAAATGCAAAAGATATCTTAAAAAAATCTCGATTGTATTTAAGAATTGTATTTGTAATATATCTCAGCGCAAAGAGATGCTTTGTCATGCATAATGCTGCTGACAATCTGTATTATCAATCATGAAAGCGCCTTCCGGGATTTAATGGAAAATTATCTTTTTAAAATTGAAGTATTCCATTGAAAATCCGTATCGATAAGGATTTCTGTATGAGAGTTCTGTGAAATACCCTGAATTTCATCAATAAGAAGATTAACAGCAATTTTCCCCATTTTTCGCGGATCCTGGTTTATAACCGATAAAGTCGGACTGAATAAACGGGCAGTGTCACTCAATCCATAACCAAGGATCCCTATATTATCAGGAATTTTCAATTTTGTTTTTCTTATTGCTTTATATGCTCCCGATGCCACACGATCATTTACTGCAAGGATTATTTCAGGCAAATCACCGCTTGCCTTTAACTTTTCAAAAGCCTTAATTCCATCGTCTATTTCATAGCCTCCTTCGATAATCCACTCTTCCCTGACTGGTATTCCGTTTTTTCTCAAAGCCTCCTTATAACCATTGCATCTTTCGCTTCCGATACTTGTATTCAGATAGCCTGCAAAATGTGCTATCTTGGTATATCCTTTTGAAATTAACTGATCAAGTGCATCAATTGTGGCAATTCTATCGTTGAAAGCAACATAGCTGAATCCCATTCCCTTTATGGCCCTGTCGAAGAAAACAAGAGGTATTTTAACCTTGTGGGCATAATCAAATACCTTACGACTTGATGTTTCCTGTGAAACGCAGACAAGCAAGCCGTCTACACGCATGCCGATCAGGTTCATAATATTGTTCCTCTCATAAACTTCTTTTTCTCTCGATACAGTTAAAAGAATATTATAATTGTGTTCATTTGCCTGATCTATTATACTGTCAACAAGATAGGCAAAGAAACAATTCTCAAGATCAGGAATTACAATACCCAGAACATTGGTCTTCCGAAGAGACAACTGTTTGGCAATGAGGTTTGGAGAATATCCAAGCTCTTCGACGGCCTTAACAACTCTTTCTTTCATCTCAGCTGAGATATCAGGATGATTCCTTAAGGCCTTTGATACTGTAATGCGTGAAACATTAAGCTTTTCAGCTATATCCTGCTGGGTAATAAGCTTCCCTTTCATTTAATACAATTCAAGTTACTTCCAATTTTAACACTTCAAAAGTACGATTTTCATTAACTCTCAGGTAAAAATATTTTATACGGAGCAGCCAAAATAAATTTTATGTAAGATGCATAGGGTTTTATCAAAAATTTTTCACTGTATCTGATTAAACCTTTTACATAGTCATAAACACCGGTGCAAGCCCTGGAATAAGAAAATGAAAATATTGTGCAATCACACGTGGGTTTTGCTATTAAACCAGTGCAGACTACTTAATCCTGTTGTGAAAAAATGTTAAATATTAAATTAAGTTGCCATCAAAGACGTCACCCCTTAATTAAACTTCACCCAGTCTACCTCAACTGTTTTGTTGTCTTTCAGCACTGCCACGAGGTGGTGAATGCCCTTCTGGTATTTTGACAGTTTGGCCTCGGCGATTTTCCATTCCGATCCTGCCGGAATTTTTATTTCGGCAACGATAATGCCATCCGGTTTGTCGAGCCTTAGCTGAAGTGTTGCTCCGGCCGGAGATTTACAGTTCACCAGCACGTTTTTCAGTTTCCTGCTGCCAAAGTCAACAGTATTATACTGGATCCATGCATTCTGCCCTGTAAGAATGGTCTTCCATCCCTTAAAGGTGTTTACAGTATCGTGTAAAGCTATTGATGCTCCCTGCGGACTGATATGACTGTAGCGGTCAATTTCAATATTACGCTTTGCATCTGTGACCCCTACCCCGCGAAGGGTGGGTATAACTTTCCTTATGGTACCATCTTCGTTGAAAAACAGACTATCAATCCTTGCCGACCTGTTTTTGTCGAATTTCGGTGAATAATCATTGTGATGATAAAACAAATACCACTGACCATTATATTCCACCAGGGAATGATGATTTGTCCAGCAGCCCGTAGGGGATTCATCCATAATAACTCCTTTATATTTAAACGGCCCCATCGGGTTATCTGAAATCGCATATTCCAGCCTTTCAGTTTTGCTTTCCACATGGGGATAAGTCATGTAATAAATACCTTTCCTCTCGAAAAGAAACGGTCCTTCCACAAGTCCCTTTGAGGGGAATTCCTGCAGTACTACAGGTTTTGAATCAAGCTCCAGCATATTTTCCTTCAGTTTGGCGCCGAAGATTCTGTTCATTGAATAATAGATATAAGCCTGTCCGTCCTTGTCGATGAACACACACGGGTCTATACCCATTATTCCGTCTATCGGTTCAGGTTGCGGAACATAGGGTCCTTCAGGTTTATCTGCCACGGCAACTCCGATACCGAACCCTTTACCTGAACCCGATTTCACATTTGCCGGAAAATAGAAATAGTATTTCCCGTTCCTTTCAACACAGTCGGGTGCCCACATGCTGAATGTTTCGGCATTTACCCATGGCACCTTTTCCTGTGTAACAATAACACCGTGGTCGGTCCAGTCGGTCAGGTTTGAGGAAGAGAAAACGTGATAGTCCTCCATGCAGAACCAGTCTTTGCGGGCAAATTTTTCAGGTGCCGGAATGTCATGTGAGGGGAAGAGGTACATCTTGCCGTTAAACACCCTTGCTGTAGGGTCGGCGGTAAACTGGTCGCGGATAACCGGATTCTGTGCCGATACACTTAATAAAAACCCTGAAACAAGAAATAACAGGGATGCGATTGAAAATCTGTAATTTTTCATGTTTTTATAATTGATTTATTTAAAGCTTACTTCTTTTCCAATCCTGAACCAGTCAAAATCGACATATCCGCCGGGGGTTATGGTTGAATAATTAAAAAGCCCGTAGCGGTAGCCCATAAAATGAGGCATGGAATACTCCATTTTAAGCTGGTTTCCGATCTTTATCCATTTCTTTCCATCCAGGCTGTAATAGAAATCTGCCACATCTGCCAGGTCCCTGAAGTTACAGACAGCTTTAAAGTAAGCCTTTTTAAGTGCAAAAGGTACACTTTCAATTTCTACCGGCCTGCCCGATTGTGCGCTTACCATAACAATCCGTTTTGACCCGTTTTCATATTTAACCCCTACCAGTCCGAATTTTCTCTGAAGCAGTGCCAGCCCCGCAAAGTCACCATCCTTCATATTTGTCACTTCAACCGCTGTCGAACCTGTGCATTCCGGGCCGAATGTACGCTGAGTCAACGTATTCCTGGCCTGAACAAATAATGAGTCCACCCGGCCTGTTGTCAGTCGCAGAAAGCCTTTTCTTGCGGTGACAGACCACAGTCCGTTAACGGGATTATGATTCCACTGCCATACAAGTGGTAATTCAGGCTCACTCTTTTTACGTTTGAACTCATCCGAAGCTACAATCCCGGGAATCAATCCTCTGCTTTCAGGAAGATCCAGAAAATCGGGCACTTTTCCATCGATTCCAATAACCGGCCAGCCGTTTTCCCATCGCATGGGAACAATATATGGTATTCTTCCCACTGATCCGTAATCCCGGAAGAGGTAGGCAAACCATCTCCCGTCAGGAGTATCAACCATCCCGCCCTGGGCGACACCTTTATCCTGGAAAACCATTTTACCTTCCCACGGACCTGTTATCCTGTCTGCCCTGTGAACGACAACTGTCCGCATTCCGCCTTTCGGCCATGTAATATTAAACAGATAGAGCTTACCATTATATTTAAAAAGCTGCGATCCTTCACCAAGTCCGCTGTCTGTTCCTGAAGGCAGGCTTGAGTTTTCGATGATGACCTGATTTATGCCTCCCTCCTTTAGTCCTGTTAGGTCGGCTTTAAGCTCAACAAGGGTAAGCCTTTTGTTTCCATAGATCATGTAAATCCTTCCGTCATCATCAAACCATAATGTATGGTCATGGAGGCTTGGGCTGAATGAAATTTCTTCCCATGGGCCTTTTTCAATATCCTTTGTTTTCCAGATATATGTTTTACCTGTTGTGGAAGAGAATGATGAAACATAAAAGGTGTTGTTGTGATACCTGATACAGCTTGCCCATGTTCCGCGCCCGTAGGCATTTCTGCCGTTATTGAGATTAAGGGCATCATTATCACCAAGGGTGTTGTAAGTGTAATTAACAATCTCCCAGTTTACAAGGTCTTTTGATTTCATTACCGGCACACCCGGGAACATATGCATAGTAGTGCTGCTCATATAATAAGTATCTCCTACGCGTATCATTGACATATCCGGCACGTCGGCAAAAATAACCGGGTTCCTGGAACCCTTTTCCTGTGCCGGAACAGAATTGCCGGCAAGGAGACCAATACATAACAGAAAAATAAGATTGATAATTTTCATCCTTTTATTATTAATGTTTCAGGGTTAAAATCAGTTTACATTGAAAATTAATTGTTACATCATATTTCTTTTACCCCTGTTTAATCACAGAATTCAGAGGATCATAATTGCATCAATTGCTACAGGACCGTCACCATGATTGATAATTCTGATAGTGTGTCTGCCGGGTGTCAGTCCGGTTATTCTGCATGCTTCCTGCCGGGGCAGTCGCGGTCCGTCGGTTGACAGGTCTGCTGTTGCAAGTTCTTTCCCGTCGACCTGTACCCTTATCGTTCCGTAGCCTTTCATTTTCGGGGCTATGATTATCACTCCTGTTCCGTTAAACGAGCAACTCCAGGCATCACCCGGATTGTCACTTGTGGTAATATCATTATTATAATCGCCCGACTCAAGGTTGCAATGGCGCATCCATCCCGGATAAACTGCGCCAGGGTCATCGTCATTAAACCAGCTCCTGTCGTGAGTGATGCGCAGAACCCTGTGCATGGAAGCAAGAGACTGGTCTGATATTCCTGACAAAGGCTGAATTGTTCCGGCGGGCATTATAGTTAACCCCTGCTCATCCTGGACAAATTTAATCGGAACGTCGGAGCCAAGCAATTCAACTTTTGATACTTTCCCGAGCGTCGCTCCTCCCGAATGCAGGGCTTTAAGTGTTATCTCCCCTCCTCTCCATTTCATAAGAGAGGCATATACCCGGCCTTTGTTACGGGTGTAGAAAACAGACCCTGAATCTTCGCCTGAGACTTCGAAAGGACGGGAGGAATAAACGGCTTCACCATTTACTTTAAGCCATGCTCCGACATCTCTGCATACATCAATCACCTCCTTGTCGAGATCTCCCCGCCCATGCTGACTCAGGTTGAGCAACAGGCTTCCGTTCCTGGAGACATTTTCCATAAGCAGCCGGATAATTGTACCTGCATCTAAATATTTCTGTCCCGCCCGGTAGTGCCAGTCTCCGCTGGTTGTTTCAGTCTGGAAAGGATAGGCCATAATCTTAGGCTCGATTATTGCTTCACTGCTTTTTACAAGTGCGCGTTCGACTATTGGAATGAGTTCAGGGTTTTTCTTGAAACTGTCGTAACGTCCACCCACGCACTTCAGGTTGATAACCACATCCATTTTCCCGTTGTTCCATTTCAGTGATTTATTATAGTAATTTGCCACCAGTTGAGGGGCCAGAAAAGCAAGTCCCATACGGACGCCCAGATCCATCAGGGTGTCGCCTGCAGCCTCATCGAAATAAATTACATCGGGATGATACTTTGTAATCGCATCATCAACACGCCACATAAACTGGTTGGCAAATGGAGAAAGGAGAGGATAGTCCCTGGTATGACCAGGTCCGTAAAGGTCCACAGGGTCGAGGCCATCCCACCATTTTCCCTTTCCGTCTTTAATTGTCTGAAGCGCATCGTAGTGTACGCCCTGCATCGGGCCACTTTTATCGGAGGTATAACGGACAGGCATGAATTGTCCCCATGTCCGTGGAGGCGAATTATGAAATCCTATTCCGAACCTCATCCCATATTTGCGTGCACTCTTTTCCCATGTGCCTACTATATCTTTCTTTGGTCCGACATTTAAAGAATTCCATGGCTGATATTTTGAATCATAACAGTCAAAATTATCGTGATGACAACCCATTGCCATGAAATATTTAGCGCCCATCTCCACATACAGTTTCATCATCTCATCAGGATTCCATCTGTCGATAACCCAGTCACGGCAAATCTCCTTATAGCCGTATTCTGACGGATGGCCGAATTTCTTAAGATGATATTCGTACTGTCTGTGACCCTGCATATACATGCCACGGGCGTACCAGTCGCCATATTCGGGCATTGACTGGGGATCCCAGTGCGACCATGCACCAAACTTTGCCTCCCGCCACCATTCGGGAGTCATATAAAGTCTGCTGATTTCATACCAGCCGGGAGAGAATGGACCTTCAGCCACCGGCATGGGAGGCAGATTCCAGATGTCAGGGGGTAATCCTATATCGTCATTGCCAACAATTATATAATCCACGTTAAGAGATACATCTCCCGAATCCACCATAATTGTCAGCAATGCACCGGAAGGAATGGGAAGATTAATTATCGCATTCAGAAAAGATCCTGTAAATGACCCGGAAGAATGAATATTTATTTTTGCGGCAGGATGTTCGTTTACAGAAATGCTTATTGTCCCGGTTTTCTCAGTGGCATAGCGGATAGCCAGTTTGCCGGCGGAAGGTAAATTCCTGAATTTCACTGCTTCCCCGGGTCCAAACAGGCTGACAAGATTTCTGCCTGAGGCTTCCCTGTCGGTAATCTTCATTGCCCCACCCGTAAGTCTGGCTTTCTCAGCCTCAATCTTAAATGGTTTCGCGGCAATAAACCCTATGAATGCAGAGACCATTAAAACTGTTCCTGCAAGGATAACTAATGATCGTTTAATCATACTCCTATGCATAAAAGATATTTCTCATCAGAACTTTACAGTTACTTTTTTCCCTGAATATGATATGCTTTTTTCATTCATCTTTTTCAGGAATGAATCTTTGTCGATATTTCCGTCGATAAGTATTAAATTGAATTTACGTTCATTGATCATCCCCTTGAAAGAGCCGGTCATGTCTCCTATTGTCAATGTTTTCTTCACATTATCCCAGGTGAACGTAATTAATGAATAATCTCCTTTTTCGTAGTTATAATTATCATTTTCGTCTTCATAAAGGGTGAAAGATCCATTTGCACCTTCATAAATCCGTATTTCAAGAGTATCCCATTTCTTTTCAGTGGCATATTGCACCCTGGGGCCAAAAGGAATTATGGATCCTGCCTTAATGTACAACGGCATAATATCGAGTGGGGTTTCTTTTATGATTGTCTGTCCGCCGGCATGTTTACTGCCTGTCCAGAAGTCAATCCAGTCGGTGCCCGCCGGGAGATATATCTCTTTTGTTTTTATGGTGCTATAGTCCTCGTCTGTTTCGGTTGAATACATCTGAGTTGTTACAGGGCAGACGAGGATAGATTTACCGAACATATATTCATCGTTACGGTACAGTGCATTCCTGTCTTTGGGAAAATCCATCATCAGGGCACGCATCATAGTCGAATTGCCTGCTGTAACATCCCGGGAGGTTGAATAAATATAAGGAAGCAGACTGTAACGCAAGTTGATGAATTTTTCGATTGCATCGTAAACCCTGTCGCCTTTTTTACCAAACTGGTAAATTTCACGCGGAGCATCTGCACCATGCGATCGCATCATAGGGCAAAAAGCCCCGAACTGTATCCAGCGTGCATAGAGTTCACGATAACGCGGGTCGTCGAGTCGCTTTCTATACCTGCTGAGAAAGAATCCGCCAATGTCACTGTTCCAGTACGGGATATTACTGAGAGAAAAGTTCAAACCGGAAGAGATCTGGTTTCTTAAAGCTTCCCACGATGCCGTAACATCGCCTGACCATACAGTTGATCCGTATCTCTGCTGACCGGCAAATGCTGACCTTGTGAGTATAAAAACCCTTTTTTCGGAAGTCACCGACCTTTGATGATCGTATAATCCCCCCACCGTCATTAACGGAAAGGCATTCCTTACTTTCCGGAATGAGCCGAGGTATGTTTTGTTATCGAGATCTGCCGGAACAAAATCCAGGTGATCCGGCTCTGATGAATCCATCCACCAACCATCCATTCCGAGAGAAAAGAGCCCTGTATTGAGATATTTCCAGTATAAATCCCGGGCCTGAGGGTTAAACGGATCATAAACCCTCACACCTGATGGATAGTCCTTTCGTGGCGGCCATTTTTCGGAACCCGACTGGGGCCATGTCTGGAAATTCATAAGGGCATCTATTTTTTCCAGTTCCCTGTATTGTTTAGTCATGGGTCCAAATGAATTCCAGACAGAGATAATTATATGTGCATTAAGGCTGTGAATATCATTTATCATTTTTTGCGGATTTGGAAATTCTGCATTAAGAAATTCCATTGCATTCCATAGATAATTATTACCCCAGTACTGCCAGTCCTGAATAATACCATCGATAGGGACTCCCAGTTCCCTGTATTTTTTTACAACACCAACAATTTCATCCTGCGATTTATAACGTTCTTTGCTCTGCCAGTAACCAAAGGTCCATAGAGGGAACATCGGAACCTGACCGGTCAGGTCGCGCATTTTTGCAATAACACCATCTGCCGAAGCTCCAAACATAAAATAGTAATCCATACAGTCACCCACATCCGATCTGAATGATGTTTCCTCCTGATTATCAATGAACAGTGTAGGTGAATAATTATCCCAGAACAATCCATAGCCTTTTACAGAAATGAAGAAGGGAATATAATCATCGGTATTTCCCTGGATCATATTAAGCTTAACGTCCCGCTGAACCATCTTGCCCTGCTGTTGTCCGCCAAGGCCGTAAATGGTCTCATCTCTATCGAGGACAAATGACTGACCAACACTGTAGGTTTTATTGCCGGCATCATTGAAGTCAGCAAAGACGACGCTGCCTTCCTTCTCGCTGAGGAGCGTACCGGCAGACGCTGAAAATGAAATTTTACCGGTCTTCAGATCCAGAAATGTTAAGAGTTCACTGCTTCTGAGAGAAAGAATATTTCCGGACTGCCTTACTGTAAAGGAGGTTTTTTCAGGTGATTTTATTACAGAAAGACTCTCTTTTGTAAATGACCTCCCCTCAGGCCACTTGATGATCCGGACTATTGATGGATTATAGAACTGAATCTCTATTCCGATGGAATTAATGACAGTTTTTATGCCAAGCTCTGTCTTCTGGTACTGCTGAGATTTTGCAGAGCCGGCAAGACTGATTACGAGTGCAAGAAAAATTAATTGTCTCATAATATTAAGATTTTTGTTCAGTCTTTTCTTTCTCAGATAATAGTTACCGTTATCATTTTCAGATCTTTTGATGCAGAACTGTTACCATACCATAATTCATAATCACCGGGTATTATTTTCATGCTTCCGCCTGCTCTATCGTAGAATTCGAATGCAGATGGCGGAAGAGAGAGTGTAATTTCTTTCGTTTCACCAGCCTTCAGACTCACACGACGGAAAGCCCTGAGGGTTTTAAGAGGGCCCTCTGAGTTATTTGTTTTCCTGATGTAGATCTGTATTATTTCTGTTCCATCCCGTTTTCCGGTGTTTGAAACCGGGATTGTAATATCTGCAGGTTCCCCGTTTTTAACAGGATTGTGGTCAATTCTTGCATCACCTGTGGAGAAGGCTGTATAGCTCAAGCCGAATCCGAAGGGGAACAGAGGGTCTGACATATAACGGTAAGTACGGCTTTTCATGGAGTAGTCTTCAAAATCGGGAAGCTGATCAATACTCTTATAGAATGTTACAGGCAGTTTGCCTGAGGGATTATAGTCGCCGAAGAGAACATCAGCCACGGCCTGTCCGCCCGATTCGCCGCCATACCATGCCTGAAGAATCGCCTCGCAACTTTTCGTTTCCGGAACGAAACCCATCGCCGAGCCTGAAAGATTAACGAGAATGATTTTCTTTCCGGCCTGTTTTAAAAGGTTTATAAATTTCCGCTGGATCGCCGGCAATTCGATATCGGTCCGGTCGCCGCCTTTGAAGCCGGGGAAAGATACAGGCATCTCCTCTCCTTCCAGTATATTAGAAAGCCCTCCGACAAAGATAACGGTATCTGTTCCGGCCAGCTTATCCAATAATCCTGTGAAGCTCTGTTCTTTTTCAGTTCCGAAATCAAATTCGAGAGCAGCCTGCCATGTATAAAGCTGTCTGAAAAGGATTTCAATCCTGTACCTGGTTCCTTTATTGAATCTGAATGATGTTTTTGAAACAAGGGATCTCCAGTCTTCGTTTCTTTTGACTGTATCCCCGTTAATTACAAGTTCAAAAGAACCGGTAACACCCGACTTTATAACCATATCCCTGGATTCATCAGGATTAAACTCAGTTTCGAATTTTGCAGAAAAGGCTTCAATATTTACTCCGGGTGCAAGAGGTCTGGTCCCTTCCGTTGCAAGATGCAACGGGGCGTTTATCTGTTGTTCTGCGGCAATATTTCCTTTCATCTCCCTGTTATTCCAGTATTTAGCCTTAAAGCCGGGTTTGCCGTCAATGGAGCATTTGCCTGCAAAACTCTCAAGGACCATCGGGTCAATGATATCACAGGCTTTGTCATATATAATTTTTTCCTGCGGTATTTTTGACCTGATACCATCAAGAACAGTAATTGTCTTTACGGGAGTTCCGTTATAATTTCCCCAGAGCACCCGCGCATTGTCGGCATTCGGACCAATGACTGCTATTCCGGAAGAAGATTTGCTGAGGGGCAGAATATTGTTTTTATTCTGTAACAAGGTCATACTTTCACGTGCCATTTCGAGTGCAAGCCGGCGGTGTTCTTCACTATTAATAACTGAAGGAGGGATTGCCGCCCAGGGGACAATTGCATCATCATCCATTTCTCCCAGATCGAACCGTGCGGTCAGCAGGCGGAGAACGCTTTTATCAATATCCTCTTCCTTAAGCAGTCCTTTCGAAACTGCCTCAGGCAGGTGTTTGTAATTATAATTTATCCAAGCGCATTCCACATCGGTACCGGCAGGAACACTTTTTGCAACGGCAGTTACAGGATCATCTGTAAACTGATGGCCATTATAGAAATCGGCTATTGCATCACAGTCTGAAACCACCACATATTTATATCCCCAGTCGTCTCTGAGTATCTTCTGCAGCAATCTAGTGTTTCCGCAGCATGGCTCATCTTCAAGGCGCTGGTATGCACACATTACCTGGCGTACATCTGCCTCCTGCACAAGGGCTTTAAAGGCAGGCAGGTAGGTCTCATAAAGATCTGCCGGATCGAGCTCCTTTATGTTCAGGGAATGACGGCTCCATTCAGGACCGGAGTGTACGGCAAAATGCTTGGCACATGCAAGAAGCTTACGGTATCCGGAACTGTCAGGCCCCTGAAGTCCCTTAACAACCGATATGCCCATGCGCGATGTAAGATACGGATCTTCCCCGTATGTTTCCTGTCCCCTTCCCCAGCGGGGATCACGGAAAATATTTATGTTGGGAGTCCAGACTGAAAGGCTCAGAAACCGTGAGTTTTCTTTTCCCTGTCTTAATGTTTCATGGTACCTGGCCCTTGTTTCATCAGAAACAGCATTGAAAATTTTATATACCAGTTCATCGTCAAATGAAGCAGCCATTCCTATAGGTTCAGGAAACACAGTTACATTTTCATTATTTGCAAGTCCATGAAGCGCTTCGCTCCACCAGTTGAATTTTTTTATCCCCAGACGTGGTATGGCGTCAGACTGATCACACATCAGTGTTACCTTTTCTTCCAGGGTAAGGCGGGATAAGAGATCTTTCGCCCTCTGTTCAGAGCTTAGTGAAGGGTCCTGGTAAGGGTATTTCTTCGTGCATGAAAACATCAAAAGCAGAATGACCAATGCAGTAAAAAATATCTTTTTCATAATAATCAAGATTGAAATCAGTTAACTTTTATAAGCCTTGCAGCTATTCTGCCTCTATGGAATAATCATTTTCTGTTTCATGAAGTCATTACTTTGCCCATGCATCTCCCTCCGGTGTCCTTCTCCAGGCAAAATAGGAATCAAGTACTTTAAGTGACTCTTCATCCGGTACCGGTCCCATTTGCGGAGTCTGGCGGAAATGCATTACCCGGGGTGTGGCAACTGTGAACTGTTCCCATACCGGGACTCCCCTGCCGTTCGGGTCGCCGTATTTGGCAAAGTTTGTCCAGTAGGTTACCATGGCATCCGATATTTCAAGGTCGGTTTTAGTCGTCTGGGGATTTGCAGGATCGACATGGCCGAAAACATAAGCCACATCCTGTCCGTGAGGTGATCCGTATCCGAATCGGGGAGAGTCTTCCGGGTAATCGGGATGCTGATCAAAGTAATAATAGAATACTTTTGACTTCCCTTTTTGTGACTGAAGGCGTGCCCATACCCATGTATGCCAGCCGAATGCTGCATCGCGGGCAAGGTCGCGGGCTGTTTTCGGGACAGTACTGACACCAACCGGATAAGCTTTAATCAGCTCATCCGCGAACTTTCCGTACCGTTCTCTAACTGTTGAAATATACAGTTCAGGTGTTTTCGGGGGTGAAAAGCTTGCACCCTCATCCGAGTTATATCCGACAAGGATCGGAGTGTCGTTGAAGCTGCCCTGTTCATAAAGTTTATACTGGTCGTCAGGGATTACCCAACCGTCAATAATCGGCCATGCAAGTCCTCGGATTGCAGGCAGTTTATCCGGTTCCGTTTTCCGCAGCTCTGAAATTGAATTAAATCCTCCTGATTTCACATAAGCTTCTCCTGATTTCTCAGCATCAGGCAGTCTTTTCAGATTCTCCCCCGGATAAGTTGTTGGCCGCGGTGGTCCGAACGATCCTCCGCTCTGGGAAATTGCCCCATGAAATAATCCTTTTGCCAGCGGTGAGGCACATAGCATGCTGACGGCGATGCCTCCGGCCGATTCACCGAAGATAGTCACTTTACCCGTATCTCCTCCGAAAGCTGCAATGTTCTTCCGTATCCACTGCAGTCCTGCAATCATGTCCAGGAGACCGTAATTACCGGAAACCCTCCGGGGATTCTCCCGGCTTAGTTCAGGATGTGCCAAAAACCCGAGAATTCCTACCCGGTAGGCAATGCTTACCAGCACCACCCCTTTTGAAGCAAGCTTTTCACCGCTGTAATTTCTCTCGGAGGTTGCTCCTGCGTTGAACCCTCCTCCGTATATCCACACCAGCACAGGAAGTTTTTCGTCTGAAGATTTTGCAGGGGTCCAGATATTCAGATAAAGGCAGTCTTCGCTTTTACCTGAAGGAGGATTTCCGCCCTGTATAGGACCAGGAGCATATTTATCTGCCTGCCTTATTCCTTCCCAGTTGGGAGGAGGCTGAGGGGGCCGCCACCTTAATTCTCCTACCGGCGGTGCGGCAAACGGAACGCCTTTATAGACAGTCAGTCCGCTCTCATAAGTGCCCTGTAACAACCCTTGTTCCACTTTTACGGGAGCAGGCTGCCGGGTTTGCACCGGGCCTCCTGTGATGACAGCAAGTACCGGAATTAAAAAAAATAATCCTTTCATATCTGAGATAACAAGCTCATTTGATCTTATAACCCATCAGCGACAGCATCTTCTCTGCATATCTCTTTCCGAACATTCTGTATCCTGCAGAATCAAAATGAAGATTATCACGTCCGTCGGTGCAGCCGCTTGATGAAATAACGTACGAATTCGGGATTGTCTGAGGCAATGTGGCAATAATTGCATTCATGCTGGCACAAACACCTCCCTGGTCGGCATGTACAACTTCACCTGCCAGAAGAGGTACTTTTTTCGGATTCAGGTTAAGGTCTTTTATTAGGTTATCATAAACGACCTTAACTTTTTTTGTCCAGAGAGAATCATTTGTATTTGACTCCCCCTGGTGCAGAAGAATCCCTTTTATTACACCGCTTTTCTGGGCTATTTTAGCCATTTCAACAAGACGTCCGTAAGGATTTCCGTCATACTCCTTAATCATGTTCATCATCCACCCGGGGGCAGTTTTCACATATTCCTGGTAATTATCCTTGTCGAAGAGTTCAATCTTACAGCCTCCCACAGAGACATTAATAACCCCGACCTTAACCTTTTCCGGCAGGTTTTCAACCATGGTCCTGCCGAAGTAATCGGCCGGGGAGAGTCCTGTTCTGCACCGGCATAAAGGGGGCTTTGCCGGGTACCAGTTGCCTTTCTTACGTCCGAGGGTTGGACAGTCCACTGCCGCAAGAACCTGAAATCTAGGATCAACAATTGTGTCCTGTGGCTCTACCCTTCCGGCACCTTCCATATTTGACTGACCAAAGCAAAGAAAGACATAAAAATTCTTGTCCTGCGAAAATGAGGAGATGCATAAAAGAAGCATTCCTGCAACCAGAAATAGTCTTTTAATCTTTTTCATAATCTTAAATTTAACTTAAGAAATCGTCATGTATAATGGTTATTTTTTCATGTTGTAGTGATTTGGTTTACCCGGAGTAGGCACAGAACCGGCAACCGGGGTACCTCTGTCGTGAGTCCTGACCAAAGGAGTGGTTAGTGTTATTCCGCTGCCGGATACCTGAACTCCCGCAGCATGTGCAAAATTTAAGGGGGCAGTAAATTTAATGGTGTCCTGAGGAATAACATTTCCGGCACCCCCGAATCTGCGTCGCACAGGAACAATTGATGAAATTACTGCCGTTTCTGTTCCTGTACCGTTGCCTATTGTTACAGTCTGCCCCGTGCTGAAGCCTTCCACACCGGTAACGGTAATATACATTGAACCTGCCGCGACGGCATTTCCCGAAAATGTACCCCCTGCAGTACCGGTTTCAGCAATAACGGCTTTTTCGCTGCCTGTACCCTGTCCGACTATAATTTCCTGGCCGGCACGGAATCCTGATATGCCGGCTACCTTAATGTTTTTCGATCCGGCTGTTGCAGATAAAGAGAGTGTGGTTGTTGTCTGCATCATAAAATCGTCGCAGTTACTGTCAGTATCTTTTCCATCGGGATAGCGTCCGAGGCTGCGGTCAGGCTGGTTTGCTGCAAAAGCAGAAGGTGCGAAACCTCTGGGCGCAGAAGGTACTACAGCTATGCATCCGATACCGGTCTGTACTCCCTCAAGTATTGCAATTTCAGGGCTTGTAATGGTGCCGTTGGCGCTTGAGTTTGTCAGTGCTGAACCATATACCAGGGCATCAACAACAAGAGTCCCGCCTTCATCCACCAATACGATTGAACCTGCCGATGATGAAAGCGGGGCTCCGAACCATTGATCTGGCTTTGCTGCTCCCTGATAACCGGCAGACATATCGGCAGTGTTAAGCACCGGAGTGCCGGTTTCGTGGTCCCTTTCCAGAGGCTTGTTCAGCGTAATTCCGCTTCCCAGTGCCTGAACTGCATCACCGCTTCTGTGCTCAAAACGGGTTGGCGGCATGAAACTGATACCTGTACCCCGGTCCGAAACGTCTTCGGCAAGCATGTGGTCGAACTTTAGCGGGGCAGAAAGTTCCACCTCCCCTGCCCTGCTTCCGCCGGCAGTCATCTGGTCAAATCCTCCGCGTGCAACACCCGCAGCCACGGAGAGAATTTTTTTAATCCTGGCAACTTCTCTGCGCGACCCGGTACCAATTGTTAGAGTATCTCCTTCAGTCAAATTGGAATTGGCGGCAACTTTGATAACCGTATCTCCTGCTTTTGCCGCTTCAGCCAATGTTGTAAGAGTTGAAGCCTTATCTACGGTGGTAACTGTTGCCACCTCATAGTTGCCTCCCATATCTATACCCACCTTTTCACCCGCTACAAACCCGGTGGTGTTTATTACCGGCAGGTTGGTTGAACCTGCGGGGATTGTAATCCAGGGACCTGTTGATACAGGGACAAATATTGTTGTCATCGGGGCAGCAGCTGTACCTGTTTTTAAAATAATTCTTTTTTCTCCTTCTATGTCAATAGTCTGGCCGGTTTTAAATCCTTCAGCATTCAGAACATAAATAAGGTTATCTCCCTTTCGGGCCGGTGCTGCAAGTCCTGAGGCAGCCTGTCCGAGCAGATAAAATCCCCTGGCCGGGATTTTCGTTCCGGCAGGTATGGTTGCCAGTTTAGCAGGAGCCCATTCGCTTCTGGTGTTTATGAGCGACCATCCGGAGATGTCTGTTTCTTTATCAGATGCATTATATAGTTCCACAAACTGGCCGTCCGGGCTGGTGCCGGTGCCGGTTCTGACTTCATTGATTTTAACAGGCAGAACGTTTCTGACCCTTTGATTGGTGTTCTCTTTTCCGTTCTTCCATTCAGCTCTTCCCTCAATCCAGCCGGTACCTGTTGCTTCCGGGGAAGTGATTTTAAATACAGAATTTACACTTTCGCCAGCGGCTATTTTGTTTTTAATTGTAAATGAAGGGCTTCCCGTGGTTTTTTCAGATGCACTCCACCCGGAGGGCAGGGTTATGCTTAGAGTGAGGCCTGAAACGGAGGCACCGGTGGTATTTGTGAAGGTGAGAGTAACTTCCTGTTCTGATCCGGGAGTGAAAGTAGTTAAACGGGAGAGGCTTAGTCTTTGTACATCATACCGTGCAGCCACGATGTTACTCTGTACTGCATTCAGTGTGGCTTCATCAGGGTAGCCGGTGACCATAACACCTTCATAGAAAGTGCCTGATGAGCCATTACCGTTATCTCCTCCGTTGCCCATCTGCACGGCTCCTTTTCTGTGCATCGGGTAGTACCAGTCGTTATCGAGGGAATGGGGCCGTATCCCCCTATAAAATGTCTTCAATTCTCCCTCCTGAGCATTTCCTCCGTGGATTTCCCACTGGTTTCCTCCGCCGCCGTTAACCATTCCGGTTACAAAGCGCCATGAATCTATTGTTGGATTGGCCGCATTTTCTTTGGGATCATACCCTGAAAAGAGCCCTGCCTCCATATCGGACATTATCCATGGGCCCGGGCCGCTTCCTTTTCCCCATGCCGTTGCAGTGCCGAAGTAAACGGTTTCCATGGTACCTCTTCCAACCGCACGGCTGTTCGTGGAAGTATTGCCATAATTGAAACAGCAGCCATGGTCATAGTGAGTGCCATCGCAGACCATATAAACACCCTGTGGTTCATCGTTTATTGCGAGGCCTGAGGCATTGTTGTTTCGCAAACCCATTCCGGGCATAATAAAAACTCCATAAACCTTATGTCCCATGATGGTTACAGGTGCCATATCGGCAATTGGCAGTGTGTTGAATCCCCCTTTCGCCGGTCCCCTGAATGTTCCCGGAGGGGCCTGAAACAGGTGATTTCCGTTTCCCGACTGGTCGTAAATAATGGTGATCAGACACAGTGTCCCTTCACAAAACTTGTCCTGGGCGGCAGCATCGGCATATCCGCCCCTGTCGCCTTTTCCGGCCCCGACAACTCCTATATCCATGGTTTTGCCATCCGACTGGCGCATCACCTGGTAAAGAGGGCCATTATATGATGAGTATAAGGCACGCGTTGTACTGTGGGCAGTAACACAAGGGTACCCCCTTGCTGTATAAATGTCGCAGGGTCCTTTGGGTCTGCCGGACAGGGAACTGCACCCTGTACCTGCCATTGCCAGCATCATTACCAGGATTACAGGCAAGACAAACGCTGCAGAAAGGATGATCAACAGGTATTTTTTCTTTTTCATATTGGTCAGGTTTGATTATTCTCAGTCTGGTTAAAAATTTCTGTCAGTCAGTTTTTTATTAGCTTCCCATTCTTTCTACCCGGGGTTTAGAATGTGATTCATGTTATTCATACTATTATTTTTCCATAATTGGCATTTACTCACTTTTCGACAATTTCATGAATAATTCTTTATCGAATTCTTCCAGGCCGTAGATACCCCAGAGATGGTTTGTAGTAATCCACGGTAGCCAGAACCGGTGGCCTCCGATACCACGGCCGGCACCACCGGGTCCGAACCGCCAGCCCTCCTGCTGCCATCCGGGTCCTCTCAGGTCAAAGAGCCGTCCCGGTAAAGCCACCATTGCTTTTGTATCGTGGAGTAAAACCCTGGCGACATCAAGGTAATGTTCATCGCCGGTATATTTATAAAGTCTGGCGTAGGATGGCACTGACCATGCCATGTACTGGTCAACGCTTCCTGCAACCCTTGCGGTAATTCCCTGAGCTCCTGTTGTCGGCACCCCTTTTTTCCAGTGCAGCAGAGAGTCGGCTGCATCTTCAGGCATAGGAAGATTCCAGATCCATACCCAGCTTTCGGCAAAATCAGCAGCAACCTTTGCCCTGTCAAGCCATATCGTGTCACTGGTTGCCTCATAAAGACTGAGGAAAGCTTCAAGGCTCAGCATACCGGCTTCCTTATCGGTGATATTCGGATTATCGCTTGCCCCACCGATAAAGAGGCCTCTGCTTCCCCAGTTTATCCAGACATAATCAGCTGCCTTTACAGCTGACTGAAGATATTTCTGATCACCCGTTACTTCGGTCATTACAACCAGCAGCGGTACCGGTGCATAACTTGTTGTTCCTGTTGGTTCGGCAACCACGCTGGTTCCCTTTTCCCAGCGGCGTGGGAAAGAACCGTCTTCTCTTTGCTGGAGCAGCAGCCAGTCAACATACTTTTTTACCCAGTTAAACCATTCAGGATTATCCCGGCCCAGATTGCGTTCCCGCTGATAAGCCCGTACAAGTGTTCGCATGTCTTCGGTGGCATTCCTTAACCATGGTGCGAGCCATTCGTGATCCCACGGTTTACCGGTGGCAAGGTCGTAACCGGTTGCCTCAAGGGGTACTTTATTCAGAGCCCTGATCATGGACATAATAATATCTGAGCCCATCTTATGCATCCTGTTTCCCCGTTCCGTTTTGTCACGTTCTGCTTCCCTGAGTAAAAGGTCAGCTCCTTCGAGGTTCTTTCCTACAAATCCCATAGCTATCATTGTCCAGTTCCACTGCCTGAGGGCAGTATCCTGTGTTGACATAACAAAAGGAATCCCTGTGCGGCCGTCAATGGTTGTAACCTGACTGGCAAGCTGGTCAATGAGCAAACGGCGCATCTGTTCAACATCAGTATAACTGGTTTTTGGATCAAGGGTATACCATGCCCACCGCCATGCATGGCTTATTACATCGGGGAAAGACTCATTTTTTCCGAATCTGAAACTTATTTCATACTGATGTTCCGTTTCTTCTGAAACAGGATGAAAACGCCGGATCCACCTTACCGGAGGGGGCGTATCTGTACCTCTTCCGTATGATGTTGTCACGCCGGGAAATGTAAAACCGAATTCAACCGGTTTTTCATCGCTCTGCCAGGCGCCAAGAGAGCCGAAGCTGAACCTTGAATCAGTCATTATTGCCTTTGTCAGCCGTGTCTCCTCAAAAGTTGATTCACCTTTCGGAGACGGATTGAGGATTGCCACCGAAGAGCCGTTTTTGAACGACAGAGCAAACAGCGGTGCAGGCAGCATATCCTCCCTCATAATAAAGCGCCTTGACTGGTAATTCAATGTTCCGCCCGGAGATCTGTCGCCATCAAATGTGGGATCCCCGTATAAAGCTCCCGGAGCAAGACACCGGATATCTGTCCAGACCACTGCAGGACTGATCTCAAAAATAACCGAACTGCTGAATCCGCCTGAAGCATTTCCCTTCACTTCAATCCTGCGGTTCAGGGTTAAGATCCCGTCATTTATACTCCAATGATCCAGAATCCGGAATACAGCACCTTCTTCATGTTTAACTTCCGCAACAGCATCAATGCCGGAGCGTCTCTTTTTTACCGAAGAGTAACCTGAAAATATTTCCCTGATATCATCTTCATTTCTGAGAATATTAAGTCTTACGGGATTTGTCTGCATAATTTCAGGTGCTTCACCACCCGAAATATTAATACCCCATGAATCAGGGCCTGTCAGGACAAATGATACTGTTTCACCGCCGGGCAACTGACCAAGTTCTGTCGTGCCGTAATTCCTGCAAGAAACCATGCACAGCAGCAGGAATCCGATTATGAGAAAACTTCTTAAACCTGTCATTCTTTATAATCTTTTATGAATCATAAGAAAAACTCAGCAACATAGGAATTTCCCGGGTAGCCCGAATGAGCATATCTCATTATTATTAATGGCATACGTCTCATTTTCCAGGCCCTATTTTTATTTTCCCCTTACAAGCCTCACATAAAACACCTGGCTTGTTGAAGCCCCAGGCTGTGCCTGGAATCTCACCCTGATGTAATTTTTTCCCCTTAACATTGTCTCCGGTATCTCATAAGTGGTTTCCATAAACCTTTCCTGGTTCCATCTGCCTGTATTATCCTCTGAAATTAGCTTTTCGTCGTCAATATAAATGTCAAACTTCCTTTCACCCCTTTCGGCACCCCAGTAACGCACCATAAGTTTCAGATCTGTCTGTGAATTTGTTGCCAGGCTGTAACTGAAATATCCGCCGTTACGTGCATTACGCCAGAATTCATCCAGGTAGTTCCCGGTATTGGAACCTGACTGCTCCATTTTATGGTCGGCTTCAGGCTGTTGTTCGCCGGGTGCAACAAAGTCAACAGTTCTGCCCTGAAGTTCCAGTTTCTCTTTTTCCGCTATTGCCAGTGAATCGAGATACCTTCGGCTTTTTTCTGTTGTAAGAGTCATCCAGTACATTATATACCGAGAATCATGAATCCGGGCAAATGGTTCCAGTTGAAATTCAGCAGCATTAATCATTTTCATTCCTGCCGGAAACGTAAATGTCATCGTATTCTCTTTTGTCCTCATCAGGTTTCCGGCAATTTCTGAAATATTGTCTGCAATCAGAACAGGAGCTTCACTTACCGGAAGTCTTTTTCCGCCGGCTATATGGCCCCAGCGGCTGTCATCGGCAATAAGACCTTTTAAGTCCTCTGTGCCGGTTTTTGCGGCGAGCAGAACCGGGCCGTGTAAGAATGCCACATACTCCGGCACATTAGGGATGGATTCCGTATATGTATACATGGGCAACAATACTGTTATACGGTCGCCCTTCTTCCATACACGATCCACAGCAACATAGGATGAAGGAGGGGACTTGAACTTTACGGGCCTGCCGTTTACCAGAACCTTAAGGGCTTCTTCCCTGATCCAGGAGGGGTGTCTTATCATTAAAACAAATCTCGACTTCCCCTTTGTAATCCTGAGCTGTGTCTGTTCCTCATCGGGGAATTTTGTTTCCTGTCTCAATGTAATTCCTTTTTCTTTCCAGTTCAGCTCCGATGCAATAAAGAGATTCAAGAACAATGAATCTCCGCAACGGGTATAGATAAACTGATTATACTTTCCGTGGTTTTCCATTCCGCTTCCCACACAGCACCACATGGCCTCATTTGGTGAAGAGTAAACTCTGTAATGACGGGGTCTTGCCGATGTGAAATAAACATATCCTCCATGCTCAGGATGCTGGGTTGAGAGGATATGGTTAAAGAGTGTCCTCTCGTAATAATCAGCAAGCCCGGCCGAAGGATTCATCCTGAAGAGTATCTCAGTAAGCCGTAGCATGTTGTAGGAGTTGCAGGATTCGGGGCCTTCAACTTCATTTACAAAATCGATGCATGCCGAAGCTGCCGGAAAATGTTCCCTTCTGCTGTTGCCTCCGAAAGCAAGGGATCGGTTGCGTGTAACTGTTTCCCAGAAAAAATTTCCTGCACGGATATAGGTATTGTCGGCTGAGAGTTCTGCAATTCTTGCGAAACCTATGGCTTTTGGTACCTGGGTATTGGCATGTTTGTTATCGAGATTATCATTTCCCGCGGCCATTGCATCAAGAAGCATCCGGTGTGAAAACCTTTTTGCAGCAATCAGATATTTATCATCTCCTGTCATCTGGTAAGCATCTGCAAATATCTCATTCATACCTCCGTGTTCGGTATCCAGCATTGATTGCATTTGTTCATCTGAAAGCCGGGAGGTAATATTGATACCCCAGTCGCAGAATTTAAGGAATAATTCACGTGCTTCCTGATTTCCGGCGTACATCCATGCATCCCTGAGGCCTGCATACATCTTATGTACATTGTACCATGGAACCCATGCGGAGCGGTATGCTCTGAAATCTCCGTTCATAAGTGATCTCCAGATATTTCTGCTGTTCGGAACGCCCCCAATGTATCCTTTTCCCCAGTCGGCATAAATCAAACCATTATTCCTCTGGCATTCCCCGAGTTCCGAGATCATGTATTCCATTCTTCTCTTACATTCTTCATTACCTGTGGCTGCAAAATTCATTGCCAGAGCAGTAAGGTAATGCCCGCCGATATGACCATCCAGTCCTTCCCAGTTGGGATATAGTCTCCCTTTTGGTGTCAGGCCGGCCTCCTTAAGGAACGGAGCCAGTAACCGGTTAACATCATACTCAAGGAGGACTTTTATATTAAGATCGCGTGCGTGCTGAAATGGCCCTTTCAGTAAAATGACATCTTCAAGCGGAAACTCATTCCGGTAAAGTAAAGACTGGGTTTTGCCTTTTACGCTTATAATGAAAAAGCTGAAAAGCATCAACCATAAAAACCTGGTCCTCTGCAATATATGAAATTTAATCATTTTCAGATTAAGAAGATTTTAAGATTTATTTTTTGGGCATTGCGGGACTTCTGAAAAGGTTGGGCAGGAACCTGTAATATAAAAGGTGCCTCCACGTGATAAGGTCGTGTGCACCTCTTGAGCCAATGTAATACTCATGTTTTACATTTAGTTTTTCAAGGTCGTTATGAAGGACTTCATGCCTTACCCCCGGCCTTGTTTCATGTGTTCCGGCACCGACAAACAGGTAATCGAGTTTTGAGTTTATACCGGGATCTTTCAGAGCAGGGGTCTGATCGACCGGCAGAGCTGCGCTGAGCAACCCTACCGAGGCAAAAAGGTCGAGGTTGTTCAGTCCCACATACTGTGCATGCCTTCCGCCCATCGAAAGCCCGCTGATAGCCCTTGCATGTCGGTCTTTGATAACACTGTAATTGCTTTCCACTAAAGGAATTATTACCTCCTTTATTTCCCTCTCGATCAGGGGGAAAGTCAACTCGGTATGCTTAGGATGTGAACGGTGCAACACCTGGTTGTTCGGCATTACGATAATCATAGGAACGGCTTTCCCTTCTGCAAGCAGATTATCCATTATAAAATTAGCCTGCCCGTGCATATACCAGGTTTGTGCAAGATCACCTGAACCTCCAAGCAGGTACAGAACCGGATATTTCTTCTTTTTATCATACCCCGGAGGAGTATATACAAGGATATCCCTCACACCTTTAGTCACCGGAGAATAATAAAAGTGAGTCGTTATAGCACCGTGCGGAACATCCTTAGCGTCGTAGAATGCAGGTCCGTCTCCGTGAACAAAGAGCATGCTGAAGGGCGGCATCGCAGCAAATCCTGCAAAGCTGTTATTGGGATCAACTACCTTCACCCCGTCGATAATAAAATAGTAAAGATAAATATCAGGAACAAGGGGTCCTATCTTCAGAGTCCAAAGTCCTTTTTCATCTTTGGTGAAAGGAACCTGCTTGCCTGCTTCGTCTCCCACAAACATCGTCCCTGTAAGAAGAACCTTTGAGACATCGGGAGCCCTGAGCCTGAAAATAACCGTGTGGTCATCCAGCACCTCAGGTGAGATAACATTTGCAGAAAAAGGGATCAGGTTTTCCTTGTTTTTCTGCGGATCCCAGTCGAGATTAACATGTGCCTGCTGGGCAACCATATTAATTAATCCCTGGATCATCAGCAGTATAAACAACAGTATCTTCTTCATAATTTTTTTTTTAAGCAATTTAAAACTATTTAAACAACAGTTGCAGTGTATTTGTAAGATAAAGCTTACAGTTCATCCATGTGTGTCCTCCCGGTACAACCAGAGTCTGAACATTAAGCTTCTTTTCCCGGAACATTTCAATATTCTGTTTCACGCTTTCATAAAGGAAATCATCAGTTGCAATATATATTGAGAAAAGTTTCAGCTGCTGATTCATTTTTGCCGCATCGGGTGACCAGTTCGAGAAGTTCGCCCTGAATTCTTCAGTTGCAGTATAGGGAGCATACGAGCAAACATAGGCAAACTTATCCGGGTTCATAAGGCCGATATTGAGGGTTTGTCCGCCACCAACCGAGAAACCTGCAACAGCACGGTTATAACTGTCGGTATATACCGGGTAATTAGACTCAATGAAGGGGATTATATCATTAATCACATCCTTTGTAAACCCGTCTCTTGCAGCCGGCATAACATTTGCATAAGGCATAACAATTATCATCGGCTTTGCCTTCCCCTGAGCAATAAGATTGTCTGCAATAAGATGTGCCCTTCCAACCTTAGTCCATGTTTCCTCAGTATCCGATCCGCCGTGAATAAGATACAACACAGGATACTTTGTCTTACCGTTAACGTCAAACCCGGGTGGTGTATAAATTACCAGGGTACGCGTTCTGCCGAGGGTTGAAGATTTATAATAGCGGTAAACAACATTACCATGGGGTACATCCTGAAGTGAATGAATAAGAGGCTGATCGCCGGGAATGTCAACAAGGCTGAATTTAAAACGCTCATTTGCAAAAAGCAATACATTGACCGGGTCGGCGACCTGTATACTGTCAACCACAAAGCAGTAGGGATATATATCAGGTTTAACAGGTCCGATGGTCACCGACCAGATGCCGCCGGCATCTTTTGTCATCGGTACCGGCTCAGCCGTCATCTCCGACTGCAGCTTCACCTCCCTCGCATTCGGGGCCCTGAACCTGAAAGTAACTCTTTTATCTTTATGAACTTCAGGAGAAACATAGGGAAGCGTTCTTTGCTGGGAATAATTGTTCTGTACTGCAATTGTAAGTATCAGAATTAAAAGTCCCCTTAACAGTATTTTATTATGCATAATTACTCTGTTTGAATATTATTACAATTATCTGAAAAGAAGGGGGACAGATTCGGAGAGGAAAAGCCTGCAGTTCATCCAGGTATGACCGCCCGATGTAATAAGTGTCCTGGTATTGATATTCTTTGATTTCAACAACTCCATAAAGTCGGCAGCCTGTTTGTAAAGGAAATCTTCGTTTCCGACGCTCAGCCAGAAAAGCTTCATCTTTTTATTGGTTTCTTCAGGCTTCGAATAAAATGCACTGAAGTTCTGTTCAAAAGCCTCTTTTGTAAGGTAGGCGCTGAATGAGCAGATGTAAGCAAATTTATCGGTATTTGACAAGCCTGCCCATAACGACTGGCCTCCTCCCCTCGAAAAACCAGCCACTGCACGGTGTTCCCTGTCTGCAACACTCCTGAAATTTTTATCGGTAAACGGTATAACATCATTAACCAGTTCATCACTGTACTTGCTGTACATGGGAATAGCATCTGGAGATGCAGGTCCGCTAATCTCAATAAAATTATTGCCATAAGGCATAACTATAATCATCGGCACGGCCTTCCCCTGTGCAATAAGATTATCAAGTATAAAATTGACCCTTCCTACTTTATACCATGTTTCCTCAGTATCGGTAGTACCACTGATAAGATAAAGGACAGGATAACGACGGTCAGGACTGGTTTCATAACCGGGCGGGGTATATACCACCAGCGGCCTGTCGATACCGTTCATTACCTTTGATTTATATGTTGTATAAACTACTGATCCGTGAGGTACATCCTGCAGTGAATGGATAAGCGGCTCATTGCCCGGAATGTCCACAAGACTAGCCTTGAATCGTTCATTCGGGAAAAATGCCACGTTACCCGGATCCATCACCTGAATTCCGTCTACAATAAAGTTATATGGATAGATATCGGGTTTAACAGGTCCGACTGTTAAACTCCACATCCCGTTTGCAGCTTTGGTCATGGCAACCGGTGCTTTTTCAAACTGTGCACTTAATCTGACATCTTTTGCAGATGGTGCCAGATACCTGAAAGTTACAGTTTTATCAGGGTTCACCTGAGGGGAAAATGCAAGAGGACCCCGAGGCGGCTGAGCTGCCGACATAGTGTACAGACAGAGAATGGCTGCAGTCAGAAGCGGCTGAAGAAATTTTTTCTCTTTCACAAATATTCCTTTTATTTTATAAATATTATCTCGTTACCGGAATAGGCTGGGCTGCAGGAAGAAAACCTGAAGCTTTGCCAAAAACAGTGAATTCAATTACCCCGAGCGGGGTGGTCCTGGGCCAGTTTGTAAGCGATAATCTTACAAAACGGCATTCCACAGGGGGTATTTCCTCGAAGATAGTATTTCGCTGTATGTCGTTATCCGTATGATCAAGCACTTTGGTGAAGGTCTTCCCGTCCATTGACACCTCTACCAGGTACTGGTAAGCATTTGTTAACGGCTTATTTCCGGGTACGGGGACTGGTACAGTTACTGCCGGTTGTTGCGGCCTGCCTCGCCGGCCCCCTGTAAACATCAGTCTCAGACCATCAATAGTAAACAGTTGAACCACGTCGAACCGGGTTGCAGGTGAAAGGTCTATGGTAAGTGTCGGGAGGGTATCCGAGGGTGAGGGCTCCCACCATGTACCGCTCAGATTATCGACGGCATAAGCAGCATCTCTGCCCGGTTGCTGAGAGGAGTACCCGGAAAGAGTATTCATCGCATTCATCTTGTTTATGGAAACAGGCAGCGAACCGCTGTTACCCTTCGAAGGATCACTTATTACCCCGAGTGCCCACTGGGGTGTCTCGGTTACCACAACCGACATGTTTCCCTTTTTGTCAAATACTATACGGTCCATCCCGATGCGTCTGCCGCCGGGAGGATTTGAGAGTACAATGGTATAGAATTGCCAGAGGTTACCGTCAGGTCCCTCCACAATGCTTCCGTGGGCAGGTCCTGTCACAAGGCCGTCAGTCTTCCTGAGTAATGGATTGTTTGGCGCATAAGTGTACGGACCCATTACCGATTTTGAAGTGTAATAACCATTTGCATAGGTTTTCCACTGTGTACCTGAAGCAGAATACTGGAGATAATATGTGTCTTTGTATTTATATACCCATGGTCCCTCTACCCATGCAACATCGGTATATTCATTCATCTCGCCGTAACGTTCCCATACATGATCGCTGTTGAAAGAGAATAAATGTTTCACCGGGACTGCAAACTTTGTGAGGTCATCCTTATCGAGCTGAACGGCAAAGATACCGCTTACACCCCGGCCGGAATAGAAGAGATAAGGAGTGTTATCGTCGTCAATGAAGATCTCCATATCGAAGGCTCCGTTCCAGCCTCCTGCAACATCAGGGGTATTTTTCCATTCTCCGAGGCTCTCGTAAGGGCCAAGGATATTGTCGGACCTGAAAAGGGGGCCATCATTTCCGCACATATAAAAGCTGCCGTTGTATTTTACAACATCCGGAGCCACCGGAACCCTTTCCACCCTGTGGAATGTCCAGTTCAGCATATCATCCGATACCCATGCTCCTCCTCCCGTGCAGAACATATAGTATCTGCCATCCTCCTTAATAACAGTAACATCACCCGATGCATTACCGCCGGGGCCTATTACCATCGGCAGCGGATTGCAGTAACGTGGTGCTTTTCCTGTCTCCGGTGTCTGATCGTTTCCTTTCCTGCCGGAATCTGTACAGGCAGCGGCCATCATCAGGACTGCCCATACAATTAATAATTTTAACAGATAATTGATTTTCATAAGGTTAGTTTATGTCAGGGTTATATTTTCAAATTCCGCGGTATCTTTGCAAATCATAAATCCGCATGATCATTCAAAGACTTCAGAAATTCCTGTTATAATAACCCGGTTACCGATGATAAACCGGACGGAATGGTTCTGCCGGTTTATCATTTTACCGGAATCAATATACTATCTGAAAAGAAGTTGCGCAAATCCGTGGAGGCTTTTGCGCCAGGTCTGAAATTCATGGGCTGTACCTGGAGCTTCGAAGTAAACATGTTTTACACCTGCTTTTTCGAGCTGTTCATGTATGCTTCTTCCTGTACCGGCTCCTTCCTTTGATCCCATACTTATATAGAAGACTTTTACAAGCCTTTCAAATTGATCGGGTTTGGCCAGCAGTCCGTTGTACCCTGTTTCAACGCCGGGGAATCCGAACGGGGCGCTGAATATTCCAATGTATGCAAATTTATCGAGGTTTGCCTGTGTTATCTGGTATGTCTGGGTTCCGCCAAGAGACAGTCCGGCCATTGCACGGCTTTCGCGGTCGGTAAGTGTACGGAAATTGGCATCGATAGCGGGGATAAGATCCTTAATAAGGACTGATCCGAATCCGTCCCAGAATGAAGGCATTCCGCCGGGGCCCTGACCCGGGCGCTGTGTTTGACCTGCACCCTGTGGCTGACCCTGAGGCCTTGCTGCCGCTGCTGTCTGTGGCTGCTGTGGCTGCTGCCCCTGTGCGGGTGCACCCTGTGGACGGGCTGCACCTGCGCCCTGAGGACGGGCACCCCTCATACCTGCTGCTATACCGCCATCGTCCATAACAACAATCATGGGTTTTGCCTTTCCCTCGGCAATCAGGTTGTCGAGGATAAAGTTGGTCTTGCCCTGGTTAGCCCATGCCCGTCTGTCCTCTCCCATACCGTGCTGAAGATACAGAACAGGGTAACGCTTGTTGATATCCTTGTTATAATCGGGAGGGGTATAAACGAAAGCCTGTCTGTGTTCCCCGGTAGATTCGGCATAATACCAGAATGACACAATATTACCATGAGGCACTTTCTTTATATCGTAGAAATCGACTCCTTCCTCAGGGACCTCTATTCCGCTCATTAAGCGACCCGATCCGAAAAAGGTCTCACTGTTCGGATCAGCCACATCAACGCCGTTTATCCTGATTGTGTAATAGTGAAATCCCGGATCAAGAGGAGCAGTCACACCGGTCCAGTAGCCATCCTCGCCCTTTGTAAGGGCTGTATTTCCCAGGCTTACAACCACACTCTGAGCCTCCGGAGCGCGCAGTCTGAAATAGGCTCTTCTCTGTGCATCTATACGGGGATATTCCGCACCTACTATATTAGTTGATGCAGGTTTGGTATCGGGTGGCAGAGGCGGCTGCTGAGCCTGCTGCATCTGCGGCATCTGTGCAGTGCATATTGCACCCGATATAAGCAGTACAGCAATAATGTTTATTGTTTTTTTCATTTTGATTTCTGTAGGTTTAAGTTATTTAAATAACAATTGTGCGAACTGATAAAGGCTTCTTCTCCATGATTGCCATTCATGGGCAGTTCCGGGAGAGACATAGGTCACGCTTTTAATGCCGATCTTGTTCCATTCGTCAGCAGCACCCTGTATACGGGCTGCACCGCCCTCCTTGCCACCGAAACTCATGAAAACAAGCTTCACATTCTTCTTAAAAGTCTCGATATCTTTTACATCAGCAGGTGTCATTGTACCCCCGCTGAACATTCCGATATATGAAAACTTGTCGGGGTTTGCAGTGGTAATTGACCTGGTCTGCATTCCTCCCATGGAGAGGCCTGCAAGGGCACGGTGTTTCTGATCGGTAAATACCCTGTAATTTGATTCAATGTAAGGAATGAGGTCATCCAACAGTATGCTCTGGAATTGTCCTGCAAAGTTCATTCCTGCACCTGGTCCGCCCGGACCCTGCCGCTGAGGATTCTGGCCTCCTGCCTGGGGTGCCTGACCGGGGGCTCCCTGCTGGCCTGCGGCTTGTCCGGCAGCAGCCGGGGCCTGTCCGCCCGGCGCTGCAGCCTGCCCCGGGCCACCCTGAGGAGCTCTTTGGGGACGTACCCCTCCGCCGAAATTGACACTTCCGTTTTCCATCACAATAATAAATGGTAATGCCTTCCCTTCGGCTATGAGATTATCCATTATAAAGCTGGTACGACCCTGGTTACCCCAACCTGTTTCATCTTCTCCCATTCCATGCTGAAGATAGAGTACCGGATATTTTTTCTTCAGGTTTTTATCATAATCGGGCGGGGTATAAACATATACACGGCGGACCGAGTTTGTTGTTTTCGAGAAATAATGGTTTTCACGCAGCTGGCCGTGAGGGACATTCTTTACTGCATAGAAATCCTGGTCTTTCGCAGGTATCTCGATACCGCTGCCGGCCCGGCTTGCACCGTAAAAATAGAGACTCCCCGGGTCAGGTACAGAAGCCCCGTCAATATTAAGCTGGTAGTAATGGAACCCTTCGTCCTGGGGTGCCGATTCACCGGTCCATATTCCTTTCTCATCCTTAACCAAATCGTATTTTACCCCTCCGATATCAATCTGAACTCTCTGAGCCTGAGGAGCCGGAACACTTGTTCTGACACGGCCTTCGGAATTAACCTGGGGATACTGTTTCCCCGGCTGGGTGGTTGAAGATACCTTAAAATCTTCCACGACAGGTGACTGATTTGTCTGTGACAAACAAACCCCACCTGTTATCATCATAAATGATAACAATGAAAAATACCTGTATTTCATTAAAGTGCTGTTAAAATGGTTTCTATCCAAGCTGTTTTCTACTTTTTGTCCAGGAACATAAGGGGGGCCATCTGGTAGAGGCTCCTGCGCCAGGTCTGGAATTCATGACGGGTTCCTTCTGAAACATATGAAACCGCATTGATTCCGGCTGCTGTAAGATCAGCGGCTGCCTTCTTTACACCGTCGGGGTTTTCAAAACTGCCGCAGCTCATAAATATCAGCTTAACCTTTGACTTATCCTTTATTTCTGCAGGTGCATAAGTTCCTCCGCTAAGCAATCCGTAGTGTGAGAATACATCGGGACGCGCAAGGGTAATGGTTTTCGTTTCCATTCCACCCATTGAGAGACCTGCCATTGCCCTGTTGGGTTGATTGGCCAGTGTCCGGAAATTGGCATCAATGTATGGTATCAGTTCATCCAGAAGCACGGTCTGAAACGGTTTAATGTCAAAATTCCTGAGTCCGCCCATTCTCACATCATTGGTCATACCGTAGGTCATGACGATAATGAATGGTTTTATTTTTCCTTCAGCAATGAGGTTGTCCATTATCAGGTTTGCATGGCCCTGGTTTATCCATGCGGTTTCATCCTCTCCCCATCCGTGCTGAAGATATAATACCGGATAACGTTTTTTCTGGTTCTTATCATAATCAGGAGGCGTGTAGACAAATGCCCTGCGGGAGGTATTAGTACTCGGAGAAGGGAACAGTACCTGTTGTACCTTTCCGTGCGGAACATTTTTCAGTGCATAAAAATCCTGATCATGAGCCGGAATCTCGATACCGCTTTCCAGCCTTGTTGAGCCGTAGAAGGTCATTGTACCGGGGTCGTTAAAAGTCGCACCATCTACCGTAATACGGTAATAATGGAATCCTTCCTCCAGGGGTCCGGCAGTAGTGGCCATCCACGAGCCATCATCAGTTTTGGCCAGGGGTGTGCCGCCGCGGGTACCTCCCAGACCGAGACTTACCACAACGCTTTTTGCTTCAGGTGCAACAATCCTGAAACGTGCATAACCCTGGGAATTTACCATCGGATACTCCTGCCCCGGCTGATTTTTTGAGGAGGGTTTGAAATCTTCAATAATAACCGGTTTGCCGGTCTGTGCAGCACATATTCCTGCTGCAGCCATAAATAGCGATAACACAAATAACCTTCTGTATTTCATCTTGTCTTTTTTTAAAAAATTTTATTACCCTTTTTTCTTTATATTCTCATTCTTTAAAAAGAAGCATTGAAAATTCTTTCAGGCTTCGTCTCCACGACTGGAATTCGTGGGCTGTAAGAGGCGACACATATGAGGCAGCCTTTATTCCGGCCTGATTCAATGCATCGGCAGCGGCTATTACCATATCAGCACCACGCTCGCGGCTGCCATAACTCATAAATACCAGTTTCACCTTTGATTTATCGGTGATGTCGGCCGGGGCTATAGTACCGCCGCTGAACAATCCTATATATGCGAACTTGTCGAGATTTGCAAGGGTTACCGCCCTGGTCTGCATTGCCCCCATTGAAAGGCCTGCCATAGCCCTGTATTTCTGGTCAGACAGAGTTCTGAAGTTCTTGTCGATCCAGGGAATAAGGTCTGTTGTCATAAGCTGGCCATAAATACCACCACCGGGTCCTCCGATACCGAATGCACCACCCGGACGTGCAGCACCCTGAGCAGCCTGTCCGGGAGCACCCTGTGCAGGAGCGCCTTGTGCAGGAGCTGCCGGCATTGCGGGACGGGGAGCAGGCGGCCCGGGGGCCGGCCTCCTGGGAGTGGTAACGGCGCTTGTCTCCATTACAATAATGAATGGCCTGGCTTTTCTTTCAGCAATAAGATTATCCAATATAAGATTAGCCCTTCCCATTTCAATCCATACCCTCTGATCCTCACCTCCGCCATGCTGCAGATACAGCACCGGATATCTCTCTTTGATATTCTTATCATAATCAGGAGGTGTGTAAACGTAAATCATTCTCCATGATTTGGCGATAGTTGAATAATAATTTTTGATAATTACATTTCCGTGAGGCACATCTTTCAGTTCATAGAAACCGCCTTCGGGATCGGGTATTTCGAAGCCATTGCATAAATGGCTGAATCCGATAAACCCGTCTGTGGCCGGATCAACAACGATAGCCCCGTCGACCACCATCCAGAAATTATGATAACCCAGATCCTGCGGTTCGCTTGTATATGACCATACTCCGTCAGAACCTTTCGTAAGATCAAAAGGAACATTGTTTATTGCAACCTGTACTTTCTGGGCATCGGGAGCATAAAATTTGAATGTAACCCGGTTATCTGCCTCAATCCTGGGATACTGGTTTCCGTAGAGATTATACGGCGATGCGTGAGCCGTATCAACGTTAAATACATTTGATGCCTGCCCCGACTGGGCAAAGCCTGAATAACAGGCCATCAGCAGCAATGTTAACGTACAGATGATTTTTTTCATGGCTTTTGGTTTTTTAAAGTTGTTTAAGTTTTAAAAGAATAGATTTTAATCCAAAAAAAAATAATAAGGGATTATACACATGATTGTAAAAGTCGAAATAAAAAAAGTAAGAGTAGTATAATTTTAAAGCAAAATGTGACTGAAAAATAAAAGAAAGCAGATTATTCCGGATAAACATGTTTTATCCGGCAAAAAGAAAGATATTTTAACAAATTTTACCTGCCCTTTATTATTTTGTGCGGCTCCAGCATGGAATTAAATCTGGCAATAAGTTCCCTGAGAGCCTTCATATCTTTTTCTTGCTGCCTGAGCATCTCTACTTCCCAGGTCGGAGGTATTCTCATCGGAGCCAGTTCTCCGGCTTCAAGCAGGTGAGCCGATGTTTCTGCAATGCCGAGTCCCTCTTCCCATTGCGCATCAGGGTTATTCAGCCATTTCTTACCCTGGTCTGTTATGCGGGTGACCCACCCTTCATAATCGGCCACTGCAGGAAGGATATCGGGGCTTCTTTTTCTGAAAAACCCCATTATGGCAGCAGGAATTGAAGGGTCACGCACACTTCCGTCTTCGTAAAACACTCCGTGTACCTTTCCCCATCCTTCCCTTACTATCATAAGTTCCCAGATATACCAGCCCACCTTTGCGTTCATATGTTCCTCCAATGTAATATCGTAGGGATTAGCTCTGGCAATGCAGCCAATCTCACCGTTAATAAGAGGCTTTTTAACCTTTGCGGCAAACTCCACAGCTTTTTTTATCGTATCTCTTATCTGCTGCCTCGTTTGCATATAATCGTGAAACTGAAGGACATCGACATAGTCGGCAAGATCTATCATTCCCTGAACAAAAGCCATTCCAATTGTAACAGGAGTATTGGGATCGAGTTCATGGAATGTTTTTGACATAAATTTACAGCTTTCATAATTCCTCAGTACCCTTTCTCTGGGAGTAGTCGGCCAGTCGGGTTCATTCATCACATCCCACATGGCAAGCCCGGGTTCATTTCCAATAGCGTTAACGAGGAACCTTGCCCAATTTCTTCCCACATAACGCTGGGTTGTGTCTCTCGACCAGGGTCCTCCCTGCAGTACAGGCATCACTCCTATTCCTCTTTTATGACATGCCCTAACAAAGTGTTTCAGTTTTGCCGGCAATGCCACACTATCCTCAAGATAAGCCTGGTAAGGCACAAAGACCCGCGCCTGATTAAGATTAAGACTTTTCGCCAGGTCCATATCAAATTCAATGGTTGAAGAATCATAACTCACCCAGCAGTCGACATGATGCCTGGGAGATTTTACATAAGCGGGTGTATAATTGAAACCCCTTATCAGTGAGGCATCCCTCGGACCGGTAAAATCAAATTTTGAAATTTTCTTTTCACGGACAGAACATCCGGCCGCGAACATTACAATGGTTACAGCAGTAAGGAATACGGTTCTTTTCATTTCCGGATAATTTATTACCCATAAAATTAAACATTTCCATGGATAATAAATTCCGTATTATTTTATTCGCCTCTCCCTTTCTTACCGGCAACATTTTTTACAAGTTCTTCCGGTATCGATACAAGTTCGATACCGTTTCCGGTTCCGAGATTCCTTGAATATTGTTTATCGACCGGATTATTCCAGTGTTCATGGACTCCCAGCACCGGTACCGGCTTCCCGCTGTTGTCGGGATCATATATTATCCCTTCAGGCCAGTTGGCAGGCGAGGCAGCCTGATGCATATAATCATCAACGCCATTGATATTGGGGTGAAATTCCGAATCGTTGTTAACAGGGTCGTGTTTGCGTTGTCCGTTCCATTCGGCTCTCAGAAAATCATATCCGACTGATTCAATGGCTACAGGATCGAGCGACATGAAAATCGAATTTGACCAGTCATTGTTAAACGGCGGCATAAAATATTTAACAGGACCTTTTATTTCGCTGGCACCGCCGCCAAAAAGACCTTCCACTATCCATATAAGTGTATTCTGCCCGAGATATTTGCTCCCCATCAGATCAACAAAAACCCTGTACTTACGGTAGCCTGTGTTTTCATATCTTCCTCCCCGTCTGTTTGCGGGATGTGAGTAATGAAGATGGCCTGCCGTAGGTCGTCCGACATTACCAAAATGACTCTTTGCGGTCAGGGATATGCCGGCAATCATATGCGACTTGAGATTGGTCATATTAATAAGGTAATCGGCCTCAACGATTACATCATAAAGCTTGTCGCTGGTAGTTTTATCCGAATAAAACAGAACCGGTTCTTCAGTAAGTTTTATCAGTGAACGGCCAAAGCTGGTAGTATTTTTATCAATGTACTTTACATTCGGAAACTCTTTTGCCCATACCTCATAGTTATGCCCCCAGATCGGACACATCGGGTCGCCTATTGAAATATTTTCCTGGGGAACACCCGCTTCATTGATCAGTTCCCTGAGCACTTCAAGAACCACATAAGGTCCCTGCTCGGTGGGAACAAAATTGTTTGCCCTTCTCTTTTCATTCTCATCGAGTGTCCGGGGAAGGTAAAAACCATTATCCTTATCCTTCTGTACAAGCACCCATCTCGATTGCCCCTGATTTATTTTGATAAAAATCTTTTCTCCGGGTTGATAACCTCTTTTCTGATTATGTTTGTTTAAATTGAAATACCTGAAAACAGACTCCCACGCTTTCTTTGCATTATTCTCACCGGTTAGTCTCAGTATTCCGTCGCGGAACATTTTTCCGATAACTTCAGGATTATTGTTATGTGCACTGAAGTACCAGTCGTATGTTGCAAAATCATTGTGTTCAAATTTCTCATTGGTGGCATCGGGGTTCCATACCCATACAACTCTTCCCGGAAAGATACCTTTTGCTTCACCTATGGGCTGATTGGGGCCATCATCAGGACCCATTTTAAGTTCCGGCTGCTGATTATCCGCAGGCGTTACTGCCATAACGAGGACTACGCCGGCCAGAAGCATAACGGAAGCGCCAACCCTTACATTGAGAAACCTGGTTTTCAGTTTTCTTGAAAGAGCCGTCAATCCTCCCACAGCAAGCAGATAACCGACAAAGCCCGACATGAACGGAGCGGCAACCTTCATACACGGATATGTTGCTCTTGAAGGTTTAGGAATCACACGTATCAGAAACCATATGGTTGAGGCAATACCCATTACAGTAAAAATCACTTTGTACGGAACATGTTTCCTTTGAAGCCAGTCACGCATTCTGCCGGGTGTGCCCTTTAGTTTTGAAATATCGAACCTTTTGTTTTTCATAACATATTGTTTCTACAGGGAGTATCTCTGCAAGTTTGAAAAAAAAACATTATAAAATATAACTTATACTCCTTTTTAATATATGTTAACAATTTTCGTTTCTCAGTATATTTAAAAAGAGGTAATTGTCCGGTAACAATCGCCGGCAAGACTAAAAAAAAAGAGAATGTGAACGGAAATTGTTACTCCGGGTTTTATTTAAAATCAATTACCTTGAAGTAGGCACTTTTAGGATCAAGATTTATATCAAAAAGAAGCGGATAGTTTTTTCTTCCTGTAACCGGGAAGTTATCAAGCCAGGTATTATCATCTGCCAGGCCCCAGAAGGTAACGCCTGTAATGACATTTTTATAAGTCCGGAATAATTCAAAAAATCGGTTATATGTATTTGCCTGCCGTGAAGCCAGTTCAGGTGTATAGGCAGTCTGAGGATCAGAATTGGATGTATAGACTGAAACATCCAGTTCCGTTATCTGAATCTCCACCCCTGCCGACTGAAATTTGTTTATTGCGTCAGTAATAAGCGTATTTGACGGGTATTCTATATTCCAGTGTCCCTGCATTCCTATTCCGTCTACCAGATTTTCGGCTTTAAGCTTAATCAGTAAATCATATATTTTATCCCTTTTGGAAGGATTTACTGTCGAATAATCATTATAAAATAATTTTACATCCGGATCCGCAGCCCTTGCTGCCTTAAAAGCTTCAATAATATAATCCTCCCCGCAAATTGAGTACCAGTTAGTCGCTTTATAAATCTGGCTTCCGTCATCAATAGCCTCGTTGACAACATCCCATGCATATACTTTTCCTTTGAAATGATTCATGACGGTGGAAATATGTGTTCTGAGTCTCTGAAGGACAAGTTCTTTGGAAGCAGCTGACTGACCGTTTTTAAAGACCCAGGACGGCACCTGATTATGCCAGCAGAGACAGTGGCCTCTTATTTTCATACCATTTGCCTCGGCAAATGCAACGATTTTATCTGCATTCTGGAAAGTGAATACTCCTTCAACCGGCTGTAGATTTGACCATTTCATGTCATTCTCGGCAGTGACACTGTTAAAATGACGCTTCATCAGCGTCACTTTTTTCTGGTTGTCGATAAATGAGGGGGGTATAGCAACGCCAATACTGAAATAGCTGTCAGCCGGATAGTAATTCTTTAAACCCTCATTACCAAGATTATACTCTTCAATTTTTTTCTGGAGCTCACTTTTCTCCACCACAACCGGTTCATCATCTTTACATGAATATACTCCGGTGATTAAAATGAGGAACAAGCCTGAAAGAATTATGTTTTTGTACCGGCAGGTCATAGTTAAGTTTAAAAGCTTTTTTAGGTTTATTTTAAAGAAAGTGTCCGCAGCATTCTGCGGACACTTTTGTTACATATTTTTCACCGGTATAAACATATTAATTATAACCGGGATTCTGATAAGCAGCTTTTTCTTCTGCTGTCATTTCCATACCGTCGAGTTGTGCTCTGGGTATTGGTCTTAAATAAAGATAGGGCTGGATATTACGGTTATAGGTAACTGCATTATGATCTCCCTTGACACTGGAGGCAATTGTGTATGAAGCAGCAACCTGACCCCATTTTTGTGTCCGTACCAGGTCGTACCAACGGAAACCTTCTCCGTAATATTCCCGCGACAGTTCCTGAAGAATGTAGTCGATTGTTATTGTTGCGGGAGTGGCGGCAATCATGGCAGCACTGTTATCTTCAATTCTTTCAGCATTCTGGAAGCGGTCAAATTTCCATTTTCCTGCGCGTGCCCTGATGACATTAATCAGTTCTCTTGCACTTTTGCCGGCAGTAGTTGTTGCTCCTTTTACAGCTGCTTCGGCTGCGATGAAGTAAAATTCAGAGAATTTGGCAATATTAAACGGCCGGGTTATAGCAGCATTTGGTTGTCCCAATCCACCTGCGTTATCGGTCCTGTAAGTACTCATTTTCCATGTTCCGGGATAAGTGACTCTGCTTATTCCGCTTGGAGAAATAACATAGTCGGCTCTCCCGGGCAGAATTCCGCCTCCTACATTGCTTGGGCCTGCGCCTGCAGGGTAAGTAATGGGTGTTCCCGGTTCATCGGGAAGGAATGTCAGGATCGGGTCGCCCGGATAAACCTTTAGGCCGTTTGCTCCGTAATAAAATGGAGTCTGATCTCCGCCTTTAGGCCAGTTGCCGCGATAAACCGTTGTAAAGGATGCATCATAGCGTGAATCATTTGTCTTATCGGCAAAAGTATTTACGATAGCTTCAATGGTCGGGGCCATTCGGGTCCATGGGCGCCCAAGGTCCTGTGAAGCCTCACGAAGAACGGTACTTTTGAGACCGGTACCGTCCGGATTGGTGGCGCTTCTGATTTCAGTATAGTTCCATGTCATCATCCATGCCGCAAAATTATCCGCACCGCCGCCACTGCCATAGGTTAAGCTTGCACCGTTATATTTTTCGCTTGTCTGGGTATGATCGGCATAAAGCATCATTTCCTTATTGCGTTCATTCCCGCCTTTATGCAATTCATAGAATGTCGGCATCAGTCCGTAAGGACCCGGATTGTCAATGGCAGTAGTGGCTATATCATAAGCCTGCTGGAAATACCACTGGGCATTATGCCCGTCCGGATCTGTCCTCGATGTCTGAGGATAGGTCGGAATATTATTGGGATTTTCCAGCCACCATGCGTATGTCAGATAAGCCTTGGCGAGAAAGAGTCTCGCAACATTTTTTGTCACGGTTCCGGTTAAACGGCCAGTTTCGGGCAGGTCGTTTATTGCAATTAACAGGTCGGGGAATATGGCTCTGGTATAAACTTCAGGTACGGTGTTACGTACCGAAACTCTTACCGGGGTTGTATTGAACTTTAATTCTCCTGCACCCATGTCAAGTGGTACGCCGCCGAAAGTCTGTACAAGAAGAAAGTAATTAAATGCACGGAAGAACCTTGCTTCGGCAATCAGGGCAGGAGAAAGGCCTACCGCGGTTGCATTTTCGATTATACCGCTGGCCGTGTTGATGGAAGGAAATGCATTGTTCCATAAAACATTCGATCCTCCGGTAGCATCGGGAGTGATATCTCCGTTTCCGCTGACGTCCATCACTTTAAAGTTTGCATCTGCGCTTTGGGCAAATGTGGCTTCGTCGGTACCTGTAACACCGGTATTGTAAAAATAGGCATTACCAAAGATATAGCGCAAATTTGCATATAGCGCCGTCAGGCCTCCGTTTACGCCCTGTTCCGTCTTGAAAAACCCCGGTTCAAAAATACTGCGTGGCTGTTCTTCCAGGATGTCTGTACAAGCCGCCAGAAATAATGCTAAAACAGTTGTTCCTGTTATAGTTTTTATATTTATGTATTTCATAGTATTCCTTTTTTTAAAATGTCAAATTTACTCCGAATATGTAGTTGCGGGTTGAAGGTGAGTTAAACCCGACAGTCAGAATTCTGCTGTTGTAGCCACCAGTTGCAACGTTCTGGTTACCGTAAGAGTTGGTTTCCGGATCCATGCCCATCTCCTTATTGAACTCAGAAAACATCACAAAGGCATTCTGAACGGTGAAGTATATACGCATTTTAACATCAGGAGTTTTAATCAGATTCTGATTAAGATCATAGCCTAATGAAATATTACGGACCTTAAGGTATGACCCGTTGAAGTATGACATAGTGCTGAGATACTTCGGATTGTCGGCGCTCAATATCCCGTTTGGAGCAGGATACTTGGCTCCGGTATTTTCGGGTGTCCAGTAATCAACTTTAATATTTCCTCTTCGACCTGTCATGAGATTCAGGTAACTGCTTGGGCCGTTCAGGGTACTTACTAAAATACCGCCGCTCTGGAAACTCCCGATCAGGCTCAGATCAAAGCCTTTATAGGCAACCCTTGTGTTAAAGCCACCGAGAAAATCAGGATCAATATCCATAACCTGCCTGTCATCCCCCCCGATAGCTCTTGTCGGTGTGCCGTCGGGGTTGTAGGTGCCGGTATATTTTACCTTTATCATTCCAACATTGCCTCCAGGTTCCAGTATGCTTCTGTAAGGATCATCTTCCTGCCAAAGGCCGATTCGCTGGTAATCATAAATTGCATTGATATTATGACCTACGAACCATCCGTTGCCTTCATCCCTGGTTTGTCCGGAAGCAAGGGCTACAAGTTTGTTTTTATTGGAATACAGATTGACTCCGGCATCCCAGGTCCACCCGTTGACATTGTCGAGAATAGTGTAATTCAGAGAAATCTCAAAACCTTTGTTTTGTGTCTCACCGATATTTGCTGTATAGCTGCTTACACCCGATGTAGGAGGCAAACCGAGACCCAAAAGGATATCTTTGGTATTCATCAGATAATACTCGAAAGTTCCCGAAAGACGACTTTTAAGAAGAGTAAAGTCAACGCCAACGTTCCAGGTTTCAGAGTATTCCCATCCAAGGTTTTTATTTGGAAGCTGGGTTACATAATAACCGGTTGCATATTTTGTATCACCGAAATTATAGTCTCTGGTACCCAAACGTCCGAGGGTACTGTAGGCGTTAACAGCCTGGTTGGATGTTTGTCCGTACCCTAAGCGGATCTTCAATCTGTCCAGGAAGGAAACATTATCCATAAAGGGCTCATTTTTAATATTCCATCCCACAGATACTGCAGGGTAGGTATGCCATTTATGTCCTTCCGCCAGCCTTGAAGAAGCATCGGAGCGTACTGTAGCTGTCAGCATATAACGGTTGTTGTATTCATACATTACGCGTCCCATGTAAGAGATCAGTCCTGTCTGCGTATAGCTGCCGGCACTCGTTGTAATTTCACCTACAGACTGTCCCATGCTATAGAACTGAAAATCGGGAGAAGGAATTCCCCGGGCGGAGGTACCTGAACTGTAACTGGTATACTGATCGGCCTCATAAAGTGCCACCGCATTAACGCGGTGTCTCCCGCCAAAAACATGGTCATAGCTTATAAGATTCTGAATGTTCCAGTGATAGGTGTGGGTATTACTTATTGAAGCTGTTGATTCAGTAGCCGGATTATTACTGTTAACACCTTCGGCCGTATAGTTGCCGTTGTTGGTCTGCCTGAAATCAAGGCCAAGATTGACACGATACTTTAATCCTTCAATCCATGGAATTTTTACTTCTCCGTAAACGGCATTATATGTTGCATACCCTTTATTCTGACTTAACCATCTATCCTTAAGATCCTCAACAACACTTCTTGTAAGGGTAAACTGATCATCCAGGGGCATTCTGATAGATCTTTTTAATGTTCCGTCGGGGTTATACGGATCAGAAATAGGCGACATACTTAAGACGCCATAAAGACCTATCTGATCACCTTCAGTCAGACTGTAATTACTGTTTGAATTAAAACCAAACTGAAAGTATTTTCCGACTTCCTGATCAACGGAACTGCGAAGTGAATAACGGGTGTATTTATTTGTAGGAATGACACCCTGATTACTCAGGTAGCCGATACCGAAACTATAGTTCCCTGTTGATATACCGCCGCTGAGGCCGATGTCGTGACTGGTTTCATAGCCGGTTCTGAAAAAAAGATCCTGCCAGTCGGTATTTACATCGTTCGACTCATCGGGGCCGTTGGTATACCTGCCTGATGCAGTGCGGAGAGCAATAAATTCAGGCCCGTCCATCATAGGGAATTTGGAAAAAATCTTATTGGTGCTCAGACGGCCGTTATATGTTATCCTGGCCTTTTGTCCTTTCTGTCCCCTGTTTGTCGAAATAATGATTACACCATTTGCCCCGCGGGAACCATATATGGCAGTTGCAGAGGCATCTTTAAGGATATCGATACTCTTAATATCATTATTGTTTATTTCACTGAGAGATCCCACGAAAGGAATTCCGTCGAGTACTATCAGAGGGTCGTTGCTGGCAGTAAGAGAGCGGGCGCCACGGATTCTGATCTGCATTGTTGAGCCCGGGCGTGTTGAGGTCTGAGAAAACTCCACGCCGGGCAAACGCCCCTGCATTGACCTGGTAAGATTGGATGCTGGTATATCCCTCAGGGCATCTCCGGCTATTGAAGCTACTGAACCGGTTACAGCCTCCCTGCGCTGGGTTCCGTAACCAATAACGATGATCTCCTCAAGAGCAGTAACAATCTGTTTTAGAGTAACATTAATCTGCGCCCTGTTTCCGACAGGAATTTCCTGAGTTTCATAACCGATAAAAGATACCACAATAACCGATTCGGGAGTAACACCCTCAAGAATGTAATTTCCGTTGACATCAGTGGTTGTCCCACGTGCAGTTCCCTTTATTGCTATTGTTACTCCGGGCATTGGTTTTCCTTCTTCATCAGTCACAACACCCCGTACAATGTTCTGTTGCAGATCTGATTTTTCCTTGAGATTGTCCTTCAGTGAGATTACTATAAGGTTATTTTCGAATACCTTATATTTATAATCGGTCGATTCAAGAATTTTATCGAGAACCTGGTTTATATTATTATTTCTTGCCTCCAGGTCGATAATCTTTCCGGCCGATTCAAACTCATCATTGTAAAAGAATCTGTAATTGCTCTTTTGTTCAATGATGTTTAAGATTTCCCGCACAGTCTTTCCTTCTGCTTTGAAGGAAAACTGTCCAAATCCTGTCGCTGTAAGATTAAGCGTGAAAACTACCATTAAAATGGCTGAAAGTTTCATGATTAAGAGGATTTTACATTTTTTCCATAAGGAAAAATAAGAAACCGGTTTTTTTTCCATAGTTTTGTGTGATGTTTGTTAGAGTTAAACATAATTAATCCCTTAAAGGGAATTGATTCGAGGTAACTTTGACTTCATCAGGGGGAGAACAGCCGCGAACTGTTTTCCCCTGTTTTTTTCTTTCTTTTACTGTTTCATAGGCATAAAGATTAAAGGTTAGACTCAGGGTTAGATTATTATTTATTGTTGTCTGATAATTTCCTGGAAAACAGGTACACAGTTCTTCCTTCCATCTCATAGCTTACGGGAGCTGTGAGCATAATCACATCCATAACCTGATTGAAAGTTTCATCAAGAAGAATGCCCGAGAACCTGTGTTTCTTAATTTCCTCATCCCGAAAGACAAATGTGACATTATATTTCCGCTGCAGCTTGGTACAAAGACTTTCAAGATTCTCGCTTCTTATTATCAGTTTGTTTTTGGTCCAGGCTGTCTCCTGCTCAACATCAGTCTTCAATGAAACCATCATATTGCCTGAGATCTTTTCGGCATTGGCCATTGACTGTGGTTCCATCTCTTTCTTTCTTTCAATCGAGAACTGCTCATCCTGACGTGCATAGATTGCTTTCTGTTGTGGTTTCAGAACAAGTACGTTTTCCCTGTTTTTGTCGCTCTTCTGCGAAATCTCAACCTCCCCTTCGATCAGTGTTGTCTCGATAATGCCATCCTCCGAATATGCCCTGACATTGAATTCAGTACCAGTTGCCCTGATGTTAAGGTTGCCGGCATTGACTATCAGCGGAATTTCAGCATTTCCAGCAACTTTGAAATATGCTTCACCCTCAAGAATAAGATCCCTGTTGGTTAAACCATAACTGTTATTATATGAAACAGAACTGCCGGCATTAAGTAATACCTCTGAACCGTCACCAAGAACGATTTCCGACTTCGAGCCGAGCGGAGCCTTAATCGTCACAAAAGAATTCTTTATGGCAGCAACCTTTGCATAATCAGTCTGACGGGTCCTGCCTGCAAGTGTTCCAATGAAGAATGCCAATAGAATTACTGCGGCAGCAGATAAACTACCGATAATAATTCTCCTGATATTTACGTTACCATGCAGAATCCCTGATTTTCTCTCCTTTATTTTACGTACTTCAATTTCAGATTCTATACTATTATACAACTCATTCAGTTCGGCCAGTTGATTTTCACTTACGGTATCTCCATCTTTGTTGATATCTGATAACAATTCTTTCCTCAGCAGGTTATCCAGATGGATGTCGCCAAGCAGCTTAAAGAGCCTGTTCTTCTCCTCTTCCGTACATCTCTTTTCAAGATATCTCGTAATGAGATAATCAAGCTCTGCAGTAAAAAATGATTTCATCCGATGATTTTAGTTTGTTTAACATTACTATAATACAATTATGTACCACCGGCTACTCATTGGTCAGTAAAAAAAAGGGGTGGTATTGAAGTTACCAGATGAGATATCTCTCTTTAAGAATCAGCTTGATTTCCTTTAAAGCCCGGTATATCTGGTTTTCAACAGTACGGACAGAGATATCCAGCTTTTCAGCTATTTCCTGGTGAGACAAACCTTCCTCGCGGCTGAGTAAGAAAATCCTTTGCCGCTCCGGGGGCAGTGTTTTAACAATCGTTGCTATTGCAGATTCCAGGTCTTTGAAAAATATCTGCTCATAGGTCATATCCGATCCTGACAGGTCGTTCTTTTTAAGATTTTCCATAACCCTGGTCCTCTGAGACCTTTTTCTGAAATAATTTATTAATATGTTTACAGCTATCCTGTATATATAGCTTTTTACCTGCCCGTCCGGATTAAGAGAATCTCTGTGTTCCCAAAGGTTTATGAAAACAGTCTGCACTATATCCAGGGCCTCATCGGAACTGCCTGTGTGTTTCAGTGAAAAACTATATATCCTGCCACTGTAACGGTTATAAAGAATCCTGAAGGCATCTTTGTCACTCTGCCTTATCCTGGATGCAAGAATTTCATCACCTGTCTGAGCATTTAATTCTGCCATCAGGAAATCAGGAAGTTTATCAATGAGTAAAAATCAGTTTTGTAAAATTATACATTTTTGACATTAAAATCAGAAAGATACCATTTATTCTTTGGTTTACATATAAACCGGATGAGCCTGGAATTGCTGTTCAGTATACCTGCCGGAAAACAGGTATATTGGAAAAAATGAATGAGTATTATTTATCTGTAGATTGTGAACCTGCCATTGTAAAGACTGGTTACTCCGTTGTCGGTTCCCAGCCAGATCCTGTCTTTCCTGTCAACTGCGACAGTAAGAATATTGTTACTTGCCAGCCCCTGTTCAGTTTTATAGGTAGCCCAGCCCTTGCCGTCAAAAACCGATAATCCGTTACGGGTACCGAAATATAAATTACCTTTTGAATCTGAATTTATTGCCTGCACAAAATTATCTGCAAGGCCTTCTTCGGTTGTAAATACACTCCAGCCTTCAAGGGTGTTATAACCTTTATGCCTGGCTACTCCCTTGTCGGTTCCGAACCACTGGGTCCCGTCGGGAGTGATATGTATACTGTAAACATTATCTGACGGCATAAGTATCGGACCCCATTCGGCGTATTCTGATGCTCCTGATACTGCATCCACCTCATTACGGTATACTCTTAAGACACCGCCACCAAGGGTACCTATATACAATGAATCACCGTCAGGGCTTGTTGCAAGTGATGTTATCGGAAAATCCTCAAATGTTCCGTCAGGATATTTCCTCGCATAGCTGTTGGTCAGCCACTTCCTTCCTCTGAATGCTGTAATGCCTTTATCGGTACCGAACCACCTGAGTTCTTTTTTACCGACTGCAACTGCAAGAACATTTTCACTCTGTAAATTTGAATTATCAGGATAATATGTTGTGGCACCCGAACGTGCATCAACCGGTAAGCTTACAACAGTAGCACCCTTCGGAGTTGCAAGCCATAATTCAGGTCCATAGGATGAAAAATCATATACCAGTCCCTTCAGACCGGCTGAATTAACCTTACGGTTTCTGTTATGGAGGGTCCACTTTGTGCCGTTGAAGCTTACAATACCTGATTCTGTAAGGAACCAAACGGTATTATCGTCGTCAACAGTTGAAGCATAAAACTTCGATACCATAAGGCCATCACCCAGAGATATCTTTATTTCAGCCTGCTGTGCCTCTGTCTCCTGTATCGGCAACCATATAAAAACGCAGATAACCGCTCCGCCGATTATACTTTTCAATTTCATGAATCCTGATTGAAAATATTCTTGAATACTACTATTCATAAATCCTTTGGGTATAGTTAAGCTTTAAACCATTAAACAATAAATCTGCAGGCAGGTAACTCATTTATCAGTAAACTCCATAAGGCCAAACCTGGAGGGCTGATGAACATCCAGCCTGTAATTGTAAATCGGATAGAGTGTTGAGGTTGAACGAAACCTGTCATCAACACTGTTTCTGTCCTGCCGCACAGCCTGGAAAGCCCACCTTGCGCCAGGGGCCGGACGTGTAAGACTGTTTATGTTGCTGAATGCCGGGAAGGGAATAGCAAATTCCATTGTCCAGCCCCTGTCTTTATCTTTGTCGTTATTAATGGTACCGTCAGTTACAGCTTTAACCTTGTACTCGGGATTATAACCGCTTATAAAAAAAGTCCTGTTGTTGTAGTATCTCCACAACACAATATAATCGTACCTGACTTCGGTTATATTGATTTCGAATCCGAAATGCATATAAATGCTGTCGGGGACAGGTACAACAAAAAATTCTGCACAGTCATCGAGATAGGTCCTGCCGTCAAAATTTGTCTCCCTTGCCGTAAGCGATGTATCCTGACATTCAAAAAAGAGATAAAGGCTCGTATTGTCCCAAAGCATTCTGAATTTTGTATTCTGCTTTTCAACAGGTTTGTCGAGCCTGAAGAAATTATCGAGACTCCTGACTTCGGCATTCTTCCAGGAGGCCTCGTCCATCCTGCCGTCTATGGTCATTGCTTCTTCTGCCCTGGCGACCTTATAGACAGGCTGTTGTCCTATTACAAGCTGACTCTCCTGCTGGGAGTATATTACTGTTCCGGCAGTCATCAATGTAATTGCCAGAATTACTTTTTTAAACATTCCATCCGTTTTATGCCGGTTTTTCATCGCAATATTTTTATTGATGCTGATTATAATTAATGTATTCTTTCAGTAATTTTTTAGCCAGAAACATCTCTTCTTAATTTAAACGGGATTTAAGATAACGTCTCTTTTCAATTTTAAAAACGTAAATGTTTCTTTAGCAATTATAAATATTTTTATCAATTGTATTTAATTTTGAAAGTTAAAAAAGGTGAATCAATGAAAAAAACATCAGTAATTCCGATTTTAACCGGTTTGTTTCTGTTCTGTTTTTCATGTGCAGACCAAAAGACAACAATATCCCTTCCACGAAGTACTCCTGAAGCGGAAGGAGTATCATCACGGGCCATTCTTACTTTTCTCGACTCTGCAAAGGCAGGCAGACATGAGTTTCACAGCTTTATGTTTCTGAGGCATGGAAAGGTTATTGCCGAGGGTTGGTGGAACCCATATGCCCCGGAACTGAAACACACACTCTATTCGACCAGTAAAAGTTTTACCTCAACTGCAATAGGTCTGGCGGTTAAAGAAAAACTTCTGAGCCTGGAAGATAATGTAATTTCTTTCTTTCCGGAATACCTTCCCGACAGTGTCAGTAATTACCTTGCGTCGTTAAAGATAAAACACCTTTTAACCATGTCAGCGGGTCAGATGAAGGAGCCACCGATGGATTCAGATGAATGGATAAGGGCTTTTCTTGAAACTCCGGTTGTTCGTGAACCAGGTACAATATACAGATACAGTTCAATGGCTTCTTTCATTCTGTCAGCAATTATTCAGAAAGTAACAGGTCAAAGGGTTATTGATTATCTAAGTCCCCGGTTATTTGTTCCGCTTGGAATTGAAGATGCCGACTGGGAGACTAATCCAGAAGGTATTAACACCGGAGGCTGGGGTCTCAGACTTAAAACCGAAGATCTGGCAAAACTGGGACAATTATATCTTCAGAAAGGTATCTGGAACGGAAAACAGATCCTGTCTTCTGAATGGGTGGAAGAAGCTACTTCACTGAAAATCCATCAGAATCCTGAACTGACTGATGAGCAGCGCGCCTCCTTGAATGATGCTGTTCAGGGTTATTGCTATCAGTTCTGGCGCGCAAAAAACAATTCATATATGGCAAACGGTGCGTTCGGACAGTTCATTCTTGTGATTCCCGATAAGGATGCCGTAATTGTATTTACCGCAGAATCCCCCGACATGTGGGGAGAACTCGATATGGTCTGGAAATATTTGTATCCGGGCATCACTCACAATGCACTGCCACCCGATAAAAGGTCTGAGGAGGAATTGAAACAGAGACTGGCCTCCCTATCTCTTCCCCTTCCTGATAAAACTGCTAATGAAGCTTTAAGTTCCAAACTGTCAGGCAGACTGATTATTTTTCCTGAAAATCAGAAAAAAATTGAAAGTATGTCCCTGGGATTCAGTAATGATATCTGTCATCTTAAAATAAACACCGATACTGCAGCTTACGAAATTGACTTTGCAGCAGGTAAATGGCTTTATGGAGAAACTCTCAGGCATGGCCCGTCAATATTCGAGCATGCAAAAGGAAGCCTGCAGGGATTGCCTCCCTTTAAAATTGCAGGAACATTTTCCTGGCCCGATGAAAACACTCTTGAACTTACTTTGAGGTATATTGAAAACTGCCACTCGGAAAAGCTGATATTTCACTTTGAGGAGATGGACAAAAATATAATCAGGACAGACCTTAAAAGCAGTATACCACCGGGTAACAGGATCGTAAAACTGGAAGGGTCTGTAAAATAATAACAGGTGTAAAAAGTATTTTTAACTTGTTCAGGTTTATTGCTATTTTTATAACATCAATACCCTGGTATCTTTTCACATTATTTTTTGTTTTAATAAGATAACACAACCAAAAACAGCACCTATGAAAAAGCTCAGAATGTTTTCGTTATGCATCATGTTGTACGGAATGTTTTCCGTTGTTCTTCTCTCGCAGGAAACTGCTGTGATTAAAATCGACCCTGACCGTAAAATCGGGGCAATCGATCCCAATATTTATGGCAGTTTTCTCGAAATGCCCAGAAGGGGCCTGTATGAACCCGAATCGAAGTTTGCTGACGAAAACGGTTTCAGAAAAGATTTTATAGCACTTATCAGGGAATTAAATGTACCTGTAATAAGATGGCCCGGGGGTAATTTTGTCTCCGGCTATAACTGGGAAGATGGCATTGGCCCGAAAGATAAAAGGCCTGCCCGTCTCGACATTGCCTGGAACCGCATCGAAACAAACCAGATGGGAACAGATGAATATGTAAAATTCTGTAAACTTATCGGTGCCGAAAATTTTGTGTGTATAAATGCAGGTACCGGAACTCTCGACGATGCCAGACACTGGGTTGAATATTGTAACTACCCGAAAGGCACATACTATTCCGACCTCAGGATTAAATACGGAAACGAGCAGCCGTTTAAAGTAAAATACTGGGCCCTGGGAAATGAAATTGACGGCCCGTGGCAGCTAGGACACAAGAGTAAGGAGGATTATGTGAAATTTGCTTCAGAGGCTGCCAAGCTGATGCAACTGGTTGACAAGGATATAAAAATTGTTGCTTCAGGTTCCTCAAACTATCCGCTTGTAACATCCGATTATGATCCGAAAGACGGATGGATTGACTGGAACGATTACGTGCTCGACCGCATGGTAGGTTCGATAGACTATATATCTATTCACAGATACGCTACACAGGCACTTCGTGGTTTACAGGATCAGCAGAGCTTTGCAAACCAGATGTCGCTCGGATGCGAGATCGATAAACTGATTAAGATCACAAAGGGGCTGATAGAAAAAGCTATGGAGAAATCAGGTTCAAAAAGACCTGTTTATATATCATTTGATGAATACAGCGCAAGGGGAAACAACCTGACAGGCTCCCTGATGCTTGCCCAGCATCTGAACTCGTTTATCAGAAATGCCGATGTGGTTAAAATGGCAAATCTCACATTTCTTACAGGTCTTGCAGGAATCTCGCCGGAAGGCGTTTACAAAAATACCCTCTTTTATCCGTTCTACCTCTATTCAAAAAATTGCCTTGGCATATCTCTCGATGTATTGACATTATGCGAGAAATACAATACTGCCCTTTTTAAGGACATTCCTTACCTTGACGTATCAGCCTCACTGAATGAATCAAAAAAGGCAGTGATTCTTAATGTGATCAATAAACACGAAACAAAAGCTATTCCGGCTGATATTTTATTACAGTCGGGCGACTATACAGGTATTGCAAAGGCTCATGAGATAAACGGAGAGTCTCTTAATTCATCCAACAGTGCCACTAAAGAGGAAGTAAAGATCGTAACAAAAGAATTAAAGTTCAAGGGAAACTCAATCCGTTATACTTTCCCTGCCCATTCGCTTACCCAGCTTGAAATTGTACTGAAATAACACAGATACGGATATCACCTTCTCTTACTTCAGCTTCCTGATGAACTGGGAGGGTGATATTCCAAACTGTTTCTGGAAACTGGTTGCAAAATATGAAGGAGAAGAAAATCCTACGAGATAGGATATTTCATTAATTCTGTAATTTCCTTCCGATAATAATTCAGCAGCTTTTTTCAGTCTGGCAAACCTTATATATTCAACAGTATTAAGATCTGTAAGGGCTTTTACCTTGCGATAAAGAGTGGATACACTTATTCCCATTAAATCAGCAATTTTCTCCACGCTGAGATCATTTTCCGAAATATTTTCCATCAGAATACCATGCAGTTTCTTAAGAAACTCCTCATCAGTTTTATTCATGGCTACCGTTTTAAAATGGGCGAGAGGTGTATTAATAAAATTCTGCCGGTCGAGGCTTCTGTTTTTGATAAGATTTGCTATCTGGGCAAGCAGGAGATCGGTTGAGAAAGGCTTTTCAATATATGCATCGGCACCGGCATCGAGCCCTTCAATCTTTGCATTCAGATGAATGGTTGCCGTAAGAAGTATAACAGGTATATGACTGTATTCAATATCCGATTTTACCTGCCTGCAAAGCTGATAACCGTTCATTACCGGCATAATAACATCACTGACAATAAGGGTGATATTATATTTTTTAAGGGCTTTAAGGGCCTCCATTCCGCTGTAAACCAGAATAACATTATAATCAGCCGATAACTCCTTTGCAATAAACCTTCCCATTTCAACCTCATCTTCCACCAGAAGTATGTTTGGCTTCAGATTGTCGTGGGTGCCGAAAAAATCAAAATCAGAGGGTTCAACCTGATCGTTTTCCTGCTGCCCGGTTTCAGTCTGAATCGGGACTTCCTGTTCTTTTTCGAGTTCCAGAACAAAAGAGTTATACCCCTTAACATTTGTATCAAGATAGAGCCGCCCATGATGCAGTTCAGCAAGAGAGCGTGCAAGTGAAAGACCCAGGCCCGTACCCTTTTCTCCGGGTTTTTCAAAATCAAGCTGGAAGAATGGTTCGAATATCTTTTCCCTGTGTTCAGAAGGTATAAGCTGACCATCGCTGTTTACACGGATTCTGATATATTTATCCGATCCTGTTTCGGTTTCAAGGTAAAGGTCAACTCTTAAGGCAGCAAACTTGATTGCATTGGAAAGGAGGTTGCTTATGATCTTTGTGATAATTTCCTTGTCGAGGGGAAAATAATATTGCTTTACCGGCGAGTGAAACTGGAGGGAAATCATTCTTTCTGTACTATAAGGCAGAAACATGTTGAAAGCCGACTCAATAACCTCATGTAAATCTGCTTTTATAAGGCTGAGCTTCAACATCTCCTTTTCAGTCTTTCTGAAATCAAGAAGCTGATTGATAAGATTCAGCAGCCTGTCGGTATTCCTTTTAATAATCAGAAGATTTTCTTCAGTGTCCTTTACATTCTTTAAACCGTTCTTCAGAATTCTTTCAAGGGGTCCTTTAATAAGGGTAAGAGGTGTTCTGACTTCATGTGTTATATTGGTGAAGAAATTTATTTTGGCATTCAGGATTTCTCTTTCCCTGTTAGTTTCGAGCAGATCGATTTTTCTCTGTTGTTCAAGGGCTTTCTTTTTAGAATAAAAGCTCAGAATAGTATAAATTACCGACAGCAGGATCAAAGCATATACGGCATAAGCCGGACCCGAGAGCCACAGTGGCGGGGTTATCCTGATGTTCAGTATTGCGGGTTCAGGGCTCCAGGCTTTCCCGTCAGTTGAGGATAAAACCTTAAACCTGTACCTGCCCGGTGCCATGTTGGTATAGTACACTTTTCTGTTCCCTGAAATAACAATCCAGTCGGAGTCGGCTCCCTCCATAATATATTTGTATTTTGTCTGGTTCGGGTAGGTAAATGTCGGCGAAACAAAATCTATACTGAAAGAAGAATTGTAGTGTTTCAATTTTATATGATCGGCAATAAGTGATGATTTATTCTCCTTTGAACCTTCCGGGTTAGTAAAATATTCCCGGCCGTTTATCTGAAGACCTGTCAGAAATACCGGCGGAGAGTAGCTGGTTTCTTTTATTTCCTCAGGGAAAAATGAAATCAGCCCTTTCATTGTACCGAAAAACATCTTTCCATCCTTGTCTTTGAATGCGGAGTTGTAGCTGAATGTATTATCCAGTAAACCGTCATCTTTTGTAAATGTTACATATTCCCCTGTGGCAGGGTCAAAACGCAGAAGACCTCTGGTGGATGTAATCCAGAGGTGTCCGCTATTATCCTGAAGCATTGCACAGTAAATTGAAAATTCGATGTTACTGCCGGGGATGTATCTGACAATTTCCTCATTACTCAGATTCAGGGAACAGAATCCGTTTCCTTCCGTGGTAAACCAGATTCTGTTCTGGTTATCTTCAAAAATGGAGGTTATATATTCATTTCTCAGCTTTTCGTAATCTCCCTTTTCTGACAGGATCTTCCTGCACAGCCCGGTCTGTCTGTCAAATTTATAAAGTCCCCTGCCATAGGTTCCGACCCATACTGTATTATCACTGGCCTCAAACAGAGCATGAATAAATGTGCCTGCTGCCACATCAGTAAGATAACTGAATGTGCCTGTCTCACGGAGATACTGGTATATTCCGAAAGCAGTACCGGCATAAACAGTACCGTCGTGAGTTTTGAGAAATGTTATTACCGAATTTGTCCTCAGGCCGCTGCTTCTGTCGTCTGATTTGAAATGTTTTCTGATTCTCATTTCCGGAATACTCAGGATATATATCCCGTCATCATATGTCCCAATCCAGAGATCGCTTCCGTCAACAAGAATTCCCTGTACATTCCGGCTCCCAATCCTGACATTATTTCTGTCTGCGGTAACACTTGAAAAATAACCGGTTTTTCTGTCAAGCTTTATCAGACCGGCATCTTCTGTTCCTATCCAGATATTTCCGTATGAATCCTCCCTGATTTCCCTTACCACATTCCCGTTTAATGAACCTGCTTCTCCTGTGGGATAATATTTTTCGAAAAACTTACTCTCATGCGGAAGGTAATTTACCCCTCCGTAAAAGGTTGCCACCCAGATTCCTCCCTCCCTGTCCTTAATAATCCTCCTGATCGCATTATTCGAGATGGAGAAGGGATCAGTATTAACCATCGTAAGGTTCTTCACAAAACCCGAAATAAGGTTGTAAATGTAAATACCCGATTCAGTTCCTATCCAGATTTCCTGAGGATCATTCAGGAAAGTGGTTCTGATATAAGCATTCCTGAGCCTGGTGTCATTCGCAAATAAAATCTCAACAACACCGGTGTTCGGGTTAAAATGCCTCAGTCCGTCAATATCGGTTGAAATAATCAAACCATATTCTCCGGCATCGAGTATACCCCCCTGCCTGACTGAAGCCATAAGCTCCTTTTCATTAAGAATTGTATAACTCGTGAATGAATTTGTACGAACAATGTAATTGTAAATTTTTCCGTTTAACGAGGATATCCATACTTCACCTGTTCCGGTAACCGTGATGCTTCTGGGGATAAAATTCTGGGCTGAAGAAAAGAATTCCGTTTCACCGCTCTTTTTATTATACTTGTACAGCCCCCTGTAGGTCGCTATCCATACAATATTATCATGATCAGCCTGCACATCCAGGATCATTTCCTTAATGCTTTGACTATCTGCTAAAAGCGGAATTTCAAAATAATCATTATCCGGGAGATAATAACAAATGCCTTCGGGTGTTCCGATCCATATCCAACCATCCCGGTCTTCGGCAAGTGCTGTAATGAAATTGCTTATAATACAGTTTTTTGCCGAAGGATTATTAAGGAATATCTTAAACTGATAACCGTCAAACCTTGCCAGCCCTTCCTTTGTACCAAACCACATGAATCCCCTGGTATCCTGGATGCAATCCATCACGGTATTATTAGGAAGTCCGTTATCTATCCTGTAATGCCTGAAATAATAGGGCTTACCGGTAACGGAAGTTGATAACAGCGTGAAAACCAGTGAAAAAAACAAATACCTCATCTTTTAAGATACCCTGAAATTGTCAGGTTGAAATTTAATGATATTAAGTATAAAGCAATATAATAAATCAACTATTCCTTTTAAAAATCATTCAAAGAATTTTGTTAAAATCTCTGATGGTAAATAAATCAGGTTCCCCTGCGAACATATATGTTAAAATTAACATATTTTATGAATCTGTTCAATTTAATTTTCACTATTATTGCAGACAGGTGAGAGGGAATAATATTTTTTGATTTTTTCTTTTAAGCTTTTAGTTTATGAATAATTTACCTACAGAAGAGAAAAAAATGAGTGTGGCTATCGGTTGCGATCCGAATGCAGCTTCTCTTAAAGAAATAATTATATCCCTGCTGAAAGAGATGGGATTTACAGTAGAGGATTTTGGCAGCGATGATCCGATATACGCAAAGGTGGCATTCAGGGTTGGCGAGGCAGTTGCTGCAGGTGAATACGACAGGGGAATTCTGCTTTGCGGAACCGGTATAGGTATGAGTATAGCTGCCAATAAAGTACCCGGTATTTATGCCGCACTCTGTTCCGATACTTACTCGGCAGAAAGAGCTATAAAAAGCAACAATTCCAATGTCCTTACGATAGGTGCTTTCACAACCGGAACTGAAGTTGCCAAACAGATTGTCAGGGTATGGATGGAATCAAAATGGCAGCCCGGAACACCCTCGGAGCCAAAAGTAGCATGTTATATTGATTACGCCAGAAAACACCAGATCTGAAAATTTTTCTGCAACCACAAGATAACTTGATGAATTCATCGGAGATTTTGAACCTGGAATTTACAGCCCTTAAAATCAGAAGGCATATACTCAGACTTATCAGGGCGGGAGAGGCCGGACATGTCGGAGGAGCACTCTCTTCGGTTGAGATTGTTACAGCTCTTTACTTCAACATTATGAAAAATGATCCTGCCAATCCCCGCTGGCCGGGGAGAGACCGTTTCGTTCTTTCGGCAGGACATAAATGCCTTGTGCTGTACGCGGCTCTGGCAGAACGTGGTTATTTTGATCTGTCAGTCCTCGACACCTACGGAGCTCTCGACAGCCCCGTTCCGGGTCACCCTAATATGCATAAACTACCTGGAGTTGAAACCAATACAGGTGCACTCGGACACGGTCTTTCCATTGCAGCTGGAATGGCACTTGGCCTGAGAATGGATAAATCTGATTCAAAAGTTTATGTACTCATGGGAGACGGCGAACTTGCAGAAGGTTCAAACTGGGAAGCCGCTGCCGCAGCATCAATGCATAAAATTGATAATATCCTGGTATTTGTCGACAGAAACCATCTTCAGATCAGCGGACCGACAACCGAAGTCATGAGCTATGAACCTCTTGAAGAAAGATGGAGGTCGTTCGGCTGGAGTGTCAGAACTATAGACGGCCATAATCTGGAGTCGATCATCAGCAATGCAAAAGATATCCCTTTTGAAAAAGGAAAACCATCGGTGATAATTGCGGACACAATCAAATCAAAAGGGCTCAGCTTTGCCGAAAGAAAAGTAAACTACCACTACTGGAAAGCAACCCCTGAAGAAATGAAACAGGCCGAGAAAGACCTTGATGAAATTGAGAATGAACTTAAAAACAGACTTAAAAGAGTTGCAGGAAATGAGTGAACTGAAAGATCCGAGAAAAACTTTCGGTGAAGCCGTCATTGAAGCCGCAGAAAAAAATCGGGATGTGGTTGTCCTGTCTGCCGACAGCAGTTCAGGATCTGGCCTGGGAGCTTTCCCTTCAAAATTTCCCGACAGACATTTTGAATTCGGTATTATGGAACAGGGGGTAATCGGTTTTGCTTCCGGACTTGCAACAACCGGAAAAATTCCGGTTTTTGCCGCTATTGCTCCCTTTGTCACCGCCCGTCCCTTTGAAATGTTCCGCAACGATCTCGGCTATATGAACCAGAACGTGAAAGTGGTTGGGCGATGCGCCGGACTTACATACGACCAGCTCGGGTCAACACACCATTCAATTGATGATGTCGCCATAATACGTACTATTCCGGGTGTAACTATTTTTAATCCGGGCGACCCTGTTACGATTAAAAAGGCTGTTCATGCCATGATAAATCTTACAGGTCCCTGCTATATGAAAATAGGAAGCCCGAAAATGCCGGTCCTCTATCCGGAAGATGTCCCCTTTCAGACCGGTAAAGGAATAGTAATGAAAGAAGGTAACGATGTGACATTGATAGGCACAGGTACGGTTCTTTCAAAGGCTGTCGCTGCAGCTGATCTGCTTGAAAAATCTGGCATAAGTGTCAGACTTATTGATATTCATACAATCAAACCACTCGACCGTAACCTTATCCTTAAGGCTGCAAAGGAAACCGGCCGCATCGTAACAGTGGAGGAGCATTTTATTGCCGGCGGACTGGGAAGTGCCATAGCAGAACTATGCAGCCAGGAGTACCCTGTAAAAATGAAAATGATTGGCATCGGCGATTTTTACGCGAGCAACGGCCCTTATGAAGAACTTCTGGGAAAATACGGACTTCAACCTGAACAGATTAAAGAAACTGTAATAAAGTTTTTATCAACCTGAAAACCTTAAATCTTTATGAAAAATTCCGGCAAAGTAAAAATGTATCTTGCATTTGCAGGCCTTCTTGCCTTAGCTGAAATTCTCCTTCTTGCAACAGGAAACGGGAAACTTCCTGTTTCGGGACTGGTTTTGTTTGCCTTTTTCTACGCCCTTGCTTTCAGCGCACAGAACTCCGAGAAATTTAAAGGATTGTCATTTACACTCCAGATTTTCGCTTTTGTCTCTTTCACCCTTTACTTCCCTGAGATGTTTACAAACTGGGGATTCAATACAAATAAACTCATAGTACCCTCCATTCAGGTGATCATGTTCGGTATGGGAACCAAACTGAACATAGGAGACTTCATCAAGGAATTTTCCAAACCCCTTGTTGTGATTGCCGGTACGGTAATGGTTTTTATACTGATGCCTCTCGCAGCCATACTTATTATTAAGGTATGGAATTTTCCTCCCGAAGTGGCAGCAGGTATTATCCTTGTAGGAGCTTGCCCGGGCGGTGTTGCTTCTAACGTGATGACTTACCTGGCCAAAGGGAACCTGGCACTCTCCGTAACCGTTACCACTTTCGCCACCCTCCTCTCTCCTGTTGTTACCCCGCTTTTAATGATGGCTTTCGCCGGTCAGCTTATAGAAGTGAATGCAACAAATATGATGATCAGTATTGTAAACATGATCCTGATACCGATTTTCGCCGGAATAATTGCAAATAAAATTCTGTACGGAAAAATGGAGTGGGTAAAAAAGGATGCAAATATGTTAATACTTGGAATTGCAACTTTTATTGCAGGTCTGATTATTATTTTTATTCCGTTCCCCACAGTTATTAAATCTCTTCAGACAGGATTAATTCTCGTTTCATGGGCAGTTACTATAGTATCGGTCACAATCATTGTTATTCGCCGTACCAGGGGTCCTGAAAACTGGATGGACCTCGTTCTTCCCAAACTCTCCCTGGGTGCAATCATGCTCTATATTGTAATCGTTGCGGCACACAACAAGGCAACACTGCTTACAATCGGCCCCGCTCTTTTCATTGCCACTATTATGCATAATATAATCGGGTTTACCCTGGGTTACGGAACATCAAAATTAATGAGGCTAAGCGACGCTGATGTAAGAGCTCTCACTATTGAAGTCGGTCTTAAGAATTCAGGCCTTGCTGTGGGACTGGCCTATGATGTTCTCAAGAGTCAGGCAGCAGCTCTTGCTCCTCTTATATTCGGAACCTGGATGAATATAGCTGCCTCCTCTCTCGCCAGCTTCTGGAGCCAGAAAGAACCAAAACCGAAGGAGCAGAGTATAACAAAAATGAAAAGCTGATAAATGTTAATTATTATTAAAACAGGAGAAATACTATCTGCGCCTGGTTGCAATTACAAATAATTGATTTAAATTGCCAAACATCAATTACTTATGACCCCGGTAATCAAATTTTATGAAACAAAAAAGTCTATAATTACATTAACCAACTAACGGAGGACAAGCTATGAAAATCAGAATCTTTATCCATTCTTTTTGCCTTGTTGTTCTGGCATGGATTATATCTGCCGGTACTGCAACTGCACAGCCTTCTTCACTCACAAAGGAGGAAATGATATATTATACAGGCAGGTGGGAAGGTGAACGCTTTCCCGACGGAAGGCCTAAAGTATCCGACGACATTATAAAAAGGATGAGATATGTCTCGGTTACCGAAGCATGGCAGATACTTAACGGTATGAGCGATACAGAAGGGCAGGGAGCCATAAGCTTCGGCGAAATGAGAAGACCAACTTATTCAAACCAGTATTATGGCGGATTTAAAATGATGAGAGAAGAAGTAGTCATCTGCGGAAGAGCTTCAACAATTCATTTTATGCCCTACCGCCCCGACCTCAATGCGTTTATCCAGCAGAACGGCGATAAAGCCGGCAGGTCCAGAGGCCAGTATGTGTGGGGAATAGACCAACTCCAGGCAGGCGATGTTTATGTAGCTAATGTTTGTGAAGGTATTCTTGATGCTTCGCACGTGGGAGATAACCTTGGTACGGCAATCTGGACCAAAACAGGCAATGGGGCCGTTATCAGAGGGACTCTTCGCGATCTGTACGGAAATCTGGGTATTGATCCGAAATGGAACGTTATGGTACGCGATTTCAGACCACAGGCAAACAGTTCAAATCTCGTTATCGGTATCAATTGTCCTATTCAGATTGGCTATGTTACCGTTATGCCGGGTGATGTGGTTCTCGGTACCCGCGAAGGTGTTGTTTTCATCCCTCCTCACCTCGCCCAGAGAGTGGTTGAAACATCTGAAAGGACAAGGCTCCAAGATGTATTCGCACATATGGGCCTAAGAGAAGGCAGATGGACTGCACAGCAGGCCGACGGCGGGTTTACTCCCGCAATGAATGAGGAATTCACTCAATGGCTCATCAAAAATGCCGATAATATGAAGAAATTCTTTGATGACGAACCTGATGCCGCTCCTTCTCCCGAATTTATTAGAGCTTATGCAAAAGAGCGGCAGGAGGCAGCCAAGGCAAGACCACCCCAGAGATAAATATTAAGAAAATCACCGGCAGCCACAACTTAAACGATAATCACTTAACTGAAACCCATAAAGATAATATTATGAATTCATCTGAAAAACAAATGGTTATTGGGCGCAGAAACGCCCTGAAGATGCTGGGCTTAGGCTCCGCAGCGATGTTATCATCCGGATTCAGCGACGTGCTGGCTGCAGATCCCTCCGTGAAAAATGCTCCCGCAAAACCTTCTCTTTTCCCCGGACGCAGCCCCGTCTCATTTACAACCGGAACCGACCGCATGCACATGATGTTTGAGGTTATTAAACCTTTTGACAAGGAATTAAGAGCAGGTCTGAAGAAAAAACAACTGGTGATAAAACCAAATATGGTTGTTACAAACAGGGATCTTTGCGCAACACACAAAGATGCCATCCGTGCAGTGCTTGAATATGTGAAACCCTTTTATAAAGGCCAGGTCATAATAGCCGAATCAAGCTCAAGTGTCAATTCTTCCGACGGCTTCAAAAACTACGGCTATACCGAACTTGAGAAAGATTATAACATCAGATTCATTGACCTAAACGCAGAAAATAAAGGCAAACCCTATTTTATTATCGACAGAAACCTCCATCTCGATAAAATTGAAATTGCCGATATTTTCGCAAATCCTGATTATTATATTATTTCTCTTTCAAGGCTTAAAACCCATAACACCGTGGTTATGACCGGAGGAATTAAAAATATTACCATGGCAGCCCCTCTTAATCCCGGTACTGTGGTCGATGGCGGCAGACCAATTAGTTACAAAAGAAATATGCATGCAGGAGGCTCCCGCTGGCTGCACTATAATATGTTCCTGATGGCACAGGGTGTGCGTCCCGACTTTACAGTTATTGATGGTGTTGAAGGAATGGAAGGAAACGGACCCATCAGCGGTACTCCCGTGGAACATAAAATTGCCCTCGCAGGTTTTGATACCGTCGCTGTCGACAGCATGTGTGCCAGACTGATGGGAATTCCTCTGGAAAATGTAGGATACCTTAATTACTGCGCCGCTGCAGGAATAGGAAATATCGACAGAGACAAAATTGAAATCATCGGCGATAAAGACCCGGATAAGAGCATTATTAACTATAAAATGGGGTCCAATATTACACAGCAGCTCGAATGGAAAGACCCGCTGAATCTGCCGCAGCCTCAAAGGCCACAGCAGCAACAGACCCCTTCACAACCTGCTAACCATGACAGGCAGCAATAATTGCCTGCCTGTCATGGTTTTGCCTACAGGTAAATATTTTCTTTTCAGATTTAAAAGTATAAATTATATCCACAAAAGGTATTGGCAAATAATCTTAAATGTTTTATTCTTAAAAAAGTACTCTTTTAATTACTCTTAACCAGTTTATGAACACATTAAAAATTTATATCAAAACTCTTCTTAAAACATACGGAAACGAGGATAAAACCGTATCAGTAATAAACGGCGATCAGGAATATGTAAACAGGGTGCTTGACACCCCCCTTTCAGAAGATCATTTCCTCTTCCTGAAAAACCATGTAAAATATATTGGTGTCACCCCGAATTTCCGTGAGATAATAGATTATTTCAAAACCCCCGCCGGAGAAACCCCCGCCGGATTCAAAATACAGTATGAATTAAGTGAAAACAATGTACTGCGCATTGACCTCGTGCGAAATATTTCATACGGAAAAAATGGTATAAAGAGGCCGACCCGTTTTCTCTACTCTGCCGACAGCGCCAACCCGTATGAAATTGTTTCGGTAAAGAACATCATCTCCAACCTGACCTGCAATCCCGGTATTATTTATGATCTCTTCATAAATAATCCCAAAGCCAATACAGGAAACAAGTTTAAAACCAGAGACGAGGTAATGCAGGAGATCGGTAATATCCTCGGACCAGGCTGTGACATCTCAGTCGAGCTTAACAATCCTTTCTCCGATTCGGTCGATGAACTTGTGGAAGAGGCTGAGAAATTCAGGGAGATGCTTTCCAAATACCGGGTAGTTATTAAGGTACCTCATACCGGCCCGGTTAACAGTGAAAATGTTAAGGAGCTTCTTGAAGGCGACAAAAAATTCCACAGACCATACGACGGAGGAACAACAAATGACAAATTCCGCGGCCACAACCTGGCTCTTCTTCTCCACGAAAAAGGGTTCCGGATAAATTTCACCCTGATGTTCGAACCCTACCAGACTGCCCTCGCACTTCAGGCAAAACCTTATTTTATTAATTCATTCGTCAGGCACAGGGCAGCTACCAGCAAGGCAATTAAGAACTATCTCAATGAATTCAGAAATACCGGCGATAAAAAACACCTTGAAGAACTCAGAACATTTTTTATCGAAAAAGATTTTATTCCGCCTTCACGTTCTTCCATGAATATTGATGATGTGAGAAAAACTGCCGAAAGGATTCTGAAATACAGAAATTTTGATAACCGTGAAGGAAGTGACGGCCTTGATGCCGTACGCCATAACCTCCGGTTGCTGAGAAGCGCCAATCTACCTGATACAAGACTTATAATCTGCAGCATGGAAGGAGAGGAAAACTATCCCGATATCGACAAACTGCTTGCAGAACCTGAATTTTCAGATATGACCGACAGAATTGTAATTACGGCCGAACCTGAATATCTCGCAAAATTCACTACCACCCCGCAGGTAATAACATACCAGAGGAGGTTCATGAATGCTGCAAAGGGACAGAAATAAATACTAACCAAAAAAATAATTGATCATGGAAAAAAAGTTAATGGGAGTTTTTGCGCCTGTTACAACCCCTTTTGACGACAAGGGCGAAGTGGCGTACGATAAACTCCGAGACAACATGGCATTTTATGCCAAATCAAAACTAAAGGGATACCTTGCCCTGGGTTCCAACGGCGAAAACAAAAGCCTTACCAATACCGAAAAGGAAAAAGTTCTTGAAACTATCATCAGAAACAAAGGCCCTGAACAGGTCGTGATGGCTGGCTGCATTTTCGAATCAACCAAGGAGACCATCGAATTTGCAAAAATCGCACAGGGACTCGGAACAGATTTTATTACACTCCTTCCCCCTTCCTACTTTAAAAAGGAAATGACCGATCCTGTCCTTCTGAGGTACTTTACCGATGTGGCCGACAGTGTTACGACACCCTGCCTTGTTTACAACGCCCCTCAGTTCTGCGGCGGCACAACGCTTTCGGTAAATCTTGTCAAAGAACTTGCCAAACATCCGAATATTGTAGGGCTAAAGGATTCTTCAACAGGAAATATCGAAAGTTTCCTGTTTGCCGTACGAGACGTCTTCAATGTTATGCCGGGGTCGGCAAACTTCTTTGTTACCGGCCTTCTGATGGGTGCTCCCGGCGGAGTTATTTCCCTGGCCAATGTATTTCCTGATATCACATGCAGGCTTTATGACCTGACTGTCTCAAAACAGTATGAAGAAGCGTTTAAACTTAATGAAAGGGTTATCCAGCTTAATAAAACCGTTTCCGGCACCGGAGGCGTGGCTGCCGTGAAGTATGCCATGGATCTTGCAGGCCTTTACGGAGGAAATCCGAGACTCCCCCTGCTGCCTCTGGCTGATGATATAAAAAAGAAAATCCAGGAATACCTTAAGAAAGAGAATCTGATATGAAAAAAGTAATTGTTAACGAAAAAGTAAGCCCCGACGCACTTAATATCCTTAAGAAAGCTGCTGAGGTGGTCTATATACCCTCGGGCGATCATGAGGAAATAAAAAAAGCCCTTCATGATATAACCGCCATTATGCTCGACACTACAATAAAATTTACAGGTGAACTTATGGATGCGGCGCCCGGACTTAAAGTAATAAGCCGTACAGGCACCGGGGTTGACAATGTTGATGTACCTGCCGCCACCGAAAGAGGAATTATGGTTCTTCATACCCCCGACGCCAACACCGTGACTGTTGCTGAACATACCGTTGCTCTTATCGGAGCTCTTACAAAGCATCTTCTTTTTCTTGATTCCGAAACAAGGAAAGGAAAGTTTAAGGTTGCAAGAAGATACTACCTGCCAATTGACCTCGACGGCAAAACCCTCGGTATAATAGGATACGGAAGAATCGGAAAACAGGTTGCAAAAAAATGTATGGCGGCTTTCAATTTGAAAGTAATAATATACGACCCGTATATCAGCGATGATGTTATTGCTCCGGGTGTGGTCCGTTACAGCGATGAAAAGAAAGTCTACCAGGAAGCCGATATTGTGTCACTGCATGTGCCAATGACTGATGAAACAAGGAATCATGTGGGAGAAAATCTTCTTTCACTGATGAAACCTTCCGCCTATCTCGTAAATACAGCTCGTGGTAATATTGTAGATGAGGCTTATGTATGCAGAATGCTCGATGAAGGCAGGCTCGCGGGAGCCGGATTTGACGTGCTGGCCAATGAGCCGCCCCTCGACGATGAACTCTTCCTTAGAAACCCGAAAACAATTGTCAGTCCCCACAGTGCAGCCCTTACAAACGAATGTACCGTGAGGGTCGCCTGCGAGGCAGCCCAGGGAATAGTCGACTATCTCGAGGGAAGAATGCCAAAATCAATTTTCAACAGGAAAGGACTTAACCTCTAATAACAAAAAATATGAGTATTGAAAAAAAATATGATCTTATTGGTTTCGGCGAGGCCATGATAAGATTCACCGCACCTGATCATGCCAGGCTTGAACAATCGTCTTACCTGCTTATCGCCATCGCAGCCGCAGAACTGAATGTTTCAGTAAATACTTCCCGCCTTGGACATAAGACAGCATGGGTGTCAAAACTTGTCGATATATGGTCTGGGCAGTATATTATTAACAAAGGAAGAGAACATGGCGTTGATATGTCGGGTGTTATCCTTGTTCCATTCGACGGAAAAGGAACAGTAAGAAACGGCCTTTGCTATCTTGAAGTGGGTATCGGCCCAAGGGCAAGTAAACAGATGTACGACAGGGCACATTCGGCAATCAGCCTTATCCGGCCGGGAGATATTGACTGGGAGAAAACCCTCAGCCAGACACGCTGGTTCCATACGACCGGTATTACCACCGCTATCTCCGAAAATGCCGCAAATGAAGCAATAACATCGTTAAAAACAGCCAAAAAACTTGGCGTAACTACCAGCTTCGACCTTAATTTCCGGTCAACGCTCTGGACTTCCGAAAAAGCCCGGGAGACTATGAAAAAAGTAATGCCTTACATCGATGTAATAATCGGCAATGAGGAGGACTTTGAAAAGATGCTGGGTATAAAAACCGAAGGAGCAACAGAATCTTATTCTGATCTTGATCCTGAGGGCTACAAAAAAGTGGCTCTTGAAGTTGTAAGGCAATACCCGAATGTAAGGGTTGTGGGAACTACTCTCAGGCATGTAAAGACAGCCCTGCTTAATGACTGGCAGACAGTTATGCTTTATGACGGAAAATTCTATGCCTCGAGAAAATATGAAAACCTTGAAATACTCGACAGGACAGGAGGAGGTGACAGCTTTGCCTCTGCACTCATCTCGTGTATGCTCGAGGGTAAGGATCCCCAGGAAATGATAGAATTCTCTGCCGCCTATTCAGCCCTCTGCCACGGATTCATGGGCGACTGGAACTGGGCCACAAGGGCCGAGGCAGAGAAAGTAATGAAGGGCGGGAGCGCCAGAGTGGTTCGCTGATTCATTAATTGACTGATTTCTGAAAATTTTTGAAAGATATTTTAATAAAATCAAATCAAGCTATTTACCTATTTAACATTTTAATTTTTGATCTTTACCTTGAAATTTACTACTTTTAATTAAATTTTATTTATTAACCTAACCCATTATCTATGAGAAAATTTACAACCCTGCTTGCCTGTTTGCTTTTTGCACTGCAAGCTACATTTGCTCAGAGGACAGTCACGGGTAAAGTTACCAGCGCCACCGACAACTCTCCGCTTCCGGGAGTAAGCGTGGTGATAAAGGGAACAACTACCGGAATTGTCACGGATGCCAACGGGAACTTTTCCATCACAGTCCCCAATAACCAGGCTGTTTTACAATTTTCCTTCATTGGTTACAATACAAAGGAAGTGCCTGTGGGGGCTCAGGGTCAGATTAATGTCTCCCTTGAGGAGGCGACTCTGCAGATGGAAGAAGTGGTAGTGACTGCTCTTGGTATAAAAAGAGAATCCAAGAGTCTCGGATATGCAGCCACTTCTGTCAATACCTCCCAGATTGTTGAAAACAATACCCTGAATATGGGTAACGCTCTTCTGGGTAAGGTAGCCGGCCTTAATGTTTCAGCCCCTCCAACCGGCCCTGGCGGATCCTCAAAATTAAGGATTCGTGGTCAGTCTTCATTTGACGGAACAAACTCCCCGCTAATAGTTATTAACGGTGTTCCGATCAATAACAGTACCTCTACTACAGGTATCGGAGGTGATTTCGGTGACGGCCTTGTTAGCCTTAACCCGGAAGATATTGAATCCATCACAGTTCTTAAAGGCGCCTCCGCAGCAGCTCTTTACGGTTACCGGGCAAAAGACGGTGTTCTGATGGTAACAACCAAAACAGGAGCCGGCAGAAAAGGTCTTGGAATAGAGTTCACCAGCGGGGTAATTATTGAAAAAGCTCTTGATTTCACTGACTTCCAGTATGTTTACGGCCAGGGTGAGAACGGCGTACGTCCGGCCAGCGTGGCTGATGCAAGGTCATCATCGAGCTGGAGCTTCGGTGAAAAAATGGACGGGGCTCTGGTATGGTGCTTTGACAACCAGCAACACCCCTATTCTCCTGTAAAAGAACGTTTAGGTTTTTATGAAACAGGCGTTACTTACAATAACACTCTCTCTTTCTCAGGAGGCGGTGAAAACGGCTCTTTCCACTTTTCCCTTGCTGACAATACGGCTAAAGCCATTACACCCAATTCCAAATTCAACAGAAAAACACTGGTTTTTGGTCTGAATCAGAAATTCGGTAAGATCACCCTGCAGTCCAATGCAAACTATTCAGTTGAGTACAACCAGAATCCCCCCGGAAGTACCCAGGGACTGGGAGCGGCAAACTCAGTATATACAACTGCGGTCAGTTCAGACCTCAGGTGGCTCAAGGCAGCTAATCTCTGGAAAGATCCTGTTACCGGAAATGAGTGGCAGATATCCCGTTTTGCAGACAGGACCAATCCATACTGGACTGTTTATGAACGTTTTGAAAACAGGACCAGAAATCGTTTATTCGGTAACGTCCTTCTCAGATACGATTTTTTCCCTTGGCTGTTTATTCAGGGCCGTGTAGGCCAGGACTTCTTCCTGACAGACTCCGAAAACAATACTCCGACCGGAACTGCTTATCTTGGCGCTGCTCCAGCCGGTCAGTTTAATGGTTCATACTCAATAAGCAAATCAAGCTGGAGGGAATTGAATTCAGACTTCTTAATCGGGTTTAATAAATCATTCGGACCAATAGGAATTGATGCCCAGTTCGGAGGAAATGCAATGTACCAGAAGAGCCAGTCCTTAAGTACCAGTGTTACAAACTTCTATGTCCGGGATAAATATACAATCTCTAATGGTGTAACCAAAAACCCGGGACAGGGTTTCTCAGAAAAGAAGGTCAATTCATTGTATGGAACTCTTAACCTTTCATTCAAGGATTTCCTGTTCCTTAATGCTACCGGACGTAATGACTGGTTCTCTACCCTGAATCCGAAATCCAACAGTTACCTTTATCCATCCGTAAGTTCAAGCTTTTTATTCTCACAGGCCCTTAAGGGGATTATGCCCTCATGGCTCTCATATGGTAAACTCCGTGCTTCATATGCCGAGGTGGGAGGTGATACCAGCCCATACCAGGGTGTTCTCAACTACGGACTAGGAACCAATCCGTTTAACGGAATTTATCCTACAGGAAGCATTACCACCGGTTCAGCTCCAAACCCGTCACTCAGGCCACTTAAAGTAAAAGAAGCCGAAGTCGGTCTGGAACTTATTCTCTTTGACCGCAGGGTAAGTATTGACATGGCTGCATACAGAAAAAATACTGTTGACGAAATCCTGAGTGTCGGTATTTCAAGTGCCACAGGTTACGGTTCAACTCAGGTAAACGTGGGTAAACTCAGAAACCAGGGTGTTGAAGCACTTCTGACACTTGTTCCTGTCCGTACACAGAATCTGACATGGGAAAGCTCATTTAACTACAGCTACAATATTTCAAAAGTACTTCAGCTCGCTGAAGGTCAGACTATCCTGAACGTAAGTGCCGGTCAGATGTGGCTCGGAATGGTGGCTCATGAGGTAGGAATGCCTCTGGGTTCACTGAGGGGATATGATTATGTCCGTAACCCTGAAGGAAAAATCATTACCGTAAATGGCTTCCATCAGAGAAGCAACACACCGATGACTTTCGGAAGCATTGTTCCGAAACATATAGGCGGCTGGATAAACACATTCTCATATAAAAAATTCCGCCTTATGGCACAAATCGACTTCAAGGCAGGACACAAACTTGTATCACAGTCAAATTATAACTTCTACAGGCATGGCCATCACAAGATCACTCTTGAGGGTCGTGAAACAGGGGTAATAATGGATGCTGTTTACGATGCCAATCCCGATCCTAATATTACCGACTGGCAGCCAAATCAGACTGCAGTTCCCGCACAGACTTTCTGGTCGAATTACTCCAGCCAGAGGGTATATACCCCGTTCATTTACGACGCCGGATTCATTAAGTGGCGTACTCTGACTGCAAGCTATGACTTTACAAGCCTGGTGAAAAACACGTTTATAAGAGGCCTGACTCTCAGTGCTACTGTAAACAATGTTCTGGTTCTTCTGTCTAAAGTTGAGAATCTCGATCCGGAATGTATTTCAAATGTAAGTGACACCAATGGTGGAATTGAGCAGATGGGGCCACCTACTACGCGAAGCCTGGGTATTACCCTTAAAGCAAGATTTTAATTTTAAAATTAATATGTAATCCTCATGAAAACAAAATATTTATCAGCATTTCTGATCGCTCTTCTGATAAGCATTAGCGGGTGCGATAAGGGCTTCGAGGAACTGAATGTTAACCCTCTGGCCTATAACACCCTTGACCCTTCATTTCTGTTTGCAGGCGTTCAAAGTAACTTTGCAGGCGATACCTGGCACTACGAAGCTAACATCGTTCAGCAGATTATTCTTATTATTTCCGGACAGGAAGCCGCCGGAAATCACAATATCCATAAAAACGATTTTTCTTCCGCCCCATGGTCACGTAACTATGGAATACTTAAACAGGTAATGGATATCCTTAAAATGCTTGAAGGAAATACCACAAGGTCCAATCTGTACAATATGGCCAAAATCCTTAAAGTATGGAGCTATATGAACCTTGTCGACAATTACGGAGATGTCCCCTTCACCGAGGCATTGCAGGGTTATTACACAGCAAACTTTTTCCCCAAATACGATAAGCAGGCAGATATTTACGCAGCAATTGAAACTGAATTAATTGAAGCAATTGACGGCCTCGACGCTGCTAAAGCCATTGAAAAAAATGATATGTACTATGACGGTAATATTGCCAAATGGAAAAAGTTCGGTAATTCTCTTCTGCTCCGCCTTGGTATGAGGTATTCAAAACTCAACCCGACAAAGGCTCAGACCCTGGTACAAAGAGCAGTGGACCCGGCCAAGGGTGGTTTGATACTGACTAATGCCGACAATGTGGTAGTACCATTTAATTCCACTCAGAATAATCCTGTAACAGGATTCTGCAGGAACTCAACAAGACAAAACTGGCATGCGGGAAGACCTCTGGTTGATTTTCTTAAAAACAATAATGATCCCAGGACGCCATACATGATTTGTCACTACAGCAGCCCGACAACTACATCAGGAGGAACAAGGAATACAACAGTGTCGGTACAGTTAGGCGCTCCCGTAGGATATGATCCTACCTCAATCACATCAGACCCTCTCTATCCCGGAACGTATGCCAGCAACGTCTGGAAGTATTCATTCATCAACCGTCAGACAATTGGCAAGGTTGACGGCCTTGCATTTTTAATGACTGCAGCCCAGACCAACCTTCTTCTGGCTGAGGCCACCGCAAGGGGGTGGATCTCCACAGGTACAACCGCCCAGCAATACTACGAGAACGCTATCACACAGGCTATGACACAGCCATGCATGTTCTCCGAAACCAGAGCAGGAGCTTCTCCGATTACCTCCGGTCAGATTACCACTTACCTTGCAGAACCTAATATTGCTTACAAGTCTTCAGGAACACTTGCTGAACAACTCGAGCAGATCAATACCCAGTACTGGCTGGCTTGCTTCACTATGTGGGATGAAGCCTGGAATAACTTCCGCAGATCAGGATACCCCGCCCTGGCAAGGAACAACTACCCGGGAGCTGATCCTGTCATCTTAAATTCTTCAGACGGCTTTATCCGCAGGCTTAAATATCCTGACAGCGAATACAATTATAACAAGGCTAACGTAGAAGCTGCAGCAACCAGTATCGGTGGAGATAATATGGCAACAAGAGTTTTCTGGGATAAGCAGTAACCGTTAAGGTTTTTTCATATTGCCCTATGTAATCATGTATAAAAAACCGAAACAATAATCTTAAGGAGCCGTTCAGCACGGCTCCTTATTTTTTACTTCAAAAGAAATTCATTTTACCTGTTAAATTCTTTATGAATATGTCTATCAAAAAATCTGTTCTCTTCGGTATAATTATACTTTTCATACTCCCGGTATCTGCCCAGAATGTGGGCGCGCCTCCCGAATATATAAAGGCAATAACCTCCCAATGGAAAGGTGAGCGATTTCCCGACGGCAGGCCTAAAGTCCAGGATGAACTTCTCGAAAGACTTAAAAAAGTCCCAATAGAAGCGGCATGGTCGGTTCTCAGAAACAGAGGCTACGAATGCCAGTTCGAAGGCGACTGGACGGTACTCTTTCCCGACCAGGCAATGACAGGCAGGGTGGTAACCGCCCAGTATATGCCCCTCCGGCCCGATCTGGATGAATGGGTTAAGACTCAGGGTAAAAAGGAAAACCGGTCAAACCCTCCCACAAATTCCTGGCCTATCGATATACTCGTAAACGGGGATGTATATGTCGCCGACTCATACGGCAAAGTTCAGGATGGTCCCATACTTGGTGACAACCTCGGTAATGCAATTTATGCCAAATCTAAAAGAGGAGTAATAGTTTATGGAACTGTCAGGGACCCTGAGGGCTTAAAAATGATTGAAGGCTTTAACAGCTGGTCGAAGGGTATCGATGCTTCATTCCTCCAGAAGATGATGCTCACTTCAATAAATACGCCTATACGTATCGGCCATGCAACTGTCCTTCCCGGTGATGCAGTTCTGGCCAAAGGCCATGGCGTGCTTTTCATCCCTGCCCACCTCCTCGAAGAGGTGGTAGTGACCTCCGAAGTAACACAGATACGTGATGAATTCGGATGGGCTCGTCTTAAAGAAGGGAAATATACCCCCGGCCAGATAGACAGCCAGTGGTCGGAAGAGATAAAAAAGGATTTCCTTGAATTTGTTAAGAAATACCATGGTCAATTACCTATGACCCCCGAGCAGTTCGAGAGGTACATGAAGGAAAGAAACTGGTAAATCTTACCGGCATAATAAATTATTTTAAACTGATCTAACCAACCATGAAAAACATTCTGAAAGAAATTGTTGAAAAGACAAGAAAGGAAGAACGTGCCAGGAAGGCAGCCATAGAAGCCGAAATTGCCAATCCGGCCACGACGTCCGATCGCCGTAATTTCCTCAAAAAGACCGCCCTTGGCGGTATTGCTCTCGGCGGACTTATTCACCTCTCAATTGAAGACACAATTGCACAGACAACCCAGAAAGTATCCCGCGCATCAAGCCCTTCAGACCTTAAAATAACCGACCTCAGAGTCGCACAGAAAGGTTACGGGGGATTCCCTACCCGTATAATTAAAATTTATACTAATCAGGGTATTACCGGTATAGGGGATATACGCGACGGAACAGACCAGCGTTTTGCGCTTTTCCTTAAAAGCAAGATTATTGGACTTAATCCCTGTAACGTGGAGATGATCTTTAAGGTTATCAAACAATTCGGATTCCACGGCCGGCAGGGAGGCGGCGTAAGCGCAGTGGAGATGGCATGCTGGGACCTCTGCGGTAAAGCTCTTGGCGTACCTGTCTGGCAGCTCCTGGGAGGACGGTATCGCGACAAAGTGAGATTATACGCCGATACCCCCGACGGACGCGACGATGCCGACCAGCAGGCAAGAATTAAAAACCGTATAGAGGTCGAAGGTTTTACCTGGCTCAAGATGGACCTGGGATCAGGCCAGGTGGCCATGAATAACCCGGGGGCACTTGTAAATAATAAATTCTGGGGTTACGGCGTTCCCAGAACTGCACCCCAGCAGGGTCAGACTGCTCCTCAACAACGTCCGGCCGGACCACCACCGGTCCCACAGGCAAGCATCGAACAGTATATGAGTTATAATAACACCGAACATCCATTTACCCAGATACAGATTACCGACAAGGGACTGGAACTTATGGCGGAAAGGGTAAGGAAAATCCGTGAAATGGTAGGACCTGAACTTCCCATAGCCACCGACCATTACGGCTATATGGATGAAAACCAGTTTATCAGGCTTGCAAAAGTTGTCGAACCCTATCGGCTTGCATGGCTCGAGGATACTGTACCATGGTTCTATCACGACAGGCTGAAAGCACTTAAGGAGGCATCAAATACTCCTATATGCACCGGTGAGGATATATATATGCTTGGCGGAATGCTCGGAGGTTTCAAACCCCTTATAGATGCACAATGTGTGGATATAATCCACCCCGACCTTGTAAGCGCAGGAGGAATACTGGAAACCAAGAAGATTGGCGACTACGCCGAAGAGGCAGGTATACCGATGGCTATGCACCATAACAGCAGCCCTGTGGCTTACATGGCCAACATCCACTGTGCCGCAGCTACCGAAAATGCTCTGGTCCTCGAATTCCACGGAGGAGATATGATAAAGGAGTGGGAAGACATGGTTATAAGAACCGACGGCAAACCGTTGATTGAAAAAGGTTTCGGGCCTGTACCCCTTTCAGCACCCGGACTGGGAATTGAACTCAACGATGAGAATCTTAAGTCACGCATGCCAAAAGATGCAAAATATTTTGATGCAACTCCCGAATGGGACAGCATTGGCAGAACTTACGACAAGCTCTGGATTTAAATTGATTTATTCCGCCTCAGCCGGTATTTAATGATGAAATGCCGGCTGAGTTTAACCAATATCTGTTCTGCAGTCTTATCAGTTTTAAAGGAAAATTGTAAAATAATTTTATGTGCACTTTTAATTATAGTCACATATTATCAGGTTTATGGAAATTAATATTTTTTAATAATTCAGTTTACAGATAAACAGTACATTTATCAGAACATAATATTCGGATAATTACGGAAATAGTTTATTATAAGTGAATATTTACCAACTAAATCAATAAGATATGAAATCACTACTAAAGGAAATTGCTGAAAAAACCCGCAGGGAAGAAGCGGAAGCCAGAAAAGCCTTAACCGCAGAAATGAACAATCCGTCCACACCTGTGGACCGCCGGAACTTCCTGAAAAAGACCGCTATGGGAGGAATTGCCCTTGGTGGTCTCCTGCATCTTTCAATCGAGGATACAATAGCCCAGACTACCCAGAAAGTATCAAGAGCTTCAAGTCCTTCAGATCTTAAGATTACCGATCTGCGGGTGGCAGAAAAAGGTAACAGGGGAACAATGGCAAACAGGATCATTCGTATTGACACCAACCAGGGTATTTACGGTATCGGCGATATAAGAGACGGCTCCGATCAGCGCCTTGCTCTTTTTCTTAAAAGCAAAATTGTCGGGCTGAATCCCTGTAATGTGGAAATGATATTCAAGGTAATAAAGCAGTTCGGATTTCACGGCCGTCAGGGTTGCGGTGTCAGCGCCGTGGAAATGGCCTGCTGGGACCTGTGCGGAAAAGCCCTGGGCGTGCCTGTCTGGCAGCTCCTCGGAGGACGTTACCGCGATAAAGTCCGCCTTTACGCCGATACCCCCGAGAACAGGGATCCCAAGGTGCAACTGGATATGCTGAAAAAAAGACTTACCGAACAGGGTTTCACATGGCTGAAAATGGACCTGGGAATTCATCAGATAAGCAACAAGGAACAGGGTATAGTAAATTATAAATACTGGGAACAGAACGGTGGAGGCATAAATAACTGGTATATGGGACGCAGCTATGCAAACGGCGGATACCTCGACTACTGGAAACTTGACCATCCGTTCACCCAGGTGCAGGTTACCGACAAGGGTCTTGAAGAAATAGCAAAGGTTGTCGAAGATGTCCGAAATGTGATTGGTCCAGAAATCCCCCTGGCCGTGGACCACTTCGGACATATTGATATGAACCAGATAATTCGTATCGGCAGGGTTGTCGAAAAATACAGGCTTGCCTGGCTCGAAGATTGTGTGGCATGGTATTATACTGATCAGCTTAAGTCAATAAGGGATGCACTGGAAACACCAATATGCACTGGTGAAGATATATATATGCTGGGAGGCATGCTGGGTGGTTTCAAAAAACTGATCGACGCCCAGGCTGTTGATATAATTCACCCTGACCTGGTAAGCGCGGGAGGAATCCTTGAAACCAAAAAAATAGGAGACTATGCCGAAGAAGCAGGCATTGCAATGGCTCTCCATGCAAACAGCACTCCGGTCGCATTCATGGCTAATGTTCATTGCGCTGCCGCAACCGAAAACTTCCTTGCCCTTGAACATCATAACACCGACAACCCATGGTGGGAAGGCCTGGTGAAGATGACCGGCTCACAGCCGATGATTACAAAGGGTTTTGCCAATGTACCACTAGATGCACCCGGACTGGGTATTGAACTAAACGACGAAAATCTTAAGGCAAGAATGACCAAAGGAGCTGTCTATTTCGACGCTACCCCCGAATGGGATAACCCCGGAAGAACTTATGATAAACTCTGGATTTAATCCATTCTGAAACATTTTTAAATCATTCTAACCTTTAATATTCAGCTTATGAAAAATAATGTTACAAAAAGCAAATTGTTAGTAACCCTTTTCAGTCTTATACTGACAGTAACATGCCTGTTTCCTGCCAGAGCCCAGGAAAAACCGAAACCCCTGGCTGACCGGATAGGTCATACCGACCAGTCAAAGGCTATGGCAGGTAAAAATGTACATCAGGGAGCCGGAACTCTCTATATGCAGACATTGCTGGGACGTGGTGCAATAACAGGTCTTAACTTCATGCACCACGGTCCGCTGATGCCAAAAAGTTCAATTGGTCATCATTATCATACCAACTCCGATGAAATGTTTCTGATTCTCGACGCCGATTGTGAATTTACGGTTAACGGAAGAACCGCCCTGTTAAAAGGACCTGTCGGAGTTCCCTGCAGTTCAGGAAATTCCCACGCCGTATATAATCCTTCAGCCAAACAGGCCGACTGGGTTAACTTCAACGTGGCTGTTACCTCCGGACCTTCCCCTGCAGCAGCTTACGCTACTGTGGCGGCTCCGTCGGGTACCGTGGCTCCTGTCCGCAGGGGCAGTTACAACTATTCAGCCGATCCTACCGGTACTTTTGATATAGGAGACGACCGTGTGGGAGTTGTACTGGATAAAAAGCCAACTTTCCTTAATACCGGGCAGCTTACCAAAGCTTCACTGCGACCCGTTGTCAACATGAACGGAGGAAAGGATACAGTTTTCTACAGAAGAGCACTCGGCCCGGGAGCTTTCGTATCAAACTGGGCTTTTGTCGATCACCTGCTTATCCCAGTAGGTTCATCAGTCGGCAGGCACTATCATGCGGGAGTTGATGAAGTTTATTTCGTAATCAAAGGCAAAGGGAAGGTGTATGTCAACGACGAATGGGCTGAAATAGCATACGGAGACGCCGTACCTGTGAAAGCAGGTGAAATACATTCACTCGAGAGCTCATCTTCGGAACCGCTCGAGATGATAGTTTACGGCGTGGCCCTTGAAAAAGGAAAACTTGATGTTGTGGATGTTCCGTTAACCCTCGCCAAATTACAGATGTTCTTCGAGGTAATGCCTGAAAACTATGCTGCATTTGAAAAGAACTATATTGAAGTTTATGTGCCTGCTCTGAGAAAGCAGCCGGGATATCTGGGATCAAAACTTATCCGCCGTTTCCCTGCCGATTATATGAAAAAAATCGGTTCCCCCGAAACAAAATTCACTTTCGAAATGGAACTTTTATTTGAAAGAGAAGAGCAGCGTGTCGCCTGGACTAAAACTCCCGAACATGATGTGGCATGGGCGAAAACATCTGCCCTCGCAAAATCATACCAGTGGTTTGGATACGATGTTGTCGGAATGGATCAGGTTGCCGACCCGCTTGGAAAAAGAAATATGACTGTAGAAAAACAGAAACCTTAAAAACTCATAAACTTTCAAAACAATGAAACCAAAGTTCACAGAAAGAATTTTTTTGCCCCTTTGGGTAATTGCACTGCTGATTATTATGTCACAGTGTACTTCTGCTCCTGAATGGCAGAAAAAAAACAAGGAGCTTATCAGACAGCATGCTCTTACGGTAAGAACCATTAAAGGCCTTCCGAAAACCGGTATTAAATCCAATCTTGAGGCGGGAAAAGTTGCAGGCCTTGCATCATTGCCCCAGAGATCCTTGTACTCCGGAGTAAATGCAAAACTCTACTGGGGAACCGGAACAATGACTGCAGTCCTTAATCTTGACCCAAATGCTCAGATTCCTGAAGAGACTCTTCCGGCCGACAGGTTCATGTTCGTGGTTGAAGGAGAGGTAAATCAGCTTATTAACGGTGAAAATGTAAGGATGATCTCCCTTAAGAGGGAAGAACAGGACGGCACTCACAGCGGGACTCCCAGAATAGATTTCGTATATCTCGAAAAGGGAAGTAAAAATGCCCTGACGGCAGGACCTTCCGGTGCAAAAATAATTGAGGTTTACAGCCCTGTGAGACTTGATTACCTGCAGAAAGCAGGCACAGAAAATGTACCTAAGTCTGTTGCTGATATTTCAAATCCGTCAACCCCCAATATCAAACCAAACCAGGTTTATGATCTTTATGATTTTCAGCTTACAGAACTTACAACCGGTGCCAATTCAAGGCTGATTACCGGTAAAAATGTACAGATAAGTTTCATTTTAATGGATCCGGGGGCCCTTTTCGACAAACATATTCATCCGGAGGAGCAAACCATGTTTGTTCTTCGCGGCGGCTGTAACGAAATCCTTCTCGACGGCGAACAGCCGATGGCCAAAGATGACGTAGTTCTTATTCCCGGCAATATGGTCCATGGTGCAAAAGTGGGCGATCTGGGATGTGATGCCATTGATATTTTCTGGCCGGCCAGAGCTGATTACAGCGAAAAGGAAAAAGCCAGGCTCGAAGCCTATCATGCCATTATTCCTGAAGGTGCAAAACCTGAACTTATAATCGACGGAAAAGTGACAAAACCATATCTCACATTCACCGAAGGGCCAAAATGGATGAATGGAAAGGTTTATTTTTCAAATATGTTTTTCGACCAGGGATGGAACGGCGACCCCGGAAAGAGCTCCCTTGTCGAAATGGATCCCGACGGCTCATACAGGAATATCTCGGAAGGAAAGATGCAGACAAACGGCCTTTATCCATATAAAAACGGCAACCTTCTTGTTTGCGATATGTTTGGTCACAGAGTTGTTGAAATGACCACCAAAGGCCAGGTGGTAAGGGTTGTGGCCGACAAATATGACGGGAAACCGATAGACGGACCTAATGATATTATAACCGATGTAAAAGGCGGTATATATTTCACCGATCCCCAGTTCACTCCCCAGGCAGTCAAAAACCAGCCGGGACGAGCTGTATATTATGTAACCCCAGAAGGTAAAGTAATAAGAATAACCGAACCCAATGAATTCGCAATGCCTAACGGAATTCTTCTTTCACCCGACGGCAAGACATTGTATATCAACAACTGCTACGATGATGAATCTTGGTATCCGGTAAACAGCGAAAAGGAAAATTATGTATGGGCATACGATGTGAAAGAAGACGGAACTATTACCAACGGACGTCAGTTCGCAAAACTTTTCCTGGCTGATAACGTTCTCGACCGCAAAGGGAAATCATCCAGCGCCGACGGGATGGCTATCGACAAAGCGGGAAATATTTACGTTGCTACACATTCCGGGGTGCAGATATTCAACGCAAAAGGTGATTTCGTGGGTATGATTAACCTTCCTACCTTCCCTGTAAGTCTCTGTTTCGGCGGTGAGGATATGAAAACTCTATATATTGTAAGCTATAGCCGGGTTTATAAAATCCGGACTAATATGGAAGGTTATGTAAACTATTTGTAAATATAAGATCTAATAAAAAAAACGCCCGGCACTCAAGCCCGGGCGTTTTTTATTGGATGTCAATTTATTACCAGTCAGATTTCTGATTCTCCTTCGTAATATTTTTAACAGCAGCTTCACCAAGTCTCTCTTTCAGTTGTGTAAGATATAGGCTGCGCGGAGCCACATGCCTGTCCATTGATTCTACATGACCATTTGGTTTTTTAAGATCCTGAAGTGCAGCATTGAATATGACAGCATTTATACCGATGTGGCCGAATGAGTAATTTTGAGCTGTAGGTGGTTTCTGGATGAGAAAATCTCCTTCGCAGTTCCAGAATACGATGTTTGCACCTGCCCAGCCGATTATATAATCCCAGAATCTTGCGGTAAGGGGAGCCTGTACATTATCGTACAATACACCATTTACCCAGCGGTTATGAGGTTCACTTGTTGAATAAGGATTAACAGCCTTGCAATCGAGGAAAACATTTCCGCTTGCCTCGGCATTCTGGAGCACAAAAGAGTGTCTTCCTTTCTGGGAGAAACATCTTTGCACCAGAATCAATTGACCGTTCATCTGGTAAATAAAACGTCGCCCTCCCCATCTCTGTGAAACGGGTTCTCTCGATTCACAATCCTGCACGGTGATCCATTTTGTACCGGCATTGGCCAATACCACACTGGTTACAAAATGAAGGGCTGAAATATTTCTTACCCATACATTTGTTGCATTGCTGATCACGATAAAGTTTGCCACATGGTTTTCATCAGAAAAATACTCTTCTCCTTCATACCTGTATGCAGCCCCAAGATCGTCGCGGTCCATATTGCCATAAGCTTTTGTCCGTACAGTAGGATTATACTCCGAGACACCCCTCAGATTTTCAACTCCTGCCTGGTCAATCCGGTTTTCAGTATATTTCACAATCTCTCCCCCGCCCCACCGGGTTTCTATGGCTGTAAAAACAGGAGCATCAACGGTAATGGTATTTCCTTCAATATTAACGATAATTCTGTCATAAGTAATGGTGAATGGTCTCCATTGATTTCTGCCCACGCTGGCACTGTCCTGTCCGATCTCCCTTATCCAGTCCTGGTTTCCGAACCTTCTTATTATAACCTTATCTCCAACCTTAAAACCTTTGGCTGAAACAATACTGAATTTACGGGCGCCCACAGGCACATAATTATTTATAATTCTTTGTTTTGTATCTTCCTGAGGGACTATTGCAGTCTGGCCGCTTATATTGATCATTCCTCCCCGGCCGTATGCCTGCCTGTCTTTTGGTATTTTGCCTACCAGTATTGTGCCTATATCGCTCATTCCTTCTCCTCTCAGCACCACTCCTGATGTTCTTATTGTAACGGGTTTCTCAAGTTCATATATTCCCATTTTCAGAAGTACTGCTCCGCGGAATCCTGAAGCGTCCGGAGGCATGGCCGACACTTTATCGATGGCAGCCTGAATGTTTTCGGAATTATCTCCCGGTACCGGCCAAATTGTTATTCTGGTTGGCACATAAGGTATTGGCACTCCTCCGCCCTTATAACCGGCATTGGAGAAATCGGGTATTGTATTGCCAAGGCTGTCGGCAATATAAACGAGGCGTCCGTCAGTACCCGGATAAACCAGTGAAGCTGCCGGAGGGATGTCCTGGGCAGAAATTGAAAGGTACAGTGTGCATACTATTAAAACCGCAGGATAACGGAATTTTTTTTGTTTCATGGTGATCATTTTTATTTCCTTTTTGTGTTTGAATACATACTTAATCATTTAAAAATCCTTTGTGCAAAATCGTGAAGTGATTTTCTCCACACCTGCCATTCGTGGCCTCCCGGAAATGAAGCAAATTCAACTTTAAGCCCTTTATCCCGGAAAGTCTGAACCAGTTTTTTTGTTGGCTCAATCCTTGGGTCCTGTTCCCCCACCGAGATATAAAACACTTTCAGCCTGCTGTTGAAAGAAGCCGGGTTTGTCAATATTCCAGGAATGACAGTTTCGGGGTTAAATTCCGCTGCCCCCGGCTGACGTGAAATCCCTCCGAATAGTCCGGTGCTGAATACTCCAACATAAGCAAACATTTCCGTACTACGTAAACCTGTATAAAACGCCTGCCCCCCTCCCATCGACAATCCTGAAATCGCCCTGTTGGGAGCGCCGGGTTTCACCCTGTAATTACTTTCAATAAAGGGTATTACATTTTCAAAAAGCTCCTCCCTGAACAGATTCATTGCCTCATCATTATAGCCTCCTGCACTCATTCCCGGCCTCGAAACATTACCGTTGGGTATCACTACCAGCATCGGGACGGCTTTTCCTTCAGCTATAAGATTATCCAGGATTATTCCGGTTTTTCCCTGAACTGCCCAGCCTCTCTCGTCTTCACCCCCTCCGTGCTGGATGTACATAACCGGATAAGTGACTGAAACCGATTTATCATAACCAGGGGGAGTATAAATATTAAGACTTCTCCATGTGCCTGTTGTTTTCGAATAATATATTCTGTTCCTTATTTCTCCGTGCGGGACATTCTTTACCGAATAAAAATCAACCCCTTCCTCCGGGATATCTATTGCGCTCGACATACGTCCGGTACCATAAAATGACTCACTGGCCGGATCAGATACCCTTACGCCGTTAATTACAAATGAATAATAATGAAATCCCGGATCCAGCGGATCAGTGGTTACACTCCAGATGCCTTTGTCGTCGCGCTGCATATCATAAACCTTACCAATATCCACCTGCACTTTCCCGGCATCAGGTGCTGTAATGCGGAAAAATACCCTGTAGTCTCTGAAAATACAGGGACAATCATTTTGCCTGATGTTCGTTGGCGCAGGCACTGAGCCGGGGGGAATAGCCGGAACCTGTGAAAAAGCCGTCTGAAATATGGCAAAATACAGGTATAAAAACAGGTACACGGATTTTTTCATATGCAAAAACTTTTAAAAGTTTGTATGCCCGATTTCGCTGGTTCTTAGTTTTAATTTAATATCCTTAACTTTTTTTAATCTAAGTTCTGATAACCTTCTCAAAAGAGCAATGTAAAATACACATTTCGGGCCATTAATTAACGACACGGATTAAACTTTTCCTTTAATTTTTTTGTCAGAAATATCAAATTAATGTCACCTGCTGTTAACCAGATATGTTTTTTCTGTTCCCGTCCGGTTTCCTGAACAAAATGTCATCTAATAAATCCCCGGTTAACAGGAAAAACGACATGACATGCAGATAATTTTCCCGGGGTTGTCCTTTTACTTTATAAAAAGTCAGTAAATTTCCGGGAAAATATCAGCCCCTGGCTGTGTTTATTAGTATTATCCGGTAAATATCTCTGAAGATGGAAAAAAAAGTGTATCTGAGAAGCAGTGAATGGTTCGGGAAGGACGATAAAATGGGTTTCGTACACAGAAGCTGGCTTAAAAACCAGGGTCATCCCGATCATATGTTCCGCGGTAAACCTGTAATCGGCATTTGTAATACCTGGTCAGATCTGACCCCCTGTAACGGACACCTTCGTGAATTTGCCGAAATTGTAAAGCGCGGGGTTTATGAGGCCGGAGGATTTCCCCTGGAATTTCCGGTAATGTCACTTGGAGAGACTGTCATGAAACCCACAACCATGCTGTGGAGGAATCTGGCAAGCATGGATGTGGAAGAATCTATCCGGGCCAACCCGCTCGACGGCATTGTTCTCCTTACAGGTTGCGATAAAACCACCCCTTCAACACTTATGGGTGCAGCAAGCGTGGACCTCCCAACTATTGTGGTCCCTGGCGGACCAATGCTTAACGGTAAGTTCAGGGGAAAGGATATCGGATCAGGTACCGCCACATGGCAGATCTCTGAAGCCCTTAAGGCCGGAACATTCACACGGGAAGATCTGATTGAGGCTGAGGAATGTATGTCGAGAAGCGCGGGCCATTGCATGACAATGGGAACTGCCTCAACCATGGCAACTATGGTGGAAGCACTCGGATTGTGTCTGCCAGGTGCTTCAGCAATACCGGCTGTTGATTCAAGAAAAAAAGTCATGGCCCACCTTTCAGGAAACAGGATAGTTGAAATGGTGCGTGAAAACCTGAAAATGTCAGACATTCTTACAAGAAAAGCTTTTGAAAATTCAATTATTATCAATTCAGCAGTGGGCGGATCAACCAATTTTGTTATCCATCTGCTCGCACTGGCCGGAAGAGCCGGAATTGACATTACTCTTGAAGACTTTGATCGTCTCGGCAGCCATATACCACTTTTGCTGAACCTTATGCCCTCAGGCAAATATCTGATGGAGGATTATTATTATGCCGGAGGCCTCCCGGTGATACTTAAGGAAATGCGAAATTTTATTCATAACGACGCAATAACTGTAAACGGAAAAACCATAGGGGAAAACTGCAAGGATGCAGTATGCTATAATAATGACGTTGTAAGAACAGCAGATAAGCCATTGAAGGAAAAGGCGGGTATTGTCGTCCTTAAGGGAAATCTCTGTGAAAACGGAGCTGTTATAAAACCTTGTGCTACATCGGGTGAACTGCTGAAGCATAAGGGAAGGGCTGTCGTTTTTGAAAATATTGAAGATTATCACGCCAGGATAGATGATCCTGAACTTGATATTGACGAAAACAGCGTTATGGTACTGAAAGGTGCCGGACCTGTCGGGTATCCTGGTATGCCCGAAGTGGGGAATATGGAACTGCCTTCAAAACTTATCAGAAAAGGTGTTAAAGACATGGTCCGCATTTCTGATTCCCGTATGAGCGGCACAGCTTATGGAACCGCTATCCTGCATGTATCGCCCGAATCCGCTGTGGGCGGAACACTTGCCCTTGTAAAAACAGGTGATCTGATTGAACTCGATGTTGAAAAAAGGACTTTAAACCTTCTTGTCCCGGAAGAAGAACTGGCACTGAGAAGAAAACAATGGACGCCACCACCGCCGGCAGCTGACCGCGGATACGTAAGCATGTTCATTAAACATGTTGAACAGGCCGATAAAGGATGTGACTTCGACTTCCTAAAAGGCAAATCAGGATCAGTTGTCTCAAGAGACCTTCACTGATTCTTTAACAGTTACAGGTATTTCTTTAATCAGAAACCGGTTTCCCGGTAACTGTTCAGAATTTCACGACTTCCCAGAAAGCCTTCTTGGGTTTAAGATCCGTATCAAAAAGCAGCGGATATGCCTTTGTTGCTCCGGCAGGGCCTCTCCTGTCGAGCCAGCTCCTCCTGTCAGATACATTCCAGAATGTAACACCCGTGATGTCATCCTTTTTCTCACGGAATACCTTAAAGGCCATCTTGTATAATTCAATTTGTTTCTGCTCCCTTTCAGGAGTAAATCCCATGTCAATTGTGTCATGCCTGGATGTATATATCGAAACATCCAGTTCCGTTATCTGGACATCAAGCCCGAGTGAAGCAAATTTTTCAATCGATTCCCGGAGGGCCTCCTCGGTAGGATTTCCGATATTCCAGTGACCCTGCAGTCCGACCCCATGCACAGGAATACCGTCGTCCAGAAGTTTCTTCAGCATAGTGTATATCCTTTCACGCTTCCCGGGGTTCTCTGTATTATAATCATTGTAATATAGAATAGCATCCGGATCTGCTTCATGTGCCCATTGAAAAATTTTTGGAATATATTCCTCCCCGCATATTTTCAGCCATGGTGTCTGGCGGTATATCGAAGCTGCAGTGTCGTTGTCTGTAATCACTTCGTTCAATACATCCCATGCATAAATCTTCCCTTTATACCTCGACACTACTGTTGCAATATGATCTTTAAGCCTCTGAAGCGCCAGTTCTTTTGATGCAGGTTTTCCTTCCGCATCTGTGAACATCCATTGGCCGGTCTGGCTGTGCCAGCAAAGTGTATGTCCGCGCACTTTCATTCCGTTTGCCTGGGCAAACTCAACAACCTTATCTGCATTCTCCCAGTCGTAACGGTTCTCTTCCGGATGGATAAGAGCAGGTTTCATAACATTTTCAGCCGTAAGGCTGTTGAAATGCTTTTTAATAAGCTCGGCTTCATCACCTTCGAGATTGTTGGGAGCAACAGCCACACCGATCGGGAAATAGTCTTTGTAAAAATCCTTAAGGCCTTTTGTTGAATCAATACCGCCTGCTGCACCCCTGCTCCCTTTTCCGCATCCGGATACAAAAAGAACAAGAGCTGCCACTAAAATCGTTGAAACGAAAATCAATGACCCTGTCTTTAATAAGTTTGTTTTCATAGGTTAAATTTTTATTTTACATTTAATACCTGATTCTCAGTTTTATAAAATTTGTTAAAAGCGAACTATGCTAATATAAACTTTTTTTCATCTGCATACTTTAAATATTTGGGCAAAATGAAATCTTTTATAATGACTCTCTCTTTTCTGTCAGTTATTACCGCTTTATCATGTAAAAAGTCCGATACTGACGGAAATGCAGCTGTTGCACTGAAAACAGACTCCCTGTATACAGAAAATATATTCCCTTTTCAGTCTCAGCACTGTCATGCATCCACGATAGTGGAACTACCTGATCATGATTTAATGGTTGCCTGGTTCCAGGGCAGCGGAGAAAGGGCTGCCGAAGATGTTGTGATTAAAGGTGCAAGATATAATCATAAAACAGGGAAATGGTCTGAGCCTTTTATAATGGCCGATACAGAAGGTTTTCCCGATATCAATCCTGTTCTTTTTATCGATGGCCTGTCCAGACTATGGCTTGTTTGGTATACCGTAATGGCATACCAATGGGAGTCGTCGTTAATCAAATACCGCATAAGCAGCAGTTATATGCAGAAAGAGGGCCCTCCTGTCTGGTGGTGGCAGGATGTGCTCCACATAAAGGCAGACGGATTTGCTCCTGAAGGAATAAACAGTATGGATCCTTTTGTGAAAACTCTTGAAAGAAAATATGCTGCATATTACGACTACCTTCACTCTGCAGGCTATATTTCAGATGACGGGAATGGGCTGATAAGTGAAGAAGAATGGAAAGGAGCACTGCAGAGATACATGGATATAGCCAAAGGAACAAATTTCATGGCAGACGGAGCAGATATCAATGAAAAGGGCGAAAGAATCCGAACCCGTCTGGGCTACCCTCTGATGCGCCGTATAGGCTGGCAGACAAGAAATAAACCGCTGTTTGTAAACAACAGGATACTTCTGCCTCTCTATTCAGATGGCTTCGATTTTTCACTTATAGCAATATCTTCAGATAACGGTGCTTCATGGAGTTTCAGTGAACCTCTTGTCGGGGCAGGATCCATTCAACCGGCCCTGGCATTACGGCGTAACGGGGAAATAACAGCATTAATGCGCGACAACGGACCTCATCCAAAGCGGCTTATGCAAAGTTTTTCGGCCGATACAGGCAAGACATGGAGTACGGTAACTGATACTGAAATACCCAACCCGGGTTCAGCAGCCGATATGGTGGTTCTGAAAAGCGGAAACTGGGTTCTTGTCTCCAACGACCTGGAATCGGGACGGCACAGGCTGGCGGTTAAACTTTCAACCGACGAGGGAAAAACCTGGCCATATACCAGAAATATTGTTGATGGTTCTGCCGGAAGTCAGACCCGCGCACATTATCCGGCAATAATTCAGGATTCAAAAGGCTATATACATGTTACCTATACAAACCAGATTCCCGCAGATGAGGGTAAATCGAATGTGAAAAACATTGCACATGCGGTCTTTACCGAGAAATGGCTGATGAAAGAATAAAATTATTTCCCGTTAAGCATCTTAAGTCTTTCCGCTGCTTCCCTGTCTCCGGGAGAGATTCTCAACACTGTCTCCAGATCGGCAACAGCTCCTTTCAGATCGCCTGTCATAATTCTTGCTGTCGACCTGTTAAAGTAATGATCCGGCTTCATGGGTTCGGTACTGACAAGATAATCCAGATCGGATAAAGCTTCACCGAACCGGCCCGTTTCAAGCAGGAGAACAGATCTGTTTGAAATAATCTCCCTGGCTTTCTGAGGCCTGTATCTGAGTGCCGTTTCGTAATCTTTTATTGCTTCTGCCTTCTTTCCAAGCGAAGTATAGGCTAACGCCCGGTTATAATAGGCACTTCCGTTTTCACTGTCAATCTTCAATGCTGTATTGAAATACTCTATGGCTTTCTTATGTTCCCCTCTTACAGCATAAAGATAACCTGCTCCCTCATATACATCTGTTTTAAGTGGCCTTGATTTTATGGCAACAAGAAAATCGGCAAGTGCTTTTTCTTCATACAGTTTCTTTTCATTTTCGCTTTTTGCATTCAGGGAGATCCTTGTATAATATTTTCCCCTCGACGACCGGGGTGTTTCAAGTTCAGGAAATCTTTTAATCGTATCCGACCACAGAGTTTCCGTATTCTGCCATATATCTGTCCGCATATATGTTAATAACCACAGGATTATCAGAAAAATGCCTGTGGAAATAAAAGCCGGTTTTCTGACCGGATGCACTGTAAAAAACTGAATTACATAAGCAAGAATAAACGAAGGTCCTATGTAAGGCAGATAAGTATACCGGTCGGCCCTGATGGCAATACCAACTGAGATTATCTGTAGTACAAGTATAACTGTAACAATATAAAAACCTGCCCCGAAAGCAAAAATCTTTGTTTTCTTCATGGAACGTACAACCGCCGCAACAATTATTACCGAAATTACTGCCATACCGATAAGCAAAAGGGAATACTTCAGGCTGTTGAGAACTTCATTGGAAGGGTACGGATAAATAGCTGAAAGACTGAAGGGCACAAAAAATTTAACCATATAAACCACCAGGCCGTAAAATCCGATACCTGTCCTTTGCAGAAAATTCAGATCAGCAGCTGAGTTGACCATATCGGGCAGCTTTTTTTCAACATCAAGAAGTCCCAGAAAATTACGGCCATCCTGCAGGTAATATGCCTGCAGACCGAAGAAAAGCGAAAATACAAGGAAAGGTAACAGCAGTAATATTCTCCGGCCTGAAGCCAGGTTTCTGATAACTTTCAGGAATCCGGCTTTTTCATTCTCAGGCTCCAGCCAGTAATCAATCAACAGCAAAACCAGCGGAAAGACTACGGCAACTGCCTTTGAAAGACACGATGCAATAAAGAATAAAAATGTCAGAATATAAAAAACCCATATTTTACCGCAACTGCTTCTGAAATAAACCCATGAAACCAGTCCTGCCAGGAAAAAAAACGAATAAAGCACATCCTTACGTTCCGAAATCCAGGCCACCGATTCAACATGAAGCGGATGAAGTCCGAATACAGCAGCTGTAAAAAACGGTATAAAAATATTTCTCCTGCATAAAAGAGAAATAAACCAGAAAACCAGTAATGTATTGATTATATGCAGTATAATATTCCATCTTATAAATGGACCCGGAGAAATTCCGTGAGGACAACTGTTGCAGTTGTTATTGTTAAACCGCAGTGACAGAATTGTAAGAGGATGATAATTGGATGAAACAGGTGTGGTAAAAATTTCCTTCAGCATTTTTTCCGAATTGTCTCTCACCAGATTGTTGTTCACCACATACGTAAAATCATCCCAGTCGACAAATTCGTTGTTAAATGCCCTGATGTAAGATGTCACTACCAATACAATAACTGCAAGAAGTACATATATCTTCTTTAGTTTATCGCCGGTATTATTTATCGGAAATTGATCCTTTTTCTTCATTTATAATGAATAATGAGCATTTGACCAGCCCCGCTTTATGCAATATAAATTTCACCGAAACCAGAATCACCTTTGTTCCGTAAATTATGCTTTCAAGTAATCCTATAGAAGAACTCTCCTTCGTGTATCTTGTCGGACATGAAATTTCACCTATTCTGCCTTTCAAATAAATAATCTGGGCAAGAATTTCATTATCAAATATATAGTCATCTGAATTATTTCTGTAACTGATTCTTTTAAGAATTCCGGCCGAATATGCCCTGTAACCGGTATGATATTCGGTAAGTTTCTGATTAAGAAGAATGTTCTGGATAAAAGTCAGAATCCGGTTGGCAATGTATTTGTAGAGAGGCATTCCTCCCTTTATCGCACCTTTGCCGATGATCCTTGAACCCAGTACCACATCATAAAGCCCGGATGCGATCATATGACACATGGCAGGCAAAAGCAGCGGGGTATACTGGTAATCCGGATGCAGCATTATAATTATATCGGCTCCGGTTTCCAGGGCTTTATTGTAACAGCTTTTCTGGTTGGCCCCGTAACCTTTGTTGGTATCATGCCGTATGATGTGGTCGATGGAAAGCTCTCGTGCTATTTCCAGGGTGTGGTCATCGCTTTTGTCATCAGTTAGTATCAGGACATCGGCAAACCCGGCAGGGATTTCCGAACAGGTTTGCCGGAGGGTCTTTTCAGCATTGTAAGCAGGAAGAACAACTGCTATTTTCTTTCCGTTTATCATCGGGTTATCATGGTCAGGCCAGACCAGACTAAAATCAGACCAGGTCGCAGGCTTCAGGCGGCATCCAGTGAGGATCTTTTCCTTCCCATTTTATTGTGCAGCCTATCGGATTTGTCAGCCTCACCGAAACAGGTTTCCCTGAAGTAAGTTCATCCAGAACCCTGTTCAGATCATTTACAGTCATTTTTGAGGTATCTCTCGGGTTATCCACACCTCTCCCTGTATATTCAAGTATCCGTTTTTCGTTGAAAACAAAAAAATGAGGTGTTTTAAGAGCACCATACGCAAGGGCAACCTCCTGGCTTTTGTCATAAAGATAAACCCACGGAAACCTGAATTTTTCCATCCTTTTTACCATGTTGGGGAAGCTGTCCTCAATATAAGTGTTTTCACTGTTCGAATTTATCCCGGCAAAAGCAACTCCTTTATCCCTGTATTTCCCGGCTGTCTGCCGGGTAACTTCATCTGAACCTATAACATACGGGCAGTGATTACACGTAAAAAAGATTACAAGATAAGGGTAATGGTCAAAGTCGGACAAGGAATAAGTTTTTCCATCCGTTGCAGGTAGTTTAAAATCTACTGCTTTGCTTCCCGGTTGAAGAGTAAATGCCATGTTGATAATATTTTAAAGTTTAATATCCGCAAGCCTGAACGGGACAATTTCAATATTTTTCCAGACACCGCCCGAAATGTAAGGTTCATCTTTTAATATTTCATCCAGCCTTGCCCTGTCTGATACTTCGTAAAGGATCATTGATCCTCTCATGGTTCCGTTTTCATCAAGAATTGCCCCGCCGAATAAAAATTCCCCGCTTCTTTTTATCTCTCTGATTTTTTCAAGATGCTGTGGCCGTACGCTGAGCCTTCTCTCTTCTGCCCCTGCATCAATGCCGTCACGGGCAATCAGTAAATATTGTTCTTTCATATCAGGTTAATTCTGTTTATAAGAAAATAATTTCAGTTGCTGCCAAATTAGCAATAAATACCTGATTTTATTCAGGGCCTGGTGTAATTTGTAAAAAACAGGTATTCTTTTATTGTATCTTTGAATCTCTGATTTTTTCAACATCACGTGTATGGATCAAAAGATTTTTAACACCGGAATTGTTTTAAGCGGGGGAGGCGCAAGGGGTTTTGCCCATGCCGGTGTACTTCAGGCACTTAATGAAGCAGGCATATACCCCGATGTAATATCGGGTACAAGCGCAGGCGCAATTGCCGGAGTCCTTTACGCCGACGGTTATAAACCTTCGGAAATAATTGAAATTATGGGCTCTCACCGCTGGCTCGATTTTATGACCCCGTCGGTCAGCAAGACCGGTTTGCTTGAAATCTCAGGTGTTAAGAAAAAACTTAAACAGTGCCTGAGGGCAAAAACGTTTGAGGAACTGAAAATAAAACTCTTTGTAACGGCAACCGATTTCAATAACGGAAAAGCTGTTTATTTTTCATCAGGCGATCTGATTAAATGTGTTATTGCTTCGGCAAGCATCCCTGTATTGTTTAAACCGGTAATAATTGATAATATTACCTATGTTGACGGGGGTGTCCTCGATAATCTGCCTGTAAAACCTCTTGAAAAAATATGCAGATTCATTATCGGTTCATATGTAAATCCTACCGGACCTGAATCTGATTTCACCAATCTGATAAAAATAGCGGAACGGACCTTCCTTCTGAATCTTTCAAGGGAGGTGACAGCTAAAAAGAATAAATTCGACCTGTTAATAGCACCTCCGGAACTCATAAAATATCCCCTTCTCGATCCGGAAAAATCGGAAGAAGTCTTCAGGATAGGCTATGAAACAACCCAAAAGCTTTTAAATTCAACAGATCTGGCCGTGAAAATATCAGCCGCAGCCGGGAACACGGGTCAGACTATGAAAGAATAGAGTCTTTCAATCTCTTCTTTCCATAATGAATCCTCCGGTGTTTCCAGGATAAGGGGCATATCATCAAACCTGGGATCATTGACTATAAGCCTGAAAACTTCCTCTCCCAGGAATCCTTTCCCAAGGTTTTCATGCCTGTCAACCCTTGAAGCATGCTCTTTTCTGGAATCATTGATATGCATTCCCTTCAGGTACTTTATGCCGATAATTCTGTCAAATTCCTCAAAAGTCTTTCTGAAACCCTCCTGTGTTCTGATTTCGTAGCCAGCGGTAAATGCGTGGCATGTATCAAAACATACCCCTACCCTTGATTTATCTTCAATATGATCAATAATGTACTTTATCTGTTCAAACCGGTGTCCCAGATTTGTTCCCTGCCCGGCTGTGTTTTCGATAACAGCAGTTACACCACTGGTCTTATCAAGGGAAATATTTACCGATTCAGCTATGGTACGGAGGCAGCTCTCCTCATCTGTTTTGCCCAGATGACTTCCCGGATGGAAATTAAGCCTGTCGAGTCCGAGAAGTTCACAGCGTTTCATTTCATCAATAAATGATTCCCTCGATTTTTCCAGTGCTTCCTTTTCCGGATTTCCGAGATTTATAAGATAACCGTCGTGGGGAAGTATCTGGAAAGGTTTATAACCTGATTTTTCACAATTGTCCCGGAATTGTTTAATAGTGTCAGCTGATAATGGCTTTGCAAACCATTGTTTCTGGTTTTTAATAAAGAGGGCAAAAGCTCTGGCTCCAATGGCTGCTGCGTTTAAAGGAGCATTCTGCACTCCGCCCTCAGCACTTACATGCGCACCTATATATTTCATGGTGAATCTTTTTCAGTTTAAAAATAACCCGAACCATCCCAGCAATGCAGGCACAGGTTTTCCCTTGGTAATCCGATGGCCTCAACCAGATCGTCGAGACGCTGGTAAAGCAATGTATCAAGCCCGAGATTTTCAGTTATACAATTTACCATTTTTTTGTATTTCACAGAATCGGGATCGGAATATTCTGAAATATCTTTGTCCTCACCACCGATCTGTCTTATAGCTTTTCTTCCCGCAAGTTCATAAATGGATCTCGACTGGGAGAAGTTCAGAAACATGCACGGATAAAGCAGTGGCGGACAGGCAATACGCATATGCACTTCCCGGGCTCCTGTTTTTCTCAGCTCTTCTGTACACTCCTTGAGCTGTGTTCCCCTTACAATGCTGTCATCAAGAAAAATAATTCTTTTATCTTTTATAATCTGATCATTGGTAATCAGTTTCATTCTGGCCACCAGGTCTCTCTGGTTCTGATCCTGCGGCATAAAACTTCTGGGCCAGGTTGGAGTATATTTTGAATAAGCCCTTTTATAGGGGAGTCTCTTTTCGTTGCTGTAACCCACCGCATGTCCGATACCCGAGTCGGGTATACCGCAAACAAAATCTGCTTCGGTATTATCTCTTCTGGCCAGAGCCGCACCGCATCTGTTACGGCATTCTTCCACATTTATTCCTTCATAATATGAAGGCGGATATCCGAAATAAACCCAAAGGAAAGTACATATCTGCATTTTAGCAGAAGGTTTTCTCAACTGTAAAATCCCGTCCGCAGTAATAAGTACTATCTCGGATGGTCCCAGAAAATATTCGGTTACAAATCCTGTGTTTGCAAAGGAACTCGTCTCGGTAGCCACAGCATATGCATCTTCACGTTTACCTATCACCACCGGTGTTCTTCCCAGTTTATCACGGGCGGCAATTATGCCGTTACCGGTCAGAATCAGAAGCGAACAGGATCCTTTTACTCTCTCAAAGACATTTTCAATCCCTTCTGTAAAATCATCCTTTTCACAAATCAGTTTTGATACTATTTCCGTGGGATTTATGTTACCGTCAAAGTGCTCGTTAAAATAATCTTTCTTTTCAATAAAGTATTTTTCAAGATCAAATATGTTAACAAGCCTGCTTACCGTAACTATCGCAAAAGGACCGAGATGTGAATTAAAAATCAGAGGTTGCGGATCGGTATCGCTTATAATACCAATCCCGGCATTACTTTCAATGCCGCCAAGTTCAGTTTCAAATTTGTTCCTGAAATAGGCATTTTCAATATTGTGTATTGAACGCCAGAATCCTTTTCCTTCAACAATAAAAGCAAGGCCGGCTCTGCGGGTACCGAGATGTGAATGATAATCTGTACCGTAAAAAACCTCGTTTACACAATTACCCCTGCTGATTACTCCGAAAAAGCCGCTCATTCAAAAATATTTTTATTAACCTGTTTTATATCAATATACTCGCAAATAACGTTATTTCTATACCACGAGATCATAAATATAATGGGATATTATTATTTTTACCAGCTCTTATAAACATATTTCCTGACAATGAATGAACCGGGCCTGATAAACAACGAAAACAGCAAAAGAAAAGCACCTGTTTTTCTTATTTTTTCAACAGTTGTTCTTACGATCATTCTGGCTGTGATGATTTTCAGTTATTTCTCCCAGAAGAACAGAATGATTGAGATGGAGACCGTACTTACCCATGAAAAAGACAGCCTTGCAAATGAGCTCAGGAAACTGATGCACGGTTATGATACATTAAGAAGCAACAATGATACTCTTAATGCCCGGCTTTTAAGGGAACGTGAAAGAATACGGAGGCTGCTGGAGATAAATGCGTCCAACGTGCAGCTTATAAAAACTTACCGTGCCGAGATAACCACCATGAGGGAAATAATGAAGAGCTATATCGTACAGATTGATTCACTCAATACGAGAAATAAACTTCTGAGTGCTGAAAATCAGAATATAAGACAAAAGATAAATCAGGTTGAAAAAACCAATATTGAGCTGGAAAAAGCAAAAGCTGAGCTTTCAACAAAAGTGGAAATTGCTTCGGTAATAATGGCTAAAGATATTATTGCGGTTGCCCTTAACAAAAACCGCAAGGAAACGACCAGAACAGACAGACTTGATAAACTTCGTGTTTGTTTTACTCTGAGAGAGAACCCGATTGCACAGGCAGGTAAAAAAACAGTTTATCTCAGGGTGATACGCCCCGATCAACTGGTTATCGCAACAAGCCCGGACAATCTTTTCGATTATGGTGAAACAAAAATGGTATTTACTGAAAGCCGCAGCGTGGATTATATGAATCAGGATATCGATATGTGTATATTCGTCGACAATACCGGCGATTTTATCCCCGGCAATTACACAGCCGAACTATATCTTGAGGGAAATCTGATAGGATCAGCAAAATTTATGCTTACGGGACGCTGATTAATTCTATTCAGAATGTCATCATAAACTCAGAAATAATATTGTCTGAGATTATCTTGCCCTGATTTGTCAGTATCAGCCTGTTTTCTTCCATTTTCATCAGACCGTAATTAATGAACCTGTAAGAGAGATTTATTATATAATCATATCCCTCTTTTTCAAAATTCTTCTCAACAAAATCCAGGTCAATGCCCCACATTGTTCTGAGGGAAGTCATTATGTATTCATTAAATCTCTTTCTTGAGTCAAGTTCCTCGTATTCTGAAAATTCCTTTCCCTGTTTTATTGCTTTTATATATTTCGTGACACTTTTAATATTCCATTGACGTGAAATTCTGTTGAAGGAATGTGCCGACGGACCCAGTCCCAGATAACTAACCTGTCTCCAGTAATTACTGTTGTGCTGAGAGAACCAGCCTTCTTTTCCGAAATTTGATATCTCATACTGTATAAATCCTGCATCAGCTGTTTTCTCAATAAGTATTTCAAACTGGGTATTGCTTGTTTCTTCATCAACCTCAGTCAGTTTGCCTGCCTCTTTCAGCTTTCCGAAAACAGTCCCGGGTTCTATTGTAAGATGATATGCCGAAAGATGTTTAATATCAAAATCCAGGGTTTTGTCAAGAGTTACGGACCATAATTCGTTGTCCAATCCGGGAATCCCGTAAATCAGATCTGCTGATATGTTTTCAAACCCTGCTTTCAGGGCATCTTCAATTGCCTTTGCCGATTGATTACCTGTATGTCTTCTGTGAAGAAATTTAAGTATCTTCTCATCCCACGACTGTATACCGAAGCTGAGCCTGTTAAAACCTTCTATTCTAAGATTCCTGAAATAATCAGAGTCAACATCATCCGGATTAAGTTCAATTGTAATTTCCGGATTATCACAAACCGGAAAGAGCCTTCGCAAAGCGTCCATAATCAATGCCAGCTGTTTAACTGAAAGGACTGAAGGAGTGCCGCCCCCGAAATAAATGGTTGAAACAGACTCTCCGCCGAGATAATCTTTTCTTAATTCTGCCTCTGTTAAAAGTGCTTCAATAAAATTTTCCTGCCCGTTATTATCAATTATACTGTAAAAATCACAATAAGGACAGATGGTTTTACAAAACGGTATGTGAATATATATCCCGGCCATTTATTTTCTGCATTAAATTTAAATATTTATTCCCTTTAAACATCTATTGTTATTTTTACATCCATGAAATTCATCAGAAATAATATTCTTTCAATACTTATGGCACTGGCCATAATAGCGGCAAGTTTCATAAATCCGTCAGAACTTGATAAAATCAGAGTCCTGAAATTGCCCGGAGCTGATAAAATCATTCATTCTCTGATGTATTTTGCATTTACTTTCACCTTATTTTTCGAAAACAGGAAAAACCTTAACCGTAAAAGGAATTATCTATATCTGGTAATTATTCCGGTAATATTCGGGCTGGTAATTGAGATTCTCCAGCCGGTTTTAACAAAAACAAGGAGCGGCGAAATTTACGATGAACTTTTCAATCTGGGAGGAATATTACTGGCTGTTTTATTATGGTATGCAATCATAAGGCCGGATAAAGGTTTAAAAGATAATGTTCTCCGAAACTGATTTGTTTTTTACAAGATCTTCAATGGACGTTGATCTGAACATTTCAGTAATCTTATCCCTTATACCTGTAAATTCATCATGAACCGGACAAAGTTTGCCTTCCGATTCACATGACCTGTTATGAATTACACAGTTCCTGAAAAAATCGTCTCCGTCAATAATCAGTATCACATCATAAAGAGATATTTCACCTGGTTTTTTCAGAAAAACAAAACCGCCATTAGGGCCTTTTGATGATTTCAGTATTTTATTTTTGGCAAGTTGCTGTAAAATTTTTGCCATAAACGGAGTCGGAAGATTAAGGTCTTCAGAAATCCTTTTTATGTCTACAGTTTTACCACTGTCAGATCTGCCGGCAATATATGAAAGAGCCCTTATGCCATATTTACAGGTATTTGATAACATTCAACAGTTTTTTAAGGGTATTTTTAAAATTCTTCTCAGATGTCTGCCTCCTTCAAAATCTGTTGACAGAAATGTTCTGACAATCAGAATTGCTTCCGGTTCTGTAATATATCTTCCCGGCAAGGCGCATATATTTGCATCATTATGGGCTCTTGCAAGCCTGGCAATCTCTTCATTCCAGCACAGGGCACTCCTTATTTCCTGATGTTTGTTTACTGTCATATTAATCCCGTTACCTGTACCGCAGATTGAAATCCCAGGTCCGCATTCTCCCGATAAAATTGATGCTGCAAGAAGGTGCGCATATTCGGGATAATCTGAACTCTCATCATTGTGAGCACCAAAATCTTTATATTCAATATTATTCTTTCTGAAATATTCAATTATCCGGCATTTCAGAAAGTAACCCGCGTGATCCGCAGCAATTCCTATTATCCTTTTTTCCAATTTAATACAGGTTTTGTAAAATAAAATTAAACCCCTCAAAGGTATAAACCATTAATAAATCATGAAATAAATTATACTCAAAATTCTGTGAATTCAGCTATAATTAATTGTTGATAAACCTTATTTTAGTCTCTTTGCGACGATAAATTTCAATTTTGCCGGTAATTTTAAGTTTATTTGAATATAGTCCTGACCTCTTTTGAACAATAAAATCCATAATTTTGTCTTTACAGATATACACAGCTGGTTCTGTTAACAACTGTTCATTTCAATTATAATAATTTGATTTTCAGATTTGGTATATTTTTTGACATGTTAATAAACTGTTTTATAAAAGATAAAATCTTATCATGCTTTTAATTTCACTGAAATTTTTTAACACTATTAACAGACTATTATAACTCTCATATAAAAAATAAATTTATTTCTTATTTTAATGTTAAAACTAATTCTGTTGAAAACTTATGGAAACAAATGAATATATAAATGAGATCAACAGATTAAGAAAATCAAAAAATGCGGTGATATTGGCCCATTATTACCAGACTGGTGACATACAGGAAATTGCAGATCACGTAGGTGACAGTCTGGAGCTGGCCAGAAAGGCCCGTTCAAATAATGCATCTGTTATCGTTCTTGCCGGTGTTAAATTTATGGCTGAAACTGCAAAAATACTTTCACCGGAAAAAAAAGTACTCATACCTGATCCTGATGCAGGATGTTCCCTTGCAGATTCATGTAAACCGGATGAATTTCGCAGGTTCTTAAATGAAAACCCGGGTCGTACTGTTGTTACATACGTAAATACATCAGCTGAAATAAAAGCGATGTCTGATATCATTTGTACTTCATCAAATGCATTGAAAATTATTGAATCTTTACCGGCTGATGAAAAAATAATATTTGCACCTGACAGAAATCTAGGAAATTTTATAAAAAGCAAAACAACCAGGGACATAATTGTATGGGAAGGAACCTGTCATGTTCATGAAGCATTCTCTCTTGAAGGAATAATAAAACTCAAGGAAGAAAATAAATCGGCCAAAATTATTGTACACCCGGAATGTGAATTACCTGTAAGAATGGTTGCAGATTTTATAGGTTCAACCTCTGCATTGCTGAATTACACAAAACAAAGCAGCGAAAAGGTATTTATAGTTGCAACGGAACCGGGAATTTTTCATCAGATGATAAAAAACAGTCCGGATAAGAAATTTATTCCTGTACCTCCAAAAGATTCAACATGTGCATGCAGTGAATGTAATTTTATGAAATTAATTACAATCAAAAAAATATATGAATCTTTGAAGGATGAAAAGTATGAAATAACAATTGAAAAAGATTTACTTAAGGAAGCAGCTAAACCTTTATTAAGAATGATGGAAATTTCAGAAAAACTGAATATCTGATAATAATGAGCAAAATTAAACTGGTAATTATATCATTTTTTATTGCAGGAAATTTATTTTCACAAAATACTGAGACTCTGCGCGATGGTTATCATGTTTTCAGATATCCCAATGGCAGTAAATCAAGCGAAGGCTTAATAAGAAACGGAAAACCCGACGGTTATTGGAAAAGTTATTATGTAACGGGGATATTGAAATCAGAAGGAAAAAGAAGCAATTTCATGCTCGACAGTATCTGGGTCTTTTATGACCAGGTGGGAGATACTATTGAAAAAATAAGCTACCTGTACGGCAAGAAAAATGGTTATTATCTGAAATATAAAAAAGATCCCGGGTTTGGTATATATGTTTTTTCGAGAGAACTCTACGCGGGAGATAAAAAAGAAGGTACGGCATACGTATATTATCCTGACGGAAAAATCAAACAGACAATAAATTACCGTAACGGGAAAAAAGAGGGTCTTTCCAGGGAATATGACCAGAACGGACAAATTATCAGCCTGCTTGAATACAGCAATGATTTTCTCGTAAGCAGGGAAAAAATTAACAGCAGGGATGCTTCCGGTATGAGACAGGGAGTCTGGAAGGAGTTTTATGCCAATGGTGCAGTAAAAGCTGAATATTCTTTCAGAAACGATCTTCTTCACGGTTATTATAAAGAATACGATAACAGGGGAAATCTGACAGTAACAATGCTTTATGAAAACGGCAGAATTGTTAAATCAAATATTGAAGATACTCCTGATATAGAAATTGTTAACCGTTATGACCCGTCAGGTAAACTGATTTACAGCGGACCATACAGAAATCAGGTCCCTGTGGGAACTCACAGGGAATACGCTGATGGCAGGGTGGTTAATGCAAAAATATATGACGATAACGGAGTTCTTCTGTCGGAAGGAATAGTTGACGATTCAGGTAACCGGAACGGAGCCTGGAAAGATTTCTTTCCCGGAGGAAAAATAAAAGCAGAAGGACAATATACAGACAACCGCAAAACCGGCGTTTGGAAATTCTATAATGAAGAGGGTAAAATTGAACAGACAGGTTCTTTTCTGAACGACAGACCCAACGGCCTTTGGAAATGGTATTATGATAACGGATCTCTTCTCAGGGAAGAAGAGTATTTTCAGGGACAGAGAGATGGATTATATACCGAATACTCCAGAAACGGTGACATAATTGCCCAGGGCCAGTATTCGGATGGCGAAAGAAACGGAGAATGGAAATTCAAATCAGGTGAATCTGCTGAAGAAGGAAAATTTATTATGGGGCTCAGGGATGGTTTGTGGAAATCTTATTATTCAGACGGAAAACTCAGATATAAAGGTAATTATATACAAGGAAATGCCGACGGCCTCCATTTATATTATTATGACAACGGCAAAGTGAAAGAGGAACGTTATTACCGGAACGGGATCAGGGAAAAAACCTGGAAAAAATATAATGAAGACGGAACAGTCTTTCTTACTATCTCTTATAGAAATGATATGGAAGTGAGTATTAACGGAATAAAAATCAAACTTCCCGAAAGTGATGTAAAACTCATAAAATAGATGCCGTGTAATGGATAAAATCTCTGTAAGAAAAGAGAATCTGGATTTAAATGAAAGAGAATTTGAGAAAAAATTACGGCCTCTTTCTTTCAAGGATTTCAAAGGACAAAATCAGATAATAGATAATCTTCGGATTTTCGTTACAGCAGCCAGGCAAAGAAAGGAAGCCCTTGATCATGTATTGCTGCACGGGCCGCCCGGACTGGGAAAAACAACACTTGCTGCCATAATAGCAAATGAAATGGGAAGCGGTATGAAAACCACCTCAGGCCCGGTCCTCGACAAACCGGGTGACCTTGCCGGACTGCTTACCAGCCTTCAGGACGGAGATATTCTCTTTATTGATGAAATACACCGCCTCAGTCCGGTGGTAGAGGAATATCTCTATGCTGCAATGGAAGATTTCAGAATAGATATTATGATTGATAAGGGACCAAGCGCACGTTCCGTACAGCTTTCCCTTAACAGATTTACTCTTGTAGGTGCAACAACCCGTTCCGGACTGCTTACCAGCCCTCTCAGGGCACGTTTCGGAATTAAATTTCTGTTTGACTATTACGATTGTGATGTTCTTTCATGGATAATTAAAAGATCGGCCGGAATACTTAATGTGAAAATTGATGAAACAGCTGCTGCCGAAATAGCATCACGCAGCAGAGGTACTCCCAGAATTGCAAATGCATTGCTGCGCAGGGTACGTGATTTCGCACAGGTGAAAGGAAGCGGAAAAATAGACCTTGAAATCACAAAAACCGCCCTTACGGCTCTTAATATAGACAGTAAAGGACTTGATGAAATGGACAACAGAATACTGACGGTTATTATTGACAAATTCAGGGGCGGACCGGTTGGGTTAAATACTATAGCAACGGCAGTGGGTGAAGAAAGCGGCACTATCGAGGAAGTTTATGAACCGTTTCTTATAAAGGAAGGTTATCTCAAGAGAACGCCAAGAGGAAGGGAGGCAACTGAAAGAGCTTTCAGTCACCTTGGAAAAATTAACCCGATAAAAAGCGGAAACACCTTGTTCTGAATATCAGAAATTGCTGATTTTTTCCAGACCCTTGAGATTCAGAATTATTATTTTTCTTCCTGACAGATCAACCAGTCTGTCGGCTTTGAATTCGGAAAGAAGACGGATTACTGATTCAGTTGCGGTTCCCACAATATTGGCAAGCTCCTCCCTTGTAAGAATTATTTTAAGCTGGTTATTTTCATCAAGTCCGAAATCGGCTGCCAGTTTAAGCAATACTTCAGCAAGTCTTTCTCTTACGGTCTTCTGAGCTATATCAGTTATATAAGAATTGGCCTCTCCGAGTTCCTCACATATCAGTTTAACCAGCTCAAGGGCAAAATTTGAATTTTTCTTGACAAGCTTTGAAAGAATATCGGAAGGGAAAAAACATGTATATGATTCTTCAAGCACCTTCGCCGTGGTACACGCCGGTTCATTACTCAAAACGCTTCTGTATGCAATTATATCTCCGGGTTTTGCAAATCTGATAATCTGTTCCTTTCCGTCAGGCCCGGTCTTGAATACTTTTATAATCCCCTTGTTTATGCAGTAAAATCCGCTTATACGGTTACCCTCCTGGTAAAGAACAGCCCCCTTCCTGAAAATACGGAATTCTTTCAGGTAATTCAGTTCATCTGCCTCATCCTTTGTCAGGTGTTTGAAAATGGAATTGATTTCAAAGGCGCATTTGTTACAGATCGGCAAGGGTACGTCAGGATGGCTCATAATGGTTTGTTTAAGATGTCAGATTTTTACAGGGAAGAAGTAATGTATATAAACAAAAATAATCAATCTATTGTTTACAGGCCAAATTATATTGCAGCTGAAAACTGTTCAAGGAACCTGACATCGTTTTCAAAATAGAGCCTGAGGTCATTTACCTGGTATTTCAGCATTGCCTGCCGCTCTATACCCATTCCAAAGGCAAAACCTGAATATAATTTACTATCTATACCACAGGCTTCCAGTACATTCGGATGTACCATACCGCAGCCGAGAATTTCAAGCCAGCCGGTATATTTGCATACATTACAGCCACGACCGCCACATATTCTGCAGCTTACATCCATTTCACCCGAAGGCTCGGTAAAAGGAAAATATGAAGGCCTGAGGCGTATCCGTGTATTTTTTCCGTACATTTCAACAGCAAAATAAAAAAGTGTCTGGCGTAAATCGGAAAAAGAAACATTTTTGTCAATGTAAAGACCTTCCACCTGATGAAAGATACAATGCGCCCTGGCAGAAACTGCCTCATTACGGAATACCCTGCCCGGTGATATTGTTCTTATGGGCGGAGGGGTTGACTGCATTACCCTTACCTGAACCGATGAAGTATGAGTCCTGAGCAATATATCATCAGGATCAGATTCCTCTTCTGAGTGTCTTGAAATATAAAAAGTATCCTGCATATCACGAGCAGGATGCTCAGGGGCAAAATTAAGCCTGGTAAATACATGATCATCATCTTCAATTTCAGGTCCTTCAGAAATAGTGAATCCTATCCGGCTGAAAATCTCTATTATTTCATTTTTTACAAGGGAGACCGGATGACGGGAACCGTAAAAAAGCGGATAAGCAGGTCTTGTATAATCTTCCTTATGAAGATTCTGAACAGAACCGACTGAGGAGAAGGATTTAAGCAACGAGAGCTTTTCAGTTGCCTCTTCTTTTAACTTATTCAGTAAATTACCTGTTTCCTTCTTGAGAGCCAGGGGAACGTTCCGGAATTCTTCAAAAAGGACCGATATCTGACCCTTCTTACTCAGATATTTCAGCCGGAACGATTCAGGGTCATATCCTTCTTCAATAGATGAGATTTCTTCTCTTAGTTTTTGAATCCTGTCAAGCATCTGTATTCTATTTGTCTGAAATAATTGCCTTTATAATTCTGATATCCTCAATAGGTTTGTCACGGTTATCGGTTGGAACGGAAGCAATTTTATCAACAATTTCAATTCCTTCAACAACCTTTCCAAAAACAGTATAAGTCTGATCCAGACGCGGAACACCTCCCCGGGTTTTATAAACTTCTTTTTGCCAGGCTGGTATAACATAAGGCGTGGTAACAGAAAACTGACTGTAAAGCTTCAGGGAAACCATCTCCTGTAATTCTTGGTCTGAAAGAATCGTTCCTGTCTTTTTAATGCTGTCCTCAAGGTTTCTGAACGTTCTGATATAAAGAAGCTGATTCAGCGATCTGTTGATTCTCTCTTCTGCCTGATCAAGCTCCTGATCATTCATCAACTGTCCCTGAACTATGTAAAACTGTGTACCGGATGAACGCATTTCAGGATTAACATCATTACCCATCCTGGCGGCTGCGACAGCACCTTTATGATGAAAGAGGGAAGGAATTATTTCTGCAGGAATAGTATATGATGAAAGTGTGTCAATACCGGAAGCAGGTTGAGGAACCCTGGTCGCAACATCCCCCGCCTGTATCATGAAATTGTTTATAACCCTGTGAAATAATATCCCGTCATAATAACCTGATCTGACCAGCTTAATGAAGTTGGATTTATGAAGTGGCGTTGAATCGGACAATTCTATCTTTATATTGCCGAGAGTAGTGGTTAGAATTACATATTTATCTGTTTTCTTTTCACTGCAGGCAGTAAATGCAAAAACTGATACTGTACCAAGCACAATAATCAAACAGAGAAACCGGTTTCTCATATGGAAGAATATGTTAATAATATTATAAGTTACAGAATGCAAAGATATTTAACTTTGGGCGATGAATAAAGTTTTGGTGAGTAATTCTTAAAAAATTTGGTTGGTAACTTTTAAGAGCTTTAAGGATTTACTGTGAAAGAAATCAGACAACTTGCAGGGCAAACTGTTATTTATGGACTTGGTACAATTGTACCCAGGTTTCTTAATTATGGCATTCTTACTTTCCTCTATACCAGAATATTTCCAAAGGAAGAATACGGGATAATTACAGAACTCTATGCATGGATGGTCTTGTTTCAGATACTGTTGACCTATGGTATGGAAACAGGATTTTTCAGATTTTCGCAGGATCAAAAAGAATATCATAAAGTATACAGCACAACACTTATCTGCCTGTTTGTTTCTTCTTCCCTGTTTCTTTTATTAACAAATGTTTTTATAAAGCCATTTTCAGAGTTTTTAAAGTATGAAAACAACAGGGAATATATAAGAATGTTTACTGCCATACTGTCAATAGATGCCTTTTCTGCTATTCCGTTTGCAAGACTGAGAAGACATAACAAAGCCAAAACTTTCAGTATAATAAAAATTCTTAATGTAATAGTAACAATCATTGTAGTATTGTTCTTTCTTGTTGTTGCTCCTGAGATTAATTCCAGGGGAAAAGGGCTGCCGCTCTGGTTATACCGTCCCGGCTTCGGAGTCGGCTATGTCTTTTTGGCAAATATGGCAGGAAGCCTTTTTACTCTTATTATGCTGCTGCCATGGATAGTCGATATTAAACCCGATTTTGACCTGGGAATTCTTAAAAGGATGCTGAATTATTCAATACCTCTGCTTGTTGCTGGTCTTGCCGGTTCACTTAATGATGCAGTAGATAAACTTATGCTCAGACGGATAATTGGTGAAGAAAATGGTCTCTATACAGTAGGCGAATATGGTGCAGGTTACAAAATAGGAGTTCTGATGGCTTTATTTGTACAGATGTTCAGATTTGCCGCGGAACCATTTTTCTTTGAGCGGGCTGATAAGGCAGATGCAAGGAAAACTTATGCGGAAATTATGAAATATTTTATAATTGTGATGCTGATAATTTTCCTGGGACTTAATCTGTATAAATCAGGAATACAATATATACTGGGAAAAGAGTACAGGAACTCCCTGGTAGTTGTACCAATGATAAGTATGTCCTATCTGATTTACGGAATATATGTTAATCACAGTATATGGTTTAAAATTAACAATCTGACAAAATATGGTATTTATATAACCCTTATTGGTACTTCTGTCACAATTGCAGTTAATGCATTCTTTATACCGACTTATGGATATATGGCATCTGCATGGGCTCATGTTTTTTCATACCTGAGTATGGTAATAGCATCGTTTGTTTTTGCATCAAAACACTACAAGGTTGAGTATAACCTTATTAAACTCTCCCCTTACTTTGTTATGGCTGTGGCAATGGTCGTTTTTGCCTGTTTGTTTAATTACAGGTCTGTAGTTGAGGAGATACTTATAAATACATTTTTGCTGCTCATATTTGTCATTTATGCTCAGTATAAAGATAAGATAATCGGTAAATTAATCTGAAGATAATTAAAAAGGCAGAAAAAAATCCATCCGGTAAAAAAAAATAGGATTTTATGAAGAATTAAAAAGGAAAAATTACCGGGATAAAGGATCTTAGAGAAATGAATAAATATATAGTATTATTTTACTTCACTCTATTAATAGGTTCAGCAGGTTGCAGTAAGCAAATTCATTCAGCCTCTGCGAATTATGATACTACTGTTTCGAGAAAAAAGGATGAATTTAATTATCTCTTTTCGGAAGGACTAAGATTAAAACTGCTGGGTGAAAGAGCAGAGGCTATTAAATGTTTCGAAAAATGTCTCGATATTAATCCGCGAAGTGATGCTTCCCTGTTTCAGATTGGCCAGGTATTGTTACTGGGAGGAGACCCGTTAACAGCAAAAATTTATTTTTTGAAAGCATATTCACTTGACAAAAACAATAAATGGTATAGTATACTTCTGATGAGGATTTACGAACAACTTGGTAATAACGACAGCATGAGTTATTATCTGGGTAAAAGCCTTGAGCTGGATAAAGATAATTATGAACTGAGAATAAAAGCGGTTGAATTAACCGGATCTGAAGGAGATTTCAAAAAAAACAGGGATATAATAAAGGGTATTGTAGAGAAGTATGGTCTGGATGAACGGACCGGTATGAGCCTGATTAAAAGTTATCTGGATGAGAAAAATTACGAAATGGCTGAAAACATAGCAGTTTCGCTTGTTGAGATGTATCCTGATGAATTGTTTTTTAAGACTGTTCTGGCAGAAATATATGTTAAAAGAAATCTGAAAGAAAAGGCAAAAGATCTTTTCGATGAAATGCTTAAGGAGAAACCGGACAACATTCAATTAATGATGTGGTACAGTGATTTCCTTCTTGGTAGCGGAGGATATAAACTGTTATTTGCTGAAGCAAAAAAAATAATTATAAACCAGGGAATAAATGAAACAGATAAAATCAATCTTATTCTGAAAATTATTGATAATGATTCAATTATTAATGAATACAGAAAAGATTGTGAAGAAGTAATTAATTTAATTGAATCAGTATATCCTAAAAGTCAGCCGGTTGCATTGCTTAGATCTGCTTATTATGAAAAGAGTGGAGAATTCCTGAAACTTGAGAAAAACCTTAAAGAGATTATAGGGAAAGACAAGAGAAACTACTTTGCATGGGAAAAATTAATGATGTACTATGCTGAGCGGTCCGACTGGAACAGTCTGTTCCTGATCGCAGGCGAATGTTCGAGGGAATTTAATATGTCTTATCCTGCTAAAATTTTGTACGCAAATGCCGCTCTTGAAAAAGGTGAATATAATATAGCTGTCAGCGAAGCCGGCAAGGCGAGAATCCTTGCCGGGGAGGAAATAGAACCTTATATTCAGGCCGGCCTGATTGAAGCAGAGGCATATTACAGAAAAGGAGATAATGAAATTGCGTTCAGATTATTCGATGAAATGATTAAAAAGGATCCTGAAAATAATATTCTGCTGAATAATTATGCATATTATCTTGCAGAAAATGATTTAAATCTGGAAAATGCACTGGGATTTATTGAAAAAGTCATTAAAAGTGATCCTGAAAATTATACTTTCCTGGATACTTATGCCTGGGTATTATTTAAAATTGGTAAAAGCAGGAAAGCTCTCAAAATAATGCTTAAAATAATTGGGAAAGGAAGTATCAGCGACCCTGAATATTTTGAACATACAGGTTATATATACAAAAAATTGGGAAAATGTAAACACGCTGTGGAGATGTGGCGAAAAGCTTTGGAAATAGAAAATAGTAAGGTAAAACTGATTAAGGAAATAGAAAAGTGCAAAAAATAAACAGAATTGCAATATTAGCTGTAATTTTTATTGGAGGGTGCGGTACAACAGGAAAAGTTAACCTCAGTGAAAGCCTTTGCGGAAATCCTGAGAAAGTAATTGAAGTTACAACGAAAAGAAATTTAAGCGAATATGGCTTTTATATCCAGAAAGGAAAACTTTCAATAGAGGAGGGAGGAAAAAAGACAAAACTCCTGTTTACAATGAAATATATAAGAGAGGAAAATTATCTTATCTCTGTTAGAAGTGAAACTGGTATTGAGGCTTTAAGAGTAATGATATCAAAGGATACATTATTGGTTAATGACAGAATCAACCGGGAAGTGCTATACGGAAACCCTGAAGATTTCAGAAGGATTTCAGGCATTCCGGCAGATTTGCTGAAAATATGTGTAGGTGATATCGCCGGCAATGATTTAAAGCTCGTTAAAGAACGGGAAATTAAATCAGGGATCATTGATGTTTACAGTAATTCTGCCGGAATCAGGCTGGTTTCCTCAGTCGACTGTAAATTAAATAAGGTAAGAAAAGCCAGAATATACACAGATGATGAAAAAATTATGCTTGAACTGAACTATTCAGATTTCAGAGGTACTGATTTACTGATTCCGGGATCAACAAATATTACTGACTCTAATAAGAATGTCCGGATAAAACTTAATGTGAGAAGATTCATTATTCCCTGGCACGGTGACCTTGAATTTTATCCGGGCACAGGATTTACACGTAAAAGAATATGAAGAAACTGTTTTCTGTTTGTATAGTGTTTTTAGCGGCTGTATTTACTCTGAATTGTCAGAGCAGAAAGGAACTTGAAGAGCAGCGAAAAAAAACACTTCAGGAAATAGAGTATGTTGACAATATGATTAAACAGACAGAAAAACAGAAAATTACAGGTCTCAATGAACTCAGAGTTCTAGGTAATAAGGTAGAACTGCACGAAAAAGTTATCGCGAATCTTAATGAAGAATATAAACTTATCAGAGAAAGAATAGAACTGAATAACCTTGTATTGTCAATAATGGAGGAGGATCTGGAAAATGTTAAAAAGGAATATGAAAAAGCTGTTTTAAATGCCTATAAGGCTGCAAAAGGGTATCCTTATCTTGTATATATTTTATCAGCAAAGGATTTTAACCAGGGCTACAGAAGATTGAAATACATTCAGGATATAAGCAGGTACAGAAAAAATGAAGCTTTATTAATCTATGATTTAAAAAGCCAGATTGAAAAGACTAAATTGAAGCTATCAGAAGATCTAAATACAATAAATTTACTTAGACAGGACGAAGAAAAGCAGAAATTGATTCTGAAAGGTGAACAGGAGAAAAAAAGAAAAATGATTAATACACTTGCCGGAAGAGAAAAGCAGTTAAAACAGGAGCTGGAAAATAAAAGAAGGATTGCAGCCAGAATTGAAAATGAAATCAACAAGATAATTGAAGAGGAGAGAAAAAAGAGTTCCGGCTCGGAAATGACTCCGGAAATGAAACTGATAAGCTCAAATTTTGAGGGAAATAAAGGGCGTCTGCCATGGCCTGTCGAAAAAGGTATTATTACATCACAGTTCGGACTTCAGCAACATAAAGAACTGGCCTTTGTTAAACAGAATAATCCCGGTATTGAAATAACCAGCACCGGTAAAGTTAAAGTAAGATGTGTTTTTACGGGCGAAATAGCGAGAGTTTTAACAATGAGCGGGGAGAATATGGCAATAATTGTAAAACATGGTAACTATTTTACTGTTTACCAGAATATTATTAATGTGGCGGTTAAACCAGGTCAGAAAGTAGAAACAAAACAGGAATTGGGTGAGGTTTACTGCGACGAGAGTAAAGGAAATAAATCTGTGTTGAAATTTATGATATTCAGGGATAAGGAAAAGATGAATCCCGAAGAATGGATCGCAAAAAACTGAAATATATTGTAACCTTTTTAATTAAATAAAAGTATAAAGAAAGAATGTTATGAGGGAATGAAAAAAACGCTTACAATAGGCTCTGATCTGAAAAATCTCAGGAAAGTTGAAAAATTAATTGATGATCTGAGTGCTCAGATGGGAGTGGAGAAAAACTGTTACGGCAAATTGATGGTTTCAGCCATGGAGGCAGTAAACAATGCAGTAGTCCATGGTAACAAAGCAAATCCTTCAAAAAAGGTCAGAATTAATATTAGCCAGGAGGGATCCGAGCTCAAAATAATTGTAGAAGATGAAGGTAATGGCTTCAGATACGACACTGTCCCTGATCCTACTCTGCCTGAAAATATTGAGAAACTGACAGGAAGGGGAGTATTCCTGATGAGAAAACTCGCTGATGAGGTCAGGTTCAACGAAAAAGGAAATATAGTTACACTTTTATTCAGGAATGTTAAAAGCTGAAGTGAAAATTTTCTATTTAAACATTGCTTACAGATTAAAAGGCTGGAAAAAGACAGTTAAATTACTGGAAAAGGTCATCAGGAAATACGGATTTAAACCTGGTGACCTTAATTTCATAATTACAGACGATAAATATATAAAAGAACTCAACAAAAAATATCTCGGACACAATTATCCCACCGATGTAATAAGTTTCAGATATAACGAAGGAACTGAAATAGACGGTGACATCTTTATAAGCAAAGAGACGGTAACCAGAAATGCAAAAAACTATAAAGTTAGTCAGGAAGAGGAAATAAGAAGGGTTTTAATTCACGGAACCTTGCATTTATGCGGTTTCAACGATGAAAAGGATAATGAAAAGGAACGGATGAGAAAAATGGAGGATTACTGGTTAACAAAATGGGATTAGGTGATTATGGAGTTTTGTTTTGATATAGTTGTAGTAGGCGGCGGACATGCAGGTTGTGAAGCAGCCCATATTGCTGCAAAAATGGGAGCCAGGACAGTTCTTGTAACAATGGATATGACAAAACTTGCCCAGATGTCGTGTAATCCGGCAATGGGCGGAGTTGCAAAAGGACAGATAATACGCGAAATAGATGCTTTGGGAGGAGGTAGCGGTATTATTACAGATAAAAGCATGATACAGTTCCGTATGCTAAACAGATCTAAGGGCCCTGCTATGTGGAGCCCTAGAGCACAATGCGACCGCAGCCTTTTTTCAAAGGAATGGAGAAAACTTCTTGAAAATACCGATAATCTTGCAATTTGGCAGGAACCTGCAGTTAATCTCATTGTGGAAAATGGACAGGCAAAAGGTGTTGAAACGGTTTTCGGCACAAGGTTTATCTCTAAAGCGGTTATCCTGACTAACGGAACATTTCTCAACGGTCTGATGCATGTCGGATTTAAAAAATTTATGGGAGGAAGGTCAGGGGAAATGGCCTCTGTAGGTTTAAGCGATCAGCTGGAAAATCTCGGTTTTAAAGTCGAGAGACTCAAAACAGGAACAAGTGCAAGGATTGACGGGAGAAGTGTTGATTTTTCAGTAATGACTGAACAAAAAGGTGATACCGAAGGAAGGTGTTTCTCTTATATGAATAATGGAATAGATATTGACGATTCAAAAAGCTGTTATATTACGTATACAAACAATGACGCACATGAAGAATTAAGAAAAGGATTAAAATACAGCCCTCTTTTTGCCGGAATTATAAAGGGCAGAGGACCCAGATATTGTCCGAGTATAGAGGACAAAATAGTAACTTTTAAGGAGAAAAATGCTCACCAGCTCTTTATTGAGCCGGAAGGAAGAGATACAAATGAATATTATATAAACGGATTTGCGAGCAGCCTTCCTCTGGAGATACAGTTAAACGCATTAAGAAAAATAAAAGGCCTCGAAAATGTGCAGATATTCAGGCCTGGATATGCAATTGAATATGACTTTTTTCAGCCTACGCAATTATACCATACTCTTGAGACTAAAATCCTCAATGGATTATATTTTGCCGGACAGATAAACGGAACAACAGGTTATGAAGAAGCTGCTGCTCAAGGGTTAATCGCAGGTATTAATGCTGTTCTGAAATTAAGAAATAAAAAACCTTTCATTTTGGGAAGAGAGGAGGCTTATATAGGTGTTCTTATAGATGACCTTGTTATAAAAGGTGTAGATGAACCTTACAGAATGTTTACTTCAAGAGCTGAATACAGAATATTACTAAGACAGGATAATGCTGATGAACGGCTGACTGAAAAGGGGGCAAAAATAGGTACAATAGAAAATGAAAGAATTTCGAGGCTGCATGAAAAGACTGAAATGGTTGAAGAATTAATAGATTTTATAAAGAATATTAGTGTAGAACCGGCTGTAGTGAATCATTTGTTAAAGAAGGAAGGCAGCTCGGAAATCAGGCAGAAAGTAAAAGCCTTGACAGTAGTTATGAGGCCACAGATAAAATTAGAAGAAATCCTTGGGCTTTTACCAGCAGAAAAAAAACTGAAAGTATTGAACCATGAAAGAAAGAAAGAAATTATAGAATCGGCTGAAATAAAAATTAAATATTCGGGCTATATTATCAGGGAAAAACAGGTTGCAGAAAAGATTAAAAGACTTGAAAAACTAAAAATACCTGCCGATATTAATTTCAATGAGCTTACATCAATATCAACAGAAGGAAGACAGAAACTTACAAAAATCAAGCCATCGACAATTGGTCAGGCTTCGAGGATCAGCGGTGTATCACCGTCAGACATAAATGTCTTGCTGCTTTATCTCGGAAGATAAACTGTTCCACGTGGAACAATTTGAAAAAGAAATTTATATTTTATGAAAGTCGAAGGATTGTTTGTAGACTTATTTAAGCGTGAAATATACCCGTCAGAGGTCTGCATTTCGAAGGGAAGAATTAAGTATGTAAAGAGAAAGGCAAAAGCATCGGGGAAAGAGTATCCTTTTATAATGCCAGGACTTATTGATGCACATATTCATATTGAAAGCTCTATGTGCACACCCGGTGCATTTGCGGCAGCTGCTGTTTCACGTGGAACAACCGGAGTTGTTTCAGACCCTCATGAAATAGCAAATGTTCTTGGAATACAAGGTGTTAATTTTATGATTGAAGATGCAGAAAAAGTGCCGCTTAAATTCTGGTTCGGAGCACCGTCATGTGTACCGGCAACCTCTTTTGAAACAGCCGGAGCTTCGGTGGGTGAGGAGGAGACAGAAAAGCTCATGAAAAGAAATGAAATAAAATATCTCGCCGAAATGATGAATTACCCGGGCGTTATTTACGGTGATAAAATAGTTTTGGGGAAAATCAGTATTGCAAAGAAATCGGGCAAACCAATAGACGGTCATGCACCGGGTCTGACAGGAGAAAATCTGAAAAAATATATTGAAGCCGGAATATCAACTGATCATGAATGCTCCTCGGCAGAAGAAGCAAAGGAAAAACTGAAGTACGGTATGAAAATCATTATCAGGGAAGGAAGTGCAGCAAGAAATCTGGATGCACTGAAAAGTATTATCAGAACAAATCCTGAAATGACAATGCTCTGCAGCGATGATCTCCATCCGGAAATGCTGATAAACGGTCATATTAACAGGCTGATTAAAAAACTTATCGCAGAAGGTTATGATATTTTTGATGTCCTGAAATGTTGCACTTATAACCCTGCAAAACATTATAAACTGGATGCCGGATTATTAAGAAGCGGAGATCCTGCAGATTTTATTCTTGTTGACACTCTGGAAAATATGGAAGTCCTGGAAACATGGATCAATGGAAGTAAGGTTTATGAGAGGGGAAAAATACTGTTTGATTATAAGGGTGCCGAACTGGTAAATAATTTTAATAGCTCCTTCATTACGGCAGATGATATTAAGGTTAAAAACAATAGCGGAAAAATAAGGATTATAGAAGCTTCCGACGGGGAACTGCTGACCAGACAAATATTTGAAGAGCCCGGAGCAGGATCCTATATTGAAGCCGATACAGTAAGAGATATACTGAAAATTGTGGTAAAAGACAGATATAATGACAAACCTCCTGCTGTTGGCTTTATAAAAGGATTCGGCCTTAAAAAAGGAGCTTTTGCAGGTTCGGTGGCCCACGACAGTCATAATATCATTTGCATCGGAACTAATGATGATGACATTGTTTCTGCTGTTAATGAAATTGTTAAAGCAAAGGGAGGATTCGCCGTTGCAGATGGAAGCAATAATAAAGTAATTCCGTTACCGGTTGCAGGAATTATGTCCGACAAACCTGTGCATTCAATAGCAAAGGATTACAATTACGCTTCGGATATGGTAAAATCTCTGGGATGCCGGTTATCTTCTCCTTTCATGACACTTTCCTTTATGGCCCTTCTTGTTATACCGGAGATTAAAATAAGCGACCGCGGACTTTTTGACGGAAAGGAATTCAGGTTTGTTTCTCTTTTCGTCTGAACAGCTGCCGGCTATTATCATAACTGAACCGGTATCTTTTATATTTTTGTAACACCAAGAATACGGAAAGGATTATGTCTGTTAATCCGAAAATCATACTGCCCGTACTGCCTGATAAACCGGGAGTCTACTATTTTACCGATAATTCAGGTAAAATCATATATGTAGGCAAAGCCAGGAATCTTAAGAAAAGGGTAACCTCATATTTTTCAAAAAACCAGTCGGGAAAAACAACCGTAATGCTGAAACGTGCAGCAGATCTGAAACATGTTGTTACAGACACCGAATCTGATGCACTTTTACTTGAGAATAATCTTATTAAAGAACACCAGCCCAGGTACAATATTCTTCTGAAGGATGACAAAACCTACCCATGGATCTGTATAAAAAATGAAAGATTTCCGAGGATATTCAGTACCCGCAATACAATTAGGGACGGTTCGGTATATTTCGGACCTTATACTTCAGGTATAATGGTTAAAACCATACTCGACATGATCAGGCAGCTCTATAAGCCGAGAACATGTAATCTTAACCTGAATGAGAAAAATATTGGATCGGGTAAATTCAGGGTGTGCCTGGAATATCATATTGGTAACTGCAAAGGTCCGTGCGCCGGTCTTCAATCTGAACGTGAATACAACGATAACATCCAGCAGGTAAAACAGATACTGAAGGGAAATATAACAGTTGTTATGGAACACCTCAGGTCGCTGATGTCATCGTATTCAAAAGAACTTAAATTTGAAAAGGCTCAGACCATTAAGGAAAAGATAGAGATACTCACAAGGTTCCGGAGCCGTTCAACCGTAGTAAGCACTACGATTAAAAATGCAGATGTGTTTGCCTTTGCTCAGGATGATGAGATTTCTTTCATTAATTATCTTAAGGTTGTTGAAGGAGCAGTAATACAGGTATTTACAATGGAAATAAAAAGTCGTCTTGATGAGGAAAAGGAGTCATTGCTGGGAAGCGCAATCACAGAAATAAGAGAAAGGGTATCAAGCGATTCTCCGGAAATAATAGTACCTTTTTTACCTGATATTCAATATGATAAAATAAAATATACAGTTCCGGTCAGGGGTGACAAACTCAGACTTCTTGAAATGGCAGAAAGGAATGCTGTTTACGCCAGGCTGGAGTATAAAAAGAAAAAAGCACAGGAGAAACCGGAAGACAGAACAAAGAAAAATCTTGCAAAAGTTAAATCGGACCTTCATCTTCCTGAGATTCCCGTACATATTGAGTGTTTTGATAATTCAAATACATCAGGCGCCAATCCCGTGGCTGCGTGTGTTGTTTTCAGAAACGGAAGACCCGTAAAAAACGATTACAGACATTTCAATGTGAAGACAGTGACTGGCCCGGATGATTTTTCTTCAATGGAAGAGATTGTTTTCCGGAGGTATAAAAGAATGCTTGATGAAAACCGTTCACTTCCGCAGCTTGTGATAATTGACGGGGGAAAAGGCCAGTTGTCGTCGGCTATGAAAAGTGTTGTAAAGCTCGGATTAAAAGATAAAATCGCGGTTATAGGTATTGCAAAAAAACTTGAGGAGATATATTTCCCCGGCGATCCGGTCCCGGTTTATCTCGATAAAAATTCCTATACTCTTAAACTGATACAGCAATTAAGGAATGAAGCCCACAGGTTCGGAATAACTTTCCACCGGAAAAAAAGATCGGCCGGCATGCTCAGGTCAGAACTTGACGGTATAAAAGGAATCGGCCCCGTAACAAAAGAGATTCTGCTTAAGAATTTCAGTTCTATGGACGAAATAAAGGAAGCAGGGCGGGATAAACTTGAATCACTGATAGGGAAATCAAAGGCAGGTATTATATTGAGCCATAATTAGCAGGCATTTTAAAGTTTCACGTGGAACAATCAATCCCTGCAATAATTTATTGAATATGCCTTTTTATTTTCCGTAAAGGGGTCTGACCAGCTAAAGAACAGAAAAACAGGAGAAAAAGCGAAACACTTCCGCTACAACTTCATTAATCTTGCTTTTCATAAGATATCAGCATTCAGGAAGACAAAGTTGCATTGAGATATCTTTCAAGTAAATCTTTAAGTAAGGCAGCATCGGAAAGGTGAATTACCTTCATACCTGTCTTTTCTGCTGCTCCTGCATTTTTTTCCGAATCGTCAATAAACAGTGTCTCTTCTGCCCTCAGGAAATACTTTTTGAGGAAAAATGTGAATATTTTTTCATCAGGCTTTGACATTCTGATCCTTGCGGAAATTTCACCTCCGTCGAAATACCTGAAGAAATCATATTTATTTTTCACTTCATCGAAAATATCGTCGGGGAAATTGGACAGATAAAAGAGTCTGTAGCCTCTTTTTTTAAGCTCAGGGAGAAGATCGGTGTTAGGACGGAGGGGAAATATGATTTTCAGTCTGAGATCAAATATGGCCTTTATTTGATCTTCAGAGAGCATTGAACGGGAAGCTATATTTTCGACAGCGTTTTCAACAGTAAGATCGCCGTTATCTATTTTCAGCCATTCTAAACTGTTGAATATATCCCTGAGTATAAGATTTTTATCGGATTCCGAGAATCCGTTATTTTCGAGATATTCTGCCGGTTTCCAGTTCAGCAGAACATTTCCCAGATCAAATATAATATTGGAAATCATGGATTTTTCATTGACGAAGGCTGTCCGGTCGCCTCAAGCACATGCCACCAGAGTTCGTCGTTGATATCTATTCTTTTACGCTGTGAAGTTGCAAGCGGAATAGGAATAAGAGTAAACAGATTGCTCCAGTAACCGACAACGAAATCTGTTTTTCCTGCCATGGCTGCATGAACCGCATTCTGGGCAAGAAGATTACAGAATTTACTGTCGTTCGGGTTGGCAGGGGCGCTCCGGATAATATAGCTTGGATCAATATATCTGATTGAAAACGGGAATCCCTTATCGGTAAATTCTTCTGTAATTTTTTCTTTCAGGTATATCCCAATGTCTTTATGCTTAATATTGCCGGAAGCATCCTTTACCTGTTCCGACTTGTCGAAGAAATCCTGTCCGGCACCTTCTGCCACTACAATCACCGCATGATGTCTCTCCTCAAGTCTTTTCCTCAGTATTTTTAGAAATCCTCTCTGGCCGTACAGATCAAATGTTATTTCAGGTATAAGGACAAAGTTTACTTCCTGGATTGCAAGGGCAGCGTGGGCTGCGATAAAACCTGAATCACGCCCCATCAGTTTAACGAGTGCAATTCCGTTATATGCACCGGAAGCTTCATTATGTGCATTTCTTATTATATCATTTGCAATTGAAAAAGCAGTCTCAAATCCAAATGATTTTTCAATAAAGCTTATATCATTATCTATGGTTTTTGGTATCCCTGCCACCGCAATTTTGAGGTTTCTTCTGGTTATCTCCTCATGAATGGCGTGGGCGCCTCTCAAGGTACCGTCCCCCCCGATACAGAAAAGAATATTAATATTCAGTATTTCCAGTGTGTCAACGATCTGGCCCACATCCTGGTTGCCTCTTGAAGAGCCGAGAAAACTCCCTCCGCTCAGATGTATATTGCTTACTGTCTGAGGCGTTAATTCAAGAACCGGATGATTATATTTTGCCACGAGTCCCTCATATCCGTATCTGATACCGAGGATTCTCGTCACGCCGTACCTGTAATACAATTCAAAAACCAGACTTCTGATTACGTTATTCAGTCCGGGGCAAAGACCCCCGCAGGTCACTATACCTACTTTTGTCTTTGCCGGCTCGAAAAAGATATGATCTCTTGGTCCGGCCTTTTCAAATGAAAGAGGTTCTTCACCCTTTGCAATACAGTTTTTAAAGTTTTCGAGAGAAACATCGTAAAGTATTCTCTCCTCCTCTCCGACGAATTTGTAAAGCGGACTGTAATTCCGGACTGTCTGAAGCAGGGGAGATACTATGTTTGTTTTTCCCAGGCTTTTTACCATGAAATTATCCTGTGTCATGGGCAGAAATTTAGGTTAAATATAAGCCTTTGCAGGGAGAAACATGTTCCTGCAAAAGGGTCAAAAATATAAAAAAGATTTATCAGGAGAAATTTACCCTGATTCAATAAGCTCCCTTTACATTTGTACGGATTGAATAAAGACCTGTTGACGCGGTAATGAACAATGTCTTCCTGTCTTTACCGCCGAAGGTGACATTTGCTGTCCATTTTTCGGGAACCTGAATAGTCAGAATCTGGTTTCCTGACGGGTCAAATACAGTAACTCCGTTACCTGTTAGATAAAGATTTCCCTTACTGTCGAGGGTGACGCCATCAGATCCCATATTGCAAAATAGGGTTTTGTCGTTTAATGAACCATCGGGATTGATTTTATATTTCCATGTTTTTCTTCCCGAGATGTCGGCTACAAAAAGGGTTTTTCCGTCAGGTGTTCCGATAATACCGTTTGGTTGTACAAGGTCATCTATAATACGGACAGGTTTCGCTGTGCCGGGTTTGATATAATAAACACACTGTTTATCCTGTGGTCTCTCTGTGTGCGTCCACCATGCCCGCCTGTAATAAGGGTCGGTAAAATAAACACCGCCGTCAGGTGCCACCCATACATCATTTGGTCCGTTGAATAGTGCTCCGTTAAACCCGTCTGCCACTATCTCTATCTTTTTATCACGTGAAATCTTAATAAGATTATTCTTATCCTCTGCACAGGCCCAGAGATTACCGTTTTTATCAAAAAAAAGTCCGTTTGCCCTTTGGGCGGGCTGAAGAAAGGTCTGAAGTTTGCCGTCTGTGGTCCATACCATTATCCTGTCATTGGGCTGGTCGGTGAAATATACATTTCCCTTTTTATCTGCGGCCGGGCCTTCTGTAAAGGAAAATTCTCCCGACAATTTGGTCAGCTGTGCACCCGGGGCAATTATTGCGTTCTTATCAGTTTGCTGACATTTTGCGCCATTATGAAACAGGACTGATAAAAAAATGAAAAGTGTAATGTAGAGATTTTTCATGGTAAGAATATTTAAAATCAGACTATAGTATTTTTCATTCTCTTCATATAATCGTCTATCTGCTCCGGTCGTTCAAAGCCTACAATTATCAGGTCAACAGTTCCAAGCTCCATTGCAAATTTGATTGAGGCGTTGATTTTTTCGGAATCATTCCGGAAATTTCCGTTACCAATAAGTTTCATTCCGATAACCCCTTTTCCGGCATCATGAATTTTCTTTATTACGGGAGTTACAACCGCAGGGTCTCTGCTGTCCATACTTTCTCCGAAAGGATTTATTCTGACATGTACAACATCTACCCAGGGAGAGGAAGCCGCAACCTTAAGTGCTTCAAGAGAATGAACCGATACACCGTGAGCCTTAATTATCTTTCTGGCTTTCAGCGTTTCCAGGTCATCCATGTATTTCTTTTGTTCTTCGGTCCATGTACCGGTGGTCATCAGGTGAATCTGTACAAGGTCTATATAATCAGTATTAAGCTCTTTCCTGAAGCGATCCACCACAGCAGCGGCTTCGGGTCTTTCAGGTTCAGGGATTCCGCCCCGCTGTGTCCATATCTTTGTGCAAATAACATACGACTCGCGGGGATATGCTTTAAGGGCTTCTCTTGTATACGGATGGGTGCCGTATGCATCGGCGCAGTCGAAAAACCTTATCCCTTTTTCGTAAGCCGACCGAATAACTGCTTCAGCCACCCCTGCCCTGGTAATATTTGATGAACGGTTGTAGCCGCTGTAACCTGTTCCCATACCGAGAAGGGTGGTTCTTATTCCGGTATTTCCAAGTCTGATAATCTTCAGCGGATCAACCCCGCTACTGATACTTTCTGATGATGCCAGTACCTTTTCTCCGATTAACAGCGTTCCTGCTCCGGCGGCAGTCATCGACAGAAATTTCCTCCTGGACAACTTTGATGATTTCATTATTAAGGATATTGGTTAACGGGTTAAAGATAATTAATTTAAAACCCTGATTATCTTCAGGGTTTTAATTATCATATTCAACCTTATTTTCTGGAATTGTAAAGAATTGCTGCAGAGGTTTTTCAGGGATTTAAAACCAGTACTTTCAGGTTTGAAGGATATCTGGCATCGTGATAAATTCTGTGTGTGGCTTTCTGAAAATCCTCCTCCCCGCAACTGTAAATGTTTACGAATTTCTGAGGATTTCTGTCTGCCAGCGGGAACCACGAATTCTGAATCTGGATCATTATTCTGTGCCCTTTTTTAAATGTGTGTGCCACATCCGGGAGGTCATATTTTACCTCCGAAACCACTCCCGGCACAAAAGGTTCCGGCTTTTCAAAGCTGTTCCTGTATCTTCCCCTGAATATTTCTCCTCTTACAAGCATCTGGTATCCGCCCAGCGGAACTTTTATCTCTTTATCCTCAGGATTCCTCATTGAGGGTGGGAATACATCGATAAGTTTCACTACATAATCAGCGTCAGTTCCGGTGGTGGTAACGAAAAGATCAGCTGTGAGAGGACCTGTAAGTGTAATATCTTCTGCAAGTATTTCTGTCTGATAGACCATTACATCAGGTCTGCGGGCGGCGAACCTCTGGTCGTCAACCATGTATTCTGCAGTCCGCGATGCATGAACATCTTCAGTATAGGGAACAGGTTTTGAGGGATCTGATACATACTCATCAAAACTGACTTTTTGCGATGGCGGCGTAAACGATATTTTCCCCTCCGGCATCAGGTAAAGTTTCCTTTCAGAAGTGTTCGAAGGAGGCCACGAAACGAACTCCTCCCATTTATTTGAGCCTGTAATAAAAATGGTTGCTTCCGGGAATTTTCCCTCTCCTTCACCTTTTAGATGGTAGTCGAAGAATTTTTTTTCGAGACTGATATATCTTTCGTTGGCATCAAGGCCCCAGTAAATATTTCCCAGGTTTTCAGCTTTACCGGTGGCCCACTGACTGTGAAACCATGGTCCCATTACAAATATATTTGTCAGGCTTTTCGGATTCTGTTCTTCAAAGGCCTTATAGGTATGGATTGTACCGTAAAGATCTTCAGCATCAAACCATCCTCCCACAGTCATCACTGCCGGAGTAGTGTTTTTCAGATATTTTCTTGGGTCCCTTGCTTTCCAGAAATCATCATAATCGGGATGTGCGAAAGCATCATTCCAGAATTTCACACTGTCGCCGAAAAATTTTGGTGAGATATTTCTGATTGGCCCAAGTGACAGAAAAAACTCATAGTTGTCGGGTGTCGGCCACCTGAAACTGCTGAAGCCCCTGCGGGAGGGAGAATGGTGCTGATGTCCGTTACTGTAAAAGAAACTGAAACAGTCGAGGAGGAAAAATGCCCCGTTGTGGTGAAAATCATCACCAATAAACCATGCAGTAACAGGAGCCTGGGGTGAAACTGCCTTTACGGCAGGGTGTGCATTGATTGCACCCATTGTGGAATAAAAGCCGGGATATGAGATGCCAAAAATACCAACTCTACCGTTGTTTCCCTTAACATTCTTTATGAGCCAGTCAACAGTATCCCAAGTGTCGGTTGTTTCGTCGGTATCCTTTTCACTTTTCTTTACGGGAATCACAGGTCTTATATCCTCGAATACTCCTTCACTCATAAATTTTCCCCTTACATCCTGGAATACCATAATATAGTTTCCGTCGGCATACCGTGAATATGCCTGCATGAAGTAATTAAAATTATCAGGGCCTCCGGGTTCAATATTGTAGGGTGTACGGTTAAGAAGTATCGGATGGCTGACCGAAATATCCTTAGGAGAGTATATTGAGGTAAATAGTTTTACACCATCCCGCATGGTAATATACACCTCCTTTTTTTCGTATTTTTCCATCAGTGCAGCACGGCTGCCCGGGGCCGGCGGTACCGGTTTCCGGGTGAAGGTGACGGGATACTGCCTGCCACCCTGATAGATTGAACCTTCTATTGCAGAATAGTCAGGGGTTACTTTTCCGGCAAATCTCAGTCCGCTTCCTGAATGTGTAAATGAAAAATCGGGATAACTGAAAGTTGTGGTTGTGGACGGAATATTTGTTGCACCCTGGTCGGGAGAGTCCCATTCGGATGTGTATCCTCCTGGAACTGCCTTGATATGAATTGAGAGCCTCAGGCTTATTCCCTGAATGCTAGCAACTCCATGCCAGTCGCCCGCAATTGTCTGGCTTACGGCATTCTGCAGAAAGATGACTAATAAACTAAAAAGAAAGAATGAACGGAAAAATTTAGAAGCTGGTCTCATTTCTGAAAGGTTTTAAATGACTGAATAAAAGACGGCAGATAAATTACAAAGCTGCATGAGGCAGAATATTTATTTCACCCCGAGTTTTTTAAGGACTTCTTCCGGGGACACCGGCCTGCCGTTACGCATACCGGCACCTGTAATAACACCGTGGGCTATATGTTTAAGGTCGGGAAGCCTGAATATATCCTGTTCAAAGACTATTCTGACATTTCCCTTCCGTTTAACATTCAGGCATACAATAAAGGTATCCCTGCTTTTCAGCGGATATTTATAATCGATCTCTGCCCTTACCACAATAAGGTCAAGTCCTGCCTCATGAAGGTCGGCGAAACTAATCCCTTTTGAAACAAGATATTCGTGCCGGGCATGTTCCAGGTAATGCTGGTAATTGGCGTTGTTGACTATACCCTGAAGGTCGCATTCATAGTCCCGAACCCTGAACTCGAGACAGAAATCATAATTTCCTGCTATGGATTGCATTGTTGATTAAATGGTTTATTTCGGAAGCCTGCCGAATATTTTTTTGAAAAACCTGTGAAACTTATGTATGCTGTGGGGCCTGTAATACATCAGTATGCATTCTCCCGTAATCAGATTCACATTCTTTCCCTCAAGTTCTCTGAGAGCAGCTTTGGTGTCCGACATCTGCTGTATCCAGATATGATTTATCCCTTTTTCAAGAGCATCTTTTACAACATTCTCAGTATGTTCCTTCTTTGTGAGTACCAGAAGGGATTTTACTTCAGAAGGCAGATCTGAAATACGGTTAAATACCTTTATTCCGAGAATTTCATCTGCAGAAGGATTAACGGGTATTACGTTCAGGCCTTTTTCCTTCAGTTCTTTAAAAGCCATATGTCCGAATTTCTTTGGATCCCTTGATACTCCGGCCACAGCAACTGGCCCCGATTCAAGAAAGTTTTCTATTTGCTTTAATGTTACCATAATTGAAATTGATTTATTGATGACGTCAATATAAGTATAAATGCGTAAAATTAAGGTAAAATAATCAAAACCAGATTTTTTTTCATTCCTTTAAGACTTTATGACCGGAAAATGTTTATAAGCAAGGTTTTGTAATTAAATAAATCAGTTATGAACATCAAGATTGCCCTGATGATCGTTTTTTTTCTCGTTACTCCGATAATTGTGATTATGCTGGAACAGAGATTCCGGATGGCAAGAAAACTCGGAGGTGTTCTGATCTGTTATATACTTGGTGCCATAGTCGGCAATGCCGGTTTGCTTCCTGCAGGTGCTGAGGTTTACCAGGACTGGTTCACGAAGCTGGCTGTTCCCATTGCCCTTCCGATGATCCTTTTTTCCATGGATGTCAGAAGATGGCTTAAAATGGCCGGATCGACAATCAGTTCACTGTTACTGGGTCTGTTTACAGTTGTGCTTTTTATATTTATAGGATACTGGATTTTCAGAGATTCGATACCCGAATCATGGAAAGTTGCAGGAATGCTGACAGCAGTGTATACAGGCGGCACTCCGAATATGGCTGCCATGAAAACAGCACTGAATGTTGATAATGAGCTGTATCTGATGACCCACACTTATGAAGTAGCCCTTGGCGCCATATATCTTATTTTCATTTTATCAGTTGGACAACGTGTATTTCTGATGTGGCTTCCCCCTTTCCGGAAACCGGAAACCGGGTCATTGAATATTGCCGAAAGCAGCATTGAAGGTGAATTCGAATCCTATGAGGGATATTTTAAGAGAAAAACTTTCCTGCCTGTGCTGGGTGCTTTAGGATTGTCGGTACTTATTTTTGCCGTAAGCTATGGTGCCGGTATGCTGTTTCCGGCCGACTTTTCAACTGCAGCTACAATACTTCTTATAACAACATTAGGAATAGCTGCATCATTTGTTCCGAGAATCAAAAACATAGAGAAAACATTCCAGACAGGAATGTATTTCATTCTTATTTTCTCACTTGTAGTCTCCTCAATGGCCGATATCAGAAAACTTGTGAATATATCTTTTGATTTGTTCTGGTATGTTGGACTGGCAATGTTCGGTTCACATATTCTGCATGCATTTCTTGCAAGATTCTTTAAGATAGATGCTGATACGGTGATTATATCAGGCAGCGCTCTGATATGTTCGCCCCCTTTCGTCCCTGTTGTTGCAGGTGCCCTTAAGAACAGGGATGTTATCCTTACCGGGCTTATTGTAGGAATTGTCGGTTATGCTGTAGGAAATTACCTCGGGGTTTTTATTGCTTATATTTTGAGGTAAGAGTAAAACAGGTGATTAATTATTTCAATTCGGGATGATATTGCTGTTAAATCACCGTTGACCGGACAAGGAAACAACAGACCGCAATGAAGATAAGGAAAATCCTGGCAGTATTTTGGTGATTCTTTCAGTTCTCCCTTGAAACGGTGTATCTTATAAATTCGGCAAGAGAATCTTTTACATCGGATTCTGGATAGTTAATGAGATGGGCGAGGGCCATGTCGCGGTAATAATTCATTTTCTCAAGGGCATATTCAATTCCCCTGTTATCCTGTACGAATTTTATAACCTGCCTGGTCTCTTCAGTTGTTTTGTTCTTTTTTCTTACAATGTTCAGAATTTTTCTCTTTGTAAGTATTGATGAATTTTCAAGGGCATAAATCAGCGGCAGGGTTATTTTTCTTTCCTTAATATCGTTACCCCGGAGTTTTCCTGTAAGGCTGTTGCCTTCATAGTCGAGTATATCATCCTTTATCTGGAAAGCAATGCCTATTTCTTCGCCCATTTGCTTCATTGAGGTAATTACCTCGGTGTTGTCGGTAACTGAAATGGCACCGCAAGCGGTACATGCAGCGATCAGGGCTGCTGTTTTGGAACTAATTATGCGGAAGTAATCGGCTTCCTTTATATTCATTTTCCGTGCCTTCTGAAGCTGCAGAAGTTCTCCCTGGCTCATTGCCCTTACCGCTTCAGAGACTATTTCGAGCATTTCATATCTCTTTTTTTCAACGCTTACAAGTAATCCGGTAGCAAGCATATAATCCCCCGTAAGGACTGCAATTTTTGAATTCCACAATGCATTGATAGAAAGCGCCCCTCTTCTCTCACTGGCATCATCCACAACATCATCATGAACCAGTGAGGCTGTATGCAGAAGCTCGATAAGAGTCGCCGCCACATAGGTTGCCTCATTCACAGTACCGTTGAGTTTTGCTGACAGGAATATCAGCAGCGGCCTCATCTGTTTCCCTTTCCGCCTGAATATGTAGTTAAGTATTATTCTAAGAAGAGGCACATCACTTTTAAATGTCCTGTTGAAATATTCTTCAAACAGAATCATCTCCTTTTCAACAGGTTTTCTTATTTCGTAAAGAGAGGGCATCAGGCTTTAAGTTCTGACTCAAACATACAAAAAAAACAGGAGCGTTAAAATGAGATAAATCGAATTTAATGGGAATTATAGTTAAGTATGTAATCCAATTATATATTTAAATATTTTTGTGAAGCAAAATCATTTTTATGAGTCAGATACATCTCACACCGGAGAATCTTGAAAAAGCCGCAGGCATGATGAAGGCGATCGCTCATCCTGTGAGGATAGGGATAATCGAAAAACTTGAAGAAAGAGGAAGGCTTTCCGTAACTGAAATACAGAAACAACTTGGTATTGAACAGGCGACTGCATCCCATCATCTCGGGATTATGAAAGATAAGGGAGTTCTGACGGCCAGAAGAGAGGGGAAGAACATATATTATTCTTTAAAGCATGATACACTCAGCGCTTTGCTGGATTGTGTGAGAAACTGTTGCCGGATATAGATTATCAGGCAATGTCGCGGAACATTTTTTTCTGAAATATCAGGATAGAAAAAACCCCGCAGGTTATTGCCGCATCCGAAATATTAAACACAGGCCTGAAAAAAATAAACTGTTGCCCGGGTTTCACAGGTGACCATTCGGGCCAGGTAGTATTAATAAGCGGGAAATAAAACATATCAACAACTTTGCCTTGAAGGAATGATGAATATCCCCCTTCGGGAGGAAATAAAACAGCAACTTTGGTGAAGGTACTTTCACTGAAAATAATTCCATAGAATGCACTGTCGATCAGATTCCCTGCAGCACCCGCCAGGATAGCGCTTATCGCTATTATAAGGGCTAAAGATGCATTCTTCCTGATCAGTGTGACAAGGTACCATGAAATTGCACCAATGGCAATCATACGGAAGAGACTTAACAATATTTTTCCGGTTTTTCCCCCTATTTCCATTCCGAATGCCATTCCGTTGTTTTCAATAAAATGCAGCATCCCGTATTTACCAAGCAAAGGAATCTCCTCTCCGATAACCATTGTAGTTTTAATCCATATTTTCAGAGCCTGATCTGCAATTAATATCAGGACAATGAAAAGTATTGCAGTTTTTCCAGGTGATAATTTCATAAAATTTTTCCCGGCCCAAAAGTAAAAAAGAATTCAGAATTAATTACCCGGAAGAAAATTTAGTGACTATATCATAACAACAAAATATGATTTTCCGGGGGATACATAAAAATAACAAGATTACAGGCCAAAGTGTCTGTAGCCTTGTTATCATATTTGAAAATGGCCCTTTTTTATTAATGTCCTATCTGGCCGGGCAGGTTATGTCGTTACCGTTGCTGTCCCAGCAATGCCATGCCGTGTCGCCGAAATAATCAGCAGCCTTGATTCTGCCATTATGGCCTGAGGTATTCCATTCAATATCAACCGTGACAAATCTCATGTAAGCGGTTGATTCATAAAAATATACATTATAAAATGCGTTATAGCTTCCTGTTTTCAGGCCATATTCAATGTAGCTGTCTTTGAATGAGCTTCCGTTTTTGATATAGGTATATTTAACTGAACCCACCTCTGTTCCTGTCATCTGCCAGTCGATCTGAAGAAAGGGCACCTGTGCCTCCCTGCTCTCATTCAATGTCCAGCGGCCGCTTTTTCCGTCGAGAGCAGTGGTACCTTCAAACCATAAAAACTCCGGAAAACCTCCGGCACCTTCACGTGAGATATACATTTCCCATTTGACGTTTGCTGAGGTTATCTGGCCTGTCAGCCTGGCCGTATAGGTGGCAGAGAGTACGTTGACATTATATTTCCACTGCCATTTTTTGTTGTCCAGATATGAAGGTTTGTTTTCTATTGCTTTCTGAAAAGCTGCCACCGGAATGGCCAGATTGACAAAAAGAAGGGTATTCCATATCCCGACCACGGTCTTTGCCAGAGAATAATTGACATCTTCAGCACCCTTAATACCTGGCAGGGAATAGTCAGATTTTGCTGCGTCTCTGAAATTCGAGAAATCCATTATCATCGATCCTGCCGGAGGCAGAACAGGGGGATTTCCTTTCTTTTCGCATCCCTGAAAGAGGGGAATAATAATAACGAGAAGAAGAGTAAATGCAAAATGCTTTTTCATAGCTTCATGGTTTTATGCAAGGATATTATACAAACGGTTACGGATATTGATTATTATATAATTACAAAATTAAATAATTTAGTGATTGAACAATTTTAATTTGATGTTGTTTATTTGAAAACCAGTTAAAAATGGACAGAAGAAATTTTGTTAAATCAGCCGGAGCCGGAACAGCAGCCCTCCTTTTTACAGGAGGAGCATTTGGCACCGGCATAAAAAATTATAACACTATGGAACAGAATAACAAAGGATTTGTATTCCCCGATCTTCCCTATGCTTATGATGCCCTTGAGCCTTATATCGATGCAAGGACTATGGAGCTTCATTATGATAAGCATCACAGGGCTTATTTCAACAATTTTGTTGCAGCTGTAAAGGATACACCTGCAGCTAATATGACGCTCGAACAGATCTTCAGCGGCATGTCGGGCTACGCCGATGCTGTCAGAAATAATGGCGGCGGCTTTTATAACCACGTTCTTTTCTGGAACAACATGGCCAAAGGTCTGGCAACTCCATCTTCCGAAATGGTTAAAGCTCTGGAAGCAGCATTCGGGTCCTTCGATAAGTTTAAGGAGCTTTTCGGAAATGCTGCAAAGACCCGTTTCGGGAGCGGATGGGCATGGCTCTATGTAACTCCCGATAAAAAGCTGGCAATAGGAAGCAGCCCAAACCAGGATAACCCGCTCATGGATTTATCTCCCATTAAGGGCAAACCGGTCCTGGCGCTCGATGTCTGGGAGCATGCCTATTATCTCAAATACCAGAACAGGAGAGCAGAATATGTTGACTCGTTCTGGAATGTGGTAAACTGGCAGGATGTTGAAAAACGTTACAGGGAGGCTCTCTCCAGGTAATACTTTCCTGTCATTTTATTTTGTGAGTTTATTGTCCGGAAGCCCTCAGGGGCTTCTTTTTTTGTAAAACCGGTGTTTAGAAATTATTCCCGCGGCCAGCCGGTATCAGTGACTGAATAATAAAAAAAATAAAAACCCCCAGGTTGTAAATATTCATGATCCTGAAAGTGATATATGCTGAAGAGGGCCCGGTGGACATGAAAAATTTCAATGAAAAAAATACAAGGAATATTGCATTAAATGTCAGGAATAAATAAACAATGTATCCTGTAAAATAAATACCGGAAACAACATAAAAAGATAAAATGGCAACAATAAGCAAAATCCACGTAAAGATCAGGTACCTGACCTGTTTTTCAGGTATGCGGTCGGTAATAATTTTAAATCCGGCACTACGGTAATCATCTGCGAAATTTAATGTTATAAGCCAGAAATGTGGTATCTGCCATAAAAATAAAAATGACCCCAGAATTAAAATTTCCGTGCTTATTTGTTCTGTACCTGCAGCCGTATATCCAATAAATGGAGGGATTGCACCCACCATGGCTCCGGGAATCACTGCCAGGACAGAATGTGGTTTAAGCCTTGTGTAAATCTGGGTATAAACCATTACGGCAGCAGCCCCAAGAAGGAAAGGGAATACGCCGGTGAGGGCAAGAATTACAGAACCTGTAACCAGCATTACAGCCGACAACGACAATGCTCCCTGTGTACTTACACTTCCTGCCGGAAAGGGTCTTTTCATTGTCCTGGTCATTTTCCCGTCGGAATGACGTTCCATATACTGATTAATTGCGGATGAACCGGCAGCGAGAAAAAATACGCCGGCACAGATTCCGGCCAGCCGCATAAAGCCGGCTGAACCTGACACAAAATAACCTGTTGCAGCTGAAAGAGTAACGGCCAGCGATAGCCTTACCTTTATAAGTTCCGTTATTGTCCTGAGGCCTTTCATCAGTTATTCAAGGCCGGAAAGAGTTTTAAGATATTCAATTATTTCCCCGAGATCATCTTCTTTAAGAATATCCGAATAGGATTTCATAATGGCTTTGGGATACCCTTTTACAATCTCGGAATCCGGATCATATATTGATTTGATTATGTATTCTTCTCCGGCTGTAACGCTTTTTTCACCACCCTCTGTGATTATGTTCCTGGTTGAACCAAAGAGATTTTTAAAAGTAGGACCAACCAGTTTTGAACCGTCTGTTGAGTGGCAGGCAAGGCAACCGGTTTCACGAAGAATTATGAATCCCTTTGGATCGCTCCGGGGCCCGGCTTCAGACAGTTTTTTAAACCATTCCGCATATTCTTCCTCTGAGATAATTATTGCCTTTGAAAGCATTGATGAGTGAAGCATACCGCAATATTCCGTACATAATATTTCATAATTACCTATATAGTTTGGAATAAACCAGAGGAAATTCCGGTAACCGGGAATAACATCCTCCTTAACCCTGAAAGCCGGAATAAAAAGGCTGTGGTTCACATCTTCCGAAACAAGATCGATCTTAACAGGTTTTCCTACGGGTAAAACAAGATCTTTCGACCTGAGACCGTTGCCATAATCAAATTCCCATTCCCACATCCTGCCTATTGCCGTAACAACCATGGCATCCTTTGGTGGTTTGCGCATCGGGGCAAAGCCAACCCACCCTACATAGAACATTATCAGCACAATTATAAGCGGCACACCTGTCCAGATTATCTCCAGAATTGTGCTGCCCGAAAACTGTTTTGCAGGGATTCCTTTGCGGCGGTTGAACCTGATAACGGTATAAATCATGAATGCCGTTATCCCGACTATGAAAATGATTGAAACCGCAAAAATAAAAACAAATGCCCTGTCGACACCTTCTGCAAGATTTGAAGCTCCGGAAAACATATTTAAAAAAAATGATTAACGAAAATAATAATCAGAAAAAGTAATTATAACAACCAGCGCGTAAATAATAAATACACCGGTTATCATTAGTTTCAGAAAAAGACTCTCAAATTTCATATGCATAAAGTATATAATTACAATCGCAACCTTTATGCTTGCAATTATCAGGGCTACAGCAACCGATAAAGCCCCAAGATGAATTCCGGTTACCGCAACTGAAATTGTTGTTAAAATGAGAAGCGAAACCAGAACGATCCCAAGAGAGCTATATTCTGAAATATGCGGACTGTCAGTTTTCATATAGCCGAAATTTTCATGTAACCAGGTAAAGCAGCGGGAAAAGAAAAATCCATATCAGGTCTACAAGATGCCAGTATAAGGTACTGTTCTCGAGAAGCAGATAGTTATTTCCGTTAATTAATTCGCGGTAAATCTTAAAGGCTACAATTGAAAGAAGAACCATCCCGACAAGCACGTGAAGGGCATGAAGACCTGTCATCATATAATAGAGTCCGAAGAAAAGCAGTTCACCCCTCGGAATATTTTTTAATACTTCCGAACCGGGAAAAATCCTGAATTCGAACTTATGACTCCATTCAAAGTATTTGTTGACCATAAAGAGCGCTGCAAGAAAGATAGTCGAAATGATGAGAAACAATGCCAGCTTCTGCTGGTTTTTCCGGATGGCAGTAAGCGACATCGCTGCTGTCATACTGCTTACCAGCAGAAAAACAGTATTCATTGTACCTATAAAGGTATTAAGCTCGAGGGCAGCACTGTGAAATTCGGGAGAATATTTTGCCCTGAAAACGGCATAAACAAGAAAGAGTCCTCCAAACAGGAAAAGCTCGGTAAGGAGAAATATCCACATACCAAGCTTGCCTGTATCAAGATTGAACTGAACGCTTTCCGTATGGTTATCTGACATATGAACAGGCTCTATTTGTTATTTTTGGTTCCGAAGAAATATGGTTTGTGTTTTATCTCCGGTATCTCATCAAAATTTTCGTGAGGAGGTGGAGACGGGATCTGCCATTCAAGGGTAACTCCTTTCCAGGGATTTGCGGGAGATAGTTCCCCTCTCCGGGCAGCCCGGAAGAAGTTCCAGATCATAAGCAGTATTCCGGATATAAGAATGAACCCGCCGATCCCTGATATAACCATACCGGTCTGAAACTGGGGAAGGTAATCAAAATATCTCCTGGGCATTCCCTGAATACCTATTATGAACTGGGGGAAATAAAGAAGGTTGAACCCCAGGAAATTAAGTACCCATGCAATATTGGCGGTTTTAATGTTGTACATTCTGCCAAACATCTTGGGGAACCAGTAATGCATTCCTGCAAAAGTGGCAAATCCCATTCCGCCGAAAATTATGTAATGAAAATGTGCCACCACGAATGATGTATCGTGAAGATGGACATTGGTTGCAAGCGATCCCAGAGTAAGGCCGGTAAACCCTCCTATCATAAACAGGAAAATAAAGGAAATTGCATAAAGCAGCGGAGGTTTCAGATCGACAGACCCCCCGTACATTGTTGAAATCCAGTTAAAGACCTTAACCGCACTCGGTACGGCAACAATAAATGTGAGAAATGAGAAAAACCATCTTGAGGTGTAACTTATTCCGGATGTGAACATATGATGGCCCCATACAAAATAGCCGACAAATGCAATTGCAAGGCTTGAGAATGCAATGGCGCCGTAGCCGAAAACAGGTTTCTGACTGAAAGTGGGAAATATTTCGGTTACTATTCCCATAGCGGGAAGGATCATGATATAAACGGCCGGATGAGAATATATCCAGAAAAGATGCTGGAAAAGCACCGGATCACCACCCAGGGCCGGGTCAAAAAAACCTATATTCATTACCCTTTCTGCAATCACCATCAGTAATGTTATTCCGATTATTGGTGTTGCAAGAACCTGTATCCATGCAGTGGCATAAAGAGACCAAGGGAAAAGGGGCATTTTAAACCAGCCCATTCCGGGAGCCCTCAGCCTGTGAATGGTTACAATGAAATTCAACCCTGTGAGAATTGAAGAAAAACCAAGAATGAAAGCTGCTGTGAGGGCAAATATTACATTAGTGGAAGATTCCACACTGTAAGGAACATAAAATGTCCATCCTGTATCGGGCGGGCCGTCACCCGCAAATTGCGACAGTACGCCCAGTATTGCTCCTGCAAGAAAAAGATAAAATGAAAACAGATTTAATCTGGGAAAGGCCACATCCCTGGCACCAATAAGGATAGGCAGGAAAAAATTACCGAAAATTGCAGGCAGGGCGGGGATGACGATTACAAATATCATGATCACCCCATGGATGGTAAAGAGTCCGTTGTATGTCTGCGGTCCGAATACCTGCTCGCCGGGTTTAAAGAGTTCTATCCTCATCAGAAGACCCAGGAAAGCAGCTACCAGGAAAAATACCATGATTGAATACAGGTATAGCAGACCGATTCTTTTATGGTCGGTGGTCAAAAGCCATGAAAGTATGCCTTTGTATTTTCCCCCGTGGGTAAGATAGCTGACGTTTTTTTCCGCTCCGTTTTCTTTCATGCCTCACTCCTTCTTCTTTTTCTTCCGCTTCTGATCATGAGAACGGCAAATGTCACCACTGCTGCAAAAATTATCAGTGAGCCAAAAATCCTCGTTACCTGTAAGGTGTAGGTTTTACTGGCCGGGTTGTAGGCAAAACAGAATTCCATCACCTTGTTTATGGAAGGTCGTGGAATACCCTTCTGGGCCTCAATAATTGCCATTTTAAGATCAAATGGAAGGTAAGTTAAACCATAAAGATATCTTGTAATCACCCCTTTGGGGCTTACTATAAGAATTGCTGAAGGATGAGCAAAATCAAGACCCTGGGGTTTGTATTTATACCCTGCAGCCTCTGTGATTTTTGCAATGTTTTCCTGTTCACCCGTCAGATATATCCAGTCTGCCTGATGTTCCCTGCTGATTTTAGTCACAAAGTTTGCCTTCTTCTCTGCCGCCTTTTCAGGAGTATCGCTGGTATTGAAACTTATTGTAATTACCCTGAAATCTTCTCCTATGTTCATATCGATCTTACTGATTACTTCTGCAATGCCTGCCATAAGCGGACTGCAGAGATTGGGGCAGTCAAAATAGACAAAACTGAGAATGGTTGGCTTGTTTATAAGCTGCCTCAAAGAGACAGTCTCATTGTTTTCATTTTTAAATGTCAGGTCGAGGGGTATGGTATCTCCCAGGTGTTCAACGATTCCCACCTCGGGAGTCCTGACAAGATTTCTCTGCAGGTCGGGTTCCTGACAGTATGCACCTGCAGATGATGCCAGGAGAAACAAAATTAGAAATAAAATTCTCATTTTTATTGTTAATTAGTTTTCCTTTTTTTCTTCCGGGCAAAAGCCGGCAATCAACAGGGCTCCTCCCGTAAGGGAAATATCCTTAAGCAGGGCAATAAGTGTAATTGTCCGGTCGGCGCTGCCATGCACCAGGTGAGGTATGTGTATGGTAAGAATGAATAACAGCATCATTCCTGCAAGAAGCAGGGAGGCCAGCCTGATGTTAAATCTGGTAATTATGCTGATGCCGGCAGCTATCAGCAGTATCCCGGTCAGAATTATCGTGTATGCACCCAGAGGAATAAAAGATGTCAGCATTCCCAGATAATAATCCATCATAATAAAATGATTGATGCCGAAGATTACGAAAGGAATGCCGAAAAGGATTCTGCCCGGGACTATAAATTTTTTCATGCCGAATTTGTATTTTGGTTTTGTGAGGCAGCTTGTTTTTCTGAAACATATCTGCCGATAATGTAAATATCCCTGAGCCTGAACAGCACCAGGAAGATAAATGCCCATACTGCAAGAACACCCGATGAGTATACAAATATAATCCACAGGGGTGCTTTTCTTACTGTATTCCAGATTGCACGATTTGCAGTCAGACTGACTGGTTTTATGCTTTTACCTGCTTTTAGTATTGTATCTTTTGAGGCTGACCCGAAAGCCGGTTCATCTGTAAAAACAGCTGATAAATGAAGGTTCCCGGCTGTATCTCCGGGGATTCCTTCCGGCATTTTAAATACGGCAATTCCCGAATTATCCGTAAACTTCTCCTCGTCAACGGCCATTTTGCCGAAAGTTCTTTTTACAAAAATCCTTACACCTGCCCCTGTTACGGGTACAGAAGATAAACCGGTGACTGCTTTTGCCAGCAGCGTAATTTCATTTTCTCCCGGTCCGGCAAGGAAGGTTACGATTATCTCAGCTCCGGGATAAGCCGCCGATCTGATCAAAGGTGCAACAGCCTGTATATAATCCTTTTTGAAACTCCGGATAAATGAAATAATATTCCATAACTCACCGGCTGAAATTGTATTCCGGAATCCCGGCATCTGACCACGTCCGGTGGTTATCTTGTAAAAAAGCTCTCCGTCGAGGTTTTTCTGAATTTTGTCAGAAATCATATCAGCGGGCTGCGGTACAAGAGAACTCTGAAAATCTCCTTTGCCAGGGGTTCCGTGGCATATCTTACAGTTATTTTCATAGAGGAGCTGACCTTCCTTTCTTGTTGCTTCGTCAAACTTAAACGGACTCAGCCTGCTCTTCCATGAATCGGGAACAACCCATTCCTGCGAAAGCGCCGTCAGGGTGAAAGCAAGAAAAACAACGGATATTGAAAAAACCTTCATGATTCTCTGTTATCGGGTTCCTTGATTTTCTGTTTTGGCAATATCTTCTCCCGCGGCAATTTCCCACACCGGAATTACGGGGAAAAGCTTTGAAAGAATTGTGATGATAATTAAGACAAGCAGCAACGAGGCGAGGGTGATTGCCGATTCCGTAAGTGTCGGGGTGTAGATAATCCATTCATCCGGTACTCCCTGAATGGGCAGATAGGGATGTCCCTGGGGAGGAATGACAATAATATATCTTTTAAGCCATGAGGCTGCAAGAACAAATACTGAAATTACAAGCATTGGCAATGGTTTTCTGAATCTCCGGAACAGAAGAAGAAAAAACGGAATGACGAGGCCTGCAATCTGAACGCCCCAGAAAAGGATAGCGTATTTTCCAGAGAAGAGTTCCCGCAGATGAATGGCATCAGAAGTTTTCATTTTATACCCGGGAACAAGAAATTCATTGATATTGAAATAAACATACAGAGCCGTGAGGAGTATAAATATTTTTCCGAGTTTATCGAACTGTACTTCGGTAATGTATTTTTCCAGCCTGTAGTTTGAACGAAAGAAATAGATGGTGATAATCAGGAAAGCAATTCCTGATACAAATGCGCCTGATACAAAATAGGGGCCGAATATTGTACTGTCCCATCCGGTTCTCGGGGTCACGGCAAAAAGCCATGAGGTTACGGTATGTATCGCAAATGCCGTGGGAATGATCAGGATAAGAAGTGTCTTTACTGCTTTGAAGAGGATCCTGAATTGTTCTTCATGATGAACCCATCTGAATGAAAGTATTTCGTAAGCCTTTATCAGGAATGCCGGTCGGCCTGCCATCCGTGTTTTTGCTATTGCGAGGTCGGGTATGAGGGGAAAGAACCAGAGGAGGAGGCTTAGCACAAAATAGGTTGTTACAACCGTTACATCCCACAGTATGGGTGATTGTACCCTCCCGAAAAGGAAAACGTAAGGCAGCCTTTCAGGGCGTCCCATATCGGAGATAATAACCAGTCCGGCAACAGCTGCGAAACCTATGGCAATAATTTCAGCAATTCTGGTAATTGGTTTAATCCATGAAGCGCCAGCAAGGCCAAGAACTGAACTGATCAGCATCCCGACAAGGCTCGTCGCCACAAAAAAGACAAAATTGGCAATATACATTCCCCAGCTTGTATAATCACGGAGGCCGGTCACGATAAGTCCTTTTTTAAGCTGAATTGTATATGCAAATATGCAAGCTGAGAAAGCCGCTATAAGGAAAAACATCCATATCAGAAAACTGCGGTTATTGATTTTAACCGGCCTGAGAATATCTTCCGCCGCTTTTTCAAGTGTCGGGTTAATTGCCTCCGGGTTCAGATTTTCCGGCTTCATGCTCCTTTATTGTTAAGCTTTTTTTTCTGAATAGGTACCTGAAGGATCTTCAAATTCAAACAGCCTGTTTTTAGGAGGCAGGTAATAAACTCTTGGTTTTGTCCCCAGTTCAGGCATCAGCCTGTAGGCTCCGTTATCTGCAAGGAGTTTTTTGAAGCTTACGGTCTCCTTTGTTGTTCCGTTTGTCACTGCGTCCTCGTTTTCATCCCCGAACCAGTATACTCCGTTCGGGCAGGCCGAAACACAATATGGCAGCATATTTTCTCTGAGGCGGTCGGCACTGAAAAGACATTTGGAGATGGTCCCTTTTTTCTGTGGAACATTCAGTTCCACATTGTATACTTTTCCTTTGTCGGCAATCTCCTCCCTGGGTTCCTGCCAGTGAAACATTCTGGCAGAATAGGGGCATGCGGCCATGCAGAATCTGCAACCTATGCAGCGTTCGTTATCAATGAGCACCGGACCGTCGGGTCTTTTGAATGTTGCATCAACCGGACAAACTGATACACATGGAGGATTGTCGCAATGCTGGCATGGTTTGGGCATAAAATAAGCGGGAGTGTTTTCGTTTTCCTTCATCACCAGCGTATTGATGTGATATTCATAGGGCCGCAGGTGATGGGCTGCCTGACAGGCCTCTATGCATTTTCTGGCATTGCGGCACTTTGAAAGATCAATAACCATTACCCATTTTTTCCCTTCGATTCCTTCCCGGTACTTCCTGGTAATTTTTTTTGAATCAGGTTTATAATCCTTAGCCTGGTCGGCGGGTATCTCAACAAGCCTGTTATCTTCAGTAAGGACTTTTATGTAATCACCCTGATGCTTTTCTTTTTCATGCCGGTAACCGGAATAAAGAGCTGCCGCCCCTGCAATAACACCTGCCCCGGAAATCCCGGCTTTTTTAAGAAAGCTTCGCCTTGAGGATTCAAGAACACCTTCTATTTCACTCAGGGCCTTTTTTTTCTTTTCTTTTTTCAGACTCATTACAGCAAATGTTTAAACGGAACAGATTATTCAGCAGGGATGTTTGACCGGGAAGGAGAAAAGGCAGTTACCTTATAGCCCGATCTGATAATTGCATCCCTGATGGCAGATGTGTCAGTCTTTAAGGGATTGAATTCCACAACTGCCTTTCCTGCAACGTGGTCAGCCTTTACTGCCTCAACGCCGTCAATTTTGCCGACGCCTGCCTGAATTGTCTGTTCACAGCCGGTACAGGTCATCCCCGAGATTGACACGTCGATGGTTATTGATTTGTTTTCTCCGGTTTTACTTTTGTCCCTGTTTTCCCTTCCTCCGCATGCGGATGCAATTATCAGGAAGACAAACATCAGTTTGAGAAGATCAGCGCGTAACATTTTCATTTCTTTTTATTTGAATTGCAGGTGAAAAATTTTTCTAAAGTATTAAATTTTCATAAAATGTGATAAAACATGCATAAAAATCATTTAAAGATGACATTCCGCTGTAAAAAGTGCTGTTGAGAATTACCGTAAAGAGATTTTGCCTCGTTTATTTGTTATGGCCCGTTTCTTTTTCCTTGTAAAGAAACCTTTTTATTTTCTGGGTTGCAGTTTTCTGGAACGGTGTTTCATGATGTTCAATCCTGCTTATCTGGCTGAACCTGTTAACCTTTGAATTCACATAATTTTTTATGTCTGTTTTCAATTCCTCGATTTTTTCTCCGAGGTCATGTTTCAGGTGCTGGTATTTCTTTTCGAGTTCCTCCATGTTGAGATGCACAAGTGCCACAAGTCGTCCTTTATGCTCAACCACGATGGATTCATTTACAAATTCAAAATTGTTTATGACTGATTCTATCTCTTCAGGGTATATGTTTTCGCCACTCGATCCGACAATCATGTTTTTAAGTCTTCCCTTGATAAACAGATTACCCGATTCATCAAACCGGCCAAGATCTCCTGTTTTGAACCATCCGTCTTCCGTCATCACTTCCGCGGTAAGTTCAGGTTCCCTGTAATAGCCTTTCATAACATTGGGACCTCTGGCCCATATTTCCCCCTCCCCGGTTTCAGGATCAGGATTGTGAATTATAAGTTCAATACCTTCTATCGCAGGACCGGTTGATTCGAGAACCGTAGCCGAGGGTCCGCAACCGGCAAGAAGAGGGGAAGTCTCGGTAAGCCCGTAACCAATGGCATAGGGAAATCCGGCTTCCCTGAGAAACTCTTCAACCGTCCGGTTTAATTTTGCTCCTCCGATTCCGTAGAACCTCAGGCAACCGCCGAAAGTTTTCATGAGTTTTTTCCCCGCTATTACATTAAGTCTTTTCCTGAAAAACGGTTTGGCATAGAGTTTCCTTAAAAGGGAATTCCTGCTGAAAGAGGGAAGAATTTTATTGTAGTAAATTTTTTCTATAATAAGAGGAACCGTAAGCATGGCTGTCGGTTTTATTTCAGCAAGTGCCGGAAGAAGTATGGCAGGGGAGGGAGGTTTGCGGAGATAATAAATACACGAACCACAGATCATGGGCAATATCAGACCAAGGGTGTTTTCGTATGTGTGGGAGAGGGGGAGTACTGACAGAAACCTGTCATTCTCGTCGAGATAATGTATCTTTCTGCCTTTAAGGGCATTGAATGTAATATTTTCATGGGAGAGCATGACGCCCTTTGATTTCCCGGTAGTCCCGGAAGTATAGATTATTGCTGCAAGATCGCCCGGGGAAACATCATACTGTTTTTCAGGTCTTGCCGAAAGATCTATTGACAAACCCTCATATTTTGATTTTATTACTGAGAAATCATCTGTCATTATGATAGTTTCAGGCAGACGCTCCCTGAATTCTTCAACTTTTGAATAGAGGGATGAGGATACAAAGATTGCAACGGCACCTGAATGTTCAATTACATTTAATATTTCACCTGATGAAAAATCGGGAAGAACCGGTACCACCACCGCTCCCGCAAAGGTAATTGCAAAATATGCTATTGCCCAGTTAGGCATATTGGTACTCAGTAAAACGACTCTGTCTCCCGGTTTTATTCCTGCTTTCGAAAGGAGAGCCATGACGGCTTCCGCATAGGTATTCACCTGGCTCCATGTTATGGGTTTCTCTCCTGCAAAAGCCAGTGCATTGCAATTACCTGCCCTTTTAACGGTTTCTCTGAAAAGTGAAGGTATAGTGTGATTTCTGTCGCTGCCGAACATATAAATGTCTTTAAGCCACAAAGGTATTCAATATTTATATCTTAAACCGTAAAGATGATTTTTATGCATTAAGTCTGAAAAATACATATATGGTGGATACTCAAACATATTAGCTATTTTTGTTGTTCAATAATTGCTGATAATGACCGGGATTATAAGATTAACAAGGGAGTTTACATTTGAAATGGCCCATGTGCTTGAGGGATACGACGGCCCATGCAGAAATGTTCACGGACATTCCTACCGGCTTTATGTTACTGTAAAGGGACATCCTGTGGCTGACAGACTTAATTCCAAATATGGAATGGTAATGGATTTCAGCGACCTGAAAAAACTGGTGATGGAAAAAATTATCAGCGTGTTCGATCACTCAATAACGGTCAGCAGCAGCTATGCCGGAGAAAAAAGGGAAATGCTCAGAAATGTATTCGGAAACATGGTTGTCGTTGATTACCAGCCTACCTGTGAAAATCTGGTTGCCGATTTTGCCGGAAGAATTGCCGCAAATCTGCCTGAAGGAGTTAAGCTTCACAGCCTCAGGCTTTATGAAACGGCAAAATCGTATGCCGAATGGTTTGCGGAAGATAACCCCTGAAGATTTCTTCAGTATAACGTAACAGATTATGGCCGGTACAATTGAAAAAAAACTTTTCCTTCTCGATGCATATGCCCTGATATTCAGATCCTATTATGCATTTATCAGGAACCCGCGGATTACTTCCGGCGGGTTAAACACATCCGCCATATTCGGATTCCTTCTCACCCTTGAAGAGGTTCTTCAGAAACAGAAACCCTCACACATTGCAGTAGTATTTGATACCCCTGAACCTACTTTCAGGCATGTGATGTTTCCGGAATATAAAGCTACCCGCGACGAAACACCTGAGGATATTAAGAAATCTGTCCCTTACATAAAAAGATTGCTTGAGGCTTTCAGAATACCGGTAATAGAATGCCCCGGATTTGAGGCTGATGATGTTATAGGCACACTCGCCGTAAAGGCAGCAGAAAAAGGGTTTGTCACTTACATGATGACGCCGGATAAGGATTTTGCTCAGCTGGTCGAAGGCAATATTTATATGTATAAACCTTCACGGGGAGGGAATGAATCGGTAATATGGGGTGTTAATGAGGTTAAGAAAGAATTCGGTATTAATAATCCTTCACAGGTTATTGATATTCTCGGTCTGATGGGTGATGCATCCGATAATATACCGGGGGCCCCAGGGATCGGGCCTAAAACTGCCGTCAAACTGATCTCAGAGTTCGGAAGTGTTGAAAACCTGCTGCATAATACCGGAATACTTCAGGGAAGGATTAAGGATATAATTGAGACTAATGCTGAAAAAATTATCCTTTCAAAAAAACTGGCTACAATTGAAAAAAATGCCCCCTGTCAGCTTGATGAGGAGGTATTCAGATCAAAAAAACCCGATACTGAAAAGCTGAAAGCTCTCTTTAACGAACTTGAGTTCAGAACGGCTTTAAACAGATACCTGGCAGATAACACAAAAGAGGGTGTCCCGCAGGATGAAGATACTGCCAAAGCTGCCGGCCCTGAGCAGGGGCTCCTTTTTGCTGAAGCAGAAACACACGGTACAGAAAACAGAATGAATATCGGCTCAGTACCACATAAATATATCCTGGTTGAAAAACAGTCGGTCGGAGAGCTGGCAGAGAAGCTCTCTTCTCTCAGGGAATTCTGTTTTGACACCGAAACAACCAGCCTTAATGCTCTCGATTCAGAACTGGTTGCAATTTCATTTTCTTGGGAGCCCGGAGAAGGATACATGATATGGTTCCCTGAATTGCAGGAAGAAACACGGGATATTCTTGGTAGGCTTAAACCTGTCTTCGAGAATGAAAACATAAGAAAAGTGGGTCAGAACCTCAAATTTGATATCCAGGTTCTCGCAAATTACGGCATCAATGTCAAAGGCGAGCTTTTTGACACAATGATTGCCCATTACCTGCTCGAACCCGATATGAGGCATAACATGGACTTCCTCGCTGAAACTTACCTTTCCTATACCCCTGTCAGTATAGAGAGCCTTATCGGGGAAAAGGGCCGTAACCAGAAAACAATGAGGGCAGTCCCGGCCGACAGGCTTCTTGAATATGCTGTTGAGGATGCTGATGTAACATACAGGCTTAAACAGATTTTTGAACCAAGGCTTGTCCGGGAAGAAATGTATTCCCTTGCCTCATCAATAGAGATGCCTCTTATACGTGTTCTCGCCTCAATGGAAAGAGAAGGAGTGAGGCTTGACACCGGATGCCTTAAAGATATCGCAGGAGGACTAAGGGAAGATATAATCAGACTGGAAAAGGAGATATACAGCCTGGCCGGTACGGAGTTTAATATATCTTCCCCGAAACAACTCGGAGATATACTTTTCGTCAGGTTAAAGATAGATCCAAATGCAAGGCTCACAAAAACCAGGCAGTTTGTTACAAATGAGGAAATACTTCAAAGACTGGTAAACAGACATCCTGTTGTAGAGAAAGTACTGGAATACAGAGGCATGAAAAAACTTTTATCTACTTATGTGGAGGCCCTGCCGGAACTGGTGAATCCTGAAACCGGAAGAATACACACTTCATTTAACCAGGCAGTTGCATCCACCGGCCGTCTGAGTTCAAACAATCCCAATCTTCAGAATATTCCGGTTCGCGATGAGAGAGGCAGGGAAATCAGAAAGGCATTTATACCAGATGACGGTTACATTTTCCTTTCAGCCGACTATTCACAGATTGAACTCAGATTAATGGCACACCTCAGCGGTGATGAAAATATGATATCAGATTTCCTTTCGGGCTATGATATCCATGCTGCCACCGCCTCAAAGATTTTTAATGTGGATATAAAAGATGTTACAAGGGAGATGCGCAGCAGGGCAAAAACAGCCAATTTCGGTATAATTTACGGGATATCTGCATTCGGTTTGTCGGAACGGCTTACCATCGGCAGAAATGAAGCCAGAGAGCTGATAGACGGATATTTTGCTTCTTATCCTGGGGTAAAGAAATACATGGATGAATGTATAAGCAAAGCCAGATCGAAAGGATATGTAACAACCATGTTTGGAAGAAGAAGATATGTGAGGGATATCAACTCAAGAAACCAGGTTGTAAGGGGCAATGCAGAGAGAAATGCCATCAATGCACCCATTCAGGGGACCGCAGCCGACATTATAAAAATTGCAATGGTAAATATTCATGAACGCCTGAGAAAAGAGGCTCCTGACGCCAGAATGATTTTACAGGTGCATGATGAACTTATTTTTGAGGTTATTCCCGGGGAGCTTGAAAAGGTAAAGGAACTGGTGGTCAAGGAAATGTCGGAAGCTGCATCCCTGAAGGTTCCTCTGGTGGTTGACACCGGCTCAGGATTTAACTGGCTCGAAGCTCACTGAAAATAAATTATAAAAGCATTCCTCTGACCCGGGATTTTAATTGCTGTTATTCTTACCCGAAAGAACCGATCTGTACAAAGCCTTATTATTCAGTATTTCCATACCCTTTTTTACCTGTTCATCATTTCTTACCGACCATTCAATTGCTCCCTCTTCATAAAAATACCTTCTTATGATCTCGTCGGTTAGTATTTCTGTGATTTCACTTCTGAAATTCTCGAGGTCTTTGCGCAGATTATGGGTAATCTCTTTCTCAAGTGCACTGAAAAGGTCACGGTTAACGTCATAATACTTCTCTCTCCTTGCATTATCAGTGAGGTCACTAAATGCTCTTTCGGTCAGGGTCTGGTAATTGAAACCCCGTTTTTCAAGAAATCTGATAAAATCATTATAAACCGAATCGGTGACTGTAACATGGTCTATTGAGGCAATATCCTGGTGTGACCAGAAAAAGAGGGTAGCATAATCAAAGATGTGATTCCTGATATAGAGTTCGGTCGCTATCTGGCTCAGGGTTTCAGGTACTATTTCAATGTCGGGCGTTATTCCGCCGCCATCCTTAACCGGGCGTCCGTTGCGGGTGAAGAATGTTTTTATCAGCGAGTCGGGTATATAACCGACACTTCCATCCTCATTGCGATGAGCAAAATCTATCGCCTGAATGCATCTTCCGCTCGGAATGTAGTATTTTGCCGTAGTCACTTTCAGCTGGGCATTAAAGCTCAGGGGACGGGTTATCTGGACCAGCCCCTTTCCGAAAGATCTTTGTCCGACAATTACACCGCGGTCGAGATCCTGTATTGCTCCGGCGACTATTTCGGATGCTGAAGCTGAGGCCCTGTTGATAAGTATGACCAGCGGTATATTCTCATCAACAGCCTGACTGCGGGTTTTATATGTTGCATCAAATTGCTTTACCTTTCCCTTTGTACTTACCACCTCTGTACCTGGTCCTGTAAAAAGATTAACGACATCTACAGCTTCATTCATTATTCCCCCGGGGTTTGAACGAAGATCCAGGATGATTCCTTCGGGGCTATTTTTTTTCAGATCCAGCAGAGCTTTTCGTACATCCTCATTGCAGCTCTGGGTAAAGTTAGTGAATCTGATATATCCTGTTTTTGAATCAATCATTCCATACCATGGTACCGGCGGGAGTGATATTCTCTCTCTTTTCATGCTGAAATCATATTCCCGACCGTTTCTCATCACAGTTACGGTAATTGCAGTTCCGGGGTCACCCTTCAGATGTTCGCTTACCTTATCCACGGGAAAACCTTTCAGCGTCCTGCCGTCAACTTTTACAATCATGTCGCCTACTTTTACACCGGCTGCATCTGCCGGGAATCCTTTATAAACCTCAGTCACAATTGCATAATCACCGTTGTTACGCACAAGGCAACCTATTCCTCCGTATTTTCCGGTTGTCATTAAATCAAGGTCTCCGGTTTCAGATTCGGAATAGTATGTTGTATATGGATCGAGGGTCCTGAGAATTCCGTCAATCGCAGCCCTGATTATTTTATCGGGGTCAAACTCCTCAACATAAAAAGTGTTAAGTTCCCTTACAAGGGACAGGAAGATATCCAGGTTCTTCCCCAGGCGGAAGTCCCGCGATTCCTGGTTTATAACAAATGCTGTGGATAAACCCGAAATAAGAACTGCAATAAACAGAATCAGAAAGGTTCTGCGGGTATTTTTTCCCATGGTGAAAAATTATTAACCGGCGAAAATAAGAAGAAATATCAAATTGTCTTATTCTGTTATTTCTTTGGCGGCAGTAATTTGTTCAGTAAGTATTGAAATGATTTTTCCGGTTAATTGAAATATTTCATTATAATCTGGTTCGGTGCTGCTCTTGAAAATAATCATAAACACAATTTTTCTTCCTGATTTTTCAAGGTGATGGTACAGGACATGTTTCTGATGCCTGTATGCCTCCCTGATTTTTCTTCTGATACGGTTTCTCTGAACGGCACTCCTGAAGTTTTTTTTGGGTACACTGACTGCGATACTGGCCGGAGCCTGCAGTGTGTCGTCTGCATGGTTCCAGATAACCTGGAAGGATTGACAATAGAAGGATTTTCCGTTGCTGAATAACTCCTCAATGGTTTTACGGCTGCAAAGCCTCTCATTCTTTTGGAACCTTTCAGAGATTATTGTCATGGAAAAGGGATCTTCCGGCTTATAAGAAGCGTTGTTGAATAACGGGCGGAAATTCTGCCCGGGGTTATCAATGCCTGTTATTGTTCCTGTTGTACTCCTTCAGGAAATCGTCAAGCGCCATAGTCATGGAGGGTGACTTGGGATTGGGAGCCTGAATGTCAAGTCGGAGGCCCTCCTGCTCCACAGCCTGGGCGGTGGTGGGACCAAACGCCGCAATTTTTATATCCCCCTGAACAAATTCCGGAAAGTTTTCCCTGAGCGACTTAATTCCTGAAGGACTGTAGAAGACGATTATGTCGTAATCAAGATCCTTAATGCTGCTGAAGTGATTACTGATTGTTTTATAAAGAATTCCAATGGAGTGTCTGATATTGTTCTTTTTCAGAAGATCGGGAATTTCAGCATTGTGCGGCTCAGGAAGGGGAACGAAATAATTCTCATCCCTGTGTTTTACAATTATATCAATTAAGTCCTGGAATTTTGATTTTCCGTGAAAAATTTTCCTCTTCCTGTAAACAATGTATTTCTGCAGGTAAAAAGCCACATTTTCCGTAATGCAGAAATATTTCATGGTGTCGGGGATGGTCAGCCTCAGTTCACCGGCAATCCTGAAATAATGGTCAATGGCCGTTTTACAGGTAAAAATCACAGCAGAAAAATCGAGAATGTTAATCTTCTGCTGACGAAAATCCTTTGCAGTGAGACCTTCAATCTGCACAAATGGCTTAAAATCGATCTTCAGATTATATTTTTTTGCCAGTTCGTGGTAAGGTGATTTTGGATTTTGAGGATCTGGCTGCGATACAAGAATCTTCTTTATTTTCAACCCCTTACAGATTAAATTCGACATCAGGATATTTCACAAACCCGAAATCAGCCCTGTGCCATACTTCAATAAAACAGCAACAGGGAGAATTTCCAGGGCACAAAGGTATAAAATTAAATACAAAACTGATGCACGGCGCCGGATAAAAAGAAGAAAGAGCCTGGTTATTCTCATTAAAATCAATAATATAAGAAAAACAAAACCTGTGGTGATTAAAAATCCGGCCGGAAATATTCTGCTGTATGCCAGAAGAATAACAAATAGAAAAGATAAAAGGCCGAAAATTCTGTAAAAGCTGTAAATCGCCGAAAGGTATCCTGAGAAAAGTTCATTCTCCTCACTTACTATACCGGTGAGGACCGTTAATATATGTTTGAATGTTACAACCAGGATAACGAGTGCAAAGCAGGCGAGCCACAGCAAAAAACCTCCGGTTAATGGTAAAGCAATCCCTTTTTCTTTTATTACAAGCATCATAAAAAGGCTTATATTGATAAATGAAGCGAGATTAATCATGGTTGACTGTACCCTGAAAATCTTTTCGGCATCGGCCTGATATTTATCCCTCAGTCCTTTGAAAGTCAGAAAGTTCAGTAAATTGCTGAGAAGGCTGCCGGGGATTTTGCTCAGGATAATATATATCATGGCAGATACCATTAAAAGCGGAATCATCCAGTCTGCTTTAAGTTGAGGGCTCTCTTTCAGAAGACCTTCTTTGAGGTATTCTTTCAGGGCTGAATACTCTTTTTCCCTGTACTCCCTTGTACGGGTAATGAATGAAAACGGGAATGTTTCGGTATCCGTGACTGATAGCGGAGGTTGCCTTGATGATGTGTCTGAAATCAAATATAGTGTAAGATCTGTTGGCCTGAAGCTTTTTCCCGGGGTTTTTACTTCAGGGAGCCATTGCCGGGAGGTTAAAATGCCGGCATTTTCAATCACGCTGGAATCACTTCTGCTTATTATGTATGGCCGGCTGACAGTATCCTGTTGCATCAAGATATTATTTATCCTGATTTATTTCTATCGGGGTCAGTTATCAATAATGATCCGACCGGCAGCCCATAATATCTGAAAGAATATTATTGGCAAGACGGCTGGCACCGATTCTGAAGAGGGATGGATTTATCCATTCTTCTCCAAGGATTCCTTTTGCAATACCTGTATAAACTGCAGCATCTGCAGATGTTGCTATCCCTCCTGCCGGCTTGAAGCCTACCCTGATACCTGTTTCACGGAAGAATACGGAAATCGCAGTGCACATGACAAATGCGGCTTCCGGAGTAGCCGACACGCTTGTTTTACCTGTGGATGTCTTAATAAAATCTGCTCCGGCATCCATTGCTATCATCGATGCATTGAAGATCTGCTCATGTGTCTGCATAAGGCCTGATTCGATAATTACTTTCAGGAGAATATCCCCGCCGGCGGCGCTTTTTATTTCCCTTATTTCATCGGCAACAGCCGAAAAGTCTCCCCCCAGAAAATATCCCAGGGGTATTACAATATCAATCTCATCAGCTCCGGCCTCTACAGCAAGTTTGCATTCCGACAGTTTTATGCTTCTGAATGTCTGTGATGATGGAAACCCGCCTGCCACTGCTGCGATTTTTACATTTTTTGCCGTAAGCTTTTCCCTTACAAGAGAAACAAAATTCGGGTAAACGCAGATAGCTGCAACTGTCGGAATGTTGGAATATTTGGCATTGAAGCTGTTTACCTTGCCTGTAAGCTGAAGGATATGACTTTTATTGTCCGTAGTATTCAGGCTTGTGAGGTCGATTACACCCAGCATGTCCATCAGGGCTTTTCTGTCGGGTACCTCCGGAATAGAGGCATATATGTTTTTTAGACCTTTCCTTATCTCAGAAGCTGACGGGCATTTTTTAAACAGTTTTTGATATAATTTTGTCATAATAATGCATTTATTAACAGTTTAAACGAGAAATAATGATTAAAAAGCCGGGTGTCAATATACATTTTTTTGTTTTCATAGCCATCTTATTTTCATTTTTTGGATGCACAAAACCTTCCGGGATAACTGAAAGGGGGGCTTTGTTAAAAGCAGACCGTGATTTTTCGGCCATGTCGGAGCGTGAAGGAATGCAGAAGGCATTCCTGAAATTTGCAGCCGACTCTGTTGTAATACTCAGGGATAATTCCTTCCCTCAGGCTGGAATCAATGCCATGAGAGAATATTTTGCAGGCCGAAGTGATACTTCTTACATCCTAACCTGGGTGCCTGTGTATGAAAAGATTTCATCTGATGCTACCCTTGGCTATACTTACGGCCTGTATACACTAACTATCAGAGCTACAGGGGAAACAAGCAGGGGAACCTATGCAACCGTATGGGAGAAAGAGGGAGACGGGAGCTGGAAATATATACTTGATACAGGTACACAGGGATTACCGGTACAGAATTAGGATTCTGTAATGATTTCTTTTGCCGGCCGGTTTTTTTCGTGATATCATCCGGAAAATCTGCCGAAATTAATAAAATACTAATCCGTTAATTCTTTATACATAATTCTTTGGGGTCTCAAGCTTACTGTTTCTGGCCAGTGAAGCAAAAATTCCCAGTATGCAGAGGACGGAGAATATAACAAAACCTGTCCTCATTCCTGAAGTAAAAAGGGTATAGGTTTCAGGGGTAATTTGTTTGTTGCCGATAAAAACAGAGAGGATCATCATTGCTATACCCATACTTAACATCTGTCCTGTCATTCTCATCGTTCCTACAACACCCGAAGCCACTCCAAGAATATTTTTTTCGACAGAACTCATTATCGCGTTCGAATTTGGTGAGGAGAATAATCCAAAGCCTGTGCCCATTAACATCAGGAGTGTAATTATTGCAAGGAGGCCTGTTTTTTCGGAAACAAAGCATAACGCTATAAGGCCTGCAGAGGTAAGGCCCATACCTGCAGATGCTATTACACCTGGATTGTATTTGTCTGACAATCTTCCTGCAAAAGGTGATATCACTGTCATAATAACCGGTTGGGAGACCATAATCAGGCCGGCCATCCTGACATCGTACCCAAGTATGAACTGCAGATAAAGACTCAGGAAAAATCCTGTGGCCGATGTTGCTGCGTAATGGATAAAAGCGGCTGCCGAAGAGAATGCAAACACCCTGTTTCTTATGAATACTGAAACACTGAAAAGGGGAGCGGATAAGGATCTTTCGAAAAACAGAAAGATTATTCCTGTTACTATTCCTGTGCTAAGAAGAACCCATCCGTAGACAGAGGGGAGTATTGAAAAACCAGACATGAAGGTGGCCACTGAGACTGTATATAAAATTGCTCCTGTTGTATCAAATTTATCTCCTTTTGCATCAGCCCAGTCGTTTTTAATCTTCTTCCTGACAATGAAAATGGCTGCCAGGCCTACCGGAATAAGAACCAGGAAAATGCTTCTCCATCCCAGGTAGCGGGTGAGAAAGCCGCCAATGACCGGACCAGATGAAAGACCCAGGTAAACAGCGGTAATGTTTATACCCATTGCACGGCCTCTTTCCCCGGGAGGGTAGACAGATGTTATAATTGCCAGGCTTGTGCTGAAAAACATTGCAGATGCAATGCCCTGTATTGTTCTTACTATAATAAGCGCCTCGAGGGTATGACAGAAAATTACCAGAAAAGATGCAACAGTAAACAGAAGCAGGCCTGCCAAAAAGATTTTTTTCCTGCCGATTATGTCAGCCAGCCTGCCGAAAGGGAGAAGGAACATTGCTGAGGCCAGTATAAAACTGCTTGCAACCCATCCCAGTCCTGTTGCCCCTGCATTAAACTCTTTCCCTATTGAAGGGAGGGCCAGGTTGACGGAAGAACTCAGAAAAGGAGTCAGAAATGCTGCAAATGTGGCGGCATAAAGTACTGTCCGCCTGGTTGTTTTTGAATCTGAATCTTCTTTTTTTTCCACCGTAAATTAAAAATCCTTGTTTTTTGTATCAATAATTATGGTTACCGGGCCGTCATTAATCAGTTCAACATCCATCATTGCCCCGAATATTCCTGTCCCCGGCCTTTGGCCATGAAAGGAAGTAATATACCCGTTAAAACTTTCATACAGAGGAATGGCGGTTTCAGGGGGTGCCGCCCTGATATATGAAGGTCTGTTTCCTTTTCTGGTAAGGGCGTGAAGGGTAAACTGACTTACAACAATAATATCACCCCCTGCCTCTTTTATTCCCAGATTCATTACTCCTTCGCTGTCAGGGAAAATTCTCAGGTTGACAATTTTATTTGCCAGCCATTCTGCATCACTTTTGTCGTCTGCCTCCTCAATACCAAGCAGTACCAGCAATCCCCTGCCTGTTGATGCAGTTATTTTTCCCTCCACTGTCACGGAAGCCTTTTTTACTCTTTGAATAACCGCTCTCATAACCGGGTCAATGTTAATTAAAAATGTCTCATGTTTTTACCTTTTACTTCGATATATTTAATTTCTCCGGGTCTTACAGTGACAGGGATTCCGTTTATAAGTTCTTCTCCGGTGAATTTTACTTTCTTTCCTGAAGGGAAGAAACTTACCCTGTATTCCGATTTCCTGTCGGGTGTGAACCATTGCTGGAACTGGTTTATACGCGGGTAATCGGCGGGCATATGCATTTTTTCGCTGTATCTGGGGGTTTCAAATTTAATCTTTCCCTGCCACCCGTTTTCGCAGCTCAGGGCTATTCTCAGTATGCCGTTTTTTTCATAAGCTCCGATCAGCAGTTTTTCATCCCAGTGATCGGGGAGAATACCCATTGTTTTCCACAGGCAGTACATAATGGTTGTCCGTGCAAAATTGCCGTCTCCATGCCACCCTTCTACAATACCGTCGGGCTTCTGATATTTCCACATTACTTTTATTTCACTGTCGAGCCATTTACGGGCCTCTTCCACGGGTTCCCTGTTGAAAAGGTTAAGAGCACCTTCTATTGCGTCGGCATATCCGTCGCAACCGCCGTTTTCCCAGTTAAAATTCCTGTACTTTTCATAAAGAACTGAAAGAGCTTTTAATACAGCTTCCCGGTATCCGGGGACCGAATCGATGATACCAACAAAATAGTATGCATTCAGCGTATAGCCGAAATTATCTGCAATTCCTCCTGAGATGATTTCACCTGTTACGGGATTTATCTCATTGTAGAACAGTCCGTCTTCATTCCTGCCTGCCTCAAGGATCCTGTCGAGCATTTTTCTTATAAAAGGCTTCCATTCTGCTCTCTTTTCCGGCCATGCATAATATGCAGCAAGATAAATTTCGCATAATCCCGAAATGATCTCACAACCGTGATCCCTTATTCTCAGGCGGGCTGAGTTTGTTACTGGCAGGTTTAACCCGTTAAGGTAATAATCAGCTATTAAGGCACCCCATTCAAGATATTCCTTTTTTCCCGTGAACCAGTACATCCTTGACAATACCTGCAGCAGGTCGCCGTTTACTTCCATCACCGCATTCGGGCCGAACGATTTCCCTTTCATCTCCTTAACAACGCGTGTCAATAGAGGAATATCGTCCAGGATTTCTGTCATCCTTTCACTCCATGGGCTCTCCCCAAGCCATTCGGTGAGTGGTATAAGTCCGTCTTTCATATATTCTGCCGATCCGAAAATAACCTGTGAGGTGTCAATGGTTTCATTCAGGAATCCCTGTTTTGTGAATGAATAAGTATCAGGCAGTCTGCCGATACGGGGAGTCAGCAATTTTTCTGACTCAAGCATCCGGAGTGCCTTGCCTGAAAAAAACTCAGGCATAAGTATCGATGAAGTCAAAACCATGAAAGGATAATTGTCGGCAGCCGCATCCCAGGCATTCCAGTAATCACTGCTCTCCCGGAGGTTACGGGGTATTAGTCCGGTTATACTGTCAGCATGCAGATTCCAGGCATTTACATAACTGATACACCTGTTGAACCCTTCATTGACAAGAAGGCCATTGTCCAGAGATTCCTGGTAGAGACCGGGGTCAAATTCCCTGCATGAAATAAACGAAAGAAAGGACAGGTAAATAAACAAAACTATACGGAGCATGGTTCTTTTGTATTAGAATTATCAACCAAACTTAAACATTAGCTGCAACTAAATCAAAACAAAAATTTTTCAGCATACTTGTTTCTGTTTATATTTGGCCGTTATTATTATGGATTCCCTTACAGTAACAGCTATCGCATTCGGATTGTCTTTCGACACTTTTGCAGCTTCCCTCACTTTCGGGATAGTGCGCAGCAGGATACTCTTTTTCGAAGCTGTAAAGCTTGCACTGGTTATGGCAGTTTTCCAGGGAGGGTTCACAGTGGCCGGTTATTTTGCGGGAACATTTGTAAGCGAAGCACTTAATTCCGTCGACCATTTTATAGCTCTGGGCCTTCTGGCATTTATAGGCATAAGGATGATCATTGGCGGGATCTGGCAGAAGGAGAGGGAAAAATTAAAGGATTGTACAAAACCGCCGGAATTGTATATTATTGCTGCAGGAACAAGCATTGATGCAGCGGCTGTAGGTATAAGCTTTGCCCTTCTTGAAGGTAACATCTGGTTTGCAGGCATTATTATCGGCACAGTCACATTTCTTGCATCCATGACGGCAATACGCATCGGTAAATCCGCCGGACTAGTTGCCGGACGAAGAACGGAAATAGCAGGTGGCCTGATTCTGCTCGCAATAGGAGTCAAGATTTTCCTGGAGCATTTTTTTGACAGGGCAGGTTAAAACTCAAAGGGGATCATATATCTCTCTCTCCTGCTGAAAGTACACATTTCATTATACCCCGAATCTTTGAGAAGAAGATAAGCTTTATCGAAATGCTGACCTACCCTGGCCGGAAAGTGAGCATCCGAATTAACACAGACAGGAACGTTCCATTTTCTGAATACACTAAGAAATCTTATATCCGGGTAAAACTCTTTAAAATGTCTGTTCATCCCGTTGGTGTTTATTTCCAGGGCAACATCATGCGATGCCATTGTGCGTGCCAGATGTTCATATAGATATGCCGGATCCGATGAAAAATTGTTACCAAAAATACGTACCAGATCACAATGAGCGATAATATCAAAAAGCCCCGACGATACAGCTTCACAGACAAGGTCAAAATAATCCCTGAAGATCCTGTCGAAATCCTTGCCGGCATAAAAATCAGGATTGCTGTCTACCGATTCACCGTTCAGAAAATGGACTGATCCCAATACATAGTCGAGTCTGAGAGATGAAAGAAAATCATAAATTTCTTTCTCCATATCGTTAAAATAGTCAACCTCAAGTCCTGTCCTTATCGCCGGTTCTCCCGTTTCTTTTCTATAATTGACCATCCGGCTTATATATTCATTTATAAGTGAAAGATCCATACACCAGTGAAGATTGCCGTAACGGAGATTAATATGATCGGAAAACCCAAGTTCCCTTATCCCCATATCCCTTGCAACCGCAATATAGTCTTCCGGGGCTGCTTTCCCGTCGCTGAACAGTGTATGAACATGGTAGTCGGTCCGGTAAATCATTTCATATTAATAAAGCTTCAAAGATATTTATATTTAGCCTTAAAGAAGATATTCTTACAGTAAGCCACAGGTGGGATTCTCCTTACAGCTTCTTCTCAGATTGCGGCGAACAATAACACAAGGGTTTTTGTTTAATAAGTGATAAATATCACATTTTCAACTATAACTTTTATCTTTGCTTCAAAGGTTAAGAAGGTGGCAACAAACGAAAAATATTGCATTTGTGAACAATGCGAATTCCGTCATATTGTTTTTTCAAATCTTAGTGAGAGCGAAATCCAGGAGCTCTGCAATCACAAAGAGGAACAATCGTTCCGGAAAGGAGAGGTAATACTGCACCAGGGAGAGAAAATTAACAACTTCAAGTATCTGAAGAGCGGGCTGGTGAAAATTTACAGGAGGGTGGCTGATGAGGAAGAACAGATAATTACAATTACAAAGCCTTTTGAATTTGTAAGTAACATGTCGATTTTTGAGACAGACCGGTACCAGTTCTCGGTTTCAGCCCTTGAAGATTCTGTCGTCTGCGTCGTTGACATTGGTTATATTAAATCACTTCTTTTGAGGAATGGCGGATTTGCCATCAGCCTCCTTACCAGAATCGCAGGGATAACCGACAAAATTATTACCCAAAGTCTCGATATCCGTCAGAGAAACCTGACGGGAAGGGTTGCATATGTATTGCTTTATTTTGCAAGAGAAATATATAATTCTCATATATTCGACCTTCCTGTTTCGAGAAAAGAGATTGCTGATTACATAGGCATGAGCACCGCAAATGTTATCAGGACTCTTTCCGAATTCAAAAATGACGGCATAATAAAAACTTACGGCAAAACCATTGAGATTTCTGATATAAAGAAACTGGAACTTTTTTCCGAAAGGGGATGAGAATTACTGAAGATTAAGAAGCTTTTCAGTCAAATCAGCTGATCTCCTTCCTGATTCACAAAGCACAGATAATGATAATCTTGTTTAATAGGAACCCAAGGTATTTTGTCCTGATATTAAATTATCTTTTGCTTTTTCTCATATCCTTATCTCTATCTGCTGCTCCGCTCTTTTTTGAACCTGTGAAAAAGATACTGCCCGACGGATCTGTGCTTAATATTTACGTAAGCGGGGATGAATTCTTCAATTATCTGCACGATGCTTCAGGCTATCCGGTCAGGGAAGGTGAAGATGGTTTTTATTATTACGTCCGGCAGGAAGGAAGCCTGTTCAGTCTGACCTCTTTCCGTGCAGGAGATTCGGATCCTTCAGTTATTCCCGGAATCAGAAAAGTTATCATTCCTGAGGAGACCAGAATTAAGAGAGAAGATTTTTTTGCACAGATCAGGAAATATTCAGAAACAGACGGTCAGAAATCACTTAAGGGCACAACAGGGTTATTTAATAACCTGGCTGTCTATATAAGATTTGCCGGCGAAACAGAGTTTTCTGTTTCAAGGTCATCCTATGAAAGCCGTTTCAACAGCCTTTCAACCTCTTCCCTGAGGCATTATTACAGGGAGGTATCATATAATAAGCTGGATGTGATTACTTATCATCTTCCGGGCGATGCTGTTACAGGAATCTCATATCAGGATATTTATCCGAGAAACTATTACCGGCCATACGATGAAACAACCAATCCGGGCGGTTATAAAACAAGCGCCGAAAAAACTTCCAGGGAACACACACTTCTGGCTTCAGCCATTAACTGGGTAAGTAATAATTATGCTTTACCCTCCGGAGTAAATTTTGACCGCAACAGCGACGGTATGTTCGATAATGTTGCCTTTATAGTGAGAGGAGAGGCCGACGGCTGGTCGGACCTGCTCTGGCCTCACCGCTGGGTGCTTTACAGCTCAGTGGTTAAATTCGGCAATCTCCGGGTGTACGGATATACTCTTCAACTTGAAAATGTAAGTGTTACAACGCTGGTCCATGAGATGTTCCATTCATTCGGAGCTCCTGACCTTTATCATTACGATAACAACAGTGTTCCGGTCGGTCCCTGGGATATAATGGGTTCAGGCAGAGGACATATGAGTACATGGATGAAATACAAATACGGAGGATGGCTGAACGGAATTACGGAAATCAAAGGCCCGGGTATCTACACAATCAAGCCTTCTACAGAGAGTTCAATTAACAGTTATCTGTTGAGGTCTCCCAATTCCTCAGAAGAGTTTTTTATAATTGAATTCAGAAAGAAAACCGGGCTGTATGAATCCAACCTCCCAGGCAACGGCATTATTATCAAACGTATTGATACGCGGTACAGAGGAAATGCAAACGGACCACCCGATGAAGTATATGTATTCAGAAACAACGGCGGTTATAATATTGCGGGTGATATTAATGCAGCTGCATTCTCAAACCTTTCGGGCAGAACCGCATTTTCAGACAATACCAACCCATATTCATTTCTGCAGGACGGATCAAAAGCCGGAATAGAGATTTCCGAAATAACTTACCATACCGACAGTATGACTTTTAAAGTCAATATGAGTTATATGGTCAACCTCACCGTTGATCCGTCAGAGGATACAACATTGATAATTTCGTGGAAAAGTATCTGGAACAATGATTTTCTTGTGGCACTTTCCGATTCGCCTGAAATTCTGACAGCCATGCAGGGAACCATCTATAAGCCCGGAGACAGGATCGGAACAGTAGGACGAATTGTATATTCGGGCCCCTCTAAAACAGTTTCTGTATCAGGTCTGAAGAGTGACCGGAATTACTTTTTTACTGTGTGGGCTATCCTCAGCAAGAATCCCTATTCATATTCTGTTCCTTCTCTGATAAGCGGAAGGACAGGGATTTTTACAATAAACCGATTTCCTTATATCCAGGATTTCGATGAAACACAAAGACTTTTGCCAAGGGGCTGGAAATCTCAGTCAGATGATATAACAGTAAACCTGAATCAGGGAGCTCCTTTCTCTGAACCTTATTCTCTTGAACTGATGCCGGGATCATCAGGCGATAACTGGTTGTTTACCCCGGCTTTCAGCCTTATGTCAACAAAAAAATATATGATTTCCTTCCGTTACAGGAACCGGGAAGCGGCTTCTTCCGAAAGCCTTTTACTTAAAACAAGCTCCGTTTCCAGGGAATACATCCCGGGTACAGGAGTAACAATATCTGACCTTCCTGCTTTTTCCTTCAGCGGATATGTCCTGAACAGATCTGTTTTCAGACCCTCTTCCTCCGGAGTTTATTTTATGGGCTTTCTGACTGGTAAAGGAGGGAAAGGTGTCCTTATTGATGATTTTTCCATTGTAGAAGTGCCTTTAAAAACAACCGAACATTTGTCTCCGGCAGAATTTTATCCTAACCCTTCTTCAGGACAAATAATTATTCCTTCAACCGGAAGAACAGAAATAACAATCTACAGCACCGGCGGCGTAAAACTATACGAAACATTTATTGAAGGAATGCAGGAAAAGGACTTCTCTTTCCTTGGGAAAGGGATTTATATTATCAGGTTTAAAACCGCAGAAGGAGTATCACAGGGCAAGCTGGTGATAATCTGAGATCTGTATCTGAAACCTGGTTTTGAAATTAAGTTTATAAATACAGATAGAACCGTCTGGTTAAAAAAGCATTATATTCAGTCAAAAATTTTATGATGAAAAGATATCTTTTTCTTGCACTGTTTATTTCAGTAACACTTCTGCTTCCGGCACAGCAGGGCACTTCTGTGAACCGTCAGAATAATGAGGAAGGAAGGAAAAACCAGGTTTATTCCCTGTCCGGATTCAGGCATGGAGTAAACTTTTTCCAGGCTGTAAAACTTGAGGGTGTTGAATATGAACCTGGCGAATCGCTCACTTTCGACCGGTATCATTCACTCGAGGTAATTTATGCATGGCTGAAAAGGTGGGCTGCACAATATCCTGATATTCTTGAACTCTGCGAAGCGGGAAGAAGCTATGAAAACAGGCCTGTAATGCAGGTTACCATAACTTCGAAAAAACACGGGAAAGATACTGATAAACCGGGCGCATATTTTGAAGGAGGCAGGCACAGCGGAGAGGTAACAGCTTCCGAAAGTGCATTCTGGCTTATAAAATATCTTCTTGAAAACTACGGCAGGGATCCTGAAATTACCAGACTTATCGATACAAAAACAATTTATATAAGGCCTGTCAACAATCCCGATGGTCATAATCTTTATATGAACACAGCACAGAGCAACAGAAGTACCGTAAGGCCTGTTGATAATGACGGTGACGGGCTACTTGATGAGGATCCTCCCGATGATATAGATGGTGATGGGATTATACTGACCATGAGGTGGAAGGATGAGGTTAAAGGAACCTATATCCCCGATCCTGATGATCCGACCGGCAGAATCATGAAAAGGGTTTCACCGGGGAAAGGCATTTACTCGACATCACAGGAAGGTATTGACAATGATGGTGATGGAAGGGTGAATGAAGATGGAATAGGAGGGCTCGATCTTCACAGGAACTATCCCGAGAACTGGAGACCCCAGACTGAAGCAACAGGCCGGGGTTTTACCCAGAGCGGGGCAGGTGAATATCCTCTCAGCGAAACAGAAACCAGGTCTGTCGTTACTTTCCTTCTTTCTCATCCGAATGTCTATGTTGTCAATTCCATGGATACAAGCGTCCCGATGCACCTCCGCCCGCCATCCACATCCCCATCGGAGGAAAGAATGTACCCCGAAGACCTTAAATGGTACAGGCATTTTGACAACCTTGGGAAGAAAATAACCGGTTATGTCCGTGCCGGCGATGTATATAATGATTATGGCAGAGGCTCACCTCTGTTTGGACACGGACCCGATTTCGGTTACTGGTACTTCGGGGCAATATGGTATGGTGATGAAATATGGAACGGGGGCAGGAATAAAGATTACAACGGCGACGGTAATATTGATCAGATTGAGATGCTGAAATGGGATGATGAGGAAAATGACGGACGGGGCTTTGTTGAATGGAAACCTGCCAGACACCCGGCTTACGGTGAAATCGAAACGGGTGGGTTTAACCCGAAATTCTTTTCCCAGAACCCGCCTGCAAAACACCTTGAAAAATGGATTAGTAACCAGGCAATGTTTAACCTTGAAATGGTAAAAGCACTGCCTGCACTGGAATGGGGAAATATTGAAATAAAAAAGATTAAATCATATAAAGGTGATTCTGCAGATTATCAGCTTAAAATAGCTTTTAAAAACAACGGCCAGCTGCCAACCTCCCTCAGGCAGGCACAACTCGTCAAAATAGTATCTCCCGACAGGGTGGTGATAGAAATTGATACTGTACCCGGCTTCAGGGATAAAACGGCATTCAAAATACTCGGCAGCGGCAACAGGCCCTCTTCAGGTGAAGGAAGCCAATACAGCGATAATACAAGAGAACAGATTATTTCACAAAGCAGAACTGAATACAGAACATTTCCGTCAACAGAAGGCGGATCTGCCAATATTGCAACATTCAATATCAGAATCTTTGGCGGTGCAGAACTGTCAGGGAAAGCCTCTGTCTTTTCAACACGGGGAGGAGTGCTGAAAGATAAACCTTTTACAGTGAAATGATGAAAAACGGAGAAGGCTTTGGTCTTTTATTTCCCCGCAGTATAAAACCATACTCCTGCGACCGGCATAATATTCAGATATTTCATATTTTAGCAGATTAATGAGTATTTAATAAGTTAATCAACAAGCCGGAATGAAGAAAAATATTATGAGAGACATTCCCAGGAGAAAATTCCTGGAAATGAGTATGAAGGGAGGACTGCTGATTGCAGCTGCCCCGTCACTTGCCTATGCCCTTAACTCCTGTTCAGGTGCAGGAAATGCCTTTCCGCCTCCGGGGCTGGATCGTGACCTGCTTCAAAGGGTATTGGCCAAAGCACTGGAAAAAGGAGGTGATTTTGCTGATGTGTACGTTGAAAGCCGTATCAGCAGGCAGATAACAATGGAAGAGTCAAAATTCCGGGGAGGTATATACGGAGTAAGCCAGGGAGCCGGAGTAAGAGTTATTTCCGGGAACAAAACAGGATATGCTTATACCGAAGAGCTTTCCCGCGAAAAACTCCTGAGGGCTGCAGAGGTAGCTTCCTATGTGGCCAGGGGAGGTGAAAAAGCTTCAGTAAAGCCGGTATCTGTTACAAACCTTCCTTCATTTGTTACCGTGAAGATACCTCTTCAGGAGGTGGCTGATGAGAAACGTCTCGAAATACTCAAAAGGGCAGATGAGGCGGCATTGGGTTATGACCCCAGAATCAGGATGGCATCCATCGAATACAACGATGAAATAAGATCAAGAATAATCTTAACAAGTGAGGGAACCTGGCTGCAGGATGAATTGCCGTTGCTTTTCTTCATTGTTCAGGCAATGAGTACTGACGGAGACTCCAGGCATATGGCAAGAGAGAGACTAAGCTACCATTCGGGGTTCGAAATGTTTGAAATGGTGACTCCTGAAACAGTGGCAAGAAATGCGGCCAGAGAGGCTATAGATATGCTCGGGGCAAAAGAGGCGCCGGCCGGTATTATGGACGTGGTGATGCAGAACGGATGGGGCGGTGTGCTTGTGCATGAAGCAGTCGGACACCCGCTGGAAGCAGATAATATAGCTAAAGGAGTAGGAGCTTTTACAGGAAAACTGGGGAAAAAAGTAGCTGCCGACTGTTTTACAATGATCGACGACGGTACAATCCCGAACTTCAGGGGAACTATCAACTTCGACGATGAAGGCACTCCGGCACAGAAAAACATTCTGATTGAAAACGGAGAACTGAAAGGTTACATGACTGATATCCTGAGCGCAAAACAGCTTAATATGGCAAGAACAGGAAACGGACGGAGAGAATCATTCAGATACATCCCTATTCCGAGAATGACCAATACATACATCGGTGAAGGTAAAGATGATCCGGCAGATATCCTTGCCTCAACACCAAAAGGTATATATGTCCAGAGTCTCAGCGGCGGAAGTGTAAACCCGGTAACAGGAGTCTTTAATTTTACCTGCCGTGAGGCATATCTTATCGAAAACGGCAGGAAAACCACTCCTGTGAAAGGAGCTACCCTTATCGGATCATGTATGGATGTAATTTCAAGTATTGATGCGGTAGGAAATGACCTCGACTTCGGACCCGGTATATGCGGCAAAGGACAATCGGCCGAAGTGACCGCAGGTCAGCCTACAGTAAGAATCCGCGGAATAAACGTTGGTGGCAGCAGAGGTTAAACTTTTTTAAAAATAAATCATGAACTATTCGGAACTGACGGAAAAACTTCTCAGGAAATGCCTCAGATCGGGTGCAGAAGCAGCTGAAGTATATCTTCAGACTGGAAGATCTCTTACAATTGAAATTCTGAACTCGGAAATTGAAACCATTCAGGAATCTTCGGTAGCGGGAGTGGGCTTCAGGGTTTTTACAGGGAACAGAATGGGATTCAGCCATTGCAATAACCTTTCCGAAGATGCTACATCTGAAACGATAAAAAAGGCCCTTGCATTTGCAAAACTGTCCTCACCCGATGAAAATAATATCCTTCCAGATGATAAAAACATGCAGGAAATTCAGGGATTATACGATAATGAAATAAACCGGATTTCAACCGAAACCAAAATAGAACTTGCGGTCAACCTCGAAAAAGAGGCTATGAGGGACCCCAGGATAACAAAAAGTTCAGGTTCATCATACCGCGAAGGTGAGACGGAAATATTTATTGCAAATTCCAACGGTATATTTAAAAGCTGCAGATATTCTTCATGTTCAAATGGAGTAAGTGTTGTTGCAGAAAAGGGAGATCAGAAAAACACAGGCAGTGAATCATGTTCAAGAGTATTTTTCCAGGAGCTTTTACCTGTCGCTGAGATCGGTGGACTGGCTGCACGGAAAGCATGGGAGATGCTCGACCCGGTGATGGTAAAAACCCAGAGAGCCGCTGTCATCTTCGATACCGGTATAGGAAGGGCGCTTCTGGGAGGCATAATATCAGCTGTTAACGGCGAGAGAGTGAGTCAGGGAGCCAGTTTTCTTAAAGATTCCCTTGGATCACAGATTGCTTCCCCGCTGCTTACCCTGGTCGATGACGGAATAAAGCCGAAAGGACTGGCAAGCAAGCCCTTCGACGGGGAAGGTGTACCAACCATGAAGAATATTATTATTGAAAACGGCGTTCTTAAAAGCTTTATTTATAATATGAGAGCTGCAAAGAGGGCCGGTGTAAAAAGTACGGGAAATGCTTCACGGGGAGGATTCAGTTCCCTGCCCGGAATAGGTACTCACAATGTATATGTTGCCCCCGGAAAAAGCCTCAGAAATGAAATTATTGCCGATACACAGAAAGGATTGCTGGTTAAAGAGGTTACGGGATATGGAATTGACCCCGTAAGCGGCAGTTTCAGCGGGGGAGTATCAGGCTTCTGGATTGAGGGGGGTAAGATAGTTCATCCCGTTAAGGGCCTTACAATTGCAGGAAAAGCTTCAGAAATTCTCAATGCCATCGATATGATGGGAAATGACCCGGACATGAATCTTACCTTTGCAACACCTACCTTCAGGGTGGCAGAGATGCAGATAGGGGGTAAATAATTAGTCAGTCTTCAGTTGCAAGAACATTTTCCAGTGCATCCTTGAGAACCGGAAACCTGAAGGTATAACCTGACGCAAGAAGTTTTTCAGACGAAACCCTGCTTCCTTTAAGTACTACATCCGCCATCTCTCCCATGGCAATCCGCAGAAGAAAGCCGGGCACAGGCGGAAGAAATCTTTTTTTACCCATGACTGATGCCAGGGTACGCATGAACCCCAGATGGGTTATATGTTCCGGTGCAACGGCATTATATGGTCCGGCCATGCTTTTATCCAGAATAGCCTTAAGGTAAATATTGCAGAGATCGCTTATGTGTATCCACGGCATATACTGCTTTCCTGAACCAAGTACAGGAAAGACTCCGAAACGGGCCGGAATCAGCATCCTCGACAGGGCGCTGTCGCTCTTTTCCATTACAACTCCCGTACGGACCTTTACAGTCCTGATCCCTGACCCGGCAAACAGACCGGCTGCCTCTTCCCACAGTCTGCAGGTTGTTCCAAGGAAATCATCTGCAGGAACATCCTCTTCAGTATAAATATGTTCTGAAGTTAAACTACCGTAATAGCCTGTCGCCGAAGCCGATATGAAAGCCCTGATATTTATCCCGTTTTCAGCTACCACCTTGTGCAGCAGTTCTGCCGAGCCTGCTCTGCTGGTGACAATTTCAGCTTTTCCGGCTTTTGTCCAGCGCTTCTCACCTATATTGGCCCCCGCAAGATGTATAATGTAATCTACTCCGTTCAGGGCATCAGCATCAAGGATTCCTTTTCCGGGATTCCACCTGAATACCCTCACCCTTCCGAACAGGTTTTCTCTTCTTGAGAGGTGTGAGACACGGAACCCTTCAGACAGAAGGAGGGATGTCAGATACCTGCCCACAAGTCCGCTGCCGCCGGTTATAAGTACATGTGACCCTGAAAAACCGTCATAATTATCTGTATTGTTCATTGACGCATCTCCATTGAAAAATTAATGTATAAACGAAAATGGCGCTTTTTTGTAAAAAAATGAATTTATTATACTTTAGCGGACTGAAAATTAAATATTATCAAATATAAAACAAACATATTATGGCAAACATAAAAACCAAAAAAGGAACAATAGCCATCCTTACCGGTGGCGGGGATGTGCCGGGACTTAACCCTGCCATTCGTGCGGTTACAATCAGGGCAAACAGGGAAGGTTACCAGGTTATCGGCCTCAGGAGAGGATGGGCCGGGATATCTGAGCTTATAAGAGACAAAAAAGCTGATAACAGCAATTGCTATCAGATTCTCACAAATGAAATTGTCAATAAAGCGGGACGAACCGGGGGAACATTTCTTCATACCTCCCGTACAAGGCCCAGCCACATGTCGAAGGATAGCGTACCGGAACACCTTAAGAGTACCTATAATGCAGAGATGAACGATATTACTCCGGAGATAATAAAAAACCTCGAATGGCTGGGGGTGGATTATCTTATACCCATTGGAGGCGACGATACACTCAGTTACGGAGTGCATCTGTTTTCGAAGGGTGTTAAAGTTGTGGCTATTCCGAAAACAATGGATAACGATGTGCCGGGAACCGATTATTGTATAGGCTTCAGCACCTGCGTCACCCGTACAATTCAGATGACCAACAGCCTCAGGACATCGGCTGGATCGCATGAGAGAATCCTTGTCCTTGAGGTTTTCGGGCGTTACGCAGGATTTACTTCAATACTCCCGACCATGGCCGGCGCTGCAAACAGATGCGTTATACCTGAATACAAATTCGAAATTGAACATCTTACAAAGCTTCTCGTGGACGACCGTAACGCCAACCCAAGTAAATATTCAATTGTCCTTGTTTCGGAAGGAGCAATGTTCAGAGGAGGGGAAATGGTTTTTGCTGGAGATGAAAGAGATGCCTATGGTCATGCCAAACTGGGAGGAATAGGCGACCTTGTTTCATCAAGAATAAAGGAACTCTCAGCAAAATTCAACAAGGGAAAAACAATAAATGTTATTAATCAGAAACTTGGTTATATGGTGAGGGGAGGAGACCCGGATGCAGTTGATTCAATAGTACCTATGGCCTTCGGAAACCTTGCACTCGACCTGATCCTTAAAGGTATCCATGGACGTATGGTGGTTCTCCGCAACGGAAGATATGATAATGCCCCTATAGACATTGTCACCTCACAGAAAAAACTTGTTAATGTGGCTGAATATTATAATACAGAAAGACTCAGACCGCATTATCACAGTTTTGAGCTGAAACCTTTCTTCCTTATGGCCGCCGAATTCTGATAAAAGACTGTTATAAATGTAAATTGAACAGGGGAATAGTAATCAAATCTACCGGGAGCCGCTATAAGGTTCTTTCTGAGGACGGACAGATTTATGATTGTATTATAAAGGGCCGCTTCAGGGTAAAAGGTATAAGCACAACAAATCCTGTTGCCGTAGGTGACAGGGTTTGTTTTTCAGAGGGAGACGAAAAGGCTGCAGGAGTAATCAGAACGATTGATGAAAGGAAGAATTACATAATCAGAAAATCCTCCAATCTTTCAAGACAGCACCAGATTATGGCAGCAAATGTCGACCAGGTTCTGCTGCTTGTAACTTTAGTAATGCCCAGGACTCACCAGGAATTTATCGACAGGTTCCTGGCAACAGCCGAAGCATACAGGATTAAAACCCTGATTGTCTTCAATAAAACCGATCTTTACGGACCAGATGAAATAACAATTCTGAATGAACTGATTTCACTTTATTCCGGTATAGGGTATGAATGCTATCCGATTTCAGTTCTGAAAGGAGATGGCACTGCTGCTGTTGCTGAAGCTCTTAAGGATAAGATATCACTGGTTGCCGGTAATTCAGGAACCGGCAAAAGCTCCCTGCTGAACAGACTTAATCCTGACTTAAACCTCCGGACAGAGGAAATATCTTCCTGTCATGAACAGGGAAAACATGTGACTACTTTTCCTGAGATGCATCCTATGCCTTTCGGCGGATATGTTATAGACACTCCCGGGATAAGGGGTTTCGGAATTGCCGATATGGACCGGAACGAGATTTATCATTTCTTTCCTGAAATATTCCGCAAATCGAAAGAATGCAAATTCCACAACTGCCTGCACCTCAACGAACCGGGCTGCGCAGTCAGAGAAGCAATCCGGACCGGTGAAATTAACATAAGGAGATACAGAAGCTATCTTAATATACTGGAAGATGAAAACCGTAAATACAGATGATACAGGTGTCCGTTTAAGGGAAAATCATATATCTTTATGATCTGTAAAATACAATGGAATGAGAAAAATACTTGCCATTGTCTATGCGGCATTTATTGCAATAATGCTGATAAATTATTTCTATTACAAGAATCTTTACAGGAAGCAGGTTAATTATATTGTGGAACTTCTTGACCGCCAGGTACAGATTGTTGGTCTGGAAGTTGACAGTACTAACTATGCTTTTACAAGTGATCTGGGCCAGATTATCTATTCACACGAGACAGAAAGGTTTTTTGACAAAAACAGGCCCGACATAAAATACAGGATCAGCGAACAATTGAAGCTCTTTTATTCAAAATATAAGGATTTTGTAACCCTTATCAGACTTTTTGATAATAACCAGAATGAATATACCCTGTCGAAAGACGAAACAAGAAATGAATGGATCGAAAATGATTTTATTAATCTCGACCAGAGGCCGGTTGAATCGAAGGAAACCCTGGTAAAAGACGGGAACAACTTCCATTATTATGCCGTAATACTCAAGGATGGTAAGCCGGAAGGAAACATCATCGTAAGTGTTGATTACAAAAAATATTTCACAAAGCTGTTTTCTAAATACAATCTGAAGGATTATCAGTGGCAATGGGTTATAACCGAAGACGGAGAAATCATATATGACAACAGTAACCAGCCGACAGAGTATTTACAATTAAGCACAATTTTATCCGATATCAGGGAAGGGATTATTTCAAATTTAACTCACACGGCAACATACGGAGAAAAAAGACTGCAGATTCTTTCATCTTATTTTTCAACTCAACTTCTTCAGCGTGATCTGGGAATTGTTTTTTCTGCTCCTACAGATTTTTTTCAGAAATATATCATACGTAACTCCATCTTTATCGTAACTGTCACACTCATTTTAATACAGGTTATTATCACTGTGTTATGGCTTTCCATCAGAAAAAATAAAACCAGGATAACCCATCTTACGGAGTCGGAAAACATGCTTCAGCGGCTTTTAGACCAGATGCCGGTAGGAGTTATGATATATAATGCAAACAGGGAAATCCTGAGAGCCAATAAAGTAGCAGCCGGCTATTTTTCCTACTCTGATGAAAAGGAAATGATTGGCAAAATCTTCCCTGAAACAAGTTCTGACAGGGATAATGAGTTTATTGCCAGTTATCTGGGAGGGGCCTTTAATCCTGACCAGTTCATCATAATCAGGAAGACAGGAGAGGAAATAATTCTTTTAAGAAGCTCCATTCCGGTAACTTATAAAAATGAAGAGGCATGTGTAGATATCCTTATAGACGTTACCATGCTCGAATCGGCAAGAAAGCAGGAGGAAAAGGCTAACATAGCCAAAACTGAGTTTCTTGCCAGAATGAGTTATGAAATCCGGACACCCCTTAACGGGATAATAGGTATGTCGGATATTTTGTCGCGGTATGAACTTTCACCCGAAGTGAGGGACATTGTAGGCCTGCTGAGGAGATCAACTGAAGTGCTGCTGGGAATCGTAAATGATATACTTGATTTCTCAAAAATTGAATCAGGCAGGATGATGCTTGAGGAGGCGCCTTTTAACATAAGGGAGGAAATTTATTATGCAATTGATCTGGGCAGGACAAATGCTGCTGAAAGACAGGTGTCAGTCTTTTGCCATATCGAAGAAGAAGTGCCCGAGACGGTGATAGGTGACAGGTACAGGTTGCGGCAGGTGCTGGTTAACCTGATTAATCATTCTGTTTTTAATACCGAAAAAGGGGAAGTAAGAATAAACTGTTCACTTAAATCAAGTAAAAACGGTATTGTCACACTTGGTTTTGATATTCTGGATTCTGGGAGGGCTTTTGATAAGGCCGAACTGAAAAAGATTTTCGGTGATTTTGTATATACCGAATATACAGTGTCGCGCAGCAGTTTTGAATCGGGTTTTGCCACACTCATTGCACGTCAGCTTATAGAACTTATGGGAGGCCGGCTTACGGCAACCAGCCCGTCAGGTCTCTCCGGTACAAAGGGAACTAAAATATCCTTCAGTATCCAGACCTATTCCAATGAAAGGGTTTATAAAAATATTGACACTTCCCGGATACATAAAATTTCGGATCTGAAAGCACTTGTTATAACAAGCCCTGCAGGAAGGGATGAAGACCTGCTTGCACAGATCCACCGCCTCGGAATGGAAATCTCTGTAACAGCCTTTACCAAAACAACAATCAATCAGCTCAGAATAAATTCCGCAAACCCGAAGGAAAAATACGATCTTCTGATTATATGTGATGACGAATCACTCGACGGACTTGATATCGGACAGCAGATATGGGATAACAACCTTTCGGTTATTTACCGTATTCTGATGATAAGTTCCAGCGACCGGAAAGGTAATTTCCTCCGTTGCATTAACCTGGGCATAGATTTATACATTGTTAAACCTTTTGACCTCAGCGAGCTCCATAATTCGCTGTCTGATATTTTCGGAATTACTGACGGAGATTATTCATTGGCCGGGGAAATATCAGGACGCGAACTGGATATACTCATAGTTGAGGATAACAAAATGAATCAGAACATTCTCTCCAGGATGCTTACTAATCTGGGGCACAGGGTTGATATTGCCGAAGAGGGTTTTGAAGGTTATATGAAAACGAAAGAGAAGAATTATGACCTGGTTTTTATGGATCTGATTATGCCGGAGATGGACGGATATGAATCGGCCCGGAGAATGCTCGAGATAAACCGGGAGATACTCATTGTGGCATTCACTGCCGATAATATGCCTGAAACAAGGAAAAAGGCAGAACTTGCAGGTATCAAGGAGTTTATACCGAAGCCTGTGAGGATTGATGATCTGAAAAGGATTTTCTCAAAGTATTTTAATATGTGATTTTTTTACCGGGATAAATGTTCCCATCTGAATACCTTGTCTGATTTCCTGACCCTGGCAGGAGTTTTAAGGGAACACAGGTTACCGCGCGACACTATCGGAGATTCATTTTTACCGGCATCTCTCAGACCGGACACTTTTATTTCAAGAGCACCTGTTGTCGGTCCTGTGATAAGAATATTATCCCCCTCCGAAAGGTCCCCGTTTTCAAGTTTTATTTCCGCAACGCCCGGCCTGGTATAATAATTGGTAATTATTCCAAGATAAGTCTTTTTCATTGTGGCACTCGATCCGTACCGGTTTGTCCACTCACCCGTTTTCCTGCCCAGATAATATCCGTCCCAGAAACCCCGGTTAAACACCCGGGAGAGCCGGTCTGTAAGTTCATCAATTTTTTGTACGGTATAATTTCCCGATTCAACAGCCTTTAATGCCTCATCATAGCATGAAGTAACTGTCCTTACATATTCAGGCGATCTTGCACGTCCCTCAATCTTCAGAATGTTTATACCTGAATCTGTTATTTTATCGAGAAATGAAATAGTACAAAGATCTTTAGGGGACATTATAAACTGGTTATCTACACACAGTTCGTATCCGGTCTCCCTGTCGGTTACAATATATGATCTCCGGCACACCTGGTAACATTCTCCCCGGTTGGCTGATTTGTTGTACTCATGAAGACTGAGATAGCATTTGCCTGAAACGGCCATGCAAAGGGCACCATGGGCAAATATTTCAAGTCTGAAAGGTTTGCCGTCGGGTCCGCAGATATTCCGCCTCTTAATTTCTGAAGAAATATATCCGATCTGATCGAGATTCAGTTCACGTGCAAGTACTGCTGTCCCCGCAAACCTTGAGTAAAACTCTATTGCTTCAATATTTGTGATGTTGCATTGCGTTGAAAGATGCACATCCATTCCTTTGGAGGCAGCATAGGTTATGACTGAAATATCAGAAGCAATTATTGCAGAAATACCGTTTTTTATTGCTGAATCCACTATCTTTTTCACTGCTGCAGTTTCCTTATCATATACCACCACATTTAGTGTCAGGTAACTCTTAAGGTTATTTTTACGGCAGAATTCAGTAATCCGGGGTATATCTTTAAGGGTGAAATTCACTGATGAGGCAGCCCTCATGTTTAGGTTCTCAACGCCGAAATAGACTGAATCGGCATTACCCTGAACCGCCGCGACAAGAGAATCCCACGACCCTGCAGGAGCAGTAATTTCAATATCTTCTCTTTTCATTGAGCTTAATAATCAATATTCCTTAAACCAAATTCAATCCTTTTTCAGCATTATCCTGATGCAGGTACCTATTCCCGAACCTGAATATTTTACGAAAATTTTTCCCCTGTGATATTCCTCTATGATCCGTTTCGCAAGAGATAGTCCCAGTCCCCACCCCCTTTGTTTTGTTGTGTATCCCGGGTTGAAAATTCTCTTGTGATCGGAACCCGGAATGCCGATACCGTTGTCTTTAATGTCTATAATAGCATAGGACTGGGTCTGTAAGGCTGATATTATTATTTTCCCGTCTCCTCCCACCGCATCGATCGAATTTTTGCATACATTTTCGATTACCCATGAAAGAAGTGCACTGTTATGATTTACAATAATCTCTTCAAGGGGATCAAATTCCGGTATAAAGCTTATCCTGGAAGATGCACGGGTCCTGATATAATCCATTGTTTCCCTTATTACGGGAATAATATTTTCTTTCTTGAACTCAGGCTTTGCACCTATTTTTGAGAATCTTTCCGTAATTTTTTCAAGTCTGTCCATATCACGCGACATCTCCTCAATGTATGGTATCTCCTGCTCGCTGCTGCGGAGCATTTCGATCCAGCCTGTAAGTGATGATACCGGTGTGCCGAGCTGATGGGCAGTCTCCTTTGACATCCCAAGCCAGACCTGATTCTGTTCGGCCTTCCTTGATGAGTCGAAGGCCATGTATGACACCAGGATAAAAAGAATTATAATACTTAACTGAACAACTGGATAATAAATCAGTTTCCTGAGTATTATACTGTCCTCGTACCATACATAATTAACATCTCCTCCGGGCAGTCTTATAATGATGGGTTCAGTTTTTTCCTTAAGTTTTTTCAGTCTGCTCTCCAGATATCCTTTCACGGAGACACTCAGGGAGTCATAGTTTTTGAAAGAAATGATTGAATCATTACTGCTGGTCAGAATCACCGGGATAGTAGAATTATTTTCTATTATCGAAGTCAGAAAGCCTAACTCACAGCCATTCTCTTCGGATGAAATCACCTGTTTAATAGCTTCGGCCCATATCTCAATTTTTTTTCTTTCTTCCGTCTGGAGGTTCCGGACCAGAAGATACGTGTAGAAAAATGAAAAAAGGCCGATTCCTGCTGCAAAAAGCAGAAGGCCGAATTTCCAGATATTTTTTTGCCTGTAGATATTCATTCCGGTTATTTTACGGATTGTTGTTTTTCTTTTTACGCAGAAGCCGGTTCAGAAAGCTTTCGGATTCTTCCGTGGCCTTTACCTTAGATGATGCGGCAGTGTCGGCCGTTTCACTCCATTCAATCCTGAACCTGGGAGGAGGTTCGCTCACTTTTTTTGCTGTAGTATCTTTTCTGAACCAGCCATACTCTTCATTCAGAATACTCCTGAGGTTGTTTTTTTCATTTTTCATGCTTTCCCTGATGTTGTTTCCAGCTGCCTTCAGATCATAGGAGACTTTTAAATTTTCGTCTTTGCCCGATATTTTAAGAAACAGAGATGTTCTGCCAAGGCCGTCATCCTCTACCGTGCCGAATTCCGTATTAAGTTTTTTTGATTTTCTGTATTTGCCTGATAAAAGCTCTGAAAGATAGACTTTTACATGATATTCATAAGTGTTGTCAAATGAATGCTTGCCGCTTACAGAGAAATCGGCTGCAGAGGACAGTATATCCATCTGTGGCACCGACAGGGAGTTGTTTCTGATGAAAAGATCATTTTCAATCCGGGAGAATCTGATATTCTCAAGTTCGCGAAGATCAATAAAATCTGACAATGCCTTGACGGGTTCGAAGTTTATCAGTGTTCCGTCTTCTATTATGTAATGTCCTTCTGCATTTATGGCCTTTACAACGGGTTTCATCAGGGAGTCCATCGGCATGAGAATGCGCAGGTTACCTGTCAATGTGCCTTCAAGGTTTTCAGAAAGAATAAAACTCTGGCCAAAATTTCCAAACGTCTCAAAACATTTCTTTATGTCAATCGATTCAATTTTAAAACTACCCTGACTGATAAAACCATTATTTCTGTTGACGGCTGTTATGAAATTACCTGTTACCCTGCCGCCCAGTGTCAAAGCATCAAAATTCCTGATGTCTGCGGTCAATGGTTTATAAACCAGACGTCCCGTTATTAAGCCGGCGTTAAATTTATTGTATGTGAAATTATCGAGACGGATATTAATATCGGCATTTATTCCGCCCGGAAACCTTATTGCCCCGGTACCGCTGTCCGGTTTCCGGGTTTTAAAACTGAAACGGGACAGATTAAGATCAGAAGCTGTCATTTCCGCTTTAATATCCTGTGGAACCTGCTTACCTGATAACCAGGCAGGAAGACCTGCAAATTCGCCGTTAATCAGAAATCTTGCACCGTTATATGTAAATGCAAGATTATCAGCCCACAGATGTTCCGATGCCATGATGTTGCCCGATACGTTGCTGAAAGAAAATCTCTCATCGGAATGTTCAAGATTGACAGATTCAAATCTTATATCAGCGGCTTTGAGTGAGGATATTACTGACTCTGTATTTAATCTTCCGTTTTTCAGAATATGACCTGATATTTTTGTGTTGAGTCTTATCAATCCGTCAGCAGCCAATATACCCGGGATACTTAAAATGTTTTTCAGTTCGGAAGGATATATGTCTCCCGAGAAGGTAAAACTGACCAGGGGATCTGTAAAATCATCTGCTGAAAAGGAGGCTGACCACCTTGCACTGCCGATATTAAATGAACAAGTGCCTATCTTAAAAGCTGATGTTGAAAGATCGGCTTTGCTGCCATTGCTGTAAGAACCGGATAACTCCAGATTTCTGATTTTAATATCAGGCTTCCTGACATTAAGGCTTCCCCGTGTTACTGAAAAATTTGCATCGGCGAACAGGTTTCCCGTGTGGTCAGGCTTGCCCCGTATGATATATTCAGCATTTAAAATACCCCCTGTCTGAAAATTCTTAATTCTGTCGCTGTAAATTGAGGGCACGTATTTTCTGGCCCCTGAAAGGTCAATATTTTTACCTGTGATTTTCAGAAAGATATCTTTGCCGGGATGGATATACCCGGAAAGATCAAAAGAATAGCCTTCAAGCTTAAGGATTCCTTTTCTGAAGACGACTGAGGTGTCGGAAGACAGCATGCTGAAATCCAGAGAGATATCTGCACTGCCGTTAATTCTTGTTTTGTGGGATTCAAATTTTTCAAGTGATAGTCCGGCGTTGCAGTTTAAATCAATTTCCGATCCTTTAATTGTACTGCGCAGTTTTGCCTGCGACAGTTTTCCTGAGATACTGAGGCTGGTTGCCCTGTTTAAATATGTTGTACGGATATTCCTGAGCACTATTCTGTTCAGATCGAGTCTGCTCTCTTTGTCATTTTCCCCGCTGCCGGTTGACAGATGATAATTTATGCCACCTGCCGAATCGGTAAGCAGGAACAGACTTCCTTCCGAAACAGATGCATTTTCTATTCTGTATATTCCCTTCAGAAGATCAGTAATCCTGAATTGGAGAGTCACCGAACCGGCATAAAGTAAAGTATCGGTATTGTACCCTGTGAACTGGCTTTTATCAAAGCCGGGAGAAGTAAAAACTGTCACCCCGCGCAGACTGACTGAGGCCCGGGGAAATCTTTTTATGAAAGAGAATCTGTATTCTCCCACCTGGGTTTTTGTGGTTATACGGTTATTTATTGTGTTGGTGACATAGGTAATTATATCATCGCGGAATATAACTGCAGCAATCCATGATGCAGTTACAGCAGCCAGCACAGTTACAGAAGTCCAGAACAATATTTTAAGCAAAATCTTCATCTGTATCCCGGTATAAACATCTTCCGGGGGTTTCAGCAATAAAGGTGTATATTTGTTTTCAGGAAGGTTTTTTCAGTAAAAATGACAGATCATCCTCATTCCCGGCTTCTACCGGGATAGCTCCTTTTATAAAGAGCCTGGCTTTTTTCGGGCCGATAAGCCTGACAGTATCATTTTCTATTCTGAGCATTGTTCCTTCTCGCAGTCCGACGACATATAAAGATGGATTCATTTCAATGAACTCCATGATTCTCTGTTCCCTTGTTTCACCTGCGTGCCCCTCGGGGTTTGAGTCGAGATAATGAGGATTGATCTGGAACGGCACTATTCCGGTTGCCCTGAATGATGAGGGTTCGGTTACAGGCATATCGTTGGTTGTCATTATTGTGGGACAGGCTACATTCGATCCTGCACTCCAGCCTGTATAGGGGATGCCTGATAAAACTTTTTCCCTTACCGGATGAAGAATATTATTTTTCTGCATCTGGTCGAGCAGCTTCCAGGTATTTCCACCTCCCACGGCTATCGCTTCAGCGTTCAGAACAGCTTCCACGGGATTGCCGAAACGGTGAATTGACACCACCTCATGACCGATGATGTTGAATTTCTCCTTAACTCTTCTCTCGTATTCATCATACGGGAACATTACAGCTGCATATGGGATAAAAAGAACTGTTTTCCGGATGGTTCCCAGAAAATTCCCTATTTCACCGATTGCATGTTCCAGATAGCCTTCACCGGCATTTGTTGAGTTACTTATAAGCAGAAGTCTCATCCTTATGATTTTTTGCAAAGATACATAAGTCATGCTTATAATTGCGTATTAAGGGCGAAGGGAAAAAAGCAGGACTCACATTCCCGGAATGTGAGTCCTGCCTAATAAGATCTTATCTTTTATGCTGCCTGTAATAATCAGGATTTTTTGGTCATATAACCGGCATCTCAATCGTTGAAGGTGAATGCCAGGCCTATTTCAAACGGATGCAGTTCATAACCACCTGGACCTTTGCCTTTTTTGAACATTGGTGTTGCATACCATGTAGCATATATATTCAGGTTCTCAAACCCTGCCCTCACCGTGGGACCGTATCTCAGAACATTCAGGCTGAAATCATCATCCGATTTTACCTTATCCCTGTTTTCAAATACCATCTTGCTGTGTGAACTTAATTTGACAGCTCCGATTAATCCGGCAGCCACATTAATCTGTTTGCTGTCGGTCGGTATCTGAATCTCCATCAATACAGGCAGTGTAAGATAAAGTGTTGTCAGCTTCGATTTTTTCAGCAGTCCCTCCGGGGTTAATTCTGATATTACACCGTTTTCTCCTTTAACGATATTGTTATTACCGTCGAATGTATAATTGTTCCAGTTAAAACCGAGACCTGTTACCAGCCCTATTCTGCGTGTAAAACCAAAACTCTGCTGGGTAAAATTAAGGTTAAAGCAGCTTGATTTTCCGGTATGGAGCGTCATATAATCTATTTCATCAGGCATCACAAAGCTTCTGTCGGCTGTAAGAAGGCTGTTTAACCCGAATTCCATACCTGACCAGTGTCCCCTGAATTTCCGGTAACTTCTGCGCTTATTGTCGTCGGAGTTATCAAAGGCATATATATCCGGTTCATCATTATCATCATATTTTTCGATTTGGAACCTTTTATTCCCTTCGAGATTTTCAAGAATTTCAAGACCTTTGTTGCCTATTCTTATGTGCAGGGCATCCTTGTCTTCCTCAACTGAAAAAAGGTTATCGCCTATGGTGACTTTTGTCTTTTCGTCTGACGGTTTGTTCCTTCCCGGTTCTTCTTTCTCCTTCGAAACAACCTCCTGGCTGAAGGCCTGCAGGATAATGCCGGCCAAAAGCAAAAATATTCCAGTCTTTTTCATCTCTGTTTTATTTAGTTTTATGCTGAGACGAACAGGGATCATAAAAGTTACGGCTTATTCTGTTTTTTTAACAGGCAGGTTGAATTTCAGCAATTTGGAATTGAAGCTTACTGCTACCACTTCCCCCGATTCGTCAACTTTCTGGTTTAAAGCCATCTGCCAGCCAAGAAGGGAGTTAAGGCCGTTTATACCTGCACCCGCTATTTCATATGGTTTAATTTCGTCTCCATTAACCGGCTCCGATTTAAGTATCTTTTCCCTGACAAGTTTTGTAAAAGCTGACCTTATACCTCTGCTTTCAACGTCATATTCAGCAGCAGCAGCTGTTAATTCAGTTGGTTTTAAGGCGGCCAGTGACAATGAAATATCCGGCCTTAACGGGATATTTTCTTTCAAAGAAATATAGGAGATGAAAATATCTTCCTTGTTACTTGCCATCTGATCCTGGTTTTCTTTTTTATCAGAATATTTCAGTGCCTGCGGCACGGCCTTTCCGGATTCCTTTGCGGGTTCTTTTATTACAGCCGGGGAGGATATGATTAATAAAGTATTCATATCAGATTCTCCCGGGTTTACGGCAATCATTTCCGGTATGGATTCACGGGCCGGGTAAAACCATACAAGAAAAAGAGCAACCGCTGCTGCAGCGCCAATAACTGCTGCCGACAATCTTATCACTTTTCCTCCGGCAGTGAGCCTCTTAAGCCTGTTTTTATATCTGTATCCGCTTACAGGAGGTTGAAGGCGGAGCCTGTTTATGAATTCAAAACGATCTCTTTTTTCCGGATCTTCCTCAATAATTCGATAAAGTTCTTCTTCCTGTGAGGCAGACAGATCATTTTCAAGATGTCCGATACTTAACAGATCGAATTGTTCATCTGTAATATCGCTGAGGCTCCTTGCCAGGCTTTCCTTATTTTCAAATACCTCATCTCCGGGCACCAGTACCGGCAGATGCAGATTATCAAATTCCTCCCTGATGTCCGGGTTATTATCCAGAAATTCCATCAGCAGTTTTTCCTGAACGGCACTGAGTTTACCTTCGAGATAATCAATTATCCATATTTCATAATTATTCCTGTCGGGTTTCATATCAGATAACTGATTCGATTTTACCAATATACGATTTCAATGCCAGCCGGCCCCTGTAAATGTTTATTTTAACCTGGGCCTCAGTCTGGCCTGTAATATCTGCAATTTCCCGGTAGCTGTATCCCTCATAATCCCTCAGGAGTACTGAAGATCTCTGGATTTCAGGCAGACGTCCGATGGCTTTATGCAGAATTTCATTTAGATCCGGACTTGCCTGATCGTAAATCATGCTTTCATTATCTGTATCTTCTGAAAATACCATCCTTTTCTCTCTTCTGATGATGTCGATCATGTTATTATAGGCTGTTGAGAAGAGCCACGGTTTTGCCATTCTGAAATCAATTTCCGTGACATGCCTCCATAGTTTTTCGAAAGAATCCTGCACAATATCATTTGCCCTGTCGTCATCTCTCAGGTTTCCCCTTATGAAGCGCCATACGGCATCGGAAAAATCATCGACGGCCTTATTATATTCCTTTACTGTCATAAGTAATATTACTGCATAAAGACGGATAAAAATCAAAAAAGTTACAAAGAGGAATAAAAATATTATCTGGCAGCATGCCCTAAAAGAAAAGTTCTGCCACCCTGAGAGAATATTCAGGCAGGTTGCATCACTTTTGAGGTCTGAAGAAAAAGGATTTTGTGAAGAATATATGGAATCAGACGGCAGGCTGATAAACCCTCACCCAGTCAATTTCCATGGATGTCATTCCTCCGACCGGTTTTGTGACACCACCGGCCAGGTTGATGTACATAGGTTCCTGCGGCACATTATCGGTTACCCTGAAAGCCTCCACTCCGTTTATTTTCCAGACCATTGCCCCGGGAGTCCATTCAAGTGTGAAGATAAAGCTGTTGCCGGCATATTTGCCTCCGAGTTTTGTTTTCGGATTGCTGCCGTTGCCGCTGAAGAGTCCGAACCAGACTTTTCCTCCGGAGGTGGCGCAGATATTTACATGCGGGGTAATCTTTTCTCCTACCAGCCAGAATGCATTTCGTGCATTGGGATCACCAAGTTTTATTTTGGCGGAAAAAATACCGTATTTCTGTCTGAATGAGACGCCTGTATTAATTATACCGGAGGTATAGCTGAACTCTTTTGTGGTGAAGCCCTTGTCGGGCGACCATGCCTTGCCCGAAATTTTCTGGGGTTTGGTATTTATTTTAAGGTAACTGTGCCTGATCTCGAAATTCTCTTTTTCAGTATAGAAGTGCAGGTCGGTGCCGAGAGAATATCTGTCGTGCAGCAGTTTTTCACCCCAGTAGTAGTTTGTAATCCATTTGGATTTATCTATGCTGTCGCCCTCAAATTCATCGCTGAATACAAGCACTCTGTTTTTCAGGATGTCAAATTTATTACTGTCTTTAACCTTGAAATACCATACAATGTCGGGGTCTTTTTTAAGGTTATTATATTCCTGTAGCTGTTTGAATTCTTCGGTCTTCTCGAATCTCTTCCTGTCGAGCAGGAAAGATTTCCTGTCCTGAAATTCTTTGGTGGAGGTATATTCCTTAAGCTCATTAAATCTGGCAAGACGGTTTGACCCCTCAACATTCAGGTAATTGGCATATTCCTTAGAGGATTTGAATTTATAATATTCCCTGATTTCAACGGAAGAGTCCATCTGTCTGAATTCAGATAGCTTTCCGGCATCTTCGGAAGAGGAGAAATCCTTTTCCTTCATTTTGTCTTTAAAGCCGGCACTGTTAACAATGCCGCGCAAATCTTCATATTTTTTTATTTTCTCCGAGCCGTCAAGCTCCCGGAATCTTTTTAATGCATTTCCCTCTTTTGTGTTGAAATACATCACAATATCTTTTGCCTTTTTAAGGGAGAGAAACTCCTTTTCCCTGGAATACTCCTCGGATGATTTCCATGAAAGGCTTTCTATCTGTTTCTTGTTTTGCTGAAACCCGGCAGAGTTAACCAGCTCGTTAAGTTCGTTATACCTTGCCAGCTGTTTTGATTCAGTAAAAGATTTTAGTTTCTCAAATTCTGCAATCAGGGCCTTTTCTTCCTGTTCAAGCTTTTCGGTTGAAGGGACCATTCCCAAGAGTAGCTTTAGACTTGCCATTGCCGTTAGGTTTTTGATAAAACATGCTAAAGATAAAAAATCTTTTATGAATAAAACGTCATAGCCGGAGGTTTATTTGCTTTTAATCTCCTCAACATGCAGTAATTCTGCATAAACCGGTACGATGAACGGATTGATTTGGATTTTTTTGGAGAAATCTGATCGGGAAATTAATAGATAGAATACAGGTTTTACTGCCTGCGGCAGGAATTTTGTAGTCATATTTTTTTACTTTTGCTTGTTAACCAGCCATAAAATAATTCTGAAAATGAAACCAGACAGAAGATCTTTTATCAGGACTGCTGCAGTTGCGGCAGCAGGAACAATGATTGCACCGGAAGTATTTTCAATCGGAAAACCAGGCGTTTCACCGGCAGATAAAATTAGAGTTGCACTTATAGGCGGCAACAGCATGGGATGGAACGATCTTGATTCTTTTCTGAAGAATAATGAGGTAGAATGTGTGGCCCTTTGCGATGTTGACAGAAATGTTCTTAACAGAAGGACCGATGATGTCGTAAAGCTCAGGGGAACCAAACCGAGACTATATGTCGACTACAGGAAGATGCTCGAAAGCAAGGACATAGATGTTGTAATCATAGGGACGCCGGATCACTGGCACTGCCTGATGCTGGTAGATTCAATTGAATCTGGGAAACATGTTTATGTTGAGAAGCCGATAGGCAATTCCATAGCGGAAATAAACATTATGCAGAAAGCTGTCAGAAAGCATGGCAAAATGGTACAGGTCGGGCAATGGCAGAGAAGCCAGCCTCATTTTGTGGATGCAATTAATTTTCTCCGTTCAGGTAAGCTCGGGAGAATAAGAGTCTGCAAGGCATGGTCATTTGTTGACTGGAAAGGTGCTGTACCAAAGGTTCCCGACTCACCGGTACCTGAAGGAGTTGACTATGACAGATGGCTGGGGCCTGCTCCCAAAAGACCCTTTAACAAAAACAGATTCCACTTTACATGGCGCTGGTATTGGGAATACGCAGGAGGTCTTATGACCGACTGGGGCGTTCATCTTATTGACTATATTCTTTACGGAATGAACAGAGCAGTTCCGAAATCTGTAATGGCTATCGGAGGAAAATATGCATTTCCCGATGATGATATGGTGACTCCCGATACAATGACTGCCGTTTATGATTTCAACGATTTCATGATGATGTGGGAGCATACCATCGGTATCGGCCTAGGTAACTGGAAACGCCCTCACGGCATGGCTTATACAGGCGAGAACGGAACACTTGTCCTCGACCGTAACGGATGGGAGGTATTCCCCGACAAGAACCGTATGGAAGCAGTCCCGCTCCAGAAAAATGTCGGAGTCGGACTCGACCTTCATGTAAAAAATTTCCTCGAGTGCCTTAAAAACAATACACCCCAGAAGCTGAATGCTGGTATTGATATAGGAAGAAATGTCGCACTTGTTGCGCAGATGGGAAATATTGCCTTCAGAACAGGAGAAAAGGTTTACTGGGACGATGCTAATCAGAAGTTCGATTCAGCAGCCGCAAATAAACTCATTACACCGGTTTACAATAACGGATACACTCTGCCCAGGTACTGACCTGTAGGTTATCAGATTGATTTAATTGTCTTCATTATTTCTGACCAGGTATTTTCAGGTATCCTGGCCCCTGTTACTTCTATTACCCTGGAAGCGAGAAGGGAGCCGTAAGTGCCGCAGGTCCCGGGATCCTTTCCGAGGGCATATCCATAAAGAAAACCTGAAGCATACAGGTCGCCGGCCCCGGTAGTGTCAATGCATTTTACAGGAAAAGGTCTGACGGAATAAACTTTATTTCCGTCACTTACCAGAGAACCTTTTTCTCCGGTTTTGACAACAACAGACTTACACATCCCGGAAAGTGACATTATGGCCTTTCCCGGTTTCTCACCTGTAAAAGCTTCAGCCTCCTGTTCGTTGGCAAAAAGTATATCTGTGAATTCCTTGACAATGATTCTGAAACTGTCCTTATTCTCATTGACAACATTATAACTTGCCAGGTCGAGAGCAACAGTCATTTTGTTTGAACGTGCAAGCCTGCAGGCCTCCGTAACAAGGGGCATGTTATAAATCAGATAGCCCTCAAGGTATAGAATGTCATAATCCTTGAAAAGCAGAGGAGAGAGATCTTCGGCAGATATTTCCACAGCTGCGCCGAGATGGGTTCCGAAAGTTCTCTCACCGTCGGGGGTAACAAGCGCCACAGCAGTTCCTGTAGGACTTTTACAGTGTTTCAGGATAGTTCTTACACCGGCTTTCTTCAGGTCGTTTTCGAAAATGATTGCAGATTCATCCTCTCCGGTTGAGCCTATAAATGCGGCTTCAGCACCAAGCATCCCCAGACCGTGAATAGTATTAGCCGCTGAACCTCCCGAAGATAAAACCCTGGGAAAACAGAGGGTTTCATTTTTAATTTTTTCCGACCTATCTGCATCAACAAGCTGCATGCTTCCTTTGGGGAGAGAAAGTTTACGCAGGGTGTCATCATTATCTATAAAAGTTACAATATCAACCAGAGCATTGCCTATACCGATAATTTTCTTCATATAAAAATTTTGGTCAAATATATTGTTAAATTCATTAAAAGCCTGTATTTTTGGCACGCCAAAATTTTTTAAGGCGATTATAATTCCTCAGTAGCTCAGCTGGTTAGAGCGGCGGACTGTTAATCCGTAGGTCGCAGGTTCGATCCCTGCCTGGGGAGCAGAAAAAGAGCGGGTGCGAGCGCGGGAGCGGGAACACTCGTTCTTTTTTCCTCAATACTCACACTGACACTCACACTTTCCCCATCCTGGCAATTCATTATTATACAGCGACATGAATTTTTACGGCAACTTCAAAGATCTCTCTCATTAAGATAACGGCTTTTGCCTCGTCATTTTAAAACCGGCGAGATACAGAATGCTTTATTTTCAGTAAATACATATTAAGTTTCAAATCTTATGAATCGTATTATAAAGCAATACAATACGGTAATTTACTGAATATGCATGTTTCGATGTAAATCAGTTAAAGGAAATTAATGTATCTTAATAGCGGAAAAATATACATTGACTGAATTAAAAAAGTAATTTTAATACTTAAAGAATATGAAAGTTGCCAGTTTTATCCTTCAGATCTTAACCGTTTTTGTATTGTTCCTGTATACAGGGTGCAATCAGCAGTCCGGAAAGCAATTGACCGATGACTATGGCCCAAGGGCGAGGATCTATGAATTGCCCGCCGGACCGGGTAAGATCTATTATGTTGCTCCTGACGGTAACGCATCTTCTGATGGCCTCGCTGCAGACAGGCCAACCACAATTGAAGAGGCTATTGCCAGGGTTGTAACCGGCGATGCCATAATAATGCGGGGAGGTGTGTACCGTACCGGAGATCTGGTCTTCAATCAGGGCATTACCATTCAGCCCTACCTCGATGAAAAGCCGGTCCTGAAAGGCACAATGGTGGCTCAGAACTGGTCGAAGATTTCTGACACACTATGGGTTACAGATTGGGACCGTCTGTTTCCGGCTGGCCCGGAAAGCTGGTGGAACCGCAGGAGGAATGAACAGTTTACACCCATGCATCGCTTTAATAATGATGCTGTTTTTATTGACGGCCAATACCTTCAGTCGGCAGGCAGTATTGAAGAAGTAAATAAGGGGACATTCTATGTGGATTATAGTAAAAAAAAGATTTACATCGGTGCCGATCCGGCAGGCAGGCTTGTGGAGATAACTGCATACCGCAAAGCCCTTTATCGTACCCTTGGCACGGCAAATGGCAGGGATCCTGATAAGAAGGGCCCTGTTATCAGAGGGCTTGAAATAACCCAGTACCCCGATACAATGGTTCATATTGGTACAACAGTTCTGGCTGTTGATCAGCATGGAAAAGACATTGCTGGCACACTTCTGGAAGATTGCACCTTTTCAAACTGTTTCAGGATAGGCGTATTTTGCAACAGCGACAATATGATAATGCGTCATTGCAGGGTATTCAATACCAATACTGAAGGGATTTATGTTGTTGCTTCAGCAGACATACTGATTGAAAAAAATATCATTGAGCAGAACAACATTGAGAAATGGACAGGATTTTACCCGGCCGCGGTTAAGATATTTAATCAGAGCCACAGGGCAATATTCCGTGAAAACCTGGTAACAAATCAGCCCAATTCCAATGGTGTATGGTGGGATGTCGGAAATCACGATGCTGTATTTGTCAGAAACGTTGTAAGCAATGTAAGCCAGAACGGATTATTTTTTGAGATCTCCGACGGAGCTCTTATCGCCGGTAATCTTTTTGTGGATTGCAACCAGAGCATTTATGTTTTAAACTCCGCCAACGTGGAGGTTTACAACAATACCATGATTAACAGCAGGATTACCTTCAGTCGCGACAACCGTGGTGATCAGCTTGGGGTTTTTGGCTGGCATGATACTACAGGTCCGGGAGTGGAAGAGCGGCATGGCCACGTGCTTGTCAACAATCTGATGTATATGAGCGGAGAAAACAACTCACCAATGCTTCAGACACAGCAATCTGCAGCTTTGTGCGAAAGGCTAAACAAACCTCACCTGAAAAAAATGAACAATAATGTTTTTGTAAGGGCAAAAACCATGAACGGGGGAGATGAAACCAGGGTTCCGATAATACGATGGACTCCATACCCCGATGAGGATTGCAGAATTGATATCTTCTCACCTGCAGAGCTCCATGAAATTATCCCCGAATTCTCTTCAAAGGATAAGTATTTCGGAAATTACGAGGGACCTCTGTTTGCTGATAAGGAGAATAAAAATTACAGGCTGGTGAAAGAATTCAAAGGCATTAAGGCTGCCGTTAAGATGCCCGCCCGCGTTGCCGAGCTCACAGGATTAAAGACCGCCGGAAAACCTTTCCCGGGAGCCTTTGCCCCCTGAAAGGGTTTGAATTTTGGTTTTTTGCGGCAATATCAAAGATGCAGGCTGCATACTTTCAAATGAGCATCCGGGTCTGACCCGGATGTCTTCACATTATTTTGTGGAGCCTTTCACAACAAGTCTTGTCTGAATGACCCTGGTAAAATATTCCGCAGGGGCTCTGTTTTCAATCCTTTCAATAAGGATTCTTGCAGCTTCTCTTCCTATCTGGTAACCATGCTGTTCAACCGATGTCAGAGACGGGTCGGTAATATCAGAAATCATTCCGCTGGTAAATCCCACTACCGAAATATCGGACGGTATTCCGTAACCATTCGATTTAATGATTTTCATTGCTTCGGCAGCGGTAAGGTCATTAACGGCAAAAATGCCGTCAGGCCGGGGATTTCTTCTGAGCAGTTCCGGCACAATAATCCTGGCATCCTCAGCAGTGTCACATCTTACAATATTTTCCTGTTTAATTTCAAGCCCGGCGCCGGTAAGTGCCCTGATATATCCTTCTTTCCTGTCCTGTCCTATCCGGAGGTTGCCAGGGCCGGCGAGATGAAAAATATTTCTGCAGCCGGTTTCAATCAGATGATTTACCGCATCGTAAGCTCCTTTTTCATCGTCAACAATTACACGGTCTGCTTCTATTTCATCGCAGATTCTGTCGAAAAAAACCAGCGGGACACCATCGTCAAGGATTTTTCTGAAATGGCTGAACTCCAAAGTGGTTTTGGCCATCGACACAAGAATACCGTCAACCCTGCCGGAAAGGAGAGTCTCTACGGCCCGTATTTCCCTTTCAAATGATTCGTTTGACTGGCAGAACATTACCTGATAACCTGTATCGTACACTTCATCCTCAATACCGCTGATTACGGTTGAAAAGAAATAATGGACGATTTCCGGTACAATAACCCCTATTGTTTTGCTTTGTCCGATTTTGAGGCTCAGCGCAATAGGATCGGGCTTGTAGTTCAGTTTCTGCACAAGCTCGTTTACGGCCTTCTTTGTTTCGGAAGCAATATCCGGATGACCCTTCAGCGCCTTTGACACCGTTGAAGGTGATATTCCGAGCTCCCTGGCAATATCTTTAATGGTTATCTGCCCTTTCTTGTGCATCAGTAAGATTTAACAATAAAAATATGGTTTTTTAGCGATAATTCTTTCGAAAAAGAAAAAAATGAACTAACAACAGATACAATTGTTAGAGTTGTGGTAATAAAAATTAAACAAAAAAGGGCTTTTAAAATAACCTTGTTAACATTTCAAACGTTTGCTGAAAAAAATTCTTAAGATATTGAAAATTAGGCTATTTAATACATTTTGAATTTTAAAAATATGTATCTTTGTTACATTATTGTTTCTGGTGAAAATCAAACAGAGAAAAGCGAACGGAATAATTATTAAAAATCAGACATCCTATGAAAAAATGTTTTAGTATTTTGCTGTCAGTATTTTTCCTGAGCCTGTTCCTTGGTGGGACTTTAAATGCTCAGGGAATAAGAGTCACAGGCAAAGTCACAGATGCTGCTGATGGGTCAGCCCTTATCGGTGTAACAGTGATTGAAAAGGGTACGGCCAACGGCACAATGACGGATGCCAGTGGTAATTACAGCCTGAATGTTTCTCCGGCATCGGTGCTGCAGTTTTCGTATGTCGGTTATATCAGCCAGGAAGTGCCTGTTAACAGCCGCACAACGATTGATATTGCTCTTGCACTTGATGTCCAGGCTCTTCAGGAGGTGGTTGTTATCGGTTACGGTACAGTAACGAAAAAAGATGCAACCGGATCGGTTGTCGCTATCGGAGCTCGCGACTTCAGCAAAGGTTCGGCTGCGAGGCCTCAGGATCTGATCGTTGGAAAGATCCCCGGTGTTCAGATTACAAACTCGGGCGGTGATCCCACATCCGGAGCCACAATAAGAATCAGGGGAGGCTCATCTCTTTCGGCCAGTAACGACCCCCTGATTGTTATTGATGGCGTGCCCATTGATAACGCAGGCGTTTCAGGTATGCCAAACCCCCTCAACCTGATCAATTCAAACGACATTGAGTCTTTTACAGTGCTTAAAGATGCGTCAGCAACCGCTATTTACGGTTCAAGAGCCTCCAACGGAGTTATTATCATAACCACCAAAAAAGGGCTGTCAGGCAGACCTTTCAGGGTAACTTATGACGGATCAGTGTCGGTTGGTTTCCGCACCGGGTCGGTAGATGTACTCTCCGCTGAAGAATTCAGAGGGGTCCTGTTCTCAAGGTATTCAACAACTTCTCCGGCAGCTCAGCTTCTTGGCAAAACCAAAACAGACTGGCAGAAGGAAATATACCAGACTGCCTCTTCCCTCGACCATAACTTAAGTTTCTCGGGGAGTTATAAATTTCTTCCTTACCGTTTATCGGTTGGTTATACAAGAGAAAATGGTCTGTTAAAAACATCGGGTCTTGAAAGACTTACTTCTTCCCTTAACCTGAATCCGACATTCCTCGACAATCATCTCTTTGTGAATGTAAATGCCAAGTACATGAACATAAGAAACAGGTTTGCAGATCATGGAGCAATAGGGGCAGCAGTATCCTTCGATCCGACACAACCGGTTTATGATCCGGCAAGCAGCAAATACGGAGGCTATTTCACATGGAAACAGCCCAACGGCGACCCTATAGCCATTGGTGTTACAAGTAATCCTCTTGCTCTCCTGGAATTGAGAAACGACAGATCATTGGTCAACAGGTTCCTTGGCAATGCGCAGATAGATTACACATTGCATTTCCTGCCCGACCTGAAATTTACCCTCAATGCCGGGGCCGACTATTCATGGAGCGACGGTAAAGTTATTGTTTCGGAAATGGCTGCATGGTACTGGAACTCAGGAAAGGGAAGGTTTAACACCTACACACAAAACAAGAAAAATGAACTTCTTGATTTTTACGCTAATTACAAGAAGGATTTCACATCAGTAAAAAGCAGAATAGACTTTACTGCAGGTTATTCATGGCAGCACTTTTACAGGGAGGGCAGCTACCTTGAAAGAAACTATGCAAAAACCATTACCTACCAGGATAATGAATATTTCACCGAAAGTTATCTTATCTCATTCTTCGGAAGGCTCAATTATGTTTTCATGAACAGATACCTTCTGACTTTCACTCTTCGTGATGACGGCTCCTCGAAGTTTGCAAAAGAGAACCGCTGGGGCCTTTTCCCCTCAGTTGCTCTTGCCTGGGATATCAAGGAAGAGAGTTTCCTGAAAAACCTCAACCTGATAAATTCCCTCAAACTCCGGCTTGGCTATGGAATAACAGGCCAGCAGGATATAGGAGGTGATTATCCCTATCTTGCCAGATATACTTTCGGTCAGGATAATGCAAGATACCAGTTCGGAAACAGTTTTGTTACAACTTTGAGACCCGAAGGTTACGACAGGAACCTGAAATGGGAAGAGACAACCACATATAATGCCGGCCTTGATTTCGGTCTTCTGAAAGACAGAATTAGCGGTTCCGTTGAGTATTATTACCGGCCTACAAAAGACCTGCTTAATACTATCGATGTTCCTGCCGGAACAAACCTCACCAACAGGATAACGACAAATGTCGGTAATCTTGTAAACAAAGGCGTTGAAGCATCCCTTAATTTCAAACCGTTTGTAACTCCTTCCTATTCCTGGAATTTCGGAATTAATGCAACGATAAATAAAAATGAGATTACCAAACTTATTGCTGTTGACGATCCGAATTTCATTGGTGTTGAAACAGGAGGTATATCAGGCGGAGTCGGTAACTATGTTCAGATCAACACGGTCGGTTACCCGAGAAATACTTTTTATCTTGCTGAACAGGTGTATGACAGTAAAGGTTTCCCGGTTGATAATCTTTTTGTAGACCGCAGTAATGACGGAATAGTAACCTCACAGGGTCTCTCGGACAGGTACAGGATAAAGAATCCATATCCGGACCTGCTGATGGGATTCAGCTCAATGTTCCGTTACAGGAATTTCGATTTCAGCTTTAACGGCAGGATAAGCATCGGCAACTATGTATACAATAATGTTGCTTCCGGCAGTTCCTATTCAGGCATTTATGCCTCGGTAGGCGGCCTGGCAAACCTGAACAGAAGCATTCTCACAACAAAATTTGCCAATCCGCAATACTGGTCCGACCATTTCCTGGAAAACGGTTCATTCCTGAGAATGGATAACATGACATTCGGATACAACTTTGACAAACTTGCCGGAGAGACAGGAAATCTGAGAGTATATCTCTCAATGCAGAATCTCTTTGTCGTAACACGTTATTCAGGGCTCGACCCTGAAGTCTTTAACGGGATAGACAATAACATATATCCAAGACCCAGGACATTCATGCTTGGTGCAAGACTGGAATTTTAACTTTTTAAACATGATGAAAATGAAAGCAAAATATTTTAAACCCGTTTCTTTTGTGATGGTTGCCGCCATGGTGGCAGTTACATCATGTCTGAAAGACCTTGATACCGTACCTATCGATCCGCTTGTGGTGACCTCGGCAACGGTTTATAAGGACACTACCGCCTACAGGCAGGTGCTTGCTAAATGCTATGCCGGCCTTGCCCTTTCAGGTCAGCAGGGGCCTCACGGTAACCCGGATATAAGTGGTATTGATGAAGGTTTCTCTCAGTACCTCAGGCAATTCTGGCTCGCGCAGGAACTTCCGACAGATGAGGCTGTGATTGCATGGAATGACGGTACTCTCAAGGATTATCATTTCCAGACCTGGACATCAGGCGGTGAATTTATCAAGGCTCTCTATAACAGAATCTATTACCAGATATCTCTGTGCAACGAATTTATAAGGGAATGCGCACCTTCACAACTTAATGAAAGGAATTTCACGGCTGCCGATAAGGCAACCATCGAAAGGTACAGATCCGAAGCCAGGTTCCTGAGAGCATTAAGTTATTACCATGCAATTGACCTCTTCGGAAATGTGCCATTTGTTGACGAAAACAATAAAGTAGGGGCTTTCCTCCCGCAACAGATTTCCAGGGCAGATCTTTTTACATATCTTGAAAATGAACTTCTCGATATTGAAGGCAAACTGAAAAGCCCGAAAACAAACGAGTACGGCAGGGCCGACCAGGCAGCCGCATGGATGCTGCTGGCAAAACTATACCTTAATGCAAAGGTTTATATCAATACCGATAAATACACTGAAGCTCTGACCTGGATTAAAAAGGTCACGGCAAGCCCCTATTCCATTGAACCCAACTATGCTCATCTTTTCCTTGCCGATAATAACCTGTGCAATGAAATTATATTCCCCATTGCATTTGACGGTATCAGCACCAGAACATGGGGGGGCACAACATTTATCGTTAATGCAGCTGTTGGCGGAAGCATGGTTCCTTCCGAATTCGGTATCGGCGGCGGATGGGGCGGAACACGTACAACTCCTCAGTTTGTCGACAAATTCCCTGATGTTACAGGAGCTACCGATAAGAGAGCAATGTTCCATACAAGCGGTCAGTCAAAGTCAATATCTGATATATTCCTCTTTACTGACGGATATGCAATTAAGAAATGGAAAAACGTAACACGCGCCGGTACTCCGGGAAAAGACCCGACACATCCCGATACCGATTTTCCAGTATTCAGGCTTGCCGATGCTTATCTGATGTATGCTGAAGCAGTTCTTAGAGGCGGAACAGGCGGAGACCTGACAACTGCACTCAATTATGTAAATGCTCTCAGACAAAGAGCTTATGGCAATACTTCTGGAAATATAACATCAGGAGAACTTAATCTGGATTTCATTCTCGATGAAAGAGCCCGCGAACTATACTGGGAATGCCACCGGAGAACTGACCTGATAAGGTTCGGTAAATTCAGTAACACCACTTACCTGTGGGAATGGAAAGGGGGCGTAAAGGCAGGAGCTTCAACCAGCAGTCATCTTAATCTCTTCCCGATTCCCGCAACAGATGTAGCTGCCAATCCAAACCTGACACAAAATCCGGGTTATACAAATTAATCATAAAACATACGGATATGAAAACAAAATACTATCTGTCAATCATAGCTGCAGGGCTTCTAATCATCGGAGCCTGTGAGGAACTTCCCGAAGGTCCGTTCCTTAAGGGTGCAAATGATATTGTAAGACCCGATATCACAGCGCCAGCCGGAGGTACAAGTTATACACTTACCGAGGCAACACAGAACAATGTTATGACAACCTTTAAGTGGAATGCCCCCGATTACGGGTATCAGGCTGCTGTAACATACACATTGCAGGTTACTATTACCAATGACTTCAAGGATGCAAATGATATCGGAGTCACCAACAAAACGGAGCTTGAAATACTGAATTCAAAAATGAACACCACGCTGCTGATTCTTGGTGCGGAACCCGATGTCAATGCCACCGTTAAATGCAGGGTTAAAGCAACCATTAATCCGAATGTGCCTGTAATTTATTCCGATACGGTTTCGATAACTGTAAAACCTTTTGAAGTGATAATTAATTACCCGAAACTTTATGTCCCCGGAAGTTATCAGGGCTGGAACCCTTCTGATGAAACCACCGTTATTACTTCGGCAAAAAGCGACAACAAATATGAAGGATTCCTCTATTTTCCGGATGCCGAGACATTCTTCAAGCTTCTTAAGGTTCCCGCATGGGAAGAGCCCAATACAATAGGAGATCCTGATCCGGGCGGTGCTTCTGGCACTCTGCAGATAGGTAACTGGGGCGGCAACAATATAAAGGTTACAGGCGGACCGGGTTATTTCAGGATAAAAGCTGACCTGAACGAAGCCACATATAACTGGGTCAAAACAACCTGGTCAGTTATAGGTGATGCAACACCGGGAGGCTGGAGCTCCGATACACCTATGACTTACAATATTGCTGAAAAAACCTGGACAGTCACAGTTAACCTGTTGGGCGGTAAAGCCTTCAAATTCAGGGCAAATAACGACTGGGCCATCAACCTCGGCGATACAGGCGGTGACAAAAAGCTGGAGTACGGCGGCGATAACATACCGGTGGCCGAAGACGGAAACTATACTGTTACACTCGACCTGAGCAAGACAATTTACAAGTATAAGATTGTAAAGAATTAGCTTATGATCAGGTAAACGAAAGAGGTTATCATAGGTAAAAATGATAACCTCTTTTTTTCTCTTTATGAAACAGATACCCCTTAAATAAAGTTGTATGGGAAGAAAATTCAGGCTGAATCATTTATTAACGGTATTGATCATTTTTTCTGTACTCTTATCCTGCAGGAGACACAATGATAATCCTGGGCAGGGAAAAACCTTTTATCCTGCAGAGGTTTTTGTAATGGGCGCGGATCTTTCCTACGTAAACCAGATCCTTGAACATAACGGTGTTTACCGCGACTCAGGTAAAACCGAGGATCCTTATATTATTTTCAGACAATATGGAACCAATGTAGTCAGATTCAGGCTTTTTCATAATCCTGTCTGGACAAAGGAGGTGTATACTCCGGAGGGCAGTAAAATGTATAATGATTTTGAAGATGTAAAGGAAGGAATCCGCAGGGCAAAAGCAGCAGATATGAAAGTCTGCCTGGATTTCCATTATTCCGACACATGGGCCGATCCCTCAAAACAGCAGAAACCTGCCGCATGGGAATCGCTCTCCCTTACAGTGCTCAGAGATTCTCTTTACAATTATACTTTTTCTACTCTTCAAAAACTTGGCCAGTCCGGACTTATGCCTGATTATGTGCAACCCGGAAACGAAATCAACCCAGGGTTCCTTCTGCCGGAAGGCGCCCGGTGGAACAATAACGAAGGGAATATGATTTACCTGCTTAACGGGGCTATAAATGCAATCAGGGATGCAGGAAACCAGAACATCATTAAACCGAAAATAATTATCCATATCGCCCAGCCGGAAAATGCAGACTCATGGTTAAACGGACTTGCCCAGAAAGGCCTGACTGATTATGACTTTATCGGTTTGTCATATTACTATATCTGGTCAACAGTACCACTTGATGAACTCAGTAATTACATCTCCAACCTCAGATCAAAATATCTTAAAGATGTACTGATAATGGAAACAGCCTATCCGTGGACCACAGAAAATGCAGATAATTACGGTAACATCATAAATACCTATAAACTTACCGACCGGTATCCCGCAACAGAACAGGGACAGTTTGATTATCTTAAATCGCTGACCGGTGAAATTATTGAAGGCGGCGGAAAGGGAATATTTTACTGGGAGCCTGCATGGATTACCTCGGATATGAAAGATCTTTGGGGAACCGGCTCGGCCTGGGATTGCAACACTTTTTTCGATTTCACCGGAAACACTCTGAAGGGAATCAATTATATGACACAGAAATACAATGTGAAATGAAAACGGAATACACCGGCATAAAGAACACACCTGACAGATTAAAATACATATGATGCAATGAAAAGATTCCTTACCTCTCTTTTTCTTTTTGTTGTGATGCTTTACGGTGCCCGGGGCCAGATGATAACCACCGACCCGGTCGTGCCAACTTTGGGGAAGACAATAAAAATTTATTACGATACAAGCAAAGATCCCGGAGAACTGAATAATTATACAGGAGACATTTTTGCTCATACCGGTCTTATTCTTGAAGGAAGTTCCGCATGGCAGAAGGTTATCGGAACCTGGGCAAATAATACCACCCAGCCAAAACTGAATTACCTGGGAAATTACCGGTACGAACTTGTAATATCTCCCGATATTGAGAGATTTTATAATGTACTGCCCGGTGAAAAAGTAAAAAAAATTGCTCTTGTTTTAAGAAACTCTGCGGGAAACAGACAAACCCGGCCTGACATTTTTATAGATGTGTTTGAAACCGGACTCAATGTTGTATTCACCCTTCCCGAAAAATATTCCTTTGTCACGGAACCGGGCACTCTGATTAAAGTCAGTGCCTCGGCAACCAATGCCGATTCCGTATCTCTTTTTATCAATAATACCTACCGTAAAAGCGGAAATAAGCCTGATTTGCTGACCGACACCATTGAAGCCTCAGTATATGGGGAGTATTGGGTAAAAACTGTGGCATGGGACCTACCTGCATCGGCTGCCGATTCGTTTTTCTTTTACGTGAGAAAACCGGTAATAACCAGTCCTCTTCCTGATGGTTTAAAGGACGGAATAAACTATACCAGCGATACCTCCGTAACTCTTGTTCTTCATGCACCCTATAAAAACTATGCTTTTGCGGTTGGTGATTTTACTGATTGGCTCGCCTGCGAAAAGGGGTATATGAATGTAACCCCGGATGGTGAACGTTACTGGGTTGAAATAAAACCGCTCACACCCGGTAAAGAATACAGGTTTCAGTATCTTGTCGACAGTTCATTGTACATTGCCGACCCGTATGCGGATAAAGTGCTTGACCCTTTTAATGATGAATATATTACCGAATCAACTTATCCCGGGTTGATTAAATATCCGAAACTAATGGCAACGGGAATAGTTTCAGTCCTTCAGACATCGCAGAGTGATTATAACTGGAAAAGCACATCCTTTAAGGCTACTCCTTCATCAAGACTGGTAATTTATGAACTTCTTGTACGCGACTTTATCGAAGCGCACGATTTTAAAACACTTGCCGACACAATCGGATATCTGCAAAGGCTTGGGGTAAATGCAATTGAACTTATGCCTGTAACCGAATTTGAAGGCAACCTGAGCTGGGGTTATAATGTATCATTCTATTTTGCACCCGATAAATATTACGGACCAAAGAATTCACTGAAGGCATTTATTGACACTTGTCACAGCAGAGGAATTGCCGTGATAATGGATCTTGTTCTCAACCACAGTTTCGGTCAGTCTCCTTTTGTTCAGTTATATTTCGATCACTACGGAACGGATGAGATTGTTATGAAGACTCCAAATCCGTGGTTCAATGCCGTTTCTCCCAATCCGGTCTATAAGTGGGGTGCCGATTTCAATCACGAAAGCCCGGCAACCCGTGAACTGGTTGACAGAATAACATCTTACTGGCTTACGGAATACAGAGTTGACGGGTTCAGGTTTGATTTCACAAAGGGATTCACAAACACCCCCGGCGACGGAGGGGCTTATGATGCATCAAGAATTGCCATTCTGAAAAGGATGGCCGACAGAATATGGGAAGTAAACCGGAAAGCCTATGTCATACTTGAACATTTCACGGCCAATGCTGAAGAGAAAGAACTTGCGGAATACGGTATGTTAATCTGGGGAAACATGAATTATCAGTACGCCGAAGCTGCAATGGGATATTCTTCCGACCTTTCCGGTGTTACTCACATCTCGAGGGGATGGAACGTTCCTAATCTTGTCGGATATATGGAAAGCCATGACGAGGAGAGGCTGATGTACAAATGCCTTGCATACGGTGCATCAGCAGACAGCTATAACATAAAAACTCTTCAGACTGCATTAAAAAGAATGGAGCTTGCAGCATTGTTTTTCCTGACAGTACCGGGGCCGAAAATGATATGGCAATTCGGGGAACTTGGTTATGATGTGTCAATCAATTTTAACGGCAGAACTGGTAATAAGCCTGTTCTGTGGAATTATTACACCATTCTTGAGCGTAACAGGCTTTTCAAAATTTACAGGTTGCTTATCGCCCTGCGATCCTCACATGAAGTATTCCACGTGCCTTCATTCAGTTATTCTCTTTCAGGTAAACAGAAGACACTTTACCTTTCGTCACCCGAAATGGATGTAACCGTTGTCGGCAATTTTGATATTGCCCAGGCAGTAACATCAGTAAATTTTCAGAAAACGGGAAAGTGGTACGAGTATTTTACCGGTGATTCTTTATTTGTTATCTCTTCACCGGCAACCATAACACTGCAACCGGGAGAGTATCGTCTCTACACTACCGTTAAACTTGAATCCCCTTTGCCATATCTCGGAACAGAAGATTTATCTTTTTCAGATTACGGTTTTCTGGCAGATGTCTATCCTAATCCTTCTACAGGTCCGGTAACTTTTGTGTTATCTCTTACAAAGCCCTCTGAGATTGAATTATCAGTATTTAACTCATCTGGAGTTGCCATATTGCATAAGGAGAGACAGAAATTGCCGGAAGGAATATCCTCTTTTTCCTGGGACGGAAGATCTCAGAGTGGAGAGAGGCTTCCTGCAGGGCTTTATTTTGCCCGATTCAGATCAGGCAGGCTGGTTAAGACTGTAAAAATTGTAAGAAACTGATTGGCTGTTACCTGATTTTTCTGATTACAAGAGCCGAAACACTGTCTGTATTCAAAATGATGTTTTTGTTTCTGCAGCTGATTTCTGTAAAGTTACCGGCAGGGAATATCACTTCCCACCTGCTGTTTTTACCGTAAGGGATTATCACTTCCTGTTCCTTTGAGGAACGGTTAAAGACAGCGATAATCTCTTCCCCCTCACTCTTTCTTTTATAGGCCAGTGTCATTTTCTGATCATCGGCAAGAAGGAACTCAAGTGAGCCTGTAGCAAGGACGGGATTCTCTTTGCGCATTAATATCAGGCTTTTATAAAATTCTCTTAATTCCTTATTGGGCTTTATGGTATCTGCCGGTCTTTCCATGTCGGGGTAGAAATGTGCTTTTTCGACTTCATAGGTAATATCCTCCCAAAGCATTGGTTTGCGGCAGTCGGGGTCATCTGCACCCCACATTCCTGCCTCTTCACCGTACCAGATGTGGGGTGCTCCCGGAAAAGTAAACTGGTGAATAAGGAACAGTTTTTCCTCACGGAACACATCTTCGCCCGGTCTGTGGATTTTATAATCAGGGTCATCTGAAGGTTTAGCCTTGTATTTATCAAGTCCTTTGTTGAAGAGGGAGGTCAGCAGCCTCGGAGAGTCATGTGTTCCGGCCACATTCATCATGGCCTGCTGATGATCAGTGGAGATCCCTTCATTGAGTTTTAATATCCATTCAACGAATTCAGATGGTTTAAGAACAGGTTCTGCCTGTCCGAAAAAACCGCGTGCAACTCTGAACCATCTGTAGTTCATTATGGCATCAAACTGTGTACCCAGGAATGGTTCAGGGTCAAGGAGTTTATCGGGCCATTCGAGCCACCATATTTCACCGACAAGGTATGCTTCAGGATTAACAGACCTGACAAATTCCCGGTATTCTCTCCAGAATCCCATTGGCACTTCCCCGGCTACGTCGAGCCTGAAACCATCAACTCCATCTGAGGGATCTCCGTTGCCGTCAGGATCAAGCCACCGTCGTGTCACATCAAAAATATGCTTTTTCAGGGATGCCGAATGAAGATTTCCCTCAAATGGCATAACATTATCATCGGGAGGCGTGATATCCTTAAGGAATACAGGCATGTAAATATTTCCACCTCCCCAGCCCTCATACCTGAATTCATCGTCGGGGGTAGACGGGTCATCGAAGCTGATAATATTGTACCAGTCGGCATACTTTGATGAAGCACCTTTTGAGTGGACATCATTCAGTGCCCAGAAATCTTTTCCTGTGTGATTCCAGGAGTAATCCATTATGACCTTAATTCCATGTTTATGTAATTCCCATACAACCTTAAGAAACAGACTGTCGGCTGAAGTCATGTGCCATGTTGCCGGATCGTCATGAATTTCAGAGGCTGTCAGGGCGGCATCTCTTTCGGGGTCGGGGCCGAAATTTCTGTCTATATGGGCATAATTCCGTGCATCGTATTTATGGAGTGACGGTGAATCGTTAAGAGGATTGAAATAAACGGCTGTAATGCCAAGGTCTGCGAGATATCCGATCTTTTCCAGAACTCCTTTCAGGTCGCCGCCGTAACGTCTGGCCTGTATCTTCTGATAGAAGCCTCCCTGCTTCATTTCACTTTGCCAGGGTTCAGGTTCATACCAGTCGTGCCCCCATGGTGTTACTGTCCAGCCAGCCGGATATGAACCGGGGTAACCTCCCTGCATATCATCAACAGTGGGATCGTTTGAAGGATCGCCATTGCGGAAGCGTTCCACAAATATCTGGTACCAGATGGCTTGCTTAGTCCATTCAGGCACTTTATAAATCTTATTAACCCCATCATCCTTTTTCTGAAAGGTATAATTCCTGCATCCTTCAGGGAAAAGGAGAATAAGTATCAGGAATGGTATCAGTACCCTTTTCATTGCTGTTTGATATAAACCCTGTAACCCCAGGGTTCAATTTTAAGTGAATCAGTAAACGGCATTGTAATTTTCTCACCGGAAAAATATTCTGTATAACTACCTGCCAGGGATTCTGTTTCAGGTTTGATTTTTACCTCTTTTTCTCTAAGGTTCAGGAATACCACTACCCTGTTTTCGTCCTTTTCACGGTAATATGCGAATACTCTGCGGGGCAGGCCGGTTCTGACAGTGTCCATCGTTCCTCCTGCAGCACCGTTAAAGAGGGCCTTGTTTGCTTTTTTAAGAGCTATAAGGTTCCTGTAAAATGATGTCATTCTGCAGGTATCCCATTTTATTGTGTCGCGGGTAAAGAATCTGAGGCTTTTATTGAGGCATGCTTCCTGGCCGTTATAAAGCAGAGGCACTCCTCTGGTAGTGAATATAAAGACTGCAAACGGATATTGAGCTTCTCCCATACGGGAGTTTATGGTGCCGTTCCATGAATTTTCATCATGATTGTCGAGAAAGACCATCCGGTATGCATTTTGGGGAAATACTGACAGTTCCTTCCTGTAGTATTTTGTAAGAGCGTTCACGCTGTCTTTTTTACGGGCAATCTGGTTCATCAGGTGATGAAGTTCCCATGAATAGTTCATATCGAAGCCCTTTTCCAGGAATCTTGTCTGGTCTTCGTTTTCGGCAAGCATAAAAACAGGTCTTATTTTCTCCAGTTCGGTTCTGGCCCTTTCCCAGAATTCGGGGGGTGTCTTATGCGGGTGGTCAACCCTGAAACCGTCGACACCGAGTTTTACCCAGAAACTGAGTGCTTCGATCATGTAATCATGCAGGCCTTTGTTTGACCAGTCGAACTGGATCACATCGGTCCAGTCAGTACCTATGGGTGGGATGAAGCTGCCGGTGGAATCCCTGACATAAAACTCAGGGTGAAGGGAGGTAAGATGGTTGTCCCACGAGGAGTGATTCGGCACCCAGTCGATGATCACACGAAAGCCCGATTGGTGTGCCTTGTCGAGAAGGTCCTTAAAATCGCCGAGGGTTCCGAATTCAGGATTAACAGCGGTGTAATCTTTCACAGAATAGTAGCTGCCGAGAGACTCTTTTCTGTTTTTAACCCCAATAGGGTGAATTGGCATGAGCCACAGGATATCCACACCCAGTTCCTTCAGCCTCGGGAGGTGAGAGGCAAAAGCATTAAATGTGCCTTCGGGGGTGAACTGGCGGATGTTAACTTCGTACAGGACAGTATTTTCTGTCCATGAAGGGTGCACAACTTCAGAGACAAATGGTTTAAGTTCGTGTTTAGCCTCTTTCCTGCGGCATGCGGTACCGGCAAGAAATGCAATCAACAGGATTAAAACAGCAGTAACAATATACTTTTCCATTTATGAATGTTTTATTTAATTTTTTTCAGGTACTTTTCTTGATACGCACTTCAGCGCCCCCCGGCACTTCGAAATAACTTCCGTTATACAGGAACTTCAGGAGTGCTGAGCTCTGATTGTTAATTTCAAACCATTTTCCGGTAACTTTCACCTTAAACAGGTTATCCCTGAAACGTGCATGAAAAGTATATGACTTCCATTTATCAGGGATGAGAGGTCTTAACCTGATTTTATCTCCGGTGATTCTCATCCCGGCAAATCCTTCCACAATAGCCAGCCAGGTTCCGGCCATGCTTGTAATATGGAGGCCGTCGGCAACCTCTCTGTTATAATCATCCAGGTCCAGTCTTGCCGTTCTCAGGTAAAGTTCATAAGCTTTTGCAATATTCCCGATGCGGGCGGCTATAATTGAATGGATACATGCCGAGAGAGATGACTCATGAACTGTCATCGGTTCATAGAAATCAAAATTACGTCTTATAATTTCAGTATCAAAACGGTCTTCGAGGAAGTAAATTCCCTGGAGCACGTCTGCCTGTTTTATGTAACACGACCTGAGTATCCTGTCCCACGACCAGTGCTGGTTTATAGGGCGTTGTCTGGCAGGAATTGCCGAAGCAGGTTTAAGTTCCTTATCAAGGAATCCGTCCTGCTGGAGAAACACCTTTCGTTTGCCATCATATGGAAGGTGAATCAGTTCAGTTATCTCCTTCCATTGTTTTATCTCTTTTTCTTCCCTGAACCGGGTTTTTTCAAGAATCCTGCGGAATGATGAAGGGTCACTTTTCTTCAGGTTCAGGATATTTTCAATAGTATAGGAAAGAGTCCATGACGCAATGGTGTTGGTATACCAGTTATTGTTTACGTTATTTTCATACTCATTGGGTCCGGTTACTCCAAGGATCACATACTTGCCGAGGTTTTTTGAGAATGAAACTCTCTGGCTCCAGAACCTTGAAAGTGCAATAAGCACCTCAAGGCCGTAGTTTTTCATATATCCGTAATCGCCGGTATGTCTTATATAATTGTAAATGGCAAAGGCTATGGCTCCGTTTCTGTGAATTTCCTCGAAAGTGATTTCCCACTCATTATGGCATTCCTCCCCGTTCATTGTTACCATGGGATAAAGGGCTGCACCGCCTCTGAAACCGAGTTTTCTGGCATTTTCAATGCTTTTCCCCAGGTGTTTATACCTGTAGAGAAGGAGGTTTCTGGATACTTTCATCGGGGCCGTTTTAAGAAAGAAAGGAAGTACGAAAGCTTCTGTATCCCAGTAGGTGCTTCCGCCGTATTTTTCCCCTGTAAAGCCTTTGGGACCGATATTGAGTCTTTCATCTTTTCCGGTGTAGGTCTGGTTAAGATGAAAGATATTAAACCTTATACCCTGCTGAGCTGCAGGATCTCCTTCAATTTCAACATCTGATGTTCCCCAGATACGTTTCCATTCCCTGACATGACTGCCGTAGAGTCTTCTGAAACCCTTCCCTGCAGCGTAGGCGAGCCGTTTACGGGCTTCCGCGGCATGCCGGCCGGCTGGAAGATAAAGGGATGAGAGCACATTTACATATTTAATAATTTCCAGTTCATCTCCCTCCTTCAGGGTTATCTGTACTCTGTTGGCAACAAAATCTTTCCGGGATATAGTTTCGGGAACGGCTTTCACCTCTCTCCCGTTTTTTCGCAGTTCAAAGGTAAAAGCAAAAGTTGCGGCAAAATTTGTTCTAAGGGTACGGGCAGTTATAAAAGCAAACCGATTTTCCGAATGCCTGTGTACCTCTTTCCAGAATTTTTCACCGTAATTGGTATCCTCATTCCTGACATCTGAATTGATAAAAGGGGTTATTGAGATTATTCCGCTGAAGTTCAGGGGACTTACTTTATAGCTTATAATGCACAGATCGGGATCGGCCATACTCAGAAAGCGGAATGATTTCATCCGGGCTTTCTTTTCCCTGCCAGGTGTAACCGTAAACTCCCTTGAAAGATATCCTTCTTTCATATTAAGGACTCTTCGGAAATTCTCCACCTTCATTTTTGCCAGATCTATTTCGGTATTGTCAATCTCAATGCCGATTCCTGTCCAGTCGGGTGCATTGGGCACTTTTGCGAAATATTCCGGATATCCGACCTTCCACCATCCCACTTTTGTCTTATCGGGGTAATATATTCCGGCCACGTAGCTTCCCTGAAGAGAGTCGCCGGAATATTTTTCTTCCATATTGGCACGCTGTCCCATGTAACCGTTGCCGATAGCGAAAATACTCTCGGCTTCCCTGTTTAAGTGCGGATGAAATCCCTCTTCAATTATCTGCCATTCGTCTGTCTTAAAAAGGCTCTTTATACCCTTCATGTTCCAGTATTGATTTCAGTTTTTCAAGGTTAATTTCTTCAAGGCTTCCTATCACTTCATGAGCCTGATGTAAAACATTACTGTTCCCTACTCCGATACAGAACATCCCTGCATTAAGGGCAGCTTTTACACCTGCCTCAGCATCCTCGAATACTATACATTTCCGGGGATCTGTATGAAGCATTCGGGCTGCCGCAAGGAATATATCCGGGTCAGGTTTGGCTTTTGAGATAATGTTACCATCTGCAACTGCATCGAAAAGAGGCTGCAATCCTGTTCTTTCGAGAATCAATGGTGTGTTTTTACTTGCGGAACCCACGGCAGTTTTGATTCCTTTCTTCCGGAGGCTTTTGAGCAATGGCAGGGTTCCCGGCATTATATCTGCCGGAGTCATTCCCGATATGTATTCAACATACCATTTGTTTTTTCTTTCTGCAAAAGAACGCTTTTCAGTTTCTGTGTATTTTTTGTCACCGTATTCCAGAATTATTTCAAGGGAATCCATCCGGCTGACCCCTTTAAGGCGTTCATTTTCCTTTTCGGTGAAATGTATTCCAAGCTCATCGGCAAGCCTTTTCCATGCCAGAAAATGAAAGCGGGCTGTATCTACCAGGACACCGTCGAGATCAAATATACAGGCTTCGAAACGCATACAATGAGATTTTAATCTTTATCCTCCACAAAAATCACCAGTGCTGCACCGATAAACATTGAGATACCACCTGTAACAAGGGCATAGATACTGTGTCCGGAGAAGAGATGCCTGACCATAAAACCCAGTATGCTTGCAGCAAGTATCTGCGGGATGACAATAAAGAAGTTGAAAATACCCATATAGGTTCCCATCTTGGCCGAAGGGAGGGAACCTGTCAGGATAGCATAGGGCATTGCGAGTATACTGGCCCATGCAAGTCCGACACCGAGCATTGATATTATAAGAAGTTCGGGGGATCTGAAAAAAATTATTGAAATAAGGCCCAGCCCTCCTGCAGCAAGGCTTATTGAATGTGTTATTTTCCTGTTGGTATGCTTTGCCATCACCGGAAGAAGGAAGGCCACAAGAGCTGCAAAGCCGTTATATACAGCAAACAATACTCCTACCCAGTTGGCTCCCCGGTTGTAAAGTTCGCTGGTTGTATCGCTGGTTCCGTAGATATGGCTGGTAACGGCCGAAGTGGTGTAAATCCACATTGAAAACAGAGCAAACCATGAAAAAAACTGCACTATGGCAAGCTGTTTCATTGTCCGGGGCATCATGAAGAGGTCGTTTATTATCACAACCAGCCCGTTTCTGGTTTTGCCACCCGAAACAAATATCCCTGAAAGAATCTGTATAATCCCAAAAGCAAATCCTCCGGCAGACAGAATATATAATTCAGGTTCCAGCCTCAGGAACCATATCAGCGCGGTAAGTACCAACCCGCCTGCAAGCCACCAGGCTCCACGGTTAATGAATATACGGAAGGGCAGTATTGTGTCATGTGTTTTATCATTACCGGTTCCGATATCATCCTCTCCTGAGAATTCCCTGAGCATCTCAGGCGGGTACTCCCTGGTTCTTAAAACTGTCCACAGTACTGCCGAGAAAAATGCAGCACCTCCAATATAGAACGACAGTTTGACTGAAAGCGGAACATGGCCTGCAGGTGCGGTATTTGGAATATTGAATACATTGGTCATCAGGTATGGCAGCAGTGAAGCCACAACGGCTCCTGTTCCTATGAAGAAACTCTGCATGGCAAAACCCTTTGTCCGCTGTGTTGACGGAAGCATATCCCCTACAAATGCCCTGAATGGCTCCATGGAAATATTGATCGAAGCATCCATTATCCAGAGCATGCCAGCGGCAACCCATAATACCGGCGAATTGGGCATAATGAGAAGGGCAAGAGATGCCAGAATTGCCCCGGTAAGAAAATAGGGACGACGACGACCGAGACGGTTCCACGTGTTATCGCTCATGTGACCGATAATCGGCTGAACAATGAGACCAGTGACCGGCGCTGCTATCCATAGCACAGGGATGTTCTCAACCTTTGCTCCGAGTGTTTCAAATATCCTGCTGACATTGGCATTCTGAAGTGCAAAACCAAATTGTATACCAAGGAATCCGAAACTCATATTCCATATCTGCCAGAAATTTAGTTCGGGTTTATTCTTTCTCATCTGATCTGTTTTGTTGAAAATGAAGTACGAATATTTCTTTTCAAATATATGGAAAAATTCAACACCTTACAGATTGTATGTTATTTATTTTCAATCATATCAGCAGGATTTGCAAGATAATCGGACACATTTATTTCAAACGTTTTCGGGAGAAAAATATAATTATTAGGATTTTTTCTTTTTAACTGTCCTGACCCGAATGAATTATTTTTATCAAATTTATACCCTGATCTTAAATATAAAAAAAATGAATTCTTCAGGTATAAAGGAAAAGCTTATAGCTCCGGGAAATATTCTGCCGTTTGTTCTGATAACATCTCTTTTCTTTCTGTGGGGTCTGGCAAACAATATGACCGACACCTTGCTGGCTGCATTCAAGAGAATAATGAGTATGACAGATGCCCGCACATCACTGATACAGATTTCGTGCTATGGACTTGGTTATTTTATTTTTGCCCTGCCTGCCGCCATTTTCATTAAAAAATACACATATAAATCGGGGGTTCTTCTTGGACTGGGTCTTTATGTTACAGGATGTCTGTTGTTCTTTCCGGCAAAGCTGACCGGTAACTATTTTCATTTCCTGGGTGCATTATGGATTTTGTTCGGAGGATTATCGGTACTTGAAACAGCTGCAAATCCTTACATTATAGCCATGGGCGACGAAAAGACTGGTACACGGAGACTAAATCTTGCCCAGTCATTTAACCCGCTCGGGTCAATCTCGGGGGTAATAATAAGCCAGATGTTCATTCTTTCGGGTCTTAACAGGGCCAATGCTGCTGAACGTGCGGCTATGCCGGAGGAGGCACTGAAGAGTATCCAGGCATCAGAACTTAATGCCGTAACAATGACTTATGTGACAGTAGGATTTCTCCTTCTGATTTTATGGATAGCAATATTTGTTGTTAAGATGCCTAAAGCCTCAGACGAGGATTCAAAGATTAATTTCGGAGCAACCTTCAGGAGACTGATGAAAAACCGCAACTATGTTATGGGGGTTATAGCACAGTTCTTTTATGTCGGGGCTCAGATCGGAGTATGGTCATTCACAATAAGGTATTCCATGGCGGCGCTGAATCTCGAACATGCAATTCTGCCACCGGGACGGACCCCGGAACAGGCTGCAGCCACATATTATATTGCCTCTCTTGTTCTTTTCAGCATTTCCAGGTTTGTGTTTACCGGGCTGATGAAATACTTCAGACCTTCATCCCTTCTTTTATTCGCATCGGTAATGGCAATCGTTTCAACTTTACTTGTAATTGCCGGCAGGGGTATGGCAGGGGTTATTGCCCTTGTCTCAATATCCGGCTTCATGTCACTGATGTTTCCCACTATTTTCGGGCAGGCGGTAAGAGGCCTTGGCGAAGATACCAAAATAGGCGGTTCGGGACTGATTATGGCAATTCTGGGTGGTGCCGTAATAACATTTTTCCAGGGAAAAGTCTCTGACCTTAGCGGAAGTATAAATATTTCGTATATCATTCCGTTATTCTGTTTCATCTTCATTGCCTGGTATGCCTTCTTCAGCAGGAAAACCGAGTCCGTAAAATGAAGATACTTGTTATCACAGATCTCTGCAGGGGATTTGCAGTAACACTGCCTGAAAGATTTCTTTACAAAGGTCTTTACGGGAAGGGTGTTGATATATCAGTGATAACTCATTTCAGAACAGCTGAATCTGAAGAGCTTGAGAAAGCCGGCATAAAAATGTATTATATTCCGCTTTTCAGGAAATTTGACATAAAGGCAATCCGGAAGATCAGGGAACTGCTGATACGTGAAAAGTATGACATCCTGTACCTTACCTTCGGTAAAGCAATTACAAATTCACTTTTTGCATCCCGGGGGATTAAAGTCAGTAAGGTCGGGTACCTGGGATCTCTGAATGTTCACTGGCACGACCCCACGGCATATCTCTCATTTCTTAATCCTTCAATCGACAGGATGGTATGCCTGAGTGATGCCGTTCTGGAGCATATTGTGAAACAGGCAGGTGAGAAGTTCAGACACAAATGTGTCAGGATATACAAGGGTTATGACCCCGAATGGATTAATCCCGGAATTCCGTTGTCAAGGGAAGAACTTAATATACCTGAGAATGCTTTGATAGCCGGATGTGTTGCTAATGTGAGGCCTGAAAAGGGAATTCCTTATCTGATTCAATCTGCCGGATGCCTCAGGGAGGATGCAAATATATATTTTCTTCTTGCCGGGAAGGGAATGGATAAAGGTAAACAGGCAAGGCTTATAAGGCAGTCACGGTTCAGTGACCGTTTCAGGGTTTTTGGTTTCGTGGATGACATTTTCAGATATACAGCTGCATGCGATGTATATGTTCAGCCTTCAGTTTCGGAAGGGCTGGGCCGGTCGGTTATTGAGGCTATGTGCCTGAAGAAGCCGGTTATTGTAACCTCAAGGGGAGGGGCAAAAGAACTGGTTGAGGAAGGAGTAAACGGGTATGTTGTTCCTTCAAGGGACCCTGAAGCCATTGCCCGGAGCCTCATGCGTTGCTGGTATGAAAAGACCCGACTTGCGGAAATGGGTGAAAAATCACTTCAGAAAGTAAAAAAAATGCTCGATCCGGCAGAATATTTAGAGCAGATTCACAGACTTTTTTGCGAGCTAACCGAAAAAAAAACGGGATCTGGGTCCCGTTCATTTCAGCAAAACAGCTAACTGAAAAAAATCTTCATCTGACAAGCAGAGTGACTTTAAGTTTGAATTCGTCGTAAATAATCTTGTCTCCGAGATTTTCAAAGAATTTACCCGATCCGTATCTTACATTATATCTGGTCCTGTCCACAATGATGTTTGAATAGAACCAGGTACCGTCATCCTTCTTCTGTACTGCCGCAGTGAATTCAATGGGGTTTGTGATACCCTTGATTGTAAGGTTTCCCTTCACTGTTGCGGTACCTTTTTCAAAAGAGTCACTTCCGGTAATCACAAGCTTTGAAACGGGAAACTTTTCAACCGAAAAGAAATCATCAGACTTCAGGTGATTTTCGAGATTCTTAAGGCCATCGTCATCCACAATAGTCTTCATGTCAATGAGGAACTCTCCCGATGTTATTCTGTTATTCTCCCATACAAGCCAACCCGACTGAAGCTGGATGGTTCCTGTATGTTTGCCAAGGACTTTTTCGCCCAACCACTCAAGTCTGGTCTTCTGAACATCAGCCTGCAGCTTATTCTGGCCAAAAGTTAAATTTGCTGTCATAATTGTCAGTAATACTAATATTTGAGTTTTCATAATACTTAAAATTTCTATCTAAACACAGTTTTAAGGCAATTTGTTCATTTTAATGTAAATTCGCCTCATTAACTGTATTAAATGAAGATAAGACATATTTTCAAGGAGCTTTTCAGCTTTATCACGCTTCCGGTTAAAGAGGGGCCTCTTAAGGGTAAAAGACTTATAGCCACTTCAGGTGGTAAATTTCTCAGCGGGAGGCACGAACCTTATAAAACCGATGCGCTGGTCAGGAATTTCAGGAAAGGCGAGATATTTTATGACATTGGCGCCCATATAGGTTATTTTTCGGCTATTGCCTCGGTTCTGAATGAAGGCAGCGGAGCTGTGATAGCATTTGAGCCGAGGCCGATGAATGCGAGATTTTTCCGCAGACATATGAAACTGAACGGGTTGAAGGGAGTCATTCTGTATGAGGCAGCGGTGGGAGAGTATGAAGGGGAGGTTTTATTTGATACTGCCCATGGATCTGCTACAGGAATGGTTTCGGCCAGCGGAGACCTGGCTGTTAAACAGGTATCTGTAGCTAAACTCGTGGAAAAGGGAGAGGTGCCTGCCCCGACATTTGTGAAAATAGATGTTGAAGGAGGTGAAATAGAGGTTCTGAAAGGACTGAGGGGTATTATTAAATCAGTAAGACCTAAAATACTGATAGCAACCCATAACGATGAATGCCACAGCTATGTGGTAGATTATCTAAAGGTTAACGGATACAAGTTTGAGATTCTGAACCCGGGCAGGGTAAAAGGCGATACTGAAATAATTGCACTTCCCTGAGTGCGATTACATTCTTATTAAACTATCAGAGGCTTCTGATATTGAGTCCGCCGCTTACCTCGAATACTGCTCCTGAAGAGAAATCCCAGTCGCCGCGGGCAATCGAAGCAACCGCTCTGGCAACATCGGCAGGGAAACCCCATCTTTTCTGGGGTATCCTTCCCTCTGCAATCATCTTGTCATATTTATCCTTCACTCTTGCCGTCATATCTGTCTGGATTATTCCCGGACGGATTTCGTAAACAAGTATACCCTCCCGGGTGAGTCTTTCAGCGAAGACTTCCGCAGCCATGCTTAATCCTGCCTTGGATATGCAGTATTCGGCGCGCTTGATTGAAGGCATATAAGCTGATACTGAGGAGATAAAAATGATTTTGGGAGAATATTTTTCAATCATGCTTTTAAGCCAGAGCATCTCCCTGGCTATTCTCTGGGTGAAGAAAAGAGGCCCCCGGAGGTTTATATTTAGTACCCTGTCGTAGCTTTCTTCCGAAAGTTCAAGAAGATCTGTTCTTTGCAGGGGGGCAACGCCGGCATTATTTACCAGCAGGTCTATTCTGCCGTACCGGTCAAGAATGTTTTTAACAACTTCCACCTGGCATGCAGTGCAGGATATATCAAGTCCGATCGGGAAGAAACCGGCATTCTTTTTTTCAATCTCAGGGCCAAGTGTTTCCATCCCCTCACTGTCGAGTGAGCGGGCTATTGCCACAATGTCGTAACCTTCGGAGGCAAGTGCAATTGTTGTTGCTCTGCCTATACCCCTGCTGGCACCGGTAATCACAGCAACTGGTTTACCGTTCATAGGCGGGAAGATTTGGTTGGTTAACAGGTTCAGGGGGTAAAGGTAATAATTTGAGTGATTTATTCAAGAGTCTGCTACATTATCTTCAAGGTTCTGCCGCCATATTTTTTCAAACCAGAGCTCCTGCGCGGGTATCGGACGAACCTTTTCAAGTCCTGAACAGACTTCGCCGTTAACCATTTTTATTTCCAGTATATGGTTTTCGACTTTTCTGTCATAGCTGCACAGACTGAACGAAAACGACTCTTCCAGGTTTTTCAGAGGTTTTGAACCGGATTTATCGGTAACAATATAAGAACCTCTGCTGCGGCCCCCTCCCTTTATATACCTGTTTAAAGCCTCAAGATAAATCATGTGTGTAAGAAAATGTTCACGTGCCCTGAATGCATCAGCCAGTTCGCTTACTGATGAGGCATACAGAATATCGTCAACAGAATTCCATAACCTCCATGCTTCCCCGGCAGCTTCACTTACTTTACTTTTTTCTCTTATTATGCCTGCCGCTTCCGACATCCTTTCTCTGATAATTCTACGGAGCTCAACCGGTTTAATGTGATTATCTCTTTTATTATCAATCCATACGGAAGCAATGGAGAGTATGCTTTGAACGGATGATTTTATTGTGCCGGCAAATTCTTTGTTTTCAGGAGGAGGAGTATTGTATTTTTTTGAAATAAACCATGCCGCTCTGTAACTTCCAACCTGTCCCGAATTAAGAGCTGAGCCGCCGGGGCGGTAAACCCCGTGAGAACCATTAACCTCACCCACCGGAAAAAGATGTCTGAGATCCGATTCCCACCAGATATTACCTTTAAGTCCTCCGTTATTGTGCTGGGCGCAGACCGCAATTTCAAGCGGTTCTTTTGAGAGGTCAATCTTATTGTGCAGAAAAAGATCGACTGCCTGTGTGTTCATTGCCCGGAGCCTTTCAATAGGTGTCTTTTTCAGCGCATCAGATTTCTTCAGGTAATCGTATACTTCATCACTTAATATTTTTAATGAAAATGGTTCTCCTGCCGGGCCGGAAGGATTTACCCTGTAATCGAGAAAGACCTTTCTGCCTTGTATTACCTTTTCCCGGTATACCAGGAGATCAATTAATGATGATCCGTAGTCTGAAGTTTTGGCAGGATCGAAAGGCCACTGGTAACCTTTAAGAAAAATGGCCCGGGTTAAGGTTTTCATGTCAGGGAAAAACTCATTCAGAAATTCTTTTCTGTCTTTGCCGCTTGCATCGGTAGAGAAATACTGCGGAATCACCTGCTGATAACTTCCCGAAAGATTCCATCTGAACCTTACGGAGGCTATGCCGAACTGTGATTCGGTCAGATTCTGTGCCGTTGCCCCTGCCTCAATTGCCAGTCCGGTTGAACCTGATTGTAAAGCAGGGTAAACCGAATCGCGGTATATGCCGGCCGGACCTCCGGTACCGAAAATAATATTTGTACAGTTAAAAAGAACAAAAGCTGATTTTATGTCTTTGGCTTTCAGATCTATCCCGAGTGCGCCCGAGACTGATTTTTCCCCGTTTTTTTCTGAACAGAGAAGTGCTATGATACGGACATGATTGAGAGTTCTGATTTTTCTCTTTTTTACCTCTTCTGCAAGGAGGGTATGCATGATTTTTGAAGTGTAGGGTCCGGCCGAGGAGCCTCTGCCCCGTGGGTCATGATCAGTTTTGTAGCCGACCCAGGCGCCGTATTTATTTCGGGGGAACGGAACGCCAAGTTCGGCAAGGCGCAGAAAAGCATCTGCAGAACCCAGTGCTTCACAGAGTGCTATATCTCCGTGCATGCAATGACCATTGAAGAGATCTTCCGCCATTATTACAGGACTGTCGGCTGCATCACCAGAAAGGGAGAGTTTATAGTAGGTCTGCTTGTCAGATCCGGCATTCCTGCTTGTGCCTCCCCTGAGGTTTTCGGTAGCGATGATTAAATCCCTTTGTCCGAACCTGTGAAGAGAAACGGCGGCATTCAGTGAAGCAGCTCCGCTTCCTGTTATCAGGGTGTTTGCCCTGTGGCACGTAATCTCATAACCGTTTATCCTGATTTTTTCACCTGCCATCTTTGATAAGTTTTTTCAGTTCTGCCCCGTATATTTCCCGGTCGTGAATCACACAACCTGCCGGTCGTAAATTTTTCATGAGGCGTGTGCAGCCGGAACATGTTATACAGAATTTTCCGGGATCTGCCCTGCCGTTTGTTAAAAGGTCGATTGGCATTGAAGGATAGGCAAAGGAGTTTCTTCCGAAACCTATAAATGATGCCTTGCCTGATTTTATTACCGCTGCCCCGACATAAAGTGCGAAGTGCCTTAGCCATGAATAGGCAGATCCGATTATTCTCATTTCAGGATAGGTTTGCTGGACGGTTGCAGTGCCTTCAATCATACGGACAACACCTTCCAGCGGATGTTCCGGAGGAACAGGAGCTCCGGGAAGAGGATTATCATAGGGTCTTACAACATGGGGATTGAAATAAGGACTTCCCATGGTGGTATTCATAAGTTTTATGCCGCGCTTCTGAAGTTCGCCGGTAAGCATAACCGATTCTCTCAGGTCATATTTTTCACCGTCGGGTGTGGTCGAAAACCCTCCGGGATAAATATCACTTAAATTGATTCTGGTTGTAACCGTAATACCGGGAACTTCATCTCTGACCCGTTCTATGGTTTTGAGGAGGAACCTGAATCTTTTTTCCGGTTCCGGGCCTCCGAAAATGCTGTTTTCCCTTGTGTGCGAAAACAGAAGTTCATGTATAAGATATCCGTGGCAGGCTTTTATGTCGACAGCATCAAAACCGGCTTCATAAGCAAGTTGTGATGCCTCAATAAACATGTCCATGATCTTTTTCAGATCATCGTCCGAAAGGACTTTTTCATTTCCCCGGTCGAGAAAAGAATTGCGGGAGGGTACCAAAGGGCAGTTTTCACCATAAGGTCTGGAATAGCGACCGGAATGAGTAATCTGCGCCACTGTATACGGCTGAACGGAAGGCGGCGCATTTCTGCGGATCTTCTCAAGCAGTCTGGCGTATTCTCCGGTGTTTTTCCTGCAGATCATCAGCTGTCGTGGATTGGAACGTCCTTCAGGTGTAACGGCAACTGCTTCAAACCATATCACTCCGCTTCCTCCGGCACTGTAACGAAGGTATCTTCGGAGGGTAAGATCTGAAGGAGAACCATCCTCCTCTGAATCGTATCCTTCCATCGGCTGAACAACAAACCGGTTGTATATTTTTTTATCATTTATAAAAACCGGTCCGAATAAAGGGTTTAAATCTTCGCTGAAAGGAAGAGATAGTCCCAGTTGTCCTGCTTTTTCGAGCAGATCATCACTGCTTTTAAACCTGAACCGTTCGTGCATCAATGTGGCAGATTTTTCTTTTATATTGTTATTGTTTTATGATCAGTCCTTCAGGGGTTTCAGATATAAAATAGGTTTTTCCGGTTTCAGTTTTATTAATCTCCACCCTTTTCCCGTTAAAGGAAACATGAAGCGGGTTACCGAGTTTAGAAATAATTTCTGCCTTTTTCAGCCTGCCGTTTTCCCAGTCGATGTCGACCTTAAATCCGCCGCGTGCCAGAAGACCGTGAACATAACCTGTTTCCCATGCAGAAGGAAGGGCGGGAAGCAGTTCAATTTCGCCTGCATGGCTCTGAAGAAGCATTTCGGTAATTCCTGCGGTGCCCCCGAAATTACCGTCAATCTGGAAAGGAGGGTGGTTATCAAACAGGTTGTTCAGTGTTGATTTTGAAAGAAGTGCCATTACATTTTCATAGGCTTTTTCCCCGTCTCTGAGCCTGGCATAGAAGTTAATTATCCATGCGCGGCTCCATCCGGTATGTCCGCCTCCGTGGGCAAGCCGGTATTCAATTGTTTTTCTGGCTGCTTCAGCCAGTATGGGCGTTGTCTGATAAGTTATCTGGTTTCCGGGATGAAGGCCGAACAGATGTGAGATATGTCTGTGTCCCGGTTCTGCTTCTTCAAACTCCACTGGCCATTCCATAATCCGTCCGTCTTTTCCGATACTTATAGGGGCCAGATCCTGAAGAGCCTTCTCCATTTTATTGCGGAAAGCCTTATCAGTATTGAGTATAGTAGCTGCGCTGATGGTATTCTGCAAGAGATCCCTGATAATCATATGGTCCATAGTGGGTCCCATAACCATGCTTGCATTATCTTTACTGCCGGGGGCTTTAAAACTATTTTCGGGAGAAACAGAGGGGCCTGAAACAAGGTAACCTGTCAAGGGGTCTTTGACGAGCCAGTCCAGGCAGAATTCAGCAGCCTCCTTCATTATAGGATAGGATTTGTTTTTCAGGTATTCCTTATCTCCACCGAAGAGGAAATGGTCCCATATATTCTGGCACGACCAGGCTATTCCCATTGGCCACATACCATAGACGATTGCCCCGAAAGGCTCTGTATAATGCCACACATCAGTTGTATAATGAGCGACAATACCTTTCAAACCATAAACCTCTTTTGCTGTTTGCCTTGCATTGGGGCGCAAGGCATCAATGAATTCAATGAATGGCTCCTGAAGTTCATTTAGGTTTGTTGGTCCGGCAGGCCAGTAATTCATCTGAATATTGATATTGATGTGATAATCGGCGCCCCATGGAGGATTTAACCCGTCGGCCCAGATGCCCTGCAGGTTCGCCGGCAATCCGCCAGGCCTTGAACTGCTTATCAGAAGGTATCTTCCAAACTGAAAATAGAGTTCAATCAGGTCGGTATCGGTATATCCGTTTCTCATTGCGGTAAGCCTTGCATCGGTAGTGAAAAAATTGCCTGCACTTTTGCCGAGATCAATCTCTACCCTCCTGAAAAGTGTCCTGTAATCAGATATATGTTCTTCAAGAACTTCTTTATAGCTGCGGGGGGCATTTTTTCCGATCCGGGCCAGGGCAACTTCCTTAGGGTCTTCACCTTTATAATCGGTTGCTGCAGCCAGGCAGAGGACGGCTTCATCAGCTTTTTGTATAATAAGGCTGTCGCCCGAAGCAAAAATTATTCCCCCATCGGCAATGATATTTAAGACAGTGAACATCTTTACCCCCTTACCATCACCCGTATGTTCAGCCATGGTGATAATTCCCTTTTCAGCCTTTATTGCAGCCTTGTTGCCGGGTCTTGTAAGTTTTGCAGAAAAAGTTACAGAACCGGGTCTGTCGCCCGTTATCTTTATAAAAATTGCTCTGGCAGGGTAACTTGCAAAGATTTCGCGATAGTAACTGACACCTCCTGATGTAAAAGATACGGATGCTACGGCTTTATCAATGTCAAGTTCCCTGCGATAGTTGGTTATACCTTTCAGGTCGGGGAAAAAGAGAGTAAGGTCTCCGAGAGTCTGATAGCTGGAGAGAGCGTCTCTGCGAACCTGTCCCATAATATTTTTAAGTACAAGTTCTTCCGCCTCCCTGTATCTGCCTTCAAACAGGAGTTTTCTTACCATGGGAAGGGCCTCTTTTGCACCTGAATTAACATATCTTACGGGCTCTCCGGTCCACACCGATTCTTCGTTTAACTGGAGGCGCTCAGTCGCAGGACCACCAAAAATCATCGCACCCAGACTGCCGTTACCAACAGGCAGGGCTTCGTTCCAGTTTGCCGCCGGTCTGGTGTACCATAATTTAAGTTCAGATGCCTGTGCCTCCAGAGATGCAGGGTGGCCAGCCTGGCCTGATAACAATATTAACGGAATTAAAAATACGGAAAAAGGTTTCATAGGCAGGCAAATTACCAGCCTAATATAAGATAAAACTTATTGATTTTTATGTGTGGGTTAAATCTTCTGTGCAGATTTAATAGAAACCAAACATACTGCCGCCGCCACCTCCGCGAGAGCCGAACCTTGGATTTACGACATTGTTATATATGGAACCGAAGGTATATGTAAGGCTTATGCTTCCTCCATACGAGTAGTTTGTTGCCTGTTCTTTAAGACGGAGTAGTCTTTCAGCTTCAGTCAGACCTCCTTTTCTAAGGTTAAGCTGGTCGTTTATATATGCAACCTGTCCGTTTACTGACAATGAAAGCCCTTTTATGATTCTTAACCTTACATAGCCGTTTAGTTCTATCCTGTTCTTTGACCAGTCGTGCATATAATTGGAACCGGAAAGGGAAATATTAATTGAGCCCCATTTATCCTGAATCTGGTATGCGATTCGCAGTTCATGTTTAAAGAGATTGTCTTTAAGTTTGTTAAGAAGAGTTGTATCAATGTAGTTGCTGTACTGGTAACCTGCACTGTAATTTATTCTCAGCTGTTTATGGGTTGCCATTGAGTATGGGAAAATATCATATTCAACAGCAGGCATTAACTCAAAGTTAAGATCGTAGTTGGGGTTTGTTGCGGTGCGCATCATCAGTCTTGAACCTGCCGACCAGTGTTCCCCGATGCTTTTAACCAACAAAACATCCATGCTTTCATCTTTTCTGCGGTAGATTGTCGCATCACCGTCATTATCAACAAATTTCTGTTTGGTATTGTCACCTTCAAGTTCAAACTCAAACTTAAGATTTGGAGTTATTCTGTTTATATTGAGGGAGTTGCGGAAAAAAATTCTCGAATTGGAAGCTTCAGCATTGAAACGGGGGCTTGTCTGAATTTCAAATACCCAGTAGTTCCAATTATCTATCACTTCAGCAGCCTGAAGCTTCTGGTTATGCCTTATTTCAATCTCTCCGGCGAGCGGGGTTTTGGCAACATATCTCATCAGTCCCATTTTAAGAAGTCTGGTTCTTTTTTCCCTTATCTCTGAACTTGTCATATCCGGATTGCTGCTGAAAGTAAGTGTGTCGTTCATGCCATTGAAACGGAACTGCCCTGTAAATGTATAAGTGTACAAATTTCCGCCACTGCCGGCATTCTGTGTTGTTACCAGCACATATACCTCAGCTTCCTTCACATCACGGACATAATTTACATATGGAATCTGTTCCCTGGTATAATTCATATCGCAGGTACGGCAGTCGAGAAAGATCTTCAGAGCATCCTTTCTGATCTGGTCGGTGCTATTGTCTAATTCCTGGGAATTAGCATCAGTTATAAAAAAGACTGCAATAAGGATAGGCAGTAAATCGGCAGGTCTTTTCATTATGAATCACAAATTAAAGGTTTTATCGGGAATGCAAATATGCAGCATTAACCTCTAATAAAAAGCTATGAAGCCTTTCGGAGAATATATTTTAAATTTTTTTAACCAAAATCATTAAAGAAGTGCTGCCCGGGATACTAATTGATTTATGCAATCGAGGACGGCCATGACATCATCCCTGTTATTGTAAAGATGAAAAGAGACTCTGATCCCGTTTAGCCCGGCCTCACCAACCTGTCTGACCCTTATGTTGCATGAGGTCATCGCAGCCGATATATCATTCATTGAGAGGGTGGGAATCCTGAAAGTTATCATTGAGGAACGGTACTCACGTTCCACCGGAGAGATCACTTCAACCTTTCCTGTATTTCTTAATTCTCTGTAAAACTCTTCCGACAACTCCTCATTATGTTTCCGGATATTCTCAATACCAATTGTGTTCAGGAATTTCAGAGAGGCATGGAATCCCAGATACAGCAACTCATTCTGGGTTCCGTATTCATATTTCTGTGCCGAATTCTGAAACTTCAGACGGCCCTCTTTAAGGTCGTAACCGTCATCACTGTATGCTCCTGCAGTAACGGGACGAAGGGTATCAAGCATCTCTTTCCTGACATACAGAACGCCTGTTCTTCTCGGTGCGAGAAGCCATTTATGGCTGCTGAATGTGTAAAAATCAACATTGTAGCTTTTTACATCAAGAGGCATACTTCCCGGGCACTGGGCACCGTCGAGGGCATACCATAATCCGGCCTCTTTTGCAAGGGCTCCAATTTCCCTTACTGGTAATATCTGACCTGTTGTTGTTGTACGGTGGCTTACGAAAATCAGTTTTGTTTTCTTCGTGATAAGCTCTCTGACAAGTCTGACATTGTTTAATCCCTGTTGTGTGTCAGGTTCAAAGTATTTTAATACAATACCCCTGTTCAGCATGGCATTTAACAAAGGGATATTAAGTGCAGGATGTTCGTGAAGGGTGGTGATTATCTCATCTCCCTTCCGGAGTGGTAAACCGTTTATTATTATATTAATACCCTCGGTTGCAGAATTTATGAGGGCAATCTCCCGGGCTTCCACCCCGGGCCCGAGCAGAGTTGCCACATCTTTTTTAAGGGCATTCCATTTGTTCAGATCATGTCCGGGAGAAGGGTTTGATTCAAGCCTGAACCATTCATCACTTACCAGACTTCTGACATGCCTGGGCACTGAGCCTATACCGCCTGTGTTCAGATAGGTATAACCATCGGGAAAGCTAAATTCTTCCCTTACAACTTTCCAGATGTCATCCCCGTCGGCCGGTAGTGTAAGAGGCTGAGGATTGTTACGGCCGGCAATAATATTCAAAGGCATTGAAATTGAAGTGCCGGCAAGCAACCCCAGCGTGGTAATGAATTTTTTTCTTTTCATGTTTGCAGAATTATCAGGTTTCAGTTTTATTTTTTTCAGATTCAGGATTAACATATTCGTCTGATGTCTCTTCATCTTCCATCCAGTCGTAAACAGGCCGGCGAGGACCTTCATTCCTGAATATGATTGCCAGGAATATTCCTGTTATGAATCCCATTGCATGAGCCTCCCACGAAATATCCCTGTAGACATCGGGGAACATTCCCCACACCATTGATCCGTACAGGAAAACAACAAGGAGTGATAATGCGGTAAGTCTGTAGTACCTGCGGATTATGCCGCTGAAAAAAAGAAAAGACATCAACCCGTAAACGACACCGCTTGCTCCTATATGCCATGCCGGACGACCTGTGAACCATACAAGAATACCTGTGAGGAAATAGTTCAGGGTGAAAATTTTAACTGCCGGTCCGGCGTAGAAATAAAACAGGGCTGTTCCCAGAAGCAGAAACGGAACAGAATTACTGATCAGATGACTGAAATCGCTGTGTATTAAGGGAGAAAAGATAATGCCCGGTAATCCGTTCAGTTGAAGAGGGTAAATACCTAATCCCGTAAAATCAGTTTCAAAAGCAAGTTCGGTTAATTTAACAAACCACATCATGAATACAGAAATAGCAGGAATGAGAAAACCCAGAAAAAGTTTCTTTCTCAGAATGGTTAATTCTTCCTCATTCACGCTCATAGAGGTTATCTGTTTTTGGGAAATTCTATTCTCCGGGGAAGACAATTCCTGCCTTTTCCCTGATTCTGTCAAGTGTTCTTATAAGATCAAGGCTGAATGAAAGAGGAACCACAGGGCTCTCCTTAAGGTCATTGTCGAGGCATCTCATCACCTCTTCAGCCTCCCAGTGATAGCCCATCGCTTCAGGCCTGAAAATATATTCCTCAGGAGATTTTCCATGAATCTCAAGAATGACCCTCTGGTTCATATCCCTGCCCCGCGACACAATCATATTGCCTCTCTCGCATAAAAGTTTGCATCCGATCCCTTCACTGGTTCTGAAGGAGCTGTACAGATCTGCCATTTTACCGTTATTGTATCTGAAAGAAACGGTAATTGACTCTTCCGAACCTGACGGGGAGAACAAAGCAAATGCATTTATTTCGTCTGGAACCCCGATAAATGTTAATGCATCAATGACAGGATATATGCCCACATCGTGCAGAGACCCTCCCCCAAGCTGCAGGTTGAATTTTCTGTCGGAAGGATCGTAGGGAGGCTGGAATGAGAACCATCCGTGAAGATGAATGATTTCTCCGAGAATTCCCGACTTAAGTATTTCACGGGCTTTTTTATAGAATGGCTGAAAAGGTGGCCACAAAGCTTCCATCAGGAAAAGATCACGCTTCCGGGCCTCTGATATCATCTCCTGAACCTGCCGGGTATTCAGAGCGAAAGCCTTCTCACATATCACATGTTTGCCGTTCCGCAGGCACATAAGAGTGTGCTGGTGATGCAGGGAATGAGGGGATGCAATATATACAATGTCAGTATCGGGATCAGCGGCAAGTTCCTCATACCTTCCGTAAGCCCTGACAAAACCGTATTCAGATGCAAACTTTTCTGCACGGCCTTTATCGCGCGAACCGACAGAGTACAGTACAGCATTGCTAAGGAGCTTTAAACCCCTGGTGAATTTAGCCGACATTTTACCCGGTGCCAGAATACCCCAATTGTACTTCTTCATGATGTTCCGTAATAGTTGTAACCATATTAAACAGTAAATATATGAATAAGGCTTCAAAACATGGAGCAGGAAGTTTTTAAGGAATCTTAACCGCTGATAAAGGTAATGTTATTGCCCTTTCCCATGGAATCATTGCATTGAAGAGCCTGATCATGCTGTAGTTACCAAGCCCGGATAACCTGATTTCCTCTTCCCTGAGTATGCCGGAATCAAGCAGGAATTCCCGCATGGTTCCTTTCAGCAAAGGTCTGGCAGGGGTATACCAGAATCCTTTCCGTTCAAGGGCAACATTGCAATAGGAGGTATCTGTTATAAAATCATCACTAACAATAAGCACCTCATCGCATTCTCCCTTTAAGTCTGATAGGCGATCAATTACATACCTGTCGGCATATTTTAGCGAATATCCGGGCCTCGGCACACAGACAACTTTCAGCGACCTGATCTCCTTCTGCCTGTAGGAAATTATTTCATGGTTAAAAATTGCTGAAGAATATAATATTCTGAGCCGGTAAAGACCTGCCTCCGGAATTTTCAGAGACTCAAGAAAAGAGACAGGGGCCCTTGCAGGGAGACTGAAGCCGGCAATTTCCGATGTTCGGATCATTCTCCGGATATGGTAATCGGGATTATGTATCCGGCCGTTTTCTATTCTTATGGTTTCAAGAAAAAGGGACATACACTTTTCTGATTAGTTCATCATACTCATTCCGGGGTCTGCTCAGGGCTGTAATGCCTCCCCCGCTCTTGAAAAACATTCCTTCACCCGTATTTTCAATAAACCTTATCATTACGGCACTGTCGAGATTATATCCGTCGTACCAGCCAAAGACTCCGGTGTAAAAACCTCGGTCATAATTTTCGACCTTCCTGATTATATCTACCGTCTTCTTTTTCGGTGCGCCTGTAACCGACCCTGCAGGCAGAATTAAAGATAAAATGGTGCCGATCCGGCCACGGTAACAGCGCCTTATTCTTCCTTCAATATGCGAGCTTACCTGTAAAAGAGTTCCCCTGTTGCCTTTTATGGTATCAATATATCTGAATCGTTTTACAGTTACATCACCGGCTACCATGCTAAGGTCGTTACGGAGCAGGTCCACAATTGTACAATGTTCCGCAGTCTCCTTTTTGTCGGAAAGAATAACATTCAAGGCATCCGGCACTGAGGCATCAATGGTCCCTTTCATAGGGTAGGTGCTTATAATATCGCCGGAAATCTTTATAAAAGTCTCTGGTGAGAAGCATACAAAAGAATCTGCGAACCTTATTTTATAGGGAGCTGAACTGTAATTAAAAATCTCTTTCAGCGTAAGAGAGGTGGTTATTAAGGTAGGGAATGTAAGGTTGATGAGGAATGAATCACCCCTCAGAATATGTTGCATTATTTTATTAAAGCTGACAAGGTAATCCCTGTAAGCAACAGGCCTTGGGATGAATTTAAAATCAGGTATGCTTCCGGTTGGTTTCTGAGGCATTCCCAATGAGGGGACTGAATACTCTATTTGTTCGGGAATCTCTTCCTTCCGCCAGACATGAACCACGGTCCCGTCAAAAGATATCACAAACAGAAACGGGATATTTTCCTTTCCGTACCGGTCCATAAGACAAAAGGAGGATTCATGGAATACCGTCATATAAAAAATAAAGCTGTTTCCGCAAAGATAAATGTTTGAAGGTACCCTCCCGATAGTGATAAAACCAACTTTTCTCGGGGCCATATAGTAAATAAGAAAATTATTTCAGGCTGCCGTATTGACTATTAAAGGTTGTAATTATCATTATATCAGTGCATAGGATTAAAGGAAATTCCTGGAAATAAATAATCTTATAAAAAAATACTACTATGCATTGCATAGTAAAAATAAATTAATATATCTTTGCATAGAAATATTATATGCATAAAAAGGTATTTAACAACAAAAACTATGAAAATAACATTAAGCGTCAATATCGGCGGGTACTCTTTTAACATAGATGAGGATGCCTATGATGAGCTGAGGATTTACCTGAAGAATCTTGAGGTATGGTTTGCTCAGGAGGAGAGTTCGGGTGAAATACTGAATGACATAGAAGCAAGGATAGCAGAGCTCTTCAGGGCAAAGCTTAATGAGTACAGGCAGGTTATAACAATTGAAGATGTGAGGTCGGTAATATCGGTCCTTGGCACCCCCGAGGATATAGCAGGTAAAACAGAGGGAGGTAAAAGCGGTAAACATGGTATGGCAGGCACTCACAGGATGTACCGTGATCCGGATAAAAGGATCATCGGAGGTGTAAGTGCCGGTATAGCTGCATACTGGCATATTGAACCCGTTGTGGTCAGAATACTTTTTCTGGCACTGGTGTTTGCAGGAGGGATGGGTTTGCTGATATATCTTATTCTCTGGGTAGTACTCCCTGAAGCAAGAACGACAGCCCAGAAAATCGAGATGAGGGGTGAACCGGTGGATATTCACAACATTAAGGAATCGGTAAAGAGAGAATTTGACCAGGTACGCCGGAAAATGAATCTGTGACGGATTTCGGATGAAATTATATCAACTTCAATCAATAAAACAGACAATATGGATATTGAAAATACTACAGCACAGATGCGCAAGGGTATACTTGAATATTGTATTCTTCTGGTGCTCTCAGGAAACTCATGCTATGCGAGTGATATAATCAGAGAACTGAAGGAGGTAAAAGTCATAGTGGTTGAGGGTACTCTTTACCCGCTGTTGACAAGGCTTAAGAATTCAGGGTTACTCAGTTACCGCTGGGAGGAGTCTCCCCAGGGGCCTCCCCGCAAGTATTATGAACTCACCGAACAGGGTAAGGAATATCTCGAAGAGTTAGATCAGGCCTGGACAGATCTTGTAAAATCGGTAGGGCTTATCAGAAAAAACAGGAAATAACATAAAACGATTAATGCAATGGACAAAACCATAAAAATAAACCTTGCAGGAACACTTTTCCATATAGAGACTGAAGCATATTATTTGCTGCGCGATTACCTTAATGCAATAAACAACACCCTAAAAAATACCCCTGGTGGTTATGAAGCTATTGATGATATAGAAGGGCGCATAGCTGAGATATTCAGTCCGGTGAAAGGATTGTCAGGCATAATCACCTCTGAAAATGTAAGGGCTGTGATGGAAATAATCGGCCGTCCCGAAGATTTTGATCAGCCCGGAACCGTGAACACTTCTGCCAGTGAAAGAGGTCATGGAAGACGGCTTTACCGCAACCCCGATGATTCGGTTATAAGCGGGGTTTGCGGCGGTATTGGAGCTTATCTGAATACAGATCCGGTCTGGATAAGACTCGGATTTATTGTTTTTACACTCTTTTTCGGGATAGGGTTTTTTATTTACCTTGGTTTATGGATTGCTCTTCCTGCCGCAGGTGATGAAAAAAAGAAAAGAGAGCTGTACGGTTCAGATTATACCATCAGCAGAGGCTCAAAAGGGACAAGCCCTGCGGCGAGGACACTGAATGAAATTTTTTACGCATTCGGCAGACTCCTGCGTATATCTGTAAGAATAATACTGATTATAACCGGTGTGGCATTTATCCTGGCAGCCCTTTCAATGCTGGTAGCCTTCATAATTGTGTTTTACCTGAGATATCCGGGTTACTTCTTTGCAGGCACATTTTCCGACAGCCTCTTTTATATGCCTGAATTTCTCAATCTTATTATAACACCTCCGCTTACTCCATGGGTAATGTTTCTCGTTTCAGTCGTGGTAATACTCCCCCTGCTGGCTTTGATTTACTGGGGGCTTAAAATGATTTTTTATTTCCGTGCCAGGATTATGGCAGTCAGCCTTACCGCCCTCGTTATATGGGTGGCAGCACTGTCGGCTCTTGTTATGATACTTTTTACGCAGGGCATCAGCTTTGCAGAGCAGGGGAAGGTTACAGATCTGTTAAAAGTTTCAACCGGGTCCGACACTCTCTACATCAAACTTGTCAGGAAGCTGACAGAACTGGAATATGACAGGGAAATAAGTGTACCGGGAGAAGACTACTCACTTTATTTCACGGCAGACCAGAACAGGATATTTTCAAAACCTGAGTTGTCATTTGGGAGATCAGAAAATGAAATTATTGAGCTAGAGGTTGAAAAAATAATGCACGGAAAAACAGCCGCGGAGGCGTATGATAAAGCCGCTTCGCTGATATTCAATTACAGCATTGAAGGTGATACTCTTTTTCTTGACCAGTATTATGAGATACCTCCCGGTACCAAATGGTCAGGGTCTTTCATTGATGTCGATATAAGGGTGCCCGAAGGCAGGATAATCAGGATGGATAACGGGGTTGAGAAATTAACCGGTAACATGGTTTTCCGCAATGGCCGCTCACGGCACCAGGGAGATAACTTCTGGAGAATGGAGGATGGTGAGTTGATAAATGTAATCAACGGAAAATAACATATTTCCCTGTTCTCAGTTAAGACAGACCCCGTTGTTATAATGTGACCGGAGGTTGCTCTTTTAAACATTACTTCAAATGCCATGTAAACAAAGAGTCTGAAAAATTGTTAATTTTATCGGGACAAAGATTTTGAGACCCCGCTTCCATGAACAATTTTTACAATGAGCTTACTGTTTCTGTCAGCAGGCTTGTTACCAGAACATACAGCACATCTTTTTCCATAGCAGTCAGTATGCTTGACAAGGAAACCAGAAATGCCATATACTCTGTTTATGGCTTTGTAAGGTTTGCTGATGAAATTGTTGACTCTTTTCACGAATACGACAAAGCGGAACTGCTGAATAAATTTGAGCAGGACTATTATGAAGCCTTAAAGAAGGGAATAAGCCTTAATCCTGTTCTGAATTCATTTCAGAACACTGTCAGAAAATATAATATACCTGACCCCCTTGTAAGGGCTTTTCTTCAGAGTATGAAATACGACCTTGAGAAGAAGGATTATATCTCGGGGGAACACATGGATGATTATATCTATGGCTCGGCTGAAGTGGTCGGCCTTATGTGTCTCAGAATTTTTCTCAGAGGTGACGATGAGGCTTACGAAGCTCTTGCCGGACCGGCCAGGAGACTGGGCGCGGCTTTCCAGAAGGTTAATTTCCTAAGAGATCTCAGGGCCGACATGAATGAACTGGGAAGGAGATATTTCCCCGATATAATACATAAAGGGTTTAATGAAGAGGTAAAGTCTGAAATTATCTCAGATATCAGAAAAGATTTTGCAGATGCACTTCCCGGCATCAGGAAGCTTCCTCCCCGCCCCAGGCTCGGTGTACTGACGGCATACCTTTACTATCTGAAACTGCTGGAGAAAATTAAATCCACTCCGGCTCACGAATTGACTGAAAGACGCATCAGGGTGCCTGATGCAGTTAAAATGTTTCTGTTGCTCAAGGCAATAATCATAAATAAATTAAATCTGATATAACCTTTTAATTTTATCTGTAAAACAATTTGATTTGATATCTCAGCTGATTGAAAATTTCAGAAAAAAAACCACAAAAGAAATCACAATCTTTATGGTTTATTTCTACCTGGTGGGTCTTGCAGGAACCATAATTCCATTTACACGGCCCCTTTTCCTGATTATTTTTCCTTTTGCCATTCTGTTAAGTCTCACAGTACTTTTTCTGTTTCCGGAAGAATCTCCCGGGAAGAAAACCAGTATAATGGCAGTAATAATTGCAATGTCAGGTTTCTTTGTGGAGGTTGCCGGTGTTGCAACGGGAAATATTTTCGGTAGTTACACCTACGGCCCCACCCTCGGGCTGAAGTTGTTCGATACTCCCCTGATTATAGGAGTAAACTGGGCTCTGCTTGTTTTTGCTACGGCTTCAATCGCGGAAAGACTGAGAATCAATGTATTACTTAAGATAATCATTGCCACTGCAATGATGCTTTTTTATGATATTTTTCTGGAGATAACTGCAGGTAGTCTTCACATGTGGTACTGGCAGGGAGATATTGTACCCGTGAGAAATTACGTTGCATGGTTTACGATTTCATTCGCAATGCATGCTCTTCTGAAGCTGACCCGGGTCAGATTAATCTTCAGATCAGATATTCCGGTGCTTGTCTCCCAGGTTGCTTATTTTATTTTACTCTCAGTTTGGTTTACCTTTGCAGGATGATAATCAAGGCAAAGCATAATTTTTTCATTTATAATTTTTTTAAGTTTTACTCCCTGTTTAAAATCAGGCATGCATTCGGCAGAGTTGTCACAGAGGGTGAGTTTAATGATGGCGGTAAGGCAGTTGTGGTGATTTCGAATCATGTCGGCTGGTGGGACGGCTTCTGGGTCATGTATCTTAACCTTAAGATCTTCAGACGGAGGTTCCATTTTATGATGCTCGAGGAGCAACTCAGGAAATTCTGGTTTTTTAAATACTCCGGCGGTTTTTCGGTCCGTAAAGGATCAAGAAGCATCATAGACACTATTAATCATGCCAGGGAAATTATTGAAAACAACGGAAACCTGCTTCTCGTTTTTCCGCAGGGCAGGCTCGAGTCTCTCTATAAATCTGAGCTTCATTTTGAGAAGGGCATTGAAAGAATTCTCGCCGGAATGGAGGGAAAAATTCATCTGATATTCATTGCCTGTCTTGTTGATTATTACAATGATCAGAAACCTTCACTTTATATTTATTTCCATGAACAACAAACCGGTGAATTAAATTCACACGCACTACAGGAGAGTTACAATGTCTTTTACAACGAGTGCAGGGAAAAAAACATAGAAAGAGCCAGATTCACATGACGATTGTCGCTTACATAATATTTTCATTCGGAGTTCTGAGACTACTGGTTTCTTTTATTAACCTTGTATTCCGGGAAAAACCGGTAAAGGGTATGTTAACCATTAATCCTCTTGTGTCAGTACTGATTCCTGCCAGAAATGAGGAATCAAATATCGGAAACATACTGGATGACCTTGCATCCCAGAAATACGTGAATGTTGAGATACTGGTGTACGATGATATGTCGGATGACGGTACTGCGGAAATTGTTCTGAAGCACTGTGAAAAAGATAAAAGGATAAGACTCATAAAGTCGGACGGCCTGCCTGACGGCTGGACCGGGAAAAATTATGCATGTCATTCACTGGCAGGGGAGGCAAAAGGAGAGTGGCTCCTTTTCATTGATGCTGACGTAAGGATTTCGGGAGATATAATTTCCGGTATGATCTCTTTTGCGGTGAAGCACAAACTTGCCCTCATTTCAATTTTCCCGAAACAGATCATGATCACCACGGGGGAGAAAATAAGTGTACCGGTAATGAATTACATTCTGCTCTCTCTCCTGCCGCTTGTCTTCGTGAGAAAGGTGATGCGTTTTCCCTCTCTGTCGGCTGCAAACGGCCAGTTTATGTTTTTTAACAGTGAAATATACAGGCTGGTTTCACCTCACCTTACACTCAGGAACCAGAGGGTGGAAGATATAGCATGTGCAAGGATGCTCAAAAGGATGAGGTTCAGGATAGCCTGCCTTACAGGCAATGACTCGGTAAAATGCAGGATGTACCGTAATTTTACGGAAGCCGTTGCGGGTTTTTCAAAAAATATTATTGCTTATTTCGGCAATTCATTCATTGCAGCTGTACTGTTCTGGGTAGTTACTACTTTCGGTTTTGTTCCTGTCATTATTTACCTTCAGATGTGGCTGGCCCTGGTGTACATCGGTATGGGTCTGATGATAAGGATTTTTGTTTCAGCTGCCAGCGAACAGAAAATTGTCCGGAACCTTGTTTTTGCAATCCCCCAGCAGTTTGCCGCAGGATATTTTATCCTGAAAGCAATCGTAAGTAACTTAAAAGGTAATTATGTATGGAAAGGCCGAAGAGTCTGATAATGTTTTTATTTCTCTTTCTGACCGCACCGGTTTACGGGGAGGATCTCAGAACCGAAATTTACAAAGCCTATGTCTCAGGTAATATGCAGCGGTGGAAAGAGGTTACCGACCGTTTGCAGAAAAACGGACCTGCTGATGATGCTTCTCTCATAATGCTGGTTAACATGCAATACGGGTATATCGGATGGTGTATCGGATCGGAGCGTACAGATGAGGCAAAAAGATACCTGGAGATGGCTGAGAAAAACCTGAAATTACTCGGAAAGAACAAAGCTAACCTCTCACTTGTAAGGTCGTATGAATCGGCATTTTACGGTTACAGGATCGGCATGAACAAAATGCTTGCACCTGTGCTCGGTCTTAAAAGCATTGAGGCAGTCAGGGAGGCTGTGCAACTCGACGAAAATAACTCTTTTGCCTGGATACAATACGGCAACATAAGGTTTTATACACCACAGGTTTTCGGAGGCTCCAAACAGGAAGCCCTCGATTTTTACCTGAAGGCTCTGACATTAATGGAAAGGAACAGGAAAAATACCGTAAACGACTGGAACTACCTGCATCTTCTTACCCTGGTCGCAAGAACATATACCTATGTAAATGATTACGCTTCATCGCTTAAATATTGCAACAGGATTCTTGAAATTGAGCCGGAGTTTATGTGGGTTAAGAATGAATTATACCCCGAGATAATCAAAAAAATGAATAACTGATATGTCAAAAAAAGTACTTATAGCGGGCGCCGGACTTGGCGGAATATCACTTGCTCTGAGGCTGGCTTCAGCCGGATACAGTGTTGAAATAGTTGAGAAAAACAGCCAGGCCGGAGGGAGGCTCGGACAACTTAAAAAGGATGGGTTTACCTTCGACATAGGGCCCAGCTTTTTCAGCATGTCCTATATTTTTAAGGATTTTGCAGAAGTATGCGGGATAGAACTGCCATTCAGGTACTACGGACTCGACCCTCTTTATACTGTCAGCTTCAGAAACAGCAGGAAAACATGGTTTCTTTACAGGGATATAGCCAGACTTGCGGAGCAGTTCACCGGGGTGGAGCCTGATTTCGAAAGTAAAATGAGAAAGTTCCTCGATTACAGCGGCAGGCTGTTCCACGATACGTTTGATATTGTTATCAAAAGTAATTACAACTCGGTTGCTGATTATCTGCTTACCCTGATGAAAGTCAATCCGGTGCATGCCATGGTACTTTTCAGAACCTACTGGAGCCAGGTATCGCGTTATTTCACATCGGAAGAGGCAAGGCAGATTCTTTCCCTTGTAGCTTTCTTCCTGGGCCGGACCCCTTTCGATACATCAGGAGTATATACCCTGCTTTCCTATACAGAATTTGTTCATGACGGGTACTTTAATGTCGAGGGTGGAATGTACGGCATTGTGGAGGGTTTTTTGAAGGAACTGGAGAAGAAGGGAGTCAGTATTTCCTACAACACTGAAATTAAAGGGGTTGAAGGATCGGGCAACCGGGTGAAGTACTTTGTCGACAGTAACGGCAACAGGCATGAAGCTGATATATTTGCCGTTAATGCCGATGCAGCCGTATTCAGGGGAAGAGTGCTGAAGAGGCCTGAATTCTCGGAACAGAAACTTGACCGGTTGAACTGGACAATGGGCCCCCTGACAATATACATCGGGCTCGATTGTAAAATTCCTCATGTGCATCACCATAACTATTACCTTGGAGACAATTTCAGGGAATATGCGGGGAAAGTATTTAAGAAACCCGATACTCTTCAGAAACCATATTATTATGTCAATGTGCTTTCGAGGCATAATCCGGGATGTGCCCCCGAAGGGGGAGAAAGTATTTTTGTCGTCTGCCCCGTACCCGATCTGCGCTTTAAACCAGACTGGAGCGACAGGGATGAAATAGTTTACAGTATCATCGATGATTTCTCACAAAGGACAGGCATGAACCTGAGACCGCACATAAAATCTCTTACGGTCTATACACCTGAGGACTGGGGAAAACAGTTTAACCTCCACAGAGGGAGCGGTCTCGGGCTGGCTCACGACATGCTGCAGATAGGTGCATTCAGGCCGAAAAATTATGATGAGGTATACAGTAACCTTTTTTATACCGGTGCATCCACAATACCCGGTACCGGACTGCCCATGGTACTGATAAGTTCACAACTTGCGTTTGAAAGAATTGAGAAACTAAACAGACAGTAAATATGAGAATGACAGATTATATTGATAAATGGTCGCTTATAATTCTTCTGATTACAGGGGTGCTTTTTATTACCGCCCTGTTTTTTCAGGGCCTTACACACGACATCCTGCTCGAAACAGGTGTCTTCCTCGTTTCGGTGAAAATAATCATGATGGCTTACAGAAACAATCTTAACTACCATGATGTAAAAAAAGACATCGCGGAGATAAAAGAGATTCTGAGGAAAAAAAATCAATAGTGCTGACAATATTTTTGTTAACGGCAGGTTAATGTATTGTTAAACTTTTAAAATTTTAGTTATAATCTGCTGCTTATTAATACCTTCGTTTTAAATTTAAAACTAACCTGCCATGCCAGTAAAAATTTCATCAGTAATTATGCTGTTTTTTCTTATTGTCAATAGCTCTGCCGCACAGCAAGTGCAGGTAAGCCGGGATAGTATCAGGAAAGATGCTCTGAATGTCTATATGGAAGCTTCTGACTATATCAGAAAGGAGATACCCTATATTAACTACGTAAGGGATCTCAAGGAAGCTGATGTCTACATAATTTCCACATATCAAACGGCCGGTTCAGGGGGCATGCAATATACATATTTCATTACAGGACAGAACCGTTTTTCAGGAATGGCCGATACAGTATCTTTTACTTCCTCCCCCGACAATACGCAGGATTATATACGGGAGCAACAGGTAAGAGTCCTTAAGCTGGGGCTTATGAGGTATGTGGCAAAAACCCCTCTAAGTCAATACCTGAATGTCACTTTTACTCTTCCTGTCAGGGAATCACTTACAACAGACAAGTGGAACAACTGGGTCTTCAGGTCGTCGGTTTCGGGGTACCTGAACGGGGAGAAATCGTACAATTATACCAATCTTTACGGAAATATTTCGGCAAGCAAGATTACGGAAGACTGGAAGATAAATATTTCTGCACGTTACAGTTACGGGATTGATAATTTCATAATTAACGGGACCACCTATACCAGCAAAAACAACTCAACAGGTTTCAGCAGCCTCATAGTAAAGAGCATTTCCGATCACTGGTCGTACGGAGGTTCCGTATCGGCATCCTCATCCAGCTACAGCAATCTTAAACTCTCCCTGAGCCTGCTTCCGGGAATTGAATATGACATTTACCCCTATTCACAGTCTACAAGAAAGCAACTCAGGCTGCTCTACCGTGCCGGGTTCAATTCGGTTTTTTATAATGATACCACAATTTATAACAAAACAAAGGAAAACCTCCTGATGCATTCTTTAACTGCTTCCTATGCAGTTGTTCAGAAATGGGGTTCAATTGATATAAGTCTGGGTTACAGCAATTACCTTCACGACTGGTCAAAAAACAATCTGTCGCTTAATGGCGATTTAAGTCTTAGAATCGCAAAAGGACTGAATCTGGAACTTGGAGGAGGCGTCACCCTGATACACGACCAGTTGAGCCTTGTCAAGGGAGGAGCAACTGCAGAAGAGGTACTGCTCAGGAGAAAGCAACTTGAAACCCAGTATTCTGTTTTTGCCATGTTCGGCTTTTCATATACTTTCGGGTCGATTTACAACAATGTTGTTAATCCGCGATTCGGAAGCAGCGGCAGTACAAGATATATAATAATGAATTAATAACTGTGTGCCTGCTGCTTTTTAAAACAAATCAGATATATTTTTGTTAAACCTGAACAGAAATTAACGGTTTAACCTATTTGATTAATGAGTTTTGATTTAAAAGCAAGGACATGGGACAGTGACCCTGAAAAACGTAACAGAGCCTCACTTTTTGCCGTGGAAATAACTGGTATTACAGCAGGGAGCATAATAAACAAGGCACTTGAGTTCGGCTGCGGTACAGGACTTGTGAGTTTTAACCTTAAAGATAAAATCAGAGATATTGTACTTGCCGATAATTCCCGGGGAATGCTTGAGGTGCTGAATGAAAAGATAAACAGTGCAGGGGCTTCAAATATGACTATTTATCATCTGAACGAGTCAAATCCCCTTATTTCGGCAGGCACTTTTGATCTGGTTTATACTCTCCTTGCCATCCACCATGTCAAAGACCTCGACCGGTTGTTTTATGATTTCGGCAGGATTATTAATCCCGGAGGATGGCTGATCATTGGTGACCTTTACACGGAGGACGGATCATTCCATATCAACGATCCGGATTTTGACGGCCACCGTGGTTTTGATCCTGAAGATCTTAAAAGAAGAATTATTGCAGAAGGTTTTGAAAATCTTTCAATACGTACCTTGGATTCCATAAAAAAAGTTACCGGAAGCCTGGTAAAAGAGTACCCTCTTTTTGTACTTTACGGCCGTAAACATTAATTGCTTACCTTTGCGGTTCCTGAAAAACGGGAATAGATATGATAACCTACAATAACGGAATACTCCGGGAGCTTGACGGCCGCAGGCTTTATTACACATTTATGGCCGGCGCCAGGAAACTGATATCCAGTCAGGCGGAGCTTAACAGGATAAACGTTTTCCCGGTTAATGACGGCGATACAGGTACAAACCTCGCCGCAACCACACGAGCCGTTATCGAATCTCTTCTCCCTCACAGATCTTACAAGGTTACTGCTGAAAGAATTGCAGAGGCAGTCCTGCTTAATGCACGCGGCAACTCGGGAATAATTTTTGCACAGTTTTTTTACGGGCTGAGCATCGAAACAGCAGATATAAAAAGCATAACCCTCAGTGAATTTGCCGAATCGGTAAAAAGAGCAGTGCGATATATTTACGAGGCTGTAACAAACCCTGTTGAGGGAACAATGCTTACTGTAATAAGGGAATGGGCAGATTATATCTATGCAGGCAGGCAGAAGTTTACAGATTTCAACCAGATGCTCATCAGTTCGTATGAAGTTTTGTGCAGGTCGCTTGAAGAGACCAGGCTGAAGCTGAAAGTGCTGGCTAAAAACAGGGTGGTGGATGCCGGAGCAAAAGGTTTTGTGCTTTTTATTGAAGGGATTATTGAATTCATCAATAACAGAAACCTTAAAGAACTCCTGAGGTCAAGATACGTCTCACTGCAGCTTCCGTCTCCTGAAGAGATCATTGCCGAAGAAGTGAAATACAGATTTTGCACCGAGGCGGTTATTAAAAACGTATCTGCTGAAAAGGAAGTCGTGAAAAAAATCCTCAGTGACTTTGGCGATTCAGCAGTGCTGGCCGGAAGTAAAAATATGATGAGGATTCACGTTCACACCGACAACCCGGCTGATCTCATTTTCAGGCTGAAAGATTTAGGAACGGTAACTTTTCAGAAGGCGGATGACATGGTCCGCCAGAGTGATTCGGTTTTCAGAAGGAAATTTCCGGTTGCCCTTGTTGTTGACTCAACATGCGATATTGACGGAAGTTTTACCGAGAAATACCAGGTCCATATTATCCCGGTGAACATTCATTTCGGCGACAACCAGTTCCTCGACAAGGTGACTATCAGGCCTGAACAATTCTACAGTATGCTTGAAAGCGCAAAGGAATATCCCAAATCGTCGCAGGCAAACGAAGCTGCATTTGTGAATACCTTTTCACATCTTGCCTCATACTACGATTCGGTCATTGCTGTTACCCTTTCAGAAAAACTCAGCGGAACATGGCAAAGCGCTGTAAAGGCAGCCAGAAAGGTAAGCAGGGAATCAGGAAAGCAGATTTCTGTTATCAATTCAAGGGGAATTTCAGGCATGGCAGGTCTGCTGCTTGCCAGAATTGCAGAGTCTGTCGAAAAAGGTCATTCACATCAGGAGATTGTGAGAATGGCTGAAAAATGGATTGATAATTCCCGCCTCTTTATCAGGGTTGATACTATAAAATATCTGATAAAAGGTGGAAGATTGTCATTCATGAAAGGTCTGATAGCCAGACTACTGAATATTAACCCTCTGCTGACTCTTGATAAGGATGGAAAGGTCACGGTGCTGGACAAAGCATTTAACCGCTCTTCAGGACTTGAAAAAATTATTAAACATATCCGTAATCACCTCACCGGCAGAAAAACCTGGAATTACATTATACTTCATGCAAACAATCCCGGAGATGCAGGGTGGTATACGGCAAGGATGAAGGAGTTAACAGGTATGGATCCTCTCTCGGTTATGAACATTTCTCCGGTAATAGGCCTCCATACCGGGTCGGGTGGTTCAGCTGTTGCCCTGATGACTGAGTGAACCGAACAAAAACACCTCTACATTGTTTATCTGGTTAATGAGCCTCCTTTAAAATGGCCGGTTTAAAAACAGGAGATAGGATTCCCCGCTTTTCCCTTCCCGATCAGGATGGGAAATTGTTTGATGTAGGTTCGCTGATAGGACAAAAAAACCTTGTGATATTTTTTTATCCTCAGGACGAAAGCCCTGCCTGTACAAGAGAGGTTTGTTATTTCCGTGATCTTTACGACTCTTTCACCGCGATGAACGCAGAGGTGATCGGTATAAGCGGACAGTCGGTGGAAAGCCACAGCGCTTTTGCCGGCAAGAACCTGCTTCCTTACAGGATTCTGAGTGATGAGGGAAACAGGATCAGGGAACTATTCGGTGTACCTTCATTCTTATTCGGTGCCCTTCCCGGAAGAGTTACTTATATTACAGATATTGAAGGAAATATTGTGCATATCTACAGTTCTCAGCTACGTCCCGAAAAGCACGCCGATGAAGCCCTTAAGATACTTTTTCTGATGAAAAGTGCTGTGAAGAGAGGCTGACGATCGTACTTTTTCCCATAGTGTAAATTAAAATTTTGTTTACTACTTTTACCAGCTTCAAAAACTTCTGAAATTGGAAAAAGGAAAGCTTATCACCCCTTCACGTGCGATAGCAATAGTAGTATCAAATATGATTGGAACAGGGGTGTACACGAGCCTCGGGCTGCAGGCAGCAGGGGTTAATTCGGTTCTTGCCCTTATACTGATATGGATTACCGGAGGGCTGGTAGCCCTCTGCGGGGCGCTTACTTATGGTGAACTGGCTGCAAGAATTCCACGATCAGGAGGTGAGTACATATTCCTGTCGAGGATTTTTCATCCGGCATTCGGCTTTTTGTCAGGTTTTATTTCAATGACCATCGGCTTTGCTGCTCCACTGGCGATTGCAGCTATAGCACTGGGCACTTATGCAGGTAATCTGATTCCTGTTCCGCCTATGATTACAGCCGTTGTGGTTATAATACTTCTTACGGTCCTCAACTCAAGCAGCTTCAGAACGGGTGCAAACTTCAACTTTATAACCACAACACTGAACATAATTCTAATCCTTACTCTCTGTACGGCAGGAATTATCAGAGGAGGGCACAGCGATTTTGCATTTACATTTACCAGGAAAGATTTCGGGCAGGTAATAAATCCTGCATTTGCAGTTTCCCTTGTCTACGTTTCATTTGCCTATTCAGGCTGGAACTCGGCTGCCTATATCACTCACCAGGTGAAAAACCCGGTGAAGAATCTCCCCGTTATCTTTATAACAGGAACACTGATTGTGATGACACTTTACACCCTCCTGAATTTTGTTTTCTTATATTCTGTACCGGTTGAGGAGCTGAAGGGGAAAGTAGATGTGGCATTTCTTGCGGCAAGAAATATTTTCGGGGAAATGGGAGGAAAGTTTATCGCCGTGCTGATCTCTATAGGACTTATCGCCTCAATAAATTCTCTTCTTATCCTGGGGCCTCGGGTAACCCAGGCTATAGCAGAGGACTATGGGGCTCTCGGTTTCCTGGGAAAGGAGAACCGGAACGGTTCGCCCTTCTATGCAACAATTCTTCTTACTGCCATTGCCCTTGCCCTAATATGGAGTTCAACCTTTGAGCAGATTATGACTCTTATAGGGTTTACATTGAGCATATTTACAATAGCCTCCGTCTCAGGCCTTTTTATTCTCAGGCACAGGATGAAAAAGAACAATGAAAGTTTTTACCATACCTTCGGTTATCCTTATATCCCGTTGTTCTTTATTGTCATTGAAGGCTGTATGATGATATATGTGTTTGCAAACAGGCCTGTCCAGTCACTTGCCGGTCTGGGAATTACTCTCTGCGGACTGTTAGTTTATTTTATTCTTGTAAAATCAAAACAAAATGCAATTTCTTAGATTGTTTCTGCTGCTTGTTTTCATTTCCGGATCACTTTTGTCCTGCCGTCCGAAACAACCAGTTGTTACCGGCCCTCATCCTGAAAAGGAAATTTACAGGATTCCTTACGACACGCTTAAAGACGACATAGTTTCCGTAATATCCGGTATTATACCCGGCAAAAATAAATGCGCAGGATGGGTAGACTCTTTTCCGGCATGGCAGAAATTTGCCGCAAAGATGGACAGCGGATTCACATACCTCGACACTTCGAGGTTTGTGAAAATGGAGAAATGGGCTGATGCTGAGATTGACGGCAGACACGATTCAACACTTCTCTTTTATCCTTTCGGAGGACCCGATTTCCTCAATGCAAATATTTTTTATCCGTCTGCATCCGTTTACCTTCTGATCGGACTTGAACCGCCAGGCATGCTTCCACAGGTGTGCAATATGCAGGCAACAGGCATTGTCGAATATACTGCCGACATCTGGAATTCTCTTTCAGACCTTTTTCTAAGAAGTTACTTTATTACAGGCCATATGATAGATGCCCTTAAAAAAAGCGAGGTTAACGGAACACTGCCCGTAATTGCCATGTTTGTAAAAAGAAGAGGCTACAGGATTGTGTCGGTCAATGACGTGGCTCTCGACAGTGCCGGAGTATTGCAATATGCCGACAGTATGAAAAACAGAAAAATCTTTTCACACGGCGTAAGGATTGATTTTGCACGCGATACCGGAAAGTTTCTGCAGTCGGTAGTATACCTTAAAGCGGATATTTCCGATAAAGGGCTTGCGGATAATCCTCCCCTGAACAAATACCTCAGTTCAATTCCTGCCTGCCACACATATCTCAAAGCAGCTTCATATCTTATGCACGGTAGAGATTTTTCAGGTATAAGGAATATTATCCTTGATAAAAGCATTTCTGTTCTTCAGGACGACTCCGGTATTGCATACAGATTTTTCGACAAAAATACCTGGGATATAAAACTCTTCGGAAAATACTCCCGGCCGGGCAAGGAATTTTCCTGGATAAATGAAACCGACCTGGCTGAGGCATACCGCGACACATCAATAAATCCTGTACCCTTTACTCTTGGATATAACTGGCGTACAAGAGCAATAAACCTCCTTTATGCAACTAAAAAGAAATTGCAGATACCTCTATATAATTATAATTAATACAATATGGCAGGCTGCCTCAATATGGTTTAAAATAATGGAACCACTAAAATTAAATCATATGGAAAGAATTTTTATTTGCTTAACAATCGCTTCTCTGACACTTATCTCTTGCAGCAGCAGGTCTGAAATCCCTGCAGGTCTTACGGGTGACTGGTATACCGTAAAGGGAGATGTTGAAGTTTACAGTTTTACAACTGAAAACGGAAAAGGTATTTACCTCGGAACAATTGATGACAGACCAATGGTAAAAGGCACCTGGAAGGTCGAAAAGGGTATGCTTGTACTTATCCCTGATTCCGAAGGATATGCTTCCGGATCAAGCAGATACAGCTATCGTATTTCCAATGATACCTTATGGTTAAATGAGGGGCAGGAAATTTATACAAAAACAGCTCCGCTGAAGTATATTCATCCTGAAGCCTCAATTCTTGAAAATATACGGTCCGACTTCAACAGTTTATTCACTGAACCTGCCGAAGCTGAATTTATCTGGCCTGACGGAACTTATCACGGATTTGCCATTGAAACGAGGTCGGACAGTTTATCAGGATTATTTTCCGGCTTAATACAGTACATTCAGGATAAAGGCTTTGAACCGGATGAGAAAGCTGTATCAGAAATTTGCAACGGTTATAAGAAGTTATACGGTAACGACACTGTCATAGCCATGATATGTTATGTCCAGGATGAAGAAGGATCGCCTGCCGGACTAAAAATTTCTGCAGCACTTAAAAAATAACAACGTCTTTCTCCGTGCCGGAGAAAGAGCAATTTTTTCGACAGAAAAAAAAGAACATTAAAGTTTTAATTTAAAAGAGATTATATTTGACCTCGTTTACGCGGGATTTTAATGAGATAATACAATGATTAATCCTGATTCCCTGATCTGGTTAAAGGAGGCAATTGCCATCTTCTTTCTTACTTTCATTCATGAAGATGCTGCGATAATTGCCGCAGGGTTTGCGAAGGTAGAGCAGAGCCTCCCTCTTCTTTATGCCTATATGCCTGTCTATTTCGGAATTGTCATAGGTGATGTCCTCATATACTGGCTCGGAAGACTTGCTCAGACCAACAGATGGCTGAGATCGAAAATAATAGGACCTAAAGTGGAAAGAATCAGGTTATGGCTCGAGAGACATATGGTGAGGGTACTTATCATATGCAGGCTGACCCCAGGTCTGCTATTCCCCACCTTTGTGGCTTGCGGGTGGTTTAAAATGCCTTTCTGGAGATTTGCCACGGTATCAATTCTGGCAGGTGCTATTTACTCCTCAATAGTACTTACCATAGTTATTATGTTCGGCGATCTGGTACTTTTTCATCTGGGGTACTGGGCATGGGGTTTATTGGCTGCTGTGGTTATTTTGTTTGCACTCAGGAACAGTTTCAAATCGCGCTGGAGCAAAAATACCGAACATGCAATGGGTGAAGTTCCCCCTACTCTTATGGAGACTCTGAAAAAATACATTCCTTCCCTGAAAAAAAGATTCCATGGAATGCCATCTCTTGAGGATCTTAAGAAGGTTGTCTCCACAGCCGAAAGGATACCAAACAATATACTCTATATACCGGTAGGTCTGAGATGGTTCTGGCTTGCTCTCAGATACAGGAGCATTACCCTTCCTTCAGTTTCAAACCCCATGATTGAAACCGGCGGGTTTATGGGCGAATCGAAGACTTCTGTGCTTGATATGGTCGAAAGAGACCAGAGGAAATGGCTGGCTCATTACACACTTTTCCACCGCAGCAACGGGCAGGGAAACGGTGACCTTCAGAAAGTCATTGAAATGATGAAGGAGAACAATCTTTCTTTCCCGGTAGTAGCCAAACCCGATATCGGATGGAATGGCTATGGAGTCAGATTTGTTGAAGATGAAAAACAGATGGAAGAATACCTGGCCACATTCCCCGAAGGTCAGAAAATAATACTGCAGCAGCCTGTCAATTATGACGGCGAAGCAGGAATATTTTACGTAAGAATTCCCGGAGAGGAAAGGGGATATATATATTCAATCACCCTCAGATATTTTCCGTTTGTTACAGGCGACGGCAGGTCAACTCTCAGGCAACTGATAGAGAATGACCAGAGATCAAAACTCAGGGCACATCTTTACCTCGGAGATCATCCGAAACATATAGGGTTCAGCAAAGAGGCTCTCGACCGTATTCCTGAAGAAGGAGAGCTTGTGAGACTGGCATTTATCGGCTCACTGAGGGCCGGCGGTTTGTACCGTGATGCAAGTCACCTTATTACACCCGAACTTACTTCCCGGTTTGATGAGATAGCCAGAAGCATACCCGAATTTTACTACGGAAGGTTTGATATCCGTTTTGAATCGGTTGATCTGCTGATGAAAGGAGAAGGTTTCAGGATAATAGAAATAAACGGTGCCGGAGCAGAGGCAATACAGGCATGGGACCCGAATATACCTCTTTTCAGACTCTACAGGGAGTTTTTCAAGGCTCAGAGTCTTCTTTTTAAGGTTGCAGACCTGAACCGCAAAAGAGGATATAAACCTATGCCACTGAAGGATTTTATTAAGGCAATCCGACGTCAGAACAAGCTCATCGACAGCTATCCGCCTGCAAGCTGAGAAAATAATTGCCTGAAATAATACATTTCAGGATAAAAAATCTTGCTTTACTTCAATCCCTTTCTTAACTTTGGTATCTGCCATTGCAGAATAAAATACCAGGGTTGCAGTTTAACCCTTTTATGAACGGGATTCCAAACCTTAAAATGCCAGCATATGAATACTCCGATTGTTCTTATTACCACATCAGTGCCGGTCACGGCAGTTTTAACCGTACTTTTTCTTCTGGCTGCAGCTGCAACCGGATTTATTACCGCATGGTTTTACCAGAAGGCTTTCTATACTCCGATAATCCGGAAACTTGAAGGGGAAAAGGAACAGCTAAACAGAAAGATCGACTCCCTTAACGGAGAAATAGGAGAACTGAAAAATAAAATTGACAGCCTCACCAGGTCCATTTCAGAAAAAGACAGGGAGATTGAAGATCTTAAAAATCAGCTGAGAAAATAGGAGAAGAAGATTTTCAGGCTGAATATTATTCCTGACAGTTTTTGTTGTTGACCCACCTGGGCTCGAACCAGGACTCTGCGGAACCAAAATCCGTCGTGTTACCAGTTACACCATGGGTCAATAATAATATTACGACACGGCAAAATTAGTAAAAAAACTTACATTTGCCCGGCCGGAAAGTTAAAGCAACCGAACTTTATAATGATTGACGATCTGCTCAGAGATTCAATAATAAGACTATTACGTGATGCAGGCGGGAAAATCCTGGAAATATACAGGAAAAGTGACCCGGGTATCCGCATGAAAGAGGATAACAGTCCCGTGACAGAAGCAGATCTTGTTTCAGATATGCTGATACAGAACGGCCTGGCTGAGCTTACCCCTGGTATACCGGTATTCAGCGAAGAAACAAAGGATATAAGTTTTGATATCCGGAGAAAATGGAATTCATTCTGGGTGCTCGACCCGCTGGACGGCACAAAGGAATTTATTGCCCGAAACGATGAATTCTGCATCTGTCTGGCACTTATATCAGATAAAAGACCGGCTGCAGGTTTCATTCATATTCCCGTTACCGGAAAGTCTTACTGTGCTCTCAGCGGAAAGGGAGCTTTTGTGATAAAACAAAACAAAACCATTAAACTTCCCTTGTATATCCCTTCAGGCACTGTGAAGATAAATATAAGCAGAAGCCATCATACACTGCAGGAAGAGAAAATGGTTGAGAAGATAGCTGGTTCGTACCCTGTTATTAAGAAAACCATGGGGAGTGCCATTAAATTCTGCAGGGTAGCAGAGGGTAAAGTGGATTTATATCCGAGGTTTAAAAGATCAAATGAATGGGACGTGGCTGCCGGTGATATAATAGTGAAAGAATCAGGCGGAACCTTTTTTGAGATTCATTCTGGCAAGGAACCCTTCTATAACAGGCACGACGCAAAAATTGAACCTTTCCTGGCTTGCGGTACAAGAGGTAAAACTATCTGCGGAAGTATCCCCGGCGGTCTGTTAACCTGAACCCGGTAATTGCTTTCAGGGCAGATTTTCAAATGTAAAATTGTGCTTTTCTATGTCAGGAACTTCAATAACCCTGAACGGACACCTTACCAGAGTTCTGATAATATGACCCAGATCACCCATGTCTTCATCGCCTCTCTCATAATACCAGTAGATCCTCAGGTAGCATGGCAGATCAATGGTCTTGCCCAGCTCACGCAGTATGGTGAATATCCATTTTATCGACATGGTATTTATAAACTCAAAACCGAGAATAATGTCTGTATTTCCTTTGCAGTCAGATGTATATTTTGATATCCAGTCAAATAAGGGAGAATAGAATTCGGAGGGGTTTTCAGGTATTGACCTGCCGGTAAAAAGCAACCGCCCACGCTCAAGATGAATGCGCGGAGTCTTTTTCGTAGGCTCTATAAATACAGGTTCAGGATACATCACCATGCCCATAAATTCCGGTGCCTCAGGGGATCAGCCTATTAACCCCGGGAAAGAAATACCCTCAGGCCGGAAGCCGTAAAATTATAAAATAGGATAAACTATCCAAATTTTATTTTGTATACTTATTGTTTAAAAAGAGTGGGAGAGGGTTCTTCCCAGAGAGTCGGATGCTCCTCATCGAATTTACTGATAATGGCTTTCATTATGGTAGTACGCATAAATTCCGATCTATTCTTTATCCGGTAACGGCTGCAGTAAAGAGAAAAAGCCTTCATTTCACGGCTGTTAAGCAAAACAGAAAGACGGTTTTTCCGCTTCATGTAGTCTTCTCTGTAAAGGGAACGTCTCAAAACCTGGTCTTTATGTTTGAACAAATATAAAAAACCCGTTGCTCTGTCCATGTATCCTGCCGGTCAAGTTTTTAACAAAACAGAAAGATGCGACTGACAACCTGCAGAAGATCAACCACATGAAATATTTACAACTTTTATACCCCATGTTTAATGCAATTCTTCTTTGTTGAGATATTGAGTTTTTATTGCAAAATGATAATTTACTATCTTCGTACCTTCATTTCCGGAAGGAGATTAATCGGGAATATTATATGAAAATAAAAAAGTTCATTAATCTGCTTGTTGTCCTGCTTCTGGCTTCACAGTCCCGGGCACAACAGAAACCCTGGTCGCTCGAGGATTGCATCCGGTATGCCCTGGATAATAATATCCAGATCAAACAACAGGACCTTCAGACCAGATATCAGAAGAATGCTCTTGATCTGGCAAAATTTAAACTTCTCCCTGCCATTAACGGAACCGCCTCACACAGCTATTCATTCGGAAGGGCGCTCGACCAGACAACCTATGAGTATACCGAGAATGAAACGATTATGTCGGATAACTTCTATATCGGAAGCACCCTGACATTATTTAACGGATTTCAGAATTATAATTCCATAAAGAAAAGTTCCTACGATCTAAAAGCAGGAGAGGAGGATCTGCAGGCAATAAAAGACAATGTAGCCCTTAATGTGGCAATAGCCTACCTGCAGATACTGCTTAACCTTGAAATAGTGAATGCCACTGAAAATCAGCTTGGAATAACAATTCAGCAGATAGAAAAAACAAGGAAGCTGGTTGATGCAGGCAGCATTGCAATGGGAAACCTTCTGCAGATTGAAGCTCAGGCAGCTCAGGAAGAACTTCAGCTGGTAAATATGAAGAACCAGCTCGAAATTTCTTATCTCAATCTTACACAACTCCTCGAACTTCAGTCCCCTGAAGGATTTAAAGTCATAATTCCCCCGGTAGAGATAGATACAAATTATGTATTGTCCGGAACAGTATCAGATATCTTTAATATTGCCGTGGAGGGAAGACCTGAAATAAAAAGTGCCGAGTTCAGGCTGATGTCAAGTGAATATGATCTGAAAATTGCCCGCGGAGGAAGAAGTCCGAGAATATCCTTGAATAATTCTTTCAGTACAGGTTACTCTGATATCAGGAAAAAACTAGTTGGCATTGATCCTCTTACCGGGCCTGTATATGGCAAATATCCCTTTACAGACCAGATAAATGATAATATTAACTACGGTATAGCATTTAACCTCAACGTTCCGATTCTGAACGGGTGGCAGGTTAACAAAGGCATTTCCAATGCAAAGCTTTCAATTGAAAACAGCAGATTTACTCTCGATGCCTCAAAAAAGCAGCTTTATAAAAATATTCAGCAGGCATATGCCGATGCAGGTGCTGCCCTTAAAAAATACAACGCTTCATTAAGAGCTGTGAAATCGGCCGAAGAATCATTCAGGTATTCTGAACAGAGATTTAATGTCGGTCTGGTAACACCTGTGGATTATAATGCTGCCAAAACCCAGCTGCTTAGAACACAATCGGAACTTGCCCAGGCAAAATATGAATTTGTTTTTAAAATAAAGGTTCTTGATTTCTATAAAGGAATTCCCATATCTCTACCCAAATAAACTTTTCAGGATGAATAGCAATAAACTTATTAAGATACTCGTACCGTTAACGGTCATTCTTTTAATATTGGCAGTAGTCGGCAAGAATCAGGGATGGTTTGGCAAGGCTGTTACCGTTAAAGTCGCTGTTGAAAAGGCGGTAATAAGATCTATAACCGAAACCATTACTGCCAACGGAAAAATTCAGCCGGTTAAAGAGGTTAAGATAACACCTGATGTGTCGGGTGAAATTGTAGAACTGAATGTGAGGGAAGGTGACCAGGTGAAAAAGGGACAGCTGTTATGCAGGATAAAACCTGACACCTATATATCACAGCGCGACAGATCGGTTGCTGCAATAAGCTCGGCAAGGGCCAGACTTGCCCAGTCGGAGGCGCAATTCATACAGGCAGAACTGGCCTTTAAAAGGAATAAACAGCTTTTTGAGGAGAAAACCATTTCACAGTCAGAATATGAGCAGAGTGAGTCAGCTTATAAAGTTGCCAAAGCTGAAGTAGATGCAGCTAAGTTCTCGATACTCAGCGCTGAAGCCTCACTGAAGGAGGCGGAAGAGAACCTGGTAAAGACATCAATATATGCTCCTATCGACGGAACAGTCTCCATGCTGCTTGTTGAGCTCGGGGAAAGAGTAGTGGGGACAAGTATGATGACCGGAACAGAAATGATGAGAATAGCTGATTTAACCCGTATGGAAGCCAGGGTGGAGGTTAACGAAAATGATATCACCAGGGTTAAGGTCGGGGATACTGCCATCGTAAATATCGATGCCTACCTCGACGAAAAATTCAAAGGGGTGGTTACCCAGGTTGCCAATTCCGCAAAAACTACAGGTGTTTCGGCCGACCAGGTGACAAATTTTGATGTCAGGATATTCATCCTCCCCGAATCCTATATGCATCTTGTACCTGAATCAGGATTGAGCCCGCTCCGACCCGGAATGTCTGTATCAGTCGATATAAGAACCGTAACAAAGCCTTCAGTGATTGCCGTTCCGATTCAGGCCGTTACAACAAGAACAGACACCACCCTGCAGCAGATTTCAGGCAAGGCAGGTGATGTGCGAACGCTGGTTTTCACTACAGATGAAAAATATGCATTCGCAAAGGATGTCAGAACCGGTATCCAGGATAATAACTATATAGAGATTGTTTCAGGTATCAATGAAGGAGATTTGGTGATCTCAGCTCCCTTCAGCGCTATCAGCAAAAAACTATCCGACAGTACTCTGATTCAGGTAGTAAGCAAAGAAAACCTTTTTAAAGTAAAATAATACCTCAGGCGGGAGGATGATTCTGTGTATCGAGACATCCGGTGATATCTGTTCCGCTGCCCTATGCAGTTCGAAAAGTGTCATTTCTGAACGACAATCGGCTGAAAGTAAATCACATGCAACACAACTCACGGTTTTTATTGAAGAATTGCTGAGGGAACAGAATATCAGGGCATCTGAACTCAGAGCCGTGGCGGTGGGTAAAGGTCCCGGCTCTTTTACAGGACTCAGAATAGGTGTCGCAGTTGCCAAAGGAATAGCTTACGGTGCAGGTATACCTCTTATCGGGGTTGACTCACTTACGGCTATGTTCTTTGGTTTTACGGAATCGGAGGAAGGAAAAAGGTACACTGAACCCGGTACACTTTTCTGTCCTGTGATAGATGCGAAAAGAATGGAGGTCTATTATTGTCTGTTCGGTCCATCGGGAGAAAAATTGTCTGATATTTCCGCAGGCATGATTGAAAAAGAAAGATTTTCTGCCATCGCGGCTGATAAAAGGGTAGTATTCTTCGGCAGCGGATCTGATAAACTGGAAACAATGTCAGATATACCCGGAGCAGTCTTTATAAAAGGCTTTGAAATTTCTGCATCATTCCTGAGGATCCCTGCTTTCAGGGTATTGAAAAATAATATTTTTGAAAATACTATCAGTTTTGAGCCGTTTTATCTGAAAGATTTTGTTACCACAAAACCCGGCAAAAAGATCATATAATAAAAGATCAGATGAAGATAAGGTTTACTGTTTTTTGCATATTGTTTTTCTGTCTTGCCTTTGAGGCATTGAACGGACAGGGAATATCTCCGTATCAGCCGGGAGAAAAAATAACATATGTCATTCATTACGGGGTAATAAACGGCGGAATAGCAAAAATGGAGCTGACCTCCGAAATGTACGGTAACAGGGAAGTGCTCCATTCCTATTTTATTGCTTATACAACGGGTGTGGCCGATGCTGTTTTCAAAGTAAGAGATGTTTATGAGAGTTATTTCGATCCGTTAACTGAACTACCTGTAAAATCTGTCAGGAATATCCGTGAGGGAAGGTACCGGAAATATAACGTGGTCCTCTTTGATCATTTTTCACACCCCGATTCGGCAGTGCTTACAAGTGATCTTACCGGAAAACATATAACCACAAAAGGCATTCATGATATACTTTCGTGCTTCTATTATTTCCGTAAGAACTACCTTGCGAAAGATTATCCTTTCAAGAAAGGGGAGGCAATCACAATAAATACATGGTTTACTGATGAATTTTATCCGATTATACTCCGTTATGTCGGAATAGATGATGTTAAAACCAGAATGGGACGGATTAAATGCTATAAGTTTAATCCTGTAACAGAGGTCGGCAGACTCTTTAAAACCAATGATGATGTATCCTTCTGGTTTTCTGCCGACAAAAACTGTGTGCCTGTTAAGGTACGATTTGATATATTTGTAGGCGCTTTTACTGCAGAAATTTCAGATTATGAAGGACTGATTGAACCTTTGAATTTTAAATAAAATATTATATAAAACGGATTTTATTTTATGGCAACAACACAGGATTTCAGAAATGGTCTGGTGATAGAGTTTAACAACGACCTGTATGCAATTGTGCAGTTTCAGCACGTCAAACCCGGTAAGGGCCCGGCTTTTGTAAGGACAAAGCTGAAAAACCTGAAAACGGGCAGGGTGATTGACAATACGTTTACTGCCGGCGTGAAAGTGAATGTTACAAGAGTCGAAAGAAGACCTTATCAGTATCTTTACAGGGATGACATGGGTTACTGTTTTATGCATAATGAGACTTTTGACCAGATACATGTCCCGGAACATTTGATTGATCAGCATGAATTCCTCAAAGAGGGGCAGAATGTAGAGATTGTGGTTCATGCCGATACCGAAAATATACTGTCGGTTGAGCTTCCTCCTTTCGTGGTGCTTGAAGTTACATATACCGAACCCGGACTGAGGGGAGATACTGCAACCAACACTCTTAAACCGGCCACAACCGAAACGGGAGCAACAGTAATGGTACCTTTGTTTGTTAATACGGGCGACAAAATTAAAATTGACACACGCGATAATTCATATGTTGAGCGTGTAAAAACCTGAATCTATGGAAGAGAGAGGCTCATCGAGGGAAAGACTTAAGATCTCAAAATTCAAACTCGATGCATTGCTTGACATTACGCTTTCAATCAATGCAAATCTCCCTGTTTCACAGCTTCTCGAAAAATACGACTCCATCCTCCGTAACAGGCTGGGGATAGGAAAGATAATGATCTTTAAACTCCAGGAAAGATGGGAATGCATCCTTAATGCCGGGTTCCCCGTTTCATACGAAAAATCGGTGGATGTTGAACGAGATCTGCTTTCTTTTACCGAAACTGCCATAGTAACAAATAATCCCGGCTTTGAAGGCGTTGATATCATCGTGCCGGTTTACAATAACATGCTTCCTCTGGCCTATGTTTTTATAGGCGATATTGAAGAAGAGGGCGAAGGAATGAGCCCTGTTCTTAAACATCTTAATTTCATCCAGACAATCTCAAGTATAATAATTGTTGCAATTGAAAATATCAGGCTCTTTAAGGAGAGTCTGAAACAGGCTGCAATGAAAAAGGAGCTTGAACTTGCTTCGAGGATGCAGATGATGCTTATTCCCCATGAGAAGCAGTTGCCTTCAGAGGGAAGAATTATTGTTAACGGATTCTATTTTCCCCATTATGAGGTAGGGGGAGATTATTACGATTGTCTTACTCTTTCGGGAAACCGTACCGGATTCTGCATTGCCGATGTATCGGGAAAAGGTATTTCGGCCGCTATCCTTATGTCTAATTTTCAGGCCAGCCTCAGGGCTCTGTTCACAGGTGAGATAGAGTTGTCAGAACTTATTTCAAAACTTAACAGGATAGTGGTTTCAAACGCAGCCGGTGAGAAATTTATAACTTTTTTTGTCGCGCGTTTCGATCACAGTACCGGAGTTCTTGAATATGTCAATGCTGCCCATAATCCTCCGGTTTTTTATGATACTGTTACCGGAAAAACCACTCATCTGGGAACAACATGTGTAGGGATCGGAATGCTGGATGAGATTCCTGCCGTAAAGGCCGGAAAAATCAATGTAATAAATCATTCAAAAATAGTCTGTTATACTGACGGTCTTTCAGAACTGAAAGATGAAAATGAGGAAGATATAGGTACCGGTATAATAATAAAACATATTTCAAACAACAGGCCGGTGAAGGAAAATATCTCCCTTATGCTTGAAGAACTTGGCATACCCGATAAAAATCCGGGTCTTTTTGACGATGTATCAATAATTGCAGCCGATATTTACTGAAGCCTTACCGGCATATAAGGATTCTTTAAGAAGCTACGGCTCTCAGAATGAAATAGCTTTTTTTGCCTTTCTGAACCAGCAGATATTTCCCGTTAAGCAGTGCATCGGCCCTGACAGGTTTTTCAGGGTCAGTCACTTTTTCCCTGTTCAGGCTCACTCCTCCTCCCTGAACCAGTCTTCGCAACTCGCTCTTGGAGGAGAATACAGGTGAATGAACTGCACAAAGGTCTGATAAAGCCACTCCGGCATCTATGATCTTCCTGCTTATGTCGTACAAAGGTACCCCTTCAAACACCGCCAGGAAAGTTTTTTCATCCATCCGGCTTAGTGTTTCAGTAGTGCCTTTTCCAAACAGTATCTGTGATGCTTCAACAGCTGCGTTATAATCATCGCGTGAATGGACCATCACCGTAACCTCTTCCGCAAGCCTTTTCTGCAGCAGCCTCTCTTCAGGTTTTAATTTATGTTCCGAAATAAGATTTTCAATAGTACCCCTGCCGAGTGTGGTGAAGATTTTTATATACCGTTCCGCATCTTCGTCGGATGTATTGAGCCAGAACTGATAAAACTGGTAGGGAGATGTCTTTTCAGGGTCGAGCCATACATTGCCCGATTCGGTTTTACCGAATTTTGAGCCATCCGATTTAGTTATCAGCGGACAGGTAAGGGCAAAGGCTTCTCCTCCCGTTTTGCGCCTGATGAGTTCTGTCCCTGTAACAATATTTCCCCACTGGTCCGATCCGCCCATCTGAAGGCGGCAGTTATGGGTTTTGTACAGGTGGAGGAAATCTGTTCCCTGTACAAGCTGATATGAAAACTCGGTAAACGACATTCCCTCTTTAGCATCTGAACCGAGGCGCTTTTTGACGGAATCTTTCGACATCATGTAGTTCACTGTTATGTGCTTTCCGATGTCGCGAATGAACCCCAGGAAGGTATAATCCTTCATCCATTCGTAGTTATTTACCATAATAGCTCTGTTACCGGAACCTGATCTGAAGTCGAGGAATTTTTCGAGTTGTCTCTGTATGCATTCCTGGTTATGTCGGAGGGTTTCTTCATCGAGAAGGTTTCTTTCTTCAGATTTCCCTGAAGGGTCTCCTATCATTCCCGTGGCGCCTCCCACAAGGGCAATGGGGGTATGACCTGCCCTCTGGAAATGGACAAGCAGCATCACCTGAACCATGTGTCCGATATGCAGTGAGTCGGCCGTGGGATCGAAGCCGATATACCCTGATACCTTTTCCTTCGAAAGTAATTCTTCGGTTCCGGGCATGATATCGTGAATCATGCCTCTCCATCTGAGTTCATCCACAAAATTCATAAGCGGGGTTTTGCAGCGCAAATATAGCAATTAGGTCAGATAGCAGTATCTTCAGGTTTCTTTTTAAACCTTTCGAAGCTGTTTGAGAATGCTCCCTCGCCGATAACCGGAAAGAGGGCAGGTGCAATATCGGATATGGGGTTATAAAACATTGATTTTTCGATCTTATCCTTCGGGAGGAAGGGATGGTGCTCATTAATTGCGTTAAGAACCACAAAGATGACACTCAGGATAAGGATCGACTTAAGAAAGCCGAAAACCATTCCAAGGAGGCGGTTCAGGAATCCGAGGGCGACTGCCTTGATTACCTTGTCAACAACGATACCGATAAAGTGGATACATACCACAACTATCAGAAATGTTATAATAAAGGCGATTATACCCACATATCTGCCTGTCATATCGAACCAGTCGTACAGTTTTGCGGCGGTGAATGCAGAAAACTTAATTGCTGCCCATATACCCAGTATAAGAGCCAGAACCGAAGCGACCTCCCTCACAAAACCGTCGATAAAGCCTTTAATTGCTGCGATAATTACAATTATCAGTATGGCTGCATCGATAAAGTTCATTGCATTACATGTTTGTGTTACAGATTGTGAAAGTAATAAAAAAGATATAATTTCCTGGCCGAAAGGAGAAGGTCTTATAGTTCAATGCCTGTCTACCGACAGGTAGAGATACCTGCCTGCAGGCAGGGAACGGCGGTTTCCTAAACCGTAAATCCAGGTTCCCTGTCTGCCTGCTGAGGCAGTCAGCCAGGCAGGCCTGTCTGACCGGCGTCAGCCAGGCAGGGATTCCTGGTGGGACTGACAAAGGTTTTCTGCTGTCCATAAAAATAACAGCCTTGTAATCCTGAAAAAAAGGTTTAATTTTACAGCCCGAAAATTATGGTCCTATAGTTCAATGGATAGAACGGCGGTTTCCTAAACCGTAAATCCAGGTTCGATTCCTGGTGGGACTACAAGTGAGAGCGGGAGCGGGAGCGGGAACTCCCGCTTTGGTTTTCCGTACACGGGCTTTCTCCTGACTATATTACTTAATCCCGGCAACTCACCTTGGCCGGAAACGGTGGCTCAGTTTAGCGGGGAATAATCACCCCCTTCAATTGAAATGATTTTTAAAAAATCCCCCCCAAATTTCTTAACATTTTTGCTTATTTTTAACGTTCTTTAATTTCCCGGACAATGTCGCTTAAAGAAGCCAAGGCTCGTATTAAGATAAATAAACTCCTGGAAGAGGCTGGATGGAGGCTTGTGGATGACAATGAGGGGAAAGCCAACGTGGTCTTTGAAAGCCAGGTGAAAATTACTCGTAAAATGGAGGATGAATGGGGAGAGGACTTTGAAAACACGAAGAAAGGCTTTGTTGACTACCTGCTTCTTGACGAAAAAGGCTTTCCTCTTGTTGTCCTGGAAGCCAAATCGGAAGCAAAAAACCCGCTCGTCGGAAAAGAACAGGCCCGGAAGTATGCCCAATCAATGAACTGCCGGTTCGTGATGCTCTCAAACGGGAACATTCATTATTTCTGGGACCTTGAAAAAGGGAGCCCATATATTATCACCCGGTTCCCTGAACCTGCATCGGTAAAAGAATTTGGGAACTACAAACCAAATCCGGCAAGGATTGTATCTGAGGTTGTAAGGGAAGATTATATTGCCGTTACACAAAAACCTCAGTATGCCGAAGATCCGAACTGGAAAGATGAGAATTTAAGGCAAAATTACATTCATGCCAATAAACTCAGGTTTTTACGCCATTACCAGTTAAGAGCAATAAAAAGTATACAGGAGGCCGTCAGAAACGGGCAGGACAGGTTTCTATTCGAGATGGCTACCGGCACAGGTAAAACACTGACAGCAGCTGCCATCATAAAACTATTCCTTCGTACAGGCAACGCCCGCAGAGCATTATTCCTGGTTGACAGGCTTGAACTTGAGGAACAGGCAAAAAAAGCATTCACTGAATACCTTAAAAACGATTATCGGACTGTAATATTTAAAGAGAGCCGTGATGACTGGCGAAGGGCAGAAATAGTTGTTTCAACAGTTCAATCTTTTCTTTTCGACAATAAATACCGTCAGCTTTTCTCACCTACCGATTTTGACCTGATTATATCCGATGAGGCACACCGGTCAATAGGCGGAAATGCCAGGGCTGTATTTGAGTATTTCATTGGCTACAAACTTGGCCTTACCGCGACACCAAAAGACTACCTCAAAAAACTTGACCCGGCTAAAGTAAATGCCAATGACCAGAGAGAATATGAACGGAGGTTGCTTCTTGATACCTACCGCACCTTCGGATGCGGAAGCGGTCAGCCTACATTCAGATATTCACTTATTGACGGGGTAAAGGATGGATATCTTGTAAACCCTGTTGTTGTGGACGCAAGAACGGATGTCACCACACAGCTTCTTTCAGAACAGGGTTATGCGGTGGTTGTTGAGAATGAAGAGGGACAGGAAGAGGAGGAATCATACTTTCAGCGCGATTTTGAAAAGAAGTTCTTCTCTGAAGATACAAACAGGCTTTTCTGCACCACCTTCATAAAAAATGCTTTGAGGGATCCTGTAAGCGGAGAAGTCGGAAAAACAATAGTCTATGCCGTAAGCCAGAACCATGCTGCCAAACTTACACAGGAGCTTAACAGGATTGCCGGCACTGTGTTCCCCGGAAAGTACAATTCAGATTTTGCCGTACAGGTTACTTCATTCATCCCCGGAGCACAGCAGTTTACCATCAACTTCTCCGATAAAAGCAATAACCTGATGGGGTCAGCCAATTTCCTTCCCTGGTACAAAACAAGCAAGGCAAGAGTGTGTGTAACGGTGGGAATGATGACAACAGGGTACGACTGCACCGACATTCTGAATATATGTCTTATGAGGCCGATTTTTTCTCCGACCGACTTCGTACAGATAAAGGGAAGAGGTACACGTAAACACAGGTTTGAGGATCAGATAATAAGTCCGGAAAAGAAAAAAGAAGCCGGCAGAATTGAAAAAACCGTTTTCAAACTGTTTGATTTCTTCGGTAACTGCGAATACTTTGAAGAGAAATTCAATTATGATGAGATACTGAAATTGCCTCAACGGTCAAAGACCAGAGTTCAGATTGACATCCCGCCTGTTATCATTAAAGAATATGAAAAATTCGATGAGGATGAACTCAAATCCTTGCAGGAAAAAGCCATAGGATTTGAAGGGATGAAAATTGACCGTATGCTGTTTGACCGTTTCCGGGATACGGTGAAAGATGACGATTTTATCAGGGAGAATGTCAAAGCGGAGAACTGGGACAAGGTGCTTGATTACCTTAACCGTGAGATAATGAACAAGCCCGAGGATTTCTTCACTCCCGATAAACTGCGTAAATCGCTTAAACAGGACCGGAGGGTAACACTCAGGGAGATGCTGGAATATATTTTCGGCTTGATTCCGGTGATAAAATCAAAGGATGAGCTGCTTGAAGATGAGTTTTACAAGTTCATTTCAGACTATAAGCCGGGCGACAGCGATGATATAATAATGCTTAAATACTTTTTCAAGACATATATAGTTGATGAGACAATCCGCAAGATCATAAATGAAAAAAGGTTCGCCGATCTTGCCGTCAATCCCGTCTTCCCGCTCGAAGCATATAAGGCTGTACCACCGAAATGGAGAACCATAATTCCGGAGTATATCCAGGACTATGTCCCGTTAAATAAATTCATTTCATCGTAATGCTTGACTCGGAAACAAAAAAAAGAATAGACACGGCAAGAGACATACTGGTCGGGAAGGTGCCGGACCCGAAATCGCAGGTGGAGCAGATCACCATAGCGCTTATTTACAAGTTTATGGATGATATGGACCTGGAATCGGAGGAACTTGGGGGAGAACGGTCGTTTTTCAGGGGAGAATTTGAGAAGTATGCCTGGCGGAAGATCTTTGATCCGAGGATGGGGGGATTTGAAATACTGAACCTGTACAGCGAGGCAATCCTGAAAATGAACATCAATCCGGATATTCCACAGCTTTTCCGCGATATATTCAAAAACGCCTATCTGCCATACCGTGACCCTGAAACCCTGAAAGCCTTTCTGAAGATAATAAATGAGTTCAGCTACGACCACAGCGAAAGGCTGGGCGATGCTTTTGAATACCTTCTGTCTGTCCTGGGAAGCCAGGGTGAGGCCGGGCAGTTCAGAACGCCGAGGCATATTATTGATTTCATGGTTGCCATTATGGACCCGAAAAAAGACGAGGTAATACTTGATCCTGCCTGCGGCACTGCCGGATTCCTTATCTCTTCGTACAAGCACATAATAAAGAACAACTCATCTAACTACAACCCCGACACCGACATCCGCATGTTTGAAACAAAGGATCTCAGTCTGTCGGAAATTGTAATTAACAGTAAAAACTACAAGGGCGATAAGCTGACGCCCGAAGAGCGGAACAGGCTGGCAAACAATATCAAGGGTTATGATATTTCGCCCGATATGGTGCGGTTGTCGCTTGTAAACATGTATCTGCACGGGTTGCATGCCCCGCATATTTACGAGTATGACACCCTTACGAGCGAGGATCACTGGAATGAATATGCCGACGTTATCCTGGCCAATCCGCCCTTCATGTCGCCAAAAGGAGGGATACGGCCACATAAACGTTTCTCCATTTCCTCCAGCCGCAGTGAAGTGTTGTTTGTGGATTATATTGCCGGTCACCTGACACCGAACGGCAGGGCGGCGGTTATAGTGCCTGAGGGTATAATCTTTCAGTCGGGCAAAGCATATAAGAGCCTGAGGAAAATGCTTGTTGAAAACTGCCTTGTAGGGGTTATCTCGCTTCCGGCCGGCGTGTTCAATCCATATTCAGGTGTTAAAACCTCCATCCTGTGGCTTGACAGGACACTTGCGAAAAAAACAGACAAGATACTCTTTGTAAAGATTGAGAATGACGGATTTGACCTGGGAGCACAGAGAAGACCAATAAAGCAAAATGATTTACCAGGATTGTTTCGCAATATATTAGACTATAAGAAGCACATTGTGTCCCAAAAAGCTTCAAATACCTATTCTGAAACAAATATATTAGTTGTAAGCAAGTCAGAAATCGCTGGAAATTCGGAGTTTAATCTAAGCGGAGATCGCTATAAGATATCCAGTGTCATTTCAAGTGATTTCCCGATTGTACCATTAGCCGAGATTTGTGAATTTCAGAAAGGTACGCCTATTACTAAAAAGGAGGTTCTTGAAGGCCCTATTCCAGTCATTGCTGGAGGGCAAACTGCAGCCTATTATCACAGAATAAGTAATCGTGATGGGGAAACAATAACTATAAGTTCTTCAGGTGCATATGCAGGCTTTATAAATTATTTCAACACTCCAATATATGCTTCTGATTGTTTTACAATTAAAGTAAAAGAGAAACAACCTGTTTTAACAAAATTCATTTATCATATATTAAAATACAAACAAGAGGACATTTATAAATTTCAAATTGGAGGTGGACAACCTCATGTTTACCTAAAGCATCTTGAGCCTTTCCAAATCCCCCTTCCTCCTCTCTCTGTACAGGAGGAGATAGTAGCGGAGGTTGAGAGTTACCAGAAGATAATAGATGGTGCGAGGCAGGTGGTGGAGAACTACAAGCCCCGTATTGATATTGACCCCGGCTGGCCGATGGTGGAACTGGGGGTAGTATGTGAGATTAATCCTAAAAAGTCTGAGATTAAAGATTTACCGAAAGATTTGGAAGTATCCTTTGTCCCAATGGCCGAAATTAATGAAAACCAAATGTTCTTTAGCCCATGCCAAATTAAAAAATTGGGGGATGTCTATAATGGATATACTTATTTCAAAGATAATGATGTGTTATTAGCTCAGGTTACTCCATGTTTTGAAAATGGGAAAGCGGGAGTGGCCAGGGATCTTGTAAACGGAATTGGCTTTGGATCAAGTGAATATATTGTAATTCGGACCACTGATACTGTTCTTCCAAAATGGATTTACTTAAATATTATTTCAGATAAATTTAAGCAATTAGGTAAAATGATAATGACTGGAACCGGTGGTTTACAGCGTGTTCCAAAAGAGTTTGTTGCTTCATATAAAATTCCTTTCCCATCTCTTAAAATCCAAAGAAAGGTTATTGAAGATGTTGATTTAGAAATATCGTCTATTGAATCGAATAAACGATTAATCTCAGTCTTTGAGCAAAAGATCAAAGACCGGATAGCGAAGGTATGGGGGGAGAAGTGATGAGCGGGAGCGGGAGTGGGAGTGAGAGTGAGAGTAAGAGTAAGAGTAAGGGTGAACAGGATAAATATTTATAGAAAGATTTTACTTATAAGTTAAATTGTATATATTTGCAATCCGGCAGGAAGATGAAGTATGAGCTTGTTAAGCTGACAAATCTTAGTGGTAATGAGGCATCTGTCTACTCAATATGGCTTGATGATTTTAAAATAACCTCCTATGAACGCTTTATAAAAGAAAATATAAATTCATTTAAAAGTGAACTGTCAGACATTAATAACCGTTTATATATCATTGGCAATAAAACCGGCGCCCGGGAGGAGTTCTTTAAAACAGGAGAAGGAAATCCCGGAGACGGGGTTTGTGCATTGTTAGATTCGCCACAAAAAAAAATTAAGACTCTATTGTATCCGCTACGGAACTCTAATAGTAATTGCCGGCGGGGGTGGAGAAAAAAATGTAAGAAAACTCCAGGATAACAGGAAACTAAGAGATGAAAACCTTTTTCTCAGAAAAATTTCGGCAGAAATAACGAAACGTATTAGAGACGGAGAGATATGGTTCTCAGAGAACAAAATGGATTTTGAAGGCAACCTCATATTTAATGACAACCAGGATGACTAAGGCAAGAACATACAACAGTGAAATAATTAAAGATCTGCTTTCCGGAACATCAGCTGATGAACTCAGACTGACTGAAAAGAAGATGCTTCTGGCAGTAAAAATTGCGGATGCAGTGAAGAAAAAATACCGCCACCAAAACGACTTTGCCGCTGCCATGGGAAAGAAACCTTCGGAAATATCCAAATGGCTCAGCGGAACACATAATTTCACCACAGAAACACTGTTTGAGATTGAAAGGGTTCTTGAGATCCGGTTGATTAACCTGGAGTCTAAACCGGCCTCTTACATAACTTACCATATTTCGTTAAAAGCGCCTGCTGAAAGAACAGAAAGCTTTTACAATGGAAGACCTGCTGAAGGAGATAAATTTATAACAACTTATAAGGGAGAGAGTATTGTTTCTGAAACAAAACAGGAATATGTCACCAGCTAAAAAGAGACATTCAGAAGAACTTGTCAGATTTCAATTAAGAGGAATTGATCTTCTTGACATTTGTTTCATTCATCCGAAGCAACCGGTTCCACCACGGATGGTATTCAAATTTGATATTAAACTTGAACACAAGATTCCATCTGACAATAATCTGATTGCAGTGGTTGTAACTGTTGACATAAGGGAGGAAAACAAAACTGACAGACTGGGATCTATAATGGCCAGTTGTGTTTATGAGGTTCCTGATATTAATGATTATATTGACAAGAATACCAATCTTCCAAAGTTCCCAGAGGAATTTATCGCAACAATTAATTCAGTATCCATTTCGACGGTAAGAGGGATTATGTTTGCCCAGTTCAGGGGCACTTTCCTGCATAATGCCGTGCTGCCGGTTGTTGACCCGAAATCATTCGTACCTCAAACATAACGATACACTTCCCATACATGTAAATTATTTAATATGAAAACAATAAACGTTGACCTGAAATTACATTTTGATCGCAGCATCTCTACGAGGGTGGCTGTTCAGAATCTTTTCAGGTTTGACAGGAGAGATATAGAAGAAGTTGTAATTGATTTTTCGGAAATTCACTTTGTATCGGGCTCTGCCGCTCATCAGTTTTATTTGGAGGTAAAGACACTTGAGAAGGATAATATAAAAGTAACTGTAATCAATGTTTTAAGTGATGTTGAAAGAATGCTTGAATTAGCCAAGACCGACAGGAAGAATATATTTACAATTCAGGATATTAAACACTTCGACATAACTTCCGATAAAGATATTTCAGAGCTTTTACTTCAGGTATAACCGTATTTAGGTTTTGGAATATTTGATTTCGTCTCCTCTTATTAAACAGTTCCTTTTTCAGTGTAATTCCGGTATAGTACATTTTTGACCTGTCAGTTTTATTCTCCGGCGGCCAAGGTTTCATCATTATTTATTACTATTGTCCGGATAATAATTTATTCAGAAAGTGGATTGCACTTATTATGACAGGAAATAAATAAAGAATGCTTGTCACTTTAAACTACATTACTGAAATAATGGGATTCCTCATTCGTCCCGGTTTGCACCGGGACTCATTCGGAATGACGGGTAGTAAGGATGGAACAGGGAGAAGGGGGGCGGTGCGTTAACCGCACCGCCCCCCTTCCCGTATCCCTTCAAAATGCCCCGTCATTCCGACCAAAGGGAGGAATCCCCTTGATTTTATCCGGACATTAGTGATATTTAATATCTTCTTCGCAGGTTGAACAGCGCTTCTTTCAGAGTAATTCCGGTATAGTAATTTTTTGTTTTATCAGTTTTATACTCCAGCGTCCAGGTTTCATCATTATTTATTCTGAGAGAACCTTCCGCAATTGAATCCGTAAAATCTCTGAAGGTAAAATCAATGGAAATATAATCTTTCTGATTAGCTCTTTCATTTATTGAGAGGATCTTATAATCATGAACCCAGTCCTTCCCTTTTCTCTTTGTATGAATAACAAGGGTTTCCTTTTCAAATATCAAAGTGCCTTTAATTTTCAGCCAGTCAACCGGACGGTCAATACCGGAGATGTTTATATCAAAGCCGGTAATTATGCCGGCGAGATAAATATCCTGTGCGCTTAAACAAATGGCAGTAGAAATGAATGCTGCAATTAATAATAACTTTTTCATGATGAATAACTTAAGTTAGTTTTAATTTTTCATTCAACAATCTGGTATCCTTTTAAAATTCACGGGTAATTAAAAAACGGAATAACCTTAACTATTATTGTAAATTTAATAGCAATGAGCAATATTCATATGCATTTATCGGAGCTTATTTTTGTCCGATGAATTAGGGGGCTGAAAAAAATATTATTCGCGGGAAATTCAATAAATTGCATGGGTAAAATCAAATAAAGTCCTTATGAAAATCTTCGGGAAAAAGGTCAAGGACCGGATAGCGAAGGTATGGGGGGATAAGTGATGAGCGGGAGTGAGAGTGGAAGTGAGAGCGCATAGTAAAAAATCTTTGAAAAACAGTCAAAAATTGATTTTAAATCGTATATTTGTAAAATTATTACAAAAAACACCCTTTATATGATAATAGAAATCCGTTTAAGCAATTTCTTTTCCATAAAAGAAGAGGTGGTGTTGGACTTACGGGCAGGTAAAAGCAAATCAAAAAAGGTCAGAGACCTGAACGAAAATGTCTTTTCCTGGAAGAATGGTAAAATCCTTAAAACTATTGCCCTTTACGGTGCAAATGCTTCGGGCAAGAGCAATATAATCAAAGCAATCCGTTTCTGCTGCGGCATGATTTTCCAGTCTCACCTGCACAACGAAGATGTTATATTCAATTTTATACCATTTAAATTTGACGGATACCCTGAAAAACCAGGCAGCTTTCTTATCAGGTTTGTGTGCAAGGGAACAGAATATGAGTATTCCTATTCTCTTACCCGTTCCAGAATCCTGACTGAAAAACTATACTACTATCCCAACAACAGGAGATCAAAAGTTTTTGAAAGAGATGAAACAAAGAGAGGTAGCAAAAAGGATAAATACTCATTCGGTGTTGCAATAAAGAAACCTTTAGATGTTGCAGAAAATACCTCGGAAAAAACCCTCTATATATCCCGTGCCAGTCAAATGGACCGGGATATAGCCAAAGATATATTTAATTTCTTCAGCGAGCAGTTTATCTTGGGATATACCGGATTTAATACTGTTAATATAGAAACTCTTATAAAGGATAACCGTCAGTTGCTTCTTAAGGCCCTGCAGATAGCAGACAGCGATATTGTAAACATAAAAGCCGAAAAAAGAGAAATTCCGGTAAAAAGCGTGAGTTTAACTTTTCCGGCCGCGACTGCAACAGTCTCAGACGCAAAACAGGAACTGTTGCACATCACGACCTATCACAGAAAATCACCGGATATTGCTTTTGACTTCGGTTCGGAAGAGTCGGGAGGAACAATAAATATGTTCAACATTCTCCTTACTGTTCTTGATATAGTACGAAACAACAAAATACTTCTGATTGACGAAATAGAACTAAGCCTTCATACCAGTATAGTGGAGTTTATCCTTAAGTTGTTTTATGCCAGTAATTCGGCTCAGCTGATTTTCACCACACATAATACAAAACTGCTTGATCTTGATAAGATCAGGAAAGACCAGGTATATTTTGTGAATAAGAAAGAGGACGCATCAACTGACCTTTATTCTCTGTTTGACTACAAGGATTTCAGGGAGACAATGGATGTTGAAAAGGCATATCTGCAGGGCAGATTTGATGCGATTCCTTACCTTGATGATTCACTGGCCAATTTAAAATCCTTAATAAATGGCTGATAATCGGAGAAAATCAAAAGGCAAAAAGATAAAACCTGCCTTCTTTGTATTTTGCGAAGGAGAATCAGAAGAGGCATATATCAGTTTATTGAGGAGGTTGTTCCGTGTACCAATAGAGATTTATGTAAAAACAGCCGGTAACAGAATAAGCCGGAAGTATATTAATAATTCAGTTAAACAGCATCCACGGCATCCCGGGGATAAGTTTTTCTTACTCTACGATCTGGATGTTCCGGGAATGCTGGAAAAGTTACGTGCAATCAGCAACTCAATTCTGCTTGTTTCAAATCCCTGTCTGGAATTATGGTATATTCTCCATTATTGTAATCAAACCGGAGAAATTTCGACACAGGATTGTGTTGAAAAATTCCAAAGGATATGCAAGGGTTACAGTAAAGGATATATAAGTCCGGGACTGTCTGAGAAGCTATCAGTAGAGATGGGAAAGGCAGTTCAGAGGGCAAAAAAGTTAACGCTTTATCAAAATCCCTCAACAAGTGTATATTTAATTATCGAAGAACTGGAGAAAATATAAGATTCAGGAGAAGTCCCTGAATGACAGGCATAATTAAAATATTCTTCTTTTATTAAACAAATCCTGTTTCAGAGTAATTCCGGTAAATTACATTTGATCTGTCAGTATGAATCTCCGGCGTCCGGGATTCATCATCTTTTTTCAAACTGAAATCTATTTGCTCATCATCAGCGGAAATCCATCCGGCGAAGGATAGATTGCCAGTCCGCTTCCATACCTGAATTCGTCGCCGGTTATTATTACCGCCGGGGTCTTTTTTCCACCCTCACGGAGCTGCTCCTGTGTCAGCTTTCCGAAACTGCCGGCGGAAAGGGACGTCCATAGCGATCCTTCTTCATCAAAAGCCGGATTCCAGAAGTGAAATGAACCCAAGCAAAGCTCCCCAGTGATAATAATTATCACCCATCCGTTTTCCTTCAGCGGGGTCTTTCACGTTACCAGTGATTGCGTTATAGTTTTCGTAGATGTAACCATTCATCATAACATTCTCCATCATCAGCCGATTTGATTTTTCAGCAAGTACCTTTCGAGCTTCCGGCTGATCGTAATTAAGCAATCCGAGATAAACAAGGAAATTCATGGGTCCCCATATCCTGCCACGCCAGTAGTCCTGGTCTTTAAAAGCCGGATCATTTCTGGCAATGGAAGGAATCATCCATTCACCATAAAACTCTTCAGGATTGAGTAAATGTTCTTTTACCATCCGTTCTGCCTGTTCCCGGGTCGGAGCCTTTGCAAGCATCGGGTAGAAATTGGTTGGCGAAAGACGGTCAGAAAATTCACCGGTATCTGTCCGTTTGTTTTTATATATTCCTGCTTTTTCATCCCACAATTGTCCCAGGTTCTTTCTGTAATAATCTCCTCTCTCTCTTAGTTCTTTTACCTCCCGGTCTCTTCCCAGAATAGCGGCAATATCTGCAAGTGCTTCACAATCCATCACATACATTCCCATCAATCCGGCATCGGCCAGTTCGAGCATGTGAGTTTGCCTGTTAAACGGAATATTGTCGTACATAGGTGAATTGTCCAGACCTGATTCGTAGGCAGCCCCTTGCCAGGTGTTGGTGGCAAAATCTGATTTCAGGGGAGGTTCAACAGGACTGGAACCCCAGCAAAGTAACCCATTGTTGTCGCGGTTTTTGGGCCACCAGCGGTTCCACTTCAGTAAATCGTCATACACATATTCAAGCAGCCATTTATCCCGGAATTTTTTATATAACTCTTTAAAAACCAAACTCCCTACCGGTGGCTGAGAACGGTCGTAAGAGGCACTTCCGTAAGATCCGGAGAAGTTGGGAATAAAACCGCCGGGGGTGATTGATTTAGTGATTTCGACCGCATTGGCGTAAGCCAGTTCTTTGCTTTCCAGGCCGGCCATCCATGCGCCAAAATAGGTGTCCCAGTCAAACAGCACGAACTGACCGCCAAAATTATCGTTCCACAAGCGGCTCACCGGAATAATGACCCTCTCTTTTGAGGCATCATAAATCACATTCCAGCCAACCACGCTCTGAATAGCCTGATAAGTCGGGGCAAGTTCACCGTACTTTGAAAACTTCCTGTCAAGTTCGGCTCTCCGTTTGGCAACCACTTCCTTGATTTGACCGATGCTTCTGGTTTCTCCGGTGTAAAAAGCTACCGGCTCATTAAACTTTACAGCCAGATATGGCGAGGTATTGGCCAGGTATTCCTTCTCAGGAGTGCCGGTGGAGCGAACTGTAATATTTTTGCTTTTTGTTTTTGCAAAAATTGTATTTCCTTTCAGTTTGAGTGTTCCCGGCCGGTTCCACAACATTCCCGTTTCGAGAACCGCTGAAGGCGTATTTTCCGGAATTGTCAGGGGGGTCAGCAACAGAAAATAATCCTTTGATTCAGAAGTGGCGCTTTCCAGTCTGAATTTCACACCGTTCCACTCGACGGTCAATTCAGAATAACTGCCGTCGTAGGCTTTATAGCCGGGAGTAATTTTCTCCGGACGCGGGCCACGCGATGAAATAAAAGCTTCTTTCAGGTAATTATCAGCCTTATTCTGATGCAGTTTGATGCCGATATTCATGGCAAAACCCTCGGGAAGAAGGACATGGCTCAGAACGCTTTTATGGTTAAAAGTTCCCCAGCCGGTTTGCAGCCTGTTTTGAACTGCTTTGTATTTTGCTTCGGGAGATTCATGATGAATCGCAGGTAAATAACCTGAAATTAAAAGGGATGCAATTAAAAGATAAGAAAAATGTTTCATGTTATTTCTTCATTTTAATTTCCACTGCTGTATCATATTGCACTCGTTTCTGAAACGAGCCTGCAAGGTAATAACGGAATCGCTATTTGGAAATTTTAAAAACCCATGCATAATCACACGGATTATTTCCGGGATTGATTGCTGGTGGGGTAATCTGCAATTTTCCACCTGAAAAGGTTGATTTTACCGGAAGATTACTTCCCAACAATGTCACTTTACCTGCGCCCTTCAACCCTGATATAACAAGTTGTTTCTCCGGCCAGCGGGTGCAAATCACGAATAGATCATTTCCCTTTGCGGTATAGAAAACGGTCTGATTTTGTGATGCTGCAGGCCGGCTTTGCCAGGCTTTGGTTCCGTAAATTGCTTCTCCGTTTACCTGAAGCCATTTGCCGATGTCGAGCAGGCGTTGCTGCATGATTACCGGAATCAAACCGTCGGCAGTCGGTCCGATGTTCAAACATAAATTACCACCTTCCGAAACAATTTTGATGAGCAGGTGAACCAGCGCTTCCGACGACATATAATGGTTCAGATCCTCAATCCGGTTGTAGCCAAACGAAGTTCCGATGCCACGGATTTCTTCCCAGGGATGAGCCGACATATCGCCTGCTTTCTGGTCGCCATGAACCTGCCCGTATTCGGTGCTGTAATAACCTCCGTGTTTGCTGCGGGTTTCCTTACCCCACCGGTCATTCACCGCCACGGTTTCCTTTACCGGCGATTCATTGTAAAGCCATGCCAGAAACTGCTCGCTTTGCCACAACGAACCGGGATGATCCCACTCTCCGTCGGGATAGAGTAATTCAGGTTGATATCGGTTCACCAAATCTTTCATCTGGGGAAGCATGTGTTCGCTCACATATTTTTCGGGATTGGATTTATAAAGCGGATTGAACCATTCGTATAGCGAGTAATAGAATCCCATGTGCAGCCCCTTGGCTTTCACCGCTTTGGAAAGATCGCCGCACAAATCGCGGTGCGGACCAATATCCACAGAATTCCAGTTCCAGCTTTGTTCGCTTGGCCAGAGTGTAAAACCTTCGTGATGTTTTGAGGTGAGGATGACATATTTTGCCCCGGCATTTTTAATCAATTCAGCCCACTGGTCCGGATTGAAATGTTCAGCTTTCCACATTTGGGCAAAATCCTGGTATTTAAATTTCTCTCCCCAAACCCGGTTGTGGTAATCGGTAAAAAATTTATTCACATCGCCTTGTTGCGGATTGGGGTCTTTGCCCCCGTTGATGCGGGGCCAGTACCATTCGGCATACTTGGCGTAAATACCGATATCGGCGCTGGCCGGCGCCCATGCCGGAACAGAATATACACCCCAGTGAATAAAAATCCCGAATTTGGCATCGGTGAACCATTGAGGAATTGGACGTTTATCAAGCGATGACCAGTTGGGGTCGTAGGTTTGAGCATAATTTTTTAAAGTTACTAAGAAAAAAAGCGCCACTACAACTATTAAAATGTTCCTTTTTGTTTTACTATTCATATTCATTTTTTTAATTGTTTACCAGTTTCATACTTAATGGAAGATTGCTGCTGCCCCAATTATTTTGCTTTTCTCCCATAGTCAGTTCCAAAATACCGCCATTTGTTATTTCTGAATGCCTGAACCAGGCGCGATCGATTGGTTTTCCATTCAACCTGGCAGATTGGATAAATTTGTTACTTGCATTCAGATTGTGAGCTGTAACGGTAAACTGCTTCCCCTCGCCTAACGAAATTGTTGTTTTCTCAAAATAAGGAGCTGCAATCAAATATAAATCCTGTCCGGCCACCGGATAAAAACCAATCAGATGAAAAGCCAGCCACGAAGACATTGCGCCGGAATCGTCGTTACCTGGCAATCCGTTTCTACCGGTTCCAAAATATTTTGCTATAATCTGACGAATTCTTTCATTGCTTTTGGCAGGTTTGCCAATGTAAGAATAGAGCATCGGGGTCAAAAATCCGGGTTCGTTGTTTACGTTGTAAAAGTCCATCCAGCCCCGTTTGTTCGGTTTGCTTTTGATGAAAAAAGTGTCGAGCCGATTCTCAAACGCTTTTGAACCGCCGCACATTTCAATCAATCCGGTAACATCGTGAGGAACAGACAAAGACATTTCCCAGGATTGACTTTCATAAAAAAAGTCGTGCCAACTGCCAGGTTGCAGCGTATTGAAATTTTCTTCCCAGCTTCCGTCTTTATTACGGGGCCAGATGAATCCTTTGGCGCCATACGATTCAACCGGACGCCAAAGATTTTTCCAGTTTGATGAGCGTTTCATGTATTTTTCAACTAAATCAGTTTTTCCCAAGCCTCTGGCAAGGGTGGCAATGGCAAAATCACAGGCGGAATATTCTACAGTACGTGTTCCGGCTCGCTCATAATTGGTTGACAGATAGCCAAGTGAATTATAATCAGGAATTCCCCCACGGCCTTCTTTCTGCTCGTTTCCTCCCGGAGGAACTTCTGCATTTTTAATCATTGCCTCAAATGCTGTTTCATAATCAATGCCCTTCAGTCCCTTTACAAAAGCATCAGCTATAACAATATCGCTGTTGCTGCCGCCTTGCGTGCGACCGGTCATATTTCCGCTACGGGCATCTGGCATATAACCTTCATAACGGTAAATATCAATCATTGAGCGAACCATGTCGCGCTGAATTTCAGGAGAGATAAGCGTTAGCAGAGGATGAGTTGTGCGGTAGGTATCCCAAACGGCATAAAAATCGTCGTAGTAAGGTTCGTCTGATTTCCAGAGCGGATTTTCTCCAGTTCTTTGGGTAGGCATTAACATGGAATGGTAAAGCGCTGTGTACAGCATTTCTCTATATTCTTCAGAGCCTCCCTCTACTTTAATTTTTTCAAGTTCAGAGTTCCATTTATTTTCGGCCTGTCTGCGAACCATATCGAAATTCCAGCCTGGTGTTTCAGTTTCCACATTCAGTTTTGCCTTCCCGACACTTATAAAAGAGATGCCAACTTTTACCTGGACAGGCTTATTTGAAGACTGATCAAAAGTCAGAAAAGCTCCGGTTTTATCTCCGGTATCAGGCTGATCCGAAGCGTATTTTTGAAGTTGGCCGGTTTTCCAGGTTCCGGATTCTTTGGCTGCCTGATCGAATATGGCGTAAAAATAGACCGTATATGCGCCACCTTTATTCCAGCCACCACGAATACGGCTGTAGCCTTCGATTTCATGATTCGACAGAATCCGAACTTCGCTGCCCACGAATTCCTGACTCTCGCCCCAGTCTTTACCGAATTCCAGAAAATGACCGGCATCAATTAGTATATGTTTTTCTTTTCCTTCCGGGAAAGTGTATCGGTGAAAGCCAACACTGGCAGTTGCAGTTAGTTCAGCTTTAATTTGGTATCGTGTCAGAAAAGAACTGTAATATCCGGGGCTTGCAATTTCATCGGTTCGTGGAGAGCTCAACTGACTGATCCTAAGCATACCGCTCACAGGCATTACTAAAATATTCCCATATTTGGCACCGCCACCAGTACCGCTGACATGTGTATGACTAAATCCATTGATGTCCTGATCGCGGTAATAACCTGAATTGTTATCGTTATTTCCGCAATCAGGACCAAGTTTAACCATGCCAAAGGGAACCGCTGCCCCCAAAAATACATTTCCTCCGTTTTCGGTACCGATAAACGGATCGACATACCGTGTTAAAGTCTGACCAAATGAATTGAAATGTATGGTCAAAACCAATACTATCCAGGATGCTGATTTTATTTTATCCATTACGGTGCTCTTTTACAGGATATGCCCACAACTCATTCGTACTTTCAAATACCTGATTTGTTTTTGCTTCACGAATCTCAACAGAATGTCTTAAAACCAGTTTTGCCGGACGAAGAATTGGAAAATTAGTAACCCAGTAATTGTTGCAGAGCATTGAAAATACATGGGAGTTAGCTGGTGTAAAAACCTCCTGCATCCTTCGGGTGGACAGTTTTTCAAAACTTGCCAGTGGATTATCGGGTGTATTCAAAACAAGGTTAAACTGTTCGGCTTCAAACCATATTCCTTGTTGTACCACTGTATATTCGCCACACGAACCGGGCATCTGGTCTTTACCCACGCGGGTGGGGTAGCCGTAAGAAAGATAGCGTGGCAACTCTTGTTGCCTGACAAAAGGAAACGCCATATACACTGCCACCGGATCGGTTTGCTCATTCAACCAGATGGTCGTTGTTATATTAAGGCGCGATAAGCCACCGGGAAGCTCAAACTCCTGAACGATCGCTTTGGCAATGCCGGTTTTAAAAGTCAGTACCTTCCTTGTTGAATATTGCCCCTCAAACAGCTCACTTTTAACTAATTCAGGTGTCGAGTAGGTGAAGTTCAGCAGATCCCTCTTTCGGTTTTCGATATTACTACGGCTTTTAAAACCTGATGTTTTTTCAATAATTATCTGGCCTGGAAACCAGTTTGAGTTATCATCGAAGATGGAATAATCATTTGCCCGTATGAGTAGATTCCCGACCGGATTCTTTAAACTGCCTTGTGTTATCTTCAATTCCGACAACTCTCCTGTGCGTTTCAGGTCTGTTTTCAGTAATTCAAACCTTCTTTTCTCACCGGGCTGAAGATTTTTCAGGAAGAAGCGGTATTCTGCAACTACCTCACCCCAGACATTGGATGGAAATTCCAGAACAGTGTTTTTCCCTTCAAAAGGTTCAGACCAATCATACCCTTTTATTGCTTCAAAAGGAAAAATCTCCCCGGTTAGCAGGTCTTTGGCTGCATTAACATCAAAACGCAGGGCGTTGCCCGAAATGGAAGCCCAGCCACTTCTGGCAATCTTCCCCGGATTCATCACCTCAATAAACCGGGTTCGCGAAAACGGGCTGAAATCCCTGTAATTTCTTATTATGGCAGCCTTCAGGTTTTTCGAACGCTCCTGGGCTTCATAAATAATGCCGTACCGGTGATGCTGGTTACCCATGCAAAGTTCGTTGTAAGGATAAGCTACACTGTTGTATGCATCAAAGGTGTGTTCCATGGAAAAAGCAAGCTGATGATTCATTTGCTCAACTTTACCTTTCATATCACCAGTGTCCACATTCAGTATCCTGGCGCTTTCAATAATTTCCGGATTTCTCCGTTTGGCATCCTGTAAAACAGCAATTTGCTGAGGCATACTGGCCAGGCCATCTGCCCACCAATCGCTCCAGTCGCCCCTGATGGTATTCATTTTTCCAACACTTACAGTCTCCATACTTTTAAAAAATTCCGAAGGTGTTGAGAATATCAGCCTGGGTTTCTTTTCTAACCTGTTCCATGATTCAACAAACTCGCTTATCTGACGACAGGGCGGGTCATTATCGCAACGCCACATATTGGTCAGGCTGATCGCTAATTTGGAATATGGGTAATTTCCTTTTCTGAGGGCATCCAGTTTCCGGTTTGTAAACCGGCCGGCTTTGTCAATCTCAACAGGTGAATTATCAAAGGTTTCATTTCCGGAGGGCGGATTAAACCAAATATTGTGTGCCTCAGGAACAGGCCCCCTGCGCCACCACTCTTTATGAAAAAAGTCGAATCCGGAGCCATAATGATAAGCCAGCCAGGTTTTGATTTTTCCCGAATCAGGACCTTCCCACCACCAGAGTGAAGGAACCTTTTGAGGTGCTTTGCTCCCGTATTCGTTTACACCCATCCACACATATTCAAAACCGTGCTCCAGAAAAGAAGGGATCATTCCCCACGGAATGCCATTTACATCATTCTGCATTACCACTTTGGGCTGATAGGTATCGTAGAAAAATTTCAACCGCTTCAATTCGTTTTCCCATTCATAGGGAGAAGGGAGCATGGTCATGTTGGCAGGCATGGCGGTAACTTCCATCCGACCGTTGGCCACCAGTTTGTCAAATCGTTGCTTTTCCAACATCGAAGCCTCTTTCCAGAAATTTTCCAATGTCCATATCCCTTCCACCGTCCAGTGAAACCGCGACTCTTTTGGATAACCGGCTGTTTCATCGCAAAACTGCATCGCCTGTTTCAGGAATTCTACATGCTGCTCAATATTGGTTATGGGGTGGTCGGTAAAACCATAGTCGCAATGGGTAAAGTGAATCAGATAAATCTCCTCTATTTCAGGATTTATTTGAGATATCCGGCTAAACAGGCTTTTGGATGCGGCCAATCCTGCAACAGAGAGCACTGAATTCCGGGTAAATTCTCTTCGGTTCATTTCAGTATTTCATTAATATATATCCGTTCTGAAAACAATAAATGCAGTGCAGGGAGCAACAATTACCGAACCTTCAAGCTTATTTCCGTTTAGATCTTCATAATCGCCTTTGTCCAGAGGGATGGCCTTTTCACGGAAAGAACTGTTATAAATAACCATGGCGCCTTTCTTTTTCACATACCGGCTATTTGTGTCCTGCCCTGATATTTCCTGCCATTTATCAAGTGTTATACGGTCCTGCCGGCGTACACCTTTCTCCGGAACGGTCTTTTTCAAAATAATGAAACCATCTGGTGCGTTGATGTAAGTATTATTGTTAAAACTTCCGGGTTTCAGGTCAGGTCCCAAAAAGGTGAGCAGTGATAAGGGATGCTGTCCCTCTTTTGTGCATACAATGGTATTGGTCTCAACAACACAGCGATACAACGAATCCTTGTGAGCCCATTCTGCAAAACCGATCCCGTCAGTGCAGTTGAAAATAGTGTTACCACGAATAGTATTCCCGGGAGAACTGTCATTGACCAATACACCACTGTTTGTTACATTTATTATGGAATTATTTTCAACAATTATTCCCGTGGAATTATTGTCAATGTATATACCATTGGTTGCCAGATTGTTGCCAGGAGTAGCATCAGTATTCCCAATTGCATTAAGCACTAAATTATTGCGGATAATGTTATTTTGGGTCCGGTTCTTTACTTTTCCAAAGCAATAAATTGCCCCGGAATCGTTTAGTTTCAATGATGTGTTTTTAACGATATTGTATTCACAGATACTATTTTCTCCATCCATTCTTATTCCGGCATATCCCGTGCTGTCAACTTCATTAAAAGCAATACGATTGTTCCTTGAATTACTCAGATTGTGGTTGGCTTCGTTGTTCTGAATAACAATTCCAATCATACCGTTTACACCACTGATACCTTGTCCTGGTTTCAGACCGATTCTGCTAATATGGTTGGAAGAGATTGTACAATCAGATATTCTTATTCCGAAAATCCCCCTCCCGGAAACGTCTTTTATGATATTGTCTCTGACCACAGAATTATTTATGAGCGTATCCAGTAAAATCCCGGTTAAACCTATTAACCTGATAATATTGCCTGATACTTTAATATTAGAACTGCTTTGTTGCACCCAGATACCGTTCTGGTTGTACTTTTCAATTTGTAATCCGTTTATTACAACATACTTAACTTCAGGTTTTATAACAATCCCGTTATTAAACAGAGTTCCTTCGATCTTCTTTCCCGAAAGTTTTTCGTCAGATATGTACCATAATTTTTTATCAGCATAATACCATTCCCCTGCGGTATCCATTAGCTCAGCTTTATTCTCCAGGTAGTAGCCATATCCTGGCTGAAGGTTATATCTTGAAGGTTCACTAAATTCCAGGAAACCTTTACTGAACGATTTTATTTGTCTGCGTTCGAATACCCAGTCAATCGTTCGCATACAGATGGTTGCGCCATTCCAGTAACCATCAGGATTTAAAAGGCCACTTTTAAATCCAATCTTTTCGGTCCCTTCTCCCATGGTCAGATAACCATGGTTTGGAAAACGGGCCAGTGTCTGTTCTTTTTCGTTTATAAAAAATCCGGTAATTGTTTGCGGAACTGAAAAAAGGAATTTATGATTTTCAATTTGTTCATATTCTTTAAATTCTATTGCCCCGGTTAATATTGGTGCATGACCAGATCCGAAAGTTGAATAAACAATCTCCCTTGATTCTTTCCCGGAATTCTGAATGATCAGTTCTCCGCAAAAAACATCATTGCATTTGAAAAGCACAGAGTCACCTGGCTTTAAGACAGCCTTGTTTAAACGCCCGATACTTGCCCATGCTTTTGATGGTGATCTTCCCGAATTAGCGTCGTTACCGGTTGAAGAGGACAAATAATAATTGTTTGCACTGACTTCAACAGCTATACTGCTAATCATTAAAAGTATAAGAAGTATTTTATTCATAAATTGAGTATCAATTATTTAACACCAGTTTCACCTTTACCAGACCTACATTTCCAAATCCATCATGCCAGAATGGTTCAATTTTGTTGGGATTATTTCCGTCGAAAGCTGTAAAATAAATCGAATAGATACCATCCCCTTCATCAATCAAACTCAGGGGTGTTCGTATGCGTTTAATCCATTCCGGAGTATTCGGCACTTGAATCAGTTGCTCTTTGTTCCAGTGTATGCCATCATTTGACCAGGAATAGGATATTTCCTGTTTGTTGGCACCGTCATAAAGGTTAATGTAAAGGTTTGGGGCAACTTGCGTTACTATTGAGTTCTCGATAAATTCGGGATCCATCTGTACCGGATTTAAATGGTACTGCCGTACCCAGTTGTCAGTAAGACCTCCTTCTGATTTTGCCAGCCCGGCATAAAAGATATTTTTGGCATTTGGGTTTAAAGTACCACTGGCATCCACATGATCAGGAACACTGTTGCCGCCATAAAATGCCCACCATTCATTTCCAACTTTGTACGGATAAAAAGAAACAATCTCACCCGGACCTTCCCACCAGTCGGGTTTCCCCGTCAGATTCACCCATCCTCCTTCTTTATAAGGACCGCCGATTCCTTCTATTCCTTCAATCTGCGAATCGTAACGGAATATTTTTCCGGTCATGTTAAACACATTCGATGAATTGGGTTTTCGTTTGTAGGCCACATGAAAAACGCTCCAGACATTTCTTAGCGAATCAAAAACTGCTATAGGCGACCAGGGCGACATCCTGTGGGTGGTATCGTTCCAGTCATAGTTGGTTTCAACAATTACACTTTGCTTTATAAACTTCAGTCCATCGTTACTTTTCCAGATGGCCAGGCGAACTGCTGCCGTTTTTGGCTCATCAAATACTTCAGTTGTAAACAGGTAGTAAACGCCATTTACCTTTCGGCAGGTACCACCCTCAAAACCAAATTTGATGTCTTCAGTTCCGGGGTCTCCGGTTTTAATAATGGGATTTTGTAGCAATTCAACAACTTCCAGCCGAACTTCGGAATATGTTTTTATTGAGTATTTTGGCTTACAACCAGAAATACAAACAACTAAGATGGCAACTATAGTTATTGTTCTCATGATATTATTTTTTTAATTCAATATATCCCAATTTCCCCCAAAATAGGCCCTATCCAGTTTTGAAACAAAACCAGCATCGTTAAGGAATTGGTTGTATTTTCTTAAATCGTTGTATATAAAGTAATTCAGCCAATACCCGTAATGATATTTCTCCTGCAACGTTACCGGATGGAGAAAAAAGGAGTACCATTGAATGTTTACATTATATTTTACAGCTTTTTGCAGCGCTTTCCGGGCTTTATTCCATTGATATTCTGCAGTTTTCGCAAACAATTGTTTGTAATCATCATAATCCATACTTTTAATGTCGTACAGTTCACTTCTGTCGTCAATTCCAAATTCTCCTAACAGGATGACCTTTTCAAAATGATGATCCCCGTTCATATCATATTCTATCTGATCAAAAAATCCATTATTATCGCTATCTGTATATTTTATGGTTGAGAATGAGGTTGGTTCAAAATCGAATCCGTCATTGGGTATTCCGGTTCCACCTCCTCTCCATCCCTGCCATCCCTGGAAATAATAGGCGTTCTGGTCGATACGCCATGCACCATTCTCAGCACCATACAGGTGTATCAGCCCATCGGATTTTCCGATGTAAAGTTTCCCGTTTCCTGAATTATCCATATCCCATTCTCCGCGATCACCTGTTGCATCAGCCTGAGGATTATTATCCAGGCCCCCCTGATTCGATCCAATTTTAAAAAGGTCTTTCTGGTCGTAAAACTCCACCCTTTCCCATCGCTGGCAATCATCATCTTCATCAAAAACCAGCCAGCACTCTGACCAGTTACCTTCTTTAAAAACAGTCTGATATGCATGACCATGATCAACATAAATTAATTCATCCGACTTTCGCCATCTCGGATCAAGAAAAAGTGTATCGGTTTCCGGCAAACCGCGCATGCTTTTTAATTTATGGACTTGGTTGCTGTAATTAAAACCCTTACCGCTAAATTTCAGACTCATATCAAAATCAAATTCATTGCCGGAACTGTTGTCGTTGTCAAGATCAATCGAAATCCGCACGTCGGTAATGCTTTTGGAAAGTGTAATACTTCGCATTTTATTTGTGTCAATCGCAGGTACATCCATCAAACGGATTGCCATCTCTGAAAGGCCATCATTATCCGGATCATAAAACAAGAAAGGATTTTCCCAATTGAAACGAAGGTCATCAATATTGAAGGTAGATGTATGTATTTTCAGAAACATGGTCTTTCCTGAATAATCCTGAAAAAAACGGCACTGCCCGGAATGATCCCATGGTTCGGGCTTAAGAGTGTTCCAATTGACATAATTAAAAATCTGATCTTTATCCGTATCAATTGAAATCATAAAATGACCAGGCTCCCAATCCTTATCAGCCAGTTTCGCATTGTCAGCGATGATTTGAAGGTCGGCAATTCCATCGCCGTTTTCATCGCACCAATCTATCATCAAATCGAGTTCCCCACCATATTTCCCGTCTCTGTTTCGGTCAATCATCAGGCAATCACTATCTAAATCCCCCTGTAAATCTGCAACATTCATGTCGTCGTCGTCATCAATCCACTGAACTGGTATTGAATCATTGATGAAGGTTTTCAGTATATCAGGGTCACCATCAAGATCAATATCTGTAAATTCAATTCTGGTAATATCAAAATCAGGCCGAAACGAGTTAATAATCGTTATTTGTCCTGTTAAAAGATTATTTGCAAGAATAAAAAGTAGCCCTGTCAATGTTCTTTTAAAAGTCATACCTATAATTTTCTGTGCAAAAAATCAATCCCCTAATCCAATGGATTGAGGGGATTGACATAAACTTGCAGTCTTACAAGAGCATTTTATGTTGCTATGTTGATTTAGAAATAAACATTTATCAATGCTCCTACTGATAATGGATTTGCAATCTGGCCGACGGTTGCTATGCTTGGATCCAGATATCCCCTGATAACCAATGTATAAACTTTACCGGCTTCAAGGTTCATACTGAAATCAGTTCTGGATGAAGACCCGGGAATGAATAATGGTACAATCTGGTTATCCTGGGTATATGTCCCCAGCGCAACCGGTGAACCTGCAGCCCTCACTTCCAGTCTGTAAAAGCCACCGTCAAGAGCTGTAAAAGCAGTTGCGTTTTTATATGCTATATTTGAAAAGAGAACCGGCGCTGTTCCTGATGCGGTAGTAAACTTTCCGGCAACGTCAATTGCTCCGGCATCAGGTGACAGGTTAATTACCCTTACATGCGTTTTCCCTGCAGCAGGCCTGGTAAGGTCATCTGTTGTTATGACGGTTTCAGGTGATTGCACTTTACCGGTGAAAAAGACAGAATAAAACTTACCCGCTTCAGCCTGTAAATTTACAGTTGAAACCGTTGCAGACGGGAAAGTAACATTTGTACCTATTTGTGTACTGTCAGCTTTGAGAACTCGTGAACCCGGATCAACGAGAAAATATCCTGTAGTTTTATTCGGAATAAGTGCGGTTGAATAGAGCAGGTTATTGTCAATATATAACAGATAACCAAGTAATCCGGAACTGGCAGAAACAGATGAAGGTCTGTTTGGAGTAACAACATTCATTACTGCCACTTTTGCCATATCAGGAGCATCCTGTAATCCGACCCTCTCTTTCTCACAACCAGAAAAAATTATTATGAAAAAGATCAGGCTGGCATTTCTAAGTATTTTGAATTTGTTCATATACTGGACTTTTAAATATTATTATTTAAAATTTGTCTGACGAGATCCTATCAGCCCTGCCATATCTAGTAGCCAGGATTCTGAGTAAGTTTAGGATTTTTATCAATTTCTGATTGTGGAATTGGCAACAGCCCGTTTGTATTTGCTTGAACCGGCTTTCCGTGAGCGGTCATAACTGATTCAAGTATACCCCATCTTTGAAGGTCGAACCATCTCTTTATCTCGAGATTCAGTTCAAGTCTTCTTTCAAGGCGGATTGCATCTCTCAGGGCATTTCCTGTCAATCCGGTGAGATCTGTGAGGCCTGTCCTTGGGTGAGCATGTACTTTATTAAGTTCTTCAAGAGCCAGTGCATCCTTACCCTGGTTCTGGAGTGCTTCAGCAAGCAGCAGGATTGTTTCCGAGTAACGGTAAACCGGCCAGTTTGTAGAACCCATATTTGAACCACCTACTACATAATATTTTGCAGTAACTGATTTAATTGGAGCAACTGTCCCATATTTTACAGATGCTGCTTTTCTTAGATCACCTGCAGGGAAAGCTTGTACAAGTGTGTTTTGAAGAAGGGTGCTTCCATCAAGGGTATTATCTGTCGGACGGTTCCTTGCAAGAGGATTGGTTACGTCCTCCGGTGGTCCGAATTGGTAAGCAAGATCGTGCTGGGCTCCCGACAATTGTGCTGCAGTGGCGTATTGTATCTCAAATACAGATTCGGCATTATTCTTCGTCCCCCCCAGGGCATTGAAATTAGCGGCATAAGTCGGAAGCAGTGAATAAATATTACTGTTAACCACCTCCCGGAGAACCTGTTCTGCTTTTGCACTTTCATTTCTGACAAGGTATACATTCCCCAGCAGTGTTTTTGCTGCGCCAAGTGTAGCTCTTCCGACTTCCAACCCTCCGGTTATGTTGACAACGGGTTGTAACAGAGCCGGATTGGGATATTTAACCGGAAGAACCTTAATGGCTTCGGTGAGATCGCTGATGATCTGGGCATATATTTCATCAACTGTATTTCTTGGCATGTTCAGCGTATTCACATCTTTTATCTCATGAACGATCAGAGGTACACCTCCGAAGATCCGGACAAGGTTGAAATATGTCAATGCCCTTATAAAATATGCTTCACCAATGAACTGATTCAGCAGGATTGCCTGGTTTCCCTGAAGGCCTGTAATAAGTGGAGCACGATCAAGGAACACATTAGTCCTGTTCAGTGTCGAATACCAGGTATTCCACAAAGCCGATGATATTCCATCACCAGAAGTGAGTGCATGCTCTTCATACCCATCACCTGCATTGTTCTGGCTGTCATCACTCAGAACATCAATCCACCACATGCTTTTATAAGGCTCTCGCAGGGAGGCATATACACCGTTTATTCCCTGATATGCACCATTGAAATTAGTATAAAACAGTCCTGACTCCACCTGTCCTGTAAGAGCCGGATCGGGTTCCAGCAAATATTCGCAGGAGGCAGTGACAACAACTATCAGTATGAATAAAAATATCTTTTTCATGTCTTTTTTTAATTAGAATTTAAGATTTATTCCCATTACGTATGAGCGTGCAACCGGATATCCTCCCTGGTCAATACCTGCTGAAAGTACATTGCTCCCGCTACTGTTTACCTCAGGATCCCAGCCGACATATTTTGTGAATGTGTAAGCATTGTTTACACTCACATAGATACGAAGAGACCGGTCTTTATTCATCCCCAGGAAAGAAACAGGTACATCATACCCGAGGGTAATATTGCGAAGCCTGAGATAAGAAGCATCATCAATCCATCTGTCTGAATTGAGCCGGTTATATCCTGCAACATTGCCAAGAGTCATTCTTGGATAACCTGTATTCGGATCGGCAGCTGTGAACCGTTTTAACTGATTCACACTTCCAGCCGCGTCACCAAAGTCTTCAAGCATCAGTCGTGTATGGTTGAACATTTTCATACCATAGACATAATTCGCGAAGATGCTTAAGGTAAAATTCCTGTAGGAAAAATCGTTCTTTATGCTTCCGAAAAAGTCAGGAAATGGAGCACCAAGGATAACCCGGTCATTATCGTTAATTACCCCGTCATTATTCTGATCGACATATTTGTAATCGCCGGCCAGGGGAACAACCCCAACCTGTGTGGGATATCCGACAGTCTCTTCGTAAGTCTTAAAGATACCATTTGTCTGGTATCCATAGAATGATCCTATAGGATACCCTGCTTTTGTTATATTGACAGGGCCGCTGGTTGTAAAGGGAGCATATCCGAAAAATTCATTTACTCCTCCCGATGCATTTTTCCCAAGATCAATAACTTTATTTTTTACGCTTGAAAAATTAATTATGGTGGTCCACTTAAATGCATTAACCATATTATAGGTAGTGAGACTTAACTCATAACCCTTGTTCTGAATTGTTCCAAGGTTTACCGGTTGGCTGCTATAGCCGGAAATGGTGGAAATGGGAATATTTACAAGAAGGTCGTTCGCATTTTTAATGAAATAATCGGCAGTAAAACCTATCCGGCCCTTAAACAAACCAAGGTCCAAACCAAAATCTGTCTGCTCATTAGACTCCCATTTAAGTGCTTCGTTAGCAATGTTTATCGGAGCATAACCATTGGCTACTGTTGAGCCAAAGATTGTTGAAGCTGCTGACATCTTTGAAATGTAACCGAAGCTTCCTATATTCTGGTTTCCGGTCAAACCGTAACTTGCCCTTAACTTAAGTTCCGACAAAAACTTCATATCATTTAAGAAATTCTCCTGGGAGATTCTCCATCCAAGTGAGGCAGAGGGGAATATTCCATAACGGTTTTTCGGGCCAAAATTGGAAGATCCATCCCTTCTGACTGTACCGGTGAAAAGGTATTTTCCTTTAAAAGCGTAGTTTACTCTGGCAAACTGTGAAACCAGACCGGTAGTTGCAAAATCTTCAAGAACAAAATAGTTCTGGTTGTTTGCTCTTGATCCTACAAGGGTAAGTTTCGGATTCACTGAACCTTCACCTCTGAGAGTGAACTGTTTGGTTGTTAAGCTTTGAGCTGAAAATCCAAGAAGTGCGGTTAGTTCATGGCCCCCCTCAAAGCTTTTAAAATAAGTTAATGTAAGTTCATTCACCCAGTTATTGTTGTATGCATTATAGGTATAAACCCTTGAAGTCGGCGGGTTTCCTGAGCCCAGATCAGCACCTGCAACAGTAAAGGCAGGACCCCTCGGTACAGCGGGATTGAAAAACTTCTGGTCAACAGTATTATAATCTACACCGGCCATCATTTTGAATTTAAGCCCCTTAACGATCTCATACTCAGCAAATATATTTCCATTGAAACGGAAACGTGCTATATCGCGTATATATTCTTTTGCTTCAAAAATATAATTTCGTGTATCCCATATTCCGGTCGGATTAGTATTAGGGGGTCCCCAATATGTTCCATCCGGATTGTAGTCCTGCTGATACTGAGGCTGGAATATTGATCCGATTACCAGGCCCTGGAATGGGTTATTATCCGTAACATTATTGCCATCCTGCCTCGAAACGGTTGATCTTACACCAAATGAGAGCTTATCATTAGCTTTTATGTCCAGATTGATCCTGTTTGCTAACCTTTTCATATAGGTATTCACAAAAATACCATTCTGGTCGAAGTAATTAAGGCTTACCATATAGCGGACTTTTTCCGTTCCGCCATTTGCCGACAGGTTTGCCTCCATCATCGGAGCCTTACGGAAAAGCACATCCTGCCAGTCTGTATTTTCATAATCAGGACTGGTACTGAAGGAGAATGGATTAAAAAATTCAGCAGGAATGTTCCTGGTAAAATCGCTTCTGGTATTAAGAAGAGCTTCTTTCCGGAGCATCATTCCTTCTGTCGCATTTGTCAGATCCCATTTCTTCTGTATTTCCTGGATGCCGTAATAAAGATCAAAGGAATATGATGTTTTACCTGTTTTTCCGCTTTTTGTAGTAATTACTATAACACCGTTTGCGGCCCGTGCTCCATATATAGCTGCAGCTGAGGCGTCCTTAAGAACTTCTATTGATTCAATATCAGCAGGATTTAAGGTTGCAATCGGGCTGCCAATATTATTATTGGGAGAACCAGCACTGCCTGCACCCGCTGTAAATTCGGTGCCGGCATCAAATAATGGAACCCCATCAAGAACATATAGTGGCTGGTTGCCAGTCGCGCTTGTGCTGTTTACACCTCTGATCTGGACCTGCACACCTCCTCCGGGTGCTCCGTTAGTCTGCATTACCATAACTCCTGTAGATAAACCCTGAAGTGCATTTTCAGGACTCATAAGAGCAACCTGTCTAATCTGTTCCGACTTAACAGTAGCTATTGCTCCAGTAACATCGCGTTTCTTTTGCGTCCCATATCCAACTACCACCACCTCATCAAGGGCCAGTGATGCTTCTTCAAGAACGATATTGAACAAAACCTGGTTACCGATTGAAACCTCCTGTGTATTCATCCCTATAAAGGAAAATACCAGAATTTTCGCATCAGCAGGAATAGTTAAGGTAAAACTACCGTCAGTACCTGTCGTAGTCCCGGTTGCTGTTCCTTTTACAACTACAGATACGCCCGGAAGCGGAGCACCTGATTTATCGGTTACTTTTCCGGTGATCTTTTGCTGCTGAAGCCCGGAAGGGAGTTCAGATTTTGTCACGGGCGTGAGTATAATCTGCCGGTCGTAGACAATGAACTTCACATCTTTACCGAAAATACCGGTAAGAATATTTTTTATTGGTTCCTTTTCAGCAGAAATATTGACTTTTTTTTCAACATCAATCAGTTTCGGACTGTAGAGGAAATAAAACTCACTCTGATCTTCAATCTCTCTCAGAGCATCGGCTATTCTTACATTTTCAAGATTTAAGGTGATCTTTGCAATCTGGGAATAGGTTTCAGCAGCCCAGACCTGAAAGACCGTCAGCATCGATAAAAACAGTGTTAATTTCATAACTCTGATTGTTTTTTTTGAAAAGAATATGAATATATTCCTTTCATAATAATCTCGGAATTTTTTCATAAATTTGAATGGATTAAGGTTACTAATAGTTTTGCTTAAAATGTGTACTTAATCTGACGGGATCGTGGGCAAACACTTTCCCGTCTTTTCATTTTGGCAGATGTTTCATAGGCATATGGTTTTAATTAATATTTGATTCATTATTGTCACTTATGGTATAAAATGACTTTTCGCTTTGTAAATGTGCCATCAGATATCTCTTTCCTGTCAGTAACCGTGTAACTTACCGGGATTATAAATGTGAGCAATTCAAGCACCTGCGGAAGAGTTTCCTGAACAAAAGTTGCGGTTAAGGTAATATCCATTAATTCAGGATCCCTGATTTCAAAGTCGACATTGAACCACCTGCTGAGCTTCTTCACAACCTCTTCCATAGGCTCAGCCGTGAAAATAAGCCTGCCATCCTTCCATGAAAAGTACCTGTCATCATTTACTGATCGTGTTGTAAGCTGCCCCTTGTTCCTGTCATATGCTGAAAAATCACCGGGTTTCATTTTATACAGAGTCTCTGTTCTTCCGCCGGGGAATGACCTTTGCAGCTCAACGCTTCCCGAAATGAGAGATGTCTCTATTTTATCCTCATCGGGATATGCCATTACATTAAATGTTGTACCGAAAGCAACCACATGTATGCTGCCCGCATCAACAATAAATGGAATTTTTTCATTATGGGCAGCTTCAAAGTAACCTTCCCCCCTGAGTTCCACATGTCTTGATTTTCCCTTAAAAACGGCCGGATAGCGTAAAGAACTGCTGTGGTTTAGATAGGCAACTGAACCGTCGGGCAGCGTGACCCTGGTTATTGCATCAACAGAGGAAAAAACTTCATTATAGGCCACATTAAGTGATTTATTTACTGATATGGCTGAATAATATCTCACAGAATAGTATAACCCAAGGCCAAGAACGGGTAAAAGCAATATTGCTGCCACATTCCTGATAAATGTAATAATATATTGCCTCCTGTTATATCTGACCAGGTCATTTTCGGCATTGTCAATTAAAATCTTCGACTGCCGGATATTTATCTCGTGATGGATTTTGCACAGAATAGCATCATAATCTGCTTTCTCTCCCGGTTCCTTATCATCAATATCTTCCCACAAATTATACAGTAAAGCCTTTCCTTCAGGCGAATGTGCTGAATAAGTGAACCAGTCGAGAACAAGTTTCAGTTCTTCTTCACTGCAATTATTGTTGAAATACTTTTTTATAAGTTCTTTATTCATATCTGTTTTGTATTAAAAAAGCACTGCCGGTGGCCCGGAAGTGCTTTTACCCTAACCTAACTAACCCTATAATCTTGATAATGATTGGGTTCATGCATTAATCTCTTTAAATCTGACGATATCACCTTATTGTCTGATTTTAATAATAAGACGCAGATGAAATGATTTACCACTACATGAAATAATATTTTTCTGAAGATTTTTTTCTGTCAGGCAAAGAGGTAAAAGAAGATCAATGCCAACAGAGAATAGTTGCCGAGCTTCTCACGTATGGTTTTGAGTGCTCTCGACATGTGATTTTCAATGGTGTTTACAGAAATCCCCAGCCGCTCTGATATTTCTGAATATTTTAGTCCTTCAATCTTATGAAGGATGTAAACTTCTTTCTGGCGACCGGGAAGGGCATCTATTATACTTTTCAGCTTTTCATCAAGTTCCCTGAATTCAACCTGCAGATCAACAGCTTCTTCCAGAGGTTCCTGGAAAGACATTAAATATTTAAAGAAATCCGATTCTTTTGATTTCTTCCGGATTATGTTAATTGATGAATGATAAGCAATTATGAAAATATAATATTTTAATGATGTCCCTTTCTCCACTTTATGCCTGTTTGACCATAAGTTAAGGAATACATCCTGGACAATATTTTCAGCATCTTCATTTGATTTCAACAGGTTATATGAAAACCTGAACAGTCTTTTGCTGTATTTCCTGAACACTTCATCAAAAGCAAGCATATTGCCGGCTTTGATCTCCTGCAACAGATGTTCATCATCACAATGACTTAATTTTTGCAAGGTTTCGGTTATCTGAATTCAAAATTAGTAATAAAACTTATATGTGGCAAATAAGCAAATATTTTACTCTAATATAATCAGTCACAGTATCGCAATAAAAACCGGCAATCTATTATTTGCAGGTTAAAAAATCATTGCTCCGCAGGAGCGAAATGTGAATAACCGCGGGCAAAGCCCGTGGCAGGTTAAACAACTCCAGTTTCAGAGTAATTCCGGTAACTTATATTTGATCTGTCAGTATGATACTCCGGCGTCCGGGATTCATCTTCTTTTTTCAGACTGAAATCTATTTGCTTATCACCAGCGGAAATCCTTCGGGCGAAGGGTAGATTGCCAGTCCGCTTCCATACCTGAATTCGTCGCCGGTTATTATTACCGCCGGGGTCTTTTTACCACCCTCACGGAGCTGCTCCTGTGTCAGCTTTCCGAAACTGCCGGCGGAAAGGGACGTCCAAAGCGATCCTTCTTCATCGAAAGCCACCTGGTGCAGTAAGACTCCGACACTTAGCGTGATCTGTATTTCAGGGGTTATCTTTGCGGTTGAGGTAAGACTACCCGCCGGGATTTTTGCAATTACATTCGGCCCAAAATAGCCCACCCATAAATTACCCCCGCGATCAAATGCCATGCCTTTGGGAGACCGGAGTATATTTATTACAGGCGGCTTCGATTCACAGGTAATGGAAATGAGTCCGTTCATATCAGCGGATGAGGATACAAGCATTCCGGCCGGTATCATTACAATATCGTGTTTGCCGTAATTTGCAGCCCATAGGTTTCCTTTGTGATCAAATGCGAGGCCTTGGGTTCCGTCAAATGAAGCTCCGCTTAAAACAACGTCGGTTTTGTTTCCTCCGCTGCTATAAAGCATGGAACGGGGTATTCTCATGATCCTGCTGGCTTTTTTACCGTCACTGAACCACAGATTTCCTTCAGCATCAAAAGCAAGACAGGCTGCTTCGTGACTAAGTGTATAAACCGGGCTTACGCTATTGCCTCCAAGGGTATTCCAGGCATACATCTTAATAGTTCCCGCATCTGCAGCCCACAGATTGCCTTCAGCATCAAATGCCAGCGATCGTATTGAGGTTACCTTGCCAGTTAAACGGTTTGAAGGAGTCTGACCGGAGGAGACTCTGATGCTTTCATCGGTATAGGCTATAATGTTCAGATTCTGATTTGCCGGCGCATTCTGATTGCCGAACCATATACGGTCGCTCCCCGGCATCTGCCGGTACACTATACCTACAGAAATTGTATCGTTGTTTATATTGACGGATCTCTCTGCAGGTCTGAAAGCCTTACTGAACGGTTTTTCGCGCAGAATAATAATCTCTCCCGCTATTTTGTAGCTGCCGTTGGCAAGATTGTTCAGTCTTTCTGAAGTACTGATGGTACGGGTAAACCCCTGGGGTCCGCTGATCCTTACTTTGGCCTCATATCCTTTGGGGACGCCCGAAATGTTTATATCCATTACACCTACCCTACTCTGGGAGAAGGAAGGATTAGTAAGATGCAGGAGAAGGAGTATAATACCCCAGAAACCGGTTCTGTTTTTAACTGAAATCATGGCATTGGGTTTTTGATAATTAACAATTCCAACCCATAATTTGTTTACCCGGTTTCGCTCTTTCAATTGGGTTACCTGAAATCCGATGAATTAAGTGTTTTTAGATTAACTTACTGTCCGGATAAATGTGGCAGTTCCACATTCATGCTGATATAAATGTCCGGACGTTCCATTATCAATTAAATTAAAAAACATCGAAGCCTTATCAACTCTGAAGTTTGCATTATTGAAATCATCCAGTTTATTGCTTCTGTAAATAATTGGAGTATAATTTGTTTTCCAGTCTTCTGCATCTGAACCCTGAGAAATAAAGTAGTATTTTGTACCAGGTTCGATAACTAATCTGCAAGTATGAACAATGGAATCCTGCCTGTAATATAGTACAAAAAATTGTATTTTATTATTTTGAATATTTATACTGAATTTACCAAGGCTGTCAATTGGGGTGGAAGCATTATTAGACCCTCCGTAGAATTCCTTTAGTGAGTAATTAAGTGTTCCGCTTCCATTATATCCGATTATCTGGCCCTCAATACTGCTTGTTAATGTCTGAGCTGTAATGAACAAAGAATATATGAGCAGAACAGCTGACAGAACGAAATTTTTCATTTGTAGAATTTTTTCACAGATGTCCTAAGTATTTGTATAGCTGGAATTTGTGCCAACTTAATTATAATCTCAACATTGTTTTTGCTCATGTGCATATTCTGCCAGGCAGAATAATTCCAGCACTTCTAATATTCCGGTTACGGTTTTCCATGACAAACAGTCTCGGCTACCAAAATTAATAAATATCCGGATTAAACAGATCCTGATTATCAACCATTCCCCGGGGATTCAGGACGTTAATACTGAATAAGCCTGGCAGGGCTGATTAACCTCTCCTGTCAGAGATTACCGCTTCAGATATTTCTCAATCAGGTTTTTGATGGTGAATGATCCGGCATAATCGAGGGCAGTTTTGCCTTCATTGTCTTTTATAGACGGGTCGGCGCCGCTCTCCAGCAGGGTTTCAACGGCCCCGAAATGGCCTTCCCTTGAGGCGAGCATAAGAGATGTCAGTCCTGATGATGACCGGAGATCAACTGAAGCCCCTCCCGATACCAGAAGCCTTATAACCTGGTGATGACCGTTAAGTGCAGCAAGCATAAGGGCTGTATAGCCTTCAGGATTTCTTATATCGGGTTTTGCACCTGCCGCAAGCAGCGCGGCGGCAATATCCGCATTGCCGTTAATGGATGCCTGCATAAGAGATGTGAGACCTGCGGGTGATACATAATCGGGATTGACTTTGTATTCAAGCAGTAGTTTCACAATATCTTTATCGCCCCTTTGAACAGCATTAAATAAAGCGTTTATACCGTCGGGTGTAGTCCATTCCGGATCAGCTCCTTTTTCCAGAAGCAGCCTTGCTGTTTCCACGAGACCATTACGGGACGCAATAACAAGGGCTGTTTCCCCCGCTTTGTTTACATGATCCGGTTCAGCCCCCTTCTCAAGGAGCATCTCTGCAATAGTGTTGAAGCCCCCTGCAGAGGCGAGCATAAGGGGAGTTGTGCCATCGTTCAACGATATGGATGAAGATGCCCCTTTTTCGAGGAGTAATCTGACCAGACCTGCGTCACCCGAGCGGGCAGCAATAGCAAGCGGGGTTGAACCGTCATGTCTGCGGGCATCTATTTCCAGGGGCCCTTCAAGCAGAATCCTTGCAGCTTCATATCTGCCTTTAACGACAGCCCAGTGCAGGGCAGTGGAACCATCCGAAGTGACCAGATTCTCATCAGCCCCGTACTTCCTCAGAAGATTTAATATTTCAGTGTGCCCGTTCTGTGCGGCAAATATAAAAGCGGTGGTTCCGTCCGACAGCCGGTAGTTGATGTCAGTTCCGGGTCTTGATAAGAGCAGGGTTGCAATATCGGCCCTGTTATTAAGAGACGCAACCATTAAAGGGGTGTAGGCTTCCGGATGCCTGAAATTATACCTGACATTTCTTTCGAGCATCATCTTTATTACCTCAACGTAACCTATTCCCGATGCCCTCATCAGAGATGTTACAGGATATCTGTTTTTCTGTTTTTCCGGTTCATTCTTTTTGTCCGATCTGAACCCTGTCACTTCCGGGTTACCATCTTTTGAGGTTAGTGTAATTGCCGTAACTCCGTCATATTTATCTGTTCCCTCCCGTGCCCTTTTCCTAAGCACGCTTTTAACTCTTTCGGTGATGTCATCCCTTGCTGTGATCATATAAGCAGTTGTTTCACCTCCGCAGAGAATACCTGTTGTCTTTTCCGTGCTGATAATGAGCCTGACGATATCGGTAAAACCGTAAAGAGAAGAAATGAATAAAGGTGTTGATCCGTCACGGCATGGCAGGCAGATGTCTGCTCCGGCATCGAGAAGCATCCTGAAAATATCGTAATTTCCGTTCAAAGCTGCCAGAAAAAGCGGGGTTTCTCCCTCATTACTCTGTGCATTTACTTCGGCACCTTTCTCAATAAGAGCTTTCACGATATCAGAATACCCGTTTTCCGAAGCCAGCATCAGTGCAGTATAACCATCAGAAGACCGGAGGTTTGGATTTGCACCGTTTGAGAGGAGGAGACTGACTACATCTGTTCTGCCTGACTGTGATGCTGTCATAAGTGCGGTATACCCGTCGGCCGACTGAATATTAACAGCAGCCCCTTCCTTAATAAGGATATCAGTAATCTCTGCATGCCCGTTCATGGCAGCTACCATCAGGGCCGTATACCCGTCATAGGCCTGCAAGCCCGCCAATGCACCTTTGTCAAGAAGTAATCTCACAATTTCAGAATGTCCATTATAGGAAGCGTACATAAGGGGAGTGGTACCTTCAAGTGACTGTGCATTAATCATTGCCCCCTTTGACAAAAGTATTTTACAGGTTTTATAAAGTCCGGCAGCCGAAGCAAGCATAAGAGGCGTCCGCCCCATCTGGTCGGTATAATTGACAGACACGATGTTTCTGACACTGGCATTTACATTCCGGTAATCTCCTATAACAAGCCGGTACATCAGCAACTGAACCTCAGTGTCGGATTGCGCACAGAGCGTAAACTGCTGTGTATACAGTAGAATCAGTATGAGAATCCGGTATAGTAACTTTGGCATTTTGCTGAATGCTCAGGGATACAAAATAATAAATTTCCTTATAAGTCAGACAGTACAGGGTGATAAAAAACATATGTATATTTATGAAAATAAAGATTCAATGAAAATTGTTCTTGTTATTCTGCTGTCTTTGGCAGCCCTTTTACCTGTTAAGGCACAGAACAGTGTTGCAGACGGATACAGGGGGATCTGGTTCACTCTGGGACAGTTTTCCGAATATGGTGATAAATATTCGGGAGGGCTGGGGACCTATACCGCAAACCATATTCCAATTGCAATTTATTCACCCGAAAGCAGAAAAACCTTTTTTACCTACGGAGGGACTACAAGGGCTGATGAAAGGCACCTGCTGATTATGTTGTCGTATTATGACCATGAGAAAAAGATTGTGCCTCAGCCGGTGATAGTGTGCGACAAGAATGGAGTTAATGATCCGCATGATAATGCGGCTATCTCAATTGACGGAAAAGGGTTTATATGGGTATTTGTGAGCGGCAGAAGCCGCACCCGGCCGGGATTCATCTATAAAAGTTTCACACCCTATGACATAGGAAGCTTTGAAAAAATAAGAGAAGGAGAGATTACTTATCCCCAGCCCTGGTGGGTTAAAGACAAAGGTTTTATCCTGCTGTTTACAAAATACACCAATGGCAGGGAACTGCCATACGAAATGACAGGACGAACAGCGGTTCCGCAAATAAGAAAAAACCCGCCGGGAAATTAATAGTTCAAATGAATTCGCTGATGGTCTTAATGAGGCTCCTTTTATCGAATGGTTTTAATAAAAAACCGGAACAACCTGATTTTATTGCCGTTTCTTTGTCATCCAGATAAGCTGTCTGGGCAATGATCGGCACAGATTTATCCTTTTCACGAATTAATTTAACTGCAGTGTAACCATCCATTACAGGCATTTTAATATCCATAAGTATCAGGTCAATCTTTTCAGCTGAAAGGAATTTATTTACAGCCTCCTTTCCGTTTTCGGCCCTGATGATTTCAGCATTTGTGTTTTTCAGAAAATAATGAATCAGTTTGAAGTTGCTTTCCATATCTTCAGCAACCAGAATTTTCTTTTTTTCAGGAAATGAAAAGGATTCTATTAATTCCGCAATATCACTTTCCGGTTTTCCGGTTACAGGTTTTTCACATGGCAGGGTGAAGATAAAGCGGGAACCTTTTCCGGGTTCTGATGAAACACCGATTTTCCCTCCGAGCTTTTCAACAAGACCTTTGGATATAGCAAGTCCCAGACCAGTACCTTCATTAAGTCTTTTTGATGAGTTATCAACCTGGTAAAATCTTCCGAATATTTTTTCATGTTCTTTTTCGTGTATTCCGATACCGGTGTCGGCAACCTCAAATACAATGAAATTATCCGTTAATTTCCAGGTAATTATAATTTTCCCGGCGTCAGTAAATTTAATTGCGTTGGATATAAGGTTTGAGAGAATCTGTTTAAGTTTTACGGGATCAATTATAAATTCAGCGTCACTATCACTGATGTTTGATTCAGTCAACAGTATGAGATTTTTCTTTTCAGCAGCAATTTCAAATTGCTTTACAACGGACCTGATTAAAAGGTTGAGGTTGGTTGCTTCCTTGTTTATTTTGATCAGGTTAGCCTCGATATTTGCTATATCGACAATATCGGAAATAACAGAAAGCAGGTGGTTACTGCTCTGTATGATAATTTCCGCATAGTTGTTTTTTGTTTCGTTATCAAGGTCTTCTTCTCCCAGGAGTGATGAAAAACCGACTATTGCATTTAGAGGGGTTCTGATTTCATGTGAGATATTATGAAGGAAGGCAGTCTTCAGCCTGTCGCTTTCTTCAGCTTTCTCCTTTGATTTAATGAGTTCATCTTCATACCTTTTACGATCGGTTATATCAAGAGCAGTGAAAATAACTCCCTTATCCGGATCAGATTGACTGATATATGTTGATGACAGGAGCACATTGATAATGTCTCCGTTCTTCTTTTTCCACAATGTTTCTACCGTACCTTTTCCTGTAGCAATTATCTGCCTGTATTTTTCCAATCCTACATAATCAAATTCCTTCTGGTCGGGATAGAGAATTCTGGCACTCTTCCCTGTAAGTTCTTCAGCGGAATAACCGGTCATCTGACATACCATATTGTTCACTTCAAGAAGGATTCTGTCTTTTACCACGCCTATACCGGTAGGGGCAACATTAAATAAACTGGTAAGTCTTTCGTTTGCAACGGAGAGAGCCTCTTCGGCAGCCTTTTTCTCCCTGAGCAGACGATATTTGGATAATGAACCTGTAATTGCAGAGCCGAGACGTGTAAGATTATCCTTAAGAATATAATCATCAGCCCCCGATCTGAGACATTCAACAGCCACTTCCTCATTTACAGATCCGGTCACTATTATGAAAGGAGTAAGCGGAGCATATTCATTTCTGATGTTCAGGGCTGACATGCCATCGAAGTGAGGCATGAAATAATCTGATATGATTATGTCAGGGACGAATTTGATTAATCCGTCCAGAAATTTTTCCTTTTCATAAACCAACATTTTATCAAAAATGATTCCGCTCTTTCGTATCTGATTAAAAATCAGCTCAGCATCATTGATATCATCTTCTGCGAACAGGATTTTTACTTTCTCTTCCATGGTCTGTAAAATTTATCGGATACTTTTTGGAGGTTCATTTACAAGAAGCCAGTATAACCCCAGACTGCTCATAGAATTTACAAAATCTTCGAATTGGACAGGCTTTACAACATAGCTGTTGGCTCCAAGTTCGTATGCTGCCATTATATCCGGACTCTGGTTTGAAGAAGTTACAACAACTACCGGAATATGAGAAGTGCGTTTATCTTCCTTAACAGCTTTTAATACCTCAAGTCCGTTTACTTTTGGTAGTTTAAGATCCAGCAGAACAACTTTCGGCGGGTTATTGAAATTCCTTTTATTAAAGATACCCCTGCAGAACAGAAAATCGAGAGCTTCTGCCCCATCCTTTGCAATAAGAATATTATTCGCCAGATTATTTTTTTTAAGTGCCCTGACGGTAAGTTCAGCGTCGCGGGGGTCATCTTCCACTATAAAAATTTCAACAACATTCTGGTCCTTTGTATCGGCTTTCATTATGATAATTTTATGTTGTTACATTATCAGAATCGTTAATACTTTTATCCCTTTGTTTTATTAAGAAATTTCAGGTTTCAGGAGGAGATAATGGGAGGGAGAAACTGAACACTGCTCCTTTCCCAGGTTCACTTTCAGCCCATACTTCGCCTCCGTGCCTTGAGATAATCCTTTTTACAATGGCAAGTCCAACCCCGTTTCCTTCAAATTCTTCTTCGCTGTGCAGTCTTTGGAATATATTAAAAAGTTTATGTTTATACTGAGATTCAAAACCAACGCCGTTATCTTTTACCGAGTAAATAATCTTTCCTTCCCCGGCTGAGGAACTTATGATTATTTCGGGGGATGGATTTTTAACAGAATATTTGATTGCGTTTGAAATCAGATTTTGCCATACCTGTTTTATAAGGGAGGGATCTCCGGGTGCTTTATGAAGGTTGTTTATGTTTAAACTTATCCTGCTCTTTTCGGAAATACCTGTAAGTTCATCAAATACTGATTGGGCAATAGATTGCATGTTAAGGTCAGCATGATTTATTGTGCTTTTACCGACCCTGGAGAAATTGAGCAGGTCATCAATCAGCTTCCCCATTTTTGATGCTCCGTCCGAAATAACTGAGCATAGCCGCCTGCCCTCTTCATCAAGTTTATTTCCGTAATCTTCAAGAAGAATCTTTGTGAAACCCTGGACCGTTCGCAGTGGCGCTCTTAGGTCATGTGAAACTGAATAACTGAAAGCTTCAAGTTCCTTAACAGCGGTTTCAAGTTGTCTTGTTCTGTCCGTTACCCTGTGTTCCAGATCACGGTTCAGATCAAGAATCTCTTTCTCGGCCTTTTTCCTTTCAGTAATATCATTAATAATTGCAAATAACAGCTTTTTCCCTTCCTGTTCAAGGCATTGGAGATAAATTTCCACATTGTAGGCCGATCCGTCTTTCCTCTGGTGAATTGTTTCAAATACAAGCCTCTCTTTTTCACCTGAGATCAGTGGATTAACAAGTTTCCTGAAGATTTCTTCTGTAAATTCGGGTTTGATGTCCAATGGTGTCAGGGATTTTATCTCTTCTTGAGTATAACCTATGTTTTTAAGAGCTCCCGTATTGGCATAAATGATTTTCAGGCTTTCAGCATCAAATACATAAATTTCATTAAGACTTTTTTCAATTATAAAATTCAGATTGTATTTTTCCTGTTCCAGTTTTTTTCTTTCGGAGATATCATTTATATGGGTGACAAAATAAACGGGTTTTCCTGACTCATCACGAAGCAGGGTTGTGCTTTCATCTGCCCATAATATTTTACCGTCTTTACGCACATAGCGTTTTTCAAATCTCATATTGTCCTTTTCTCCTGCAAGGATAGACCTTACACACTCCCTGCTTTCTGCAAGATCATCAGGGAATGTTACATCTGCAAAATTCTTTTCTGATAACTCCTTTTTTGTGTATCCGAGCATTTTACAAAAGGTATTGTTTATGTTTGCCAGAGTTCCGTCCGGATTTGTCAGGGAGATGCCGATATTTGCGGATTCAAAGGTCCTTTTGTATTTTTCCTCACTAAGCCTCAGTTTTTCTTCTGCCTCAGCCTTTTCGAAAACTTTCCATACAGAATCCATTAAGATTGTCATCTCGAGAATATCGGATTCATCATAATCTGTTTCTTTGTTTGCCACAGCCACAACAGCCACAATCCTGGTCTTCGAAAAAACCGGTATGGTAAGATATTTTGTCAGGTGCACATGTCCCGGAGGATATCCTTTTTTCAGGGGATTCTGAGCCTGAAAATCATTCAGCATTACAGGTTTCCTTTGTCTTACTGCCTCACCCCAGATTCCGGTATTTGACAACTGATAACATGTCTGTGGATTTAAAACATTACATTGAGGCATAACATCCTTCGACCAGGAGTTTAGAATAAATTCTTCCTTTTCTTCATCATAAAAATAGATATATCCTATTTTACTTTCCGTAAGTTTTATTAATTCATCCAGTGCATGTTCCAGAAATTGTTGTCGGTCAGAAGCATCGTATTTCAGAATCTTTACGAGTGCCTCAAGTCTTTTATAGGTAAGCAGCAGCTTTTTTTCCGACTCCCTGAGGGCTACCTCTTTTTTTAAAGCTTCGCGGTAAGTCTGAACCCTGTGGTTCCATATCCGGGTACCGAAAAGAGATGCGTTAAACAGAATCAGAATGAGGGTGCCGGCATAAGAAATAAAGAGTTGTTTTTTCAGCGGTTCCCGGAACTCACTCTGGTCGATCTTCGCTACCATATACCACGGCAGGGGAGATAGACTGGTCAGGTAACCCACTACTTCTATCCCTCTGTAATCGAGTCCTTTAACTACACCTGTCCTTCCAAGAACAGCTTTGGCGGCAAGCAGGTTTGTATCGGAAAGAGGCTTTTTAAGCATAAGAGCTGTATTGTTACGATGCCTCAGCTCATTCAGGTAAATAAGGCTGTCTCCGTCCTTTCTGAGCAGCAGCGTTTCTGAACTTTTGCCGGGGACAGGCCAGGATTGGATAAGCGGAAAAATTTGCTCCTCAGGATTAATTCTGCAGATTATTGCCCCGAAGGAAAAGGATGTATTTGCTTCCGGTAAGATCAGAGGTATAATGATGTCAATATGTATTGGACCCTGATTTCTTGTTTTATGAAAGTCGCTGAATAAAATAGTCTTTTTATGCAGGGATTCGGTTATGATATCTCTTATATTATCTGTTCTGACGGGATCGACGGAGGAGACAGATAATATTATTCGGAAACAGGAATCCACCAGTCCGATTCCGTTAAAGTCGTAATAGTCGTTTAATGTTTCAAATAACCTGATAATTTCATTCTTTTTTTCAATATCGGTGGTATCGGCAAAATAGTCTTTTAGAATTCTGACCAGCGGAATATCATTTTTAATAACTGATGCAATGCCGTAGAGGTTGGAATACCACTGATTTATCTGTCCTGTTTTTAATGCCGAAACTGCAGTGAGAAATTCATGGTTTTCGCGAATCAGCCTTTTTGTTTCGGTTTTATAGTAATAAGATCCGAAAAAGATTATTCCTGCAGTAAATAGAGAAAAAATTACTATCAGTTTCCAGGGTAAAATCTTTTTGAGGTCAGAACCTGATTCCATTTCTGTTCGCGATAATGCCGGATGTAAGATATTACTTAACAGCAAATAAAGATGTAAGACGAATGATGAAAATCAGTTTAAAGGTATTTACCGGGAACAGGAATTCAGAGCAATCTGATTTGAATTCTGACGGGTTCGGAAATAATTTAAGAATTCATTTCAGACCTTCAAGGATAGCGTATTTTATAAGTTCGGCAGTAGTTCGCAGTTTAAGTTTAGCAAGTAATCTTGAGCGGTAAGTGCTGATGGTTTTTGGGCTAAGGAAAAGAATTGAGGCAACCTGAACAACAGTCTTTCCCTCAGCCAATAAATTCAACACCTGTTTTTCCCTTATACTGAGCCGGTCATCAGTGGACCGCTTTTTGCAGTTAATTAGTTCATTCCTGATCCTGTTTTCAAGTGAGGGAGAAATATACTTTTTACCGGCGGCAACAGTGGTTATAGCTTTAATAATTTCATCCGGGTTGCTGGATTTTGTAACAAACCCTGATGCTCCTGATTTAATTGCTTTCAGGGCAAAAATCTCTTCATCATAAATACTTATCATAAGAATTGCAGACTGAGGTTGAATTCCTTTTATTCTGCCAATAAGGTCAAGGCCATTCTGACCTGGCAGGGAAATATCAAGCAGGATAACGTCAAAGGTTTGATTATTAAGTTTTTCAAAAAGCTCTTTCCCGGAAGAAGCCTCATGAATATAACCTATCTCATCAACATCCTCGAGGATTTGTCTTATCCCTTTTCTTACAACCGGATGATCATCAGTAATAATTACGCTGATCATTTTCTTAATAAGGTTTGGTTGGAAGAGATACTTTTATTATAGTCCCCTTTTCAATTACACTTTTGATAAAAAATTTTCCTCCAAGGAATTTCACTCTTTCTTTCATGCCTGAAATTCCCCTGGAAGAGATCAGATTTACCTTTTCCAGGCTAAACCCTTTGCCGTTATCACTGATTCTCATTATTACGGTTTTTCTTAATAATCTCAGTTCTACGGCAACCGAACCTGCATCTGCATGTTTCCGTATGTTTGTAAGTGCTTCCTGCAGAATTCTGAAAAGCGCCAGTGACTTATCCTCATCCAGATTAAACTCTTCCGGGTACGAGAAAAAGTTACATCTGATTTTTGTCTGATTCTCAAATCTGTCAAGTTGCCATTTAAGTGATTCGACCAGCCCAAGTTCGAACAAAACAGAGGGTTTCAGTATAGAAATAAAATCTCTGATCCTGCTCATTGATTCATCAATTAAACTGTTCATCTCAATAAGTTTGGTCTTTACAGATTGGGATTGTACCCCGATTCTGTTTTTCAGCCATGCCAGATAAAGTTTAAGTGAAGAGAATCTTTGCCCTAGGTCGTCATGTAGCTCAAGCGCAATCTGTGACCTCTCGTTTTCGATGGCATCCTGGTATTCTTTAAAATATCGTGACTCAAAAGATTTCCTGGTTACATTACCGGTTCCGGATTTTAGTCTTTTTTGTGAAATCTCCCTGATGATCATGCTTGTATACTTTTCCCCGGTCTCTCCGGTGAATATGGATGAAGATATCTCAGCCTGGAATTTTTTGCCGGATTTTCTTATCATTCTCAGTTCCCCGAAAAAATTGCCTTTAATATCACGTATCCTCAAAGCTTTTGCAAGGCGCGGATCAGAATGATCGACAACGCAGTCTCTACCCAGCCTGCACAATTCCTCTTCCGACCTGCCAAACATCCGGCATGCGGCAGGATTGGCAGAAAAGATCCTGCCGTCAGGAGATGTCAGCAGAATAGCATCAAAACTGTTTTCAATAAGATTCTTATAGGCCATCCTGTATTTTTCAGACTCTGCTCCGGTTTTTTTAATTTCAGAAACCTCGAGGAAGATGCCTATAATTGGAGACTCTGAATTTTTTAAACTTTCAAGGACTTTTATGACACCTGCCAGCCATTTTGTAATTCCTTTTTTATCAATAATCCGGAATTCATTTATCATAGGAGATTTGTCCATTTTAAACCTCTCCCATGCGCCGGACAAATTGTCCTTATCATCCGGATGTATTAAATCCAGCCAGAAGGTTTTTTTTACCTCGGTTTTTGTAAGGCCTGTTATTTTGCACCAGAAATTGTTAACATAGTGACAGTTTCCTGCCGGATCAGTAATAAATATTCCTGCCGGACATGTCTCTGCAATTTCTGTGAAAGGAATTCCTGTTAAACTTCCGGTAAGCATGAATTTTTTTTCACTCCTTTTCTTCATAATCCGGTATTCCGGGAAGCCTCATCCTTTATGCAGCAATTTAGGTTTTTTTTCGGAATCAAGGAATATTTTAAAGATAAAACCAATAAAAGAATAAATAATATATTGCCGGGGTAAAATAATACAAGCATTTATTTCCTTCCATAATGAATCCCATAAGTCTATGGAACTTAACATGGTAATAAATATATTTTTATTAACTGGCTTCTGAATTTGGGTTAAGGGCCCCTTCCGACTTCCGGATTATCATATCTTTTCAACCGTTTAAGGATACTGCCGGATGCGATCAATGAAACAAGTTGGATTCTTGAATCAGAGTGAAAACATTTATAAACCATCAGGGATTCTTATGAGAAAATAAAATTATCTTTAACAATAAGAAAAACCTTTCTGATGAAAAATGAAAATCCTGACTCCGGGTATAACTATGACAGTTACAGGCTGTTTATAAATCAGCTTAAGGAAAAAGAAGACTTTGAAATAGATGAAATTATCACCCGGTATGCGCTCTATAAACCCGAAATGAGCGATGCGGCTCTTTATACCGCAGTTGAAAGGGGGCTGATCTCATACGAACTGAAGGAAAAACTTTCTGCGCAGATAAAATTCAATATGTCGGATGCACCGGATTACAGAAAACAGAAAGCATGGGAGCAGAATAATACTTTCGCGGAATATGCATCGGGGTACACCGACGATGAATTATACGAAATTATTGATAATCCCTCCGACAGGATAATTGATGTGTTCCATGGGGTTCTGACGGAAGCACGGAAACGGGAACTTATCTCGGAGGAGGATTTTGAGGTCGCATTCAGCGATGCACTTAAGGCATTGCGCAGTGATGAGGAAATATACCGGGAGGAAACAGATGAGTTTTTAAATGACATCTTACGGGATAAGGTGGAAATTTCAGATCAACGGGCAGAGGCAGAGAGTGCCAGGTACTGGAAATGCCCCAACTGCGGTGAGAATGTTGATATGAATTTTGCCGTCTGCTGGAAATGCAATAGTGCCATCCCCGAAAATCCCGAACATCCCGGCAAAGAGGAAATTAAAAAAGAACTCGTAAACAGAATGCCTTATAAAACGGTAAGAGTTGGCCTGGCACTGCTGGTGGCCGGGCTGCTGGTAATGGCTGTGGCATATCTGAGAATGCATTCTCACCTCGGTTTCTGGAGACACAGGTATGTTAATATCTTCATAGGAGGCGTTGCGGCAGTGGCCGGGGTGGTAATATTAATTTACCACCTGATTACCTTCAGGAAGAAGTGAACCTTCGGCACACGTATCTTCCGGAATTCTCCGGAAATTTATATATTGCAAAAAAAAACCATGAAACCGCTCTTTTCTCAAAAATGTGTTTATTGCAGAAAAGCCGTTATCCCGGTTCTCTTACTGCTGGTTGCTTTTTCCAATTCTGCAGGACAGTACCCCGGCATTAATGAGGATATAGAAAAATACCGGAAGGGGGAAATAATCATTCATGCAAAGCGTGGCAGTACAGTCAGAGTTGAGCAGTTATCGCACGAATTCTGGTTCGGCTGCGCCATTGCCAATGGCCTTGCAGGAACCTCCTGGAGCGATGAAACAAAGAGTATTTATAAGCAGAAGTTTCTTGAAAACTTTAACTCTGCAGTAACTGAAAATGCTGTTAAATGGGCTACTATGGAGCCCCGCAGGGGGGAAATAAACTACAGTATAATTGATACTATTCTGAGATTCTGCGAAGAAAACCGGATTCCTCTCAGGGGACACAATCTTTTCTGGGGAATACCCCAGTTTATTCAGCAGTGGGTGAAGGATCTTGATGACACTGAGCTGAAACGAACCCTGCAAAACAGGGCAGAAACCGTTACAGCACGCTACAGGGGCCGTTTTGCCGAGTATGACCTTAACAACGAAATGATACACGGCAACTGGTACGAGGAGCGTCTCGGACCTGAAATAACAAAGCTGATGGCACAATGGGCGCATAACGGAGACCCTGATGCAAGGCTCTGGCTGAATGATTACGATATCCTTACCGGTGTGAAACTGAACGACTATATGGCACATATCAGAAAGCTGCTTGGTCAGGATGTACCTGTTGCCGGTATTGGTGTCCAGGGACATCTGCACGGCGAAACATTTGAACGTGCAGCAGTAAAAAGAGCTCTCGATTCTCTTGCGGTTTTTGGCCTCCCTGTCAGAATCACCGAATTTAATATGCCCGGTCAGAGATCACGTTTCTATAATAACAGAGGATTGACTCTGACTCCGGAGGAAGAGCAGCTTAAAGCAAAGGAGCTTGTTGATTATTACCGGATATGTTTTGCCCATCCGGCTGTTGAGGGAATACTGATGTGGGGTTTCTGGGAAGGAGCAAACTGGATACCTGTATCCTCATTGTATAAACGCGACTGGTCTCCCACGCCGGCACTTGAGGCTTATCAGAACCTCATTTTCAAGGAATGGTGGTCAACGGCTGAAGGTAAAGTCTCGAAGGACGGGTTGTTTAAAACACGGGCCTTCTACGGAAGATACAGGATTACGGTAAACGGCGTTTCAAAAGAGGTAGTACACAGTAAGGCTTCAGGGAGTACAACAATAAAATTTTGATTGCACTGTTTTATTAAATCAATAATACTGTCTATGAACATAAAAAATAATTATCCTGCAAGATTAATAGCAGGCGGCCTGATAATGGTGTTTCTGACTGGTTTTTCCACCCTGACAATTTTCGGACAGAAGGCCGGAGAATGGCCTTCATTTCACGGATCTGACAGGACCAATAAATCGTCGGAGACCGGGTTGCTGAAAGAATGGCCGCAAAACGGCCCGCCGCTTGTTCAGACTATTTCCGGACTGGGTGAAGGTTATGCTTCGGTTGCAATTGCCGGCGGACTTATTTTTACTGCAGGCACTGCAAATAAACAACCTTATGCACTCGCCTACGACATACAGGGAAAGCTTGTCTGGAAAAAGCCCAACGGAGCAGCCTGGTCAACAACTGCCTCCTGGGCCATTTCGTACACCGGAGTCAGAAGCACACCAACGTATGATGACGGGGTTGTCTATCACCTTGGCGAAATGGGCAGACTTGCAGCTTTTAAAGCCCGGACGGGAGAAGAGTTATGGTCGCGTGACCTCCGGAAAGACTTTGAGGCAGGCAACCCGGAATACGGATATTCTGAATCGGTGCTGGTGGACGGTGAATATTTATTCGTAAGGCCTGCCGGTAAAAAAGGGTACTATGTTTGTCTTGAAAAGGCAACCGGTAAACTGGTATGGGCAAATACAGACTTTCAGGGCAAGGAGGGCTATGCATCAGCAATTGTACACGACTTCGGAGGGTACAGGCAGATGATCGGTGCAAGTTCAAAATACTTTTTCGGACTTGATACCAAAACCGGCCGGACTCTGTGGAGAGTTGAATTCGGTAACGGGTATGAACTAAATAACACCGATGCCATTGCCCGTAATGAATATGTATTCCTTTCAACAGGTTATGGTAAGGGATCAATGCTTGTCAGGCTGAAGCCGTCGGGTAATGGCTTTACTGCAGAGAAAGTCTGGGAGTCAGGTCTGATGGATAATCATCATGGGGGTGTTTTATTGCATGAGGGTTACCTTTATGGTGCCGGAGCAAATTCAAGGGGATGGTTCTGCCTCGATTTGATGACAGGAAAGCAGATGTGGAACAGCCCCGGAAAGGGTTCGCTCACTTTCGCCGACGGCATGCTTTATCTCTATGATGAGAAAGGTACGGTAAGACTTGTTAAAGCTTCCCCGGAAAAATTTGAGGTTGCGGGCGAATTTAAAGTCCCCGACGGAGGGGGAGGACCTTACTGGGCACATCCGGTAGTGTGCGGCGGCAGGCTTTACCTGAGGCATTCCAACAAACTATTTGTTTACGATATATCTGAAAAGAAGTGAGCCTCCGGGCTAAAAACATGGAAAGGCCCTATCCCGGCAGAATACCTCACCTGGTAACTTGCCGGGCCGGTTATTGAATTTCCTTGTGTTTCTGGATAAAGTAGTTTACGTGCTGAAGAAAAGACTTTTTCCCGGGTATTCGGGATCGCAGGTGAGATTCACGTTAAGTTTTCTCCATCCCGCCTCATCTCCGGGGGTGGGTATATGTGTGAGGTGAACCTCACAGTTACGGAACTGCTTGAGAGTTTCCAGGGTCATTTTTGCCGCAGGATTTGACAAAGCACTTATGCCAAGCACGATAAGCATTTCGTCAACATCGAGACTTGCCATTTTCCCGTTGAGAATATCCTTTTTGAGGTGAGTCACGGAATCCAGAAGAGTTTCGGGAAGGAGGTACATTTTATCGGGCAGACCGGCAAGATGCTTGGCTGCATTAAGGATAAGGCTTGACGAAGCATGCAAAAGGGGGGAATTTTTACCGGTGATAATTGTTCCGTCGGGCAGTTCCATAGCGGCTCCGCTATAGATGCCGTTATTACCCTTTCCGCTTTTTTCGGCCTCCCTGGCGGCTTCCCTGGCGGGCAGAACAACCCTCCTGTCTTCAGGCTTTGCACCCACTTTTTTCATTATCTCATTTATCCTTCTGAGGGTGTCGTTTTCGGCAAGCCCCATCGCATACTCAACGGAACACCTGAAGTATCGTCTTATGATCTCCTGGAAAGAGGCATCCCTGATTACCTGGTCGTTAATTATCCCTGAGCTGGCACGGTTAACGCCCATATCGGTCGGAGACTGGTACATCGATTCCCCGCCGGTAATCTTTTCAATAATTCTTTTAAGGACTGGAAAAGCCTCTATATCGCGGTTATAGTTGACCGTCTCTGTTTTATATGCATTGTAGTGATGGTTATCCGGTAATACGCGGTCATCAAGGTCAACCGTTGCGGCTTCATAAGCTATGTTTACAGGGTGATCAACAGGCAGGTCCCAGATAGGGAAAGTTTCAAATTTTGCATAACCTGCCTTAATACCTTTCCTGTAATCGTGGTAAAGATTGCAGAGACATGTGGCAAGTTTGCCGCTGCCAGGCCCCGGGCCGGTAACAATTACAATAGGTTTGGTAGTCTCAATGTACTCGTTTGCCCCATATCCGGAATCGCTCACAATAAGGTCAACGTCGGAAGGATATCCCATCGTCGGGTAATGAAGATAGACTTTTATCCCCCTGAGTTCAAGCTTGTTCCTGAAAGCTTTAGCCGGAGTCTGATTCTGATAACGGGTTATTACAACAGCGGTTATATCAATATTCCATTCACGGAAATCATCAATAGTCTTCAGAACATCTGCATCGTATGTTATGCCGAAATCGGCACGTAGTTTTTTTCTTTCAATGGCTCCCGAATCAATGCAGAGTATAACATCAATTTTATCCCGTAATATCTGGAGCAGCCTCATTTTTACATTGGGATCAAATCCGGGAAGTACCCTTGCGGCATGATAATCGTAAAGAATCTTGCCCCCAAACTCAAGATAAAGTTTATGATGAAACCGGTTTACCCTTTCAAGAATGGAAGCTGTCTGCTCTTTCAGGTAAAGGTCATTGTTAAATCCGATACTGTGTTTCTGCCACATATAAAACCCGGCTTATAAATCAGGTTGAAAACGAAAGTCCAATATTAAGAAATATTTTTTTTGCATATCAGCAGGGCGGGAAAAAAAGAAAACAGACCATATCGGGCAGGTATCAAGCCTTATTAAATGCCCGACAAAAAGTCGCATTTATCATTTTTACCGGGCAATCAGAATTTTCAGTAACTTAGTTCAGTAATAAATTTTCAAAACTGTAATCTATGAAATGGAAATCTTTACTCTTTATTTTTCCTGCAGTTTTTCTCTGGTCTGTCACTCTTAACGGCCAGCAGACGGGTAATTCACTTACCGATGCAATACTTAAAAACTATTCGGCAAGGATGTACTCCGCTGATCCGGTATCGGACACTGATATTGATATCATTCTGAAAGCCGGGATGAAGGCTCCCAGCGCAAGCAACGCTCAGCCCTGGTTTTTTACCGTAGTAAAGGATAAAGCCCTTCTTAAAGACCTTATGCCTAATATCACCGACAATAACATCCTGATTGTCATTTCAGGCAGGGAGGGTAACTGGGTTGACCACGATTGCGGCATTGCTGCGGGATATATGTGTATAGCGGCACAGGCGCTTGGTCTTGGAGCCCGTATTTACGGGGGCCCCGCGCGTGCAATCAACGCCGGGAAAAAAGAGGTTCTTGGCGTACCTGAAGGATACAGGGTTATCACAGTTCTCAGAGTGGGTCATGTCGATAAGAGCGTTGATGCCGTTTCGGCAGCCTCTCCCAGGAAAAAGATGGAAGAGGTTGTGGTTTACAAATAACAGCTGACCGGGAATCCGGTGTCAGATGTACATCCCGAGACTGCCGCTGACAATTATTTTCAGCAGATCGATCCGGTACCACATCCTGGCATAAAACCAGGCAAGCACCAGAAGGCATGCCAGGAAAGCAAATATTAGTCCTGCATACCTTAATATGCCTGTCCGGCTTTGCTTCAGAAGATCGGCCGATATCTGCTCGACCCATTCCTCAAGCTTAACAAAGAGCGGGTAAAATATTGCCACGGTGATTATCATTCCTATGATCGTGAATGTCACCGGACGGACATGATTACGGTAAGTGACCAGGTAATTACCAAGGGTTGAGGTAACAAGGTTGGCGGCAAGTATTGTAACTGTCATCACCGAAAACCGGAAAATTCTTCTATACATGGCTCGGCTTATCTGCTTTTTTCAAATACTTCCTTCCCGAAGGCCATACATTCATCCCTCCTGAGGTTGTCGTACTCTTTTATGCCTGGCATTTTCATCATCTGTTCCCTGACATCAGGTTCCATAAGACCGAAGGTAACGCGTCCAAGGAAGACCTTTGAAGGGATACCCGTTACACCGCATATCGTGGCAAGGTGTTTGTCTATCAGCCTTGATGTCACTTCGGGGGTAACCGGCTGCATCATGTTGCCGCACACTGCGAAATATCCTCTCAGCCGGGGTTTAAGTGTTGCCTGGTTTTTAGCAAGAAATTCCTGCATCTCCTGCGACACTCTTCCTGACCTTATAGCTCCACCAACAATTACATGGTCGTATTTTGTGAGGTCGGGTTCTTCACGTACGTCGAAAACATTTGCTATGCCATCCATGCCCTCTGAAATCCAGACGCCGGCATCCCTCGCCGAGCCGCACCAGGTGCTGTAAAGCACGGCCCATTTTTTGCCGGAAGGGCGCGGATAATATTCAAGGGCTAAGCTTCTGCGGGGAACCATCAGTGCTGCCGAACCAAGAAGAAATGCTCTGATGAAGTTACGTTTTTTCATTGTTATCTGCTGATTTAAAAAATTATTATTGTAAAAATATTTTAAAAAGCAACTTTATACAGAAAGGTTGTTAACAATAAATTTAATCTCTGATTAATAATAATACCCCTGTACCTCAATATTTGTCAGCCCTGCTTTCCGGGCATGGTCAACGGCTTCTGAGTATTCGGTCAGGGTAATCTTCCGGGATATCTCCGGGTATTTTCCGGCCTTGTATTCAGGCCTGTATTGCGACATCAGGTTAACGTAAGTATCTTTCGGAAGATTTGAGGCTATCCATCCTATAACCTCTTTGGTTCCGCTTACATTGTTTGGCATCACAAGATGCCGGATCATTAACCCGCGGTACATCAGACCGTTCTCTGCAGGTCTGGCAACTCCCACCTGACGGTGCATCTCGAGCAGGGCTTTCTGGGTAATCTCAGGATATGTAGATGCGCCCGATGAGAATTTGTCTGCCATTTTGCTGTCGGAGTACTTGTAATCGGGAAGATAAATGTCGACCACACCGTCGAGTATCTTCAGTATCTCTACCCGCTCCCATCCGCAGGTATTGTATACCAGCGGGATTTTAAGACCTTTTGCAGCAGCATTGTCAAGGGCAAGAAGTATGTGGGGTGAATAATGGGTCGGTGTGACAATGTTAATATTAGGGCATCCCATTTTCTGCAGCGACAGCATCATGCCGGCAAACTCGTCAATGCTTCTTACATAGCCCTCTCCTCCCTGGCTTATTTCCCAGTTTATGCAGAATACACACCTGAGGCTGCAGTTGGTCATGAAAATGGTTCCGGAACCTCCTTTGCCAACAAGGGGCTTCTCCTCTCCAAAATGGGGGTGAAAAGCTGATATTTCAAGTTTTGCATTCGCATTGCAGAACCCTCTCCGGCCCTTCAGTTTGTTCACTCCGCACATCCTTGGGCAGAGCTCACATTTCTCCATCAGGCCCCACAGGAAATCTCCGCGTTTTTTAAGTTCACCGCTGCGGTGCAGATTAAGATATGAAGGCTCGAATTTGTATGATGCCATTTTAAAATACCTGAAATTGAAAGTTATTCCGGTGAAAGCTCCGCAAAAGATTGCTTTTAATACTTTTCTCCTCGTAACCATCTTTCGGTTCGGATCTCATCAGATTCAAATTTAATAAAAAGCTGCAATTCTTTAAATATTTATCTGATAAAGATCTAAATCGCAACAGTTATGCTTGTTTAATCGATGCAATTGTTAAAATGACTTAAAAAGAAAATAACAGGCCGGATGTTCCCATTTTAACCGGACTTTTCTTCTATATTTGGTAAGACTAAAAAACCTCATGAAAAAAACAGTTCTGTTTATTTTGGCGCTTGGAAATATTCTCCCTCTGTTTTCCCAGCAGGAATTCACCATTGACATAAGAAGACCAAAAAAGACACTTGGAGCCTTTTCAGGTATTTCTGTAATTTATATGGGAGAACAGAAAGGGTTTGTTAAAAACAATTCCGGCTTCATGCTGAGTGGCGTTGTGCCGTCCGACAGCATCATAGAACTGGGATTCAGGCTTGCAGCTTCACGCCCCCAAAAGTATTTTTTATACCCGAACGGATCCTTTAACTACAACCTTGAGGTCCGCCCCGGGTTACTGGGGGAACTCAGGATAATAGATTATTCAACTTATTACGGTGTTGCACCCTCCGAAATTTCAAAAAGAAAGGCAACAGGGCTGCTGCCAAAGGGACTCACCGTAAATAAAAGGAACCTCGGTGTAAGCTACATCTACGAAAAGGAACTTAAATCGGAAGAAATCAGGAAACAGTGGATGAGGCAGGGTGGCAAGATCACCGGGAAGTCGCTCTCCTATCAGTTTACCTATGGAAGCATGACTCTGAAAACAAATGACTTAAAAACAACAACAACCATTGTCGGAGGAGGCTGGACTTACACCCAGAATTATTACAACCTTAAAATTCCGGAATTCAAACCGGGGCTGGCATCGTGGAAGAGTCTTATCTACGGTTTCGGTATTTCAACAAATCTGCATATCTCCCAGGTGAAACTTGACCCTCCCCCGATGGATGATATGGATGATTTTGGCAGCGCATCATTATTCATGTCACTTACGGGAAATGCAGGTTACACTTTCGGGCTTGGCAAGTTTAAAACTGAAACCAATTATAAGGGATGGGCTCTTGATGTTACTTACAAACCGTCGCTGATACTGATGGCCGGTCCGGATTTCAGCGATACACAGTTCAATTACATGGGATTTGGTTTTGACCTGAGCCGCACCAGTTTCTCGGCATTTGCAAGCCGTGTTGCACCAAAAGCAAAATCGAAATTCTCGTTCCTGTTCCTGCCTCCCCTGAAAGATACCCCGCTGCTTATAACAGCAGGTTATGGTCTGGTTTGGTACAGGTAAGATTACCTATGGCACAAGGACCAGAAGCCATGAATAATTGGTACGCAGAAGAAAGTTAATGCTTAATTAATACTTCCTGGATCCCTGTAATCGGACCGGAATTCTCCTGCTGTTTTAACCAGGGCCTCCAGGTTCTCTTCTGATGTGTTGTAGTTGGTTATGCAGGCCCTTATGGTGTTTATACCCCGTACAGGATAAACCGACACCCAGGCTTTCCCTGAAGCCACGACAGCAGATGACAGCCACGGAATAAATTCACTGTCACTCTTCAAACCAGGGTCCGTAAAACATGCCAGCGGGAGAGGAGTATTGTTTAATATCTCCCAGTTGTTCTGTTCAAGCAGTTTCTTCAGCCTTACGCCTGCAGCCGTCATATTTACTATCATCTCCTCGTAGCCTTTCCACCCGAAAACCATCAGGGAGAGATAGAGTTTGAGGCCCGTGAATCTCCTCGACCACTGTATGGAATGGGAGAAGGGATCAACAACATCAAGTTTTCCTGCTTCCCTTGGCATATATTCTGTCGTTATCCTGAAAGTCCTGCCGAGTATGTCAGGGTGCCTTGTAATAAACATGCTGGCGCTCATGGTAACAGATAACCATTTATGGATATCAAGGGTAACGGAATCGGATTTCTCAATGCCCTTCAGCAAAGGTTTCATTTCCGGTACAAGCAATGCCGCTCCTCCCCAGGCCGAATCGGTATGAAACCAGAGATTGTATTTTTCAGCAATATCAGCAACCGATGTAAGATCGTCTATAGCTCCGGTACCTGTCGTGCCTGCTGTGCCAATTACCATAAAAGGTAAATATGAGCCTGAGATATCTTTTCTTAACATATCCTCAAGCGCGGCAATATCCATTTCGAGCCTCTGATTAACCGGCACCGGCCTGACAGATTCCCTGCCAAGTCCCGAGACTTTTGCAGCCCTGATGACCGAATGATGAGCTTCGGCAGAGCAGTATATCAGAGGCCTCCTGCTCAGCGCCAGGGCCCCTTTCTCACCATAATCAGGAAAGAAATGATTAAGTGCGCACTGTACGGCGGTAATATTTGCTTCAGCCCCTCCTGTGGCAAAAACACCATCGGTATCCTGTGCCGGGAAACCGATCTTCTCTCCGATAAGTCTGATCAGATAATTCTCAACCTCCGAAGCCCACGGAGAATGGCTCCATGCCGCAAGCTGCGGATTATAGAAAGCAGAAATAATATCGGCAAGGATAGAAGGGAAGTTTGGCCTGGGATTAAACAACCCGTAATACATTGGATGACCCAGGTGAACGATATAGCTTTCGAGGGCTTCTGTAATTCTGATAACAGCATTGGCAGCAGAAACAGGCTGACTGAAATCAGCCGATTCGACGCTGGCTCTTATTTCAGAAATATTGAGGGGAGGGGAGACCCTGGTAACTGATTCGCCTGAATAGTATTTTTCGAGGATACTGATAAGTACGTCAAGTGCATTTTTCCGTTCCCACGGAGTGAGATCGAATGTATTCATAGAATGATTTGAATTTGAATAATTGTGAAAGGTAATTATTTATTCAATCACCAGCGGGAAATCATGGCCTATTGAGAACGTTATCGGAAACTGTTTGTGTCTGATAAGTCTGTAAGAGACCTCCGGTACCTGGTCGTCAATATACGATTTAAGTTCATATATGGTAACTTTTGAGTCGGCAGGAGCCCCGTCGGCCTTACCTTTAAGAGCTTCGAGCAGCACCCAGGTGAAGACACCGTGGTCTAAGCTTTTAATCTCGGCCGATTGTTGCTGCATCTCTGAGGAGGCCATTACATGAATTCCCGAACTCCTCGAAAGCTGGGCAAGTGCTTTCTCCTCACCGCCTCCGCGCATAGCCAGTATCTCAACCGATCCGCCCGACTGGCATGCATCCACAAACACTACCTGCTTCAGGGCAGGTAGCAGTTTAAACTTTTCCTGAAGTTCACCCACATATAGTGCATCCCTGAGCTTCTCCTCCTGGTAAAGGCCCGTTATTTCGGATGTGACAAAATAAAATCTGTTATCAGCCATGCTTCCGTGGCCTGCATAGAAAAAAACAAACACATCTTCCTTTTTCATCACACGGCTTATCTCGTCGAGAGCTTTAAGTATCTTTGTCTTAGTGGCATCGCCGTCAAAAAGGGTATAGGTGTTTATCCTGTTGAACAGTTTAATACCTCCCGATTCGAGAAGCTTTACAACTGCCGCTGCATCGCTTCTTGCATAAGTAAGGTTCATGGCCTCGTTCTCGTACCTGTTTATTCCGATGCTGAGTACATAGCAGTCAGAACTTTTCTGCATGCCTTTGCAGGTTATTTTTACGGAGGCCTGTTCCGATTCTATTTCACCGTTGCTGCAGGCTGATACTGATATTTCATTTTCTCCCGGCACAAGATTTACCTCGAAGGTTTTCATCACAGACTGTCCTGCCTTGGTCATTCTTTTCAGGTCATCGTAGGGTACATCCTGTCTTTTTCCGTTATGCATTACCCTGAGTTCCTTTACTCCTCCCCCGTTATTGGTAACCTTTACCATCACGGAGGCTATACTGCCCGGCGCTTCACTGCCCTGTTCCGGCACGATGATCTCAACCGACGGCGGAGGGGATTCATTGACTTTCTGAAGCAGATTCTGCCTCAGGCCTGAGCCGGTCTTCCAGAGGGTTTCGCTGTAAAGGCCAGGCCTGAAAAACTCGTTGAAAAACTGTCCTATCTTGAAGAGCTCGGTCCCTCTTACAAACGAGATTGAAGCGAAGGCTCCCCCGGAGGCATCAAAATAGCCTTCGGTATTGCGTATAAACCAGTCGTCCTCATTGAGAAATGTTATTGAAACAAGCTCTTTCTTCGAAGCTGTTTCCCATACCTTTATTGTGCCGTCGCGGCTTCCCGAGACGATATGCTTCAGGTCAGGTGATATATTCACGTCTCCCACTCCTCCGCTGTGTCCTTTGTATTCAGAAACCATTTCACCTGTGCCGGCATCCCACTGCCTTACAAGGAAATCGTCGCCTCCCGAAATGATATATTTTCCCGATCTGTCATATTTGGCATTATAAACACCTCCTTCATGAGCATTTATTTTTCTTACCTGCAACCCGGAAGCCATATCCCAGATGCGTACTGAGCCATCCCACGATGATGTGATGAACCTCTCACCTCCGGGCACAAGATTTATTGATGTCACAAGGTCGGTATGACCAATGAAGGTTCTGATCTCTTCCCCGGTGTCAATTTCGGTAAGCTTTAACTTCTTGTCGAGGCCGGCTGAGATAAAATAGACATTGTTAGGCAGAAGTTTTACCTGGTAAACCCCTGTCCGGTCGTGCGGGGATATTGCTCTTAACATCTGGCCGGTTGAGATATCCCACAAAACTACCAGTCCGCCCCAGTCGGCGGTTACCAGGTATTTATTGTCGGAGCTGATATCGACCGAGAAGATTGCATCCTTTTCATCGGGGAAACTTACCATCCTTATCATGCTGCCTGTTTCTGCATCCCAGACAAATGCTTTGCCGTCGAGCCCGCCTGTGGCCACGAGCTTGCCGTCGCCGCTGAAACAGACGCTTATCACCATTGCATTATGTCCGCGGAGTGTTTTAACGACCCTTCCCGTGCGGAAATCAATCAGTTTTGCATTGTTGCCTGTCCTTCCGACAGCTATAAGGTTTCCGTCGGGACTCAGTTTTGCCTCGTTCACCAGTGCCGCCCAGTACATATAGGGGTCGGTAAGTATTTTTTCATCAACCTGGTTAAGGTACCCTTTGAGGGTTAGGATTGTCTTTCCGCCGGTGATGTTCAGGATATCAGCACTCCTTTTCTCGTTGCCTGTGAGAAGTTCTTTTGAATCCGGACTTATTGCGGCAGCCAGTACTTTACGGTCGGAGTAGTTACCCGACTTATGCACCAGTTTGCCGGTGGTCAGTTCCCACACTTCAGCAACACCGTATTCAACTGCGGCTACATATTTGCCGTCGGGGCTGACCGAGAGATTTTCGAAAGAGCCGCCCTGGCCGTAGAGTTCCCTGATAATTTTCCCGCTTTCCCTGTCGAATACCTTAACGGAATCGGAATAAGCGGAAATAACATATTTATTGTCGGAAGTGATTACTGCCTCTGTGATGCATGAAGTGCACCATGATCTGACCTTTTTGTATTTTCTGATCTCTTTTCCTGTAGCGGCATCCCAGAGTATGGTGGTCTGGTCGGCGGCACCTGCAAGAATGAACTTTCCGTCGGCACTGTACATCACCGATGCTGCTCCGGGGTATTCAAATCCCTTCTCGGAGTAGAGGTTCTCCGGGACAGCTTTATATTCAGCCAGTTTATTTCCTGTTGAGATATCCCATGTCTCAACCGGCGATTTTCTTTTACCTGTTGCAATACGGGTTCCGTCGGGATGAAATCCGGCACATGTAAACCTGTCGCCGGAAGGTGAAAACTGCCTTATCTTTTGTCCGGTTGCCACATCCCAGATTGTAACAGATCCGTTACTGCCTACCGAAAGCAGCAGGGAAGAATTCCTGCTGAATGACAGTTGTATAACTGTTGAAGATGTGCCCTGAAATGTTCTTATTTCCCTGCCATCCTTCCTTTGCCATAGCCTGACGGTTTTATCGGAACTGCCTGTGGCTGCCAGCTTGCCGTCAGGACTCCAGCATACGGCAGTGACTGGTGCATAATGTCCGGTCTGTACGACCGTTTCAACCTGCTGGGCAGTGAGTCCGTAAGCAGATGCTATCGGCAGGATTAATGTCAGGAGGGGTTTTAGTATTTTCATTTCAAAGTGAAATGTAATACTTTTTCGGCATTTTTTCAGCAGGTTCAGCCGGAAAGTTTTTTGTACCTGATGCGTGTGGGAGTAGTATCGGCGACTCTTTTTCTGAGGTTTTCTTCGTAATCGGAATAGGAACCTTCGAACCAGACAACTTTCGAATCGCCTTCGAAAGCAAGTATATGTGTGGCCACGCGGTCGAGGAACCAACGGTCGTGTGTTATGATCACGGCACAGCCGGCAAAGTTTTCGAGGCCCTCTTCAAGTGCCCGGAGAGTGTTGACATCAATATCGTTTGTAGGTTCGTCGAGAAGAAGCACATTGGCGCCTGACTTAATGGTTAAAGCGAGATGAAGCCTGTTTCTTTCGCCTCCCGAGAGCACTCCGCATTTCTTTTCCTGGTCGGCGCCGGTGAAGTTGAACCTGGCGGCGTAGGCCCTGGCATTAACAGGCCTGTTGCCGAGCATCACCTCATCATATCCGCCTGAAATAACCTCATATACCGTTTTTGCGGGATCTATTGCCGCATGGGCCTGGTCAACATAACCCAGCACTACCGTCTCTCCGATTTCAAAAGAACCCCGGGTAGGCTTTTCCTGTCCCATTATCATCCTGAAGAGTGTGGTTTTCCCGGCTCCGTTTGGGCCTATCACTCCAACTATTCCGTTAGGAGGGAGGTTGAACTCCAGGTCGTCGAACAACAGACGGTCTCCAAAGGATTTGGCCACCTTATTGGCTTTAATTACTTTATCTCCCAGTCTGGGGCCATTAGGGATCATTATTTCAAGCTTTTCCTCCTTCTGTTTCACATCCTGGTTAAGGAGATTCTCGTATGCACCCAGGCGTGCTTTGGATTTTGCGTGTCTGGCTTTGGGTGACATGCGCACCCACTCAAGTTCTCTTTCAAGGATCTTCCTTCGCCTGATGTTGCCTTTCTCTTCCATTTCAAGCCGCCGTGCCTTTTGCTCGAGCCACGATGAATAGTTCCCTTTCCATGGTATGCCTTCACCACGGTCGAGTTCAAGAATCCATCCGGCAACATTATCGAGAAAATACCTGTCGTGAGTGATGCAGATTACGGTGCCCTTGTATTGTTTCAGGTGCATTTCGAGCCATTGCACCGATTCGGTATCGAGGTGGTTGGTCGGTTCGTCGAGAAGAAGTATGTCGGGTTCCCGCAGGAGCAGACGGCAAAGGGCAACCCTGCGTCTCTCGCCTCCTGAGAGGATATTAACAGGAGTGTTGCCTTCAGGACATCTGAGAGCATCCATTGCCCTTTCAAGACGGTGCTCAATATTCCACGCGTCGTGATAATCAATCTTCTCCTGCAGGGCAGCCTGTCTGTCCATCAGTTGCTGCATCCGGTCGGGGTTTTCATATACCGCAGGATCACCGAAGCTGTTGTTTATATTTTCATATTCTTTAAGAAGTTCCATTGTTTCTTTCACACCTTCCTCCACAATCTCACGCACTGTGCGGTTTTCATCAATAAGGGGATCCTGGGGGAGGAGGCCAACCGTGTATCCCGGGCTGAAAACAACTTCTCCCTGGTACTGTTTTTCCTCTCCGGCAATTATGCGCAGGAGGGTCGATTTTCCTGAACCGTTAAGTCCGATAATACCAATCTTGGCTCCGAGGAAAAAAGAAAGGGATATATCTTTAAGCACCTGCCGGTGAGGAGGGTAGGTCTTGCTTACCCGGTACATGGAAAAAATGATTTTATTTTCTTCGCTCATGGAAAGGAGGATTAAAGAAACAAAAATAAAAAAAAGAAGGACTTACCCTTTTAAGTGAAAAGAGGCATATATAAGTACAGAGGGAATAGTGGTCGCCATTCCCCGGCGACCCTTCAGCACGGTTGTGCCCGGAATCAGAGTACCTTACCGGGAGCCGATGAACTGTTCTCAAAAAGCTTTACTGTTTCAGTCTGCATAAGAACCCATATCGAATAGACACCCACAAGGGTTCCGACGGGGATATTGAAACAGCTCAGAACAGATATTATAATAGTAAGTATCCTTGCCCAGCTTTTAAACGACAGTAGTCCCACACCCGCTGCAATGCCCGCGACAGAAATCAGTCCCAGGATTGCGGGAATAAAGGTGCCGATAAAGGTCAGAACCGTTCTGGCTATTTCGTCATTATCAACAAAACCCTTTGCAAAATTCATTACCGCAAGAACCACTATAGCGGCTACCAGACCGAGTGAACTGAGAACAATTCTCAGTATGGCAACCACCTGAACCTGTTTTTTCATTTTATCATCCATGGCTTATCTGTTTATCTGGTTTTCATTTCTGCCTAAAAGACAGGCATAAATAACAAATGCTGCATCAAATTTAACATAATCGTAATTTAAACCCAACCCGTACAACATTTATTGATAAAAATGAGTCTTATATTTGATAGTTAACAATTGTGTCTTAACTTTGAATGAAAATCCTGTATATGAAAAAGAGGATAGTTTTTGGAGTTTTTCTTTTGTTTGTGGCCGTTACATTCACCTCTTGCGATGCATTATTCAAGAAATGCAAATTCTGCAGGACTGTCACTTATGAAAGCGGAGTAGAAGTTAATTCGACAGATCCGGTTGAATATTGCGGAGCAGATCTTGTGAAGAAGGAAGCAACCCCCGATTTAAAGGTCGGAGATCTTGTTACCAAAGTCGAGTGCGAATAATCAGTATCTTACTCCGATAAGGGTTACATCATCCACCTGAGGGTTATCGCCCCGCCATTCCTCGAAAATTCTGTCGAGGATTTCGCCCTGCTCAAGCATAGGTTTTGAATGGATTTCCAAAAGGGTCTCCTTAAGTTTTCCTGACATATATTTTTTCTGTTCGGGCCCGCCGAACTGGTCGGCATAACCATCGGAGAAGATATAAAATGCATCGCCCTTCTGAAGTTCAATTTTGTTAAGGGTGAACGGCTGCATCTTGTAATGGATTGCAACCGGCATTTTGTCGGCTCTGTAATGATGAAGTTCGTTTCCTCTTATCAGGTAGAGAGGGTTATTGGCTCCCGCGAACCACAGAATGTTATTATTGAAGTCTATAGTACATACTGCAGCATCCATTCCGTCTTTTACAGATTCCTCATCGGCAACCTGCTTCAGCGATTTTATTACCTCCTCCCTCATTCTGTTAAGGATCTGATCGGGCATCAGAATGTTTTTTTCATTCACAATTTCGTTTAACAGGGTTACTCCGAGCATGCTCATAAAGGCACCGGGCACTCCGTGTCCGGTGCAATCGGCTGCTATGATAACATGCATATTGTCTTTTGAACTGACCCAGTAAAAGTCGCCGCTCACAATTGCCAGTGGCTTGTAAAGGACAAAATGTTCAAGTCTGTCGCTGAAAAGTTCGAGCGACGGGATAAGAGCTGCCTGTATCCTCTTGGCATACATGATGCTGTCGGTGATATGTTTTTTCTGGTATGCTATCTGGTCGCGCTGAGCGGCTGCAATATCCCTCTGTTTTTCAATTTCATCCTTTTGTGCCGAGATCAATCTGTTTTTCTCCTCAAGGACAATATTTGCCTCTTTCTTGATTTTATAGGCTCTGAAAATATAATAGGCCAGAATACCCATAAGCAACAGGGCAATAATGACAAACCAGAGCACCAGTTTCTGTTTCTCAAGTGTTTCGAGCTGAAGCTTTATTTTACCCTCCTGTGCGGTAATCTTTTCCAACTGTGTGTTAATAAGGGCAAGCTGCGTGTCTATTTTGGCTTTCTGGGCTGTAAGAGTATCCTTCTGCACCTGCACTTCCCTTTGCTGCTCGTTTATTGTCTGTCTCTGCACTGTAATTTCACCCCGCTGCCTGTTTATCTGTGCAAGCTGAGCGTTAAGTACACGTTGCTTCTCATCAAGCTCTTTTTGCTTAAGACCAATCTCCCTGTCGAGGCTGTCAAGGAGATTCTTCTGCCTCATTATTTCAAGCCTCTGTTCCATTATTGTGGCAAGCTGCTGCCTTATGGTTTCCTTCTGTAGTTCAATTTCCTTACTTGCCTGATCGTAAAGATTCTCCCAGTCTTCCTTGGTTTTTATTGCCATAAACATTAATTCCTGGGGGACAGACAATCCCTCCTTCTTTAAATAATCTTCGTTGATATCGAATCTCGGCTTACCCTGTACAACAATAAAATTCAGCATAGATTCTTTAAACTCATACCCTTCTGTTATCAGCATTGTTTTGGTGCCGGCAATCTTCTCCTTTATCTTCTTAAGGTCGAAACCGGCATTTTTGTTAACATACAGTACCTGACAATGAGTAAGGCTTTCAAGGTTCTTAAAGCCGGAAATCCTCACTGGTTTATCCTGAATTCTGTTTCTTGTTCTGGAAAGTTTCATCATTTCGTCAATCAGGTCATAATCACCCAGCAGGACTCCTATTCTGAAGGCAGATGAATCAGCAAAACCGGGTCCGAAATCAACATATCTTGCCAGGTCGAAGATGTACAATGCCCTGGTGGGATTATCAAAACCAGTCTGGGCAGTAAGCCCGGAGGTTGAAAAAATCAAAGCGGCTGTGACCAGAATAACCTGCAGTAAGTGATTATGAACAAGTTTTTTTCCGTTCCGGGGATGATTTCCGGAGCAGCATGGCTGGCAGGAGCAACCGGGATTGTTATACAAATTATGGCTGATCATTTTGGAAAATTTTCAATTATGATATAATTACGAAATTGATAAATAAAATTCACTAAAACAAATTTTTAAAGGTCGGGGTTAATAATTGTGTTGATAAAATGTTAATAACTGCGACTGATGTTGCCCTCATTAAGTTTTATAAGTAATAATTTTATTGCAACCGGAAAATTTTTTAAATGAGCCTGATATTCAACAATCTGGATTTAAATAATAAAACGATTGTTATTGTTGAGGATGATCTTCCTTCTGTAAGATACTATAAAACCATCCTGGAGAGTGCCGGAGCAAAGCTGCGGATTTTTGAGAACGGGAAGGAGTTTATTGATTATATCAACTCCACTGATGAGGTTATTGATGCCGTGATTGTTGACTATCTGATTCCTTTTGTTAACGGGATTGACTGCGTGAGAATCATGAGGAAGAAATTCCGTTCAGTTCCCGCAATAATGATTACTGCCTATTTTTCCGAGCAGACCCGCAATGAAGCATTGATTGCCGGATGCAATGAATATGTTCTGAAACCTGTCTTTCCCGAAAAACTTTTCTGTGTGCTGGACAAATTCCTTAATCCGCAGTACAGTTATTTCAATTACCGGTAACTATCGTTTCATTTCCGGTTGCAGCATCCTGATATAGCTGCCATAATAACCTTCAAGCTTTTCGCTGAGTTGTTTCGCAAGTTCAGTAAGACCGTTTACCTGTGCTGCATTTGCGACTCTTGATACCTGTTGGAAGGCTGTCTGTATTTCATAATCTGCCGAGGCCATTATATCCTGTTTCTGCCTGAAGTAGTAGTCAAGCTTTGCAGTGTAGTAATCTGATATGGTGGTTGTCAGGCTTTGTGCTTTATCGGCGGCGTTGCATAAATAATATGCTTCAATTATATCAGGAATAAACATATCGGAAGGAACCTTTTCGAGAGGAAATGTTTCCATGCAATGATCGAGCACCTTCAATGCCTTTTCCTTTTCACCCGCCGAGGCAAGTTCCTTTGCCAGCCGGGCATGATTATACCTTGCCTTTACGACGGTCAGCGTCCGTTTATGGTTGTAATCGATGAAGACACCTTTTTCCTTTGCTCCTCCCCATACAAATCTGTTCATCAGATTTTCGTACAGGATATCTTTATCTATCCTGCCGTAATCGAGCCAGCTGCGGTTCTGGGATTTAATCGGTACAAGTCTGTAAGCCAGTCCCTCGAGCTGAAAATATTCCTCAAGGCCCATTGCATCGTTATGATATCCGGTAACGAAATAAACAGGTCTCTTCCAGTTATTGTTGGCCAGAATGTCGAGGACAATAAGCTGGCTCTTTATTATTGAGCTGCCTTTGAGTGTTATATCGATGTAAGGAACTATTTTATCTGCATCTTCCCTTTTAACGGTTCCTGAGGCAATAACTGCCGCCGTATCGACAGGTATTCGTATGGTACGTGTTGGAATAACATCGAGTAATTCGTTTGCCGACACCCTGACCTTTGTTGCTTCATTATTGCTCATCACCCAGTCGATAACAGTTTTTATGTTAACCGGGTCTTTGGTTTTTTCAATTATAAAAACCTGGTTATTGACGCCGTCGTAGTATTTGGAGGGTGGCAGTGACAGGGGGAGGGGATCCGATTCATAAGTCTTTCTTTTCATCTGGTCAATATACCAGTCGGTGTTAAGGAGCATCAGGTTGCATACCCTCACGTCGGTACGCATTCCTTCAACTTCCTGGGCATACCACAGAGGGAAGGTGTCATTATCTCCGTTTGTAAACAGAATTGCACCCGGAGCACATGAATTAAGGTAATTAAAAGCAACATCCCGTGCGAGATACCGGCCTGACCTGTCGTGGTCGTCCCAGTTCTGTGTTCCCATAATAAGTGGCACAGACAGGCATAAAACACCTGAAACAACTGATGATATTCGTTCGCCGGTCAATCCTGATAACCATTCAAACAGAGCGAGAACGCCAAGGCCAATCCAGACAGCAAAGAAGTAGAAAGACCCGGCATAGGCATAATCCCTCTCCCTTGGCTGGTTTGGATACTGGTTCAGATAGATCACGATGGCTACCCCGGTCATTATGAATAAGAGCATAATTATCCCCCAGTCGCGGTTATCTTTCGAGAGGTGATAAAACAAACCTACCAGTCCGAGTATAAATGGCAGCATGTAATAAACGTTCCGGGAGGGCTCATTTTTCATCTCCTCCGGCATATCTTTTATTGTGCCGACCCTCGGGGCATCGAGAAATTCAATTCCCGTAATCCAGTTGCCGTTTACTGATCCCCCGTAACTCTGAGTATCATTCTGTCGGCCCGAAAAATTCCACATAAAGTAGCGGAGGTACATAAAATCGAGCTGGTAACGGAAGAAGAACCGCAGATTTTCAACGAATGTGGGTTTCCGCAATGTTTTACGCTCACCGCTGCGCTCTGTAACCTGAAGGGGTATCCCTTTCATGCGCGACCATTCCTCATAAACCTGCCGGTGATCGCTCTGGTCGCTCCACATCCTTGGAAATATAGTTTCAAACCTTTGATCGTATTCTCTTATAAGATCCCTGCTTGTAATTTTGTATTTACCGTTGACAACACTGTATTTTGGTTTGCCGTCTTTGTAATCAGTTACCGGTGCATTGAAATAAGGACCGTGGAAAAGAGGTCGCGAACCGTACTGCTCCCTGTTGAGGAAATAAAGGAGATTGAACGGATTTTCGGGGTTGTTCTCATCAAGCGGAGGGTTTGCCGAGGAACGTATAACTATAATTGCTGTAGTTGAATATCCGATGAAAATAACTGCCAGGGCAGTGAGGGTCGTATTCAGAAGACGTGTATTCCTTGCAGCAGTATATAATGCAAAAGCAACCAAAATTGCCAGAGTGAAAACATTCAGAATAAATGATCCGGAAATAATCCACATCCCCGAGAAGAAAAGAGCCCCTACAGTAAATAATGATATTTTGTTTTTTGACTCCGACATGAGAGTAGACCTTATTGCAAGGGTGAAAAACAACACAATCAGCAGGGCAAGGAAAACCATACCGCTGTTGACCGGCAGGCCGAGGGTATTAACAAAGAAAAGGTCAAATTTTGATGCGAACTTTACCACACCCGGAATAATTCCGTAAAGCATCAGGCCAAGAAGTACAAATGATATTCCCGTTGAAATAACAAATCCTTTCCACGAGAAAGGGTATTTCTTGAAGTAATATACTAGAACAATACCCGGCAGGGTAAGCAGGTTAAGCAGATGTACCCCTATGGAAAGTCCCATAAGGAAGGCAATGAGAATAATCCATCTGTCGGCCCAGGGTTCTTCTGAAGATTCTTCCCACCTGAGAATTGCCCAGAACACGGCAGCAGTGAACAGTGAGGATAAAGCATACACCTCTCCCTCAACGGCAGAAAACCAGAAAGAGTCTGAAAATGTATAAGCGAGGGCGCCGACAACACCTGCCGACATTATTGCAATAATACGGCCGGCAGAATAATCTTCTTCATTCCGTATAAGCATCTTCCTTGCAAGGTGTGTGATTGTCCAGAAAAGAAAAAGTATGGTGAAAGCACTTGCAAGAGCCGACATCGAGTTAACCATTGCGGCTACTTTTGTAACATCACCCCCTGCCGGCAGGGTAAAGACTTTTCCTATCACCATGAATACAGGGTTCCCGGGAGGATGTCCGACCTCAAGCTTAAATGCCGAAGCAATGAACTCCCCGCAGTCCCACAGACTTGCGGTAGGCTCAATTGTCAGCAGGTAGGTTGCCGCTGCAGCGAGGAAAACAACCCAGCCGGTTATCAGGTTTATCTGCCTGTATTTCGTCATGACAAAGAATATTGAACAGTATCTATAATAAACAGGCTCCGAAATTACTCATTTTTTCTTAAAGAAAACCTTATCAGGATACGGCCTCCCGACCCCCAGGGTTCCGCTGATTCTTTAAGCCTGTATCAGTTGATCTTTTATGGAGATCATTAATTTCTCGTATACTATTGTTATTTTTGAACAAACAAATCTGATGAGGGTAAGGCTTTTTTGCTTGTTTCTTATTCTGTCCTGCAGTTCCGGTAAGTTTACCTTAGGTCAGTATTATGACACAGGTGAAGACCCTGCCTCTTTGAAATGGCTTCAGATAAAGACTGATAAGTTCAGGATAATCTTTCCGGAATCGTACGGCAGGGAGGGAATAAATTATGCAAGGTCTCTCCACAAAGCATATTCAGACCTTACAGAATATTACGGTGAGAAAAAATTCAGAATACCTGTAATAATTCATAATTATACGGTAAAATCGAACGGGTATGTTGCATGGGCGCCCAGACGGATGGAACTATATCCGACACCGGAACAGAATTCAGTGCCAATGGACAATGCCAGGCAGCTATCTCTGCACGAAATGACTCATGTGATGCAGATGAAATCGCTCCGGCAGGGTATATCGGGAGTTTTGTCATTGCCATTCGGGGAGCATTATTACGGAGCTCTTGCCGCGCTTTTGCCTATGTGGTTTATGGAGGGCGATGCTGTTCTGATGGAGACAATGCTTTCTGAATCGGGAAGAGGGAGGACACCCTCTTTTAACAAACAGGTAAAGGCACTTGCTGTTGAAAGAGGAAAATTATACAGTTACGAAAAGATTATACACGGGTCATACAGAAACTATACACCCGATGAGTACAGGTATGGATACCGGATGGTTGAATGGGCTGCAAAGAACTACGGTTACAATGTATGGAACAGGGCTCTTGAATATACCGCAAAATATCCTTTTACAATTGTACCGTTTAATTTCGGACTATCATCAGCGGCATCTCTTACAAAACAGAAGGTCTTTAACCTTGCTTTCAATTCCCTTGCGGAGGAATGGAAAAAGGAAGATCTGAAATTTCCTGCGGAATCATATCTGCCACTCAACAAACCAAAGGGGAAAAATTATATAAACTATTTTTCACCTGTTGCTGCAGGGGACGGAAATATTGCAGCCGTAAAGGTTACAATGTACGATCCGCCTGCGATTGTACTGATAAATACCGGAACCGGAGAGGAAAAAAAACTTTTCACCCCCGGAGCACTTTATCCCTATTTTCTTTCAGGGGCTGCAGGTAAGATCGTCTGGGTAGAATTACAGCCCGACCCCCGCTGGGCAAACAGGGAATTCTCCGTAATAAGGTTATACGATATTGAACGCGGAACACAAAGACAACTTTCGCGTAACAGCAGGTATATGGCGGCAGCTTTATCCCCCGACGGAAGATTTATTGCAGCAGTCGAAAACAGCGTTGCGAACAAAAACATCATTGTTATCCTTGATGCCTTTAACGGGAACATTATTGAAAAATTTGATGTCCCGGGAAATCTTTATCCCCAGCGCCCACAATGGTCTTCATCGGGTGAGAAGATTACTTTTATATCCCTCTCGTCTGAAGGTGAGGGAGTCATATGCCTTGATGTTAAAGACAGAAAATGGCAAACCCTTATAAACCATGGCATAAATGATATCCAGTCGGCATACCTGAAAAATGATTCACTTTTTTTTATCAGTTCTGCCTCTTTTACCGATAATCTCTGGCTCCGTACACCTTCAGGTGCTGAGAAAAGGATCACTGATTCACGATTCGGAGTATATGATGTAATCTTATCGGGAGATACATTGTATTTCACCGATTATAAAATATCGGGTTACGATGTTTGCAGCCTCAGTCTGGCAAGTGTCTCCTCTTACGAAGCACATTCAGAATTCGACGGAACTCTCCTTCCTGAATTAAAGGCTGATAGTTCCGGCAAAAAACCGGATACTGTCAGTGAGCCGGATTTTAAGCCTGAACCTTACAGGAAGTGGCTTCATCCGATCAGGATGCATAGCTGGTTACCGTTTTATGCCGATATCGAACAGGTAAAGAGTGATCCGCTTGCGGTATCTCCGGGAATTACTCTCTTCTCCCAGAATGATCTGAGCACACTGATAACAACAGCAGGATATGAGCGGACGGGAGGATATAACTTTCTGCACCTGGGCATTACATGGAAAGGATGGTTTCCTGTCCTGGAATCGGGTCTGGACTACGGAGGCAACCCCCAGATTATAAAATTCTCCCAATCCATTCCTGATCCTTCTGTTGTACCGGTGGCATTATACTTCAGAAATACTATCTCTCTGCCTCTTACTTTCAGGAAAGGCAATTTTACAACATACCTGAGACCTTCTTTAACTTCTGTTTACAACAGCAATTTAATTTATATAAAAGAGAGGAATATATATGACAGGGGGCAGACAGAAATTACAGGCAGAGCTTTTTTTTCGCTCTATACCGGTTCAGGTATAAGGGATATCTACCCCCGGTGGGCCATAGTGGCCGATTATTCATATACTTCCTTTCCCTGGGACAGCAATATTTATGGCACAATGTCCACACTCCGGACATCTCTGTTTGTGCCGGGGGTTCTTAAAAATCACGGACTAAGGCTCAGGTACCGGACCGATTATCAGTCGCCCGGGAACCTTGTACTCTATAACAGAGCCGAATGGCCAAGGAGCTACAGCAATATCATTTCACTGGATCTCAGATCATTTTCAGCTGACTATGTTTTTCCGCTGCTTTATCCTGACCTTAATATTCCTTCTCTGTTATATCTGAAAAGGCTCAGAGGAGGTTTGTTTTATGATTATGCAACCGGTACAAATAATATTTACCTGGGTACCAACAGCAATAATTACGTTAACAGGACTGAGACTTTCAGGTCGTTCGGGACAGAATTTCTTGCTGATTTTTTTGTATTGCGGATTCCCTTCATGATTTCAGGCGGTGTTCAGGCAGCATGGAGGGAAGTAAATGAGGCTCCGCGGATTAAACTCATTTTTAACCTCGATATTTACGGGATGATGGTTGGCCGTTACAGGCTGGATTGATTATCCCAACATATCAGCCAGGGGTGATTTTTCTGGCAGTTTCCTTAATCAATGCCCATGAATTCTCAACATGTTCCATGGTTACATTTGTCTGGGCAGTAACCATCCTGAGGGTATATCTCCCGTTTACCTTTGTATGGGTAAGGTACATTTTACCTGTATCGTTCAGGGTATGATTGAGTTTCTCATTTATCCGGTCTGTCTCATCCTCTTTTATATTCGCGGGTTTATACCTGAAGCAAACAGTATTCAGGGTAACCGGTGCCGATATCTCAAAATCGGGTTCCCCTGAAATCATCTCCGCAAGATTCCGGGCAATCTGTATATGGTTTCTGACCATTTTTGCCAGCTGGTCTGTACCGTACATTCTTATCACGCTCCAGAGCTTCAGCGCCCTGAATCTTCTTCCAAGCGGCACCCCCCAGTCGCGGTAATCATTTACAATTCCTCTTGTCCTTGTCTTAAGGTATTCGGGCAGTATCTCAAATGTACGGATCAGCGCAGAGGCATCTTTTACAAAATAAGCACTGCAGTCGAAATTTGTGAACATCCATTTATGCGGATTAAACACAAAGCTGTCTATATATTCCTTGCCGTCAATCATCCACCGGAATTCGGGAAGTATCAGGGCGGTGCCTGCAAGTGCGGCGTCAACATGCAGCCATATCCCGAAACGACTGCATATCTCTCCGGTCTCTCTTAACGGATCAATTGCCGTAACACCTGTTGTACCAAGAGTTGCGACCACACAGCACGGTTTATATCCTGCTTTAAGGTCGTTTTCAATGGCTGAATTGAGCCTGGCCGGGTCCATTGAAAAGTCGGGACGGGTATCTACCTTAACCAGGTTTTTAATACCTATTCCTGCTATTTTTACTGCTTTGTCGACAGATGAATGGGCCTGTGTGGAGCAGTAAACACGTAATCGGGTTTCTCCTGAAAAACCCTCATCATTGATTCTGTACCCGGTAATTTTTTCTCTTGCGGTAAGTATGGCAGCCAGTGTTGACGTTGATGCCGTATCCTGGATTACACCCTCGAAATTTTCTGGCAGACCGGTCATGGTCCGGAGCCACTGCATCATTCTTTCCTCGAGTTCGGCAGCGGCAGGGGATGTCTCCCAGATCATGCACTGGACTGCCAGGGTTGAGGTGATCATTTCTGCGAGAATGGATGGCGGACTTGCGTTTGCAGGGAAATAGGCATAGAAATTCGGGCTTTGCCAGTGTGTAATTCCGGGTAAGATGATATCAAGAAAGTCATCAAAAAAGTTACCGAAAGAGTCGGGTCCGGAAGGCGGGTTTTCAGGAATACGTTTTATTATTTCCCCGGGTTTTGATCCGGATTTGACCGGATAGGAAGCCACATCCTCCATGTAGGAGGTCATCCACTCCACAAGATTATGGGCATGCTTTTTAAATTCTGACGGTTCCATTTCAGGAAACCCCTGCTATTGATTCTGCAAGGAGAATAACGGAGTTCATTTTAACTTCAATAACTCCGCCCGAAATTTCGTAATTGATTACATTTCCTGCCTGATCAACGATTATGACAGGACCTTTATCGAGGGTTGATACTATCGGGGCATGGTCTTTCAGGACCTGGAAAGATCCTTTGCTGCCCGGGACCCTGACAGATTTGATGTCTCCTTCGTAAACTTTCTGGTCGGGAGTTATTATTTCAATTTTCATTTCTGTCTATTTCGATTGGGCGAGAAGTTTTTCACCTTTCTCTATTGCATCTTCGATGGTTCCGACGAGCATGAAAGCGGCTTCGGGGTACTGGTCAACCTTGCCGTCAATAATCATGTTGAAACCCTTAATTGTATCCTCGATCGAAACAAATGCTCCGGGAATACCGGTGAACTGTGAAGCCACATGGAACGGTTGGGAAAGGAAGCGCTGAACCCTTCTTGCCCTGTGCACCACAAGCTTATCTTCTTCCGAAAGTTCATCCATTCCGAGTATGGCAATGATATCCTGAAGTTCGTTGTATCTTTGGAGTATCTCTTTAACCCTTTGTGCGCAGTTATAATGTTCCTGCCCGACAACTTCAGGAGTAAGAATCCTTGAGGTAGAGTCGAGCGGGTCAACGGCAGGGTATATGCCAAGTTCCGATATTTTACGGCTTAATACGGTTGTTGCATCGAGATGGGCGAAGGTTGTTGCCGGGGCAGGGTCGGTAAGGTCATCGGCCGGAACGTAAACAGCCTGGACTGAGGTAATGGAACCATGTTTTGTGGAGGTAATTCTTTCCTGCATTATTCCCATTTCGGTGGAAAGGGTTGGCTGATATCCCACAGCCGATGGCATTCTTCCAAGCAAAGCAGAAACCTCAGAACCGGCCTGTGTAAAGCGGAATACATTATCCATGAAGAACAAAATATCTCTGCCGCCGCTTTTACCGTCGCCGTCCCTGAAATGTTCGGCTACGGAAAGGCCTGAGAGGGCAACACGTGCACGTGCACCGGGAGGTTCATTCATCTGACCGAATACGAGGGCCAGCTTCGACTTCTTAAGTGCCTCGTGGTCAACTTTTGACAGGTCCCATCCTCCGTGCTCCATGCTTTCAAGGAATTCGTGGCCGTAATTTATTACGCCTGCCTCTATCATCTCTCTCAGCAGGTCGTTCCCTTCCCTTGTTCTTTCGCCTACACCGGCAAATACTGAAAGGCCCGAATAAGCTTTGGCGATGTTGTTAATAAGTTCGAGAATGATAACGGTTTTGCCTACACCTGCCCCTCCGAAAAGGCCGATTTTACCTCCCTTTGAGTAAGGTTCAATGAGGTCAATAACTTTTATGCCGGTAAAAAGGACCTCTTTTTCGGTAGTAAGGTCTTCATATTTCGGGGGTGTTCTGTGAATCGGGTAGCCACCCTTTTTATCAAGCGGTCCGATACCGTCAACAGCGTCACCGGTGACGTTCATCAGACGCCCTTTGATCTGCTCGCCGATGGGCATAATAATCGGGGCACCGGTTGAGATCACTTCCATACCCCTTCTGAGGCCGTCGGTGGAATCCATTGCTATGGTCCTCACTGTATTCTCCCCGATATGCTGCTGGCATTCAACAATAAGAATAGTGCCGTCATCCCTTTTTATTTCAAGTGCATCGTAGATTTCAGGCATCCCAGCCCCCTGTCTGTCAAAAACAACATCCACCACAGGGCCGATTATCTGACTGATTGTTCCGGTGTTACGTGCCATAAATATTGAATATGTTATTAACAGACAAATGTAATAAATTTTATTTTGGTTCAATCCGTCATTACTATTTTTGGGTCGGAATACATTTACATGAAAAATTTCCGGGATTAAATTTGACCGGATTTCAGAATAAATATTAATAATTATCTTTATCGCAATATTTAATTAACAAGTCATGAGGATAATTTTTACTCTTTTATTTACAGGCTTCGTTGCCCTGCAGCCGGTTAGCGGGCAGTTCACGAAGGCCGGAGGTGGCCTCGGTTTTACAACAGGCTTCCCTTTTCATCAGCAGACATGGGAATCTAACCAGAGTTCGAATTTTGATCTTTTTGCAAAGGGAATCTATGAGATAAGTGTTCCTCTGCATGTATCACCATCCTTTACATGGTTTATACCGAATATTACAAAGTCAACAATGCAGTACGGAGAGGAGAAATATGTTGTGTCGGCAGTAATGTTTGATCTGAACGGACACTATGTTTTTAACTCCCTCGACAGATTTGAATTTTACGGCCTGGCAGGACTGGATATATTACTGGCAAAAAGAAAATTTGTATCCAATATTGACAATATGGAGATTAAAGAGGTGGAGAAAGATAATGCCATCGGGTTAAATATCGGTGCGGGGTCTTATATCAAGGTAACAAACCAGTTCGATCTGTTCGTTGAAGCCAAATACCTTGTAAGCAAATACGACCAGTTCATGCTTAATGCCGGCATACTGCTGAATCTTCAGTGGATGAGCAGGAACGAAAACCCGGGATTATAGTCAGATACTTCTTCCGGAGAGTGATCCGGCAAATGCCTTTATCTCACTCTTTCTTGGATAAGAAACATTTAATTCTTCAAGATTCTGTATGGCTGAAGAGATATACTCTTCGGCTTTTTTTTCGGTAAGTGATTTTATACCCAGAGAATCATATATTTCCGTTACCCTTCTGATTTTATCCTCAGGGTCATGATTTCTGTCATTTATCAGTAGCTGGAGTGTTTTCAACATTTTTCCCGTGGCCAGTTCCATGGCTTTGACAAGCAGGTAAGTCTTTTTGCCGGAAATAATATCACCACCCCTCGCTTTTCCGAATTTACCGGGATCACTGTAAACGTCCAGAAGGTCATCCTGGATCTGGAAGGCCAGCCCCAGGCTTATCCCGATGTTTCCTAAAATCCCGATTTCCTTTTGTCCTGCTCCTCCGAGCAAAGCTCCCGTTCTGAGGCAGCCTGAGAGAAGCACGGCAGTTTTGAGCTCTACCATTCTCAGGTATTCTGTTTCAGAGACAGTTAACAGTTTCTCAAAATCCATATCGAGCTGCTGTCCCAGGCATACCTCCATGGCTGTCTGATTATAAATCTTGAAAGCAGCATGGAACTGTTCCGGAGGAAGATGGCAGAAGCACTGATTTGCAATAAAAGCCATCACATCGCCTGACAATACGGCCTGGTTGAGGTTCCATTTGACATGCACCGTCGGCAGGTTCCTTCTTACCGGGGCATTGTCCATAATATCGTCATGCACAAGAGTGAAGTTATGGAATATCTCGAATCCTGCTGCAGGAAGGACGGCATGATCTATTTTATCGGTAAAGAGGTTGCAGGCCATCAGAGTCAGGACAGGCCTCAGTCGCTTGCCTCCTGCCGAAATAATATATCTGACAGGTTCAAATAAAGCAGGCGCTTCATCAGGCAGGTTCAGGTTTCCGAGCGCCTTCTCTGAGAGGTCTTTTAACTGTTGGTACGTGTACAACATCGGGCCTGAAGAAATGAAAACGGTTATGATTCCTTAAAGGTTATCCTTTTAAAGCTTCTGCTCCCGTTACAACTTCGAGTATCTGGTTAGTGATGGATGCCTGCCTTGCCTTGTTATATTGCAGGGTCAGATCCCTGATAAGGTCGGTTGCATTGTCAGTTGCTATATGCATGGCTGTCATCCTTGCCCCATGCTCGGCAACAAATGAATCAAGCACCGCCTTGTAGAACTGAATCCTCAATGACCTGGGAATAAGGTCTTTTATGATATCCTCTTTTGTAGGTTCATAGATATAGTCTGCGGGAGGTTCTGATTTCCTGCCATCCTTCTGTTTGGGCTCAATCGGGAGGAAAGCTTCATTGGTGAGGTTCTGCACGGCTGCATTTTTAAACTGGTTATAGATGATACGTACCCTGTCGAACCGGCCGCTTGTAAAACTCTCCATAATCCTTGAGGCAAGTGGCATGCACCTGTCGAATGAAAGATGATTAACAAGATCGTTTGCCTCTTCCAGTATGTTAAGTTTATTTTTTCTCAGGAAATCATGGCCTTTCTTGCCAATTGCCACAAACCACAGATTACCTTTCCTGTATTGTTCGTTATAATCCTCGGCAATGATTCTCCTTGTTTCCCTCAGCACATTTGAATTAAAGCTGCCGCAAAGCCCCCTGTTTGATGTAATCAGAACGATGAGAATTTTTTCGGGATCGGTTTTCCTGCCGTATATGTTATCATCTTCCGAATCGGCAAGACTCCTTGTAAGGTCGATAAGTATCTGGTTGAGTTTACCTGCATAAGGCCGGAGTCTCACTATTTTATCCTGTGCCTTGCGCAGTTTTGCGGCAGCAACCATTTTCATGGCCGAGGTGATTTGCCTGGTCGATTTAACCGAATTTATCCTTACCCTGATTGCCTTAAGGTTTGCCATGCGGATTAACTCTGACTGATTTTAGTATCTGTATCTTTGTGCAATTTCTGCTGCCGCCTTATCAAGGGTTTCTGTGATCTGGTCGTTCAGGTTACCGGCTGCCAGTGCATCCAGAACATCCCTGTGTTGAGTCTCCATGTACTCTATAAAAGATATTTCAAAATCTTTTACTTTTTCGAGAGGGACATCCTTAAGCAGGCCTCTGGTTCCGCAGTATATAATTGCAATTTGTTTTTCGACAGGAATAGGATTATACTGTCCCTGTTTCAGTATCTCAACGTTTTTAGCCCCCTTGTCGAGTATTGCGAGAGTAGCCGCATCGAGGTCGGATCCGAATTTGGCAAATGCTTCAAGTTCGCGATACTGGGCCTGATCAACTTTCAATGTACCGGCAATTTTTTTCATGGATTTTATCTGGGCATTTCCACCAACCCTGGAGACTGATATTCCGACATTGATAGCCGGTCTTACACCAGAGTTAAACAGTCCCGATTCGAGGAAAATCTGTCCGTCAGTTATGGAGATTACATTAGTCGGGATATACGCCGATACATCACCAGCCTGTGTCTCAATAATTGGAAGAGCGGTAAGTGATCCTCCTCCTTTGACCATGTGTTTTATAGATTCGGGCAGGTCGTTCATCTGCCTTGCCACTTCGTCCGATTCTATGATCTTGGCGGCTCTCTCCAGAAGTCTTGAATGGAGGTAAAACACATCACCCGGATATGCTTCGCGGCCCGGCGGACGACGGAGAAGAAGTGATACTTCACGGTACGATACAGCCTGCTTTGAAAGATCATCATAGATGATCAAAGCATCGCGCCCTGTATCGCGGAAATATTCTCCTATGGCTGCCCCTGCAAACGGGGCATAAAACTGGGAAGCGGCCGGGTCGGATGCCGTGGCAACGACAATAACAGTATATTCCATTGCACCGTGAGCCTCAAGGGTGGCTGCAATATTGGCAACCGTTGATCCTTTCTGCCCGACGGCAACATATATGCAGTAAACAGGCTTGCCTTTTTCGAAATTGCTTCTCTGGTTTATAATGGTATCGATGGCAATGGCTGTCTTACCAGTCTGGCGGTCGCCTATTATAAGCTCCCTCTGTCCCCTTCCGATAGGTATCATTGCATCAATTGCCTTTATACCTGTCTGGAGCGGCTGTTTTACAGGCTGCCTGAAAATAACACCGGGAGCTTTTCTTTCGAAGGGCATCTCATAAAGCTCGCCGGTAATGGGCCCTTTCCCGTCAACCGGCTGTCCGGTAGGAGTAATAACCCTGCCCAGCAGTCCTTCACCTGCCATTATTGAAGCGATACGCCCGGTGCGTTTGACAATGTCACCTTCCTTGATTTCTTCTGAAGGCCCCAGCAAAACAACACCAATATTATCCTCTTCAAGGTTGAGCACGATGGCTTCGATTCCGTTTTCAAATTCAACCAGTTCATTCGACTGGGCGTTTGACAGACCGTAAACCCTGGCTATGCCGTCACCAACCTGTAACACCACACCCACTTCCTCAAGTTCAACGCCTGTCTGGATGCCTTCAAGCTGCTCTTTAAGAATCCTTGATACTTCCGCAGGTTTAATACTTGCCATATCTTTTAATTTATTGTAGTTTAAGTTACTCTTTTACATATTTGCGTTTCCTGATAATTCTTTCCTGATCTTTCTGAGACGTGACCGCAGACTTGCATCAATGAAATAGTCATTGACTTTAAGAACAAAACCTCCTATAAGTTCAGGATCAATGTTCTCTTTCAGAATCACTTTTGTATTGAATTTATCAGAGATATAATCTTCAATTGTTTTTTTTGTTTTATTACTGACCGGGACTGCTGTTACAAGGCTTGTTTCGGTTATTCCTTTATATTTCAGGGTCAGGTCCCTGAAATTTCTTGCCACTGATGGCAGAAATGCCTCCCTGCCGTTTTTTACCATAAGTCTGATAAGGGACATTGTAAGATCAGAGGTTTCTTTACCGAAGATCTCTTTAAGTATACTGGTTTTCCGGGAGGGGGTTATAACAGGGTTAGAAAGCAGTTCGGCAATCTGGGGTATCCTGCAGGCCTCACTGATGTAATTCATATCCTCAAAAACCTTATCTACAGCTTTTCGGCTTAAAGCTGTTTCAAAAAGGGCTTTTGCATACCGTACCGGAATTTTTCCTTCGTTCATTCAGTTAGAGAAGCTAATTGTTGTTTTGGTCCAGTTCCCTCAGATATTTTGTGATCAGTTTTTCCTGTTCATCATCTTTTTTAAGGTGTTCGCCGAGAAGTTTTGATGCTATTTCCACCGAGAGCATTGCAACCTGGCCTTTTATTTCTGACAGGGCTTTCAGTTTTTCCCTTTCTATTTCGGTGCGGGCCTTTTCAATCATTTTGCCTGCCTCTTCCGAGGCCTTGTCGCGTGCCTCCGTAATCATTTTTTCACGTGCGTCGCGGGCTTCCTTCAGAATATTCTCTCTTTCCTCCCTGGCTTTTCTGAGTATAGCTTCATTATCGGCCTGAAGTCGTTTCATATCTTCGCGGGCCTTTTCAGCCGATTCGAGGGAGCTTTTAATTATCTCCTCGCGGGCTTTGACGGCATTGAGAATAGGTTTCCACGCAAACTTGGCCAGAATAAGGAAGAAGAGAATAAAGATAAGGGTTGTCCAGAATACTGTCCCGATCTGCGGGGTTGCCAGGCTGGTTGCTAATATCATATCGTGTTAATTTTAATGTTTAATTAAAAAGGAAGCACTGCAACCAACCGTTGCAGGCTTCCGGGCTCATTACTTAATAAGAGCGACAACAACGGCAAAAAGTGCCACACCTTCGATGAGGGCTGCCGCAATGATCATAGCGGTCTGGATCTTTGAGGTGGCTTCGGGTTGCCGGGCAATGGCGTCCATTGCTCCTTTACCGATGTTACCGATGCCGATTCCCGCACCTATAACCGCAAGTCCTGCTCCTACTGCTGCCAGTGTTCCTGTCATTTTGATAAAGTTTTAGTTATACATAATTTATTAATGATGCTCTTCCTTAACGGCAAGACTTATGAATAGTGCCGAAAGGAGAGTGAATACATACGCCTGCAGGAAAGCCACAAGTGTTTCGAGGCAATCCATAAATATTACAAAGAGAGCCGAAATGGGGGCTACCCAGAGAGTTTCGAAAATAAATATAAGTGCGACAAGGCTTAATACAATAATATGACCTGCCGTAATATTGGCAAAAAGACGGATCATCAGGGCAAATGGTTTTGAAAACATTCCGATGATCTCGACGGGAATCATTATCGGAAGAAGCCAGAAAGGCACTCCCGGAGTCGCAAAAATATGTTTCCAGTAGGTACGGCTGCCGTTTATGGTTGTGATTGTGAAAGTGAAAACGGCAAGTACCATTGTTACGGCAATATTGCCTGTAACATTTGCCCCGAAAGGAGGTGGGAAAGGTATAAGCCCGAAAAGATTGTTAATAAGTATAAAAAAGAAAGCTGTTAAAAGATAGGGCATAAATTTTTCGTAATGTTCACGCCCCAGATTGGGGATGGCGATGTCGTCCCGTACAAACAGTATTACAGGTTCCAGAAAACTCTGCAGCCCCCGCGGATGACTTATCCCCGATTTACGGTACGACCTGGCCAGCAAAAGAAACAGGATAAGTCCGGTCAGGGCGGCAAAAAGCATACCAGCCACAGATTTGGTAATCGAAAAATCGAGAGGTAAGTTCTTCTCATCAACGGAACCATCACTGTTTACATTGACGATCCTGCCCTTAAGATCTCCCTCTTCCGAAAGCAGATAGCCGTTATGAATATGCCCGTGGGCAAGTTTACGTGAAGAGAAAATACTGAGCCCTTTTTCCTTGCTCCAGAGGATTACCGGAAGATAAATCGCCACATTTTTACCGTTTCGCAGAGTCATTATATGCCACTCATGTGAATCAGAAATATGGTCCATAATAAATTCACTTGAATTGAACCCTTTTTCAGATTCCTGACCGGCATGGGTCTCTTCAGGATGTGCGGCATGCTTTTCTTCCTGTGCTGCCAAACTTAAAAGCGGCAGAAGAAGAATAAGAAATGAAAAAACTGCTGCCCCGAAACTTTTTTTCAAAACCTTTACTTATAATTTATTTATTCTCAATGTCTTAAGTATTGTAACAATTACGACAATTGAGAAGGCTAAATATAACAGAAAAAATAATAAAATATCAGCAAAACCGGTTTTTTTCATTACGGCAAACCAGATAAGGGTTATCACAAGTTCAGTAAGGAACTTGGAAGAGACAGAAATAAAAGTATGGAACGTCTGGTCTTTGGGATTTTTACGCACTCCCCTGTAGAAAATAATCAGGGCTGCAAGGGAGGAGCACAGCAGAAACAGTGATAAAACAGGAGCGCCCCAGAGGGATAAATCATGATAAACACGATTAAGTCCAGAAAAGATAGCAAACCATGTAATGTTAATCAGAGCAAAAAGTACAAAAAGAAGTCCGTATTTTCTGAGAAGAGTGCTCAACGGGGAGATTTATTTTGTGATGAAATCCTTTACTGCAACATAAATTGCGGCTGCAACCCCGAAAAGAGAAAGAACTATTGTAAATACAGGTGTTTCAAGGAGGAACAACTTGTCAAGTTTGTTTCCGCCCCAGACGGTGACAAGGATAATGGCGATCATCTGGAATGCAAGCCCTGAATATTTTACATAGTTATGAAGGCCTGAATTCTTTTCCTCATCTTTTTTCGGGGAGTTTTTCGTTTCCTTTTGTGTTGTTTGTTCCTGCATTGTCATCGGATTCGCTCATCTTACAGGTACCGGTGAACCTCGCCCCAGGTTCTATGGCAAGCTTACAGGTGATAATATCTCCGAATATTCTCGATGAAGCTTTTAGATTCAGCAGCTGTCCTACGGAGATCTTTCCTTCAATAGATCCCGAAACTTCTGAATTCCTGCAGGTAACCTCTCCTTTGATTTTCCCGGTGGGACCAATAACTACTTTTCCTTTTGTCGAAAGATTCCCCGTAAGCGAACCGTCAATTCTTATATCACCGTTTGATTTTATGTCTCCGGTAATTTCCGTCCCCTGGCTTATCAGGTTGATGGTTGTGCTTTCTGCCTCTCCGTTTGTCTTTGCCATGATACTTGTTTCTATATATACTCAAAAAAACTTTTTAAATATAGTAACTATTTGGAAAGTCATTAACCCTTTAACACGTAACATCCCTTCCCTCCTGTTTTCTTTTACCCTTTTACTTTTACCTTTCACCTTTTTTCTTTTTCCTTTTTCCTTATTATACCGGGTCATAAGCCCATTTAAGCCACATCGATCCCCAGGTAAAACCTCCTCCGAACGCTGCAAGAATCAGGTTGTCACCTTTTCTGAGTTCATGTTCATATTCCCAGAGGGCGAGCGGTATTGTTGCTGCCGTTGTATTTCCGTATTTTTCGATATTGATCATTACCTTCTCAGGCGGAAGTCCCATTCTGCGTCCTGTTGCGTCGATAATTCTAAGGTTTGCCTGGTGAGGAACAAGGTAGGCAATGTCTTCAGGACGGAGGTTATTTTTCTCCATTATCTCTGCTGCCACATCTGCCATGCTGGTAACGGCAAATTTAAATACACTCTGACCTTCCTGGTAGATAAAATGTTCTTTTGCATCAACAGTTTCGTGTGACGGAGGTCTGGCTGAACCGCCTGCCTTCATGTGAAGGTATTTTCTTCCTGAGCCATCCACCCTGAGTATCTGATCCATGATCCCCAGATCCTCTTCAGTGGGTTCGAGAAGGGTTGCTGTTGCCGCATCACCAAAGAGAGGGCATGTTGTTCTGTCGGTATAATCGGTTATTGAGGACATTTTGTCGGCTCCCACTACAACAACTTTTTTATACTTACCTGTTTCGATGAAGGAGGCGCCGATATGAAGTGCAAAGATATATCCCGAACATGCGGCGCTGATGTCAAAACTGAAGGCATTTTTTATCCCCGCCTTATCGCTTATTATGTTGGCTGTGGCCGGGAAGAGCATGTCGGGTGTGATTGTGGCGCAGATAAGAACCTCTACCTCATCGGGTGAAGTTCCTGTTTTTTCAAGGAGCCCCAGGACCGCTTTATCGGCCATATCTGATGTGCCTAACCCTTCTCCCTTCAGGATTCTGCGTTCTTTTATTCCGACTCTTTGCATTATCCACTCATCGGAAGTGTCAACCATCGTTGAGAGCTCGAAATTGTCCAGCCTGTATTCGGGAACCCATGCATGAATACCTGTAATCGCCGCCCTGATTTTTCCCATTTTAAATTTCTTCTTTGATTCTCTGTGAAAGGTTAGCCGAAACAACCGACCTTGTCTGGAGAATCATATTCATAATTGCTTTTCTGTTTGAGTTTCCGTGTCCTATGACTACGTTTGCATTAATCCCGATTACCGGTGTCCCCCCGATATTTTCGAAATCAAGCTGGTCGAAAAAAGAGTCTTTTAGCCCGCGCATCCTGTAAATGGTAAAGAAAGCTTCAGCCTGTTTAAGGACAATATTTCCGACAAACCCGTCGCAGACAATCACGTCCGGCATTTCATCATGAAATAACTGGTTGCTCTCAATGTTTCCGGTAAAATTGATGGAATTATCCTCTTTCATCATTACGTGCGCACTTCTCACTGAGGATGTTCCTTTTGATTCTTCGGCGCCTATGTTCAGAAGTGCAACAGTGGGATTATTTTTACCCAGTACATATCTGGCATAGATTGAACCAAGTTTGCCGTATTGTACAAGAACTTCAGGTTTGCAGTCGGGGTTAAGTCCCACATCGAGCAGAACAGAATACCTGCCTGAAACGGAAGGGACGGTTGTTACAAGCGCAGGTCTCTGTACTCCGGGGATCACGTTTACCGTATAACTTGCCCCGACAAGCATTGCCCCTGTATTACCGGCACTGCACAAACCGTCGATGAGGCCGCTCTTGAGAAGACCGTATCCTACAGCAATACTGGAGTTCTTCTTCAGGGAAAAAGATTTTGCAGGATGATCTCCCATGCCAATCACCTGCGAAGCATGTACAATATCAAAATCAGATGGTTCTGCAGAGAGTTCACTCAGCTTGCCAAGGATTGATTTCTCATCACCAACAAGAACCAACCTTTCATTTGCGGAGAGATGCTTCAGAGTGTCAACTGCCCCTTCAATCACAACTTCCGGAGCATAATCTCCTCCCATTACATCTATACCCAGTCTCATACTTTCTTTTAAAAGTTTTAACCGGCGCAATCTGGCTCTTTAAGAAGCCACTTTCTTTTCAATTGCAGGTTTGCCTCTGTAATACCCGCATTCAGGGCATACACGATGATATTCAACTGTCGAACCGCAGTTTGAACAAGCCATCGTTGTAGGTCTGGTGGCCTTATAATGAGTCCTTCTCTTGTCTCTTCTGGTACTCGAATGCCTATGTTTCGGATGTGCCATTTTTCTACCTTTTTAATTATTATTTAATATTTTAAGCTCGCCCAATTGTCTTTTATCATAAACGGCCCTGTGGCTTTCAAGCCGGGTTATCATTTCAGGATTGCAACCGCTTAGCCCCTCTTTATCATCGGGATGAATTCTCCTCAGAGGAAGTGCCAGATGAATATATTCATAAAAGAGCTGACTCATATCCAACTCCTGACTTGCATAGGGAATATATATTATTTCGGGATCACTTTCATCAGCTTCAGCGCCGGGCTTAACTATAATATTATGTTCACATTCAATATTCTGCATGTAAAAATCAAGACACCGGTCACAACTCACCTTTACTACTCCGGAAATAACAATATTCAGACTAAAATATGAGGACCCCTTTTCAAGCATTACGGTAGCCCTAAGTTCACCCTCCTTTATTTCCGACTCCTCAAAGCCGTCAAAGAACCCGTTACCAATACCAAACTCAAAAGTGTGCTTCCCCGCTTTAAGACCGACTAATGGTATTGTATATAACCCGGTCATTCTTCTGATTTTTGGTTTGCAAAAATATAAATGATTGGCTAATTAAAAAAATAATACCTGAAAAAGTGTCATATATATAATTAAAGTAGCAGTCTGCCGGCTTTTTTCCGCAGTTTACCGGCAGATTGTTTTACCGCCGCCACGGCGGGTTTATTTTTGCCGGTAATTAACCGGACAAAGTCATGAAAAACAGAGAACATTATCCAAGAGAACATCATCCGTTGGTCAGCCTGGGGCTCTTTTTTATTATTCTGGGAATAGCACTGCTGACGGCAACAAATGATCTGCTGGGACTTGGCAGCGTGAGAGAATACTTCACATGGCAGACAGCCCTGATCTTTATCGGACTTCTGCTTATCGTCAACCTGAGATTTACAGGTGGAATACTTTTAACTGCAGCCGGAACCTGGTTTATGCTCGAAGAGATGCTTATTGACATACCTCCCGTACTTAAAATCATTTACTGGCCGGGAGTGATAATACTGCTGGGCATTTCATTTATAATTTCCTATTTCTTCATAAAAAAGAGAAAAATCGTTAATTAAACAATAATCAAATAAATTTACAGCTATGGAAACGAAAGATGATTTTTACGGAAAAAATAACCCCGATGAAAGAGATCAGCACCCCCGGCTTTCCCATAACAGGGTTGTTATAGGTGTTATTCTGGTGCTGGCAGGTCTTCTTCTGATAATGAAGAATGCGGGTTTTTTCAGCCATTTTATCGAGGAAGTGATTTTCAGCTGGCAGATGCTTCTTGTTACTATCGGACTGGTTATCACTATCGGATCTTCGGGAAGTAAAACCGGAGGGATAATTTTAATGGCTGTCGGAGCCTTCTTCCTTATCCCCGAAATATTCAGCGAGGCCTTTAATATCTATAATATGTTCTGGCCCTCCATTTTTATAATAGTTGGTGTTATATTTATTTTTTCACGAAGAAGATGGAGACCTTCAGGCCACATCTCTGAAACAGGGGAGGAGTTCATTGATTATGTATATGTTTTCAGCGGCGGTGAACGTCAGATACAAACCGCCAACTTCAGGGGTGGCAAGGTAACCGCGGTATTCGGTGGGGCTGAAATAGATCTTACCAGATCATCCCTTGCTCCGGGAGTAAATACCCTTGAGGTGGCATGTGTCTTCGGAGGTATAACGATAAAAGTGCCCGATGAGTGGGATGTTAAAATTGAGGTAACACCTGTTCTGGGCGGCTTCGGAGATGAAAGAAAACTCAGGGAAGGAAGATCCGTAATCCAGGGTAAACAACTTATAATTAAGGGAGCAGTGGTATTCGGCGGCGGTGAGATTAAAAGCTTCTGATTCATAATGAAACATCCCGTTTTCCAGAACAGATTAAGGATGGCGGCGTGGTGGCTGACCTGGCTGTTCCTCAGCCTCGGTCAGCTGCTGCTTTATTATGTCGTCTATGACAGGAATATCAATTACAGCATCGCAGATGTTGCTACATCATTTGTCATCTATTCAGGGATCGGAATCGCAATATGGTATCCTTTCCTGTATTTCAACTCCAGGACGGTAAGCTCGTATATGCTTGTCTTAAATATACTTCTGCTTGGTGCCGTGGTTATCGTTACCTGGATAGTACTGTCGAGATATGTACTTGATATCATTATCCCTGATCCCGCGGAAATGGAATTATACTGGGAATCAACCCTTCCGTACAGGGCAGGCAGCGGAACCCTGATCTTCGGGTTGATTATCTTAACCTATTACCTGATAATGAGCATGTCGGCACTCGCCGAGAAAAAAGCCAGGGAAGCAAACCTTGAGGCAGTCATCAGGGATACCGAACTTAAAATGCTCAGGTCACAGATAAACCCTCATTTCCTGTTTAATACACTTAATTCCATCAGCTCCCTTACCGTTACCAACCCCGAGAAAGCACGACTGATGGTTATTAAACTGTCCGATTTTATGAGGTATTCACTTTCAAGGAAGGATGAACAACCGGTTTCCCTGGAAAATGAATTAAACAATATCAGGCTTTATCTCGATATCGAGAAAGTGAGATTTGGCGACAGACTTGAATATGAGGAAATTATAGAACCGGAGTGCCTTAATTTAAAAATCCCTGTCCTCCTGCTCCAACCCCTGTATGAAAATGCCGTTAAACACGGTGTGCATGAAAGCTCCGGAACCATCAGGGTGACTACCAGAATCAGTTGCAGCGGAAGATATGTGAGGATTGATATCAGTAACAACTTCGACACAGGGTCTCCGGATCTGAAGGGAACAGGTACCGGACTGGCAAATGTGTCCAAAAGGCTCGACCTTTATTACGGAGGGAATGCCTCTATAAATGTAAGCCGTAAGGATAACCTGTTCAGGGTTGTACTTGAACTTCCAGGGGACTAATCAGATTTTTAAAACAAAAATTCGTACCTTGACTGTTAATTCTTGTCCGGCAATTTATGAAAAAGATTACGACTGTTATTATTGATGATGAAGCTCCTGCCAGAGAAATACTAAGGTATTATCTCCGGAATATTGAGGAAATTGAGATTGTTGCAGAATGTTCCGACGGATTCTCAGGGCTGAAGGCCATTTCGGAACACAAGCCCGACCTGGTATTCCTCGATATCCAGATGCCCCGGCTTAATGGTTTTGAACTCCTTGAGGTTCTTACCGAAAAGCCGGAAGTTATTTTTACTACTGCCTACGACCAGTACGCAATAAAAGCCTTCGATATGAATGCAGTCGATTACCTGATGAAACCCTTTGCGGAGGAGAGACTTAAGGAGGCAGTGGGTAAGGCTTTGGACAGAATTCCCGGCAGGGAAGCCCGTGCAGGTGTATCAGGCAACCCTATAGGAAAACTGCCCTCACCCCTCGCAAGAATTGTGGTACGAAAAGGAAATGCAATAAATATTATACCTGTCGATGAAATAAGATACCTGGAGGCCCAGGATGATTTTGTTATGATATATCATTCTTCAGGTAAAGCACTTAAGCAGCAGACAATGAAGTATTATGAAGATAATCTGCCATCCGACAGGTTTGCCAGAATCCACAGGTCATATATCGTAAAGATCGGGGAAATCAAAAAACTGGAGCCCTACAGTAAAGACAATTATGTGGCTGTACTTGCCGGAGGCGAGAAAATACCGGTCAGCCGATCCGGATACAAGAATCTCAGGGAAGAATTAAGTTTCTGAACCGTCAGTGCTTAAGTCTGTTCGACCGGGGGATTCTTTTTATAATAGTACGGAAATACCTGTACCTTTTAAACCTGAACAGAGGAACCGGATCATAACCATGGGTTCCGCCGGGCCTGCATCTCAGTATCCTGCCAGATCCCATAATTAATCCCGTTAAAGGGCCATGAAGCCTGAGCGCTTCAATCATATATTCAGAGCACGAAGGAACATGACGGCAGGAAGGCCTCAGCAACGGGGAGATTGCATACCTGTAAAACCACACAGGAACGCTTAATATGAAGATCATTAACTTCCTCATACGGTAAAAATAATTATTATGATCCATAAATACCTGTCAAATTGTCAAACATCATGTATTCTGAACAGAATGGCAGGTGTTTTGTTAAGTTTATATGTCAAATTAAAATAGAAAGAATTATGACAATTTGGGTAATATTTATCGGAGTAATGATCCTGAGCTGGATCGTAAGCGCAAATCTTAAGTCGAAATTTAGGAAGTACTCAAGGATTCCGGTAGATAACGGAATGTCGGGAAAGGAAATTGCGGAAAAGATGCTGCGCGACAACGGTGTATACGATGTTAAAATCGAAAGTGTACCGGGTCATCTGACAGATCATTATAATCCTCTGAATAAAACAATCAATCTCAGCCCTGAAGTTTACAATGGCAGAAGTATTGCTGCCGCAGCAGTTGCTGCTCACGAGACAGGACATGCCGTACAGCATGCCACAGCATATGCATGGCTCGGAATGAGATCCCGGCTGGTTCCGGCAGTGAGTTTTGCGTCAAAATGGGTGCAGTGGATATTGTTAATCGGAATACTGGTTATTGAAAGGTTTCCTGCACTCCTTCTATTCGGAATCGGACTCTTTGCCCTTACAACAATCTTCAGCTTCATTACCCTCCCGGTTGAAATCAATGCCAGCAAAAGAGCCCTTGCATGGCTATCCGTTTCAGGGATCACCACTTATGAAAATCAGGACAGGGCCGAAGATGCACTCAGATCGGCTGCATACACCTATGTGGTAGCTGCACTCGGATCACTGGCTACCCTGATTTATTATGTGATGATATTTCTGGGGGCTACCCGCGACTGAAAATATTACCGGCCGGGAACAGTAAGAAGTGAACTTGTCTTGTGGATTGTACGGACCGTAAACCATAAAATTGCCGCACCGGCCAAAAGATATAACCAGAAAGGCGTGATCTGCGCCTTTCCTGTTATTGAACAGTTCCTTACAAAATCAAGAGCCGTGAATATTACGAAAATGTTTATGAAGCTGTTATATTCCCTCCTAAGAACAGTCCGGAATGAAAATGTCAGCGAGGGAGCCTTGAAATGCCTGAAAGAGGGTAATACCGCATTGGTCTTTTCGGCCCACCTGTCATAAAGATCTCCGAACTTTCTTCTTAAATACTGCTCCTCGGCAAACATAATCCTCTCGTAATAAATCCAGTAAACAAGAAAAAAGGTTAATGTAAACCACCAGGACCTCAGAAAGAGGACAGGGCCGAGCCACATGAAAAAGTTACCGATATAGAGCGGATGACGTACGAGTGAATAAATACCGGTAGTGTTAATCTCATCTGCTATCTGACCGTCTGCGGTGTTTCTTCCCGAGGTATTTCCCGGTGCAAAACCGACTGTAAGGACACGTATTGCCTGACCTGCAAGACTCACAGCAAGAAAAATGACCTCTTCCTTAAGATCGAATCTGATAATCAGAGGATCTGTAAACCAGAGAATAATAAAACCGGGGATTGCAAATAAAACGGGAAACCAGCTTCTTCGTCTGAAGAGCCAGTTACCGCTGTTTTCAAATTCATGTACAAGAGACATAAACGCTGTTGATCGCGGCAAAAGTAGGAAAATTCTAGAAACTGTATTTAATCCTTACGAAGACCAGGTTGATCCTGCTTTTTTCGCCTGCAAATTTTCCCCTGAAATGCTGCCATAACAGGGTCAGATCCACATTTTCTGCCATTGAAAAATCGAGGGAAGGCCCGGCAAAATATCCCTCCAGATCGGGGAACCACATTACAGAACTCCCGATGTTAAGCAGCGGGGTGGCAGCCCATGTAAAACTGCCGAAGGCCGAGAATTCTGAGAAGGCAAGATTTTTTACCGACAAAGTTCCCGAATAAAGTGAAAAAAAATTACTTAAGTCGGTAGGCGAGGTGCAATACATAAGCTGAATCTGAAAAACCGAATTGTCACTCAAAACCCTGTCAAGCCCTGCCGTGGTAATAAAAACCCCGGAAGTGTCACGGAAATTTTTCAGAGGCTTAAACCATGTAGCCTCCCCCCTGAAAGATGATTTCAGCAATGAGCCCGACCACCCGGCACCTGCAACCAGATCAGAGCCATCCATATAACCTCCAAGGACCTGTATATCATATCCCCGCATGTTCCACCGGTAAAGTCCCGCCGCCGTAATCCTGTCATTGTTGCCGACCTTAACCACAGCCTCAAGGGCTGACGACCAGGAAGGAAAATATTGTAACCTTACAGCATCGCTTCCGGGACGTTCAGTGTAATCAAAGTCGAAAAAAGAATATGCGTTGAAAATATCGTTAGGGTTCCAAACAAATGCCTGACCCCAGTTTATCCTCTGTCTTCCGATCCTGGCCTGGGACTTTTCGAAGTTAAGGTCGATATAAAGCCTGTCGGCAGTAGTGTTAAAAAGAAAGGAATTCCTGCTGATAACATTCCATGACAGGTCTATCCAGCCGTTGTCGTTTCCGATCATTTCAGGATACGAAGAATTAATCCTGAGCATATCTCCGGTGAAAAGTCTGTTCCGGAATTCGAGTGCCACAGAAAAGTGATTACCTGCATTATATTTAAAGTTGAGCCGGTTGTGAATAAGAAAATCATTAATAAATGCACCACTGAGAGAGTCGAACATGGCACTCTGCATTGTTGTCAGATAACCCGAAACCTTCAAGGCAGATCCTTCCTGGCCGGAAGATCTGAGGGGTATTAATAATGATGCTGTCAGAATTAAAAGATATCTGTTCATCAGACAGACTGTTAAGCATTCTTTCTTATATCATCCGACACAACCTTACCGTCCTCGAGAGTGATAACCCTTCTGGCCATTCTTACAACCCTCGGATCGTGAGTGGAAAAAATAAAAGTTATCTTCTCCTCCAGGTTAAGTTTTTCCATTATCTCCAGCAATGTGGCTGCTGCTTTGGAATCGAGGTTGGCGGTTGGTTCATCTGCCAGTACAAACTTTGGTTTTGATGCAAGAGCCCTTGCCACAGCTACTCTCTGCTGTTGCCCGCCCGAAAGTTTTGAAGGGCGGCTGTTAACACGATCGGCCAGACCTACTGCACTCAAAAGCTCCATAGTTCGTGCATCGCGCTTCTGAGCAGGCCATTTCTGGAGCGACATGATAAACTCAACATTTTCTTTGGCAGTAAGAACAGGTATCAGGTTATAGGACTGAAAGACAAAACCGATATTCCTTAGCCTGAAATCAATAAGCTGTGATGGTTTGAGCGCCGACAGATCGGTGCCGTCAATGATTATCCTTCCCGAAGTCGGGGTGTCCAGTCCGCCTATAAGATTAAGGAGCGTTGTTTTGCCCGATCCGGAAGGCCCTACAATGGCGGCAAATTCCCCTTCCTCGAAATCAAGGGAGATATCGTTTACAGCATGGACGTGTATTTCGGAGCCGTCATATATTTTATTCACATTTCTTAATTCAAGAATTTTCATAACCGATCATTTTAAAATTATTCTGTTCTCAAAGTTTCAACCGGGTTTAATTTAAGCGCTTTGCGGGCCGGCCAGATTGATGAAAGGATTGCGGTTGCAATTACCATAAGGATTACAAAAAGGAAGAAATCGGTTGTAATATATGGATAGACAACGGCAGCATAGCCAATCGCTTCAAAACCCTCACCCCAGGCCGAGAAATGTATGCCTGTTCTTCCCAGTATTGAAACGATGATCCATCCGGCTATTATCCCCGTAACGGCTCCAACCCCCGTAAGAAAAGTTGTTTCAAGCATTATCATACCGAATATTTTCTTCCGGTTCATTCCTATTGCCATCAGCATGCCAAGTTCCCTGGTCCGCTCCAGGATGGCCATCATCATAGTGTTTATTATTCCGAACGCCAGGGCAAACATTATAATTCCGATGATCATGAAATAATACATTATCATGAAGTCATTTACCAGGGCAGCGTCAGGAGCCAGGTCTTTCCATGTGTTTACAATATTTCCCGGCTCAACGGAAGAGAGTTTTTGTCTCACATTGCCGGCATCATCAATGTTATGAAGCATTATGGCAATTTCATGTATAAGAGGTTTATCTGTACCGCAGAGCGCTGCAAGTTCGTTTATGTTGACAAAAGCCGAAATCTGGTCATAACCCGTATTTGTTGTTTTATAGATCCCGCAAACCCTGAATGTAGCCTGAACCGGATCTCCTGCAGTGTCGGTGAAAGTTATCTGCACACGGCTTCTGATTCTGTAATCAAGCGCACTGTCGGCTATTATTTTTCCGTATTTGTCGAGTTCTTTCTTCGAAAGTCTGTTTTTGAGAGCCTCTTTGAATTCTTTCGGAGACCTGAACCGCACATCTCTTAGAGAATCAAGTTTTTGCATGATTGCTGCCGGTACCGGCTTCCCGCTAAGACGTTCATAAAGGCCGGAGGTGATAATATAATGTTTGAGTTTAAGTATCTCTGCCGTTTTGTCGCTTATCAGTATGGTTCCGGAACTGTTTACGCCGGGATATTCACCTGCCCCCGGGACTATTTTTTTGAATATTTCCGACACCGATTTTTCTTTGTCAGGGTCAATGCCGTAAACAAATAGTCCGGTTGCAGCCCAGGGAGTAGCGGCCATTGCCGTAACTTTTGTCCTTTGCACAAAAGAGGCTGTTTCAGGGAGGGTTTCCAAGGCAGATATTGTCTCTTCCGGTCTGATTACAGTGAGAAGCAACTCTTCATTATCAGTAAATTCCCTGTTATGAATCTGAAGATGTGAAACCTCATTGTATATTGCATCATGCATCCTTTGTTCAACCCAGCCCTGCATAATACCCATTATCAGAACGCCGGAGATAATTCCGATTGTAACTGCCGTAATTACAACCAGGCTGCGGGTTTTATTCCGCCATACATTTTTCCATGAAACTGACAAGATCATACCTGTAAATTTTTCAGCCGTGAAGGGCTTCAATTTCTTTTAATTTTCCAATCCTGCGGACAGGATAAAGGGCGGCGAGCAAAACCATAATCCCCACAATAACGGCCTGCCAGTAAAAATAGGGACCAAACCATGCACTTGGCATAACAGCATCCCAGCCGTAATCCTCCATCATTTTACCGAGATCCCCCCTTAGAACGATCGGGTTGTAATAGAAGTACATTATTAAAGGGGAACTTGCAAGCATACCTCCTGCGAGCCCAAACGATCCAAGCAGACACATCTCCGTCATTATAATCCGCTTTAACCTGTTTTTCTGCATACCTATTGCAACAAGCACCCCGAACTCCTTCTTTCTTTCTGCCACCATCATCAGAACTGTTCCGAAGATCCCGAAGAAAATAATAAAATAAAGCAGTCCGAGCATGAATAATCCGCTCTGGCTGTCACCCTGGATCTGCTGGTAAAGAATCGGATTAAGTTCTATCCATGTCTTGACCGTTGTGCCTTCGGGAATGAGTTCCGAAATCTCCTTTTTCACCTGCTTCATCAGTTTATCCGACCGGCCGGTGAGATTGACGGTAAGTGTGGTTATCTTTCCGGGGCAGTCCATGAATTCCTGCGCCTTCCGGATAGTCATCAGTATAAGCCTGCTGTCAATTTCGGGAGCAGGCATTTTGATAATTCCCCTTACCGGGAAAAGACCTGCCGCCGAAGCCCCCTGATAACCCTGACCGATAAGAACAATTGTGTCTCCTATTCCGGCTTTCAGATAACCTGCCAGCCTGTCGGAAATAACAATGCCATCATCATCCTCATTCAGGAAGCCGTTCCCGGTTGAGCAAAATTTAAGGATTTCGGGCAGATATTTAAGCGACTCACTTCCCGACAGGCCGGTTTCAAGTTCAAGCCTTGCATCGGAAGAATAGGCTCTGTCCTTATTCTCACCGATTTTTTTCAGGATTTCCTCCGGAAAGATACCGCTCTTCTCCATTTCTTCCAGTGTACTCTCCGTAATCCTGTACTTTACCAGCTTGTTCTCCGGATTGGAAAACATCCTTTCCTTCACCGGATCAATTGCCATCAAAGCCACTGGTTTTGTCTGAGGACCATTTGAAGCAAGTGCAAATGACTCCAGATGAGGTGTTACTGAAACAACATTTTTAATTCTTACGATGGCCTGACATAATGAATCAACATAATCGAATGAATAATCAACCACGGGGTTGTCCTGGTAATCTTTATGTTGTATCTGCAGGTGACCTGTATATGATTCGATCAGATTTGTAATCATCTGGTCGTATGTGCCAAGCTGGTACGATCTCATGATGATGGCGAAAAAAACCGCAAAGAAAACTGAAGCTGAAGTGATCATCGTTCTTCGGCGATTTCGCCAGAGATTGCGCCATGCTATCTTGAAGATATCGTTCATGTCTTATCTGTTAAGGGTTCTCACCTCGCTCCATGTGTTATCTTACTGTTCTCATATTCTGCTGTGAAAAGAAATTCTCATTTAACGGAATATTAAACTTTATTTCCTTTATGATAATGATTGTTTTCTTTCCGGGATCTTCAGCCGGTATCAGTTCTATTTTTGTGGGGATGTTTCTTCCGTCCATAATCTTTATTTCAGATGCTGTCTCTGTCCTTACAAGCGCTCCGTCCTCATCATATAATTCAGATTTCAGAAACAGGAACTCTTTTTTGTCAATCCACCTTGTCTGATGCCCCCATATAACTGAAGATTCCTTTTTTGCAGTCATTCTGATTTTGTAGCACTGACGGCCATCGATTGTCTCTTCCCCGTCAAACTCATGAATGTAATCGTTAACCACAGACGATTCACGCATTATATCGTCATTGGTATAATCTGAGCCCATCCATCCCTGCGACATCATGGAAGGAGGAAGTTTGATAAGACGGTTTATTGAAGGATTCCAGTTCCACATTTCATTCCCCCTTTTCAGAAAAGACTGACCGGCATCCCTGGCAGGAGCGGTGATAAGTGTAAGAGCATAATCCAGTCCCATGGTCCAGTTTTTGAATTCAACAGTCCTTTGCCAGGCAGGCCTGACAATAGTCATTGACATTACCGAATAACCCGATTTTTCGCCGTTGAATTTCTCATCTGCCTTTCTAATGACATCAACGGCAGTCAGTGTCTGGCCGGTCAGATAAACGGGGGCAGAAAGCAGCAGTGAAAAAAATGACAGAACAGGTTTTTGTAAGGGTTTCATTATTTCTATCTGTATAACTCAATTATTCTTTTTACAATATCATCAAATCTGAAATCATATTTTTCATCCGAGAAAATATATGTCAATGCAAGCCCTTTGAGAGTAATAATAAACATATTCATTTCCAGGGCCGGGTCATAACCGGGTTCTTTAAATTCCTTTTTCCGGTAAAAATATTCGCTGAATATGGCTCTTATACCGGGAAGATCCAGAAACTTGTTTTCATTTTCAGCAAAATACTTCTGCACATCCTCCTGCATCAGGAGCCTGAAAAGCAGTCGCCATACGGTTTTTTTCATTTTCAGGATTTCTGCAATCCGTAATACAAAATCCTCAAATTCTTCACCTGTCAGGTATCCGTCGTGATCCGGGTCAAAATATCTGTACATCTCCTCAACCGATACCCTGATTATCTCCTGAAGCAGTTCCTCCTTGCTACGGAAATAATTATAAATCAATCCCTTTGAAATACCGGCATGTCTGGCAATATGGCTGACGGTAGTTGCATGGTAACCGTTCAGAGAAAAATGTTCAAGTGCACTCTGCATAATAAGCACCTTTTTTTCTTCCCTGATTTCCTCAAATTGCTTTTTTGTCCGCGGTGACATACCTGATTTGATTTTACATACTTCTATGACTGAACGGTCGGTCAAAAATAAATAACATTTTATTAAAAACAAAATTTTTACAGAAAAAATTTACAGGCATCCGAAAAACAGGCACAGGAATAAGTTTATTTTTTATCAGCAGAACTGAAAAAAGGTTTTATATGTTCTCCGGATGGTATGCTGTTTTCGGCTTAAGGCCAGCCGTCTTTCCATAAGACTTCCCCGAGCATCAGTTTTCTTCCCCTTGGCCGGGCCCTGTCGTAAGCATGTTACAAAATCCATCTATTGCCGTTATCCTCTATGAAGAAAGGATCGATTGAGTTCTGTACACCAATTTCAGAGCTGGTAAAAAGTTTTCCCCTGTCTCTGAAAGGTCCTTCAGGTTCTTTGCTTACAGCCACTCCTATACCGCAGGTCAATTCCCCTCCCCACACCGCCATTGAATAATAGAGCACATATCATCCGTTTTATATAGTTAATATCCGGAGCCCATGTTCCTCCTTTGGGTACAAATGAAGGCCGTGTTGAATCCGTAAATGCAGTACCTGCAATTTCCCAATTCACCAGATCGGATGATTTCATTAAAGGGGTGTTTCTTATATCTTCAGTTGCAAAAAGGTAAAAACAGCCGTTCCCTGCACGGATTGCGGCAGGATCGGGGAGACTGAACGCCGAAACCGGATTGTAATAGCGGTTTCCGCTTTACAGCGGCAGTGGAGAAATATTTACATGTTCAGAATGGTTTTTAGAATAATTCGGTTAAATCTCTTCTTTAAGACACAAAAAAGATCCCCTTACTGCAATTACAGATGGGATACATAAAATTATAGTCCGGAAAACAGGTTTTGTCATAAATCTTACCTTTTCCCCGGAAAATCTGAAAGAGTCTTTCATCAGCCAAGTCCGACATCAAGCAGCATCATGGCAGCAAATCCTGCCATTGCACCGACAGTTGAGAGATCTGTCTCGTCGCCGGCCTGTGATTCCGGAATAAGTTCTTCCACAACAACAAAGATCATTGCGCCGGCAGCAAATGCAAGTGCAAAAGGGAGCATGGGTTTAAGTACCGTAACAAGAAAGGCCCCGAGTACACCGGCTATCGGTTCCACAACACCCGAAAGCTGACCGTACCAGAAGGCTTTGCGCCTTGTAAAGCCCTCGCGCCTGAGGGGGATAGATACTGCGGCACCCTCCGGGAAATTCTGGATGCCGATCCCTATTGCCAGGGCTATACCTCCTGCAAGAACGCCCGGATCGGGATTGTTTGCAAGGGCGCCGAAGAGGACACCAACCGCAAGGCCTTCCGGAATGTTGTGAAGAGTGATGGCGAGAACCAGGAGAATGCTTCGCTGCCAGCCTGTCTTAATTCCTTCGGCCTTATCTTTTGCAAGACCCATGTGAAGATGAGGCAACAGCTTGTCAATCAGGTAAAGAAATGCTCCTCCGGCAAGGAACCCTGTAACGGCAGGAATCCACGGAGTTAAACCGCTCTCTTCAGCCATCTCTATTGAGGGTTTCAGAAGCGACCAGAAACTGGCTGCAATCATTACGCCGGCCGCAAAACCGAGCATGGAGTTAAGTATTTTCCGGTTTATCGATTTAAAGAAAAAAACCATTGCAGCGCCCAGAGCTGTTAAACCATAGGTAAACAGGGTGGCAAAAAGAGCCAGTAAAACAGGATTATATTCCAGGAGAAACTCAAGTTTCATAATAATGATTTACCCAAAGTTATATCTTTTTTGACCAGGAGGCTTTTTTCAGGCGGTCCATGACAGCAATGCCTATTCCTTTCTCCGGAACCGGTTCAGCAACTATTAAATCCACACCTTTTTCTTCCATTTCATGAAGTGCCTCAAAAAGATTCCCTGCATATTCTCTCAGATCCATCTTCTCGGTTAACAGGATAACGGTTTTAAAATGCCCGGTATCCTCCCCCGTGAACGAAAGAAGTCCGGCTCTTTCTCTTTCAGCCTTCCCGATATTGGATGGATCGGATATTACTAACGGGATACACGGACTGTAATGGGACTCCAGCATGCCGGGGGATGCCGGCAGGTTTTTGTCGCTGGAGGAGGAATCATATGGCAATATCTTTTGAATTTCATCCCGGGTAATAATCCCATGCCGCAATATCTGAAAACCTTTTTGTGTCAGCCTGATTACCGTTGACTCAATTCCCACTTTTGTTTTTCCCCCGTCTATTATGAAGTCGATATCGGGGAAATATTTTTTAACATGAGCAGCTGTTGTGGGGCTGACACGTCCGAATTTATTGGCGCTTGGAGCTGCAACCGGGCAGCCGGCACTCTTAATCAGTTCAAGAGCAATCTTATTGTCGGGCATCCTGATTCCGACTGTTTGCAGACCGGAAGTTACTATATCCGGAACAGTCTTGTTTTTGGGAAGTATAATGGTTAGCGGGCCGGGCCAGAATTTACCTGCAAGTTCTTCTACTCTTTCATCCGGTTCAGAGGCCAGTCTTAAATAATCACCCGGTTCGGAGATATGTACAATAAGCGGGTCGAAAGAGGGTCGCTCCTTTAGTTCAAAGATTCGTGCCACGGCTTCAGGATTAAAAGCATCAGCGCCAAGACCGTAAACAGTCTCGGTTGGGAAGGCTACTATTTTTCCCTCCCTGAGCAGGGAGGCTCCTTTCTCAATATCGTTAACGGAAACGTAAGATTTCATCAGACAGAATCATTCCAGTGTTAATAGCTGAGCTATATTTTACCGGTTACCTCGCTTATAGAGGTGACAAAAGTAACCAGTCCATTGCGATTGCTTTCCCTGATAAAATCATTCAGACTCCTGCTGATATAACTTTTAAAATCTCCTATTATGGAAAGCTTCATTCTGTAGTTTGAAAACTTCTGAAGTATCTCTCCTGCAAGGCCTGTCCTGAGATCGAAGAACCCCGGATCGAGATTATGACTGTGGATAATTATTTTTTCTGCATCGTTCAACGAAGCTTCAGCCATGAAATCAAGCATTTCGTCAGGCCCGTGAATAGTTTCTTTGCCGGCGATTATTTCGGCTGCCTTGCTCCCGTTACTGCAGATGTGATATTTAAGCATACCGGTAAATTAATTAGTTTCATAAAAACTGAGCAAAATTACAATAAATAACTTCATTGAACCTATCATTACCTTAGTTGAAAAAATTGCCTGTAATGATAAATTAAAAACCCGGGGCAGTTTTCCCCGGGTATTATTGTTTTTTCCGTTTGTATAACTGACAGAATAAGTCTCTGTCAGACTCTATGGAAATAATCTGATTATTTAATTATTCAAAAAACGGCACACCCTGAGTTGCATATTTTTTCATGGCCTCAATATTAAGATCAACCCCTATTCCCGGTTTATCGGATACTTTCAGGAAACTCTTTTCAACCCAGTTTTCCTGATCGAAAATTACTATTTCCTTGTACATCGGAGTTGTATGGAAATAAGACTGCCATTCCATTATGAGGAAATTCGGGACTGTTACGCACACATGGGCGCACGCCATTGCACCAAGAAGTGATGCCACCATGTGGGGGGCAAAAGGAATGTAATACAGGTTTGCAAGGTTTGCAATGCGCTGACCTTCCCCCAGTCCTCCGCATTTCTGGAGGTCGGGCATTATGGCCTCAACTCCGCCAATCTCCAGCAGTTTTCTGAATCCGTAGGCCAGGTAAATATTTTCACCGGCCGCGATTGGAGTACTTGTTTCCTGAGAAATAAGCCTGTAAGCCTCAACGTTTTCTGCTGGTATTGGTTCCTCGAGCCAGAGCAGATTAAGGGGTTCAACTCTTTTTGAAATTGCCAGGGCAGTATTTAAGTCATATCTGCCATGCATATCGACAGCAATATCAATTTTAGGCCCCACAGCCTGTCTTACCGCTGCCAGCTGATCATACATTCTCTGTAGTTCACCCTGGCTGGCAGTCCAGTTATATCTGTCAAATTTATCGGGGTCGGCAGTATAATCCAGGTCAAATTTAAGTGCATTGAAACCCTGTTTGACCGCCTCAACTGCAGAATCGGCAAATTCTTTAGGGGTTGGGAATCTCGATCTGTAAAGGGCTGTATCGCAGTATACCCTTACCCTGTCCCTGAACTTACCTCCCAGCAACTGATAAACCGGAAGTCCCAGTGCTTTTCCGCAAAGATCCCATAGAGCGGTTTCTATTGCAGAAAGTACTGCCACATATACTCCCGACTGGGCGCCTCCGAAAAATCCCCCTCTTCGTATATCTTCAAATATCCTGTGGATGTTGAAAGGGCTTTGCCCTCTCAGCCTTCTTCCCATATTCATAACAAGATGATATGTTCCTGAAACTGCATCCACCCCCTCGCCGCAGCCGTAAATATCCTGGTTGGTAAAGATTTTTACGAAAAGACTTCCCCTGATATATCCGCATTTGACATCGGTGATCTGAAGGTTTGATGGAATGGAGTTCTTTGGCGTCTGCTCCATGGCTTTTTCCAGACCGCTGCCGAAACCTGTCAGCGGTGCTGTTGCAGCAACGGCAGTAGCTGCCGCTGCTTTGCCAAGAAATGCTCTTCTTGAGTTTGTTTTTTTCATAGTTCGTCTGGTTAATATGTTACTGCTAGTAATTCATTAAAAGATTATATTAATAATCATTGAATAATTCCGGGAAATATAAACAAAACAGATTTTAAAAATTTTTTCCGCCCGGGGTTTTAAACTTATTTAACATTATTTTCTGACAGTAATAACCTGAAAGCTTAATAATATTGTGTCGAGCGACCCGGGCCGGATTAAGAAACTTAATTCAGTTATAGAATATTCTTACTTCCTGGTTCTGCAGTCTTTGTCTGATCCAATTATTGATTTTGGATTTGTCGGCAGCTTTAAGGTTAGTTGCCGTTGAAAAAGTTATAATGGACGCTTTTACCGGTGCAGAAAGGGTATCGTGATATAAAAAGGTTTCCGAATAACTGCACCCTTTTATCTGGGGATAGAAAGGCTTTAATTCGTTGAGTAGCGTTAGTCCGAATTTCTGTTTTTGCAGAATACTGTCTTTTTCCACCTCTCTTTTGTGGAGCAAAAGGTTCAGGTTCACAATCTGTTCCTTAAGTTTGTAGAGTTCGAGGTTTTTGTCATCAGGAGATGAAAAAGTAAGCCCCTGCTGAACTTCTATTTGTACGTTGCCTGTTATAAAATCCCTGGATTTTTTAATTATGGATGTCTTCTGGTCATCAGTAAGAGTAATGCCTCCGTAAACCAGTAAAATAGTGCGCGATTTTGAATTTATATCACTTTTGAGAAGGTAATTCCCGTCAAAATACGACACGTTCGAAATATACCTGGTGGCAGCCTGAAAGAATTCTTCCTGCTTTACGAGGTTATAACCGAAATAAATACTGGGTAATAGAACAATTGTAATTACCAATGTTATAGTCCTGTTGATCTTTCTTTTCCGGCTTTCGTTAACAATACCTCTTATAGGGAAATTCAATAGTTGTGAAATCCATACCGAAGCCAGGGCAATGAATATTGTGTTTATTGTAAAGAGGTAAAAAGCTCCGAAGAAGAAATTGAATTGTCCTGTTGCAAGTCCATAACCTGCGGTACACAACGGTGGCATAAGGGCAGTGGCAATGGCAACACCGGGGATGACATTTCCTTTTTGTTTGCTGCTAATAGCCACTATTCCGGCAAGTCCGCCGAACAGGGCGATCAATACGTCATATATTGTGGGACTGGTCCGGGCCAGCAATTCCGAATGTGCGGTCGAAACCGGGCTTAAGGCAAAATAGGCCGTTGAAGCAACAAGACTTGCCACAATGGCAAATGAGAAATTTTTCAAAGATTGCCTGAATAGCTCAAAGTCATAAGTTGCTATGCTGTACCCTATTCCGTTTATGGGGCCCATAAGCGGTGATATCAGCATAGCACCTATTATTACTGCTGTGGAATTCATATTCAGACCCACAGAGGCAACAATTATTGCAAAGATCAGGATCCAGAGGTTGGTGCCTTTGAATATTATACCTTTTTTGATCTCCTCATAAACAACATCCTGGGCTTCAAGCTCAGCTTCCAGATTGAAAAAGTGCAGTAATTTTCTTATAATGCCAATAACCTTCATTTGTCTGATATTTTTATCATTTGCTTAAAACCCGGAATACAAAATTAAGAAAAAGATTAAGGTGGTAATCAATCTGCCGGTAACGGTGGATGACAGGTTTCTTTTTAGCTTTTCTTTTAGCCCGGGTTTATACGGCTTTAGTTACTGAAGGTGGTCAAATTACCTTTTAACCGTCTGTTAAAAAAAGAACCTTTGCCAGGAAGGTTGCCACCTTCAGCAGGCTAACCGTTATACCTGTGATACTTCCTCAAACAACAGAAAGGGGTATACTTATGTATTACATCTGCCCGGATGGAGAATTTTTACCTGTTTCCCCGGCCTCAGTCTTTAAAAGGAATTAGAAGCAGAAGCAGAACGGGGAAAGGTTGTAATATTTAAATCTCTTAATTACCTTGCAATGCTATAACCAATATTAAAATTCTTCTGCCATGAACAGTAGTTCATTAATTGTCTTTCTGTTTTCCGGTTGTTTGACTTTTGCCATGGCGCAGGCAGGAGGACAGACCGGCAATATAATAATTACAGATAATGATGGAAAAACCTTTGTCAGTGAAGGAAATAACGGGGGATTAATTGTTAATGTATCCCCGGCTGATGCTCAAAAATTTAAGGCGAGGGGAGTTGTAAAATACAGCGACTTTGGTGCAAAGGGTGATGGTAAAACAGATGACATGGATGCCATTGCGGCAACTCATGCTTATGCCAACCGGCAGAGCTTACCTGTGAAAGCAGACGATGGAGCCCGTTATTACATAAGCGGGAAAAACCGTACCGCAGTAATACTTACCGATACAGACTTTGGAAAAGCTGAATTTATAATTGATGATACCGAGGTTGAGAATCGTAATGCCAACATATTTCAGGTCAGCTCCAACCTCAGGCCATTCAGACCGGAAGGAATTAATTCTCTCAGAAAAAACCAGGAAAAAATAAATATTACATTGCCCGGTACCTGTATAATTACTGTTACAAATTCGAACATAAAAAGGTATATAAGATTCGGACCTAACCAGAATAATGGTTCATCCCAGACAGACATTTTTATAGCTGACCGCAACGGCAATGTAGACATGAATGCCCCGATCATCTGGGACTTCGATACGATTACCGATATCAATGCCCTCCCTGTTGATGGAACCACTCTTACCATCAGTGGCGGACGTTTCACCACGATTGCGAACCGTGCCGAATCGAAATACAACTATTACAGCCGGGGAATTGCAATAAGGCGCTCAAATGTTCTTGTTACGGGACTGGAACATCGTGTTACCGGTGAAGGTGACAACGGGGCCCCTTACGGTGGCTTCCTGAATATTGGCGATTGTGCTTATGTGACGGTCCGTAACTGTATTCTCACCGGACATAAAACATATGAAACAATCGGTTCGGCAGGGGTTACTGTTTCAATGGGCACCTATGATATCTCAATAAACCGTGCTACAAATGTATCATTTGTGAAATGCAGCCAGACCAACGATATTAACGACAGCAGATACTGGGGTATAATGGGGTCAAATTACTCCAAAAATCTGAAACTTGACAGTTGCATATTTTCAAGGTTCGATGCCCACATGGGGGTGGCAAATGCAACCATTCTGAACTCAACCCTGGGGCACCAGGGAATAAATGCAATCGGCACCGGAACTTTCCTGGTGGAAAATTCAACAATATACGGAAGAAACCTCATAAACCTCCGTTCCGATTACGGCAGCACATGGCAGGGAGATTTTATAATCCGTAACTGCACCTTTGTTCCTGCAGGAGGAAGATCCGTCACTGCAAGCCTTTTCGGAGGTTCCTACTCAGGACAGCATGATTTCGGATATATCTGCTATATGCCTGAGAAAATCATAATCGAAAACCTCCGGATTGATGATTCAAATCACCCTGAAGGCTACAGGGGACCGGCAATTTTTACAAATTTCAATCCGAAAATGACAGACACTTCCTACAAGGAACAATTTCCTTATGTCATTACCAGGGAAGTAATTCTCAGAAATGTAACCACTGCAAGCGGGAAACCTCTCAGACTGAGCGATAATCCTTTTATGTTCAGAAACGTTAAAGTAACCACAGAAAATGGTACTTTACCGGTAATAATGAATTAAATTATTTGTTTAATTTCAAGTTTCCTGTAACCGGGCCTTAAAAAGTATTTAAGCCGGGCGGTATTAAATTAACTGGGCAGCGAACCTTTCAGTCTGCCCCGGAAAGTTGAAAGCTCTTATTTAAGGTTTTGACGAGGTAAATGAATATGCAGAAGAGCAGAAATCAAAAGCATTTAAAACAATAACCCGTAAGTTACTGACATTATATCTATTTTTCCGTTAAATACGAACTCTTCGAAATAACCTGAAAGTTTTACTCTTCCCAGAATTTCATATTTACCCGCTCTTAAATAATCAATTGAAATAAGGTGCCTTTTGTTGATTATGATCCCTCCTCCAATCTTATATCCCGGACTCTTTCCTGAATCCATTTCCCGAATTATGGTAAACCCCTGAAACTTCACCGTAAGATCAGTGATCTTAAAGAAGTTGTATACAAAACCAACCCCGGCATAAACATTTATTTTTTCATCGAAACTGCTGGAATAGTTCAATCCGGCAATGAGCGGTATATTTAAGTACTTATTGTATTTTAAGGTAAAATTGTCAACTATTTCCTTGAATGAATCTTTTATCTTGTATCTGTAATCAAATTGCATCCCGTTATAATTCAGGTCTATACCCCCGAATACTCCTAAACCGGTTTTTGAGAACTTATACTGGTACTGCAAACCGGTATTTAAACCTGTAGCGGCACCGCAGGCACTCTCATTCTGTCTGTTATCAGATGCAAAATCATATAAAGGGACCGAAATCCCAAATTTGACAGAAAATTTTCCCTGAGGATATGCCACGGATGTAATAAATAACGAAAATATTATTAATGCGGTAATCTTAAAATTTTTCATCTGAATTCCGAAAATAATCTGACAGTAGCTAGTAATTACTTATGACATTAAAATTTTAGAGTAATAAAAATAAATTTTTTTATTAACAAACAAAAAGAAAAAGAATATTAAAAACGAGATTCATAGTAAAAGCATATATCCGGGATTAATACATAAAGATTTTTACTAACTTTGTATGAATATGTATATTTTAACATCGAGAAACATTTTCCGGGTTGACTACATCATAGATAGCCCGGATTTTTGATGGTTAGTTTTTAAGTTAAAGTAAGTAATATTGGATATAATTATGAAAGCAATTATTAAAATTCTGAAATGGCAGCCTTTTATATTGCTTGTTGCGGCTGCGGTTCTCATATCAGCTAAAGGAACAAAAGGAGATATTATAACGGGGGTAAGTATTCCGCAGAATACCAAACCCACTTACAGGGTGGCGGGGAATCCGTACCTGCCCCTCTGGGAACACCTGCCCGACGGAGAACCCCGTGTTTTTGAAGATCCCGATAATCCCGGAAAATACCGGATCTATATTATCGGTTCGCACGATGTCAGGTTCAAAAGTTATTGCGGACCCGATATAAGGGCATGGTCTGCACCCGTTGAGGACCTCTCTTCATGGCGTGATGAAGGGCCGATCTTTACATATAAGATTGACGGACAATGGGATGTGATGTATGCTCCCGACCTTGTGGAGGTGAAAAGAAAAGACGGCACAAAAGAGTACTACCTTTATCCGCACAGCCGCGGACGTAACAGGGAAGCCATGGTGGCAAAGGGAAAACGCCCCGACGGCCCCTTTACTCCCCTTAACATGACTGAAGACGGCCTGAGAACAATACCGGGAAGCATTATGGGATTCGATCCGTCAGTTTATATCGAGTATGTAACCGACCCCAAAGACCCTGATTACAGTATAGGATTCAGGGCCTATGGTTTCTGGGGATTCCAGAGATCCATGGCCGGCCAGCTTGATCAGAATACAATGTATTCACTCCGGCCGGGTACTCAGGCCATCGACCGTTTTATTCCTGCAAGTTCCAGATACGGTGTTCTCAGAGACCCTGAAGGAACAGTCTATTCCAATGTATACCCGGGAGAAGATCTGAGCAGATTTAACTTTTTTGAAGCTGCCTCCATCAGAAAGGTAGGGAATAAATTTGTCTGGGTTTACAGCGGATACTCCGGTCCCGATTACGGTCTCAGCAGTACCAACTCGGCATTGCGCTATGCTTATGGCGATAGCCCCCTCGGCCCATGGAAAAGCGGAGGTGTACTTGTTGATTCCCGTGCAGTGGTTCCGGCAAAGGATGGCTCCTCATTACAGACAAGCTATTCGGGACATAATACACACGGGAGTATAGAGTTAATCAACGATCAGTGGTATGTCTTTTATCACCGGGCACCCAGAGGCTTCGGAAATGCACGCCAGCCTATGGTGGCCCCGGTAAAAATAGAATGGGATGAAAAACCTGTTGCTGAAGGGGGTAAGGTGGTTATCAGGGGATATGACCCTTTCTCGGCCGATAATATCTGGAGCGCAAAAGATACTCAGGGAAATGAATATACGGGAGCTGAAGTAACTTCCGAAGGCTTTCATATTTACGGTCTTCCGCCATACCAGTATTACTCAGCCGGATATGCATGCTATCTTTCCAACCCCGGCAGCCAGCAGGACTCATGGGATATATGGGATAACAATATGCCCGTTACCAGTGTTGAGAATGGACATATAATAGGTTACAAATACTTTGGCTTCGGGGGACTAAAAAAAGATACAAAAGGACTTAAAGCATTTGAAGGGACAAAACCGGGAAACAAAACCGCTTTTAACCTGTTTCTGACTCCAAAGACAAAAGATGCATTTAAGATTAATATCTGGCTCGACGGTCCCTGGGACAATGATGTATGGAAGGGGAAAAAAATCGGTGAGATTAATGTACCTGCAAATTCTGCTGATGAAATTACCAGGTTTACAGTAGATGTGTCATCATCCGTTGACCGCCTCGATAAAAAACACTCAATATTCCTCGTTGCAGAAGGCCCTGGCACTGGTGCCCTTTTCGATCTTTACGGACTCGGGTTCAGTTCAAAAAAGAAAAAAATTGAACGCCCGGTCGCCCCGAAAGTCACAATCAGCGTCAACGGAAAACCAATAGAACTTCCGGAATCGCCCGTCAGATCCACAAATGCCAACGGTATAACAGGGTATGACCTTTATGAGGCTGTTTACAAAATGCCCGCCGGCTCTGCCGGAATACCATCTGTATCGGCCACCGCAAACGACCCAATGGTGAAAATATCTGTTACACAGGCTGATCCGGGATCAGTGACCGCTGTCGTGAAATTTGACTTTAAAGGCGCGGTTAAAACATACAGGGTTGTGTTTTCATCAGAATGACAGACACTGCTTTCTGTCATGTGAAAACATGGTATACTTTGGATTTGAATCGCTATTAACTGCAGAAGCAGTGCAATCTTAATTGCCTGTTCACGGCATCTGCATTAAATGGGAAATTTTTCAGGAATTCAATGCGAGAATCATTGTTTTAATCTCCTCATACGATTCCTTCACTTTCTTGGGCAAAGAGTAATTAACAAGATTTGATTTTACAGATGCTCCGTTTTTGCCCGGTTCAATCCATGCAATATGCATCACATTAAACAATATCTTTACATCATCCGTATCGGTCAGTTCAATAAAAATATTCTTCATAATTTAACATGTCTAAATGCCGGAACTGAATTCTTTTATGCCTGTATAATCCGGTGTAAGTTATAAGAAAAAGCCTTATTATCCCGAACAGAAGAAACAGACTAAAATGTCACAACTTCCCAGAAAACTTTCTTGGGCTGCATGTTTACATCGAAAAGAAGCGGATAATGTCTTCCCCGTCTCGGTGTACGGTTATCAAGCCATGAGCCACGGTCCGAAACATTCCAGAAAGTTACGCTGGTCAGAACATCTTTCTTTTCACGGAAGACTTTGAATGCCATCTTGTAGAAATCTATCTGCTTCTGCTCTCTTTCGGGGGTGAAACCCGGATCGAGTGTATCTGCCCTTGAAGTATATATTGAGACATCGAGCTCTGTTATATGAACCTGCATCCCGAGTGATGCAAATTTGTCGATGGATTCCCTTATTGCATCTTCTGATGACCCGTGGATTTCAAAATCTCCCTCACCGGGCTGATGCAATTGCCCTACATGTCTCGGACCCCCGATATTCCAGTGTGCCTGAATACCAACTCCATGTATGGGGACACCCTGGTCCCTGAGCTTTTTAACCATTTCATAGATCTTCTGCCTTTTTACCGGATTTTCGGTATTGAAGTCGTTGTAAAAGAGAAGAGCATCAGGATCGGCCTCATGCGCCCACTGAAAAGCTTTGGCAATGAATTCCTCTCCGCATATTGTGTACCAGAGTGTTTCCCTGTATCCCTTCGAAGGATCAGCATTATCTATTGCTTCATTTAAGACATCCCATGCATATATTTTTCCTTTGTAACGGGAGACAACCTGTGTTATATGTTCTTTCAGCCTCGACAAAACAAGCTCTTTCGAAGCCTGGTTCCCCAGCGAGTCCTTAAACATCCATTCCCCGGTCTGGTTGTGCCAGCAAAGGGTGTGACCTCTGACCCTCATCCCGTTAGCCATGGCAAACTCCACAATCCTGTCTGCCTGGTCCCATACGAATTTTCCCTCCTCAGGCTGAAGCAAAGCAGGCTTCATCACATTTTCAGGAGTCAGACTGTTGAAATGTTTTTTTATGAACTCTCCCTGTTCTCCCTGTAACGATCTGGGTGAAACGGCAACTCCAATAGGAAAATAGTCCTTGTAGAAATCTTTCAGCCCCTTTAGTGAATCTGCTGCCGTGAGAGGTTTTACCCTGTTGCTTATGTTACAGCCACTTATTAAAATTGCTGTTGTTAATGCCAAAAAAGGAAGGATTATTAATAATGCTCCTTTCAAAAATGACCTGATTTTCATGGTTATTATTTTATAGGGTTAATATTATTGCCTGAATAAGTTAATTGTAAGAATTTTTCTCTTTAAACCCGGTCATCTTTTTGATTCTCTTTCCTGCAATGCATCTGTAAGCTTTAAACGGTCCCGGGTGAAAACAGAAAGACGCACTGTTTGAATGTGCGTCTTTCGTAATAACATATCAGATTCTAGTGATCCCTGAAATTCCATTTGCAGTTGTCGCTGTTGAAATCAAATTTTGCCAGGGTTGGGGTGCTGTCTCCTATTGATACCAGTGCCAGTTGTTCTTTTGAACCCGGAACCACTTTAGGCATGATTCTGTATGTTCCGTCAATCAACATATCGATACGCCATAACTGTTCGGGAGCGCCTGTGAATTCAGGAACTGTAATCACTTCGGCATCAGCTGTTGCTGCAAGTGCCCTGTTGGTTCCTTCTATTACAATTTTATAATATGGACCTCCGGGATATCCTCCTGCTTCAGAAACTGCCGTGATAGTCCACTTCTGATGCGGGCGCATCATATAATCGCCGATTCTTACTCCTATGTTACCTGTGGGCCAAGTGTTGATTACATCGGCTAATTGCTGCATCGGAACGGGTTTTAACGGTTCATCCGTGTTACGTGCGAATCTCATTCCTCCTGCCATTCTCACAAAATCAACCACCAGTTCCAGGGCATATCCCCTTCTAACCGATTCTATTTCGTATGTTCCTTCCCTGAAAACATCTCCTGCAACAGGCCAGCCGTTCTTCCACAGTAACGGACGTATACCCAGGACGCTTCTGCCTCCCTGGTCCAGATCAGCCTCGAAATGGCACGACATCTTCTGGACGCCGTCTCCCAGGTCCCAAAGTCCGAAATGGCCTGCTCCTACAACTCTTCCTCCTGCTGCAATAACCATTTTACCCCCTCCTTTCAGCATATCTCTTCCGACGTTATCGAGATAAGGGCCGGTTACCTTTCTGGAACGACCTACGACTATATTGTAAGTTGAATTTGCACCGTCGCAGCATGTACCGTGTGTGCCAAGCAGATAGTACCACCCGTCACGGTAAATTATTGTAGTGGCTTCGCAATCAATGGCAATATCCAGTGCTTTATTTCCTTCAACCCGCTTCCCGGTTTTCGGATCAAGTTCCACAAGACGGATAAATCCCCAGTAAGTGCCATAGGTACACCATAAGCGTCCGTCGGTCGGATCAAGGAAAAGTCCGGGATCGATTGCATCATTATCTTCTATTCCGTCGGAAGAAGCAACAACAACAGCCTCGGTGAATTTGAAATCGGGTGATTTCGGGTCAAGAGTCTTGTTCCACATCGTAAGAATTCTTCCGTTATGGCCGCCTCCGAGTCCGCCTCCTGTTGCCCCGTAGGCTATCAGATAGCGGTCGCCGATTTTTATTACGTCGGGAGCGGCTCCGCCTCCGGGCCTTGTTGCACCACTGTTCCATGTCCAGCCGTCCTCAGATATCAATCCTCCCCCGCCTGTGCCGAATGTATAGTACTTACCTTCACATTCCATGATGGTGGACGGGTCATGGATAAACGGCCTGCCAACCTGTGCAGTTATTGTCCCTGTTAAACACAATGAAATAATTACAGCTGTGCCTATATTTTTAATTCCTGTTTTCATAATGATTACGATTCTTGTATGTAAGTAAGATCCTGATGATTTATGTTTATTCAAGTGTAATGGTGATATTTTTTATCGGTGCACCGTTTTCATCAATGAAGCGGACACAAAAATCACTCATTCCGGGTCCGTTAATTACTGCACCTCTGATTATATTTTTTCCTTTATTAAGGGTCAGCCGTTGTGACATAACATCATCCATTACCATTCTTCTGTCGCCCGAGAGTATCACAGCTTCCTTTCCGTTCAGCCACCACATGGATGCAGAATTTGACCCTACGGCCATTCTTACATTTTTTATTTCCTGCGGACAGTTCACAACCGTTACTGCCCAGAAAAGTACTCCGTACAACTGTTTATTCAGCCCATAGGCGAAACGAAAGAGTTTTACATTGAAATTTGTGCTCTCCAAGGCATGCCACTTCAGTTCCTGTTCCCCAACCTTCACCTTGTCTCCTGCTTTGGGCAGAACGGTAAACTGATTCGGGAAATACTCGGTTGTGAATGCTTCTCTGATGTAGCTGTCTGTGAATACCGTATTGGTCCGGTTTGGCTTGATGATCGGCTCAAGCAGTAACCATCGCTGAATAAACCCGTCCTGATCAGGTGTCTTTTTTGATTTTGTCGCCGGAATAAAATAAGGAGCTAGACTCCTTGTGGTATCAGCCTGTATGACACCAGCAGTTTTATCTCCCTGGTTAACGGAATATCCGTTCAATGCTGATCCTGCCAGGATCATAAAACCTGCAGTCAGTAATGCTGTTTTCTTAATAATGTTCATGGTAAATTTATAAAGTGTTTACTTTCAATTTTATAATAATATATGCATCATTTTTTCAAAACTATAAAAGGATTTCCGGATGTAAATTATGTTTTCAATAAATTAAATCTTTTTAACAAAATGAATTATAAAGATCTTTTAATATCACTGTATTGAATATGTCGTTATCAATTGCAAGATACAATCACTTTGGGACAGATACTTGTTTTTTTCATTCGGATTATTTAAAAGTTTATGCATAAAAAGAATTGATTTCACAAAAAATGCGGAAGACTTCACCGGGAAGTGTTCCGCATTTATATAATCCGGATTATTTGTTGTTAGTGTTTCTGTTGATTCAGGAATGGTTTTTCCTGTTAACAGGCCGTTTTAACCACAGCTTTTGCAGAATCCGGCAATATAGAACAGAAAAGGTCTTATTTACCTTTGCTCGCCTCAATTACTGCATGGAATGCCGGTTTGGCATTAAGCTGTCCGTCAAAGAGAAGTGCATCCTGTCCTCTTCGCCACGATCTGGTATCGCTTAGACCCCAGAATGTTACGCGGTCTATCACATCGGCATGACGCATAAAAATCTCGAACAACTTTTTATATACCTCAGCCTGCTTCTCATAGTTCTCTGGCGGTATGGTTCTGTTGCCCTGTTGTACCCCGAAAGCGCCGCTGTTACTTCCTGTGGCAGTAACATCCAGTTCTGTTATGGATACTCTTAATCCCAGCGCAGCGTAGTTTTCAATTGCCTTCTCTACATCTTCGAGGTTAGTATCAAGGTGCCAGTGTCCCTGAATTCCCACACCGGTAATCGGAGCGCCCTCGGCAATAAGCCGCTTAAGGAGTAACAAAGAACTGGCATGTTTGCCTTTGTTTGCAACTGCACCCTGCTCGATGTTGTAATCGTTGTAGTAAAGCTGGGCATTAGGATCAGCCTCATGTGCCCATTTGAAGGCCAGGGTAATTACTTCAGGCCCGACAGCCTGATACCAGCTGAATGTCCGGAGATTTTCCGTTGTGCCATCGCCACCGTCAGCAATAGATTCATTGAATACATCCCATCCTGTAATACGCCCTTTATAACGTCCTACCACAGTCATAATATGATCTTTAAGGCGTTGAAGAATAACTTCCTTGCTGGCCATCGGACCGGTAAAACCCCGGCCGCCCGGACCTGCCTGAGTCGGACGCGGAGAATTGGGATTCTGTACTGCAGGAGCAGCTGCCTGCTGAGCTGCAGGTTGAGTTGCCGGCCTGGCTGCAGGAGCTGCTGCTTCCCCGGCAGCTGCAGGCTTTTCCTGGAAGAACCACTGCGGCGACTGTGAATGCCAGGCAAGAGTATGTCCCCATACCTTTATTCCGTTCTTCTGGCACCAGTCAACCAGTGCATCAGAAGTTTTCCAGTTGTAAGTGTCCTCAGAAGGATGAATCGGCTGAGGTTTCATGCAGTTTTCGGGAGTAATGATGTTGTAATGCAGTTTAATATGTGCCGCCTCGGCCTCCGAAACCGATGAAAGATCATTTGCGGCGCCGATAAGGAATTTACCTGCAAATGCTTCTTTTAACGACTTCTGCGGCGTCTGACCGGCATTATCCTGCCCATACCCGCAAACAACTGCAACTGTTACCAGAAAAAACCCGGTAATAAGATTTTTCTTAATCATAGTCTGTTACCTTGAAATTATTCCATTTAAATTATCAGTATAAAAGTATTGAAATTTTTTATGACTGTGCAGAGGAAGAATTTATTCATTAACCAATTAATTCTTTTTAACATATTATTTATTGTCTGTTTTCTTTATCCTGAATCATTTTCTTCCTTTCCCGAACTCCTGAATTTCTTCCTGCCCGGAGAGATCCGGACAATAATATTTTTCTCTACTCTGCATATACTTATGGCTTCCTTAAACTGAAACGGTTCACTAAAATATCAGTCTGAACAACCAGGCAAACAACCCAACCGGAGTTGTTGATATCATCGGATGAAAGCCTCTTTTATATCCTTTTGCCTTGTATTTTACCACCAGCGGATATTTTCCGGCAAAAAAGAATTTTGACCTGACACCTGACAGATGATAGGTTATCATAGTGATGAAGCCGCCCGAAACTATTACCATGGCTGAAACAGATATTTTTATGGTAAGGGAGTAACCCGACAGGAAATAAGATTTATTTTCTCTCTCAATGCCTTCTGCAGATATAATGAAAAAACTCCCGGCATCACGGCCTTCTGTTATACTTCAGCGGCCAGATATAACCCTTAAAATGAAAAAGTTGATAATTGATGAAATAAAATAGTTTAATTGTATAATATTTATTATCACGGAGCAGTTAATTTTATGCAAAAAAATTACAATTCAATTTTATAATTATGTCAGGACGAATTTATTTCCTTTTATCTGCTTGTTGCTTATATTTTTCTCAGGTTACAGTTTTTAGTCAGCAGATTACCGTCTCCGATTTATCAGGGGCTGAAAGAGTGGTAACAGTACAGGATTTAAAGCAGAAGATTAAAACTCTTCACCCGGCAGCAAAAGCTGCTGTTTCCAGAGGTGAGAAGCCGGGACAGTTTGCAGGGGTTAATTACCGTTATGCCGGTAATGTCAGACTGCTTTCCGAACCTCAGAAAAGCCAGATAACTTTAAGGCAGGACGGTATAATGGATATCGCAGGTAAGAGGTTTATTCCGCATCCTGATACGATATATGTTGACCCTGCAGGCGATCTTGTTTTCAGGGCTGAAAAGGTTGACGAAAAACAGATGCTGCTGTTCAGGCCATCTTTCTCATCTGTATTTGATGAGGTTGAGATTCCGCAGCAGGAAGTAAAAGTCAATCTTGCCAATACGGTGTCTCTGGCGGAAAAAGTTATCGCTTCAGCAATTGGTATTAACAATGCTTATGCGATAAACCTGCAGTTCGACAGCGTGACGTTTCTGCTTGATGAGGCTAAGGAGGGTAAGCTGCTTGCAACACTTGTCGGCCAGATAATTATGACAAATCCGAGAGTTGAAGGAAAATACTCCAAAAACGGAGGTTACCGGCTGGTCTTTAAAACCGAGGAACAAACCGACCTCAGGATTTATACCACAATGACTGCCAAAAAAGAAATCAAAATGCTCATCTGGGGTACCGAAATTCCCGCAGCAGATATAGGTAAATGTGAACTTGGGGTATTTCTGCTCATCAATATGGAAGGTAAAGTAACTTTAACCGCCGAAATACACCAGGGCATCAACCTGGAACTCGGAGCAAAAGGAGGTACATGCTATTATATCCCGACAAGCATCGAAAATATCTCCTCCCTTAACCACTGGTGCGATGTAAATTATGAAATTAAAAGCGAAATAAAAGCTTTTGCAGGAGTTCAGTGTGCGGCAAACCTCAAAATAAAAGACTATAATGCCCTTTACGTTTATGTGAACGGCGGTATGGAAGGGACTGTTAATACAACCGGACTTAATCTCTCAGCCGATATCGGTTTCAGAATAAAGGCAGGCGGTAAGGTGGTTTCAAAAAGCTTCACCGTTACCGACCAGTATTTTTCACTATGGAAATACCAGAAACCCGATATGAAGGGCTATGAGATGATAATACATGAAGCATGCGCTTATGGTGATTATGTTGCCGGAGAAGTTTATTCACTCTCCGACAGCAAAACGGTGCCGGGAGCCAAAGAGAAAATACCCTATAAAGGAAACCTTACGGTTATTGTAACTCATCCCGATAAGACAATAAACCAGTACCAGACACAGACAGGTGATAACGGCATCTTCATTGCAAAAAATATCCCCCTGAAGAAAGGGGATCAGGTGAGGGTAAAACATCCGGATGTAGCGGAGCCCGGTCAGCCGGCAGAAGTTACTATACCCTTCAGGGAAATAAAACTCTTCTCGGCAGATTATTTTACAGGAACTGCTGAAGGTTTTGTATCAGGTAGCAAAAGCCAATGGGCTAAAATTGCAGGAGCTTCCGGTCAGGCTGTTTCAGCAAATATCATAAAAGGAATAAACACAGGGAAGGCCTCATCAATAAAAGGCATCATCCCGGCCGGCGAAAAAATTCAAAAGATTAACGAGTTCCGTAACAATCTTGTGGTGTACCTTGGATCTGTGGAATTTATTTCCCGTCCTTCCTCAGCAGGTCAGGTAGTCCTGAAAAACCCAATTGCTGCCACCGGATCGTCACAGCCGGCGAAAAAAAATACCGGAATGGTTAATAACCCGCTCGGTCTGTTCAGAATCACAAATCTTGACTTTAGCCCCGGACAACAGGTTAAAGCCAGAATCGTTGTTGAAGGTTTTGAAGTTGAATCGGAATGGATTGAAACAGACGGCATCATGGTTTCAGGCATTGAGCACGAACGACTACGTATGTCGGCAGGTCCCGGGAAGGAGAATATTTCAGCACTTAACAGCTTTGTTATTGTAAGTGCTTTAAGCGGGGAAAAACGTCCGGAGGGTATGCTGAAATTATTGAGAGGTGAAGATGCCCTACATGGTTCGGTTGTAAATTCCACCCCCGTACCGGAATTTACTGAAGTGAAAAAAGGGGTGGTATGGTTCAGCAAAACTGCAGAACTGAAACCTGTACCCGGAAATCCTTCCGCTTCAATAGCCGAAACAGGCAAATGGGACCTGACTGTTCAGTATTCATCTCCGCTCGATGCCATAAATCCTTCAAAAAACAGAAAGCATCCGTTTGAGCTGGTTTCATATAAGTTTAAAAACCAGGAACTTGGATATTCTGTCTTCAGCAACGAATGCCTGTCATGCACCTCTCCTGAAAATGTTGCACGGAAAATAGGTACACAGGCTAAAAGGGATTTGCCCGGTTTTCAGATACTGACAGCACCTGCTCCTTCGCCTGTTTTTCATTGATTGTTTTCGCAGGTTCTTCATGTGCAGAAAGAATGGTGAAGGTAATACTTAAAGCAAAAACTGAAAATAAAATCCGTTTCATAATACTGGTTTTCGTCTTTTTTCATGATAACCAGTTCTATAAAATATTTTAAATTATGGAGATGATAATATACTTTTATTGTAGCTTTCAACGTTTACTCCATTCCTGTAATTCTGAAATATGTGTGGATCATTTTTGAATCTGTTTTTGAGAATTAATATGATATTTTCAGTATGTAAGTATGGCAGCAAAGTTGTTCTGAACTGATATTGAATACCTGAGGTTCTCAGAATTGTTATGGATTCTTCGATTTTATTAATCATTCCGGGATCGTTGCAATTTGTAATCAGTTGATAATCTCCCGGAGTCAGGATCGTTTTGATATCCATTGAGATAAAATCAATTAAGCGATCCTTAATCAGGTTCTTAATCATTTGTGGATTAGAGCCATTTGTATCAATCTTTACGGGTAATCCTGTCTGCCTGATTCTGCGGATAAATTCCGGCAGATCCAAATGGATTGTCGGTTCTCCGCCTGTCACAACAATCCCGTCGAGCCATTCTTTTCTGTTTTCAAGGAAGTTAATAACTCTGTCTTCATCAATATCCGGGGTCGAACTGAAAATTTCAGGTATAACAAGCGATGGATTATGGCAATAACCGCACCTGAAGTTACATCCTTTTGTGAATATAACAGCACTGATTTTACCCGCCCAGTCAATCAGACTGTTTTCATATATATTCCCGATTCTCATGGCATATCAGGACTCTTCCTGACGGATGCTTTCTGAATGAATTAATTCATATTTATCAATATTTTCCGAATGGCCCGGATTAATGACAGTATCATTGAATCTGAAAAGCACCCTGTCGCTGAATTCACGGCGCTTACCTTCATTCCATTGGCTGACCGGGCGCATATACCCGACAATCCTGCTGAATACTTCGCTCGCACTGCCGCAAACGGGGCATGAAAAATGTTCTCCGTTCAGATAACCATGGGATGGGCATATACTGAATGTAGGAGAGATCGTGATGTAAGGCAGGTGAAAAGAACCAGTTATTTTTCGTATCAAATTCTTTGCAGAAGCGGCCGGCATCTTATCTTCACCAGTAAAAATATGGAGCACGGTACCCCCGGTATAAAGTATTTGTAAATCGTCCTGATGGATCAGCACCTTAAAGATATCATCACTATAGTTAACGGGAAGATGTGTGGAATTTGTATAGTATGGTTCTGCTCCTTTCAGATAATCTTTGTGATTGGCTGTAATAATATCGGGATACTGTACGGTGTCAATGCGTGCAAAACGATAGGCGGTGCTTTCAGCCGGAGTTGCCTCAAGATTGTAAATATTTCCTGTTTCCTCCTGGAATTGAGACAGGACTTCCCTCATAAAATTCATTACTCTTATGGCAAACTCTTTCCCTTCTTTATCAGCTATGCCGGCTCCCAGAAAGTTCATGCAACATTCATTCATCCCCACTATACCGATCGTGGAGAAATGATTTTTCCAGTAACTTTTAAAGCGCTGGTAAATTTGTCTTAAATAGAATTTTGAATATGGATAAAGGCCTTTTTCAGTGTAGTATTCTATAGTTTTTCGTTTTATTTCAAGACTGGTTCTGGCCAGCTCCATGAGATTTCTGAGACGTTGGAAAAAATGAGTTTCCGATTTGGATTCATAACCGAGTTTCGGCAGATTAATTGTGACAACACCAACTGATCCGGTAAGCGGATTGGAAGCGAAAAGACCTCCTCCACGCTTGTTCAGTTCACGCTTATCGAGACGCAACCTGCAACACATGCTGCGGACGTCGTCGGGTTCGAGATCGGAATTCACGAAATTGGAGAAATATGGAATCCCGTATCTGGCTGTCATTTCCCATATACCGTCATAGTCATGGTTTTCCCAGTCAAAATCGCGGGTTATATTATAGGTTGGTATGGGAAAGGAAAAGGGGCTTCCGGTAGCATCGCCCTCGCACATAACTTCAGCAAACGCCTTGTTTAAAAGAATCATTTCCGCCTGATAGTCACCATATACTGAGTCGATGAGTGTGCCTCCATATACAACAGCCTCATTTTTCAGAAAGTCAGGAACAATAAGGTCCATTGTAATATTTGTAAACGGAGTCTGGAATCCCACACGGGTTGGAATATTTATATTGAAAAGAAATTCCTGTAATGCCTGCTTTACCTGCTGGTAATTAAGGTTATCGAAACGGATAAACGGGGCAAGCAATGTGTCGAAGTTTGAGAAAGCCTGGGCGCCGGCAGCTTCGCCCTGCATTGTGTAAAAGAAGTTTACGATCTGCCCCAGGGCTGTACGGAAATGCCGGGCAGGTTTTGTCTGAGTCTTGCCGGCAACACCTTTGAACCCTGTTAAAAGAAGATCTTTCAGATCCCACCCTACACAATATACACTTAAGAAACCAAGGTCGTGAATATGAATATATCCCTGCCGGTGGGCGCTTGCTATATTGTCGGGATACAGCTTATTGAGCCAGTATTGAGAGGTGATTATTGTCGAAATATGTTGATTCAGCCCCTGTAGTGAATATGATGAATTGGCGCTTTCTTTAACCCTCCAGTCACCCATACCCAGGTATTCATCAATTACCTCGATATTAGTGAAGAGTTCTTTGGTGTTACGAACCAGTTCACGTTGCTTACGGTATAAGATATAGGCTTTTAATAACTGGTAATCACCGTGTTCATAAAGCACCATCTCCACATGGTCCTGTACAAGTTCAACAGTAGGATTGCCATTGGTATTCAGGCTAAGACGTGTTAAAACCTTAAGGCAGAGTTCCCCGGCTTTTTTACGATCGGGTTTCCCGGTTGCCCGCATGGCTTTGAAAATTGCATGTTCAATTTTTTCAGGATTGAAATCAACGATTTCACCATTGCGTTTGACGATTTGCGAAAAATGAAGTTCACCATTCATTTTATTACTGAATTAAGTTAATAAATGGTAACTTGCGGGGAGTTTGATGAGAATGCCTGTAAACAACAGATATTCAATCGCTTTTCACCCGAAAGCTACGAAACATCTGTTTCCGGCAGGTCTTCTGACTTGTTCCTGTTTTATCGCCTTCCCATTTCTGATTTATTGAAACAGTGGCAAAAGTGATAAAACCTGTTTTGGAACTTACAGCTACGGGGATAGTATTGGATTTACACCAATTTCCCTTTTAATCTGTTAAGAACCGGAAACGAAGCAAAAATAATCCTTCGCTTACATGAATTTAATATCTGTTTTGGAAACTTATTAAGATATATTTTTAAGTTATCAACACAGATTGAAACACGGCGGTTTACTGTGTGATGGTCTAATGTGACTGCTTTCCTTCCCTGAGGGTGCGGCGGATAATAAAAAAAGGCACTGTTGAATTTATCTCAGGTGCCTTATAATCCCCGCAGGATGAGGGATATCTTAATTTTATCAGGAAGGGCAGACAGAAAACAATTAAGATTTATAGCGGATACATTAGATCTTTAAATTTACCAAATCCAGTAATTGCCGTAACACTCTCTCCGAGTGCAAAGATGCCGACACTTTTATACCCTATGGCCACGACTCCTACAGCCAGGTACCCAATTGCAAGAGCAGAAACCGAAATTATTCCGATACCGAAACAACTGACACATATAATACCGAAACTGAATACACTTATTGTGAAACCGCCAAGGCAGATTGGAGCGAGTGTGAACAATCCCCTGGCAATAAAGGTTCCTAAGGCAACAATGCCCGTTGCTTTTGCTCCGATGGCAATGACTCCTTTTGCATGACGCATTCTACCTTCAGGCTTATCAAATCCCAGGTTAATTGAAAGAAAGGGAAGGCCAAATATCTTTTTCTTAGATTCATGCTGATATTGTATTAAGGCAAAAGCCTTCATTTTATCAGTGGCATATTGTTCCAGCCTTTTTAATAATGATGTTTTTGATAAAACCTGTCCCTCGGAGGATTTCTGTTTCATGATAAAAACATTTTTTATGAATTCAATTAACTTATCCGGCCGGTACCGCTTTATCTCAGCGATTCTTCCGGATATATAACTTTCAAAGCATAATTTTTATTTCCGGTTGAATAATTTTCTTCAGAGTCTTCATTGTATCAACAATTGAAAGGTCTCTTTTTTTGTCAACAGGCCTGTCAGATACAACCAGTGATTCGGAATTTGAATCTTTATAAATTATTTTAAGGATATAAGAGAAGTATCCGCTTTTATTGTCCTCAGGTGATATTCCCGGAATATGCTTCCGGAGTTCCAGTTCCTTTATCAGCCTGTAATCATGCTCAAAATAAATATCACCTATTCTCTTTTTTATGTGGTTTCTTGTAAACTCAATTTCTCCGATGGTGCTGATTTTTTTCAGATCGGCTTTCAGCCTGGAATTTAAGTAAAATGCGAAAGCCATGACAAAAGGGAAGGTGCCGGGTATTATCAGATAGTTCAGATGCAGAAGCTGAATAACTGCCTGGTAAATAACCACCATGATCACTGACGTTAAAGCAAACAGGGCATATAACCGCCGCTTTTTCTTCCCGATAATCACGGGGTCATAATAATCAATCTTAAGGATTCTGTATCGCATGTTGTCGGAAAAGGGAGTTGTAAGAGTAGTTGAGGGGCCGCTGACAGAGGAGGAAAGAGGATTGCTTCACCGGTCGGCTGCGGTGCTTAAAAGCGTATTCGGGGCGATGGGTTAATGACCGGAGGGCAAAGGTAATTATAAACCAGAGGCCCGATTTAAGTAAATCCGGACAGGGTTGTTTTAAAATTTCAATCCTATATAAATTCCTGTTTGCCATGAATCACAGTTAAAGTATCCTTCAGTAAAACTTGTCAGCATGTCAAACCTGAGGCCGGTTTCTATCTTTTTTGAGTCAATTATGTTAACATTCATTGAGCCAATTAGTCCAAACAGTTCTTCCTTGTAGTGTGTTGTATTGTTTGAATAATACTCATCATAATCAGTCATTTCTTCTATTTTTCCATATGTGTTGATGAATTTATGGTATAGCCCGCCAAAATCAAATTTTAATCTCCGGAACAGATCCGGTAAAGGTGTTATCCTCACAGATATACTTGTACTAAAAGATGAAGCGTTTTGAAAATATCCTTCTGAATTTCTGTAAGCAAAGGCGCTCATAATTCTTGGAGTTACTGCAAAAAAATCATTCAGAGCGAATGACAATTCTCCGTATATACCAGGGCCTGTTATATCGCCCGAACCAAAAAAGGCTCTGTTTATTCCAAACCTTGCCGTATTTACAGGTTTAAGATACTCCTGGCCATAAATAAAACCGGAGATAAAAAGCAGTCCGAATAATAAAACTCTGTTTTTCATTGTTTAATGCGTTTAAATGTTCTTCTAATCTTAATATTATATAAAGCTGCCCATAAAGCAGAATTATTATCCCAGGCATAAACATTACCGGGAATCCGGATTGTAAAAAATATTCTGTAAATGGTAAGTTATAAAAACAATTTTAACATTTTGCGGCTCATAAAAGGGTATCAACTCCTTTAATTTTTATAGGATTTTCATGAAGTTCCTGAAGGTGTTTTTTACTACGCTGCTCTCAACGAAGTCCGGACAACTTACCCATATCAGGATGTGTCAGTTACAGGTTCTATTTTTTCATTTTGGTAATACTTTGCAACAGATTTTAAATTATGCCAATTTTGCCTGTCCGGTATATATATCTCAAATTTTCTCATTTTACCGGTGGTACTGATATAAATATAATTGTTTATTCCACTATGATAATAGGACAGGCTGATAAGCGGCAAGATCAGAAAATCAATAAATGTTGCAGGTTCATAATACACTGGTTTAAAATTGGCAAATTTAAACTTAACCAGTGGTCTTAATTCAGGGGAGTATTATAATCACTTCTGTAGATCCGGTACCTGCTCTGTTTACTTGAAGCATCGTTCCGGAAATTGTCTGCTGATGTCCTGGCAATTTCCTTCATTCTGATCCAGCATGCCTTATTTGGAATATGGAATTCAAAAATCCGGAGGCCGGTATCAGTGTAGATATAAACAAAGTTATTCATCCCGCTGTGATATGAAAAATAACCCGGAAACCATATCAAAAAATCAATCAGCGTGGAATTATTCATTCCCTCGTATCCTGAAAGCTTATATCTGATGCTCCTGATGTTTTGCTTCTGAATTGTTTCTGTCTTCCCCTCCGTATTGATTTTCACATAATCATCATAAAAGGATATCCGGCCGGATATTTTCTTAAACCCGACAGAGTAATTAATAATAAACAGGCTGATTATGAGTATGAGGACAGATGCAATTAACAGAATGGTAATCAGAATCGGTTTTAACCAATGATCAATGAAACCAACTATTAAAACAGTTATAATACCAATAAGAACGCCATAAACAGCATAATGCTTTACAGGATTCCTTTTTTTATTTATTAATTCCAGTGTAATCACAGATCTTACATTAATAAGCGGGGAGCAGATTGAAACTTTTGTCAATAAGAAGCCTCCCTGAAAACCAAAGTTATAATAAATAAAAATACCATTTTAAACCGGTTTCAGAAATAAATATAATTCAGAAATTGCTGATTCAGATAGTCCTGAATTGACCGGATTATTGGCAGTGTTATATCAGTAAAACCTCTGTTAACCTCCTGTAGTGGTGTTTGTCATGTATTTGTCGGGTTTGAAACTTTTTTCTACTGAATTAAACCAAAGATCACATGCCATGCAAAATCGGTCCAGAAATGAATACTCACTGCCGCCACGAAACCGTATTTTCTGAAATAATAAGCTGCAAAGAAAGAGAGAACCCCATTTAACAATACAATTTCAAACAAAAGAAACATAGGTATCTTTGCAAGGGAAGTATAATTGAATAAAAACATAACAGAGGGAAGATGTCCCAATGAAAATGCAAGAGCAGAAAATCCAGTAATAATCCAGAATAACAGATTTTTCCATTTGCCTTTAAATAATATCCGGGAAATAAGCCACAGCCAGAAAGAGATAAAGAATAGTCTGAAAATAATTTCTTCACCTATTGCAGCGACAACAGAAGCAATTAAGGAAGAAGGGAAGGGCGGATGAGGTATATGTCCTGCTAAGTTGAAATGACTTAAAGCAGTATCTGAGATAATAAAGAAAATGCCAATACCTGTTCCGATGATGGCAGGCTGAACGAATCTTTGATTGTTAGTAACATCAGGATCCCATATATCTGAAAAACCGAGTTTATTTGATAATTGCAATCCGAGAAATCCAATTCCTCCGTAAACCAGTCCAATACCAAAGAACAGTACTATTGCGATGACAGGTTTTGGTGCAGGTAACTCGTATGGTATTGATAATGCCCCCTGGGGCATGTAAACATTTATCCCTGAGAAGACAGCCAGAACCAAGACCAGAAAAAAGTAAATCCTCTGCGATTTTGATAATTTCATAACCTGGATTTTTACCTGTTAAAGATTAGTTGCGCCGGGCAGTATCCTGTCAGGTTATATGTACATAAGAGGCTTGCGAAGGGTCGGCCGTTAAAATCATTACGTTGAGGGCAAGCCGGATTCGGTTTGGGATTAATACTTATAAATGCCACGAAAAACAGCAATTTTTTATCCGGGCCTTTATCTGCCCACTGAACCAGTCAGGTGTGAGGCCTGATTAAAGTCTTGTTTTTTTGCGCAATTACCCTTAACGGTTTGCCGGTATAATTAGTAATCTTTACCCGACGCATCCCGGCCGGCGGCTCAATCGCCCGTATCCGGGTACAATGTTTCAGAGGCCGGGAAAGGAGGGTATGGCATGACGAGCTTATTAATTATACCCACCTTGTTAGGCAAAGTTCTTTATTAGTTATGTTTTTGATATAGGTTTATCAAGAGTATCCCAGATCATGGTATGCATTGAATAGTCAAACCATTCGTTAAAGAGTTTAAAGGTGCGTTTTTGAATCCAGAGATCTTCATCTGTATACCAGTGGTTCATCTGATCACAGAATATCTGATCATAATTTTTTCTTAACCATTTTTCCATTTCCTCAATATCATCAAAGTCAGGTAGAAGATAAACATCCGAATCATTCATATAATCTTGAAGTGGATCATCATTAGGATCAATCTCTTTAAGCCAATCGAAGAATGGTTTCTTTGGTTTGACAATTAGCGCTGTCCTATTTATTAAATCGAAATATACAGGAATTGGAATCATGACAGTTGAATTATAATTTGATGCGAATCTACTTTAAATCCTGAGTTTTTACATCATAATGTTGAGATTGTTTATCAAATCTTGATATTATCATTTGAGCTTTTTCTGTAACCACGGCGTCCTCATAATTTTTGCCAGCGAAATTAATAACTGAATCAATGGAATCAAACCACATTGTTGTTATGAATTCTGTCTCATTTTCAATTTGTCGACGGAGCAATTGAATTCCTTTATAGCCTGCAATTACTCTATTCTTTATGCCGACGAATATCTCTTCATTCAGGAGTTTTTCATGTTTGTCTGCATTTTCAAATGTTGTATAACCGTGCCAAATTCTGCAGATCATGGTAGTATTTTTAATATGATTACTAAGAAAATATCAATAAGACTGGGATGCTGTAAATTTTGCCTGTACCCGCTTGTTAGCCCTGGCTTTTGTTTTTAATCAACGAAAGTCTCCTTCAGGATAGCTTTGACCTCTTTAATCTCTGGTCTAGAGAGTTTTCCAAGGTCCTTAAGGATACGATGTTTATCTATAGTCCTGATTTGATCAAGTACTATCCAGCCGATTTTGTTATTATGTTTTATCTCAACTCGGGTTGGATAGTTTTTAGAACTTGTTGTCAAAGGTGCTATTACAACAGTCCTTAAGTGGTTGTTCATCTCGTCAGGTGAAATAACAACACAGGGTCTTGTCTTCTTGATCTCGCTTCCGATGGTTGGATCAATGTTTACAAGAATGATTTGGTATTGTCTTATTTCCATTCATCAAGGTTTTCTTCTTCAAAAATGTCTGGCATAATGAGCTTGTCGTCACCGTTTGCATGCATTTCTATGAAGGCTTTATCCCATCCTTTTCTAGGTCTAGTAAGCGGTTTGATAATAATATGCCCTTTATCTAAAATCATCTCAACTGTATCACGGATATTATACCTCTCGATAATGGTTTTACTGAACCTTATTCCCCTCGAATTTCCAATTTTTATAACTGATACTTCCATGGCTTAAAGATTTAACATGTAATTACAAAGTTATTACAGATTATTGAGATATCCAAATTTTTATTGATTTTTGTTTGTTGACTGTCCAGTAGCTGCAATTATCACTTTATAAGTAAGAATTCAGGGGAGCTGAATCTGTGCACTAAGCCCCGGGTTAAGGTTAACGGTTGGTGGTAATCGTAGTTGCCGGCATTCGGAGACGAAAACTGTCAACCGAAAACGTTGCCGGTTAGATGCTCCGAATATCAAAACTCCATATATCCAGGCAATTACGGTTACCGCATGTTGGTAGCCGGGTTTTATTATCAACCAGTCAATTAGAAATAAAATGTAATCATAAAGTTACTTTATGTAAAATATAGTTGCTTTTATGTAATTTATACATTACATTTGTATCGTAATCTTAAAACTCAAAAGTATGAAAACAAAAATTCTTTTCCCAAATCATTTTAAACGGATTGGTTGGATTATCTTAATTCCTTCAGCGATTCTCGGAGTTTTAGCAGTTTTTGATGTTTTTAAATTTGAATTTCTAGATAAAGCAAAGATGTTTGCACTTTATTCTGATGATTTTCTCCGTGGCAGTACAGTATTTGGATTTGTTAAAAACAATGTCACGGATGAAATTCTCGGGATTCTTTGCATTGTCGGAGCTATCTTTGTAGCTTTTTCAAAAGAAAAACATGAAGATGAATTTATAGCTAAAATCCGCATGGAATCTTTAGTCTGGGCTACTTATATCAACTATGCAATATTGATTTTTTGTATGCTGTTTTTCTATGATGTTGGGTTTTTATATGTTATGATATTTAATATGTTTACAATCCTTCTGTTATTTATCATTCGTTTTTACTACCTGCTTTACAAGTCAAATAAATCTACGAGCCATGAAAAATAATTTAAAAGTTGAAAGAGCAATTAAAAACATAACTCAAGAAGAATTGGCTAAACAAATTGGAGTCACCAGACAAGCAATTAATTCAATCGAATTAAATAAATATGTTCCATCTACAATCCTTGCACTTAAACTATCTCAATATTTTAACAAAACTGTCAATGAACTTTTTTCTCTCGAGGAATCCGACTAAATCAATTAAATTGCCCTAACATCAGCGGCAGGGTTTTTTTTAACATAGCTACCAGCGGGAGTCTGTGTAAAAACTTATTTTCAGGAAATAACGATAAGCAGCATGGCTCAATATTTTTAATTTGCGGGCTTGAATTTTTTTCATTTTTCAACAGGCCATTTTTAATACCGGGGAAAAATATCCGGCATCTGAGCTTAAAATAAGCCGTCTTTTGAGCCAAAAAATACGTAAACAACACTCCCGCAGGAGCATAATGATCTTTTCCACTCCAGGAACAGAGACACAACGGCTTAGGTTGTACCCGAATATCTCTACAGGGAATAACCCCTTGTTGTTTGTTGAGCTTGCACGGGGTGATACATAGGTGGTAATGTCATTATCACCGCATCGCTTTATTTCTTCTCCCGTGTGATAGCCTTTATCGGCCAGTACATTCAGCTTTTCAACCTGTAAAGGCTCTTTGCTTTCTATGGCTATGTCTGCCAATGCATGTGTATCGTTGACATCCCCTGTACTATATTCAACCAACAACTTGTTTTTTGCATCCACTGAGGCTTGTATATTGTATCCCACATTTACTGTATTACGGTGTAATACCACAGCTTTTGCATCGGCATCGGTGAGGGATATTTGTTCTTCCTCACCGGCTTCAAGGGTTTCTTTCAATGTATTATATGAAGCCTGTTTCTGCTTTTGTTGTGCTATTTTTTCTTCTATCTCCTTCTTGTCTTCTTCCCTGTCACTGTCATCCAGTAAAGCTTCATATTCATTTATCTTCTCATCTGTATATGCAAGATGACGGGCTATCTTCTTCTGGTTGAAGTTGTTTTTTAAGGAGTTCTGTCCCCTTATCCTGAAAGAATCGATAGCGATGGTTTCGCCTTCTATTAACTCCCATGTTTTTAGCAGGTAAACAAACCGGCGGAATATCTCCCGGAATGCTTTCCGGTATTTTTTACGAAAATCGGCTATGGTTTTGTACCGGGGCCTCTGGCCCGATAACAACCACATGGCTTCGAGGTTCAGTCTTGCTTCCCTTTCCAGTTTTCGCGTGGTGCGTATCCCGTTGTTATATCCTTAAAGGTAAAGCTTCAAGAGCACTGATGGATGGCAGGGTGGACGACCTTCTTCCTTGCATTCCACGTTGTTGAAGCCAAAGCTTTTAAGGTTAATAGCATCAACAAAGGCATCTATCACCCGTACAAATGCATCAGGGGCTGTTGCGCTTTCGAGGCTGAATATACTCACCTGGTTTCTGTCTTCTCCTTGTATGTGTTGCACGGCAGATGTAATGTTGTTATGGATACATAGTTAAGAAATCGCAGGAAAGTGTGGAAATTTAACCAGCATAGATTATGAACAATTGCAGGAGGTTTTTGCACAGTCTGACGGTTGATGGTATGGTGTCGTGCGGGATTGCGAAGCGATTTATTATCAGTATACACTGACCTTTTTTACGAGCCACAAACACTCGAAAACCTCTGAAACCCGCATGCACTATACCATGTGTTGTGCCGTCGCGCATTTTTATTCTAAATATTTTCTCAGTTTAATCAAATCCATTCCATCCGCTCTTGCATTAAATTGAATGTCAATTGGTCTAAAATCATTGCCAATCAGAAGTCTTAGCATTTTTTTATTGTCTGCAAATACAAATGAATCAATAGATCTGAAATTCTCTTTAATTGCAATTTTTATACATTCATTTATCAGACTTTGTCCAATTCCCTTTTTTTGATTTTCTCTATCAACAACCAAAAGAAACAATTCAAATCCTGTGAATTTATTTTTCTTAAATGCTAATACTCCTGAAAATAAACCATTTGTCTCATGAACAATATAATCAATTCCATTCTCTTTATGATTTTTAGTCAGAGTTTCGATTGTTTCCTTGTCATATTTTTTTAAAGAATAACTAAGGAATTTAAAAGACTCATCATTATTCAAGCATCTTGATAGTAAATCTGTTAAATTATCAAAGTCTGTTTTTACTTCTATTGGTTCTATTAATCGTATCATTCTGTTTTATTAAATAATTAATGTCATAAAAATCTTGGTCGGTAATGTTTTTTTCAAATTATAAAAAAGGTAAATCTTTTGTGTCTTTGATATCAGTGGTTTGAACATTGTAAGCTACTTCGGTAATGTTATTACGTAGCATTATCTGGCGGCTTTCGGGATCGGAAGTTGAGAGTTGTTTTTCCCCGCTTTCTTTGATTTGATTTTCAATCTGAACAGTAGCCCTGAAGACTTTCTTTATAGCTTTTGGATTATCTCTCGTGAAATTGGAAATTGCGTTATGATCAGGCCGGAGACACTTTAAAAGCCACATCACCTCAATATTGCGTCTGCATTCCTTTCCCAGGTCGCACGATGACCGTACTTTATTGAGATACCCGTAAATGAAGAGTTTGAGCAGATCGGAGGGGTGGTAAGCAGGAGGGCCGTTTTCGGTAAAATCGGTTCTGAAACAGAATCCTTCAACAGGAAGGCTTTCGACGAAAAGGTCAATTATCCGCACCTCATTATCTGGATCAATACTCTGATCAAGGGATACCGGGGAAAGAGAGATCTGGTTTCGGTTATGTCCTTGTATGAATTTCATGAAGTTAAGGTACAAAACCCACCGTTTTACCGGAAATCACCAGCCTCAAAGTTATGAACAAAAAGGGGAGGTTTTCAGACAATCTGACAGTTTGGCGGTATGTTTTTGTTGCCGATTTCGAAGCACTGTCCTGTCAAGTTACTACTAATTTTGATAAGAGCTGTACCGCTCGAATACCTACTGCAGCGGCAATTAACTATACCGCATGTTGTGGTGCGTTTTTTCTTGAGTTGTCGGGATTTATTTGTATTTGTCCACCGATTGCTCTTAATACTTTCATTATTGTCTCAAATTGAGGCTTTGCACCTTCAGATAGGGCCTTGTATAAGCTTGGTCTGCTTAATCCGGTTTCTTGAGCAATCTTTGTCATTCCAATTGATTTTGCAATATATCCTATTGCTGTAATTACATCGGAATCATTTCCTTCTGCCAGAACAGTATTAAGATATTCTGCAATCATTTCGTTACTGTCCAGGTAGTCAGCTATATCAAATTTTGAAGTTCCCATTTCTCTATTTTTTAATTCTTTTTAAAATCTTTTTTGTCTTTTCAATATCTTTCTGTTGAGTTGATTTATTTCCTCCAATGAGTAAAATAATGATTTTACCGTCAGCTTCTTTAAAATATACTCTGTATCCTTTTGCATAGTCAATCTTTAATTTCCGAATCCCATTGCCAACATATTCACAGTTCCCAAAGTGTTCATCATTCTCAATTTTTTGAATACGAAACAATATTTTAGCTTTGGCTTTTAAATCTTTGAGTTTTTTTAGCCATTTATCAAACTCGTCTGCTTTCTCAATAATGTAAATTCATTTCGCTGTATTCATTTGGATACAAAATTATGAAATCTTTTCTATTCATGATAGATTTAATTCAAAATTCTATATAAACTTTTGACATCTATAATATTTTGGTTTCTTTTCTTAAAATGCACCACAACGGTTTGGCGGTATAATTAGTAAGCGTACCCCGCCCTTCAGGCGGGGCGGCGCAGTTTTTGCAATCCGGGTACAGGGTTTGATCGGGAGCAGGTATCCAGTCACGATATAGTTTTACTGTCATTGCGAGTAGGGATAAAGTCCTGCAAAAACCCTGTCTGACTGGTGCCCGCCTTACCGATGGCAATTCGGACAGGCAGCCAGGCAGGCATGACAAGCTTATTACCCCAACCGTCCGTGTTAGCTGCAGGGAAATTTTATTATTTTCATGAGAGGTCGTCCTTTTCTCTTTTAGCAGCAAATCTTGCAAAATACCAGGTATGGATGGAAGGCTCATTACGCAAACACATAGTTCGATATATACTTTAGAATTTTTTGAATGCGTAATGTGCCTGAGAGCCGAAGGGACGGTATTGTTCTCAGTTTTTCTTCGAATATTAAATAAAAGGAGGCATTTATCTGGGTGAAGATCTATAGGAATAATATAAAAATGAAAGCATTTAATTTCTTACAACAATATTCTTACATAATTGATTTTATAAATTATTTAAACTTGCATATCATTAGGACTGGATTAGATTCTGGTTTAATTTTAGAAGCCATATCTACAAATCCAGAGTTTTTTAGTGCTAGCCTTTCACTATTTGTCATATTTTTAAATCTCTCAAGGATGGTTGAAGGCATTAACCAGAAAATTAAGTTGTTTTCAACCAAAAATCCGGGCCATCTGTCTAATGTTCCGCTATCTAAGTCATTTATTAAATTTGTCCAAATGAATTGTTTGCCATCAGTAATTCTATATAAAACTGCATAAGTACTCTTTTTGAAAGGATAGTAAATGCTAAGATGCAAATAATTACTACTTGAATTAAAATCAAGAATTCTAGGTTTATTTAGGACAACATTATCTTTTTCATAAATAGATAATTTTTCCTGTGATGTCTTGTACTTTCCGTAATCAATTATAATTGAGGGGATTGGATACCCTCTTGATATTTCGAAAATTGTGTCAATATAATTATAATAATAAAAGATTTTATCCTTTGACTTTTGAAAACTGGAAGCAAGTGGATTATCATCTAGTGGTACATTTTTTATAAAACCTGTTTTGATATTGAATTCTCTATCTGTTATTAAGATAATACCGAAATCACTTGGATTACTTAATGATATCATAAATGATTTATCAGGAAGTTGTACAATGCTTTTTGGACGTGCTTTTATGCTAAGATGATATTTCCTAAGAAACTCACCACTTAAAGAATAGCAAACAAGATCATTCGAAAAATTTGATACGACAAAAATTGTATCTCCTATTAAAAGCACATCACAATTATCTTGATATTCCCCTGGCCCTCGACCCATTTTCCCAATCTTGTTAAGGAATTTACCTTGCTCCGAAAATCTGAATATATCTCCATTACCACTATAAGATCTGATAATAATGTCTTTACTAAAAACGGGAATATTCATATACCCGATTAAACAGTTGGGATTGGTTTCTAAAGGGAGATATCTAATTTCTGAAAAAAGTTCAGACATTTTTAATGGTCTAGCATTTGTATAATCAGCTGTAAGCTTAATTATATTCTGATTAATCGATTGGCTAATCCCTGATTGATCAATCATAAATAAGCCAATAATGATATTGATATAGTAAAATAGGTGTAATCTTTTTGCATTTTTCTTCATATTACTAATTGAAATAAAGGTTATTATAAAAGAATTGTTTATTTAAAATATTTTTCTTGTACTTTTTTATAATATTCTATTGATACTTTTGTTCATTACATCTCTGTCAAGGTATGTGCTGCAAATGCCGTGACAAGCTTTTTACACCTACCGGCTGTTAAAGAGTAGTTGCGCCTGGTAATGTCCTGTCAGGTTTGCAGCCTGATTACAGTCCCGTTTTTTTGCGCAATTATCTTTAACGGCAGCCTGTCTGATAACCTTTTCTGCCGGATCTTTTTGAACCGATACAAAGGGGTATAAGCACGGTCTGAATTTTGTTATGATATATTGCTTCCCCTGGAAAAGATATATCTGGTTTCGGTTATGTCCTTGTATGAATTTCATGCAGTTAAGGTACAAAACCCACCGTTTTACCGGAAATCACCAGCCTCAAAGTTATGAACAAAAAGGGGAGGTTTTCAGACAGTCTGACGGCCCGGCGGTATAATTTATTACAAATCTGTCTTGGGTCCAGGAGTTAAAGCAAAGACCATGACGAGCTTATGAATTATACCGTCCGTGTTATGGGGTCGTGCTATTTATTTTATCCTTTATATATATTTTGATTATGCCAGTCTACAAATTTTTGAGCTGGTTTATCAAATTGTCTTGATGGAAGAGTTATGAGATCTTTGCCATGATATTTATAGTAGTCTCTGCCATTTTCGAATTCTTCTTTAATTCGTTTTGATACCTCAATTTTGTAGTCATTTGTAATGGTCAAGTATCCCTTATCAAAAAGTTTGTGTAAGTCTGTCCTGAGTAATAGTCCATTTGAGATCGAATGTGGTCCAGATTGTTCATAAGGTTTGATATGTGCAGCATCCAAGACCGGTAACGTTTTTTCTCCACTAATAGCACATTTCCTATCATAGGCGTCTGTTATTAGAACTCTAAATGCTCCTTGTCCAAGTCTGACTCTTGTAAGTATTTCAGAACCATATCTATTGTCTAGGTACTCTTCTTCAACGACGAATTGATTCTTGTATTCTTTTTGCAAGTCAAATAGCCTGTATTTATGTAATAGAAATTCTATTTTGTCCCATAGATCTTTCCCATAGCCTATCGTTGAATCATATTTTTTACCTTGAACTAGATTTCTATGCCAATCACCTGGAGATGGCAACCAGTCAGACTCATTAAAAAAAACCGGATTTGAAAGAATTATGCAACCAATTGTAGAATATTGATCTAGGGAGTTATTTGGAGACCGATATGAATTGATTTTTTTGCGGAATTTATCAAGGGAGTCAATCCCGTTTCTTTGTTGAAAGACTTCCCAAGCAAAGTCAATCGGAAGAAGGGAATGAGATGAAAAAAATCCTATTCCTGCGATTTTGTTTATCGGACTTTTTAATCTGAGTAAAAAAGGTGCACCCGGCTTTAAAACATGAAATCTCAGTTTGCCGCCTGGTTGCCAAAAATTAATGTCTTCTGGTTCTTTTAATTGCAGGAATTTGAACCATTCCAAATCTGTGTTACCAATATAGTATTCCATGGTCAAAAATTATCGAAGGTTGCGTTGCATGCCCCATAACGATTGGCGGTATAATTAGTAAGCGTTACCCGACGCATCCCGGCCGGCAGTTTCATCCCCCGGATCCGGGTACAATGTTTCAGAGGCCGGGAAAGGAGGGTATGGCACGCGTTTTTGCAGTCCGGGTACAGAGTTTTATCGGAGCCGGTATCCTGTCATGATATTGCTAAAATGTCATTGCGAGCAGGATCAAAGTCCTGCAAAAACCGTGACGAACAGATGACCTTTATTGTACGTGTTACCGGCAGGTCTTTTTTAAGAGATCCTTACGGATTGGTCGAGAAGTTCAACATTAAAATTGATCTTTGCATTAAGAGCTTTAAAGACTTTAAGAATAGTCTCAAATCTGGCGTCAGTTAGAGAGTTCTCAATTTTTGAGATTTGAGCTTTCTGGACACCGACTAGTCTGCCAAGTTCTTCCTGTGTCATGTTACGCTTTTTACGAGCCTGCTTAATTGCTTCACCAAGCAGGTCAAGGCGCAATTCATATTCGAATGCTTCCCTCCTGGGCGTACCCTTTTTACCGATATATTTGTCGGTAATCTCTTCCAGACTATATGTTTTTGTTTCTTGTTTTTTCATCGTCTTGAGTATTTTTGTTGTAAGTATTGTAATCTAAGTTTATCAGCTTTCTCAATTTCCTTTTTAGGTGTTTTGTCAGTCTTTTTAATCATTCCATGTGTTGCAATCACGAGAGTCTCTGTTTTTTCAAATTTGTCCCAAAAAGCAAATAATCGGTAATAAGCCTTGTTAAAGAGTGTTCTGAATTCCCAAATCTCGCCGGAGAGTTTTTTGAATAGCGATTTGTCATTAATTAATTGTGCCTTTCGAATATTATAAATGATCTTTTCTCTGGCTTTTTCATCAATTTTATCAAGGAACTCAAAAGCATCTTCTAAAAATCTTACCTTAAAATATTCAGTCACGATTTTTTATTTATGCAAAGATACTTGTTTCTTTATTAGGAAACAAATTTAATTTGCGAAATGTTAATACTTACCGGTAACGGTTGGCGGTATAATTAGTAAGCGTTACCCGACGCATCCCGGCAGGGTCCTGATACTTTAGCCGACTTTGCCCTCCGAAGCGTTTTCTTTTCGCGAAGGAGGGGTAAGCTGTCACGGTGCAAGGCCCACCTTCGCTGAAGCTTCGGTGGGTAATAAAGGTATGGCGCACTTTTTGCCATCTTTCAGCTTCCGTAGCCTTCTTTGACCCCCGAAGTTTTAACGAAGGGGGTGGCGAAGGAGGCCGGGTACAGAGTTTTATCGAAGTCAGTATCCTGTCACGGTATTGCTTAAGTGTAATTACGGGCAAGATTAAAGTCCTGTAAAAACCGTGACGAACAAATGACCTTTTATTGTCCGTATAAAAGCTTTGTTGATTATTATTGAAATTTAACAATGCCTAATCTTTCAGACATCGTACAGGCAGACCATTTTTTTTATCCAATAAAAGCAACCTGACGCCACCATTAGAAATAAAAACAAGCCAGGCGCTCTGGAGGTTATCCTCAGTTCTGCTCCACAATTGACAATAACTTGTGTAAAAATTTGAGTTTTCATTCCTCATGGCTGAGAACAGGGCTGAAAAGCCACTTTCATTCGATGCCTCCAGACGTGATAGCGGATCTGAATACAATCTTGGATAAGCATAATCGTAGCCGCCTTCTGTCAATTTACTTCCTGCTTCCTGTCCCAGGTATTGTTCAAGGATAGTCCACTCCTGGCTACTTGGCACATGCCACCCTGTCGGACAAAGTTTTCCTGTATTCACAGTGTACCAGTTGTATAAAGCTCCATTGGCAGCTTTATAGGTAGCTGAATCATTTTTATACCAGCAATAGCCAGGTGTGGATAATTTTGCCCATACTGCTTCATCCGTTACTAATGGAATAGTCGAATTGTCATTGTATTTTGTGGTTTTAAGGTTTTCCGTCATCCAGACCTGGGAGCCTATTGTAACTGTATTATAAACATTATTGTCCGCATCACTTAATGTTGCAGTATTAAAAGTCCTGAAGGTCTGATCCTGACCATAGTAGGTACCGGAAGAATTTGCAGCTCTTATCCTGTAATGATAGACTGTTTCGGGAACTAATCCGGACAAAGTGACATTAACGATTTTATTTGTAGGCCCTGTTAAAGGATTATTGTCCGGAGTTACAATAGCACCATAGGCAGTTGATGTCCCATATTCAAATGAGACATTAGTTAAGGTACATGTTCTTACAAAACCATGCAGTTTGGCAGATGTCTTTGATACGGCAGTTACTCCGACAGTGATGGCTTTTGTATTTGGGAGTGCCCGAAACTTGGAAATGCATGAGAACCATTCATTATAACGGATCTCAAGGATGTTCTCAGTCAATTTTAGAATCTTGTATTTATCATTACAAATTATCAGAGTTTCGTTGTCTTTTAGGCTCCATGTACCACCATATGTAAATTGATATATTCTGTAATACTCAATATACTGTCCTCCAGGTGAAAAAATACTTGAATATTCTTCCGAATTATAATCATTACAAGCGAGGGATTCCCAACCCCAAACTGTTGACGATAGTAGATCGATATCGAACCTTGAACTTGAAAATATCCGGTCCCTTTCACAGCTACCGAAGAATAGAATAATATTACCAGCGACCAGAAAATGAGAGACTTTGAACAGTATATATTCCATAATCTTAAGATTCTTACTATTCAAATGTGATATTAATTTGAAAAATGATGAAGACTTCATGGCTGAATTTCGTTAATGAAGAAAATTAAAAATTCCAGATCTGTGTTATGAGAGTAATTTTTTTGTCAGGGTTTCAATGTGTTTGTACTCATTAATGAACACTAACTGCCGGAGGTAGTGTTCAGTAAGCGTTACCTGACACAGTATTTTTCCACAATCCTGATACCACGTCTCTAGTAATCGGGATGAAGGTGGGTATCTGGGTGCATGAACCATTACTAATCTGTCTTGGGTGCAGGAGTAAAAGTTGAGGATCCGCCAGTAGGCGGAGACGAAATCCCGCCTTGGCGGGGCAAAAAGTGTGACAACTTGTCCCGATTTTTCGGGGAACAACTTACCCATAGCACTTATGATAAAAGCATAGTCTCTGGTACGATATAATAACTTTGGTAAATTATTGTTCGTAAATAGATTAACATTTAAAAATCAGAGACTATGCAGTCACAAGTTACGAAAAAGATTGATTTCACAGGCAAACAACTTTTCATTGGCTTAGATGTCCATAAGAAGAGCTGGAGCGTCACAATCATTGTAGATGGGATGGAACACCGTACCTTCACACAACCACCCGACCCTGAATCTCTCAATAATTATCTTCGCCGTATGTTTCCGGGGGGTGAGTATAATTCTGCCTGTGAGGCTGGATTCTGTGGTTATGGTATTCATCGCAGGTTGCACGAGTTAGGGATAAATAATATTGTTATTAATGCAGCCGATATCCCGACAAGCCAGAAAGACAAGCTTCAGAAGCGCGACCCGGCAGATAGCCGCAAGATAGCACGGTCACTTGAGAAAGGGACTCTTCGTGGGATTTATATTTTTGACCGGGAACATGAAGAGCTTCGCAGCCTGAACCGGACGAGGTTCTATCTGATGCGGGATTTACGACGGAACAAGGGGAGGATAAAAAGCTTTCTGCAATATTACGGGATTCCATTACCTAAAGAGTTTGATAATAATCAATGGAGCTTAAGGTTTATTACCTGTCTTAAAGAGATAAAGAAGCAGACACCTGCAGGTCAGGATGCATTCTCCAATCATTTTCAATCTTATGAGCATCACCGGAAGCAGTTGCTTAATCTGAGCCGGCTTGTAAGGCTCAGAATAAGGCAGTACGACAATGATTTATATAAACTATTAACAGGCATATCAGGAATAGGACCGCTTACAGCATCAGCCTTAATAACAGAACTGGGAGATATTAACCGTTTTAAGAACATTGATCAGTTAGGCAGTTATGTTGGTCTTATTCCCAGGGTAAGAGAGAGCGGAGAAACCACATATACCGGTGGAATAACTTTCCGTTGTAATACTTTTCTGCGGACACTTCTTATTGGATCGACGTGGCAGGCAATACGGAATGATCCTGCGCTGATGCAGTACTATCATTCTCGTCTGAATGGAAGCAAAGGGCATAAAATAGTAATCAAAGTGGCACGTAAACTGTTAAATCGCATAAGATATGTAATGAAGAACAGGAAGCCATACGTAACAGGAGTGGCATAAGAAAACAAAACCTATAAGGTCAGAAAGAGATGAGGGATAACGTAAAACACGGCATGTAACTTGCTGATTACAAACCATAGCATACGTACCCTTACTATAAAAAATGACAAGTGATTGCAGCAGAGAATGTAGCTGACCACAGATAGCAGTGTGATTTTATAGGATTTTTGAAGAAGTTTATTGAGGTTTTTTTCATAGTTTTGATCTGTACACGGGGAATATGCTTTTCATAGCATTGTCCGTGTTAGCATTTCGTTATTTTTATGGTCATTGATTATTCGACATTTTCAAACTCAGTTATCATTTTTAACTCATCAATTTTTATCGAATGTACTTCTTGTCTATCAATTCTTTTATTTACTCTTCAAATCATTTCTAAATGACATTGATGCTCCGACAATTACACATATCATTGCTATGATTCCAAAAAATGGCCCTTTATTCGTTGACCATGTCAGATTATTATAATCTATTGATGCTATTTCCACAATCATAAAGATAATTGCAGCAATAATTGCTCCGATTTTAATTGTTTTCATCTCATCGTTTTTAAGTTATTAATTAATTTGTTATTGGGTTGTATCTTGGCTGAAGGTAAAAGTTGGTGTTTATAATCAAGGTGTTATAGAATTTTCGCGCGTCTTGTATCCTATCAAAGTTAAACCAATTATTGCTGTCTGTTTAGGAATCTAACGGTTAAAATCGTGAGGCGAATGAATGCTAACGGTTGAGTGTATGTGCCTTAAGGGATTGCGGAGCAGTTTCCTGTCCACCGATACGAAAGTTTGAGCGGGCTACAACGCTTGAATAACCACCTGAAACCCTTATGGCATATACACTTTGTTGTGCCCTGTGCATTATCGGCTGTCTTTGAATTCTTTCCGGATTATCTCTTCAATCTGGGATTTATTTTCAGGAAGATGATTATAAGCAACATCCCAAATAATTTCATAATCAACTCCAAAATATTCATGAGAAATTTTGTTTCTTAACAAGTACATCTCAGCCCAGGGTACGTCAGGGTATTTTGATTTTATTTCAACTGGAATATTCTTTGATGCTTCTCCAATAATTTCAAAATTTCTAATAACTGCATCTACTGTTTTATAATCCTTTTTAAAACTCTCAAAAGTATGTCCTGCAATATATTCAGATATTCTTGACATTGCCATAAGCAAATCATCTAAGTACACATGGTATGTCCTGATTTTTTTCTTCACTATCAGATGTAGATTACCTGATTTAAGATATTCTCTTTTATTTGGTCTTTCAATGCATTCTTTGTTACTAAGTCTATTTTCCGTTTGAATACTTGTTCGAGATAAAGTTCAAGTGAAAAATATCTCCAACCTATCGGCCTTTCTAATTCAACTAGAATGTCAATATCACTATCTTCTGAAAAATCATCTTCTGAAAATGAACCAAACAGTCCAATTTCTTTAACGGAATAATTTTGGTAAAGAATTGGTTTTAACTCTTTCAGTTTTGCTAGTATGTTATCCTTTGTAAACATAATTCAAAAATAACGATTTCATTTCAATTGAAATATGGTTTAAAGGTCTTTTTTGCATTGGGCACAACGGCAGTCTGTCTGATAACCTTTTCTGCCGGATCTTTTTGAACCGATACAAAGGGGTATAAGCACGGTCTGAATTTTGTTATTATAAATTGCTTCCCCGGGAAAAAATCTTTCTGACAGGCTTATTTCTCTTCCCATAAATTCCCGGAAAGCCAAAAATAAGGTTAAAAGTACCCTCAGATACTCCTTCAGACTATTTCCGGACATAAGGAGTTTGAGCAGATCGGAGGGGTGGTAAGCAGGAGGGCCGTTTTCGGTAAAATCGGTTCTGAATCCTGATCCTTCAACAGGAAGGCTTTTAACGAAAAGGTCAATTATCCGCACCTCATTATCTGGATCAATACTCTGATCAAGGGATACCGGGAAAAGAGAGATCTGGTTTCGGTTATGTCCTTGTATGAATTTCATGAAGTTAAGGTATAAAAGCCGCGGACTTCCAAAAAGAAAAAACCCTGATAGTTATCAACAAAAAGGGGAGGTTTTCAGACACTCTGATGGCCCGGCGGTATGGTTAGTTGCCGATTTCGGAGCACTGTCCTGTTAAGTTACAACTAATTTTGATAAGAGATGTATCGCTCGAATACGCACTAAACCGGCAATTAACTATACCGCTTGATGTGCTTTCGTGCATTTTTTTCATATTCTTTCTTTAATAAATTGCGGTTTATTTCATTTCCATGTCCAGGCAAAAAAATGTTACAATCAGTATTTAACAAGTTTCCCCAACTTTCAATCATTTTAAAAGTATCATCTGCATATGGAGGAAATATTGAGTTCTTAAATATTCCGAACATTGTATCTCCAACAATGGCAATCTCATTGTCAATAAGTATGCTTACTGAATCATTTGAATGGCCAGGTGTTCCAATTACTTTGATTCTACTATCTGCAATATTCAGGTCATATTCATCAATCACAAAAATATCTTGTTGAAATGGTTCAAAGCCAAATTTTCTTTTGCCTATAAGGTGTCCCAACTTAGCAATAAGTTTAGTAAAAAGAAATGTTCCGTTGGGCAACTGGCCATATCCATTTATAATTGAGTCTGAGGCCATTTTTGAGGCAATGACTTTACAATTACTTTTTTCTTTTATTGCTTTTGTTGATTGGCAATGGTCAAAATGTGTATGAGTCAATATTAGTAATGAAATTTCTTCGAAGGTTATTTTTAACGAATTAATGTTCTTTGATAGTTTTACAAATGATGCCTTTGTACCGGTATCCACCAGAATAACTTTACCACTTTTTAAAATCAAATAAGCATTACTGCGTCCCGATAAAACTTGAATTATTTCACATCCGGTTTTTGTCTTCCAATTTCTCATCACTTTTCTTTTGAAGCTTTTTATTGCTTATTCGAGACAACATAATAAATAGATCTAAAGAGAGTTGGGTTAGTATAGTAAAGTTTTATCTCTTCAATATCACTTTTAAACAAGTTTTTGGTTTCAACATTACCTATTGCATTAATTTCACTTTCAAGTTGCTTATAATAATCGTTCCACCATACATTCTCATCAAGAACTAAAGTGTCAATTATTGCATAATTATTTTTATCAATAAAATTGAGTTTTTTGTAATGATTTTTATACTCATCATGTATAATTAAAAATCCCTTATTACACAATAAATCCTGCATTTTTAAAAACC